>CXQJ01001478.1_pt1 | contig 1252 bp, 2 predicted proteins | sample 591471 | NCBI WGS metagenome assembly CXQJ01 (sample SAMEA3491291, study PRJEB9169) | human gut metagenome | biome: ENVO:mammalia-associated habitat; material: ENVO:feces | place: Bangladesh | collected 2010-04-07 | reverse complement strand
GGTCTCTTCAGTCAGCTTATAGGTAGTGACCAGAATGCAATATGATTGGTCGGCTCCACGCCCTACCCGGCCACGCAACTGATGTAACTGTGAAAGTCCGAAGCGTTCGGCATTTTCGCTCTCCAATTGTCATTCCCGGCATAAACGATTTGCCATTGTAGGTCATGGTGGTATCCGTAAAAATAAACAAGTGCTTGGTGTTTACCCCTTCCTTCTCGTAATCAATAGGCAGTTGGGGTTTAGCAACGGCTTTATGTTCTTCTAAAAACCGGTCCACTTTACCTATCAGGTTATCAATTCCATTCAATAACTGATCATTGGTAGAAGCACAACTGTTGCACGAAGACAGAGTGAACATACAAAGGATACAGTATAGTAGATGTATGATACCGGTGCTTGCACCGAGAGTGACTAAAAATTTACTCATAGCGTTTCTTTTTTATTCAACATACTTTTCATATTCAGGACCATCATAGGGGGGGTCACCAATACCACGTGAGTTGATGGCAATATCAAAATTTTCAATATCAGTACCATCCTCCGATTTTCTAATTCTATACGTATAGTATTCTTCTTTGCGGTGAATAGGTGCCTTGGTATAGTCCCAGTCATACAGGTCGCAGTAGTAAAGCAGTGGGAACGGGTCGTTACTAAATTTTAAAATCGTTTTTTTTAAGAATTCATCAATATGCATCCCTCTACCCAAAACAGCACCACCGACAATGATTTTACCTGTGAAATAGTGACGGGGACAACGATTCCTTAGCCATCTTATATTGTCTTCACTGATAACTCCATTCAAATCAATATTCCAATTGATAAGTATTCTGTTAACAGGGGCACTGTCTTTTCCGCTTTCATCTAATGAAGTCATAGTAAGCCCTATAGAGTCCCAAATATAAATTCCCGGCTCTGCAAGGCGTTCGTATTGCCCAAATATCTCGCACAGCTCTCCAATTGTCATTCCCGGCATAAACGATTTGCCATTGTAGGTCATGGTGGTATCCGTAAAAATAAACAAGTGCTTGGTGTTTACCCCTTCCTTCTCGTAATCAATAGGCGGTTGGGGTTTGGCAACGGCTTTATGTTCTTCTAAAAACCGGTCCACTTTACCCATCAGGTTATCAATTCCATTCAATAACTGATCATTGGTAGAAGCACAACTGTTGCACGAAGACAGGGTGAACATAAAACCAATGCAGAACAATATTTTTATAGACTTCATCATTTCTATTTTTATAATTAATATTGA
>CXQJ01000542.1_pt1 | contig 1299 bp, 2 predicted proteins | sample 591471 | NCBI WGS metagenome assembly CXQJ01 (sample SAMEA3491291, study PRJEB9169) | human gut metagenome | biome: ENVO:mammalia-associated habitat; material: ENVO:feces | place: Bangladesh | collected 2010-04-07 | reverse complement strand
AGTTCTCTTCTTTACTTTCATTGACTTTTTTTAAGATGCAATCCCTATCTGTTGATTGCTAAAAATTGTTTTCCTGTTTTCCATGCGGTAGCTTTTTCCTGATAGCCTGATTATCTCACAACAATAGAGTAGTCTGTCCAGTAGAGCTGCCGCACAAACTTCGTCTCCTGCCATCTCCAGCCATCCGGTAAGATCCCGGCTTGCGGTAATGATAAGTGATGTCTTACCTTGAACGCAATTCACCAGTTTAAACAGTAGCAGTACATCTTCTCCTTTCAGGGGAAACAGCGTAACATCATCGATTGCCAGCAGCTGCGCTTTCATTATTCGTTTGTATGTTTTCATCGCGGGTCGTGATATCTCCTTAGTCTTCAAACAGACAAACAGTTCTTCCAAGGTCAGCAGGTATGCCTTATAACCCGCTTTCACTGCTTCATGGATAAGTCCTGAAGCAATGAATGTCTTTCCGGTTCCGGAATCTCCTACCAGCAGAAGATTATATGTCCTTCTTATCCATACCAGTTCACGCAATTCGCGCATCTGCCTTTGGTCAATCCCTTCGGTACGTGAGAAATCATATAGATCCAGATCATACCTTGCAGGCAATCCTGCAAATTTCAACCTGGTCAGATAACTTCTCCTTTCCTTGTCCCGAAGTTCCCGCATGAGACAAGTTGACAGAAACTCGGAGTAAGTCTGTTGCTTTTCCTGTGCTTCATGTAGTATTTCATCCAGGTGTTCTGCCAGGAATGGCAGCTTCAGGTTGCGGGCACATTCGGTCAGTTCTTTCTTATACCTTGCCATTGTTTCTAAAGATTTCATTATATGTTTTTACCAATCCGGTTGACTGTGTCCGGGAGGCAGGATTTTTTCCTACATCCGATTCTCTCATTTTCTTCTTCCATATATGTCCGCACAGGCTTTTAACGGACTCACCATTATAGATTCCCTTGTCCAGACATACACTAACCGCTTCTGTCAGGATGGCTTTGTCATATCCGGGAATTATGCGTAGAATTACCTCCAGATTCTCCCTGTAATAACGTTCCTTCCTTCTCTGCAGGTTCTCAAGCCATAAGGCGACCTCTCTATTGTACGATACATAGATAAGAATGCGTTCAGCCAGCTTTTGTGCTCCGATATTTCTTTGCCTTCTGTGTCCTTCACCATAGATAGTCTTTCCCTTGAGTTCGCACAGATCATGCCGGCAGACAAGCTTTCCNATAGGCACCATCAAAAGATGACAGTTCATTGGCTGAGTGGCACAACCGCATATCCACATAAGCAGCTATCCCTTGC
>CXQJ01000868.1_pt1 | contig 1434 bp, 2 predicted proteins | sample 591471 | NCBI WGS metagenome assembly CXQJ01 (sample SAMEA3491291, study PRJEB9169) | human gut metagenome | biome: ENVO:mammalia-associated habitat; material: ENVO:feces | place: Bangladesh | collected 2010-04-07 | reverse complement strand
AGTTGGTTAATCTCCTTTCTCGTTTTCCTGTCTCACCGAAGCCTTTTCCGGAGGAAATCCGATATACTTGCTTTTTTGTCAACTATATACGGAGGACTTGCACTATCCGTTTATTTCCTTTTTGCCTTGTTCAGTGCCGCTATCAGATACCTTCCTTTTGACCCTATGTCACTCCAGCAAGTGTTGGCAATCAGCCGCCACACCGTCGTTCCCTTTCTTCCATAGTCCGACAGCCTGAGAATGGCATTTACTTCGCTCACTTCGTTAATCCCCAATCTTTTTAGTGTATCTGTCAGTCCCGGATAATTGTGTGTCATCGTATTGAAGGCGTATCCCGGTATCGGAAGAGAAGCGGAATCCTCCTTCCTTTCTTCCTCCTTCCCCTTGGGGGGAGCTGAGGGGGGAATTCTTTATTTTCCTCTGCTTTATTTTCTTTTACTTTACTTTGTCCGGAATTGCATGCATTTTTTGCGTTAACGGCTACATGATGTACTACATTTCCTGTGTCGGCAGATGCTTTCCCTTCTTTAAGCGGCTTGAGTCGCTCAATTTCCTGTTGTGTGGATGCATTGTCCGGTTTGCCGTTTTCCTTTTCCGGTCTCACCATCAGGTAGGGGAGCTCCGACAGCTCTCGCTTTCTCCGCTTCGTAGCTTCCAGCCATACCTTCTGTATGCTTTCCGAAGTCAGTATTCCGTTTTCCAGATAACTGTTTCTGTCCAGTATCCCTTTGATGAAGAGAATTTCGATGATCCCCTGTACCTCAGCGGCCTGCACTTCCCTTCCTGCCTTGTTGGCAAAGATCAGGCACTGCTCCTCATCCCAACGGATGTAGTATCCCTCCTTGTATATTTTGCAAAGCAGCTTCAATACGATTGCCGAACCCTTTATTCCGTATTTTGCCTCTATCACTTCCATTGCGTTCTCTTCCATGAAGTTTACGCCTATCGGGAAATAGTTGATCCCGTCATATGCTATTGCCATTGTTTTTTTAGATTAGTTGTTTTTTTATCCGTAATACTTTTATACCGAATTACACCGGATTCCCAAAGACGTTTTCACTTGATTCCTCAAAATAGAAATAATTCATCTGTGAAAATCCCGTGTAATCTGTGGTGCCCACCCTATACGATCGGTCTCCATTCCATGAAGTTCTCCACCTGGAATGTTGTCCATCGCTGTTCGTCCACATTCCAGTAGACTACGGCGCCTTCTATTTTTGTGGGATCATACTTCTTGTGGAATTCCGCTTCATAGTAGATCAGTGTCGCTTTCACCAGCTTGAAATCTCCGTTCTGCTTCTGATAAGCAATAACTGCGTGCCCGTATTGCAAGTGGTCTGTTAACTCTTCCAGGCGTTCCGCCATCCATTCGGCACACTCCTCGGTATATCCTTTTTCAAAGACAATCCTTCTCTTCCATCTCAGTTTCATGGC
>CXQJ01000359.1_pt1 | contig 1662 bp, 1 predicted proteins | sample 591471 | NCBI WGS metagenome assembly CXQJ01 (sample SAMEA3491291, study PRJEB9169) | human gut metagenome | biome: ENVO:mammalia-associated habitat; material: ENVO:feces | place: Bangladesh | collected 2010-04-07 | reverse complement strand
CAAGTTCTTTAAATGCAAAAGCCTTATTATTTGCGCATAAGAACCTGACGAACTGCAAAAGGCGTTAACAATGTTAATTGAAGAAAGGTATAAGGATGAAGATACCGGTCCGGACGGCGCAAATTCACTTCCGAAACTTGAGTTATCTTATTCAGCCGGTGTCTGGTTTTTCTTATTAAAGCAAGCAAAAAGGACAATTATCAACTTGAAAATAAAGAAATAAAGAATTCACCACCAAATTTGAAGAAGAACCAACAGAACTTTAAGGTTGGCTGATCAATAACACTACTGAAAATAAAAAAGCAAAATCTTAATCCTGAAAAGTGCCGGAAATCTAACTTTGGTTGATGCGATGAATGAAATGAAGAAACAAGCCAAATATGTACCAAAAACGGCTCTTCATAGCACCAAGCAAAACACCACTATCGAAACTCTTACGACTAACAACAGAGATATTATTGACAATCCACAGTATAATATTTTCAAAGATATTGCATAAATCAAAAGGTGCGAGGCAACTAATTTATTTCGAATCAGTTGCCTCATTATAACTTTAATCATTCCTCCAACAAAATTCCAAGCGCACCGCTTGAAGGGAAATCTAAAATACTCCAGTGACAACAGTCCCTAAAAAGCAAGCACAAAAATTCAACTAAAGGAAACATCACTCCTCTGATAATAAACACCTTATATGTAATATCATGTTTCAAAGGACGTTCGTCTGATGCAACAAAGATAAACCTCTTTTTTCATTCATGCAAATCTTTTTACATTGTTTTAATTATCAGCGATTTATCTACTCCCCCTTGCATCCAGTGCAGAGGGTAAAAATGGTGTTTCAAAAAACGAACGTTTTTTGAAACACCATTGTGTATCCAAGACCGTTATATCTGATTGTAATACACAAACTTACGCATAATAAAAGTGGTATTAAACAGCCTTTCCGGACCTATACGAGAATGTATAAGTCCGCAATGTGTCTTTGATACGATTATTCACTTTAATATCTTAGTATATGAATAGAACTTTTATTACGCGAGAGTGTCTCGGTAAAGCCTTATGGCTGTGTTTTTGCCTTTCGATAACAGGATGTGCGGAAGATGACAGAATGACTCCCCTGTCTGCTGACAGCGGGGATACTGCCGACGAGCTAATCCCCATCCATATCAGTCTGGCAGGTAACAACGACTATCATTCTTCCTCTTTTAACGACGCTTCGACCCGTAGCCATCCTCCCTTGATCGCCGAATGGGTGGGGGTAAAAGCTTTCTCCCCCACACGTACAGGAGAGCAACCGGACTATGAAGGTCCCCGGATAGCCTCGATGGAACTGACGGAAGATATCCTCCCCCAGGTAAATACCCGTGCGGCAACAGTGCCTGTGGGAGTTTATTTCCGGCTGATTGTTTTCCGGAAGTCCGGAAACAACTATGTCTTCCAGTCGGCGGCCGATTACACCTCAAATGGTACGGGCACTCCTGTACTCAAACAGGGGAAATTGCTAACACGCTCGGGAACGATACGCGTGGTGGGCTACTCTTTTAATACCACTGCCGCTGCCGAGCACATCCGGAACACATGGCAGAGCGCTTGCAAATCCCGTCCGGAAGGCTTACCTTTGCAAAAGGTTATAGCACACTATAACCCCTAAAGGGGTTGTGT
>CXQJ01000255.1_pt1 | contig 1809 bp, 3 predicted proteins | sample 591471 | NCBI WGS metagenome assembly CXQJ01 (sample SAMEA3491291, study PRJEB9169) | human gut metagenome | biome: ENVO:mammalia-associated habitat; material: ENVO:feces | place: Bangladesh | collected 2010-04-07 | reverse complement strand
GGGACGAATACATTCATTCGAACAAAAATCTATAACTGAAAGTCCGCTCGACTTGAAACGGGCATAAATAGATTCAAAATCTTCCATGGTCCATTGATGTGACATAATGATTGAGCTTTTTTACTTTGGCTACAAAAGTAACATCACATTTTTAGAATGAAAGGGGGAGTTTATCGAATACTTACATACCAGTTGTGTAATTTAATAATTTAAGATTTTAAAATATGGATTCAGAAAAGGAAAAGAACCGGCTTTCCGATATCGTTCTCGAGAGGGTCGGACTCACGGGGAACCTTCTGTCAGCTCCCGTTTCCCCATCCCTGGAACCAGTGGTGGAGATACCAAGTCATGGAAGTCAGGTCCGGGCAGGGAAAGTGACAGGTCCGGAGGAATACAAGAGGAGGTTTCTGGTTCCCGCTCCCAGAGCCGCTGAGTGGAAGACCGCCTACATTGATGGGAGACTGCACCGCCGGATCGCCATGCTGGTCAGGGCCGCCGGCTGCGGCAGCATCTCCGGTTTTATCATCCGGTTGTTGGAACTCCATATGGAGGAACACAGGGAGGACATCGCCTCCCTGCTCGGTGAGGTCTACCGTCCCTGGGATGAGGACGGACAGCCGGGAGGAACACCTCGCCGATAAAACGTTGTCATTGTCCAAGAAGGCATATCATGACAGGAAAGAACGTAAAAGAGCGGATTGGTCTTGGCGGGATGGACGCGGACCGCATCCGTGAGATCATGGGGGAAGCGCCTGCCTGTCCCCGGAAGAGACGTGGAACGTCCGGTAACGACATTATACGTCCCGCAAGGAAAAATGGCCCCATGCAACCGTCCGTCTACGGGGAGGAATACCTGCATGGCATTGCGGGCGTGCAGCGTCGGTCGCTGCATATTCCCGCCGCCCTGCACCGGAAACTGTCCATCCTGGCGGGAGCCTCGAGAAACGGAAAGGTCACTCTGGAGGGGTTCATCAACCACCTTGTCTCGCGGCATCTGGAAGAATACAGGGAAACGACGGACATGATTCTGGAGGAGTCCCTGCCCGGCCGGTCATAAAGGCTCGTCCCCCATGACAGGGGATCTCCCCCGATGGGAGCATTATTTTTGTTTCTGAAACAATAGTGTTTAACTTTTAATGAAAAAGAAGTATGATGAAAAAAGAAAAAGAGTTGTTGGTTGCCATCGCCAGCCAGAAGGGTGGCGTGGGAAAATCCGTCTTTACGGTACTGCTGGCCAGTGTCCTGCATTACCGCAAAGACGTGCGTGTGGCGGTTGTGGACTGTGACTCCCCGCAGCACAGCATCGCCCTGATGCGTGAGAGGGACATGGAGAATGTCATGAAAAATGACGACCTGAAGGTGAACCTGTACCGGCAGTACGAAAGAATCCGTAAGCCTGCCTATCCGGTCATCAAAAGCGACCCGGAAAAGGGGGTGGAAGACCTGCGGCGTTATATGGAGGATTTTTCTAAGCCAAAAATTGTATGGAAAATAATCGGAAACCAAATGGCTTTTGCATATGATGCCAACAATTATGTAATGAACAATGCCTGTTATATTATGACAGGCGATCATTTGGATTATCTGTTGGCAGTATTGAATTTTCCAATAACTGAAGTAACCTTCGTGTAATCATACGAGTCTGTGATTTCCTGCGTTTACGCAGTTTGCTATAAGCAAGATAGGCACGGCGTACATCAAGATACTTGTTACGGGGACGTTGTATGTGCAAGGTCTGGCAATGTTTGCACAGATGACGATGAAGCCATACAATACCTTCCCATAAGAGTTTGGTATCAGTAGGAAAAC
>CXQJ01000588.1_pt1 | contig 2142 bp, 2 predicted proteins | sample 591471 | NCBI WGS metagenome assembly CXQJ01 (sample SAMEA3491291, study PRJEB9169) | human gut metagenome | biome: ENVO:mammalia-associated habitat; material: ENVO:feces | place: Bangladesh | collected 2010-04-07 | reverse complement strand
ACAAAGATACAAGCAAAGAGAGAGTACAACAACTCCTCTTTATCTAAAAATAGGATATATGGTTGCAGACAAGGTATAAATGGCAAAATAAAAGCTTATCTGACAGAAAAACCTTAAAANAGGGCATTAAGCCTCCTAATAGCCACCATAATTCCACATTTACTTTACAGGAGTGTTCCAACTTTCTTGATGACCTTATTGAGTGCTTATAACCATATAAATACAATTTTAGTAATGTTACATGATTATACGGTGGTCTCCCTTCTGATTGAAGTTTGACATGTTTAAACCCAAGCTCATCTATAGGCAAGATATCCACAAATAAATCGATAACCCTTGCCCAAGAATCTGGAGCAACCAATTGTTCAAGAGCTATCATTTGAATTTGATTTCTGTTTTCTCCTACTATGTAGTTCATAGATATATTGTTTAGTTTCTTTCCATAAATATACGAAAAATAAATGATAATTCAATATAGCGTCTAAGGTTTTTGCACAGACTCTCGCTATATTACATACGCACTACAATTCCTCTTATCTCTCGCAATAGCCGTCAGATTAGGTCCTTTCTATTTGGGTGTGTATGGTATGGTAAATCTGGTTATCAGTTATTTCGGGCAAGTAAACTTTGGAGTACCACATGCATTGAATGTCTTTCTTATTCATAATAAGGAGAACCGACAAGTTGGAGACCTGTATTCATACAATGCCTTTGCGTTGTATACATATCTCAACATGGCTATTGTAATAGGTTCCGTAATTGTAAGTATAGCTGGTTGGACTAAATGGGGTGAGTATGACCTTGGATCATATTTTCCTTTGATTATAGCAATTTCTATACTCACATATTATAATTCGATTCTTACAACTATTATTCGAGTTAGAAATGAAGTGAATGCGTTATCAGTAATCAGGTCTATTGGAGTATTCTTAAATCTGTGTATTGTATGGTTTTTCAAGGAAAATACATTGGTGTTTGCTTTAACTTTAGCAAATCTTTTGGCTTGCATATTAACGGCTGTTATTTGCATACGAAAGGGAGTATTTCCACGGAGACAAAGCAGAACTTTGCAATTACAGAAACAAAAGTCTATACTACAGAAGGGGCTATACCTTTTCTTATATAATTCTTGTTTTTACTTCATATTGATATCTATACGTACCATCATTAGTGTAAACTATACAGTAGAAGAGTTCGGTTATTTTACGTTTTCATTTACTATAGCTAATGCGGTGATGCTTCTTTTGGATTCGTTTAATACAATTCTCTTTCCTAAAACAATTGACTTGATGTCTTCTGATGATAACAAGAAAAAGGCTGATACATTAGAGAAAATGCGAGTAGGTTATATATTAACCTCACATATGCTTATTTATCTGGCAATGATTTGTTTCCCGGTTTTAGTATGGTTTATACCGAAATATATGCCAGCATTAAGTTCTATGAATATGATAGCACTTGCGGTGTTGATGAATACCAACAGTTACGGATATTCCAATATGCTGATTGCTCAAAACAAGGAACGTAAAGCAGGCTTTATTTCAGCGGTTTCTCTGATTGTAAATATAATATTGGGTTTAGGTTTGGCTAAGATACTGAATGTGGAATACTCTTATATAACAATTGCCATTCTTGTTGCATATATGATATCCTCATTCCTTATGGCATACGAGGGTGACACCATTCTAAGAAGAGAAAAGAGTGTAAGCTATACTTTGAAGCATTTTTTTCCTATAAGAATGTTTATTCCATATATGATAGCTTTGATTATATCATGTACTCAAATAGAATACCTCATTTTTATTCCATTATTGGTATTCATTATGCTGAATTATAAAGATCTTCAATTTTTGAAAAATATTGCCTTGAAGCTTATTAAAGAGCCAGAGGTAATAGATGTGTAGAAAATATGTAATATGTCGTCAATTGTGCGAATGGCGAACCATACGAGTCATATCGTAAAATAAATACCCGTACTGCTAAGTGACTTGATAAGGGCGATAGGGTTATTGAATATTCCTCTAAAGATATTTCACAGTCATACAAAGAAGCTCATAAAGATATTTTTGCATATAAGCGCGGAAGTGGACTTTAGTAAACAGTTTTTTATCAGCAAGAAGATTAATAACGCGTAATAGAGGT
>CXQJ01000271.1_pt1 | contig 2265 bp, 3 predicted proteins | sample 591471 | NCBI WGS metagenome assembly CXQJ01 (sample SAMEA3491291, study PRJEB9169) | human gut metagenome | biome: ENVO:mammalia-associated habitat; material: ENVO:feces | place: Bangladesh | collected 2010-04-07 | reverse complement strand
GTTCTTCTCCTGGATCTCGATGATAAGCCGTTTCTTATCGGGGATGGTGAACTTGTTCATGGCCACGGTGAATGTCCGGCTTTCATGTGCCGGTATCTCTTCCGGATAATCGAAAGTGAACAGGATGTTCTGCTCGAGCTGCTGTACCGCCGTCTTTTTGCGGATCTTGGCATCCTGGATGTAGAACCGCATGAAATCCGTCGTATAACCGATCTGTGTGCGGTTTGTCAGGGTCATGCGCAACAGCAGGATATCCCCGTCGATGAAGATATTTCCGACCTCGAACTCCATACCGGAATTCTTGTCCTTCAGCCCCAGATCCAGGGGAAGACGTTTCGCGATAGCCTCCCTGATCCTTTCCTTCTGTCCGTAAGAGCGTTCCTTTTCGTCGAGTATGGCCACCCTCTGCGTATCCTCCTTGTCGATGACAAAGCTGAAACGCTCCGGAGCGGGCACATAACGCAGGTCAAAAGTGTAGAACTTTCCCCCTTCAAGCACGACCGATATGTTCGTATCCTCTTTATAGGGCTGGACAGCTTTTACGGCCAGGATATTATCCACCCCCTCGGCCTTGTCTACCTCCACGTTCGTGCTTCCATAATCCACGTAGGTGATACCGGCAGGGAAGATAAGGAACAGCTGCTTTTCTTTTCCTACCGGCAGCGTATGCGGTGCGGGGGCTTCTCCGCCTATACGCACATAACTCTGAGCCGGATGTGCGTTGTAGCTGATGGAGTACGAATAGAACTTTGTGTCGGCCGTCACCACCGACAGGGTTGTTTCCCCCGGGAAGTTCTCTTCCGCCGCCTTCAGGCGTATGATTCCCGGGCAATTGACCACTTTCTCACCGATGACGTAATCCCCTCCGATGCTGTAATACTTCACTTCAGTAGGGAAGATCAGGTGCAGGGTCTTTTCATACCCGATCTGCAGAGGAACTGCGGAGAGTTCCTCGATCTTCTGCGCTTTCCCTGAAAGGAAAAACAGGAGAAGCAGGGTGGTGATGTAAATTGGTTTTAGTCTCATATCTACTTATTAAATTTTGTTTTAATTACTTTGTCCGTTAGAGTTATTACGCAGTTTTATTACTTTTGTACTCAGTTAAGTATTCATCATAAAATATAATCTCAATGGCACAAACAACAAGTCTTTTTAAGGACCTCTCTGAAATAGTGACAAAATTCCCAGAACATTATCAGGACTTTATCAGATGCTTTATTATCTGCTCTTTCATGTTGTATCCAACATTTTTTCTGTTTTCATCTTCCTTTGAATCATATACATTATATACACAACTTTTACTCGTAGTGGGAGGCTCTGCCATATATACGGCTATTTTTATCCCCCTATTTGTCATATTGATCGGAAAAGCAGGAATGAATTGTCCGCCTTTTATATTGTCCTTGTTTCTTGGTTATACTATTTTTAAATTCCAGTATGAATTGGGCATCTCGAATGAAGCTCGATTTTTTATGAATCTTTTAGTTGTCAGTACTATTGCTGGTTATATTATAGTTTTTCTTAAATGGTGCGGAGATTCAATATATAAGAAAATAAAAAAACGAAAGAAATAGCTATTCATTCTCCTTGGAATAGTTTTCGGTATTTTTCGGTTTTTCTTTCTTTTCTTCTCCATCCACAGATGCCTTTTCATCACTTCTGTATATAGACAGTATTAGAATAACTCCACAATAGAAGCTTAGAAAGAGTATGTCGCTTCCCGATAACTCTTTTATTTCATTTATAATTTCCTGTATTGTCATATCACATCGTTTTTAAATTCTTTATTTGATCAAACTCCTTCAGGTACCGGGCTACATCCGCCGCCATCGGGCAGATTCCGTCAAATAGCTTATACATCAGTTCCGGTCTCTGCGGCCGGTTCTGATATACTATCACTTTCTTTCCGGCTCCCTTCATCCATCCCGCCTCGGAATGTGCCGAAGCTCCGCAGGGAAGTACAAGTACACATACATCCGCCCACTGCATGGCATCGAAATCCGAGCGGAATCCCGCTTGTGCCAGGGGATGCTCCATCGCATCCAGATAGTCCTCCGGATTCATATTTTCCCAATTTTCATTGACCTGCGACCAGTGGAAGTCCGTTTTTCCTGCCGGGTGACGAAAATCATACACTTCGTGTCCCCTGTAGCGCAGGAAATTTACTATGTACGGCTGGTACGGGTTATTCCAGCTGCTTGCCACATATTGGCGGTATGCGTAATACTTTAGAGGCTATGGAAGCTAATGGAGTGAAGCGTATTA
>CXQJ01000568.1_pt1 | contig 2652 bp, 3 predicted proteins | sample 591471 | NCBI WGS metagenome assembly CXQJ01 (sample SAMEA3491291, study PRJEB9169) | human gut metagenome | biome: ENVO:mammalia-associated habitat; material: ENVO:feces | place: Bangladesh | collected 2010-04-07 | reverse complement strand
TACTAAATAGATTTTGCATATGGGACATCCAACTATGCAAGAAAATGATACCGCTAAATTAACGCCTACAGGTGTACCGAGCAAATTTACAGGTCCCTTTTTTGTGCAATTTAACAGTACCCACTTTCCTTAGTTCTCTTCTTTACTTTCATTAACCCTTTTTGAGGTGCAGTCCCTATCTGTTGATTGCTAAAAATTGTTTTCCTGTTTTCCATGCGGTAGCTTTTTCCTGATAGCCTGATTATCTCACAACAATAGAGTAGTCTGTCCAGTAGAGCTGCCGCACAAACTTCGTCTCCTGCCATCTCCAGCCATCCGGTAAGATCCCGGCTTGCGGCAATGATAAGTGATGTCTTACCTTGAACGCAATTCACCAGTTTAAACAGCAGCAGTACATCTTCTCCTTTCAGGGGAAACAGCGTAACATCATCGATTGCCAGCAGCTGCGCTTTCATTATTCGTTTGTATGTTTTCATCGCGGGTCGTGATATCTCCTTAGTCTTCAAACAGACAAGCAGTTCTTCCAAGGTCAGCAGGTATGCCTTATAACCCGCTTTCACTGCTTCATGGATAAGTCCTGAAGCAATGAATGTCTTTCCGGTTCCGGAATCTCCTACCAGCAGAAGATTATATGTCCTTCTTATCCATACCAGTTCACGCAATTCGCGCATCTGCCTTTGGTCAATCCCTTCGGTACGTGAGAAATCATATAGATCCAGATCATACCTTGCAGGCAATCCTGCAAATTTCAACCTGGTCAGATAACTTCTCCTTTCCTTGTCCCGAAGTTCCCGCATCAGACAAGTTGACAGAAACTCGGAGTAAGTCTGTTGCTTTTCCTGTGCTTCATGTAGTATTTCATCCAGGTGTTCTGCCAGGAATGGCAGCTTCAGGTTGCGGGCACATTCGGTCAGTTCTTTCTTATACCTTGCCATTGTTTCTAAAGATTTCATTATATGTTTTTACCAATCCGGTTGACTGTGTCCGGGAGGCAGGATTTTTTCCTACATCCGATTCTCCCATTTTCTTCTTCCATATATGTCCGCACAGGCTTTTAACGGACTCACCATTATAGATTCCCTTGTCCAGACATACACTAACCGCTTCTGTCAGGATGGCTTTGTCATATCCGGGAATTATGCGTAGAATTACCTCCAGATTCTCCCTGTAATAACGTTCCTTCCTTCTCTGCAGGTTCTCAAGCCATAAGGCGACCTCTCTATTGTACGATACATAGATAAGAATGCGTTCAGCCAGCTTTTGTGCTCCGATATTTCTTTGCCTTCTGTGTCCTTCACCATAGATAGTCTTTCCCTTGAGTTCGCACAGATCATGCCGGCAGACAAGCTTTCCCGTCTCCTTATTATAAAGTTCCAGGCATCCGTCTGTTTCATGGAGCCATACTGTCGTTTCTCCTCCCCGATAGGTTCCGCATGGCAGGCTATAGTAGTTTCCCCTGTACTGTACGGTATTGTCTTTACGTACATGATATTCCTTCATTTCTCCACCGGGTGAGTGCGGAGTACCGTGATAGGGTACAAGGTATTCTCTTTCCTGTGCAAATTCCTCAAGGGGAATCCGGTGTGTGGTACCATGTTCCTTCCCGTTTCCCGTTCTTTCAAGCCAGAGACGTGCTTCTTCATTAAGTCTGTCTACATTCTGAAAAATACGTGCCGTGAGGAAATTCGTCTTCACATATTTCACAACATTCTCTACCCTCCCCTTTGACTCCGGATCGGCCTTGTGACAGAACACGGGATGGAAATGCTGCTCTTTTACAAATGCCTGAAATTTGCCGGTCAGTATCAAATCCCCCATGTTCGCCCGTGCTATAAGTACTTTATCCTGGTCGTAAATGATCTTTTGCGGCCTGCCTCCGAAGTATTCGAAGGCAAGTTCATGGGCATAAACCGCAAGCCCGGTGTCAAAGGGCCTCCGGCTAAAATAGATAAATTTATATCGTGAACGGGACAAGACAATAGCAAAGAAGTACACTTTGATGGACTTCCCGTTTTCAGTGCGCATACATTTCTCCCCAAAATCCGCCTGTGCGTATTCCCCGTAGGGAGTATCAGGCTGCTTCTCGTAGTTTCGCTTATGCGTTTCAACCTTTTTCCCGATGCCGTATTTTTTGCGTACCCTTTCCACGAAACCGGATATGGTTCTGTTACATACACGGGGGAAGTCCGGATAGCATTCCTTCAGCCAGTCATGTATCCTGGCGGCCGATATATACGGGTATTCTTCCAGGTTTGCACGTACATATTGCTCGTAGTTTTCCAGTTTCAGCCTGTACTTGCGGTGAGAACTTTGTTTTTTAACAAACTCCTCCATAGTCATATTCAGATACCGTCGTACAGTCTTACGGTTCACACCCAGATATATTCCAATTTGTGTTTTGTTCAGTCCTTTCAACTGAAGCTCCCTTACTTTATGCCACATATATTGTTTCTCCTTAAAATATTGTTTCCTTATTTCCATTGCAGTATCTGTCTATGCTTTGTTTGAGCGGCAAAGATAGACATTCCCCGACATGCAAAAAACACTGTATTCGTCTCTATAAAAGTGGTACCTTTGCTTTTTCCACTTTTTGAAAGATAAAGTTACAGCCTACAGGTGATGGCGGACCCATATATATTCTGGATTACAGAA
>CXQJ01000192.1_pt1 | contig 2690 bp, 4 predicted proteins | sample 591471 | NCBI WGS metagenome assembly CXQJ01 (sample SAMEA3491291, study PRJEB9169) | human gut metagenome | biome: ENVO:mammalia-associated habitat; material: ENVO:feces | place: Bangladesh | collected 2010-04-07 | reverse complement strand
ATTCAGGTGACTATAGCATCAGGGTTCCACCTCTTCCCATTCCGAACAGAGAAGTTAAGCCTGATCACGCCGATGGTACTGCGTAACAGTGGGAGAGTAGGTAGTCGCCGTTTTTTTCAGAGAGTTCATCCCCTCGGGTCAGAAGACACGAGGGGATGCTTGTTTTTGGGGTATAGGCTAAGAGGGACATGCGCTTGGAGAAGCGGGGATCACTTATTTGCATTATACCTTTTTTACTTTGATTAATCTTTTATATAAAAGAAAGAATCTTTTAGTTAAAACAAAAACCGGCTGTGAGTGTTTTAATGGTAGAGTTCGATTTTTAGCAATTAAAAGATGTGAAATATGGTGACACTATACAATAAGTTACTATTTTTGCCACGAAAATCGAAAAGAGAGTTTATCCATAAAAATAGAACGATGAAAACTTCTGTAAAATTCATATTGATGTTTATTCTACTGATGCTATCATTTAGCATAAGTGGCAATGCATTGAATATTATGGAATGCTCTCATAACCCGGTTACTTCTTGCCAGGTTTCATCCTCTTCTTTGGATGCTAATTACTCTTATCGGTGTGGTAGCGATTTTGCCGGTTTTGATAAATCGCAAACTTTGTCTGTCTCCGATGTTGAATTAGGTTTCAAACCCGTTTCTGAAACATATTCTTCTACTAATAATCTTCGTCTTCGTCGAATTCTTGAGGATTCTGACCTTTTTAATGACACAATGCGTAAATTGTGCCTGTTGAGAGAGAATTTGTTGGTATTAGACCAAAGTAAATCTTATTATTCGGATAAGGATCCACATTATGCGTCCATAAGCTGTCAATACTACATCTTTGCTTTAAGACGTATCCTTATTTAATTCCCAATCTTATATACTCGCTGTGTTTGACAATGCAGCCTCATTTTTAGCATGAGGCTGTAGGGGTCGGACTGCGGTGTGTCTAATCGTATTTACTTTAATTCTTAATAACAAATTCTTTAACAAAAAAAACTTTATTATGGAAACTACTCAAAAAAAGTCGACTAAGATTGTAGGTATCAAGAATGCCGGATTGGTTATTATCTGCTGTTTCATTATAGCAGTGTGTATCTATCATTTCATTTTGGGAAATCCCACGAACTTTATGAACAATGATCCTAACAATCACCCACTTCCGGGAAACTTTATGGGGACCATTTACAAAGGTGGAGTGATTGTGCCTGTTATTCAAACTTTATTGCTGACCGTATTGGCATTGAGCATTGAACGTTATTTTGCTCTTCGCTCTGCTTTCGGTAGAGGTTCTTTGGTTAAATTCGTTTCTAACATCAAGGATGCCCTATCGGCAGGAGATCTTCGTAAGGCGCAGGAAGTTTGTGACAAACAGCGTGGTTCTGTAGCAAACGTCGTTACTTCTACATTGCGGAAGTATGAAGAAATGGAGAATGATTCTTCTCTTTCGAAAGATCAGAAACTGCTTGCTATCCAAAAAGAACTGGAAGAAGCTACTGCGCTTGAACTTCCGATGATGGAACAGAATCTTCCGATTATCGGTACGATCACCACATTGGGTACTTTGATGGGATTGCTTGGTACGGTTATTGGTATGATCCGTTCGTTCGCCGCTTTGGCTGCCGGTGGTTCTGCCGACTCAATGGCTCTTTCACAAGGTATCTCTGAAGCTTTGATTAATACAGCTTTCGGTATCCTTACCGGTGCGTTGGCAGTTATCTCTTATAACTACTATACAAACAAAATCGATAAGTTGACTTACAGCCTTGACGAGGTAGGCTTCTCTATTGTGCAGACTTTTGCAGCTACTCATAAATAATCTGGAATCCACTAAATTCTGACAATAATGGGCAGAGCGAAAATTAAAAAGAAAAGTACGTTCATCGACATGACGGCGATGAGTGACGTTACGGTACTGTTGCTTACCTTCTTTATGTTAACTTCTACATTTGTGAAGAAAGAGCCGGTACAAGTGACTACACCCGCCTCAGTTTCGGAAATTAAGATTCCGGAAAAGAATATCCTTCAGATATTGGTCGATCCGAACGGAAAGATATTTATGAGTATGGACAAGCAGTCCGACTTGAAAGCGGTATTGGAGAGCATGGGACAGGAATATGGCGTCACATTCACTCCGGAACAGGAAAAGAAATTCATGTTGGCATCCACTTTCGGAGTGCCGATGAAAAACATGAAAACTTATCTTGACTTGCCGACTGATAAGCAGGATGCAGTACTGAAGAACGAAGGTATTCCTTGCGATAGTCTTGATAATCAGTTTAAGTCATGGGTGCGTAATGCACGTGCTGTGAATTCTGATTTGCGTATTGCGATCAAGGCTGATGCGGATACTCCTTATTCTGTGATTAAAAATGTTATGAATTCACTTCAGGACCTCAGGGAGAATCGGTATAACCTGATTACTTCTCTGAAAACGACTTCTGAAAACTAAAAACGAACAACTATGAGTGCTGAAGTACAAGAAAGCGGTAAAAAGAAGGGGAATAGCAAACAGAAGAAGATGACGGTTCGCGTAGACTTTACGCCTATGGTGGATATGAATATGTTGTTGATCACTTTCTTTATGCTTTGTACCTCGTTGAGCAAACCTCAGACGATGGAGATAAGCATGCCGAGCAATGATAAAAACATCACCGAAGAACAGCAAAGCAAGGTGAAAGCTTCACAGG
>CXQJ01000539.1_pt1 | contig 3056 bp, 3 predicted proteins | sample 591471 | NCBI WGS metagenome assembly CXQJ01 (sample SAMEA3491291, study PRJEB9169) | human gut metagenome | biome: ENVO:mammalia-associated habitat; material: ENVO:feces | place: Bangladesh | collected 2010-04-07 | reverse complement strand
CAACATCATCAGTAAGTCTCTGTTTTTCAAACAATAGAATCCATTTTGTTTTACTTCGTTTGTTTTCTCAGTAACTATAGGATTCTTCTTCAAATTAGGTGGTAAATTCTTTATTTCTTTATTTTCAAGTTGATAATTGTCCTTTTTGCTTGCTTTAATAGGAAAAAACAGACACCGGCTGAATAAGATTGCTCAAGTCTCGGAAGTGAATTTACGCCGTCCGGACCGGTATCTTCATCCTTATACCTTTCTTCAATTAACATTGTTAACGCCTTTTGCAGTTCGTCAGGTTCTTATGCGCAAATAATAAGGCTTTTGCATTTAAAGAACTTGTTATTCACATCCAAAGAACAAGCTTTAACTCTGTGTTAAAACAAAGCTTTTGAGGATAGAAATCTTACTCTTTAAAGATATTGATTTTCAGATGGTTTATTCTAAAATTCGCTTCTTCACCTCATGGATGGACTCTTCGGGGGAAAGCCGGGATACCTGCTTTTTTGTCAACTATAAACGAGGGCTTACACTTCCGAAAACTGGATTAGATTCCATGAGTAAAAGAAAACTTACCACCAAATTTGACGAAGAACCGTTCTGTTTTCATTCTTTTTGTTTAAAGGTAAATATTATAGTTTGGGCCCTTTGACACAACGAACTGGGTATACTATTCTCTTTTGTGTGCTATTGACATCGGCTTTACCTTCCCCTGGAGCTATATTCAATCTATAACAATCAGTAGCATTAATTGATTCATCCGTAAAATAGTCACCATAAGTTCCTGGCCAGTTCTCCGCTGCCGTTCCTGGACTATTATTACGCCAACCACCTAATGGTAAGAAAATGCCGGTTGTAGCATTTAGGAACCACACACCATTCACTCCATTGGAGACTGTTTTTACATCTGTACATCTTGTCAGTCTTTCAAATTCATTGCGTGTAGGTAGCCGCCAATCATTTCCATAAGTTGTGGGATTCAGTCTGGCACACGGATCAATGTTGTTTCCATTATAGTCTTTTTTCCATTGATAATAATAGCCATATTCTCTATTGGTTGCCCACACATAATTGTTGCTTGCACCGGTACTTTTTAAATTGCCGTCAGCAAATACCAATTTTGATAACTTTTGCTTATCGTCATTGGTACATGCTTTTTTCGGATTGCTCAGATTGATGCTACCTGCCGGAACGTTTATTCCGGGGCTTCTCTTAAACTGTATTTTCATTGTATAGCTCATACCCTCTTTCAATTGGACACTTTGGTTTGAGGTAATGTCTATATTATCCGCATTATTGGAAATTATATTTCCTACTGTCAGTTTGTCGAAGTGTACTGTTATTGTCCTGGCACTTGCGAAGGGAACCATTCGTATAGTGGTAGCCAGGTTGGTGTTTGGGTTGAATGAAGCTGTGTTGTTGGTATTAGCAGCCACTGCCGAACTTCCAATCACCCACGAGGTTGAATTACCTCCCTGCTTTACGTATACTCCTGTACACCCGCTTATGGTATTACTTGTGAAGCCTGTAACACTAATGCTTATTGTCAGTTTGCACAGTTTCTGTTTGAATGTTACCGGAAGGTTATAGTTAAGACTGTTTACATTGGCTATGTCTCCTGAATCATAAGTCATAAAGTCATTATTCATGTTTGAAATGTCTATTTTGGTGGTATTATAGGTATATGATGCCGGGATATCTCCCAATGCCGCAGTTGTATTGAATGAGTAGCCGATTACCCGTATCGTTCCTGATCGTGTGAGTAGTTTACCCTGCTTCAGTACAGGCGAGGAAGTACCATTTGATGTATAGTCAGCGGCTGATTGGAACACGTAATTGCTCCCTGATTTCCGGAAAACGATCAGACGAAAGTAAACACCTGTAGATAGATTGTTTGCACGGGTAGTTAGGGTGGAAAGGGTATCTTCCGTCAGTTCCATGGATGCGATTCTGGGACCACTATATTCCGGGGATTCTTTTGTGCGGGTATGGCTTAGAGTTTTTACCCCTGTCCATTCGGCAATCAGAGGAGCATTATGACGGGGGGGGCATAGTACTGTCCGGAGAGTAAGCATTGTACTCACCATTTTCAGCCATACTGATGTTAATAGGTATTACAATGCCGGAATCCTTATCTTTTTCCTGAAGAAATGGATACTTCTCTTCTTGGGTGCATCCACTGACCCAGAAGCTGGATGCTGTCATTACCGCGATCCATAAGAGGTGTGCTCGCATAATAAAAAGTTTGTTCATTCTAAATTTGTTTAGTGAATAATCAGATCAAAAATCTCTCGCCCGGCTTATACGTGTGTGTATAAGTCGGTAAAGACTGTCTGATACAACTTTTATTATGCGTAAGTTTGTGTATTACAATTAGATATAACGTCTTGGAAAATACAATCGTGTTTCAAAAGACGTTCGTTTTATGGAACACGATTTTTGCTTCCTACACAGAATGTAAGAGAGAGAGATAAAAGATTGATAATTAAAACAATGTGGAAATATTTGCACAGATGAAAAACACACCTTATCTTTGTTCCATAAAACGAACGTCTTTTGAAACACGATTGTATTTTCCAAGACGTTATATCTAATTGTAATACACAAACTTACGCATAATAAAAGTTGTATCAGACAGTCTTTACCGACTTATACACACACGTATAAGCCGGGCGAGAGATTTTTGATCTGATTATTCACTAAACAAATTTAGAATGAACAAACTTTTTATTATGCGAGCACACCTCTTATGGATCGCGGTAATGACAGCATCCAGCTTCTGGGTCAGTGGATGCACCCAAGAAGAGAAGTATCCATTTCTTCAGGAAAAAGATAAGGATTCCGGCATTGTAATACCTATTAACATCAGTATCGCTGAAAATGGTGAGTACAATGCTTACTCTCCGGACAATACTATGCCCCCCCGTCATAATGCTCCTCTGATTGCCGAATGGACAGGGGTAAAAACTCTAAGNNANACNGTTGGGTAGTGGATATGCAAATGAAGGCGGTAAGTACACAATGGGGCAAACTACGAAAGAGCAAGCTACTTTTGGCGGAACATT
>CXQJ01000115.1_pt1 | contig 4682 bp, 5 predicted proteins | sample 591471 | NCBI WGS metagenome assembly CXQJ01 (sample SAMEA3491291, study PRJEB9169) | human gut metagenome | biome: ENVO:mammalia-associated habitat; material: ENVO:feces | place: Bangladesh | collected 2010-04-07 | reverse complement strand
ATTTGTGCGGAGATGTTCTGGATGAACTTTGTTTTCAGTTCGTTGTGTTCATTGGCTATCTGTACGCTCTTCTTCAGTTTGCGGTTTCCGGCAATGAAGCGGAGCAGCACGATGGCAACGAAGATCAGTCCGGCTATCAGGATGACGACAAGCGTACATAGCCCGACAATCATATACTGTTTTCCGGACAGCGTATCGTCTTTTTCCTGAATGATCTGCTGGCTTTCGTCATATTTGCGTTTCAATACGTTCAGTTCATCTTGTGCTGTTAGTGCCTTTACCGAATCGGTCCAGACAATGAAGTTCTCGTACGTACGGGCCACCAATGAAGCATTGTTTGACTTACGGCCGATGGCAATCAGGTTCTTATAGCATTCGTTTACCTTTTCGTAGTTCTTCTGGGCTTTGTATTGATTGATCAATTTCCGGAAGCAGGCATCTCCTTGTGCGTTTTGGCCGAAAGTGTAGTGATAGTTTGCCTGCGTGTACAAGAGGTTCTCACTTAACGAATCGTTCTTTGCCTGGCCGGCGGTTTCCGCCAGTTTGTCCAACTGTGCTTTGGCTTGTGCGGCATTCTTCAGCCCGATATACATTTGTAATCTCTCTTTAGTGATTTGAAAGCGCAACGGATAGAATTGCTTCTGTTCCTTTTGTTCGCCCGCCCAGACTAACTGTTCCATTCCCCTGCAGAGGTCGAATGCTTCTTTATAATAATTCTCACGATGGTAAAGAGCAGCTCCCTGAATTCCACATTCCACGGCTTTCGGATAGTTTTCTTGTGCCGCGAAGGCGCCATAGGCTTGGATGAAAAGATAACGCGCTTTGGTATATTCTTTTTGTTCCAGACTGCTTTGCGCTTGTTTCATCAGTTCATTTGCTCTGTTTTGTGTGCCTTGTGCATCGACGATTGTGCTAAAACAAACGAGGATGGTCAGGATTAAAGTCGATATTTTCATACGATATGGTTTTAAACAGTGACAAAGTTAAAAAATCTTTGTAAGAACCTCTCATTTACCCCTTTTATTTTTCATTTCTTCCTCAATTCTTCCTTTGAGAGTTATGACAGGCATTGCCGGCTGATGGGGTAGTGGATAGTATTTGATAATTCAAGCATAGATTTTACAAATAATGCTCTCTTTCGGAGTTTTATTTGTAAAGTCTATGTCTGAAAAACATAAGGATGTGTCTTTTTAATATTTGAAGCTGCTTCCTCCCAGGAACTCTCTAAGAAGTGAGGTCGGAGGAATCTCCTTATCCTGTACCGGAGTGAAATATTTGATAAACTTCAGTAGCCGGTATGCTTCGGCATATTCCGGGCAGTTACGTGGCACGCTGGTCAAGATGGGTTCGGCATGGCAGCGGAGCACGGCAAATTCAAATAACAGGGCAGAGTTGAACATCACGTCGGCATTCTCCTGGTAGGGGAAAATCCACTTGTCTTCTCCGGCACGCACGCTGGGCCAGCGCGAAATGGTTTCCTGCGCAGAATAGCCACGATAGTTGAAGTCACGGATAATGCGGCGTAAAAGCCGGTTGTCCGTGGTCGGAATCCAGTTATGGTCGTCCAGGGAGATGGTTGTCAGAGCAGATACATAGATTTTATATTTACTCTCTGCCGGGATTTGCGGGGTGAGCTCCGGGTTCAGGGCATGAATCCCTTCAAGAATCAATACCGTATGTTCGTCAATCCGCAGTTTGTCACCTTTATATTCTTTCTTTCCCAGCATGAAGTTGTAGCGGGGCAGTTCTACTTCCTCACCACGCAGCAGAGCTTGCAGTTGCGCGTTGAATAATTCCAGGTCGAGGGCATAGAGCGATTCATAATCATAATTGCCGTTTTCATCCAATGGGGTTTCTTCCCGGTCTACAAAGTAGTTGTCCAGTGAGATGGGATAGGGCTTTAGCCCGTTTGTCATCAGCTGGATGGAGAGCCGCTTGCTGAAGGTGGTTTTGCCGGATGATGACGGTCCGGAGATCAATACCAGTTTTACACGGTTCCCGTTTTCTCCCCGGTGGAAGATGCTGTCGGCTATTTGTGCTATTTTCTTTTCCTGCAATGCTTCTGCCACATTTATCAGGTCGGTGGCATGTCCTTCTTCGCAGGCTATGTTGAAATCTCCCACATTGTTCAGCCCCATAATGTAGTTCCAGCGCAAATGCTCTTTGAAGACATCAAGCATCTTCTCTTGTTTCACTACCTCTTCCAGTACAGTCGGGTTTTCTTTGTTGGGAATACGCAGCAACAGTCCGTCATAATACTTAACGAGGTCGAACAGATGAATAAATCCCGTACTTGGGAGTAAATTACCATAATAATAGTCCGCGGTGCCACCCAAAGTATAATAATAGGTATAGATGGAGCCGGAGGACTCAAGCAGTTTCACTTTATCATTCATGCCCCGCTCGCTGAACACACGTACGGCTTCAGTGGTGTGGCATTCGATACGGTGGTAAGTGATATTCTCCGTAATGATTTCCTGCATGCGTTTCTTTATTTGCGACACATCCTCCAGAGTGATGGCCCGGCCGATGCGCAAATTGCAGAAGTATCCCTTGGATACGGGGTGCTCTACAAAAAGTTTGCCATTCGGAAAGAGTTCGCTGACTGCCTTGTAGAGTACAAAACAAAGAGAACGTACATATGTGCGCATCCCCGAAGAATCTCTTACATCCAGAAACTCTACATCCTTATTATTATATACACGAAAGTTGAGTCCTTCAGAACGATTATTTACTTTAGCACTGACTACCTGATAAGGAAAATTAAGATTGAAACCGTAATAAATATCCAAAAGTGAGCTTCCAATAGGGAATTCTTTAGAAATATTATTATTTTTGCAATATATTTGTAACATCTGTTTCATTTCACGTCGTTTAGGGGTGAATAGTACGGATAAATATATCACATAATTGCTAAGAAGACAAACAACCACTAAAATAATTATAGATGGAATATTCTTTTTATGATTTTTTAAAGCTCATTGGCTCATTAGGACTTTTTCTTTATGGAATGAAAATCATGAGCGAGGGCTTACAGAAAGTCGCAGGTGACAGATTGCGAGGAATCCTGACAGCAATGACCACGAACCGGGTAACGGGAGTTTTAACAGGAGTGTTGATCACCGCCCTTATCCAGTCTTCTTCGGCAACGACGGTGATGGTGGTCAGTTTTGTAAATGCCGGTTTGCTGACTTTGGCCGAGTCCATTAGTGTGATAATGGGTGCCAATATCGGTACGACAGTCACCGCCTGGATCATTTCCATTTTTGGGTTTAAAGTTGATATGGCTGCTTTTGCCCTCCCTCTTTTAGCCATTGCCCTTCCCCTTATTTTTTCCGGTAAAAGTAACCGTAAGTCTGTCGGTGAATTCATTTTTGGTTTTTCTTTCCTCTTTATGGGGCTTTCGTATCTTAAAGCAAACGCGCCCGACCTGAATGCCAATCCGGAAATGCTTGCTTTCGTGCAAAACTATACCGATATGGGATTCTTCTCCGTTCTGCTCTTTCTATTTATCGGTACTATTCTCACAATGATCGTGCAGGCGTCCGCCGCAACGATGGCTATCACTTTAATTATGTGCGCCAACGGATGGATCAGCCTGGAGCTTGGTGCTGCATTGGTGCTGGGTGAGAATATCGGAACCACGATTACAGCAAACCTGGCTGCCTTGACAGCCAATTCGCAAGCGAAGCGAGCTGCTTTGGCCCATTTCGTTTTCAACGTTTTCGGTGTGATTTGGGTATTGATTATTTTTCATCCCTTTATGGTATTTGTCAATTGGGTGGTGGATACCTTCTTCCATCCGGGAAGTGCCGAGGTAGCGATTTCTTATAAGTTGTCTGCTTTCCACTCTATCTTTAATATATGTAACGTCTGCCTGCTGATTTGGGGAGTGAAACTGATTGAACGTACCGTGTGTGCCATTATTCGTCCGAAAGAAGAAGACGAAGAGCCGCGTTTGCGTTTCATTACCGGTGGCATGCTTTCCACGGCCGAACTTTCGATACTTCAGGCCCGCAAGGAAATCCATTTGTTCTCCGAACGTATTCACCGTATGTTCGGCATGGTGCAGGATCTGCTGCATACGGAGAAAGATGACGACTTCAATAAATTATTCAGCCGGATTGAAAAGTATGAGAATATCAGCGATAACATGGAGCTGGAGATAGCCAATTACCTGAATCAAGTGTCCGAGGGACGATTAAGTTCGGAAAGTAAGCTCCAGATACGTGCCATGCTCCGTGAGGTAACCGAGATTGAAAGCATCGGCGACAGTTGTTATAACCTGGCACGTACCATCACCCGGAAGCGACAGACAAATCAGGATTTTACAGAGAAGCAGTATGAACACATTCACTTCATGATGAAGCTGACGAACGATGCCCTGTCACAAATGATTGTCGTGGTTGAGAAACCCGAGCATCAGAGTATCGATGTCAATAAGTCGTTCAATATTGAAAATGAAATAAATAACTATCGTAATCAACTGAAGAATCAGAACATTCTGGATGTGAACAATAAAGAATATGATTATCAGATGGGTGTTTATTATATGGATATTATTGCCGAATGCGAGAAGCTTGGTGACTATGTGGTAAATGTAGTGGAAGCAAGCAGTGACGTAAAGGAAAAGAAAGCATCTTAACAGGTCGATGAACCGTGAACGATGAACGATAAATGAT
>CXQJ01000177.1_pt1 | contig 5178 bp, 3 predicted proteins | sample 591471 | NCBI WGS metagenome assembly CXQJ01 (sample SAMEA3491291, study PRJEB9169) | human gut metagenome | biome: ENVO:mammalia-associated habitat; material: ENVO:feces | place: Bangladesh | collected 2010-04-07 | reverse complement strand
GATATTGAAAGTTTTGACGCCGCCATCAACTCTCGTGTTATTGGCTCTCCCGTTCCTCCCTACGATGGTCCTGAATATGAAAAGTATGTTGAATAAAAAAGAAACGCTATGAGTAAATTTTTAGTCACTCTCGGTGCAAGCACCGGTCCCGGCAGTATCATACAGTGTTCTGCCGTAACGGCAACCATTAATAAAAAGCCTATCGCGGTGGTTGGTGATATAGCCACTCATCCCTATGGGCCGGATACATTGATAGAAGGCATGCCCACTGTTCTGCTTAACGGCAAGCCGGTGGTATTCAGCACGGCAAAAACATCCAAAGGAGGTGCAGTGGTTCCTAATACTACAGTGAAAATTTCCTCCCCCACCTTTGAAAGCTATACGGGCATTGTACATTCCGCCCGGATAAAAAGCAATCTTCACTTTGACGAACCGACCTCCGGCGATATAAAAGAAAAAGAACTGAAAAAACAAATCGCAGCCAGAGAAGAAGAAGAGCCGGTGGAGAGTGGCAAGGTAACTCTGGAAAGTGATTTTGCATGGAAACAATTGATTGACCTTGCCGTGAGTGACGGCAAATGGATATTCAAGTTCCGCATGGCGGATGTATTCGGCAAGGACGTGTCTCAGGACGCTGTAGACAAGCTCTATGATGCTTGTCAGGACAGGAGCCTGCCTAACCCTGAGATACAAGTATGTGAAAACCGGATATACGGCCTGATGGCAGCCTACAACCAAAAGACCAATAAAATTTATGTTTCCAGACGAGCAGTGGAAGAAGCGATTGAGGATAACGAAAAGCGACATAAGCTAATGGTGGCTTTGGTAGAGGAATTCGGTCATCACATAGACTGGCTGCTCCGTTGCCAATACGATACAAATGCAAATGACGACGCCGAAGGAGACGAAGGGGCACGCTTTGCTTACCGGGGTATGTGCCGGGTGCTATATGTTGATTTCCATGAGTTGCAGAGCGTACCCTTCGCTCAAGCCCAAACTCCGGAAGGGGCATTTGCGCTGGAATGGGATATTGCAGAAGCGCATAACGCACTGGAAAAATACACCAAAGACCGTCAGTATGGTACAGATGACCATGTGAGAGATTATGAAGGATTCAAGGTGGAGGATCTGAGCTATCAGGGAGGGTTCGGTCATGAAAATATACAAAGAAATGCTATTGCCCGAAGTGGTATAGATGCACTGAGAAAAGAGGTAAACATACAATATCTCTACCGCGGCAACTGGCTAAAAGACTATGCCCAATTGATAGCTCCTTTCCTTTTCGAACCTTCTGCTTTCTTTAAAGAAGAAGACAATAAAAAAAGATTGGAAAACTTTTATAGTAAGGTGGCTCCTGAACCGGAAGAGCTAAAGAAGGTATTGGAAGATGTCGTGAGAATCATAGCCATCCGGAAGTTTTTTAAAGAAGAAAGGAAAATCGTTAAAAGAAGCGCCTACTATACCAACCCGAAACAATGGCGACTGGTTGTCGATGACGAAAAAAAAGGGTTGATTCCGGGGTTTGGTAAAATAATAGGTGTCAGTGTTCCATATGACCATTGCGATAATCCGAAAGGGTTACCGGCTATTACATCTGAGAAACTGAAGAAATGGGGGTTCAATGGCGAAATCAAAGACGATGAGATTTCCATAAACAGGACAAAGGGTATAAAGCAATACATAAGAAGTAATAGAAAAGGGAGCGATAAGGATTCTTGGGGTACAAAGGTTATATACGACCAACTCCTTCAACGATTAAAGGAAATTAATTTCACAGAACCCACCCAACTCGTAAAGCTTGGCGGTGCTTTGCATACCATACAGGATTTTTATGCCCACAGTAACTTTGCCGAAGTGACTCTTGTAAAAGTATGGTTCGATAAAGTGGTAACCTGGTGTACAGAAAGTGACAGATTCAGAGATTACAGTCAAAAGCGGATAGACTATTTTCATATTGACAAGGGCATGACATTTGATGAAGAAGCAGTCAAAAAAATTATCAGCCGTAAAGACGATGTGCTAAGAGCTGAGGGAAATAAAATGCGATGGAGAAACGATGGAGATTATTTTTATAAAAAAGCCTTATATACTCCCATTGTTACCGGAACTTATGATTTGGAGGATATGATGGCGACAGCTTTACTTATGCTCGGTGACTCAAAATTTTCATTGGAACTTACACCTCCTAAAAAGGATATGGAACCAGGAACACTCTATGGAAACGACTTGCTTATTCTATTGTTGTGCCGTCACTTTGACCAAACAAGAAACAATGGCTGGATTAAAGTCGAAGATTGCTTGAATAAGTTCTTCGATATGCGGGATAAATGGTTAGAAATCAAAAAGTATGTGAATGAAAAGATGCCGGAGGGTGTAATAAAAGCCATGGAATGGTTTGAAAACAACGTGATTGAAAATATTGAGCAAGCTCTACAGATGTATAAGAATATTATCAAACATTACTTGTGCGTGATACTTGCCACTTATATTAGAGAATATCAGTTGGTTTTAAAACAACAGTTGAAAGCCATCCAAGAGTCAATCAACGGTATGTATCCCCACGGCGATAATCCGTCCCACACGATGCTGGCAAAAGATGAAGCATCACATCCGGTGAATTTTCTGGCGGGTCAGATGGCGATAGACTCAACAGTCAGTGTATTGAAGGCATTACATGAGAAGGCTTCCCTTGAAAAAGCACTTGACAACATCATTGTTCATCCAATTTCAATAAAACATTTTGATGCATACACCCGTCAATGGGCAAAAGAAAATCCGGTAAAGGTACTAAAGTGCTGCGTTTACTCCACCCAACTGGAGGCAATACGTGCAGGAATCCAGTTAACGGAGAAAGCCAAGCACCATGTGAATAAATTGTATAATAATTCCGATGCCATCGGTACTAACCGTGCTGCCAAAAGCAGTAGTGAGAAAGATGCGCTCAGTCAGGAGGAAGATTTAAATGCTATAGGTAAACACTCTAAAGACCTGTGCAAATTATTTAAAGGAGCCCTCGGCTCGTACAATATGAAATACAGGGAACTCGACGCACAAACCTTTGTCGAGTGCTTATCACTGTATTATCCAAAAATAGAGCGCGATGATTCACTTTCGGATGCATTAAAACAAATATGGAGGGATGCTTCTGATAAAGCGGCTAATAAGGTCAGAGGCAGTATGAAAAACAGTTTTGATTTTATAGCAAATGCATACAATCAGGCGGTAGTTTACTTGGAATCATAGCTTTTCTGAATAAACTTATATCTCATTTTGGAATTAAAAACATTTAAGTGTAAAAAAGATAAAAATCGAACTTATGAACTCATTCTTCCAAACCCTCGCCTTCACCTACCTGCTCTACCCGATACTGGGTTTGCTACTGGTAGGCTTAGGAATTTTCATAGCAAAAAAGAACGCTTTGCTAGGCAACAAACGGCTGGTAGGCTACACCATCGGTGCAATCGTCATCCTGACGATCCCTGCTTTGCTGGGATTCCTTGATTACGGTTTCATGCCTTACGGCTACGTCTTCCTTGCTATGCTTTACCTTATTTTAGGTGGTTATAACATACGAATGATGTCTTGGGTATATAAGGACGACTACAAGTACCGGCACGAAATCATTCTCACCGGTTTTATACTGGTAGTATCCATGTTATTCTTCACCCTTGTCTTCAATCTCTGCAATGAGTTGAAATATGGTCTGTGGGCATCTACCTGCCTGCTTCCATTCGTCATTGTCTCGGTGTTCATCCGTACCTACCGTATCTTTATCGCCATTCCGATTCCCGTGTATGAAGTTTGGAGATATACAGACGATACCGAGCAGGACGGATATTTTGACCCGGGCAGCCTGCAAGTCTTGCAAATAGAGTTATACAAACAAGAGAGCGACCGGGAACCGGTCAAACTCAGTGTGAAAGCACCGGACGAAATGCAATTCGGTACATGGTTTCACCGGATGATTGACGACTATAACCTGAAGTCTCCCCAAGCTCCGATAGACGACTATGCAGCCAAAGAGGGAGGATGGATCTTTTACCGGAAACCGTCTCTGATATCTCCCCGGCATTACATAGATTTCAACCTGACAGTAAAGGATAACCGCATTCTCAGCCGCGATGTAATTGTTGCTAAACGGGTGATGGAACATAGTGAAAAATAAAAATACATATTTACATGGCAAAGAAAAATTTAGTGAACTGGTCGGACTGTATGCCATTGTCAGCCGCCATCTTCAACCAACATGACGATTACTTTCTGGACAGCGTCCGTGACAGCATTGAAGTACGAACCAACAGTTACAACTACGGTCTGCTTCCCGCACGGCAAAACCGAGACGGGGAAAACGGCATACGCATCAGCCAACACGTGACGGGACACATCGAAGTGCGGCTGAAATCCTGCGATGCAGTCACCTCTTCGGGTATCCGTATTCAGTTTGATGCTACTGAATCGGGAAGCGAACTGGTAAAAAACTATTCAGTGGAGTCGGATACCCATAAAAATGTTACCCAATGGGACATCATCCTCTCTGTAGACCCGTTTCACCGGGTAGGCTCGGGAGAACCCAATCCGGAAGAAGTTCCGCCACGGCATCCGAATGCCTTACCTTCATACCGGCTGTTTGTGATGCCCAAAGGAGAAATTAATATTACTGAACTGGGTATTCATTATCTGACTATCGGCCGTATCCGCAAGGATGCGGGCCGCTTTATGGTAGATGCCGATTTTATCCCGCCTTGTACAACGATGAAAAGCCATCCCGAACTGCAAGAGTATTATGCCAAGTTCGGTAATATGTTCCGTTCACTGGAAACTTACAGTAAAATCATCATAGCTAAAATACATGATAGAGACAATCGGGGTGAACTGGGTGCACACATCTCTCTGATATGCCGTGAGATGCTCCGCTACCTCGCTTCCCTGCAATTCAGTTATACCAATAAAGGGATATACAATGCTCCTATCGACGTACTGGAATCCGTATCAAGCCTGGCACATATCATGTATGTGAGTTTCAGCTATCTCTCAGGAACGCAAAAGGAGGAGTTCTTTTATTGATTTCATATTAGCTAATTAGGTTGTTGCGCAAAGGTAATTGTTTTTTCAAGATTTTTGGTAACTTAATACCATTTCTTCTTACGGAAAAACCAGTATACGGCTGCGCCTACCAAT
>CXQJ01000508.1_pt1 | contig 5848 bp, 5 predicted proteins | sample 591471 | NCBI WGS metagenome assembly CXQJ01 (sample SAMEA3491291, study PRJEB9169) | human gut metagenome | biome: ENVO:mammalia-associated habitat; material: ENVO:feces | place: Bangladesh | collected 2010-04-07 | reverse complement strand
TATTCCCCCTCTATATATTATAATAATGTGTCCCCTTGGCCCTCCCTTTTTCCTTCTTTTTAAAGTATGCTCTAAAACCTGCCTCTCCCTCAGTCCTTTACATCTAAATTTATATTTTTATGAAAAAAAACTTCCTTATATATTTGCCTTGTATTGGTAAATCGCGTACTTTTGCACCCGCTTTCCAAGAGAGGGAGAGCCGATTGAAATTGACATGTTGCAAGTGCGTATTGATTGCCTTAACGAACAACCAAAATAATCTCCTTTTTCTTTGGAGTTTAATATTAAAATTCGTTATCTTTGCAGTCCGATTCGCGATAAAAGGCGTTTATTCCGGTGCCTTTCCCTTTCGCTAAGAGAGCCAGAGAACAGACCGGGAAAACATTTTAAAAAAAAAACTTCCAGAAACATTTGGTGTTTTAAAATAAACCTTTTACCTTTGCACCCGCTTTTGAGACGAAGCGCAATCGAAAAGAAGAGTTCTTTGAAAAATTGATAAACAATACAAGTAGTACAAGTAAATTTAGAACCGTCAATACTTATTATATAGGTATATGAAAAAATGACCGTCAATAAATTTTCGATATCCTGAACAGAGCTAATATTGTCCCTTATTGGGGCATATAACAATACTTTTACAATGAAGAGTTTGATCCTGGCTCAGGATGAACGCTAGCTACAGGCTTAACACATGCAAGTCGAGGGGCATCAGGAAGAAAGCTTGCTTTCTTTGCTGGCGACCGGCGCACGGGTGAGTAACACGTATCCAACCTGCCCTTTACTCGGGGATAGCCTTTCGAAAGAAAGATTAATACCCGATGGGATAATTATTCCGCATGGTTTGATTATTAAAGGATTCCGGTAAAGGATGGGGATGCGTTCCATTAGGTTGTTGGTGAGGTAACGGCCCACCAAGCCTTCGATGGATAGGGGTTCTGAGAGGAAGGTCCCCCACATTGGAACTGAGACACGGTCCAAACTCCTACGGGAGGCAGCAGTGAGGAATATTGGTCAATGGGCGCTAGCCTGAACCAGCCAAGTAGCGTGAAGGATGACTGCCCTATGGGTTGTAAACTTCTTTTATATTAGAATAAAGTGCAGTATGTATACTGTTTTGTATGTATAATATGAATAAGGATCGGCTAACTCCGTGCCAGCAGCCGCGGTAATACGGAGGATCCGAGCGTTATCCGGATTTATTGGGTTTAAAGGGAGCGTAGGTGGACTGGTAAGTCAGTTGTGAAAGTTTGCGGCTCAACCGTAAAATTGCAGTTGATACTGTCAGTCTTGAGTACAGTAGAGGTGGGCGGAATTCGTGGTGTAGCGGTGAAATGCTTAGATATCACGAAGAACTCCGATTGCGAAGGCAGCTCACTGGACTGCAACTGACACTGATGCTCGAAAGTGTGGGTATCAAACAGGATTAGATACCCTGGTAGTCCACACAGTAAACGATGAATACTCGCTGTTTGCGATATACAGTAAGCGGCCAAGCGAAAGCATTAAGTATTCCACCTGGGGAGTACGCCGGCAACGGTGAAACTCAAAGGAATTGACGGGGGCCCGCACAAGCGGAGGAACATGTGGTTTAATTCGATGATACGCGAGGAACCTTACCCGGGCTTAAATTGCAGTGGAATGATGTGGAAACATGTCAGTGAGCAATCACCACTGTGAAGGTGCTGCATGGTTGTCGTCAGCTCGTGCCGTGAGGTGTCGGCTTAAGTGCCATAACGAGCGCAACCCTTATCTTTAGTTACTAACAGGTCATGCTGAGGACTCTGGAGAGACTGCCGTCGTAAGATGTGAGGAAGGTGGGGATGACGTCAAATCAGCACGGCCCTTACGTCCGGGGCTACACACGTGTTACAATGGGGGGTACAGAAGGCAGCTACCTGGTGACAGGATGCTAATCCCAAAAGCCTCTCTCAGTTCGGATCGAAGTCTGCAACCCGACTTCGTGAAGCTGGATTCGCTAGTAATCGCGCATCAGCCACGGCGCGGTGAATACGTTCCCGGGCCTTGTACACACCGCCCGTCAAGCCATGGGAGCCGGGGGTACCTGAAGTACGTAACCGCAAGGAGCGTCCTAGGGTAAAACTGGTGACTGGGGCTAAGTCGTAACAAGGTAGCCGTACCGGAAGGTGCGGCTGGAACACCTCCTTTCTGGAGCGATGTTGGAAACGACGTTCATTGGTTCTAAAATTGTACTACTGGTACTTGTTTATTTATAGAATATAGATCGACCGTCTATAGCAATATAGATAGAGATAAACAAGAGAAAAACAGAAGCCGAGTCTAAGACAGGACACGGTTGAACTAGTCCTATAGCTCAGTTGGTTAGAGCGCTACACTGATAATGTAGAGGTCGGCAGTTCAACTCTGCCTGGGACTACCAAGACGAGATTGATATCTTGTATGATTGGGGGATTAGCTCAGCTGGCTAGAGCATCTGCCTTGCACGCAGAGGGTCAACGGTTCGAATCCGTTATTCTCCACCATTGATACGCTGGCAACACAAGTTGCCGAATGTTATCATACGATCTTTGACATGATGTACAAAAAAAGTAAATTTAGTAAGAGCTAAAAGTATATATCGAACCATTTGGTTCAGATCCTTTTTAAGAAAAGGAGATGAACCTGGCGATAAAAGAAAGTAAATAAGGGCGCATGGCGGATGCCTTGGCTCTCGGAGGCGATGAAGGACGTGATAAGCTGCGATAAGCTTCGGGTAGGTGCAAATAACCTTTGATCCGAAGATTTCCGAATGGGACAACCCGGCATTCTGAAGGAATGTCATCCAACCAAGTTGGAGGCTAACGCAGGGAACTGAAACATCTTAGTACCTGCAGGAAAAGAAAATAAATAATGATTCCCCTAGTAGTGGCGAGCGAACGGGGAATAGCCCAAACCACCCGTGTTACGGCATGTGTGGGGTTGTAGGACCACGCTCTCGCAAGAAAGTTATTGAGAAGAAGCGGCTGGAAAGTCGCGCCATAGACGGTGATAGCCCGGTATTCTAAGGTAACTGAAGCGTAGTGGTATCCTGAGTAGCGCGGAGCACGAGGAATTCTGCGTGAACCAGCCGGGACCATCCGGTAAGGCTAAATACTCCCGAGAGACCGATAGCGAACCAGTACTGTGAAGGAAAGGTGAAAAGCACTTCGAATAGAAGAGTGAAATAGTCCCTGAAACCATGCGCCTACAAGCGGTCGGAGCAGCGTAAGTTGTGACGGCGTGCCTTTTGCATAATGAACCTACGAGTTACTTTTTCCGGCAAGGTTAAGCATCTTGAGATGTGGATCCGAAGCGAAAGCGAGTCTGAACAGGGCGGATAGTCGGAAGGAGTAGACGCGAAACCAAGTGATCTACCCTTGGGCAGGTTGAAGGTTAGGTAACACTAACTGGAGGACCGAACCGATAAGCGTTGAAAAGCTTCCGGATGACCTGAGGGTGGGGGTGAAAGGCTAATCAAACTTGGAGATAGCTCGTACTCCCCGAAATGCATTTAGGTGCAGCCTTGAGAATTACTAATGTGAGGTAGAGCGACTGATAAGATGCGAGGGCTTCACCGCCTATCAAGTCTTGATAAACTCCGAATGCGCATTAGTTCGATCTCAGGAGTGAGGGCATGGGTGCTAAGGTCCATGTCCTAAAGGAGAAGAATCCAGACCATCAGCTAAGGTCCCCAAATAAACACTAAGTTGAACTAACGAAGTCAGATTGCTAAGACAGCTAGGATGTTGGCTTGGAAGCAGCCATTCATTTAAAGAGTGCGTAACAGCTCACTAGTCGAGGAGTTTGGCGTGGATAATAATCGGGCATTAAGTGTTTTACCGAAGCTATGGGATACGTAAGTATCGGTAGGGGAGCATTCCACTCTGCGTTGAAGGCGAAGCGTGAGCTTTACTGGAGCGTGTGGAAAAGCAAATGTAGGTATAAGTAACGATAAAGGGGGTGAGAAACCCCCTCGCCGCAAGACTAAGGTTTCCTGATCAACGCTAATCGGATCAGGGTTAGTCGGGTCCTAAGGCTCAGCCGAACGGTGATGCCGATGGCAGAACAGGTTAATATTCCTGTACTAGCATTAAGAGTGACGTGGAGACGGAGGAGTGACAACGCCGCGGACTGACGGAATAGTCCGTTAAAGGGTGTAGATGTTGATTATCCCAGGCAAATCCGGGATAAGAGTCGAACCTGACAGTATACCAATTTCCTCGGAAAACGGTAATAGTGCGTGTAAACATACTCCCAAGAAAATCCGCTAAACTTAATCTTAATGGTACCCGTACCGCAAACGGACACACGTAGTCGGGTTGAATATACTCAGGCGCTTGAGTGAATCACGGTTAAGGAACTAGGCAAATTGACCCTGTAACTTCGGGATAAAGGGTCCCTACCCGGTGACGGGAGGGCGCAGAGAATAGGTCCAGGCAACTGTTTAACAAAAACACAGGGCTGTGCAAAATTGAAAGATCACGTATACAGCCTGACACCTGCCCGGTGCTGGAAGGTTAAGAGGAGATGTCATCGCAAGAGAAGCATTGAATTGAAGCCCCAGTAAACGGCGGCCGTAACTATAACGGTCCTAAGGTAGCGAAATTCCTTGTCGGGTAAGTTCCGACCTGCACGAATGGTGTAATGATCTGGACACTGTCTCAACCGTGAGCTCAGTGAAATTGTAGTATCGGTGAAGATGCCGATTACCCGCGATGGGACGAAAAGACCCCGTGAACCTTTACTATAGCTTAACATTGAATTTGGGTAATTGATGTGTAGGATAGGCCGGAGACTTTGAAGCAGGTACGCCAGTATTTGTGGAGTCGCTGTTGAAATACGGCCCTTTGATTATTTGAGTTCTAACTCGCAGTCGCGAGGACACTGTTTGGTGGGTAGTTTGACTGGGGTGGTCGCCTCCAAAAGTGTAACGGAGGCTTCTAAAGGTGCCCTCACGCCGATTGGTAACCGGCGTTAGAGTGTAATGGCATAAGGGCGCTTGACTGGGAGACTTACAAGTCGATCAGGTAGGAAACTAGAGCATAGTGATCCGGTGTTTCCGTATGGAAGGGACATCGCTCAAAGGATAAAAGGTACTCCGGGGATAACAGGCTGATCCCTCCCAAGAGCTCATATCGACGGAGGGGTTTGGCACCTCGATGTCGGCTCGTCACATCCTGGGGCTGGAGAAGGTCCCAAGGGTTGGGCTGTTCGCCCATTAAAGTGGCACGCGAGCTGGGTTCAGAACGTCGTGAGACAGTTCGGTCTCTATCTATCGTGGGCGCATGAAATTTGCGTGGCTCTGACACTAGTACGAGAGGACCGTGTTGGACTGACCTCTGGTTTACCGGTTGTGCCGCCAGGTGCATTGCCGGGTATCTAAGTCGGGATTGGATAAGTGCTGAAAGCATCTAAGTACGAAGCCAGCCACAAGATTAGATTTCTTTTAGGGTCGTTGTAGACTACAACGTTGATAGGACGCAGGTGTACAGGTGGTAACATCACAGCCGAGCGTTACTAATTGCCCGATGACTTTCTTTTATTGTCCTTTATGGTTTATATATCCGTTTAGCTTTACTATCCGGGGGATAGACGGCTAAGTTTACTTTTGTACATTATGTCTGCCTTATTCAGGTGACTATAGCATCAGGGTTCCACCTCTTCCCATTCCGAACAGAGAAGTTAAGCCTGATCACGCCGATGGTACTGCGTAACAGTGGGAGANNAGNNTTTTTTATTTGATTGGCTTTGCCATAATATTGGCAGTTGAAATCATAATCGGTATGTATGTTCACGATCGTTTTGTACGTCCTTATATGGGTGATGCATTGGTTGTTGTGTTGATTTATTG
>CXQJ01000033.1_pt1 | contig 8028 bp, 4 predicted proteins | sample 591471 | NCBI WGS metagenome assembly CXQJ01 (sample SAMEA3491291, study PRJEB9169) | human gut metagenome | biome: ENVO:mammalia-associated habitat; material: ENVO:feces | place: Bangladesh | collected 2010-04-07 | reverse complement strand
GTCATCACAGCGGCTGCTTTCGATGGTTACGGATATGCCAAGCAACACTCTTTGCAGACCATGCTGATTGTTCTTTTCTTTTTAGGTATCGCTCTTTTGGCGGGAGTCGGTTACCTGCTTTCGCGGAGTGCTCTGGCTCCTGTGTCCGATATTCTCGGGGAGGTGGAAGCTATTTCTGCTTCCCGTCTCGACCTGCGTGTGCCGGTGAAGGACGAAAAAGATGAATTGGGCGAACTTGCCACCACCTTCAATCGGATGCTGGAAAGGCTGGAACAGTCTTTCGATTCTCAGAAAATGTTCGTCAGCAATGTGTCCCATGAACTGCGTACTCCCATGGCTGCCCTGATTGCCGAACTTGAACTGGCTCTGCTGAAAGAGCGTTCTTCCGAAGAATATCGCCGTGCCATCGGTAATGCGCTCGACGATTCGCGTAAGTTGGTGAAACTTTCCGAAGGGTTGCTCAATCTGGCCAAGGCCGATTATCTGCCCGAGCAGATCAAATTGGAAGAGATCCGTCTGGACGAGCTTCTGCTCGATGCCCGTGAGATGGTGATGAAAGCCAATCCCGACTATACCATCGAATTGATATTCGGCGAAGAAGCTGATGATGACTCCGTCCTCACGGTGTTGGGCAACGGCTACCTGTTGAAAACAGCTTTTGTCAATCTGATGGAGAACAATTGCAAGTTCTCCGCCAATCACACTTCTTTCGTCCAGATCAGCTTTTGGGAGCAAAAGTCTGTTATCCGCTTTTCGGACACGGGTATCGGTATGAATGCCGATGACATGCAATACCTGTTTTCTCCTTTCTATCGGGGAAGCAATAAAGACTATGCCCGTGGAAACGGCATCGGGATGATGCTGACTCAAAAGATCATACATACCCATAAGGGTGAAATCACCGTCAATAGCCAGCCGGGTGAAGGTACGGTTTATACGGTGGAAATTCCTCATATCTGAAGAAGCTCTAATAAAACTCTAATAGTACTCTAATCGTTCTCTAACGTCCCTTTTGCGGGGAGCTCCCTACCTTTGTACTGTAAAGGCAAATGAATGAATGGGATTCTTCCAATAGGGAGCGGCCCCGTATCTCTAAAAAAAAATGTACTATGATGATTTTTAGAAAGAAACAAACAGACAAGACTGTGCAGTTCAATACCGAGAAGGTATTTCTGGCAGCAACCCAACCGCTGAAGTTGGTGTATGGCTATTTTTGTACTACCCCCCCACGGACTCTCGGAGGAGGATGCGGAAGAGCGGCTTAAAAGCTGCGGTGAGAATAAAATCGTGCAAGAGACGCACCCCAATCCGCTTCTGATGTTTTGCAAAACCTTTATCAACCCCTTTATCGGTGTACTGATGGCACTTGTGCTTGTGTCGTTGGTGCTCGACGTCTGGATGGCCCGGCCCGAAGAGCGGGAGTGGACCAGTATCCTTGTCATCGGAAGTATGGTGATGATGAGTGTCGTGTTGCGCTTCTCGCAGGAGTGGCGTTCCGGCAGGGCTTCGGATGCTTTGCAAAAGATGGTGAAAAATACCGCATCCGTCATTCGTAGCGGTGCCCCGGAGCCGTACGAGATCAACATTACAGACTTGGTGCCGGGAGACATCATCTGTCTGGCTGCCGGAGATATGATTCCGGCCGATGTCCGCGTCATCGAGTCGAAAGACCTGTTCGTCAGCCAGTCCTCGTTGACCGGAGAATCCGATGCCATAGAGAAGTGTGCCGTATTGGCGGAGGATCGTCACCGTTCCGGCAGTGTGGTCGAGCTCGATGATATTTGCTTCATGGGCTCCAATGTAGTGAGCGGTTCGGCACGTGCCATTGTTTTCGGTACAGGGCGAGATACCTATCTGGGCACCATCGCCCGGAGTATCGTTGGCGTACGTGCGCAGACGGCATTCGATAAAGGAATCAGCAATGTCAGTCTTTTGCTGATCCGTTTCATGCTGGTGATGGTGCCTCTGGTGTTTCTCATCAACGGAGTGACGAAAGGCGACTGGTTCGAAGCCTTTATTTTTGCCATTTCCGTAGCCGTGGGACTGACTCCTGAGATGCTTCCGATGATTGTCACCGCTAACCTGAGCAAAGGAGCTGTCTCTATGGCTAAGAAAAAGACCATTGTCAAGAACCTCAACGCCATCCAGAATTTCGGGGCGATGGACATTCTTTGCACCGATAAGACCGGGACACTGACCCGCGACCACATTGTACTGGAAAAGTTTATCAATGCTGACGGGAGCGAGGATCACGAGTGCCGCGTACTCCGTCATGCCTATTTCAACAGTTATTTCCAGACGGGGCTGAAGAATCTGATGGATCGTGCCATCCTTTCACATGTTCGTGAGTTACAGTTGGATTATCTCAGGGATGCTTATACCAAGGTAGACGAAATCCCATTCGACTTTACCCGCCGACGTATGTCCGTGGTGGTGGAAGACGAACAGAGGAAGCGTCAGATCATCACCAAGGGAGCGGTAGAGGAGATGCTTGCAATCTGCACTCATGCAGAGTTCGGCAAAACCGTTCACGAGTTGACCGATGAGCTGCGGCGGAAAGCCTTTGTCATCAGTGAGCAGATGAACAAAGAAGGTATGCGTGTGCTGGCGGTGGCACAGAAGAGTTGGGTAGAAAAAGAACATGATTTTTCTGTCGAAGACGAATCCGGAATGGTGCTGATCGGTTATCTCGCTTTTCTCGACCCTCCCAAACCTTCGGCAGCCAATGCCATCCGGCAGCTCCATAGCCATGGAGTCGATGTGAAAGTGCTGTCCGGTGATAACGAAGCGGTTGTACGTACCATCTGCCGTCAGGTGGGAGTCGATACGGCCTGTACGCTGAACGGTACGGAGATAGAGCGGCTGACGGATGAAGAACTGAAGTTGAAAATACGGCAGACTACCGTGTTTGCGAAGCTGGCTCCCATGCAGAAGACCCGTATCATCACCTTGCTGCAGGAATTGGGACATACGGTGGGCTTCCTGGGTGACGGCATCAATGACGCTTCCGCCCTGCGCCAGTCCGATGTGGGTATATCTGTGGATACGGCTGTGGACATCGCCAAGGAGAGTGCCGACATCATTCTGCTGGAGAAGGATCTGATGGTGCTTGAAGATGGAGTGATAGAGGGACGCAGAACGTTTGGCAACATTATGAAGTACATCAAGATGACTGCCAGTTCTAACTTTGGCAATATGTTCAGCGTGCTGGCTGCCAGTGCCTTTCTGCCTTTCCTGCCTATGCTGCCTGTCCATCTGCTTGTTCAGAATCTGCTGTACGATACGTCGCAGTCCACCATTCCGTTCGACCGGATGGACCCGGAGTACCTGATGAAGCCGCGCAAATGGGATGCATCCGACCTGAGCCGTTTTATGATTTTTATCGGTCCGGTCAGTTCTATTTTCGACATAGCCTTATTTCTGGTCATGTGGTATGTGTTCGGTTGCAACTCTCCCGAACATCAGACTCTCTTTCAGTCCGGTTGGTTTGTAGAGGGCTTGCTGTCGCAAACGTTGATTGTACATATGATCCGTACCCGCAAGATCCCGTTTATTCAGAGTACGGCATCCTGGCCGGTATTAGGACTAACGTCCGTCATCATGGTTCTGGGAATCGTCATTCCCTTCACGCAGTTTGGGGCTTCCATCGGGTTGATGCCGTTGCCGCTCAGTTATTTCCCCTGGTTGGCAGGCATCCTGCTGAGCTATTGTGTGCTGACGCAGCTTATTAAACAATGGTATGTGAAGCGGTTTACGAAGTGGCTGTAAACACGAATAAAGACCTTAAAAACGGGTCATCCTGTTGTTATAGCAGGATGATCCGTTTCTGCATAATCTCTTTGAGCTGTGCCTGTAACTGGCGCGCATTGATGGGTTTGGGCATGTATCCGTCGAAACCGCTTTCCATCACCCGCTGTTCGTCCGAAGCGTAGGCAAAGGCCGTAACTGCGATGATAGGGACTTTGGCCGAATATTTACGGATCTCTTTAGTGGCTTCATATCCGTCCATGACCGGCATGTTGATGTCCATCAGGATAATCTGCGGATCTTCTTTGCGGAATATTTCTACGGCTTCGCGGCCGTCCCAGGCATGAAGCAGGCGGTAATCCTGGCGGAGGATGGACTCAAATAACCTGAAGTTGCTTTCGTTGTCTTCGGCAATCAGGATGGTCAGTTTGTCTTTCTCTACCGCAATGGGCTGTATAACTGTTTTCCGGACAGGTTCGGCTGTCGATGCGGCTTCGTAAGGGAGGGTAAACCAGAATGTGGAACCTTTACCTTTCTCAGACTCCACACCGATGTGTCCGCCCATGTGGTTGACCAGTGTCTGGCAGATGGATAGTCCGAGCCCTGTGCCTTGTGCGAAACTGTTCAGTTTGACGAATCGGCCGAATATGCTTTCCTGCTCGTCCTTGGCAATGCCGCAACCGGTGTCGGCAACGTAGAAATAAAGTTCTTTTCCGCGAAGCTCGTAGCCAAAGCGGATACTCCCTTTCTCGGTGAACTTGATGGCATTGGTCACCAGATTGATGATCAGCTGGGAAACACGGTTCTTTTCCAGATGAACCAGGCAGTGGTCTGCCGGAGGTACGAATTCCAATTTCACGGCTTCGGATTTCATCTTGAGCTGCAACGTGCTTTCCAGCTCTTTCATTACGGCATTCAGCTCGACGTTGGAGTATTGGAACTCAAGGGTGCCGGCTTCTATTTTCGACAGGTCGAGGATGTCGCTGATCAGTTGTAAGAGCAGGGTGTTGTTATTTTCGATGATGTTGACGTATTCCCGTTTTTCTTCTTCCTCATCGGTAGATGCCAAGATACCCGAAAAGCCTACGATGGCATTCAGCGGAGTACGGATTTCATGGCTCATGTTGGCAAGGAAAGCCGATTTCAGGCGGTTGGATTCTTCGGCGCGGTCTTTGGCCGTGGTAAGTTCCATCTCCATCTTTTTTCGTTTGGTAATGACCAGTGAAGAGCCTACCAGCGTGGTGGGATTTCCGTTTTCGTCGCGGGATTCTACGGCGGCCTGGGCTTCTACCCATTCCACTTTGTGGGTGTGGTTCTGTACGTTGATAACCCGGTATTCCTCCTTTACCTTGTCCGTGCGACCTTCAATCAGGTCTTTGTATGCCTGTTCCACCCGTTTGCGGTCTTCTTTGAATATCTTTGAGAAGTATTGCGTGTCCGGCACGGCCAGTTGCTCGTCGTTCACGCTGTTGCCGGGTGAACTGAGTTCGATGGGTTTGTTGATGTCACACAGGATGGTTTTGCTGAGCAGATCCCATTTCCATGGAATGATATTTGCCACATCCAATGCCATCGACAGCTTGTGGTTGGTGGCGGTCAGTTTTTGTTGTGCCAGGTGTAATTCGGTACTGTCCAGACAAAAAATATCAACCACGTTATTCTGATGGGTACCTTTGAGGACAATATCATAGAATTTATTGATTTTCCTGAAATAGTATGGGAAAGTAACAACCCAGTTTTCGTTGAGTGACATCTGGATGAAGTGCAGGAACTCGGGGAGGGATTCGGGAAACATTTCACTTGCTTTCTTGCCTACTGCATCTTCTCTGCGGAAAAAATTCTGTTCGAAATGGGGGTTTACGTTCAGGTAGATCAAATCTATGCCTATACCTTGTTCGTTTATTATCAGCTTCTCCTGCATATAGAGGATGGGCATGTTGTTGATCAGGTTTTTATAGCTGGTCATGGTCTCTATCTCTTTCAACTGTGTTTTCTTAAGCCTGTTCAGTGTGCGGATGCGGTACTGGAAAAACAGGACGAGCAGGACGATGGAGATGCATGTACCTATAAGGAAGTAGCTGTATTGTTCCCAGAAGGTGTGCGGTTTGTTGATGAAATACGTGTTGGCCGGACATAAGTCGGGAGAAAATCCTTTATGGATCAGTGTCTCATAATTGATGATGGGCATACCGTCCAGAGGATAATAGTAAGGGAGGGTGCGGGGTTGCCTGCCATTCAGTACATCGGAAAATATACCGAGAAGCCGCTTGTCGAATTCTGTCTGATTGTAAGAATATCCTCCGGTCATCCCGCTGCTTTTGTCTTTTACGTCAATGGTGCTGAGGGCAAACAGGGGAGGTGAAACAGTAGAAACAATTTTGGGTGATACGATAGACAGTGAAGTGTTGCCCGCAAACTTCCGCTTATAGAACCAGGAAGAAAACAGGATGCCGGTGGTCCGGGGATCGACAAAGTTGAGAGAGTCGATCAGTTGGTTGGTTTCCAGAATATTCTCAGGAGATAAAAAAGTATATTGGACTCCGGGATGGCTGGATTGTAATACTTCCTGTATTTCTATACTGTTCGTTTGATTGACGAATCTCTGATCGCCTACATAAATCAGCTTTTTCATATCGGGAAGGATATGAAACATTAACTCCAGGTTTTCACGTATGTATTGGTTGGAGTAAAGAAGGACGAGGTTATAGGGTTGGGCCAGTTCGGTCAGCGGGATTCGTTCGGACGGAGGGACGGGGTGTTTCTTCAAATAATATTCTCTGGGACCGATGTAGTCTTTTTCGGAGCAGAGTATGATCGGGACATCACCCCATACCTTTCTGAAGTCGTCCCGCAACATCAAGGTGGAATTACCCAGCAATAATAGTGCGCGCGGGGAATGGGAACCATACTTCTCGAACAGGTTGGTCTTGAATTCACACAGTGTACTGTCATTATCCATCATCAAGAGATTCATGTGTTCGGCATAAATGGCTAAGTGAGGATCATCCTTGACAAATTCGGTTGCTGTAAAGATCAGGCGGTTGCTCCATGCGAAGGCTTCCGTATAGGTGTTAATGACCAGAATATAGTCTTTGGTATTCATTGCCTCTTTTTGGGCGGATACAGGGATTACTGATAGGAAACATGTGAAAAGAACCAACAGTTTTCTCAGTAATGGGGTACAGAAAATGGATGTTACTCCAAAGGAAGTAGTCATAAAATTCTATTGAATGATGGCGATGTTTTGTTTATTCGACTGTAAAAGTATTAATAATAAATGAATTATGACCTGTTTTTACTTGATTATATGAAAAGGTTGAGGCAGAAGATCGAGTGAGGGTGGAAAACACAAAGTGTGCCGGGAAGCAGACGGGGCGTTATGAATAGCTTCCGGCACACTGTCGTGATAAGTGCTGTAACAGAGGTGTCCCGCGTTACTTCTTCAGAGCCTCAATCAGCTGAGGCATCATTGTCCAAAGGGTGTTTTCATTTTGTGCGGTATAGAAGTTACCGTCAATTTCCGATTTCCCGTCAGTCCCCTGTCCCGTCTGTATAGCGGGTTTGGCAAGCGGGTGGACGGCCAGCCTCTTTCCGGCGGTGATTCCGGTGAAATTGAACATCATGGCGGCGGCACAATGGCCGATCATAAGTTTGCCTTTTTCACCAAATACTTTGATTACTCCCATTAGGTCTACATTGTAGGCCTTTCCTGCATTGTCTTTGAATACCGGCACTGCGTCGCCACAAGCGAATACAAGTGCGTCAAATTCGTCTTCATGTCCTTTGAGATTGGCTATCACGTCATCGGCAAACAGGGTGATGCCGGAATTGGTCTTGATCTCCCGGGTATCTGACACCGCGAATACTTTGTACGGAATACCATTCTCGAAAAAACTTTCCAGATACTGGAACAAACCGAATCCGTTGACCGGATTGACTGCTAATACTGCAACTTTCTTTGCCATAACATAAATTATTAAGTGAAACAATAGTTATCTTTCGTAAGTTTATTACTTTTGTGCTTGCAAATGTATGTTTCTCTGTGCGGATAAACAAGAACGAACTTCAGAATAAGGAACTTACATAGAGATAACTATTGCTGGAACTCAATGGAATAGAAAAGATTAAAAAATGAAAAATTTTCATCCTACAGGGACATGTCCTATCAGGGACGTACTGTGCCGGCTGGGCGACAAGTGGTCGATGCTGGTATTGGTGACGCTGAACGCGAACGGAACGATGCGCTTCAGTGACATTCATAAAACGATTGATGACATTTCG
>CXQJ01000097.1_pt1 | contig 8809 bp, 9 predicted proteins | sample 591471 | NCBI WGS metagenome assembly CXQJ01 (sample SAMEA3491291, study PRJEB9169) | human gut metagenome | biome: ENVO:mammalia-associated habitat; material: ENVO:feces | place: Bangladesh | collected 2010-04-07 | reverse complement strand
CTTTTCGTTATGCCTATGAGCCGTTTGTATTTGGCAGGGAACGTGAAGGAGACAATCGCCGGATGATCCCGTTGAACGTCCGGTATTTCCTCCCAAGGCAATGGGTTCACCGGCTTTTACCAATTGGTTCTCTTCTACAAGCTGTTTGGATAAGTGACCGTATACGGTTTCCAGTCCATTGTCGTGACGAATAACGACATATTTACCATAACCTCTACGTTCATACTTCACAATACGTACCTTTCCGTCGAAAGCAGCTACAATAGTATCTCCAATGTTCACTTTGATGTCAAGTCCATTATGCATTCTTCTCCAGCGTGGTCCGAAGGGAGAAGTGATACGGGTACTGGGAGTAGGCATGTGGAAGCCCGTGAGATCGATTGTATAAGAATCGGGAATTATAGCATCCTTTCCGTAAGCATGTACGTACTGGTTGTTCCAATTAGGATACAGACTCAGTGCAGGATATTCAGACTGTTCTGCGCGAATCTGTTTCTGCAATGCTAATGAATCTACACTTTTTAATTTTCTGTCAATCGGTGCCTGACGGGCAATCAAATCCTGAGAAAAAGAGTTCAGGCTGATCATAGCCGCAGCGGCAATCATTACTGTTTTAATGCAATTGAAATTCATTCGTCTTGTTTAATTCAATTCAATCAATATTCGTCATTTGCATACAGGTAGTCAAAAGTAGCCTGTTTGTAATCGAATATTTCTTCCGGTTTAAAGAATCTGTTTAATTCGACAACTGCGGTTTCCGGCGAATCAGAGGTATGAACAATGTTCTCTTGAAAGCTCATACTATAATCTCCGCGAATGGTCCCCGGGGCTGCCAGACGTCCGTTAGTTGGTCCTGCCAATGCACGAACGGCTTGAATAGCATCCACACCTTCAAAACAACAAACGATAACGGGAGCCGTCATCATAGAATCTTTCACTCGCTGAAAGAATGGTTTCGAACTAAGGTGTGAATAATGCTCACTTAACACTTCATCTGTCAACTGCATCATTTTCATTCCTGCCAAACGCAATCCTTTACGCTCAAAACGACGAGTAATCTCGCCAACCAGTCCTCGCTGAAGAGTACAAGGTTTCAGAATGACCAATGTTTTTTCCATCATAACGTACAGTTTCAAAAGGTTAAAGTGCTCATTTATTTTAAAATTCCTCCAAAGATAGCATTTCTAAGCGAAACGGCAGGTATCCTCTTAACTATTTTTTATAAGGATAAATAGCAGAATTAAAGAAATATTTCTCTAAACCTCCATAAACAGAGGAAATAAAGAGAAATATGTTATGCAACATGTTTATGTAAAAAAGCTACATGTTTAACCGTTTTTCAGCTAATGGCAGCCCAGTTAACATTCGTCTTGCGCAATGCTTTCAGCTGCCGCCATAGAATTTCATTCTCCGGCAACACGCCACCCGGATCGGCATCCGTTATTTCTTCTGCGATATTACGCACGTATTGCAAGAGTTGACCGTCACGGGCAATATCCGCAATCTTTAAGTCGAAAGCAATACCACTTTGCTGTGTACCTTCCAGGTCACCTGGTCCCCGGAGTTTAAGATCGGCTTCAGCTATTTCAAATCCGTCATTGGTGCGTACCATTATTTCCAGACGTTTCCGGGTCTCTTCAGTCAGCTTATAGGTAGTGACCAGAATGCAATATGATTGGTCGGCTCCACGCCCTACCCGGCCACGCAACTGATGTAACTGTGAAAGTCCGAAGCGTTCGGCATTTTCGATAATCATCACCGAAGCGTTAGGCACATTCACTCCTACTTCAATCACTGTAGTAGCTACCATAATCTGCGCTTCACCCGAAATAAAAAGTTGCATCTGCGCATCTTTCTCGGCAGGTTTCATTTTGCCATGCACTTTACAAACCTTACAGTCGGGAAACTCCTCACAAATATGCAAATACCCTTCTTCAAGATTTTTCAAATCAATCTTTTCACTCTCCTTAATCAAGGGATATACAATATAAATCTGGCGCCCTTCTTCAATTTGTTTACGTACCGAACGATATAAACTTTCTCTCCGGTTATCAAACTGGTGAATAGTAGAGATCGGCTTACGTCCGGGAGGCAATTCATCTATGACAGAGACATCCAAATCACCATAAAGTGTCATTGCCAGCGTACGTGGAATCGGAGTAGCAGTCATAACCAATACATGGGGCGGCTGAATACTCTTGCTCCACAGTCTGGCACGCTGTGCCACACCAAAGCGGTGTTGTTCGTCAATTACGGCCAATCCTAAAGAAGCAAAATTTACAGTATCTTCAATAACGGCGTGGGTACCGATCAATATATGTACATCTCCGGTCAGGAGTCCCGCAAGGATAGCTTCCCGTTTCTTTCCTTTCACCGAACCTGTCAGGAGTTCCACCCGCACATCCATTCCAAACAACAACTCTTTGATTGTATCGTAATGTTGGTTAGCCAAAATCTCAGTAGGCGCCATCATACAAGCCTGAAAACCATTATCAAGGGCAATCAGCATACTCATCAAGGCCACCAGTGTTTTCCCACTTCCCACATCCCCCTGCAACAGGCGATTCATTTGCTTTCCGCAACCGACGTCCTGCCGGATTTCTCTCAAAACCCGCTTTTGAGCCCCGGTCAGTTCGAAAGGAAGATTCTTAGAATAAAATGTATTGAAGATTTTACCGACTGTTTCGAAAACATAACCGCGGTATTTACGTTGCCGGTCTTTGGCATATCTCAGAATATTGAGCTGTACATAAAAGAGCTCTTCGAACTTAAGACGATATTCCGCCTTCCTCAACAGCTCCGGATTAGAAGGAAAATGAATATTCCGTAAAGCTTCCGTCAAAGGCATCAGATGATGGTCGGCAATCAGTTTAGGTGAAAGTGTCTCGGGCAAAGGCTCCTGAATCTGTCCGATAATGGTTGCCATCATCTTTTCAATGGCATGGGAGTTGAGAAAGCTACGTTTCATCTTCTCCGTTGTATTATAATAAGGTTGGAGTCCCATTGATGACAATTTCAAATCAGCGGGATTATCTATATCGGGATGGGCTACGTTAATTCTTCCGTTAAACACGGTCGGCTTACCAAAGATAATATATTCTTCGTGAAGTTTATATTTACCTGTGACATACTTTATACCCTGAAACCACACGAGGTCAACGACTCCTGTGCCATCCGAGAAATGTGCTAATAATCTTCTCTGCCGCCCTTCACCAAAAGTTTCAAAGCCAAGTATCTTTCCCTTCAACTGTATATACGGCATATTACCATCTATTTCATGAATGTAATAGATGCGACTCCGGTCTACATATTTATAAGGAAAATAATAGAGCAGATCATGCAATGAATAAATCTCCAACTCTTTATTCAGAACCGCAGCTTTTTGCGGACCAACACCGGATAAGTACTTTATGTCTCGTGTAGCTAAATCGAACATTACAACAAGGCTGAAGCTACTTTCAAATCAAATGGAGTAGTTATTTTTATATTTTCACGGTTTCCCTCCACCAGATGGACAGGAACTCCCATAGCCTCTACCACGGAGGCATCATCAGTAAAAAAGGGAGTAAACTCTTGTTCATAAGCTCTTCTCAGTAAATCGGCATCGAATACCTGAGGAGTTTGAACCAGTTTATAATCATTACGGTTTACGGTCTCACTGCCTGATCCTGTAAGATGGCGCACGGTTTCTACAACATCGATGACAGGAATTACGGCTTTTCGCACAGCAGCTTCCCGGAAACAACGGGCAATCACTTCCTGCGATACGAAAGGACGAACACCGTCATGCACCCCCACCATACCACCGATACCGTTTATCAAAGCCAATCCGTTTTTAACCGAGTGGAAACGGGTTTCACCTCCATCGGCAATTTCATGCCTGATGTTAAATCCATGCGTTTCACACAGTTCCCGCCAAAACCCCTGCTGTTCCCGGGGCAATACGAGAATAAGCTGCATTCTCTTATCGAATCGATGAAAAGCTTCCAACGTATGCATCAATACAGGCTTTCCGCCAATGGGAAGAAACTGTTTAGGAAGTTCACTTCCCATGCGGAGTCCCTTCCCCCCGGCTACAATCAAAGCAGTCCGATACATAGGCTTAACGTCTTACGCACATGGCCTCTACCAGCTCGTTTACTTTTTCCTTGCCTAACAATGTATCTACAATAGTCAATGCAAATTCCATCGCAGCACCCGGTCCCATACCGGTAATGATGTTACCATCTCTGACAACCGGCTCGTTAGTACACTCCGCACCTTCCAGGTACTGTTCGAAGCTGGGATAACAGGTTACTCTGCGACCTCTCAGAAGTCCCAGTTTTCCAAGTACCATCGGGGCGGCACAAATAGCGGCAATAGGCTTGTTTTTCTCCGCAAAGCTAAGAATTAACTTACGCAACCCTTCATGTTTGTCCAGAGTGGCAGCACCCGGCATTCCTCCCGGCAAAAACAGCAACTCAGCATCAAAGAAATCACAATTCTCAAAATTCTTATCGCAAAGCACAGATACATCATGCGCTCCGACTACAATCTCGTCTGGCGTAACAGATACAATTTCTACATCTAAACCAGCGCGTCTCAATGTATCAATTGTAGTAAGCGCTTCAATTTCTTCAAATCCGTCTGCGAAAAATGCATAAACTGTTCCCATAATCTATATCATTTAGATGTTATAAACTCAAAGCCCACCTTTCTAAAAACACGGTACTTTAAGCATTAATTATTTCAAATTAAAATAATAAGTAATCGTTCCTGTTTGGTTGTTCACTCCGTTTACGGCATTAAAACGTGCTTTTTTAGCCGCATCTTCAGCAGCTTTACGCAAAGTCGAATTTACCGTGTTAGTCAATCGGTTGATACTGGTAGCAATCACATGACCAGCTGGATTCACGGTAATAGAAACAACTACTCGCCCCTCTTCCTGAACGTTGTATACGGGACGGGGCAAACCTCCCTCTCCTATAGAACGTCCGCCAAGATTAAATGTTCCATATCCCCCGACTCCGGACTTTGCTCCGGTCGACGAATTGCCATCTTTACTTCCTTCTACTCCTTCACCCGAAGTAGCACTACCTTTGCTTCCCCCCATCTGCGAGCCTTTACCAAAGGCACCGGCTACTCGTTTACTGGCAGCTTCTGCAGCGGCCTTGCGCTCACGCTCTGCCTTTTCTTCGGCTGTTTTTTCAGGCTTCTTCTCTACTTTCGGCTTCTCCTTCTTAGGCTCGACCTTGGGTTTTATAGCAACCGTTTCTTCTTCGGTCTGCGTAATCATTTCCTGTTCGGCTTCCACTTCGGGTACGGGTTGCGGAGCCGGCACTTCTTCAGGCATTACTTCCACGTCCACCATAGTGGAGGGATCATAATTTCCATAAGCCGCATCCACATCTCCCATCATCACCGGTACACCGCCGGCTTCTTCGTCCGGACGTGGAACAGCAAAACTTACCAGAATCAAAAGAGCAATAATAGCCACATGCACCAACAATGCACCCAACGCCCCTATATATTCACTCTTTCTTTTTATGTTCATTTCTTCCTTGTTTCCGGCGGGCGGGTAGCCAGCACCATTTTAAAATGATTCTCATTCGCGATATTCAGCACCTTAACGATCTCACGGTAAGGCACAGTTTCATCCGCATAGAGAGCAACATACATCTCAGGTTCTTTATCCGCACAGCTTTGCAGGAATGGAGTCAATTCCTCCAAGCCTAAAGCATGCTCTTTTTCATTACCGAACGCTGCATAATAGTTCAGGTCCTTATCAATGATAACTCTTGTCAACGGTTTAGCCGAAGTTTGCTGTTTGCCTTGTGGCAATAACACTTTAATCGCATTGGGCGACACAACAGTTGAGGTTATCATAAAAAAGATAAGCAACAGGAATATGACGTCCGTCATAGATGCCATACTAAAGTTGGGTGATATTTTTGCTCGACGCTTTAATGCCATAAAATAATTCTTCAATATGCCAATATGTCAATGTGCCAATTGGCTACGCACTCTATTTTATCTCAGCACCTTATTTCTGTGCAGGTTCATTAAGCAGGTCCATAAACTCCATGGTTCTGGACTCCATCTTATTGACCACTCTGTCTACCAGCATCACCAGATAGTTGTAAGCAAACATAGCAATAATACCGACAATCAGACCACCTACGGTAGTAATCATAGCTTCATAAATACCTCCTGAAAGCAGTGTGATATCAATATTACCGCTTCCGGCATTTGCCATTTCATAAAAAGCCCGCACCATACCGGTTACTGTACCCAGGAAACCGAGCATCGGAGCACCACCTGAAATAGTAGCCATCACAGTCAGGCCTTTTTCCAACTTAGCCACCTCAATATTTCCCACATTCTCAATAGCAACCTGTACGTCATTTACCGGACGTCCCAGACGGCTAATCCCTTTTTCGATCATACGGGCGGAAGGGGTATTCATCGTTCGGCAATAATTAATTGCCGACTTAATCTCACCACTATGGATATAGTCTTTGATCTTCTCCATAAACATCGGATCTTCCTTACCGGCTTTTCGGATCACATAGTTACGTTCAAACAGGATATAGAAACAAACTACAGACAGTACTCCCAAAACAATCATAATCCATCCACCCTTAATAGCCATATCAAGCATATTCATTTCAGCCGGAGCAGATACAGGAGTCAGTACAGGGTTGGCCGATGCAACGGAATCAGCCAGGTTGGTAGCCACTTGGGCTAATAGTAGCATTGCATTCATTAGCGAAGACAGTTTTTATATTCCTGAATGGTACGTTCCAATCCCAGATACAGCGCATCACTTATTAAAGCATGACCGATAGAGACCTCGTCCAGCCAGGGTATGTTTTTATAAAAGTAATTCAGATTCAATAAACTCAAGTCGTGACCGGCGTTCAGACCAATTCCCAACCGGCGGGCCACTTTAGCAGCTTCAACAAAAGGAGCAACAGCCGCTGCCGGATCTTTCGGATAAGCAGTAGCATAAGGTTCGGTATATAGCTCTACACGGTCGGCACCTGCTTTTGCCGCATACTCAATCATTTCCGCATCGGCTGCCACAAATACAGATGTACGGATACCTGCCCCGTTAAACTCGTCCAAAACTTCCGTCAGAAAATCAAAATTAGCCTTTGTATCCCATCCTGAATTAGAAGTTATCTGAGAAGGATCGTCCGGCACTAAAGTCACCTGATGAGGTTTCACCTTCAACACCAAATCAATAAACTCCGGAGAAGGATATCCTTCAATATTAAATTCAGTCCGAAGCAACGGACGCAAATCATACACATCCGAACGACGGATATGACGTTCATCCGGACGTGGGTGAACCGTTATGCCGTCAGCACCGAAACTCTCACAATCCAACGCCACCTTAACCACGTTCGGAACATTTCCCCCACGGGCATTCCGAAGGGTAGCCACTTTGTTTATGTTCACACTTAATTTAGTCATAGTTCTATGTCTTAATATAATACGGACCTTTTACCCATATGTTTTGCGCAAAAGTACAAATATTAGCGATAAGATAACAGCAATACCGAAAAAAAATCCCAAATTTGCGACACACTAGAAACTTTTATCAACATGAAATTTGCCATTTTCGGAAATACATACCAAGCCAAGAAGTCTTCACATGCTGCTACTTTGTTCAATTTGCTCGAAAAACATGGAGCAGAAATCTGTGTATGCAGAGAATTTCATCGTTTCCTGAAATCCGACTTAAAACTGAACGTCAAGGCGGATAATTTGTTCGATGAAGACTATTTTGATGCAGACATGGTGATCAGTATCGGCGGAGATGGTACTTTTCTAAAAGCGGCACGACGGGTAGGTAACAAAGGAATCCCTATTTTGGGTATCAATACCGGACGATTAGGATTCTTAGCAGATGTATCCCCGGAAGAAATGGAAGAAACGATTGAAGAAATCTACCAGAACCATTATACAGTTGAAGAACGGAGTGTACTCCAATTGCTTTGTGACGACAAACATTTGCAAGATTCACCTTATGCGCTCAATGAAATAGCCGTATTAAAACGGGACAGTTCATCCATGATCAGTATCCGTACTGCTATTAACGGAGCACACCTCACGACTTACCAGGCTGACGGGCTCATTATCGCCACTCCAACAGGTTCCACTGCATATTCATTAAGCGTAGGTGGTCCTATCATTGTTCCCCATTCCAAAACCATCGCAATTACTCCGGTTGCTCCACACAGTTTAAACGTAAGGCCTATAGTGATCTGTGATGACTGGGAAATCACTTTAGATGTAGAAAGTCGTAGCCACAATTTCCTGGTTGCAATTGACGGCAGTAGCGAAACCTGTAAGGAAACAACCCGCCTCACAATCCGGAGAGCTGACTATAGCATTAAAGTAGTAAAACGCTTTAATCACATCTTTTTCGACACTCTTCGCACTAAAATGATGTGGGGAGCTGACAGCAGAGTATAATATTTCATTTATCACTAATAACAGGGAGGCTTTTCTCATAGCCTCCTTGACTTTCGCCATTAGGGTTCTGTCTCACACAGCTTCTTTTAACCAGAAACATTCCGAATAAAGCTGATAAAATGATTGACAGGGGATGTTGTTTATCCGGAAGAGTAAAGTTCTTTATTTATAAACGAGTGCATCAGTTCGGTTGTTATCCTCCCTCCTTCTTTTCCTACGTCTATAAACAAGTCATCCCCTCGTGTCTTCTGACCCGAGGGGATGAACTCTCTGAAAAAAACGGCGACTACCTACTCTCCCACTGTTACGCAGTACCATCGGCGTGATCAGGCTTAACTTCTCTGTT
>CXQJ01000144.1_pt1 | contig 9004 bp, 7 predicted proteins | sample 591471 | NCBI WGS metagenome assembly CXQJ01 (sample SAMEA3491291, study PRJEB9169) | human gut metagenome | biome: ENVO:mammalia-associated habitat; material: ENVO:feces | place: Bangladesh | collected 2010-04-07 | reverse complement strand
TTAATCTTTCCGGTAAGCAGGCCGATAGCCTTGTTTACCTCCAGCGCGTTACGGCTCTTTCCGGCGGCCCTGCCTCCGCTTTCACCTTCTCCGGGCTCCCAGATAGCGGGATTAACCGAAACTTTTGTCCCTATCTGTTCATTTTCACCGTCGATACTCAGGCGGCAAAGTAACTGGCACATACCATCCCTACGGATTTTAGTGCGGTTGATATAGAATAAAATCGCAAACGTACTGCGTTTTTTCTTTTTTGTATTTTCTTTATTTACTGTGTTCATAATCTTCAATTTTAAAGTGCAAATTTGAATCGCCCTGTAATCCTTTTTTCGAGTGCTTTCATATCCTCGTCGATCTTCTCGTTCGTGATTTTCGCGTAAATCTGTGTCGTCGAAATCTGGCTGTGCCCGAGCATACGGCTCACCGTTTCGATGGGAACGCCTTGCGAGAGCGTAATTTCGGAAGCGTAGGTATGGCGTCCGCAATGGAATGTCAGCCGGCGGTTGATACCGCAGGTGTGGGCAATAATTTTTAATTCCCTGTTTATTTCCGAATTACTGTACATGGGAATCAACCGGCCTCCGGCCGCAGTATCCCTGTATCGTTCAAGGATTTGCAGCGGGAGTTCGAGCAGGGGTATCTCGTAGTCCATCCCTGTTTTCTCCCGGCTCGTTTTTATCCAGACTACCTTATCCTCCGCTATGAAAATATCCTCGTTCGTCAGCTTCCGCATATCGCTGTACGGAATGCCGGTATAGCATGAAAAGAGGAACAGATCGCGGATAAGGTAATGTTTCGGGCAGGTAAGCGGGGTTGTCATTAGTTTATCCAACTCTTTGCGGATAAGGTATTTTTGCTTGTGCCTGGGGCGCTCCGGCTCATAGTCTGCAAAGGGATTCTTGGTGATGATACCTTCGACAATGGCGTTCCCGACAATCGTGTTCAGGCGGGTGGTAAGCAATATGATCGTACCCGGTGCCAGTCCGCAGTCTATTTTCAGATAGAGGTCGAATTTATCAATAAACGACCTGTCCAACGCCGTGAAAGGTATATCCGAAAGTTTGTATTTGACTTCCAGAAATTTGGTAAGGTGGGCCAGGGCGTGCCAGTAGCCTTTCTCTGAACCTTTTTTACGGTTTACACCGATACGCTTGTCGAAATTCTCATTATGGGTACGGAAATAATCGAGCAACGTTTCCTGACCGTATGCCATACCCAGCAGGAGGGTTTTTACGTTTTCCGCCGTTACTTTTTCGTTGACGGCTGACAGCTCTTTGTAATGGGAAAGGGCGGAGGCACGGATGGCATCCAGCCGTTGATTGATCTCGTTGGCGATCTGGCTTTTCCCTGTGGCACGGCCCGACTGCCACAGGGATAGCGGCACGTTCGTTTTGGTGCTGAATGTGGTTTCGGAGTATTTTCCGATACTCAGTATTGCCATAAGGGGACATCTGCCGTCCTCTTTGATTTCGTTCTTTTTCAGGTAGAACGACACCTTTAACTCTTGCTGTTTCATAACTCTAATCATTAATGCAAATTTACCTGATATAGAGCTATTTGAAGGTATGCAGTATTCCGCCGCAGGGAGAATAAAACTCATATTTCCTGTTCAAAAGGCATCTTTTCCTCTCTGCTGGAAAAAATTGCGTACCTTTGGACGGAACTAAGAGCAAAAACGAGTGTTCTTTGGGGGTCTGGGCTTTATTCGCCATGTTGCCGGAGGTATTTTACGCCATAAAAGGCAACTCAAAAAGGCAACGGACAAGTCAGAAATCTTTGGCTTAACCATGCTATATTCTGCTATTTTACTTCCGGGCAGAATGAAGCGAGATACGGCGAACATTTCTAATTTCCAGCCACTTACTTTATCCACTTAGTTTTGCCAAAGTTTTCGGAAGTTTTAATATATTTATCATAATCAATAGATTTTCTTAGGAATTAAAGTCATTTCTACCATTGGATTTTTAGCACTATAATAATTCTCGATATCCCTCGATGAACGATTATTTTTAAGTATCGGATCATAAAAATTAACCTCGAGTGTTCCCAAATGGTCAGAACCCTTATTCATAACTTTTGTAAACGTATTCTCTTTTACTTTCTTGGCAGAACCTCCAAAGTTTAATCCAACTTTCTTTCCTATACCGACATTAAGTCCGACATTACCAGCAAATTCTGTTGCAACTTTCTCCTGCGTAGTAAATACTTCCTGTTCATCAACTTCATATATATCAAACTTCCACGAAACAGAATTACTTTCTAAATCCCATCCAATTAAATCTATATCAGGATTATAACTATACGGTACTGATCCCGTGACTTTAAAGACCCACATATCTAAAATACGGTCTTTAACACTCGGTCTTGGCATAGGAATACCATCCCATGTAAGATGAAATAATTTCCATGGCTCTACTGAGAAATATTTTGTAATAACACTGCCAAGCCCAGAAGTATTTCCAATCAAAACGTCTATTTTAAACTCAAACCTACCTTCTCCCCAAAATGACTTATCTTTGGGAGAGGACTTCTCAAATTTTCTACTCCAATGTAAATCTTGATAAAATTTAGGATCATTTGTTTGATCCGCAATCTTATACAATGCCTGCGTGCTAAAACGCAAACATGCGATATTTTCTATTATATTTCTTTTTATTTCCCCTTCAGTGTTATTCCTATTTAATCCATAATAAATATTATCCCGCTGCCATAACCCATCATTTACCCCCATTTCTTTATAAGCTAAACGGATATGTTCTGTGGAGTAATTATATTTCCATTGCATAGCCTTTTCATCCACTGAAGCCCTTGTAACCGCAGCCTCACGCTTATTGATTCCATCAAAAGCGCTATCAACAAAAGAGTAATCTCCATTTATTATATTAGGATTATCGCTTCTTGTAGTATTTGTTGTTTTAACAATACGCTCATTACTCTTTAGTACTAAGACAGGAAATCCAGGCACTAAATCAGATTCTAATTTAAAATGAAGATCGCCCCCAAAATAGAAAAAAATAGAATCATTCTCTACTAAATTAGTACAAACATAAGGAGAATCACCGAAAGAATTCCAATTTTCAGCACTAAACCCAGAGGGAAGCTCCGGAATATATATGGTTAATAGAGGTAATCTTTCTTCTACAGCGTCTAAACTATTATTAAAATCATAATCTTTAAGAATTTCTTTAAATGTTTTATCAGCTGTAACCTTTTTATTCTTAACTAACGGATAAAAAACGTCATAGTCATTATCTGTCATTTTTAAAGCTTCTTCTTTAATAAAGGCTCTGAGATCACTGTTATTAGAAACAGCTTTAGATAAAATCTTAGAAAAAGTATCAAAATCACTGAGAACAGATCCAGATTGAGGATGAATGTTGGTACTTTCTATTCCATCCCAAACGTCATCATTTGTACAAGAATAAATTAAAGTAAGAAACAGCAATCCATAGAATAAATTAGTTTTCATAATTAATGTCATTTAATGGTTATTATACAAAAGAAAACAAGGTTAAATAAATTAATGTTTTCTACATTACAATACATTAACAAATTGCAAATACAAAGACCATAAAATCAAATTTTAAGCATACTCCCCTCACTTATATTAAAGTCTATAAATATAAAAGAATCAGGAGCGATCATAAATTTGCGAGATAATGGAATCAGTTTTTCGGGTACAGAAAGATTTCTTTTGAATGAAAAAGCCCCGACTCCTAAGAATCGAGGCCAGCAACTTAATGATAAGATGCTTCTACATAGTGCGGAAATAGTATTTCTTTCTAAACCAGTAACTGCTATTATTAGAAAACAGATAGCCCACCATACACAAGCAACTGTAGTATTGAAGGAGGCTTATTCAGTTATCTTATTCATTTATTCGGTCATTAATCTAATCTGATATAAACTATAATAATACTTCTGCTTAAACCGCTACCATCATTCTCTAAAACAATATATATTTCATTCTTCTTTTTTTGCCGAATACTTTATTTTATAATGTTGATCATCATATTCTGATATTTGGACTATCAAACGACCATCCAAACTTTTCCATCCCCCTTTGCCTAATGCTAAATATCGTTCTTCAAAGAAAGTATATAAATCCTGCTCTGTTACTTTACTTTTATTCACAATTAAATATGAAGTAAAAAGTGAACCTGTCTGTTTATCAAAGAAATAATATTCTCCTACTGGCGATACTCCTCCCCACCTATAATAAAAGATATTTGGATCTACTTGCATATCATATCCATCTCCTTTTTGCTGAATAAGTTCTTTTTTAGTTAATGTAAAGTTGTATAAAGGCTCTAAAAAATTGGAAGGGTGAGGGATAACATTAACTTTTACCTTTATACTTTTCAGGTCTCCCTGAACAACAATATTTGTAGAACCAGCACGCATTCCAACAACCTCCCCGTCGGGAGACACCCTTGCGATTTTCTCATTTTCAGATTTAAAAGAAACCGCCCTTGTACCGTACACATTAATCTTATGAACACTTGGTGGCCAATCCACATCTACCCACAAGGTACTTAAAGTTATTTCATTAACATCCACAGACATTTCTGGCGGTGTTAATTCATTGTTACTGATGCAAGAAGTAAATGAAGCAAACATAAATAAAAATAATCCAATCAAAAACGCAATAAATGCTACTGTTGCATAAAATAATTTTCTCATAACTGTTTTAATAGGTTTTATTATTTTAACATAAAGATAGTATAATAAAAGAAACTCCCTATTCTAATAATGAAAAACACTATATTTTAACAACTGACTTCTGAGCTACGATAATATTCCTTGATTAATAAGGATTACCATTCCCACAAATTATAACTCACTCTGACTCCAATATAAGGACTTGCCTTATTCCCAGAAAAGCCGTATCCAGCCTGTACCCCCAGCCCGAACCGTTTCCGCTTTGCCCGCTCTCTGACAAACACAGTCCTTGTTTTACTGTACACCTCGATACTATCCAGCTTTGCCCGATAGCCCGACACGTAGGCTGTATAAAGGCTGTCTTTGTAGATTTTCTGCGTAATAGGCAATATACCGTATCCCGAACCGTATCAATACGATTTGTAATGATCGTATCTCTGATTACTTCACCCGATACATGTTCCACCCTTGCCGGACGGAACAGGAGCAATACAGAAAGAATGAGTATGATTATATAAGGCAAATTTTTCATGGCCGTACGATTACAGGTTTCATAAAATTAGAGAACTCCCTCTGGACATCGAAACAAGGACAAGCCTTGATATACTCAAACGGTTCTACCTCACCGTCATCATTCAGGTCAAGCGATGTATCCCGATATCCGAGCACTTCGATAATAGGATACTCTTTACAAAGCTTTGCAACCAGGTTACGAAGTGAAACTTTCTGCCAGTCAGTCCGGGTGTCGGCCGGTTTTCCATTGGCATCCAGACCACCAATATAGCAATACCAATGCTATGTTTGTTATACGAAGAATCTGAGAATCCTTTCGTATTACAGTGTGCTCCGTCGATGGAAAGCGGACATCCATTCTCGACAGTCCCATCGAGGTCTACTACAAAATTGTACCCGATCTGGTTAAAACCTCTCTGTTTGTGCATTCGGTCAATGTCCTTTGCACGCAGATCCTGCCCGGCTTTTGTGGCCGAACAATGAATAATAATTGAATCAATTGTTTTCATTTTTTGTTATTTGATTTTTTATTATTATATTTACACCCCAAAAAAATATGGATAATATTAAATCGTTATTAGAGTTATATGATGATGAAGAAAAGGATGTATTCAAATCAATTTTAATAAGCTTTTTCCCTATATATCTTACCGGTTATCTTTTCTTTCCAACATTTCAGGTTCTTGATATTTGGAAGAGCCTTTTTCTTATTGCCGGAGTTGATGTTATGTTAAATTTCACATTACTATTTATAGTAACTCCAATAGAAAAGGAAGACTCCAAATTTCGATGTCAAATGGTATTATATTCTATTCTACTTATGATTATAGTATCTGCTGTATCAGGATCCTTTATAGGTTTTTCAGCAAGCATTCTTGTTGTAGGAACTATGCCCATCTTACTAGGATTATTTTTATTAAGTTCATTTATTAGAAAAGCAGAAAAAGAGAAAGATAAGACTATGTCTTCAAAAGAGATCCCACCTCAATAATCACTTGGTGGAATCCGGTTTGGACACCCACGAACATCACACCGCTTCATTTCCGCCTCTTTTAATTTCAATTCGACTTCATGCCGTTTATGTATCTCTTCTAAATGGGCTGACTGTTCCACAAGTATCGGAAATGGAAAACATACAGTATAAACGAAACATTTCTTAACTTGGAAGGGATTCGGGACATTCAATCATTCAGAACAGATATCATAAACAAAGTAATTCGTGGAACCGGCATACCTGTTAGTTCAGGATCGCTCCGACTAAAACACTTGCAAAGGTCACCAATCAATTTGCAAAGAAATATCCTGCCTACAATCGCTTATGTATCATTGGCACAGAAGAAAAGCGCATCAAGGCCCTACAGCTTACTGAAATTGGTGATATATGGGGATCGGTCGCCGGCAAGTTGCCTAGTTAGAAAAACAAGGGGTCAAAACAGCCTATGATTCTACCAAGTTGCCCGGATCTTGGATGCGTAAAAACATGACTGTAGTCGGAGAAAGAACTTGGAAAGAACTTTTAGGCATTTCCTGTATTGATATAGAAACTTAAGCACCGAACAAAAAAACAGACATACACAAGTCGGCCATTCGACAAGATGGTAGAGGATATTGATACAATATCGGAAGCAATCGCTACCCATATTAAAAACCGTACTCAACTCAAAACACAAAAAGAAATCAATATTTTATCATTCTCTTAATATACACAAAATAGGATTAACGCTGATTTATTATAAAGACAGATATATTACATCAGCGCCCCCATTGAACTAAAGCTATATTATCTAAACTGATGATAGTATCCCCTCTTAAACAGAAAAAGGGTCCAGATAAATATTCTCAACCGGTCAAATGTCAGAGAACATACAAATGGACAGACCTTATTCGAAAAACTTGTAGGATTATGAAAAAGATCGAAAGTAGCCTAAAAGAGAATAGAAAACTACGAGAAGAGTTCTGTAGTTTTCTATTTATCTGTTAATAAAACCAATAAGGGTTAAATAAATGAATAATAATTGGAAACAGACCTTTAATTGTTATTCATGGTTATTACTTATTTAGTTAATGGATTAGCTAAAAAATACTTTGTAACTTTGCTTTTATTATAAAACTGCAAAATTTTATTATCATTTAGTTTATCAGGGTCTATTCCACCATCACGATATTTCGCATTTTCAGGTTTATGAAAGCCTAATAGATCTCGATCTGTATATGGCAGCAAATTATTACCTCTCAAATAGGTATGTAGTTGCCACATAAACTCAGTCCATCCTACTCCCCCTGAAGAATAAGTCATATTACTAGAATGCCCATATCCCATACAGTGCATGAATTCATGTGTAATTGACTCCCAGCCGCTAAAAGAGGCATAATGACCATAATAATTCCAGTGACTTACCCCCCATACACTTCCTCCGCCTAAACCTCCAACAGACGGTTTAGATCGTCCACAAACAAAGTTATGTGACTGTTTAAAACGTTTTTCTTCTGACAAATACTTTTCCGGTGTGAATTTAACACGATTATTATCATAAAGTTCACCCCCAAATACTTTACTAAAATTTCTCATTATAAAAGAATACTCGGGTGTAGTCATCATATAGGCATAGTTGGTGATGATAACAACCCACTCACGGGCATAGATAGCCCTTAACTCGCGCCACGAACCGTTTTCATAACCTGGCTTCCAATCATAATTTGAAAAGGAAACACCCCACTGTGCATCTATTTTAGAAAGCATTTTAAAATGCTTGTCATCACTGAGTAAACGAAATTTCATTTGTTTCTCGTTCAGGCTTGAAAGAGATAATGTATCTATACCGTCTCCATTTTTATATATGAAATTCCCATTTATTAACGAAGGCTTAAATTCAAACTGTGAAAATCCCGGTATAGAGTCTAAATAGGCAATAGGAATATACTGGGAGCCACCTTCCACATAGGCCTCAAGTGTGAGATTATAGACCGTCTTAGCGGAGTAACTAGTAATTGAAAGCAATTGATCGCTTGCTTTTCTAATTTGGAATAATTCATTAACTCTAAAAGAACGTTTACTCTTATCAGTTACAACTGAAGTAGACTCGTCAAGAGACAGTATTCTTCGAGCGTGTTCGGCCGGAATTTGACCATACGTAATTGTATCGATTTTGAAACTAATCATCAAATTACGGGTAGAAGAGATTGGAGGCCCTTGATCAATGTCCATTTCATCACAAGAAAGAACAGTACATGTCAGACTAAGCAATGAAAGGATCATAATACACTTAGAGAAATTTAAAATAATTTTCATACTCAATTGTTTTTTAAATAAATAATTAAAGATCTGTTTCCGGGATCCGAATATTCTAAAAAATTCACGTCCTTTATACCATAAAAACATTTGAAATGAAGATCATACTAAACCAAAAGACGTTAAATAAAAAAGATAAAAGATAAAAAATAAATAATTTTATCTACAATCTTAAATAAGATACAATGAAACAATATAGTAGCGAGGTCAGATATACGTAAAGAAGCTATTTCCAAAGCATCAGGACATGAAATAGGCTCTTCTGTAACATCTCATACTGATTTCAATAGACAGAAGGGTTCTTCTTCAAATTAGGTGGTAAGTTTTCTTTTACTCATGGAATCTAATTCAGTTTTCGGAAGTGTAAGCCCTCGTTTATAGTTGACAAAAAAGCAAGTATTCCGGCTTTCCCCCGAAGAGTCCATCCGCGAGGTGAAAAAGCGAATTTTAGGATAAACCATCTGAAAATGAATATCTTAAAAAAGTATGATTTCTATCTTCAAAAGCTTTGTTTTAACACAGAGTTAAAGCTTGTTCTTTGGA
>CXQJ01000055.1_pt1 | contig 9034 bp, 6 predicted proteins | sample 591471 | NCBI WGS metagenome assembly CXQJ01 (sample SAMEA3491291, study PRJEB9169) | human gut metagenome | biome: ENVO:mammalia-associated habitat; material: ENVO:feces | place: Bangladesh | collected 2010-04-07 | reverse complement strand
AGTTCAATATCATTGTGTAATACGCACATTATAAGCATTTTAGTGTATACTACAGTTCTGCAAAGACTTTGCAGATTTCGTATATCGGTATGCAGACTGCTGAGGTAGCAATTGCACCGATAATCAAAGTGATATTAAAGACTGATGCTAAGGCACTTGACGAAGTCGTAGTAACAGCAATGGGTATCTCAAAAGAGAAAAAAGCGTTAGGGTATGCCGTACAGGATGTGAAAGGAGATAAGCTGACTCAAGCATCAAGTAGTAACCTTTCCAGCGCTTTACAAGGTAAAGTTTCAGGAGTAGAGATCTCACCGTCATCAGGTATGCCGGGTGCCTCTTCCAAAATGACTATTCGCGGATCACGCTCGTTTACAGGAGATAACACTCCCCTGTATGTTGTGGATGGTATGCCTATCTCATCATCTACAGACTTGGATACTTTCAACTCTGTTACAGGCTCTGACTATGCAAACCGTGCGGTAGATATCGACCCGAATGACATTGAAAGCATCAACATCCTGAAAGGTCAAGCTGCTTCTGCTCTGTATGGTATGCGCGCATCAAATGGTGTGGTAGTAATCACTACCAAGAGCGGTAAAGGTGCACGTAAAGGTAAACCGGAAGTTACCATCAACACTGGTTTATCATTCGATAAGGTTTCTACTATGCCGGATTTCCAAAAAGAATTCGCACAAGGATTTAATGGTGCTTTTAGCCCATCAGATTCTCGTTCTTGGGGCCCTTTGATCTCAGAACTGGCTAACGATCCCAAATATGGTGGCAATACGGATAATACCTATACCCAGAAATACGGTAAACATCAGGGGCAATACTATGTAGACCAGCGTGCCAAAGCAGGACTGGACCCATGGGCTACTCCTCGTGCATATGACAATGCTAAAGATTTCTTTAATACAGGTGTAACGTGGAACAGCAGTGCAAACGTGGCACAAAGCCTCGATAAAGGAAGTTACTCTTTGTCTTTAGGAAGTACTACTGCAAACGGTATTGTACCTTCTACAGGTATGGATCGTTATAATGCAAAACTAACTGCACAAGCTCAATTGAACAAAAATTGGTCTACCGGTTTCAATGGAAACTTCGTTTATTCTAAAATCAAAAAGCAAACCGGTGCCAACAATGGTATCCTGGCAACTGTATATGGTGCACCGTCCAGCTACGATTTAGCCGGTATCCCATCACACATTGATGGAGATCCTTATACACAAAACACGTATCGTTCGACAGGCGGTTTCGATGGTGCTTATTGGGCCGTTGAAAATAACTCTTTTAAAGAACGTACTCAACGTTTTTTTGGAAATGCATTTGCTAAATATTCTACTGATTTCGGTACAGAAAATCATAAACTGGATGTAAAATACCAGTTAGGTACCGATGCTTATACCACTAACTATACCGATACATGGGGATATGGACACTCCAACGGAACAGGTAGCATTGAAGAGCAGAGCGTTACAAACAATGAAATAAATTCATTGTTAACTGTTACTTATGACTGGAAAATCACTCCGGAACTTGACTTAAATGTATTATATGGTAATGAATTAGTCGATAATTCTTCAAAATACAAATACAACCTCGGAAATAACTTCAATTTCCCAGGATGGAACCATATAGCTAACGCATCAATCTATTCGTCTACAGGAACCTACCATCGCGAGCGTACCGTTGGTAACTTCGGTAACATTTCATTAGCATATCGTAGCATGCTGTATTTGAATGCTACTGTTCGTAATGATATTGTTTCATCCATGCCACGCAACAACCGTTCATTCACTTACCCTTCCGTTTCTCTTGGTTTCATCTTTACCGAATTGGAAGCACTGAAGAATGATGTTCTGACTTATGGTAAAATTCGCGCTTCTTATGCAGAAGTAGGGCAGGCAGGTACTTACTATCCTTCTTACTATAAAACTCCGGTCTATGGTGGCGGATTCTCGTCAGGAACTCCTATCCAGTATCCTATTGGATCAATCAGCTCATATATTCCATATTACAAAATTTATGATCCTAACCTGAAACCTCAGAACACCAAATCATACGAAATCGGTGCAGACTTCAGTTTTTGGAACGGTTTAGTTTCATTGAACTATACATATTCACGCCAGAATGTAAAGGATCAGATATTCGAGGTGCCTTTGGCTACTTCTACCGGATATAGCGAATTGATCACAAATGGTGGATCGGTACATACAAACTCACACGAAATCACTTTGAGTGTAAATCCGATCCAAACTAAGAACTTCAACTGGGATTTTGCATTCAATTTCTCTAAAATCGACAACTATGTCGATAAATTAGCTCCGGGTGTATCAAGCATCATGTTAGGAGGTTTTGTTGATCCGCAAGTACGTCTGAGTGCCGGTGATAAATTCCCGGTTATCTATGGTACAAGCTATCAAAGAAACGAAGATGGTCAGATTGTCGTAGATGAAAACGGTATGCCGACATTAGGTGAAAACAGAGTGTTGGGAAGTGTATCTCCTGACTTCAGACTGGGCTTCAATACTACTTTTGAATTTTATAAGTTCCGCCTCTCTGCAGTACTTGACTGGAAGCAAGGTGGATGTATGTATGCCGGTACTGTGTCAACACTCGACTATTATGGTGTAACCCAGAAATCAGCAGACTATCGTAAAGCTGATTACTTCTACTTCAATAAACCGGCTGTAAAACAGTTGGCAGATGGTTCTTACGCACCTAATGACATCAAAATCAGCGGTGAGAACGCTTATAATTACTTCGACAGATTGAGTACGATCTCTGAAGCCGGAGTATACGGTTCTTCATTCCTGAAATTACGCGAAATCGCTTTAAGTTATCCGGTACTGGATAAGTCATACTTAGGCGTAACAGTAAACGTCTTTGCACGTAACTTATTGCTTTGGTCAGAAATGGATAATGGTATTGACCCTGAATCATCACAGGGAAATAACAACATGGCTGGTGCTTTCGAACGCTTCTCGCTCCCGGGAACATCAAGCTATGGTTTTGGTATTACAGTTAAATTCTAAAAAGGACAAAAATGAAATCAATATTTAATTTATCAAAAGGCATATTGTCTGTGGCATTGATTTCCGTTGCATTTGCTTCCTGTTCGGAAGATACAATGGATCGTATTAATGAAGACAAAGACCACACAACCAGTGTACCTGCCAAATTCATCTTGGCTGACGTAATCACTGCAACTGCATTTAGCAATATCGGAGGCGACTTTAATACATATTATTCTACCTACGTAGAGCATATGGTTGGAGTAGACAATCAATTGGCAAATGCGGAAAAGCGTAACGGAGAGCCTTCGGCATCTTCTACTTTTAACAATGTATGGGGTAATTTATACTCTACACTGAAGAATGCACGTATCGCAATTAACATAAGCTCAAATGAGGTTTCAGCCAATTATACAACCAAAGGTATTGCCGAAGTATTGGCCGCAATCAATGCAGGACTGATCGCAGACTCATTCGGTGACACTCCTTTCAGCCAGGCTGCCCTTCCGGAATTAGTCAATGGACAACCCCAGTTTATGACTCCGGAATTAGATAAGCAAGAAGCTATTTATACTACCATTATGGAATATTTGGATGCAGCAATCACTGATCTTCCCAAAGGTGACAAAAGCGATGAAATTGGTGAGTATGACTTCATATATAAAGGTGACGGAGAAGCATGGTTAAAACTAGCATACGGCTTGAAAGCTCGTTATACAATGCGTCTGTTAGCTCGTTCTTCTTCAAAAGAAGCTGATTTACAAAAAATTTTAGAGTACATAGAGAAATCATATACATCTATTCAGGATCAAGCTGCTTTCTCTATTTATAGTGCAACAAACTTAAACCCGTTATTTGACTTCCAGTGGAGCCGTGACGGATTGGCTGCAAGTAAAAGCTACGCTGATAAACTAATAGAACGTAAGGATCCGAGATTACGCCGTATCTTTTGCATTGGACAAGGTAAGGTAACTGGAGAAGAAAAAGCTGTGTCCATCCAAGTAACCGGTGCAGATGACCCAAGATTCCTTATGGCCGATAACGGTACGGCAGAGTCTGTTAAATATGAATATAATACTCCTATATTCGTATATTCGCAAACATGTCCAACCTTATTAATGAGCTATCATGAATTACTTTTCCTGAAAGCTGAAGCATTGGCTCGCTTGAATAAGACCAATGATGCGGCAGATGCTCTGAAAGATGCTATTGTTGCAGCCATTGCAAATGCAGAAACAGGTGTAACAGCTGCACTTAACGCTCCTACAGTAAAAAGTTACGGAGGCGTTAAAGAGACTACCAAAGCTATCACAACTGCTGAAGCAGAAGAGTATTTCACCAACAACGTAAAACCATTATTCGATGCCAATCCTGTAAAAGAGGTAATGGTACAGAAATATATTGCATTCCTTGGAGCCTTCGGTGAGACAACAGAATGCTATAATGATGTACGCCGCCTCAAAGCAATGGGTGAGGAATATATCAAACTGGACAACCCTTACAAGTTCCCACTTCGCGCACCTTACGGAGCAGATGATGTAAGTGCAAACCCGAACGTAGAATCTGCATTTGGAAACGGCCAGTATGTATATACCGATCCGGTTTGGTGGGCCGGCGGTAGCCGCTAATCAGCATAATGCTTTCTAAAGTATTTATCAAACAATAAAGAGAATGCCCGGATTTACATATAAAACGTATCCGGGCATTCTTCTTTTTCTGAACGAATCAGTATCTGATTTATAGCAACCCTTCTTTCAAGATACCTACCAATATCGGATGCAATCCACTAACAAAACATTCAACAGCAATCACCATCAAAATAAGTCCCATCAAACGCATCATCACGTTATTTCCGGTCTCCCCCAACACTTTAACTAATCGGGTAGACGCACGCAGAATCAAGAAGGTAATAAAATAGATCAAAGCAATAATGCCAATTAACGTTCCTTTCATTTCAATGGTATGGGCATCCTCCATCAAAACAATGGCATTAGCTATCGCCCCCGGACCACAAAGCATAGGTATGGCAAGTGGAGTGATCGAAATATCGTCAGCATAGGTTTTAATCTCTTCATCTTTCAATTTCATCGGAGTGTACCGTGCCTGCAACATATCAAAGCCTATCTTGAAAATAATCACTCCACCTGCAATACGAAATCCGTTGGTCGAAATACCGAAGAATTTAAAAAGGAATTGCCCTGCAAAAACAAATACCATTAAAGTGATAAACGAGACGAAAGTGGCACGGCGAACAACCGCTTGCCGCTCTTTATCAGTCATACCATGAGTCATGGTCAGAAAAACGGGCATTGTACCCAACGGATTAGTCAATGTAAAGAAAGAAGTGAAACAGAGTAAAGCAAAAGGCAAGAGAGTGTCCATAGTTGTATTTTTATGCGTTCTATATTGAACGCAAAAATACAATATATCTATAAATGTTACAACAGTTCCACCAACTCTTTCAAATCAGTCATTGAATAAGTAGGACGGAAAGGAAAATCAGTGCGTCCGGACACATTATAATAAGCCTGATGCATTCCCACTCCATGAGCACCAACAATATCAGCTTCCCAACTATCCCCAATCATTAATGATTCACGTAGTTCGGATTGTGTAGCCGACAAAGCAAAATGAAAAATTTCCGGCCAAGGCTTCATCACTCCCAGATCTTCCGAAAGAATTATTTTATCAAAATATGTATCAATGCCTGCCGAACGCATTTTACAGGATTGCAATTCCCTGAAACCATTTGAAAGAATATACAAATTATATTTAGGTGCCAAATACGAAAGTACCTCTTCCGCATACGGCATTAGCCTCCTTTTAGTAGGAACTATCAAAAAGAAATCGTCAGAATAACGTTTTGCAAGCATTTCATCGTCAACGCCAACAGCTTTCAAAGGATATAAAAAACGCTGTCGATTCAACTCTTCTTTAGTCACCTCCCCGTTTCCATATTCTACCCACAACTCCGCATTCCTCTTTTGGTAAAGAGAATAAAAATGGGAAAACGAATCGAAATACCTTCCCAATCCATATTTATCGTAAACTTCTTCAAACGTATCATACGCATTTTGGGAAAAGGCCCAGAGAGTATCATCTAAATCAAAAAACAGGTTTCTATATTTCATATTAATATATCAGGTACATTTCAAAAAAGAGAGCACGGATTACATACTGTGTAGTCCGTGCCCTTATCAGTTACGTTTGTTTTATACTACTTATTTGACCTGGATTACCAGATATTTAGATACACTCCAGAATTCTTTCGGATTCGTGATCTTCAAAGTCAGCTGACCTTTATCATCTTTAACCAGCTCGTAAGATTTAGCCGGATGAGTAGTGAGCAAATCAGCACGTTTAGAATATAATTTAATCTCTTTAGTAGTACGGATATCGATCTGAGTAAAATAATCCTTGTTGAAATCCGCACTCTTCAGCACATCCCCTTTTTCAAGAATCTTCTGAGATTTAAGCTCCGATTTAGTACCAAACACAAACCATGCACTATTGATGGCCTTATCCTGTTCTGCTACGGTCTTTGCCTTGGCTTCATTTTCAGCAGCCAATGACTCTTTATCGGCAGTCAGTCCGGTTACTGCAGCATCCAACTCCTGAATACGGATATTCTTAGAAGCTAATTCAGCCTGAAGCTCTTCGATACGCTGAGTTTTAGCAACCAACTCCTGAGTCAAAGATTCAACGGCTTTTTTCAATTGTGCCGAATTATTCTTACTATTCTTCAGCATAGCCTGCAACTTAGCGATCTGTGCCTTGTTTTCTTCCATCTGTTTCGTGATGAATTCAATATCAGATGCTATTTGTTGTTTTGCGGTTGCAGAATTCTCAGAGATAGTGCCACGGGTCAAGTCAACACGGCTTTCAGCTGCGTTTATTCTACGAAATCCTTCCTGAACTTCGTTGAAAGTACCCATCATTTCGTCCAATTCGGCATTGCGCTGGGTCAACTCCATCAAAAGAGAATCATTTTCTGCCTTCAGGTCCTTACTTCCACCACCCAGGCCGTTACACGAAGCCAACATAGCTGCGCATACTAATAAAACTACTAACTTTTTCATACGATTACGTTTTACGTTTTTAAATGAAGTTATTATTAATCGTCTATTCCTGCAAGTACAATCACAATCTCGCCCCGGGGTTCGGTAACGGTAAAGTGTTCTATCAATTCACTCAAAGTCCCGCGAACCGTTTCCTCATGAATCTTTGAAATTTCACGGGACACAGATACCCGACGTCCGGGACCGAAATATTCGGCAAACTGTGTCAATGTTTTCAGCAAACGATGTGGGGATTCATAAAACACCATTGTTCTGTGTTCATCCACCAACGATTTCAATTTTGTCATACGCCCCTTTTTCTGAGGGAGAAAACCTTCGAAACAAAACTTTTCGTTAGGCAATCCCGATGCTACCAACGCCGGAACAAAAGCTGTCGCTCCGGGCAGGCATTGTACTTCGATACCATTGCGCACACATTCACGAACTACCAGAAAACCCGGATCAGAAATTCCCGGTGTTCCGGCATCCGAAATCAAAGCAATGGTTTCTCCTGCCTTTATTCTATTAACAACACTCTCCACCGTTTTATGTTCATTAAACTTATGGTGGGATTGCATCACGTTTTTAATCTCAAAATGTTTCAGCAAGATTCCGGAAGTACGGGTATCCTCCGCCAGAATCAAGTCGACCTCCTTCAGGACTTTAATAGCCCTAAATGTCATGTCCTCCAAATTCCCGACCGGCGTCGGTACCACATATAGTTTTCCCATATCCTAATAATCGCGTTTTTATATAAAGTACTTTTTGAGAAGTTCCACTAAATCAGCTTTAGCTTCATTTTCCTCTTCCACCTTTATTTTAGAAGATAAGAAAACAAGAGCCGCATCCAGTGAATGCATCTCCCCAATCTGTTGCAACACATGATTCATTTGCTCCATGCTTCCCCCAAACAGTTCACGGGAAAAGCGAAACGAATCATTCAGACTGATTAAACGGCGTAAATCTCCAGTTGTTTTAATCCGCTCGGCCAAAATAGGTGTAGAAGCCGTATTGGTTTCAATCTTCATAGATACTTCAGCCGATTGTGCCGGTTCTACGGTCACTTCAGGCAATTCCAATTGTTCAGATTCCGGCATCTCCGGAGCCTCCGGAACTATTACAGGCTCTTCATCTTTCTCCGGGTTGCCCACAACTATTTCTTCTTCTTCTTCTTCTTCTTCTTCTTCTTCTGCTGCTGCTGCTGCTGCTGACACAGGTTCCGGCATTGGATTTATAATCCGGTCAGGAAGTTCGTTTTCCGGTAGTGCTCCCCGATCCAACTGTTCCAGTAAGATGTCCAACCGGCCACGCATTTGCACAATATTTCTCTTTGCCACTTCACGCAAAGCAGAATCCGGTTTACGCGAAACGGCCTCCATCAGGCATTTAAGTTCCTGAATATCCAATTCTATATCGTTCAACAATGCTTGCATATCTACATCTGAATTTCTTCTTGAATGACTTCGCAAATGTAGAAATAAATAATGAAAAAACACCGAGAAGCCAATAAAACTATTACTTTTGCAACCAATTATAACATACATCAGCATGGTATTATTTTCAGAAGATCATATACAAGAGACGAGAAGAAGAGGAAGAATTGAAGTAATTTGCGGTTCCATGTTTTCAGGAAAAACCGAAGAACTGATCCGTCGCATGAAGCGGGCCAAATTTGCCCGCCAACGCGTAGAGATATTCAAACCTGCCATTGACACACGCTATTCTGAGGGGGACGTTGTTTCACATGACAGTAATACCATTTCCTCCACCCCCATCGACTCTTCAGCCAGCATACTGCTTTTCACATCCGAAATTGATGTGGTAGGCATTGACGAGGCACAGTTCTTCGACAGTGGTTTAATAGATGTATGCAATCAATTGGCAAACAACGGAGTACGTGTCATCATAGCCGGATTGGACATGGACTTCAAAGGCATACCGTTTGGTCCGATGCCAGCTTTG
>CXQJ01000145.1_pt1 | contig 9561 bp, 5 predicted proteins | sample 591471 | NCBI WGS metagenome assembly CXQJ01 (sample SAMEA3491291, study PRJEB9169) | human gut metagenome | biome: ENVO:mammalia-associated habitat; material: ENVO:feces | place: Bangladesh | collected 2010-04-07 | reverse complement strand
AGAACCCTGCACATCTTTTGGTTGAATTGATGTAACAATAAATCATAGAACGATAAAATGAATAAACGATATTATGAACATACGTTACCCATTATACGAGGGAGTTTATCGAATACTTACATTTAATCCCTCTCTTAAGACCATAGAGATACATTTGCTTTCGTCTTTAAATAAAAAGAGTCAGCAACGCCTTGCTTGATTCCTAATGTTAATTTTAACTTGTTATTATTATGAGAAAACGAAAATTAGTAGAAAGAGCCGTAAGGGCCTCGGGGATGTTTGTCCTTCTTTCGGGTATGGGACTTCAACCTTGCCTTGCTTCTCAAAACTACAATGCAGAACCTGCCGAAGTGGTGCAGGCAGCACAACAGAAACAGAAAATAACCGGCCGTGTTCTCGATGACACAGGTTTCCCCCTGCCCGGAGCTTCTGTGCAGATCAAAGGTGCTCCCGGTCGGGGAACTATTACCGACATCGAAGGTAACTTCTCGATTGACGCAGATCAGGGTGAACAGTTTGAAATCTCCTTTATCGGGATGGAAACACAGGTTGTAACCGTTACCGGAAAGACCCATCTGGAGATCACCCTCAAAGAAGATACCAAAACACTGGACGAAGTAGTGGTGGTGGGTTATGGCACGCAAAAGAAAGCGAATCTGACCGGAGCCGTAGCCAGTGTTTCGGCGGAGACACTCGAAAGCCGTCCTATCACGAACCTCAGCCAGGGATTGCAGGGTATGATCGGTAACCTGAATATTTCTGCCGATAACGGTGCACCGGGCAAAGGATACGGATTCAATGTCCGTGGTACTACCTCCATCAACTCTTCCGGCCCCTTGGTGTTGGTCGACGGTGTGCAGATGGATCCCAATATGATTAACCCGGCCGATGTGGAAAGTGTTTCGGTATTGAAAGATGCGGCTTCCGCCTCTATCTACGGAACACAGGCAGCCTATGGCGTAGTGCTGATTACGACAAAGAAGGGTAAAGACGAGAAAGCAAAGATCTCGTTCTCGTCCAACTGGTCGGTCAATTCCCCCACACGCAAACCGGAGTACATGGATTCGTGGACATTTGCCAATTTCCATAATCTGACCAATCGTAACTCCGGCGGAGGCGACTATTATGATAAGAACTACATGGATCATATCTATGCTTATTATACCGACCCGAAGCATAATCTGCCGGTATTCATCGACCCGTCCAATCCCAACAAGTATCTGTATTGCGGTAACACCGACTGGATAGACGAAGCCATCAAGGATCATACTTTGATGCAGCAATACACGCTGTCACTCAACGGAGGATCGGGCAAGACCACCTATTATGGATCGGTAGGCTTCCTCGATCAGGGAGGAACGCTGAAACATTACGACGACAAGTACCGCCGTTTCAATGTCAACCTGAATCTGACTTCGGACATCACCAATTGGTTGCAGGTTCGGTTAAAAACCGTCTATAACAATACTTTCCGGGATGCTCCCTACGGAAGCAATAACAGTGACGAGACGGCACAGATCAACAGTGCTTTCTACGGTGCCGACCTTCGTCCGATGATGCCGGTTTACCATCCGGACGGAAACTTCTCCGGACAGGGCAGTTGGACCAATATGGTAGCCACTCAGTCCATCTCCGGCGAGCGTAAGAACAAAGAGAACGACCTTTGGCTGACCGGAGGTCTGAAAATCACTCCCCTGAAAGACTGGACCATCAATGTGGATTATACCTATAACATGTATATCCTCTCAAAGAAACAGCATGGCAAGGAGATATTGGAACATACCGCCAATCCGGATATCGTAACCGTATTTCCGCATACCACTCCGAGCCGTGTGAAGTTTACCACCGACGATAACTATTATCAGACGTTTAATGCCTATACCGACTATACCAAGTCCTTGGGCAAACACAACATAAAACTGTTGCTGGGATATAATTACGAAACCAAAAGTTACCGCTGGTTCAATGCCGAGCGTGAAAACCTTATCAGTAATGACCTCCCCGGTCTGGGACAGGCCTACGGAGAGAAGTACAATGGAAGCGGCCAGCACTCCTGGGCTACTATGGGATATTTTGCCCGCATCAACTACAATTATGCCGAACGTTATCTTTTGGAGTTGAACGGACGTTATGACGGTTCCTCCAAATTCCCTAAAGACAAGCGGTTCGTATTCTTCCCGTCCGTTTCGGCAGCCTGGAGAATCTCGAACGAAGCTTTCTTCGAACCGGCCAAGAAGATTGTGGACGAACTCAAGCTCAGAGCTTCTTATGGTTCGTTGGGTAATCAGTCGGTTGGCGGCGACTATCCTTATATAGCCACAATGGGTACCAATGGCGAGATGGGATATCTGGTAGACGGAAAGAAAATAGCCAGTGTGAGTCCCGGCGGCATCGTCAGTCCGTACCTGACATGGGAAACCGTGCGCCAGATAGACTTAGGTGTGGACTGGGCATTGCTGAACAACCGTCTTTACGGAACCTTCGACTGGTACATGCGTAAGACACTCGATATGGTGACTAACGGTACACCCCTTCCCGCAGTGCTGGGTACAGGCGCGCCGCAAGCCAATACGGCCGATCTGAGAACAACCGGATGGGAACTTTCAATGGGATGGAGAGACCGCGTAAACAAGGATTTCTCTTATGATGTAAGCTTCGTACTGTCCGATTATCAGGCAGAGATCACGAAGTTCAACAATCCGCAGAATCTGCTTTCAACCCACTATGTTGGCAAGAAGTGGGGCGAAATCTGGGGGCTGGTTACCGAAGGTATTTTCCAGTCACAAGAAGAAGTAAATGCCCATGCCGACCAGTCGGAAATCTACGGCGGTGGTTGGTATCCGGGCGATGTGAAGTACAAAGACCTGAACGGTGACGGCAAGATAAATAAAGGAAAGAATACGCTTGATGATCCGGGTGACCAAAGGATAATCGGTAACAGTGAACCGCGTTACAGCTATGGTATTAAGGGTGGATTGCAATGGCGTGATTTTGACTTTGATGTATTCTTCCAGGGTATCGGTAAAAAGGATGTAGTGTTGGGAGGTAACCAGTTCTGGGGCTTCGGCAACGAGTGGCACGTACCTTTCAAGCATGCACTCGATTCATGGACGGAAGATAACCGCAATGCTTACTTCCCCCGCTCTACTTATGACAACGTGACCGGTAACCGCGAAACGCAGACCCGCTACCTTCAGAATGCCGCTTATCTGCGCCTGAAGTCCATTACATTGGGATATTCGCTGCCGAAAGCACTGCTGGGCAAATGGAAGATAGACCATGTACGTTTCTACGTAAGCGGACAAAACCTGCTGACGTTCGATCACTTGTTTGACATATACGACCCCGAAACAGTGAGCCTCAGCACCTATCCGCTGACCAAGTCTGTTTCATTCGGATTAAACATTACCCTCTAATACGATAACAATTATGAAAAAGAATAAGATATTACTGATGGCGTCAGTGGCATGTACTTTTATGTTCACCTCTTGCTCTGACCTGCTGGACCTGTATCCTGAGGATTCTCTCTCCGACCCTAAATTCTGGACAAGTGTGCAGGACCTCGAACTTTATGCCAATGGCTTTTACGGAATCCTGCCGGGAGCGCAAGGCCCCGGTGCCGATGACGAATCGGACTGTTACGTGAACGAGAAACCGAAGACCTGGATTTTCAACCTTGAAACGATTCCTACTTCCGGTGGCGGATGGGGAAGCGGAGACTGGGGAAATATCCGTTCCTGCAACTATTTTATGGACCGCTACAAACGCGTGCAAGGTGACGAGGAACAGATAAACCGTTCGGTGGCTGTGGTTCGTTTCTTCCGTGCCTGGGAGTATGTATACAAAGTTAAGCGTTTCGGCGATGTACCTTGGTATGAAACAGAATTGCAGATGGACTCCGAGCAACTGTATAAGGGGCGCGATTCGCGGAAAGTCGTGTTTACACACATCCTGGAAGATCTTGATTTTGCCATCGAACACCTTCCCAAACCCAATGAAACGAAGATCGGTAACATGCACAAGTATGCCGCGCTGGCTTTCAAATCGAGAGCTTGCCTGTACGAGGCGTCTTTCCGCAAATATCATGGGTTGGGCGATTATGAAGAGTTATACCGTGAAGCTGCCGAGGCTGCGGAACAAGTGATTGAAGAAGGCGGCTACGCGATTTATAAGACCGACAACCCCACTCTGGACTATTATAACCTGTTTGTACAGGAAGATTTATCTTCCAATAGTGAGTGCATCATGCCGAGGGTTTATATTACCAAGCTGTTGATGCACAACAATACCCGCCAGATGGAAGAGTCGTATACAGGTTTGAGCCGTGCCATGTTTGAGCAATACCTGTGTGCCGACGGTCTGCCCACTGCTGTCAGTCCGGAATACGAAGAGGCAGATATGCCGATGGACGAACTGATGCAGCGCGATCCGCGTTTGCGCCAGACTATTGATAATCCGGAGCTTCCTTTCAAGGTGCTGAGTGACGGCACCCGCCAGTTTAATGCTCTTCCGGTCATAGATACCAAATATTGTACCACCGGATATTATGTAATGAAGTATCACTCGACGGATCCGGAACAGTGGAACATCGGACAGTCTACACTGGATGTGTTTATTTTCCGTTATGCCGAAGTGTTGCTGAACTATGCCGAAGCAAAGGCCGAACTGGGCGAATGTACTCAAGATGTATTGGACCTGACCATCAACGAACTCAGAGATCGTGTAGAGATGCCGCACCTGAAAGTGAATGTCGGCTTTACCGACCCGAACTGGCCGGATTATGGCTATGAACTTTCTCCATTGCTTTACGAGATCCGCCGCGAACGTGCGGTCGAGCTGATCGGCGAGGGTTTCCGTTGGGATGATATTGTACGTTGGAAAGCGGGTAAGTTGCTGGAAGCACCCAAGAGTATGCTCGGAATGAAAGTATCGGACAAGCTGAAAGAGCAGTACGATTCTTTTTCCCGGGAACTGACCGAGGACAACCTGCTGATTGTTTATCCGGACAGATCGACCCGTAAATGGGACGATAAGCTCTATCTTCATCCGTTGCCTATCGACGAGACAACGATGAATCCGAACCTGTTACCCAATAATCCCGGCTGGGAATAACTACTTAAAACGAAACGAATCATGAAACAGAATATATTGAAGGCAGCCATTCTGGCTGCCGGATTCTGCTGCACAGTGGGATGCAGTGACAATGACAGTGACCTGACCATTTATATTCCGGACGCGGGAACTGCCGTGAAAGCCAATTTTTACATTGAAGACGAGCCTTATGTACAGACCTTCAACGTTGCCGTTACTCCTGAAACTTATCCGCAACTGACGGAGTATGGGTTACCCAATGATGCTGTGGTGCACCTGCAAGCCGATCCGGACAAAGTGAACGAATACAATACGAAGAACGGAACCGAGTATGAACTGCTGCCTGAAGCTGCGTATGACCTGACCGGAGAAGTACTGGTCAAGGCCGGGACATCGAAGTCCGAAGAAGCCGTAATCACAGTTCATGCGAAAGGTAATATCGAGGCATTCAAAGAGTATCTGTTGCCCGTGAGCATTACTTCGGTAGAGGGAGCTGTTGCCGATGACTGTTGCCAGACCATCTACTTCATCTTCAGAGGATCGATGGATGCCAGCAATATGGAGTTGCTCGACCGCACCGGATGGGAAGCCCTGAGCGCTTCGTCCGAAGAGCCGAAAGAAGGAGACTGGGGGCACAGCGGGCTGAAAGAGGCTTGTCTGGATGGCGATCTGAATACTTTCTGGGGAACCGACTGGAGCAACCAGCACCCCCAACCGCCTCACTGGATTGTCATTGATCTGAAGAAAACCACCCATATTCAGGGATTTGCCTGCCAGGCACGCGAAGAGGGCTATGACGGTCCGAAAGAGGTGACCGTGGAAGTGAGCGAAGACAACGCTACCTGGACAGTCGCCGCCAAGTTTAAAGATATCCCGGCACAGGGTGAGTTCCGGTCCTTCTTGCCCGATGCCGTAGACGGACGCTATCTGAAGGTGACCATTACGGCCGTGAACGGTGGACCGCATGTGACGGTCAGCGAACTTAATTTATTTTGATAACGAACATCTAAAACAGACGAATACATGAATCTAAGAAATTTATTTTTAGCAGCGGGAATCGCTGCCGTGGCGGTACCCGTATCGGCACAGAAGGCTCCGGAACCTTACGGACTAACCCCCAGCGCACGCCAGGTGGAGTGGTACAACCGTGAGATGATCGCTTTCTTCCATTTCGGAATCAACACATTTGAGGAGTATGTAAACGAAGGTGACGGACGTGCTCCGGCAGCTATCTTCAACCCTACGGCTCTCGATTGCGGACAGTGGATGCGTACCCTCCGGTCGGCGGGCATTCCCAGTGCCATCATCACTGCCAAACATGCCGACGGCTTCTGCCTTTGGCCCAGTAAATATACGGACTATGGTGTGAAGAACTCCGCCTGGAAAAACGGAAAGGGAGACGTTGTACGTGAATTTGTAGATGCCTGCGAAGAGTATGGCATCAAAGCAGGAATCTATTTGGGACCGCACGACCGGCATGAGCATCTTTCTCCGCTTTATACTACGGAGAAGTACAAGCAGTATTATGGCCACCAGTTGGAAGAACTGATGGGTGACTATGGAAAAGTCTGGGAAACCTGGTGGGACGGTGCCGGAGCAGACGAGCTGACCACTCCCGTCTATACGCATTGGTATAAGATTGTGCGCGAGAAGCAGCCGGACTGTGTCATTTTCGGAACCAAGAACTCGTATCCTTTTGCAGATGTGCGCTGGATGGGGAACGAATCGGGTAAAGCCGGTGATCCTTGCTGGGCGACTACCGACTCTGTCTGCATCAAAGATGAGTGGAAAAATTACGAAGGACTGAACGAGGGAGTAAAAGGCGGCGATGCTTATATCCCGGCCGAGACTGATGTATCCATTCGTCCCAGTTGGTTTTATCATGCCGAAGAAGACAGCCGTGTGAAGAGTGTCAAAGAGCTTTGGGACATCTATTGTACCTCTGTAGGGCATAACAGCGTGCTGTTGCTCAACTTCCCACCTGATCGTCGCGGACTGATTCACCCCACCGATTCACTTCATGCTGCATTGCTGAAGCAGGGGCTGGACGAAACCTTCGGGAACAATCTGCTGGCTAAGGCCAAGGTGAAAGCAACGAACGGACGCGGAGGTAAATTCCGTCCGGAATTCCTGACGGACAACAATAAGGAAACTTATTTTGCCGGAAGGGACGGAGCCAAGACCTCAGACATCGTTTTCACCCTTCCCCGGCAGACGGAGTTTGACTGCCTGATGATTCAGGAAGTGATCGAACTGGGACACCGCACGACGAAGTGGAGTGTGGAGTACTCCAATGATGGCCGTAACTGGACCCCGATACCGGAAGCAACCGATAAGCAGACGGTGGGGTATAAATGGATCGTGCGTTTCGAACCGGTAAAAGCCAAACAGGTACGTCTTCGTATCCTCGACGGATTTGCTTGTCCTGCTATCCATACATTCGGAGTGTACAAACAATCGGCTTTATTTCAGTAAAAACAATAGGTAGTTGGGTTGAATATAGGTTTGGGCTGTATCACACAGGCAGACATACGTTTTGTTGGCGGATACAGCCCTTGGTTTTCTTCCCTGCCTTTTCTTAATATCAATAGTATGCTAAATTTTAAACATCTGTTTCTGGTAAGCGTTGCTCTGTGGTCGACAGTAGGAATGGTTCGTGCCCAGGAGTTCGATCCGAAGCAAAGCTACGAGATCCATACCCAGAACGGGCTTGTCCTGGACAATCAGGAGAGTCTGGATTTAGGTGGTAAGATATTTATTTCTAAAAAGGAACCCCATAAAGAGTCGCAGGTCTGGAATCTGATTCCTTGCGGTAACGGCTGCTATTCCATTGTCAGTCCGCTCACTGAACTGGGAATCGACAATAGCGGCAATGGGAGCAAGGAGTGTCCGGTTATCCAATGGGACCCAAATAAAGAAAACCCCAATCAGCAATGGCGTATCACGGCTTTACCCAATGGGAATTATTTGTTCACCAGTGTAGCGAGTGGTTATAATCTGGGCTTCCCGGATGCCGGCCTTGTGGCCGAGCCGGTTTACCAGCTCAAACCAGATGCGCAGAAAATAAGCCAGCAATGGAAAATCGTGAAATCGAATCTGAAAGTGGTGGCTGAGGCTTTTAAAACCCGGAGTGATAATGACTGGGAGAATGAACGGATATTTGCCGTTAACAAAGAAGAAGGGCGTTCCACGTTTGTCCCCTTTGCCGATACGGAAGAGATGAAGGGCGATCCTTCGTACACCCGTCCTTGGATACGCAATCACTCTTCCCGTTATCTGTTGCTCAATGGTGACTGGAAGTTTCATTGGGTAAAGCAACCTTCCGAACGTCCGGTGGATTTCTATAAACCGGGCTATGACGTGTCTGCGTGGAAAGAGATTCCGGTTCCTTCCAATTGGGAGATGCTGGGATACGGCACCCCCATCTATACCAATATCACCTATCCGATACGCAACAATCCACCCTTTATACAGGGACAGAGAGGATATACGGTAGAGAAAGAGCCTAATGCGGTAGGTTCCTATCGGAGGGAATTCTCTCTGCCGGCCGACTGGAAGAATAAAGAAGTGTTTATCCACTTCGATGGAGTGTACAGTGCTATGTATCTGTGGATCAATGGTAAGAAAGTCGGGTATAGCCAGGGTGCCAACAATGATGCCGAGTTCAACATCACACAGTATGTGAAGCCGGGTAAAAACATATTGGCGGTCGAAGTGTATCGTTGGAGTGACGGCAGTTATCTGGAGGACCAGGATATGTTCCGCCTGAGCGGTATCCACCGGGATGTCTATCTGGTGGCGACTCCGAAACTTCGCCTGCGCGACGTGCATCTTACTTCTGTCATCAGTGACCGTTTCGACAAGGCCGACTTATGTGTCACAGCAGACGTGAAGAACTATGGCAAGTCTGCTGTGAATGCCTCCGTACGCATAGGGCTGCTGGATGCCGATGGCAAAACTTTGCGTACGTTTACAACTGCGGTCGGTAATCTGGCTGCCGGAAAAGAGATCTGTCTGCCTGCAAAAGCAAGTATTCGTGATCCCCAACTCTGGAGCGCCGAAACACCTTATCTGTATACTGTGAATCTGGAATTGCTGGATGCTTCCGGCAAGGTGCTCGAGGCAACTACCCAACAATATGGTTTCCGCAAAATTGAAATACGTGACAATAAAGTGTATATCAATGATGCATTGGTGTTGTTCAAGGGTGCCAATCGTCACGATATTCATCCCCGTTTCGGTAAAGCGGTGCCTGTAGAAAGCATGATAGAGGATATTCTTCTCTTTAAGCGTTTCAACCTGAACACCATTCGTACCAGTCATTATCCGAATGATCCGAAGATGTATGCTCTGTTTGACTACTATGGACTTTACGTGATGGACGAAGCCGATCTGGAATGTCATGGCAACATGATGCTGACCAAGCGGGAAAGTTGGAAAGGTGCCTTTGTCGATCGGGTGGTACGTATG
>CXQJ01000019.1_pt1 | contig 11320 bp, 7 predicted proteins | sample 591471 | NCBI WGS metagenome assembly CXQJ01 (sample SAMEA3491291, study PRJEB9169) | human gut metagenome | biome: ENVO:mammalia-associated habitat; material: ENVO:feces | place: Bangladesh | collected 2010-04-07 | reverse complement strand
CTCCATTAGTAGGAAAAATATCAACTTCTATAGAACCCTGCACATCTTTTGGTTGAATTGATGTAACAATAAATCATAGAACGATAAAATGAATAAACGATATTATGAACATACGTTACCCATTATACGAGGGAGTTTATCGAATACTTACACGCTACTTACCTATTTCCAATATTGGAAGAAAACGAGAAAAGTCAAGATAATTATAGAGTATATCAGCAAGCATTACGGACATTCAATTATCAATTGGCAAAGTTGGCGAATCTACTTGGATTCAACAGCAATATCAGTTCGTACACCGCACGCCATACATGGGCAACACTTGCCTACTATCTGGAAGTGCATCCGGGGATTATCAGTGAAGCAATGGGACACTCCTCCATTAAAGTGACGGAGACTTATTTGAAGCCTTTCAATATTAAGAAATTAGATGAAACAAATAAGAGCATAATTAAATATGCGAGAGAGGCATATACCAAATTAAATTACTGATTAACAGCTCTGTTACTTTATAGGTAACTCTTTTGTAAGTGTTTGGCAAACATATACCTTTTTTCACAAAAAAGCAAATTAAGAAACATTTTTTTTCAAGACAAAGAGAAAATAATTCCTTCATAGATAGAAAATGATTCCCACAGGCTCCGGTTTGTTGTGAAGTTGTCTCAAAGAATTGCATGCTTCTTCCCCTCTTTGCTTATTGTGGAAGCAAAGAGTCACTCTTTTATTATACCTTATTACATATAAGATTCACTTTCCAACTCCTGGATTCCCCTACAAGACGCTTCTTACGTCCCAAACGACTCATTTACTGTTACCTATAAAGTAACGGTAGATAGAGGTATGATACAGATAGAGGCAAAGCCGGAATTGGCAAGAGAAAAACATTGATTTACTTACATAACATTTTTTATTAACACTTAAAAACAGAGGTATGAGAAAATGGACTTATCTCGTAGCTGCGCTCTTAGTGGGAGGGGCAACTACAACATTCACCGGATGTATCGATAACGATGAACCGGCAGGAATCGAACAACTTCGCGGAGCGAAAGCGGAATTCATTAAGGCAAAAGCCGCCTATGAAAGTGCATTGACCGAAATCCAACTGGTCAAGGTAGAACGGGAAAAGGTTGAGCTTGAGAAAGACAAAGTATTGTTGGACATACAAAAGGTTGCCCTTGAAAAAGAACAAGCCTCTGCAGCTTGGATAAGAGACTCTCTCCAAGCACGGCAGGACACATTGGCAGCTTCACTAAAAGAACAACTACTAGCTATCCAGAAGAAAGAAACTGATACTAACGTTAAACTTCAAGAATCATTGGCATCACTGAAAGTGGCAATGGTTACTGCAAAAGACGAAGCGTTCGCTGAAGCTATTAGGGAGGTAAGAGATGCTTTGGCAGGTTATACAGAGGAAAATGTTCATACCTACGGAGCGTTAGATTATCTAAAAGATTCTAATGCACGCTTACTGCAAGCTAAAAGTGCTTTATTGGACTTTCTTTCAGACAACAAATACCAAGAAGACAAATTGAATGCAGATATAGACGAAGCCAAAGCAGCCCTTGCTACTCAGGAAAAGGTATTGGAAGATATGAAGACCTTCGCCGCTACTCCGACCTCGGAATGGAACACGAAACTGGCGGAGATCTCTAAACAGATTGCCGCAGTCAATGCTGATGTGGTAGCGAAGAGTGAGGCTATCGCTAAGCAAACAGCGGAGATTCAGCCGGTACTTGCCGATATCGAAAGAGAGAACGCCAAGTTGAATACGAAAGATAAAAGCTTTACCATACCGGTGGTAGACGCAGCATTACAGAATGATCTGGCCGGATTTGTTCAAGGAAGTGGGGTTTTAACAAGTGATGAATTCAACAAAGTATTCAAACAGGATGGTGCAACGGGCGAATATACGATGATCGCTGATTTGAATTTGTCGGGCTTGTCATTAAATAGTTATTACAAGGCAACGAATGTAGCAAACTATATTCGATATGCTTATTCCAGTTCCAGCAGTCAGAATGTTGGTTATATTCCATTATTTAACAATGCTTATAGGCGTGTATTCTCCTACAGAAACAATCTCAATATTCAACCTACCGATGCCGAAATAGCCAAAGCCAAGGGTGAACTGACCAGAATGGCTATCGACAAAGCGGACAAATATGCTATCTTCCAGAAAGACTCTACAGCATGGATGGATTCTTATAAGGCTTATATGACAGCGTTGACTAATTACAAGAACTATCAGCAGACTACTACTGACGAAGCTATCGCTGCGAAAGTAGATGCTTATAAAGCATTAGCTCCTGCCGATCAGACTAAGGATAAAGCCAATGCATTGATAGCTGATCTGAAAGCTTATGGACAGTTGAGAGATGCGGTAGACGGAGCAACGGGAAGGGTAAACGTAGACAATAAAGAAGTCAGACTTTACAGTGTAGCCGTCATCGATGATAGCGGGACTCCGACAGGCAATCAAGTGACACTTAGTAGCTTTAATAATTCATATATGGGTAATGATAATAGTTGGATATTAGGTAGCCAGCAGTTAGCAACTTCTCTCTATGGCAGTACTCTCTCAGATTTTGATGGAGCTATCCAACGTTTGCTTCTTGCTTCCAATACATTGTTCGGAACATATAAAGAGTTGAAATACATTATTGAACCGAAGAAAGTAGGTGACAAATACTACCTTCCGGAAGACGTGAATGCAGAAACAGGAAGTAGCTATTACCTCTATATGACAGCTATGGAAGATCTGGATATCTTTACCAATATCGAGAAATGGATTGCTTTGGACAACAGCTTGACAGCTGATCTGGAGAAATTTGAGGCTGCCCAAAAGGAAATCAACGACAATGTGGCTAAGTTGGAAAACAGTATCGCCGATAAGCGAGATGCCATTTGGAAAGCTGAACTGGAACGCCAATTACTTGATTACAATCAGGGTCTGAGTAACGGTAATCCTTATTATGTCAGCAGTTCATCAGCTTGCCAAATTCAGGCATTAAATAATTTAATGCTAACGGTTAAAAACGCAATCACTAATGGCGGCCAGGTTACTTATGTTACTTACGATCCGGTGAACCATAAATTCGAAACAGTAGAAGGTACGATTGAAGGTTTGATCTCTAATCAGGAAAGCAAGATTGAAACTGCTAAAGACAATGTAGCTACTGCGGAAGGAAAACTTGAAGCCTATAAGACTTTGGGTAAAGATGATAAAAACAGATACCAGTCTGACTTGCAAGCTGAAATTGATAATGCCCAACAGGAAGTCGACTTCATGCAGGCCGACGTTGACGGCTTGAACGCAACCCTGAAGAAACTCTTGGACGCTTACGCAGCTGAATAATAAAAAATTAAAGAAGAATATATATGATAAAGAAACTATGCATAATCCTTCTGTCTGTATGTACTGTTGCGCCTGTGATGGCGCAGCAATACAGCAGCAGCGATGATGCGTCGTTTGCTCCTAAAAAAGGTCAGTGGCAAGTATCCATGATACTGGGTAGTTCGCAGATGTTCAACAACAATACGGAGAACTATCTGTTGCCTACCTACTGGAACGGACAAAACTATAGCTTTCCGAATGTAGGATTAGGCAATACATCCGGACACCAGTCATCCGATCCGGCTACTTACCTTCAACTGGGAGATTTGAATTCTAATAATTTGGTCAATATCATCGGTATACAGGGAAAATACTTCCTGACAGACCGTTGGGATGTTAATCTGATGTTCAGCATGAACATCGGTGTAACCCCCAAAAAGGATTATATCGAGGGAGACAAGACGGTTACCGATATGCAGATTCCGGCTCTTCAATATATGGAAGGCAGAATCAAAAACAACTGGTCGGTTAATATTGGCTCAAACTATTACTTCAACACAAAAAACGAACGCATCAATCTGTATGTAGGTGGCCTGCTGGGCTGGCAAATGGGAAGAATAGAAACCACACTTCCGTATACCGGAGTCATGGTAAATGATAAAGATATGGACACAGATGGAGATGATACCAATTTACAACCGAGTCAAGATCTGAGCGGACAGGACAATAGTCCGGTCGTAGACGATGGAGACGTCACAGGTACTCCCCTGGAGGTTTATATCCCCAACAGCAAAGCCGGACAGATATTCGGTTTACGCGCAGCAGCCGTTGCGGGTATCGAATACAGCCTCAGCAAAGGACTGATCCTGGGATTTGAAGTTCAACCGGTAGCTTATCGCTACGACATGATTCAGATTATCCCGAAAGGAACACCCGTCTATAAGGTAGGACATCACAACATCAACTTGTTTGCTCTGCCCAACCTGAAAATAGGATTTAGATTTTAAATAAGTCCAGAATACTACGAAAGATCACCCCGTTCTACCCTCGGGTATGTATGGGGTGATTTTTTCTAAACCATAGGATAGATAAGAAGAAGATGAAAAGAAAACTCACAGGAATTTTGTTGATAGTCCTCATAATGGGAGCCTGCAACCATGCACCCCAAGAAGGGACTTACCACCTCAGAGGAATAGTGACCAACGAGAAACTGGAAGGCAGAACCATCTATCTGCAAGATGCTGTCAAAGGCACAGTGAGATATGACAGCGCTACGGTCAGTGAAGGACGCTTTGTGTTCAATGGAAAAATAAATACTCCTGAAGTGAGGGAACTCTTTATTCAGGAAACTGACAGCGACCGGTTCCCCATCACTCTACCCATAGTTCTGGAACCGGGAGAGATCAACACAAAAGTAGGAGACATCGTACTGGTGGAAGGCACCGGACTGAACGAGGAGATGATGCAGACCTTGGTAGCCATCGACCGGTTCAAAGACCGGGATTTCACCGGGAAAGAGATAAAAGAAATTAAAGAAGCTTTTGCGGGATTTGTGTTGGAACAGATTGTGAAACACGCCGGCAGCCCTGTAGGAAAGTATTTATATAAAGCCTATCAAAACAAACTAAACGAAAAGCAACAGGCCGAAGCACGAAAAACACTCGGCATCGGTTAGGGAAAACATACCGGAACACACAGGCAGGAGTTTTACCTAGTTCTCTGCCTGCCCGGTACTTTTAGTGTTGCACCGGAAAGCTCCGTGAGGAGGTTTCCGGTTTCTCTTTCTCTCCCTTGCCCCAACCGGAACAGAATGTATCAGAACTGGAAGTAGATGAACGGCTGAATTTCACTACTCTTCATTTGGATAACCAGATAGATCATAGCCACCATCACAAGGGCCTTGCCAAGGAAAGGGAGTTTGATAACTCCACGACAAACAGCATTTTCCCAACTATCCGGAGCAAAATGAAGCAGAAACCCGACTACCATCAGTGCAAATACCCGCCAATATCCCTCAATCAGTTGCGGAAAAAGCTGGGGACGAAAAGCCGTAAAAATCTGGTTCAACATATCCATTGAATTATGAAAATCGGCGTTACGGAAGAAAATCCAGCAGAAACAAACAAAGTGGAAGGTAATAATGACACCCAATACCCGCCGAATGCCGTGACTGGTCTCCCCTTTCTTCCTTCCGGCGATAGACATCCACGCTTTGTGCAGAGCAAGTGCCACACCATGAAAAGTGCCCCACAATACAAAATTCCAGGAAGCCCCGTGCCACAATCCACCGAGAAACATGGTAATAATCAGATTGAGATACTGACGGAACTTTCCATGTCGGTTACCCCCCAAGGAGATATAAAGATAATCGCGCAACCAACTCGACAACGAAATGTGCCAACGCCTCCAGAACTCGGTGATCGAGGCTGACTTATACGGAGAATTAAAATTCAGATTGAAATGAAAACCAAGCAAAAGGGCGATACCGATTGCCATATCACTGTATCCTGAAAAATCACAATAAATCTGCAAGGCATAGCCATAAAGTCCCATCAGATTCTCAACTCCCGAATAAAGCGTAGGATTGTCAAAAATACGCTCCACAAAGTTGACACTGATATAATCGGAAATAACCGCTTTTTTGAACAATCCGGCGACAATCAGGAAAATGCCTCTACCGAACATCTCTTGTGACACATACAATGGTTTACGAATTTGCGGAATAAAATCGCGTGCCCGCACGATAGGGCCTGCCACCAACTGAGGAAAGAAAGAAACATAAAAGGCATAGTCCAGTAAACTGGTAAGGGGCTTGATCTCTCTCCGGTAAACATCGATAGTATAACTTAACGACTGGAAGGTGAAGAAAGAGATGCCGACAGGCAAAAAGATATCGAGTGCGGTGAACTCTCCCCCCATCAGCGAAGCAATGACACCACCAAGAAAATTAGTGTATTTGAAGTAGCAGAGCAATCCTAAATTGACCGATACACTAAGTATTACCCATAGTTTACGCTTCCAGCGGACATCGGTCCGATCCATCAGCCAGGCTATCACAAAATCGGTAACGGTGACAATGGCGAGCAGGAAGAAATAAGTACCACTACTCTTATAATAAAAATAATAAGAGAAAAGAGCGACAAATAAAATACGCGCTGTGTTGCGGTGCTGCAACAGTGTATAGATTACCATGAACGCAGCGAAGAGCCAGAGGAAAATTCCACTGCTGAATATCATCGGAGCATCCGGATTGTATTTAAAGGCCTCCAACAGGCGGCTAAAATCGATATCAATGGGAAACATACTCATTATAGGCTTTAATAATGGCTTCATATAATAATTCTCCCTGAAGTGTATAACCTTCGGGAAGATAGTGCACATGATCCGGACGCATCAGTCCCGCATCTATCCAGTTTTTGCAGGCACGCAGGCTTCCGCCTACGATATTGTACATATCCCACACCACCAACTTGTGGCGGCGGGCAAAATCATGGATTGTGTTCACTGCTGTTACCGTACGGGGATTGACAGCATAAGTACGACGCCGGCGACGTTGACGGAAACTCTCGTAAGATCCCGGAGGAGTAGTCAGCAAGATAGGTACATTTGGCAAACTGTCGCGCAACAATCCGAGCAGTTCCTCCATCTGCCGGTAATGCACATTCGAATTGTACTTCCGGTTATGACTTTCATTCGTTCCAAACGAAAGAACCAACAGCTCGGGTTTCAAGGCTGCAATAGCCGCAATACGGTCAGGATGAGTAAACGTCAGGCAAGTAGCTCCATTGACTCCCATATCCGTATAGGACACCGCTCCAAATGTTTCTGTCAGCCGGGCACCGGTAGTACGGGGAAAGATGTGTCCGCGTATGTGGCTGTCACCGATATGAACAATACGTACGGTATCCTCCGAACTTCCGTTTTGCACCAGCCGTAAACGCTCAAGTATGGGAGTCAACACTCCCAGGCTATCTATGATTTCATTTCTCCCCACTCCTCTGAAGGCTACGGGAAAAGTAACTTTCACAGAAACAGTATCTCCCAGCGACCCCGGTTCACGCATCGGCTTGCAGGCTTTCGTACCCTTGTCCATCCGCGGGCAGGCAGGCAAAAGATCTTGTGCCTGAACCGAAAAAATTCCGGAAAACAAAAGGAGTAACACCCCCAACCGTTTATTCAGCCTCATAGGCCTTTCTCCTTTCATACTGTTCTTTTCCATAAATCAATGTTTCGTATAGTAGTCCTGCCAGGTGACGTCCACCCCGGAAGTTGATGTGTGTATAATCATAATTAGCCAAAGAAGGCTTGGCATGTACCAACCCTGCCATACTTCCGTCACCTCCCATAGCCTCAAACATGTTCCAGAAAGCAATTCCGCTTTCCGCTGCTATGCTTTGCTGATAGCGAATCAGGTTTTTCACACCGGGCATCGTGCGTAATTCGCCGGTATCGGTCTTATAATCGCGGTCACCCACACTCAGCAACAAAAAACCGGATTGTGGAAAACACTCTTTCAAGTGGTTTATGGCCGTAAGAAGGCCTTTCTTATAAGGATCGTAGTTCCGTCCCCGCTCGGTCGCAACATTCAGACCATATTCCAGAATAATCAAGTCGTAGGGACGCTGGGCATTAAACTCTTGCAGCATCTTTGACGGAATGCTGCGAAGCGAGAGTCCCGAACTGCCGCGCAACGAGAAATTGTCGACAATAATCCCTTGCGTACCATCCATTGCCAATCCATAAAATAAAGTAGAATCTGCCTGATTGATATCCCAGCGCACCGAGCCGATGCGACCGTTTACCTTCATCTGCTGCAAACTGCCGGTAGAAGGGAATTCCCGTGTATCAGTCTCACCACGGTTGACACGAACGGAAAGGCTGACTTCACCTTTGTTATAGAAAAAGATGGAAGCTGTCTGGCAAGTATCGAGCAGGGAAGCATATTTATTCTGCCCCCGGAGTTCGACATAGGCCCCTTCACGAGGAACGAAGTAGTGTCCGGAAACTCCTTGCTTCTTTTTATCGAAATAAACGCTATCGGTCACCGCATGACTGGACCATCCGCCAAAAGAATGACGTACCGTCGGACGGTATCCACTGGTCATCGAAGTAATGGTAACAAAACCAACACCACACCCACCGAAACGTTTCTGCAACATCTCACGAAGATCGGCAGTGAAAATATCTGCCTCAATAAAAGAATCGCCAAATACCGCTATCCGCACCAACCGGCCTTTCGATTGAATCTCGTCCAAGGCACGATAAAAAGGAGTCATTCCCCGCATCGTAGAGTCACTATAATCTTCGATACAGGTCATCCCACTGCGACACGTATCTACAAATGCAGGTTTCACTACCGGGACCGGAGGCAGGCTGTCTGCTTCCGCTTCATCTTTATCAGGTTCAGGCATACGGACATCACTCAGCAAATCTACCCGTCTCATTGTATGTCCGTCGATCGTTATAGCCGGCAGCCAGTGCATTCCGATCAATGCAAACAAGACAATCAATGTCAGCCACAACGAATATTTCAAATAATTTTTCATGCACGCTCTTAATTTAATAAGAAGTTGCAAAGATAGATAAAACCCATAAAAAGAGAGGAGAATCTACATTAAATTAATAAGATTCTCCTCTGATGTTATCTGTCGGCAGGCATTAAATGCTCCGCTCCACGTTGGTGACAAAAGCTCTCAGGCCAAGCTGCTCTGTCTGCATGTCCATCTTATGCAATGCATCCAGCAACGGGTCAACCTTCTTGTCGTCCACCACCGTGATGATGGCCGAACACATACTGGGCCAGGCATGGCTGCCGAAGTGGGGATCGCCTGTCTTCGAGCCACGTCCCTGCACCCGTTCCAAATAGGTGAAACCACGGCAACTCAAACGGTCCAGCAAAGCAATGATACGTTCGAAATAAGCCTGATCGAATGTGATTAATACTGATTTCATATCTTGATTTCTTCTTTATTATTTCTTAATCATTTCATCTTTATGCTCTTCAAAGTAAGCTTCCAGCTCACGTTTGCGTCTCAACACTTTACGCTGATGCTTGATACCTGTACCGGCAAACACACAGTATAAAGTAGGGATGAGAATCAAGGTCAGAATGGTAGAAACCGTCAAACCGCCAATTACGGCAATCGCCATCGGACTCCACATCTCCGAGCCCTGTCCACCGCCGATTGCCATCGGAATCATACCGAGGACAGTAGTAGCAGTGGTCATCAATACCGGGCGAAGACGGCTCTTGCCGGCTGTTACAACGGAGTTAAGCACTGCCAATCCACGCTCACGGCAAAGGGTGATGTAGTCGATAAGCACAATACCATTCTTTACAACGATACCGATCAACATGATGGCCCCCAACAAACTCATCACACTCAGTGTGCTCTTTGTGAAGAAAAGGGCCATCAATACCCCACTGAAAGCAAACGGCAATGAGAACATAATGATAAACGGATAAGTCAATGATTCGAACTGCGCTGCCATTACAATAAATACCAGTACGACAATAAGGATAGCAAGTGTACCCAAGTCGCGGAACGAATCTTGCTGGTCTTCGTATGAACCGGCTACCTGAATTGTTACATCCGACGGAATATCCATCTTATCGATAATGGCGTTACCCGCATTCACCACGTTACCCAATGCTTCGCCGGAGATAACCGCCGATACGGTCACAATACGTTCACGGTCTTTACGCTCGATGGTAGGTGGCGCAAAACGTTCGACAACCTTTCCAAGCTCTTTTACGCGTACGGCTTCTCCACGACTGTTATAAATAAGGATATTCTCGATGCTTTCAATACTTGTACGGTGTTCCGGCGCATAACGCACTTTAATGTCATATTCGTCTCCATCCTCACGGTATTTAGAGGCAATGGCACCATTAATACGGTTACGCAGATAATTACCGGCGGTTGCCAGATTCAATCCGTGCAAAGCCAGTTTCTCACGATCGAAGTCTACCTGATACTCGGGCTGATAGTCACTACGGCTGATGTTGACTTCCGACACACCTTTCACATTGAGCAACTCACGTTTGAGACGTGCAGCTACGCTATCGGTTTCCTCCATACTATAACCATATACCTCAAAGTCGGCACTTGCCTGAGCAGACATACCTGTGTTACTACCACCCAGGATGACCTGCGCTTTGCTGAACTCCGGATATTTCTTCAGATCTTCACGCATTTCGTCACAGACTTGTTCAAGGCTGATATCACGATCACCCGGATCGACCAGACTGATGTTGAACGATATAATGTGCGAACCGTTATCCTGCATAGAGGCCCAGGTATTGTCTGAGTCGGCCTGTCCTACCGTATAGTTACATACAGTCATTACACCTTTATATTTGTTCAGCCATTGGTTAGTCAGTTTCTCCGAAATCTCTTGTGCCAGCTCTTTGCGTGTTCCGATAGGTAACTCCAGCTGAACTGCGATACGGGCATTATCCTGCGCCGGGAAGAATTCAGTACCGATGCTCTTGGCACAGAACAGGCTGACGACAAAGAACACGATACAACCGAAGATAACAATCGGACGATGCCGAACTGCCCAGTTCAACATATGGGCATAGCCTGTATCCAAAGCATCCAGTCCTTTCTCAATAGGGCCGAAAAGGAGCTTGAAGGTCTTCGATTGCTTCTTCTGTAAACGCAACAACTGCGAACAGAGCATCGGGGTCAATGACAAAGCAGCCACAGTAGAGATAAACATGATGGCACACATCATCCATCCCAACTGCTTAAACATCACTCCGGACATACCACTTACCATCGTCAACGGGAAGAACACCGCAATCATGGTCAGTGTGGAAGCAATAACGGAGATAGCCACCTCATTGGTTCCGTGCACCGCAGCCTGTTTCGGATCGGAACCACGTTCGATGTGGGTCGTCACATTTTCAAGTACCACAATCGCATCGTCCACCACCATACCGATGGCAATAGAAAGGGACGAAAGTGAGATGATGTTAAT
>CXQJ01000104.1_pt1 | contig 14807 bp, 7 predicted proteins | sample 591471 | NCBI WGS metagenome assembly CXQJ01 (sample SAMEA3491291, study PRJEB9169) | human gut metagenome | biome: ENVO:mammalia-associated habitat; material: ENVO:feces | place: Bangladesh | collected 2010-04-07 | reverse complement strand
ACATCATTTGGGTTCGATGGTATACAAGGAAGTGATACCTTGAAATCGGGCGCAAGGTTGCAATGTTCGGTTGGCCACCTTGTTGACCAAAGAGTATTGCAGTCCGATACCGATCATAGGATAACTCATACGACGATCCATTTTTGCTTTGGCACGAAAAGCTTCACCTTCTGCCTCGAGCATAGTAATCATAGGGTTATGTGTAAGAATGCTGTCGATCAGAATATGCTCATCTATGCGGTAGAAACGCTGTGTCAAAGAGTCAGGTACATGGACAGGAGCATCAGACGGCCGGTTGAGCAGGGCATTAAAGCGAGCCTCAGCAGTCAGACGGGCGGACTGAAGAGTGGCAAGGTTATCTTCCAGTTCTGCACGTTCCATCTGGATACGAAGAACATCGGACATGCTACCGGTAGCAGCACTCCCCATCGATCCTCCACCCATACCAGACATACCACCGGAAGAAGTACCGATTGAAGTTCCAGAAGCGATGGCAGACGCTGCATTTCCCATTCCTCCCATACCGGCCATGTCGTTACCGGAAGCTGACGCAAGTGGCATCGAGGAAATCGATTTAACAGCAGCAGAAGAAGAAGAAGATGAAACAGACAAAGAGGTTGCCTGTGCCGACGAAGCGGAAAAACGATTCAGCGCCAATTGTTCAAGCTGACGGAGAAGATGAATATTAGTCTTCATCGTGCGATATTGCTCATTGAGGTTACAGAGCTGATACCACTGGGCTTTGACCTCATACCAAAGGTTGTTGCGAGTATCACGAAACTGTTCATAAGCCATACGTGCCATCTCGGAAGCCTCACCACGGGCTGCTTTACGGGTACCGAACCAAGGGAACATTTGCATCAGGGTGAAGTCGGCCACCTGTTTACCCATCAAGGTTTCCATGGGTTTGATAAAAAGGCCGATCTCTAATTCGGGATCGGAAAAGGCACCTGCCTGAGGAATCTTCTCCAATGAAGCTTTATAGAGCATGAAGTCCGCATTTACTTGCGGATTATTGCGGGCAGCCTGTTCCAGATAAACCGGCAAGCTGTCGACCGGTTGCTGTCCTTCGGTAGGTGAAGCGGATTGCCGCGCAGAAACGGGAATAACAGCGGGACAAAGCAAAATATTAATTGCTATGACCAATGGATATTTATATTTTCTGTTCATTATTATATGATCGTTTACTTATGAAATACTATTATGCAAAAAGGTGAGACTTACCCGGGGGGTATATACCCCCCATATGTGGGGAGTATACGGACTCCATATGCGAGGGGTACTCGGCCCCTATATATTATGGGGGGATACTACTCACCGTATGCTCCTTTCCGTTTCTTCTCCCGTCTACGCTCCACCGCCTCACGCCACCAGCATTGCAGCACCGGAACCACAAACATCGTCATCGACTGTATCAGCATCCCCCCAAACGTCGGGATAGCCATCGGAACCATGATATCCGCCCCCTTTCCGGTGGACGTCAGCACGGGAAGCAGCGCGATCAGCGTCGTCGCCGTCGTCATCGCCGCAGGGCGGACACGCTTCAATCCGGCCTCGACCACCGCCTCACGGATATCGTGCCGGGTCCTCGGGTCACGCTCCAGAAAGACGTGATGGATGTACGTCCCCATCAGCACCCCGTCGTCCGTAGCCACGCCGAAGAGGGCGATGAAGCCCACCCAGACCGCCACGCTGAGGTTGATGGGGTGCATCTGGAAGAGATCCCGCATGTTTTCACCGGCGATGCTGAAATTCATGAACCACGGTTGCCCGTAGAGCCACAGCAGGATGAACCCGCCCGCGAAGGCGACAAACACGCCGGAGAAATGGATCAGCGAAGCCGTCACCGTGCGGAACTGGAAGTAGAGCACCAGCAACACGATGAGCAGCGCCAGCGGGACGACAATCATCAGCCTGTCCGTAGCACGCTGCTGCTGCTCGTAGTTCCCGGCAAACTTATACGAGACGCCCTTGGGCAGCACCAGTTCGCCGCTCTTCACCTTGGCGTCGAGCATCGCCCCCGCCTCGTGCACCACGTCCACCTCGGCACGGCCGGAGAGCTTGTCGAAGATGACGTAGCCCACCAGGAACGTGTTTTCGCTCTGGATCATCTGCGCGCCGCGCGAATATTCGATGTCCGCCAACTCCTTGAGCGGCACTTGCGCCCCGGTGGCGGTGGGGACGAGCAGCATCGAGAGCGCCTCCGGACTGTCGCGCAGCTCACGGGCATAGCGCAGCCGGATGGGGAAACGCTCGCGGCCTTCCACCGTGCGGGTGAGCGCCATCCCTCCCACGGCAGCTCCGAGCACCTCTTGCAGGTCACCTACCGCTACACCGTAGCGTGCCATTGACTCCCGGTTGAGCTTAATCTCGAGGTAAGGAGCGCCCACCGCCCGGTCGTAGAACACGGACGAGGGGATGACGGACGGAGACGACTTCAATGCCTGTTCGATCAGCTTACCCCCCTGCTCGATGTCCTCCAGCGTGGGGCCGTACACCTTCACCCCCATCGGTGCCCGCATGCCTGTGGAGAGCATCACGAGCCGCGCCTCGATGGGTTGCAGCTTCGGCACCGAGGTCAGCCCCGGCAGGTGGGTGACGTTGACAATCTGTTGCCAGATGTCGTTGGCGTTCTTGATCTCCGGCCGCCACTGGCGGAAATAGTCGCCCCGGGGATCGGCCACCAGGCTGTCGGCAGGCAAGAGGCGAAAACCGTCGGCAGGGTTATACGTGCCCCCGTCTTTCAGCACGAACGCCCCGTCCCCGTCCACCCGGAAACGTGCCCGCCGCCCGTCCTCGTCGAGGATATATTCGGGACGATAGTTGATCGTGTTCTCGAACATCTGCACCGGCGCCGGGTCGAGGGCGGAGTTCACCCGCCCCCACTTGCCGATGGCCGTCTCCACCTCCGGGATGGCGGCCAGGCGCTTGTCGAGTTTCTCCACATAATCCAGGTTCTGCTCAATGCCCGCATGCGGCATGCTGGTAGGCATCAGCAGGAAAGAGCCTTCGTTCAGGCTCGGCATGAACTCCTGCCCGACACCCCGCCAGATGAAGAACCCGCAGACAACCGTCGCCACGGGGATCATCATAAACTTCCAACGGTTGGCCAGGCACCAGCGCAGGATGCGTTCGTAGAAGATGACCAGCGCCCAGAGCATCGCCAGGATGATGGCCACGCAACCGGCCACGAAGAGCACGTTCACCGTCAGCCCCCACGCCGGGCCCATCGGCAACCACTCTTCGGAGAGGTAGAAGAGCGCCACGAGCAGGGCGATGGCAATGTTGACGTAGTTGGCTATCTTCGGATTCTTCCAGCGCCCCGCCAGCAGATTGTTCACCCCTACCGCCGTCAGCCCCAGCGCGGGGATGCTGCCGTAGATAGAGCACAGCGCGACGCCCATCCCGATCAGCACGTAATTCATCCCCCGCCGGATCATCTTCGAGTCGATCCGCACCGAGAAGAGGAAATAAGCCAGTGTCGGCAACAGGATCAGCCCCAGCACGAAAGCCGAAGCCAGCGCGTACGTCTTGGTGTAAGCCAACGGCGAAAACATCTTCCCTTCCTGCGCCTGCATGGCAAACACGGGCAGGAAACTGACAATCGTCGTAATCATCGCCGTAGCGATTGCCCCCGACACCTCGCTCACCGCCTTGTATATCAGTCCAGCCAGCGCCTTCCCCTTCGTAATCCCCCGGTTCTCCGGCATCTCCATATACCGGATGATGCTCTCGACGAACACCACCCCCACGTCCACCATCACCCCGATGGCGATGGCGATACCGGACAGAGCCACGATGTTCGCCTCGATCCCCGTGTACCGCATCAATATAAATGTAGCCAGCACCGCGATGGGCAGCATGCTCGCAATCACCACCGACGCCCGCAGGTTGAGCACCAGCACGATAATCACGATGATACAGATCAGTATCTCGTGCGAAAGGCTCGACTCCAGCGTGCCGATCGTCTCCTTGATCAGTCCCGTCCGGTCGTAGAAGGGGACGACGGTCACCTTCGATACCGTCCCGTCCGCCAGCGTCTTTTGCGGCAGACCGGCATCCATCTCATGAATCTTCTCCTTCACGTTGTCGATCACTTCCAGTGGGTTCGACCCGTAGCGGGCAATCACCACGCCGCCCACGGCCTCCACACCTTCCTTGTCCAGTCCGCCGCGCCTCGTGCCCGGCCCGATGTTCACGAAAGCGATATCGGAAATGCGCACCGGCACCCCCTCCCGGACGGTGACGACGGTGTTCTCGATGTCCGCCACATTCTTCACGTAACCCAGCCCACGGATCAGGTATTCCACCTTGTTCACCTCCATCGTCTCGGCGCCGATGTCGAGGTTGCTCTTCTTCACGGCGTTCATCACGTCCATCACCGACACGTTGAACGAGTACATCGCGTCTGGGTTCAGCTCTATCTGGTACTCCTTGACAAACCCGCCCGCGGATGCTACTTCGGACACGCCCTCGGCGGCGGACAGGGAGTACTTCACATAAAAGTCCTGTATCGTCCGCAGTTCCTCGGCGTTCCAGCCTCCGGTGGGTCGTCCCGTTTTCGGGTCGCGCCCCTCCAGCGTGTACCAGTAGATTTGCCCCAGCGCCGTAGCGTCCGGGCCCAGCGTAGGCTGCACGTCCTCGGGCAGCGTGCCCGGCGGCAACGAATTCAGTTTCTCCAGGATGCGCGAACGGCTCCAGTAGAACTCGATATCATCCTCAAAGATGATGTAGATAAACGACATCCCGAACATGGACGAGCTACGGATGGTTTTCACCCCCGGTATGCCCAGCAGCGAGGTGGTAAGCGGGTATGTAATCTGGTCTTGGATGTCCTTGGGCGAACGTCCCATCCATTCCGTGGCCACAATCTGCTGGTTATCACCGATGTCGGGGATGGCATCCACCGGGATCGGGTTTCTCGGCACAATGCCCCCATGCCAGTTGAAGGGTGCGGTAGAGACTCCCCAGACCACGACCAGCGCCAGCAGGAGCATGGTTATTACCCTGTTTTCGAGGAAATAACGGATTATTTTGTTGATCATATAGAAAGATATTTATTGTATAATAGTAAACACTTGGAATGCCCAAAAGGATATGGGAATCCCTGACAGAATGTCCCAGAGAATAGGATATTCCCTAATGAAATGCATCAAAAGGGTATACCAATTCCTGTCCCACATTGAAAATCAGAGGGAAATAATTTCTTTTCTTCTCTCCGGAAAGGAAGTAAAGTGAATACTAAATCAAATAAGTACAATGATAAACAAACAGAGGAACTCCCGTTTGCTTGGGTGGAGAATCAAAAGCAATAAAACTCTGGCAGGTATCTTCCACCTCCAACGACAGAAATCCTGCATAGAGCACCGGTAACAGTTCTGTCACCACAGGTACCAGGTTCGTCACCACCACATGGTTCACGTCCTGATCTACCGCCAGCTTGATGTAATGTGCCTCATCCTTACAACAATCCGAAGTCTTCTTCTGTCCACACATGGTGCAAGCAGATGCACTCCCCCATTCCACATCTGCCATACGGCCCATGCAGTAATGAACGTTGACTGTAATGCCTGATGACACCACAGCATATAATAACATAAGGATGATTAATATGAACTTCTTCATGCGCGTTTTTGAGGTTGCGAAAATAAGTATCGGGATAGACACTTTCGAGCCCCGTTACATATAATTAACGTATGAATATCCTTTTTGGTTTAATCCTTTTGGTTATCTTTACCCCACCAACTAATAAAAAAACTGTCATGAAACATATATCTATCAACTATATCTTCACTACTGCCCTCGCCTTGGGCGCCGGTATCAGTATTCCTGTCCTCGTGGGGAGCACTTGCCTCAGCGAGCAACATTCTGTACAATCGGAAGTACCATACTGTGTCACTCCGCCTACCGTCCCCGAACAAGCAATCTTCGATGGCGACACCATCGACCTCCGTCGTTACGACCGACGTGAACGCATGGACCGTGAAATGATGTCGTTCACTTATATGCACTCCACCACCATGCTGATGTTGAAACGCGCCAACCGCTACTTCCCCATCATCGAACCACTATTGAAAGCCAACGGTATCCCCGACGACTTCAAATATCTGATGGTGATAGAAAGCAGTCTCAACCCTATCGCACGCTCCCCGGCAGGTGCCGCCGGCCTGTGGCAATTTATGCCCGCCACCGCCCGCGAATTCGGTCTCGAAGTCAACGATAACGTAGACGAACGCTACCACATCGAGAAAGCCACTGCAGCCGCCTGTCGCTATTTTAAGCAGGCTTATGCCAAATATGGTGACTGGATGGCCGTTTCCGCTGCCTATAATGCCGGACAGGGACGCATTTCTTCGCAACTGGACAAGCAGCTGGCTGATCATGCCATGGACCTCTGGCTGGTAGAAGAGACTTCCCGCTATATGTTCCGCCTGCTGGCCGTGAAAGAGGTATTCGGCAACCCGCAACGCTTTGGCTTCTTGCTGAAACGGGAGCATCTCTATCCCGTCATTCCTTACAAAGAAGTGACGGTAAATACCGAAATCAGTGACCTGAGCGACTTTGCACAGAAACAAGGCATCACCTATGCCCAATTACGTGACGCTAATCCCTGGTTACGCGGCTCTTCACTGAAAAACAAAACCGGAAAGAAATACGTTATCCATATACCCACACAAGAAGGTATGAATTATGACCCGAAAAAGACCGTTCCATACGAACGGAAATGGGTAATTGATTAATAATTGACTCTGGCAGTTACATTAACATATTAACACATTGAAAAGTGATTCTTGGCTCTATCGTTTTCTGCACAACCAGGCTCTGAAGCGTAAGTTGTACGTCATTATTTTCGAATCCGACACACCCGCAGGGAAGGCATTCGATGTAGCCCTTATCATATGTATCCTATTGAGTATTCTGCTCGCCATTATCGAAAGCCTGCAAGGTCTTCCTTCCTGGCTTTCGACTCCGTTCATCGTACTCGAATACCTTTTTACGGCTTTCTTCACTTTTGAATACGTCACCCGTATTTACTGTTCGCCTCAACCACAGAAATACATCTTCAGTTTTTTCGGTATCATCGACCTGCTCGCTACGTTACCGCTCTATCTTGCCTTCTTTCTGCCCGGTGCGCGTTACTTGCTTATCATCCGTGCTTTCCGCATCATACGGGTATTCCGTATCTTCAAGCTCTTTAACTTCTGGCTTGAAGGCGAACGATTGCTCACCTCACTCAAAGAAAGTAGTAAAAAGATAGCCGTTTTTTTTCTCTTTGTCGTCATCCTCGTCGTCGCCATCGGTACGCTGATGTACATGATCGAGGGAACTCAGCCCAATACACAATTCAATAACATCCCGAACAGTATTTACTGGGCCATCGTCACCATGACCACCGTCGGTTATGGAGACATTACCCCCGCTACCGCCCTCGGCAAATTCCTATCCGCCTGCGTTATGCTGATCGGCTACACTATTATTGCCGTACCCACAGGTATCGTCTCTGTATCTATGATGAAGGAGTACAAAAAACTTAAAGATTTGCAATGTCCCAACTGTCACAAAACGGGGCATGAAGAGAATGCAACATATTGTAAATATTGCGGACATAAACTAAAAAACGAAGAAGCACCCCAACAAGAATCCCAGACTAACGGACCGCGCCGGACTACTTCATAAGTATCTTGTCACCTTCAATTTTAGCCTCTTCCCTGTCCAACAACATCTGGACTCCCCTACGCATAGCAGTCTCCACATTCAGTCCGAAACGGGCATAACCTAATAACTGGGCAGTTATTTTCATTAAGTCAGTCAAAGGTAAAGCTATTTGTTGTTCCAATATACTCAGAACTGCATTGGCCACCTCACGTGGAGGTAAATCTGCCACCTCCCGTTTGGAATCAATACGAAATTTAGTATATGCCTCTGCTTCCTCTTTCGTATTCCAATAAAAAGTCAGTCCGTCAACTTCTTGCTTGTAATAAGGGGTTCTACTCAATATATCATCCATCCAGGCAATCAAACGGGCTGTTTTACGAAGAATTCCATAAGCACTGAAAATTCTGTTACTCAACAATGAACGACTGATAGGCGCTTCTGTACGCATAATTTCATCCAACTGTTTTCTGATACGGGGTTCTCGTCGAGGCATCATAAAGTCCCAGGAAGAAAGATTCACTGAAACCAAAGAAGCTGTTTCATAGATATCCGATTCCACAGACTTTACTCCCTCCCGAATCACCTGTCCCGGAACGTTTACCAAACAAGGTTGTGCACTACATAGCAATCCGGCTTTCTGCCCTTGATTCAATACAGGAACAGGAAGAGAAACCGATGCCGGAATCTCCGATTTACTGCAACGTGCTTCCTCCAATTCTCCCTCTATACGGTCAATCACTTTTTGAGAATTTTCCCACCAGTCCATTGTCCATACCTTACAGATATTCCATCCCAGCATCTTCAAGACACTGCTTTGCACAATTTCCCGATCCCGGGCAGTTTTCGCAGCCCGATAATTTTCACCGTCACACAAAATTCCGAGCAAATAACGGGAAGAATTATCCGGATCGACAACACCTACATCTACCCGGAATCCGGAACATCCGATTTTAGTTTTTACCTGATACCCCCTCTCACGAAGCTTTGAGGCCACCAGTGTACCGATATCAATACTCTCGGACGCCATTGCATTAGAGTGATTCAAAACACCGGTGCCTTTACCGGCATATTCGAGGAAGTATTTCAAACCTACCACTCCTACGGAAGATGTTTTTTTCAGGTCAATCTGATCAGCCTTTAATGTAGAAAAGACTTTCATCTCATACCGGGCACGGGACACCGCTACATTCAAACGACGTTCACCACCATCACGATTCAGCGGACCAAAATTAAGGCTGACCCGTCCGCTGATATCCGGACCATAACCTACTGAAAACAAAATGACATCCCGTTCATCTCCCTGTACATTCTCCAGATTCTTAATGAAAACAGGTTCTTCACGGTTAAAAGCAAGATTCTCCAAATCGGCATTTTGCATAACAACATCCGACAACATATCTTCAATCAGAGTCTGCTGTACAGAACTGAATGTTACCACTCCAATACTTTGACGACTCAGCTTCGGATCGGAAAGCCTACGAACAATCTCGTCGACTACAGCCTGTGCCTCAGCTCGATTCTGCCGGCTTTTTCCTTTATCATAATATCCCTCAACAGATACCAGCGTAACTTTTGCAGCCAGATCGTCAGGAGACGGAAAAGTCAACAATTTATTATCATAATACTGTGAATTACTAAAAGCAATCAGGCTCTCATGTTTACTGCGATAATGCCATAACAAATATTTGGAAGGCATAGACAAAGCCAGACAATCATCCAGGATACTTTCCAGATCTTCCATCTCGATATGCTCTTCATCTACAGAGTTGCTGGTGAAGAAACTGGTTGGCGGCATCTGCTTCGGGTCACCTACAACGACCACATGGTTTCCACGGGCAATGGCACCAACAGCTTCGCATGTAGGCATTTGGGAAGCTTCATCAAATACAACCAAATCGAACTTATCATGGTTCACATCAATATATTGCGCTACAGACATAGGACTCATCAGCATACATGGGCACATGCGTGGCAATAAATTAGGGATAGAATCAAACAGTTTACGGATAGGTACCCCACGCCCATTACTACGAATACACTTCTGCAAAATTCCCACTTCCGAACTTTGGGCAGCCGCATACACAAACGATGGAATGTTAGAAGCCAATTTTGCATAAAGTTCTTTCTTTATCAATTCCTGATACTGTTCATTCAGTTCACGAAAACGGAGAATGCTGTCATTGAACAACTCTCCACTAAAGAACTGCAGTACCTGTTCCGTACCAATGGCATATTCCGTAAAACTACGATAAAATCCTTTCAAGTAAATATTCATCATCCGTTCGGTAGGCAGGTTACACTCCGTATACGCTGTAAATACAGACTCCAAGCCACAAGCTTCGAACCGACGGGACACATTCAGCCAACGATACCAGTCCTTCAATTTATCCGTGTTCTTTGCCCAAATTTCACACTGATGTAACGCTCCCGCCAGCCAATTGTCTTCACTGACATGAAGCACCTCTTTGGAAATACCCAGCAGTTGCAGCATCGATTCCTCCAATTGCTTTTCACGTTCCCAGTCCTGTACCACTCCCTCAAGTTGTTCCTTGTTCATTTGCCGGAATGAAGAATAGCCTTCTGAAAGCTGTTCTGCCAACTTCTCCTTAACCAAGCGTACTGATGACGCATCTTCGGCTAATCCCATCAACAATCTGTTCAACTGAAGCAGTCCCTCACTCATCGCTTCTATATCAGCCCACTGCTCTTCGCCTGAATGGGCCTTAGCACCAAACAAATTCTGCAGCCAACTGCTTTTGCTGTCCACTTCCTGCTTTTCTTGCTGATAAGAAAGCAATTGCTGCAATACCGGAAGTACCTGTTCTTTGCCTATACGCCCTTGCAACGAAAAGAGAGACATCTCTTTACAGAACTTACGTTGCTTCAGCCAACGGGGAAGGAACCAACTTTGTGTAATCTCTTTCCACTCCGCCAACTTTTGCTGTGCTGGAAAAGTAAAAAAAGCATCTTCAAACGATTGTTTCAGCAAACTGTAGACAGCATCCCTTTTTCGCCCATGTTCAATGATACGGCGTATCTTCTCAACATTCTCATTTGGCTCGGTCATCAATACCAAATTGGCAGTCATCCCCGGAAGTTGCATTAAGATACGAATAAACCGAACCAGACTCTCCAACAACTTCTCCGTATATTTATTACCTATTCCATATATTGAAAAGCACTTTCCCACCTTTTTCTCCATCACCTGTAAAAGAGTTATATACTCTTTCAAAAGCTTATCCGTTTCCTCTTTCAGTTGCGAAGAGTACTCCTTTATATTAATTCCGGTGAGGGGATGATGATAAGAATGTCCGCTTACTTTTCCAACTCCCACCAATTCTTCCACAGCATGGTTCCACTCGTTCAACTGTTCTTTGGTCAATGTGGTAAGCAGAAAAGCGGGTATCATTATTTCTTCTTTTTCGTCAATAGAACTGTAACGTGTGACCGCTTCATAAACGGAAATACCGCAAGGATATACCCGGTGCAGCGCCTCTACATATCCATTGATCTGCTGACGCATTTTAAACAGTCTCTCCGACTCTTCCTTAAACTCTTCCGGTTCTTTATACCGGAAAATCTCTGTTGACTCTTTTAACTGTCTGAGCACATCTGTTTTACGTGCTTTATTGGAATGTAATTCCAGACAAAAAGGAGCCAAGCCAATATTTGTAAGCCTTTTTTGTACCACAGAAAGTGCAGCCATCTTTTCGGCCACAAACAACACCCGTTTGCCTTGATACAATGCATTGGCTATAATGTTCGTAATGGTTTGCGACTTACCGGTTCCGGGGGGGCCGTGTAAAATGAAACTCTTTTCACTCACAGCTTCATAAACCGCTTCAAGCTGCGATGAATCCGCACTGACAGGCAGAGCAATATCAGCAGGCGTCAAAGTGTGGTCCAGCTCTATGGCACTGGCATCGACATCTGCAACTTCCCACTCCATTTTACCACTCATCAGGCTCCCGACTATCTTATTTTTACTTAACTCTTCAGCATTTGAATGAATGTCATTCCACATAATGAACTTACTGAACGAAAAAGTACCCAAAATAGCCTGTTCTTCCACATCCCAGCGTTTCTCATTCATCACTGCCTTCCTGAAAATAGAAAAGACACGTTTCACATCGGCACCATTCTCATCTTTCGGCAACGATTCGAGTCCGGAAATAGTAATGCCGAAGTTTTGTCTCAGCATCTCCAACAGAGTGATATTGAGCATACTCTCTTCTTCACGGGCACGGATGATGTACCCTTTGGACACAGACTTGCGAATCATCTCAACAGGAAGCAGCAAGATAGGTGCATAGCGGGGACGCTCACTATGTTCGGTTTCATACCATCTCAACAAGCCCAGAGCAAGATATAAGGTGTTTGCCCCATTCTCCTCCAGAGCTACTCTGGAAGAACGGTATAAATAAGTAAGCGACTTTTTCAGATCCTGTTCGTTCAAATAGGTTCTCAATCTTTTCTGTGTCAATTCCTGCTTAATCAAACCGAGCATCGGATCAGATTCCGTCAAAGCTCCATAAAGTCCGAAATCATACAATGGATTATCCCAGTCAGAGGGTTTGCCCAAGATCTGAAATTCCGTTCCGTCAGAAAAAGCATCCTCCATCTTATCCACATCCGCCGAAATCACCTGAAGAGCATTTCGGGTAATGCGAAGGTTCAGAAAATTATTACGGAGACTCAAGTCCAATAACTTTCTCTCCCATAAAAGTTGTTTGGTGACTTCCACGTAACAGTCCTGATTTCCCCAATCATATTGCTTAATCTCTTCCGGGGCATTGCTGTAACTGACGTGCGACTCGTCTTCCGGTGTCTGAATCATCTCCGGATTTACGATCCATGCTTTCCCATGCATTATCCTCTGAGGCAAAGGCAGGATATGGGCAAAACGGCTACGTGCCACATCAATAAAACAAATAAAATCGTTCACCGCTAACATTTTACCATTAGCCAATCCGACTGCTGCATCGAAAGTCACATTTTTTCCATCGTTCATGCAGGTAGCTTCCAGTAAAATAATTTCGTTGATCCCGTCTGCAGTTCGTTTTGTCAACAGCGAAGGATCATCATTCACCGCATCAGGAAATGTTCCGTCAATCAGCCAGCATCCCACTAAAGCATGTCCCTGAATAACCACCAGTAATGGATGCAATCCCATAGCTTCGGCACACGAAGCATACAATAAGGACATATCCAGGCAAGTTCCCAATTTGCCGGAAAGCACATTATCCGAAAGTCTGATTCTCTGCCCGGCATCTCCAAAACTGGCAGGAGGTGTACAATAAGCAATGTGCTGCTCCTTAACAGCCTCGTACAAAGCAGCTAATTGTATCTTTACCCTATTAGGATTACAACTCTGATAAGCATCCAACGAGGAGCTACCTGACCACTCTTTCAGAATGGATGCTGTACGAGAAATAATTCCTGTAAGTATGGGATGATTGGGGACCACAAACGCCGACAAAAGTTCGGGCAACACCTGAATACCTCCCCACTGATCGAAGGCCAATATATCAATGGGATATTTACTTTGGAAGACTACTTCTTCATCACAAGAAACAATCAGTCCGATAGCACCGGAAAAACGTTCGGTTTGCCGAATGAAAAAAGAAGGATCCAAAAGTAGGTTCAATGTGGTTATTTTGATCATTTCACCGGGAGATAACCTTTCTACCATCACAGGTGAAGCTGCTGCAAACTCAGGCTCAAAAATCAAAGATACCTTTAAATCCGCAAGTGGATGTTCCGTATTATTTTTGATAGAAAACAACCGTACAACAGGTATCCGGTTTTGCTGCATGGAATAATTGACGACAGGCAAATAAATAAACTCCACATCCAATTTGGAAGAAGGATTCTCTTGACTCATGACAAACAAGATTAATTAGTTCACATTCAAACAATAACATGCAGCAAAATTACATAATAATTTATAAACGAAGCCTACTTATTTCAAAGAATTTACAAAACAAGCAGAAAAACTGTTCTTATTTTCCTTTCTTACCCCAAAAACGTTCCACCAACAGAACAAATACATATCCACCGGCATAACTGACTATATCTTTCAAATCGAAAGTAGACCCAAGTATAATACGGGTCACAGGGTTCGTTATTCCCAACACATCGACTAACTGGAAGTACTGAAGAACCTCAATAAAACAGGCAAAAGCAAATACATAGAAAGGTAATTGAGATAAACCTTTCGGAATAAAAATCCGTATAAAGCAATAAATCAACACAACAACCAATGCATCACCCATATAAGGACGTACAAAACGATCGTGAACATACATACCGATTATGATTTCAACTGCCAATATTATGGCAAAGCCAATCAAATAAAAAAGTCTTTTATTCATTGTGTGTTTTAAGTTTTATGCAGTACTGAATATATAGTCTTTCCGAAAGAAATAATCTTTTAGCTGCGAATATACGTTATTTCTAAAAACAATCGTATCTTTAGGTTACGAATAAATTATTGGAATAAAGACAGAAAGGAGATTTTCGTATAATGTTGAACTTCGATTTTGTATTAAGATTATTGGTTGCCGGCATCTTGGGTGCTGTCATCGGTCTGGATAGAGAATACCGTGCCAAGGAAGCCGGCTATCGCACACACTTCCTGGTTTCACTGGGAAGTGCACTGATAATGATCGTTTCCCAATATGGCTTTCAAGAGATAATAAAAGAGGATAGTGTTACACTCGACCCAAGTCGTGTAGCGGCGCAGGTAGTAAGTGGCATTGGCTTCATCGGTGCCGGAACAATTATCTTCCAAAAGCAGATAGTGCGGGGACTGACCACAGCGGCCGGTATCTGGGCGACAGCGGGAATCGGCCTGGCAGTAGGTGCGGGCATGTACGTTATAGGCATTGCCGCCATGGTACTGACTCTCGTGGGTCTTGAAGTATTAAGCTACTTGTTCAAAAGTATAGGGATGAAAAGTTCAATGATTACATTCTCCACCGACAATAAACAAGTATTGAAAGGAATAGCGGACCGTTTTAACTCCAAGGATTATCTGATAGTGTCGTATCAGATGGATAAGCAAGAACACGGAGGAATAGAAACTTATCAGGTGACTATGGTCATTAAGTCCAAACGGAACAATGACGAAGGTCATTTATTATCATTGA
>CXQJ01000229.1_pt1 | contig 17111 bp, 6 predicted proteins | sample 591471 | NCBI WGS metagenome assembly CXQJ01 (sample SAMEA3491291, study PRJEB9169) | human gut metagenome | biome: ENVO:mammalia-associated habitat; material: ENVO:feces | place: Bangladesh | collected 2010-04-07 | reverse complement strand
TCCACAAATGCTTTTGACTCCTTTCTTAATCATGTATTGTGGTTGTGGTGAGATGCCCTCGGGGTTATGGCACCATGCACAGTGTAAAGGACATCCTTTTAAGAATATCGTTGTTCGGATTCCCGGTCCGTCGTGGATGGCAAACTCCTCTATGCTGAATATTGTTCCTGTTTTCATTGTGTTTGGATTAACAATGGCAAATATATACATAATATTTTGAACAGGTACGAACTGGTATGTATGTTGTTGAGCATGTATTCGTGTTAAAATACAGAATATTAATAGCTCTTATTATTCATATGGGTAATGTTTATGGGAGTAGAGGCTATTATCCGGCATTTACAAAAAACGAATGTATCCGACCACTTTTAGAATGTATTTTTCCGAATGGGTGATGAACCGGTCTGTTTACTGACCTTTGCCGTTCTTGAATTCATTGGGTGTCACTCCACAGAAACGCTTAAATGTTTTGCTGAAGTAGCTGGGATTATTGAATCCAAGCTGCCATGAGATTTCGGCGATAGTCAGATTGGTTTTTATAATCTTTACTTTGGCAACATCGATCTTGATTTTATTTATAAATTCGGTGGCACTCAGATTTAACAGTTTCTTCAGCTTATTGTATAGTTGGGTTCGGCTGATGTTCATGTGTGCAGTCAATTGATCGACACTCAATTCCGGTTCTTCGATATGTTCGATGACGAATTGGGTCAACGATTTGATAAACTCTTCGTCTTTGTTGTTAAGTTCTTCGTTGAGTTCGAATATTTTCATATCGTGATAATGTTCGCGGATATTACTTTTAGCTTTGAGTAAATTGGTGATTCTGAGGTTCAGTTCATCAAAAGTGAAAGGCTTTTCAATATAGGCATCTGCTCCTGCCGATAATCCCTGCAGCTCGTTCTCTTTCGAAGGTTGAGAAGTGATAAGAATGACCGGAATGTGAGAATACTCCCGAGAGGTTTTAATATACCTGCTCAATTCATATCCGTCCATATAAGGCATCATGATGTCACTGATAATGATGTCGATAATGTGTGTTTTCAGCAATTCGACTGCTTCCTGCCCGTTATAAGCTGTTTTCACTTTATATAAACGCAGTAATTTACTTTTTAATATGTTGTTGATATCCGGATTATCTTCTACCAGAAGTACAGTCATTTTCTTTTCTGTATTTGCGGCATTCATATCTTCTTTTAACCCGGAGTTATTGAGTAGGTATACAGTGTCTGCTACTACGTCGGGGGAATTGACGATATCCAGCGTTTCATCGGGAACGATCATATCTTTGGAGTCTTCTACCAGAGGCAATCTTACTTTGAAGGTCGTGCCACTATTTTGATGGCTTTCTATCTCAACCGTGCCTGAAAGTAGTTGAACTAATCCATTCACCAAAGCCAGACCGATACCTGTATTAGAATATTTCTGATCAGACGAATCGGTTTTGTGGAAAGGTTGCATGACAGCCTCCCGTTGTTCCGGATGAATATAAGAGCTGCTGTTGTGGCAAGAAAGAATCAGTTGTCCGGCATTCTTATCCACATCAATCCTAAAGTTTATTTCACTCTGAGGATCAGAATGTTTGAAGGCATTGCTGAGCAGATTGCTGATGATTTTTTCAATCTTGTCTCTGTCGAAGACCGTATAGTAGGAATCTGTTGAGGTTGTATATTGAAAGACAACCTGTTTTTGTCTGAAGACAGGGATGAACAATTCGAAGATACTACGTCCGTATGTCATGATGTCTCCTTTCACATATTCTATACGGGCGTGATCGGTTTCTACGGAACGAAACTCCAGAAGCTGATTGATAAGAAACTGAAGGCGTTGGATGTTCCGATTGATTATTTTCATTTCTTCTCCGGTGATTGTGTTGTTCCGGCTGATTGATATATCTTCGAATACGGCCATCAGTATAGACAAAGGAGTCTTAAATTCGTGGGTGATATAAGTGAAGAAATTTAGCTTATGCTTGTTTAGTTCGCGCAGGTTGTTCTTTTCCATGCGTTCGATGCGTATATCCATTTTATCACGCATGCGAATGCGGTAGAAACGGACAATTATAAAGCCGATCAGGAGCCCGATTAAAGAGTAAATGGTGATCATGAAGCCACTCAATAGAAAGTGAGGAAGGATGTTTACAGTGATTTCACGGCGGTCGAATACAACTCCGTTTTTCCCGATAACCCGTACATGGAATTTATAAGTTCCGGGATCGAGGTTGGTATAAGTGACTGATTGTGGGATTTGTTGTGTTGTGTTCCACTCGGTCTCCATACCCTCCAGATAATATTCACAAGAAAGTTGTGACTGACAGTTTTCATTGTAGTTGATTACCAGGAAGTCAAAAGTCAGGGTATTCATACCGTGAGGTAAGCGGATAAGGGACGTACTGTCGATATTGCTTTGCAGGATACCATCCGGTGACGGCTGCACATGCTTATTGAAAACCTTGAAGTCTGAGAAAGTCAGGTGGATATCGTTTGTAGGGTTGTTATGGTTCAGTCCTTCCGGTCGGAAAAAGCATACACCATTGATACTTCCGAAGTAGAGAGTACCGTTTGGATCTTTATAACCCGGACAGGTATTAAACTGATTCGAAATCAGATTGTCGGATACCTTGTAGTGGGCAAAACTCTGACTTTCCGGATTAAATGAGAAAATACCGTTGTCCGTACTCATCCATAGATAGCCGAAACTGTCTTCCTGTATGGAATAGATGTCTCTCTGCCGGAGTTCGTTCTTTTTCCCGAAAACCTGTATACTGTCTGCATTTGCATCATATTTCATCAGTCCTCCATTACTGGTGCCAAACCAGACATCTCCTTTCGAATCGATAAAGCTGCAATAGATGTTATCGCTGGTCATAGTTTTACAACCTGTCGCTCCTTTCTGGTATCGGTGGATGCTATGGGTAGGAATATGATACCGGAAGATGCCGTTGAAGTGTGCAGAAAACCAGATATTATCCTTTTTATCACGTATGATGTCGTCAATGCGTATAAGTCGGAATACATCCGGAAGAAAGGGGGTGAATGAATCTGTCTGAAAATGATAGATATTGACTCCCTGGCTTGTGCCTATGAACATAGTATCGGGGTTGTGAACATAGAGCTTATAGATTGAATTATTGGATAACCCCGTATCTCTTCCTGCCAAATTTTTATATGAGCGGATATATCCCCTTTCCAAATCCACCTTTTGTAGGCCGTCGACAAAATTGCCAATCCATATATTGCCGGAGTAATCTTCGGCTAATGCGTGTACGTTGTCTCCGTTTAGCGATGGATGGGTCGATTTGTTTAGGTACCTGATGTGACCGTCCGGATAAAGAATGGAGATTCCGTGATCTTCGGAAGCAAACCACAACGCTCCCTTTTTATCTTTGATGATGTTACTGATCGCTTTTCCTTTTAGGTATTGTTTCCCATTATCTGCTATCAGGTAGTGGAAGTTGTTTTCAGTCAGGCTGGTATAGTTGATACCTCCAAAGAATGTACCGATCCACATAATATCTCCACGACTTTTATAAATGGTGTAGATTGCATTATCGGTCAGTCCGGACTGGACATCTTTCGCATGCTGGCGGTATTGTACGTAACTGTTGTCCGTGTAGTCGTAGATGAAAAGTCCGTTTTCGGTTCCGATCCATAGATTTCCCCGCATATCTTCCTGAATGCAGCGGATATAGCGCATGTCTTTTCTGTCTTGTGAAGAGAACTCCACTGAAACGAACTGGTTATAATTCTTATTATATCGGTACAACCCGTTTTCGGTAGTTCCCAGCCATAGAGTGCCCTGAGAATCTTTGTAGATGGAAGTGAATTCGACAGGATAGTCGGAAGAGACTTCTGCCGCTGTGATTTTCCGGGTCATTTGTCCGTTGGGGCGGAAACAATAAATCGTATTCGGACCGACAGCCCATACATTTCCGTTAATATCCAGTGTTACTTTTATAATCAATCCTTTGTAGAGCAGTGCCATGCTTTGCTCTACTTTATTATACGTATAGAGTCCGGAATCTGATGCGATGAAGACTGAACGTCCGTCGTAGACCATGTCCAGCACATATAGTGGAGTCTTGGTTTGCGGAACAATAGTGGTGAACTTCTCTTTCATCATATCGTATAAGCACAACCCTTCATTAGTTCCCATCAATAGGGTATCTTTCCCAAGCAGAAGCAGTTTCTCGATGCAGTTTGAAGAAAGTCCGTCATCCGACTTGTAGTATTGTTTAATGTTGTATCCGTCATACCTGTTCAGTCCTTTGAGGGTTGCAATCCAAATATATCCTTTCGAATCCTGCACAATATCGCGTACGGCACTATATGTAAGTCCGTGTTGACTGCCCAGAGAGTGGAACATAAGTTCATTCTGTTGTGCATTTAGTATAACAGAAGAAATAAATAAAATCAGGGTAAAAAAGCTCTTCTTCATTCGTCTCTTAATTACGTACAACACAAAAGTCTGAAATAAAAACGAATCAGAAAGGCACTTATGGTCACAAACTGATATTTATATTCACTATGGTAATGTTTGGTGTAAATATGAATATGAGTATCAGTGAATAATTTATTGTTCTATGGTTCGGGTCTCTTTTCGCCTACTTTTGCTGAAACAACAAAACAGTAAAATACGAATGCAAAAACAACTGAGTATGGAACCACACAAAATGGACTCGTCCTGATCCGGCTTCGGGACTTGACAAAGAAACTAAAAATGTATGAATCCTTTTTAATGACTAAATTACTAATATTATGAATCTAAAAGATCTGAACAACCTTAGAGCAGATACCGAAGGCAGGATAAAAGCCGTCTTCTTAATATGCATGTTTGTGCTGGTGTCTGCAGGTGGATTTGCTCAAAACACAAAGAGCATTTCGGGTACAGTGAGAGAGAAAGGCAGTAATGAAACTGTTATTGGAGCCACTGTACAAGTGAAAGGGACACACAACGGGGTGATTACTAATGAAAACGGAGAGTATACGATTAAAAACGTATCTCCGGGACAAGTACTTGTTTTTTCGATGATCGGCATGAATACGGTTGAGAAAACCGTAGGCAGTCAGAATCGGATAGATGTACTGATGGATTCGGGAGTGCTGATTGATGAAGTGGTGGTGACTGGTTATCAGACTCAGCGTAAAGTAGACTTAACCGGATCTGTATCCAGTTTGAGCTCCGACCAGTTTATGCAAACCAATCCGTTAAGCCTGGAACAAGCCTTGAAAGGCAAAATATCCGGTGTACAGGTAATGAACAATGATGGTGCGCCGGGTGGCGGAATCACGATTAAGATTCGTGGAGCCAGTTCTATTACGGCAGGCAGCTCGCCTTTGTATGTCATCGACGGTTTCCCGCTTCCTATCTCGGACGATCCGCTGGAAAGTCCTTTAGCAACTATCTCTCCCGATGCCATCGAGAGTATCTCTATCTTGAAAGACGTATCGTCTACTGCCATTTATGGGGCGCAGGGTGCCAATGGTGTTGTGCTGATTACTACCAAGAAAGGTGCGGCCGGTATGAGTGAGATTTCCGTAAAAGCTACTTATGGTATCAGTAAACTGGCAAATTCAATCCCGATGCTGGGTGCCGAAGATTACATGCGTGCATATATGCGTGATATGATTATGAGCGGACGCTGGCAGAATGCCGATTTCTACCAGGAGTATAAAGATCAGGTATGGAATACCAATCCTTCCCGTTTCCAGTTCTATCCGGATCTCTGTTTGCAGAATGGTACCAAGCAGAATTATGAAGTGTCTTACAGAGGCGGAACCGAACGGATACAGAACTCTACCATTTTCTCGTTGATGAACGAAGACGGTATCGCAATCAATACCGGGTTTAAGCGATTCTATTTCCAGACGAATAACAGCATAAAACTGCTTCCGCAACTGACTTTGAACACGAATATCTCGTATGAGCACAATATTCGTAGTGGTGCTTTCTGGACAGAAGGAAACATTTTCAATGAAATACAGACTTTCTCTCCGCTTGTTCCCAAAGAGTGGACTTTCCAGGAGATAGATGACAACCTGTACTATACAGGTAAAATGGATAATCCTTATCGGAAGCTGAAAGACATTGATTACAATAATAAAAATAATACTTTCTTCGGTCAGGCGGAATTGGTATACAACATTAATGATAACTGGTTTGTAAAAGGCGGTATTGGCGTTCGTATCCCTAAAGGGGAAGTCAAGGAATTTGTTCCGAAGACCATCCAGCGCGGTTATGATAATAATGGCTTGGCTACGTATGCTACACAAAGCGGATTAAATATGCGTGGAGTGATACAGGCCGGATTCAATAAAGTATTCAACAAGGTACACAGTCTTTCGGTGAATGCCGTGTATGAGGCCAATACCAATAAGTATGAAACCTTTAATCAGGAATATTCCCAGTTCAATACCGATTTGGGGTGGGAAGGTATTTATGATGCAAAAAGTGGTAACCATGTGAAGTCTCCCGGTGTATCTTACGAAAAGATAGCCATGCTCTCGGGAGTGTTTATGGCCAACTATTCTTATAAAGGCCGTTACTTGCTGAAAGCTTCCATGCGTGCTGACGGTTCTTCTAAATTCAGTCCCGATAACCGTTGGGGATTCTTTCCATCCGGTGCGCTGGGTTGGAGAGTTTCAGAAGAAGAATTCTTTAAGAATGTGCCTTGGCTGGAGAAGAACGTAAGCAACCTGAAGCTACGTTTCAGCTATGGCCAGGTGGGTAACGACCAGATTGCTCCTTATGCACAGACATTGTCTTCCAGCCAGCGTCAGGCCATCTTTGGCGATGGAGCCATCCCGGCTTTGTATACCAGCCGTATGGCGAACCCGGAGATCAGTTGGGAGGTGACGGAAGAGTTTAACGGTGGTCTCGACCTGGATATGTTCAATAACCGCCTGAATGTGTCATTGGACCTCTATACAAAGACTACCCGTGATATGCTGCTCGAACAGAATCTGCCACGTACTTCTGGTTTCGGGAAGGTGACCCGTAACATTGGTTCGGTGCGTAACCGCGGATTTGAGATCAGTGTAGGCGGTGTGCTTATTGATAAAAAGGACTTTACCTGGAATGCTACGGTGAACTTTAGCTCCAATCAGTCTAAGGTGCTTAGCTTAGGTACTGAAACACAGATGCTCGAAGGACGCCCCGTAGGTTCAGCTTCCGGTTCGGAGAATGTTCTGATTAAAAAAGGATATCCTCTCGGACTCTTCTATGGTTTGCAGATGGAAGGCATCCGCAGCAACTGGCATTCGGATTATAACGGTATAGGCAGTGCCGATTCTCCTTGGTGGTATGCTACCGAGAGAGAGATGCCTTACGGTTTCCCATCCTTTGCCGATACCAATGGAGACGGAAAAGTGGATATGAGTGACCGTGTTGTGATCGGAGACGTGAATCCGGTGTTTATCGGTGGTTTGAACACTCGTCTGCGCTGGAAGTTCATCGAACTGGCTATGGACTTCAGTTGGTCATACGGAAATGATATTATCAATGGTAATGTATACAACCTGATGAACAACGGGGATATCCGCAATAAATCGGCTGTGTATTATAAAGATGCCTGGTTTGCGAACAATCCTACCGGTACTTTTACAGGTCCCGGTGCCATTGACTGGTCAGGATATATGTGGGCTGCTTCCAACTCGGAGATGGTGGAAGACGGTTCGTTCCTGAAGATGAACAACCTGGCTGTTACCTTCCGTTTACCGAAGAACGTATTGAAGGCTTGGAAGATTAAAGACCTGGCTCTGACGTATACGATTAACAACGTTTTCTGTCTTACGAACTATTCGGGATATGACCCCGAGGTACGTAGCGGTAGCTCTGTGAACAACCGTATTCTTCCGGGAGTCGACATTTCGGCCTATCCATACGCCCGCTCTCATATATTCTCACTTAATTTCAAATATTAACAGGTACTGCCATGAAGAAAATATTATTAGCCCTTTTAACCTCTTGCGCCTTAGTGTCGTGTGAGGGGTATTTCGACCAGTTACCGAAAACAGAACTTCCGTCTGAGACTTTCTATACCTCATATGACGCTGCTTTGCGTAATGTTGCTATACTCTATGCCAATGCCGGGCATGTGAACGATGGAATTATGACCAGTGACCGGTTTATGATGCCTTCGCTGATGAATGAAGGTCCGTTCGACCTGACATCTACCTCGGGTAGTGTGCTGAACTTATGGTCAAAGCATTATTCATATATCGCGCAGGCGAACCTGATACTTGAAAGACTGGAAGCTAACAAAGGAGTGATTGACGAGAACGCCGGACATTCTGCATTGGACAAGGCCACCATCACCGGATCGGCAACCGAGATGCTGATGGGCGAGGTGCGTTTCCTCCGGGCTTATGCTTACTTTACTTTGTACCGCTATTACGGTGGTGTGCCCCTGGTCACAGAGCCTACCGGACCGAAACCGGCTTATGTGCCACGGGCAACCCGGCAGGAGATGTTCAAGTTTCTTTATGACGAGATGGCTTATGCACTGGATAAGTGTCTGGATAACCGTTCGGGCATTGCTTACGGCCGTGTGACGAAGGGAGCCGTGGCAGGTATGCTGGCAAAGATGAAGATATTCCATGCTTCTTATATCCGCCGTGCGGAAATGTATGGGGATAAGATCAATGAAACGACGGCTGGCGATGTGGATAAAACGACGTTATATGCCGATGCCGTGAAGTTGTGTGACGATATTATTGCCGGTATATACGGAACTTATGAGCTGGAAGAGTACTTCCCCGCTGTATTTACCAAACGCAACAACGAGATTATGTTCAGCGTGCTGGCAGAAGAAGGGGTGGGCACCGGAAACAAGATACCGATGGGCTTTGCCGGTGAAGGCAAGTACGGTGCTACCGGCGGAAGAAACCTGACCTCGTGGCTGACGCTGCTATATGACATACCGATGTGGGAACATAACTACAGTTTCAAGGACGTGTGTATGGATTACGGACAGGTGGACCGCTTCAATGCCGAGAGTCCGAAACCGGGAACAACTCCTTATGATTTGCAGAATCTTTATGACCGTACCGGGAAATACTCCATAACGGGAGATGTTACCCGTCGCATGTGGAGTTCGGTGAAAGGCTGGGTGACCGGTCCTAACAGTGGCGGTGCTCCGGTCGGCTTGTGGGTATTCGAACCTGCCGGACGCGAACTGGGCCCTGAGTTCTACATCGAACCGGGTAAAGTAAACGATTATACCGAAGAGCAGCTTAAAGTCATGGATGTGGCTCTTGAGAGTCACGAACGGGCTTGGTGGAAGAACGAGACGAACGGGCAGAACAAGCCCAACCTCTGGAACTGTAACTGGTGGCAGTTGGGTAAGTTCCGTAACCTGAATCCGAGTGAGCTGAGCTCTACTTTTGATATCAATTACGGTGGTGTGGACTATCCTGTTTTACGTCTGGCTGAGGTTTACTTACTGAAAGCAGAAGCCCAGATTATGCAGGGTCATGCTTCGGAAGGAGTGAAAACGATGAACATCATCCGTGACCGTGCTTGCCATCAGGGTTCCATCAAAGATATGTTTGTCTCTCAGGGAGATGCTCCTTATACTTACCAGCCGGGTTCGGTTATGATGATTCCTACGAATATCAGTCCGGCCAATGCATTGAAGGAGCTGATGTATGAACGCCTGCGCGAACTGGCAGCCGAGGATGATTGCGGGTGGCTCGATGTAGCCCGTTTCCCGGATGTGTCGATGGTCGACTTGGCAGATATCTGCCGTTATCGTGATCCTCTGCAGTTCTTTGATCCGTTTGGTGATCCGGCGCGTGGAGAGTACCTCTGGCATCTTTTCAACGAAGAGAAGGTATACCGGGTGCTGATGCCGATACCGTTTACCGAGTTATCGTTCTTCCCAGAGATGAAACAGAATCCGGGATATTTCTAATACTAAATACGAATGGATATGAAAACAAATAAACTGATTATAGGGCTGCTTGCTGTGGCAGCCACTTCGCTGGTTTCCTGCGAGAAATTTGGTGCAGACGTAGAGACACCGTCTGTCAGCATCTCCGTATCACCCCAGAATCCGAAAGTAGGCGAAGAGGTGACGGTGACCATCAATACCGATGCCCAGTACCTGACGCTTTTTACAGGTGATGAAGGCAAGAAGTTCGAACGTTCGCGCGTTAAAGCCATTATGGAGCACGATTGGGACAGCTTCTATGAAGAGTGTTACCGGGTTTCTTATGCCAAAAATGGGGAAAAGACCCTGTTTTATAAATACTTTAAAGACTATCAGTCCATCGAAGAGGTGAAGAAGGATTTTGAGTTCTTCGGTGCCATTGACAATATCCAGTTGGTCCCCTACAAGAAAGGGGACTTTCCGGAGGCTTTGATGGAGATGAGCTACATAGGGACCAATCAGCTGAAGTTTACGGTGACCGACCGGCGTATCCCTTCGGGCATACGGATGAAACCGGATATCCACATCTTTGGCGGACTGGCCAACCAGCCGGGTAATACGATTATCGAAAGCCGCTTTGTGGCGTGTGATGCCGACCGTGCGATTCGTAAGTATTCTAATGATGCGTGGGTGGCTGCTTACTTCGGCCTGCACACCGAGCAGTTGGAGGACTTTGGCGGATATAGTGCCGGATACAAGTACTATACGATGCAGGATGAGCGTTCGTACGGCGCATTCCAAACCAACGATCCGCTTTCACGTCGTCCTACCGAAGGATTTTATAAACTGGGTGATATGTACAATCGGGATACGTACCTGCAACCCTTCCTGGATCATGGTGAAAAGATCATTCTCCGCCAGGTGGACATGTACGTCAACGGCCGTTCCACCTTTGCGGCAGCGGACGATTCGCCTTATAAGTACGATCTGGATGGGGATGGAGTATTGGAATCGTATGAATGTGAACTCGATCCTGCTACCGGACTTCCGGTTCATGAAGCCGACTATACGAAGTATAAGGGTTTCCAGGGCGATGTCTATCTCTCTTTCATAGAGATGGGGACCGACGAGTACGAACCTTGGAACACGGGCGTTTCGCTGGGTTCTGTATACACTACCGGAGGAATTCAGAAAACTTATAAGTACATTTACACCGGAGCCGGCGATTTTACCATTACGGCCGTTGCCACCAATGTGGGTGACAAAGACTATAAGGGGATCGATTATAGTGAAGAGCGGAGTAACTCGCTGGATGACTACAGTCATAAGAGAGCACTTAGCAGTGTGAAAATTTCAGTGCAGCCGTGATGCTTCTCTGCCGAATGTAAAACAGTGGTTGAGTATCTGCATGGCAGCGTTTATCCACCAGGGCCCCGGACGAAGTACCGCCGTATACCCGGACGAAGTACCACCGTATACTCGGACGAAGTACTGCCGTATACCCGGACGAAGTACTGCCGTATACTCGGACGAAGTACCTGCGGGTAAAAAGTGCCACACAGCCCTCCTGTGACGGATGAGGCACAGCAATGCTCAACTACTGTAGATTACTTTATTAATTAAAGAATGGTGCCTATGAAACTTAAGTATTATATTTCATCCTTACTCTTTCTCTGTCTGAATATTTCTTCTCTCCGGGGTATAACTCCCCAAATGAAAGTCAGTCCGGACGAAAGGGGAGTAAGCTCGCTCGTCTTTCAGGGGGCGGACAATGTCCGCAACTATATAGACCACGGGAAGTATCTGGGCGATTTGAATCTGGCTTACGAAGTCAGGGGGAAAAGCTATGCAGTCTCTCTGGCCGATATTTCCCCACAGATTCTATCCGCCACCTCCGATAAGATACAGATATTCTGGCAGCTTCCTTCGGATGTACGCCTCTATCAGACTTTCACCATCAAGGGTGAAGAGGTGGACTGGGAGATTGAGTTTTTCAACCGCAGCCACCATCCGGCGACGGTGACGGACCTGTGGTTCTCTTTGCCTGTCGGTGCTTTGGACGAATCGATCCAGGCACATCAGAATCTGAACCGGCACTTCTCTCTGAACGGGAATGCTTCTTTTTTCTACTGGACTCCGCTGACTGGGCAGGGTGACATCCTGCTGATGACCATGCGGAAGGGAACTTCGATTGAATATGCCACAGCGGACGGCAAATATTATCTGCATTCCACCCATGCTGTGGACCGTACCGATGATACCTGGAGATTGCCGTCTACCTCAAAGACTGTACAGCCTTACGGACACTACGTTACCGGTTTCAACTTCACGCTTGCCGGAAATCACGAGGAGATACAGACGATAATTTATGATAAGCAAGGGGTGGTTGTAAAGGTTGCCCCCGGCATGGTCGTTACTCCGGAGATGGAGGTCTGTTGCGCTTTGCGGTCCAAGCTGCCCGTTACCGGATTGACGGCGGAATATCCCGCGGAGATGCAGATCACCAGCCTTGGACAGAAGGCAGGAGATACATATCTGTATAAGTTTCGTTTCTCCCGTTTGGGAGAGAACCTGATAACGGTACGTTACGGAGAAGATCAGGTCTGTTTCCTCGACTTCTTTGTGACGGAACCCCTGGAGACCCTGATTAAAAAGCGGGCACGTTTCATTGTCGGACGGCAGCAGCATCGCGACCCTTCCAAGTGGTACAATGGGCTTTATAGCCTTTGGGATATGGAGAAAGCCGAGTTGCTTTCGCCCGACCACCTGGGAGACTTGCGGGAAGAGTTCATGGTGGGTGGTTCGGACGACCCGTCCAACAGCAAGCCGGTCTATGTGAGTGAAAAGAATGTCATCTATCCCGACCGGGAAGAAATCGCCTCTCTGGAATACTACGAAGAAAACTTCGTATGGGGCAAGCTGCAACGCACAGACCGGGAATATCCTTATCCGTACGGCATTTACGGCAGCGAAAACTGGTATCAGAACCGTAGCGGGAAATATGGTGGATACGAAGATGGCGGTTCGGGCAAGGGACGCATGTGGCGGACCTTCGACTATACCACTCACTTTGCCATTTATTATAACCTTTACCGGATAGCGGAGGATAATCCCGAGATGGTTTCCTATCTTGATGCCGATGGTTATCTGGAACGCGCCTACCGGACGGCAATGGCCTATTTTGAAGTGCCCTATAACATTTTGATGGGCAAGCAATGGACATTTCATGGCTGGACGGACTGGGCTTATAAACAAGGCAACTTTCACGAGCGCTATCTGCTCGATATCATCCGTGCCCTTGAGCAGAAAGGGAGAGAGAAGGATGCGGCCAAGCTGCGTCGTGAGTGGGAAAAAAAAGTGACTTATATGGTTTACGAAGATCCCTGGCCCTTTGGCTCCGAGATGTTTGTCGACCGTACAGCCTTTGAGTCTTCCTATTACGTGGCAGAGTATGCGAAGTTGAATCCTATCGAGCCGGAAGAGCAGTTCTGGTACGACAAGAACCTCAAGAAGTGGTATTCGTATACTTCGTTCGATACTGCGATGATCGACCGTTTCATGCAGAACCAGCTGGATGGGAACCTTGCGCTGCGCGGATTGTTTGAGCCGGGATATGCCAATCTGGGCACAGCGTGGAGCGGACAATACGTAAACCTCGACTATATGACCCAAATGGGAGGTGTGGCATTGCTCGATTATGCCTATCGGTTCTCCGACCGGCCGGACAGATACATCAATTACGGATATAACTCTTTACTGGCTTCATGGGCACTGATGAACACCGGTACGAAGGAGACCGGCTTTGGCTATTGGTATAAGGGAGAGCGGAACGATGGTGCTGTCGGCTGGGCCTTCTCACCCTACCAGAACTCACGCACTTACATGAACTATATCAAAGTGGGGCGTTCTCCCTGGCGGTTTGATGGTGAAATAGACCACGGGCTTACCGGAGGCATCCACGGTTCGGGAGTCTATCTGGTGGATGATCCCGACTTCGGGCTGATCGGCTACGGAGCGAATGTCCGGACGGATAAGAACGGAACCGTGAGTATCACTCCCCTTGACGGAGTACGCCGGCAGATACGTATCATGACTCCTGTCCGTTTCTCCATCGAATTGATGCAGGACGGATTCCGGAAAGATCATCCCGTCACCCTCAAAGGGGCAGCCGAAGAACTGAGCTTCTTCATCGAAAACCGTTCCGGCAAACGTCACAACACCACCATCCGGACCGAAGGAATGCCGGAAGGTAAATATACTGTCATGACTGATCACAAAATGATAACGACATTCCACATTGAGGCGGGTAATACACATCATCCTTATTATATAGAGGTGCCCGTTACGGACAAACATACCCAAGTGAAACTTTTAAAAACAAATTAGAATGAAACATGTACTAACAGGGCTATTTCTGCTTCTCCTTACGACAGCCTGTTCGGAAGAGGGACAGCAGACAATAACACCCGTTCCCTTTAATCAGGTGACTTTGACCGATGGGTTCTGGAAAGAAAGGATGCAGACGGAAATCAACGTAACGGTACCTTTCTCCGTTGAGCAGAGCGCACCGGCGGTAGAGCGTTTCCGGCGTTGCGCCGCCTTTCTGGCAGGAGACTCCACAGCCCTTCCCGAGACTCACCGCTTTATAAGCTCCGATCTTTATAAAGTGATGGAAGGAGTGGCTTATTCATTGATGATTCGCCCGGACAAGGAGCTGGAAGAGTTTATGGATGAAGTGACCGACCTGATTGCTGCTTCACAGAAAGAGGACGGATATTTATATATTTCGCATATTTGTGGTAATCCCGATCCCCGAGAGATGGGAGAGAAGCCCTATTCGTGGGTCGTTCATAGCCATGAGCTTTATAATGTGGGGCATCTGTACGAAGCAGCGGTAGCCTATTATCAGGCTACAGGTAAGGATAAACTGCTGAATGTCGCCATAAAGAGTGCCAAGCATGTGAATAAGGTGTTCTTTGAAGGAGGTGACCCCAATTATAATGGCGGCAAACCGGTCAATCAGGCTCCGGGGCACGAAGAGATCGAGCTGGCACTCTGCAAGCTATACCGGGTGACAAATGATACACTGTACCTCAACATGGCAAAGAAGTTCCTTGAGATCAGAGGAGTCACTTACCGTCCGGAAGGTGAGGGAGTAATGGCGCCGACTTACGCACAGCAGCATGCGCCGGTGAAAGAGCAGACCGAAGCTGTTGGGCATGCCGTTCGTGCGGCATATCTATACACAGCCATGGCACAAGTTGATGCCCTGACCGGACTGAATGACTATACCCGTGCGCTCAATTCTATTTGGACGAATCTGGTCACTACCCGTATGCATATCACCGGCGGCCTTGGAGCCATAGAGGGGATGGAAGGCTTCGGGGCTCCTTATGAACTCCCCAATCTGACAGCCTATAATGAAACCTGCGCGGCGGTAGCCAACGTGTTCTTCAATTATGGTATGTACCTGGACAGCGGAGACGCTAAATTCCTCGATATAGCCGAGCTTTCACTCTTTAACAACTCGTTGGCGGGCATCAACCTGCATGGCGACCGTTTTTTCTATGTCAATCCTCTTGAGGCAGACGGAGTGAGACGCTTTAATCATGGGAATGGCGGACGTGCCAAGTGGTTCGGGTGTGCCTGCTGTCCTCCCAATATTTCACGTCTGATCCTGCAAGTGCCGGGCTATATGTATGCCTATAGCAAAGACAGGGTTTACCTGACCTTGTATGGCGGCAGCCAAACGGAAATTCCCCTGGAAGAAACCCGTGTGAAACTGGAGCAGTCCTCTGCCTATCCGTTCGATGGAAAAGTGCGCGTGACGGTGCAGCCCGAAAAGGCAAGTAAATTCTCGGTTTGCATGCGTATCCCTACGTGGGCACGCTCCGGAGAATTTGTTCCGGGGGGACTTTACCCCTATAAACAACCGGGGCACACGGAAATTGAACTGAGCGTTAATGGACAGAAAACCGATTTCAGGATGGAGAAAGGATTTGCCGTTGTCAAGCGTAACTGGGAGCCGGGTGACGTGGTCGAACTCAACATCCCCATGCCGGTGCGTTTTGTAGATTGCATCCCCGAAGTCAGTGAGAATATAGGTAAGACCGCCGTAACCCGCGGCCCATTAGTCTACTGTGCCGAAGAAGTGGATAATGCCGGCCCCGTCCAACGCCTCTATCTGGGCGATGTTAACGAATCACAGGCAAAGGTGGCCAATATATCCTCCGGTGTGCTGCAAGGATTGGAAAGTATCACCCTGCCGGGTATGGAGAAAAAAGTGGAAGGCATCACCACCCGTGAGATCACGATGGTTCCTTACTACGCCTGGTGCAACCGGGGAGACAACCGTACGATGCTGGTTTGGTTGAACGATGAGGCCTCCACCGCCAGCATCGGCCAGCAAGCCATGGCTTATCTCCGTAATATCAAAGCGGTGAACGTATCCTCCCTGGCTGCCGGAAAGAATATTTCCACACGTGCGCTTTGCGACGGAAAAGTATCTGATTCTTCCGCAGACAAGCTGACTGAAAGGTGGATGTCCGACGGCTCGGGCAGACAATGGGTGCAGGTAGACTTCAAAGAACCCTTTCTGCTGAATTCCCTTTCCATGTATTGGCTGGACGATCAGGAAAAAATAGCCGTTCCGTCCGGTTGGTCGGTAGAGTATAAGTCGGATGCCGGATGGAATCCCCTTGAACTTTATGTGACGGACTCATATCAGGTGGGTACCGATCGGTTCAACGTAGTACATCCTTCAGGCAGTGTTGAAGTGGAATCCGTTCGTATTCTTATAGAACCTCAGAAAGGAAAATCAATAGGTGTTTCAGAGATAAGGTTTGAGTAGGTTCTTTTTTTTCAGCAGGAAAGAGGGTGTTGTACAGCAGAGGCAACATCCTCTTTCTCTATCAGTACATGCCGTATTCTCACAATGTAAAAACAAAAAAGGTCCGCCGTAATGACGAACCTTTGTTTGCTCTTCCTCTTGGACTTGAACCAAGGACCCTCTGATTAACAGTCAGATGCTCTAACCGACTGAGCTAAGGAAGAATTTAGCAACTGAGAATTTGAACTTTGCTCTTCCTCTTGGACTTGAACCAAGGACCCTCTGATTAACAGTCAGATGCTCTAACCGACTGAGCTAAGGAAGAATGATTTGTTTTTCTCAATTGCGATGCAAAAGTAATAGGATATTTTGAAATATGCAATATCTTTGCAAAAAAAATAGTGAAATGGA
>CXQJ01000076.1_pt1 | contig 27144 bp, 20 predicted proteins | sample 591471 | NCBI WGS metagenome assembly CXQJ01 (sample SAMEA3491291, study PRJEB9169) | human gut metagenome | biome: ENVO:mammalia-associated habitat; material: ENVO:feces | place: Bangladesh | collected 2010-04-07 | reverse complement strand
TGCCATTCTCAGGCTGTCGGACTATGGAAGAAAGGGAACGACGGTGTGGCGGCTGATTGCCAACACTTGCTGGAGTGACATAGGGGCAAAAGGAAGATATCTGATAGCAGCGCTAAATAAGGCAAAAAGGAAATAAACGGATAGTGCAAATCCCCCGTGTATAGTTGACAAAAAAGCAAGTATATCGGTTTTAGTCTACAGAGATCTTCAGTGAGCCTAAGAAGTAAAGATCAAACTTAATAAGCTGAAATACAAACCATCAAAAGTTCCAAACATCTGTCAGTAAAAGCTTTGTTTTAACACAAAGTTAAAGTTTATTCTTTGGATGCAAATAACAAGTGTTTTAAATGCAAAAGACTTGTTATTTGCACACAAGAATAAAAAGGCTGAGAAGGGGAGTTAACAATGTTAATTGTTACGATATTATTCTCACTTAGGGACATACCCTTGTTGCAAAAACATTTTCCACACCTCCAACAAATACCTACAATTAGGTATTTTTTATCTTGCCCAACATTTTCTGTAAGATTAAGAACTTAAATTAAGTTGCATTATAATATATTTGCGGCAAATACATTAGATAATTTATAACCTAACCTAAACATTATGAAGTATTTTGTATCACTCTTTCTCAGTCTATTTTTTTTAGTTTTTATGTCCTGTGGCAATGAAGACAATGCTTGGGATAATAATATCCCTATTATTACTCCTAATGAACAATCTGATTCCTCAGGACTATTAAAGAGCCAAATAACTGACATCATTAATTATTCCAAAATCAATTTTGATGAAAACTTTAATAATACAGAACTTTATAAGAACTTGATTTTAAGCCCTAAATGGGAAAATGTTTCTATGGTTCTTCAGAAACAAGACACACTCCATTTATGTGTTCCTCTGCTAGCACAGGACAATCCTGAATGCAATTCCTATTATTTGTTTATTTCAAAGATCAAATCAGCAAATATTATAAGATTTACCATCATTGGGCTACCGGAAAATTTTTGGGATATTATAAATGCTCCTATTACCAGAGCCGGTATTATAGATGCCGGGTGGATTCCCGAAGTTACAATTCTTGGAGATTTATGTCGACAAATGAGTCATATCTGTTCAGATCCATATGATGAAGCTTTTCTTGAGTTCCTACACAGCAAATGGCTTAAAGAACATGGCAATGAAAGTTCCTCAGATAGTTCTTCATCTGGTGGCGATTATAGTCGGCTGACTGAAGCAGAAAAGCGCTTCCTTATGCGACATCCACAAGTAATTAAAAAATTTCATGATAACGCAAGAAAAGCTAGTGAAGCAGCTAAAAAATTTCCAGGACAGCACAATGGAGAGGGCGATGCGGTAAGACATGTTTATTGGAGTGCTCTCAACACGCTTTCAGAAAATGCAAATCTGGCAAAAGAGTTCGGTGATGCACATGAACAAAATCCGGGACAAGATATTGCAGAGAAGAATATGGATCTATTTAATAACTCCATTGGTTATCAACTGGGAGATCTAGCAAAACAAAATAAATGGTCAGAAGAACGTTTATTTAAGGAAATAATAAAATATAAAAATGATGGAAAATTACAAACAAAATTACATCCATAAGCCATATCTGTTTTTAGCAATCTTATTTTCTTTGCTTAGTTGCCAAAAAGAGGTGGTATCAAAGGTAACTTTCGAAAGAAAGCTATCAGGAATAAAACCAGAAACCGAATTTAGATTCGATTCTCTGAGAAATGATAAATGGCAAAAATGCTATATTATTCCACCGTATCAACAGTACAATTCTGCATTAAATAGGATAAAGTTGAGAAAGCATGATTTAAATAAAATAAAGGAAAATGCAATCTCTGATGGAATAAATACATTTGTGTTTATAAATAACGATGGATCAATATCAATAGAAACAGTTTCAAGATCTATCATTGATATTCAAGACACATTGTTAGACTCCATATTCCTTTTTTATCCCACAACAATAATGAAAATGGATAGTAAAAGAAAAATTATAGACATAAAATAATTTTTTAAGGGTAGTTTTACAAAAGGACTAGCTATTTTTTACACTTAGAGCCTGTCTGAATTTTCCATTTTGAAATAAAAAGAGTGTTTCCCTTTTCGTCGAAAATAATTATTTTTAGTTAGCAGTTTAAAATAATTATGTACTCAACGGATTTAGAAAAAACACAGTAGTAAGTCATCAAGAAAATCTTGAACTGCAAGAAAGGAAACGAAAATATGCTTTGCATGGAATATGGAATGCTATTTTCTATTTAGTGAAAACCGGTTGCCAGTGGAGTATGCTGCCTTGTAATTTCGCCTCTTAGGAGTTGGTTTACTACTATTATCGTAAATGGTCTTCTTTAGGTGGATTCGATTTGTTATTGAATAACTTACGAAAAAATGTACATAAAAGAACAGGATAAAAGGCAGAAAGAAACCTGGGTATCATGCAAAGTGCTTTTTCCCTGAAGTGGTTGTTAATGGTGATAAGGTAAAAGGTTTTAAGCCAATAGGGAAAAGATGGGTTGTAGAAAGAACCTTTTCATGATTTGACAATTATAGAAGGCTCTGCCGAAACTATGAATTAACATTCGATTCGGCAGAGGAAATGGTAAAAACGACTTCTATTAGGATGTTATTAAATAAATTGGAAAAATCACTATTTCGAATTATTGCTGTTCGAGTTCTATATGTCAGCAAACTCTATTTCCGGATTATGATAATGCTCTATTCTTTTTTAAGATAAAAGATTGTCTCAAAATAAAGTTTAATTTCATTTTTAAAACAACCTCTCACCCTTAAATACTAATTTCACTTCAAACCTTTGAACATTTTATCAATACACTTCTTTTTTTGCTCCATATTCGGATGAACATATAAATCAAGTGTCGTACTAATATTAGAATGTCCTAATAACACACTTACAGTTTTATAATCACAATTACTTTCAATACATCGTGTAGCAAAACTATGTCTCAATCCATGAAACTTCAATAGAGGAACACCTAATGACCTCATTAACTTCTGATAATAATTACGATATGTTCTTGGCTCTGTTGGGCTTTCTTCATTTGTCAACACATAAAAGCTTCCGTTTACTACCTTTTTTAAAGGTTTTAGTATCTTTGTTAATTCTTTTGTCATAGGAATCTCACGCATTGAGTTTTTGGTTTTAGGGGTATTAATGATAAGTTTAGTATGTTTCCTTTCACCATCAATAATATAAATACGTTCAATGGTTTTTCGAATAGTTATAATACCCATATCTGTATCAATATCATCCCATGTTAACGCACATATTTCTCCAATCCTCAGCCCCGTACTAAGACAAATATAAATTCCAAGATTTTTAAAAGTAAAATGTCCTTGTATATAATTCATGATCAGTTTTTGATCAGCTATGCTGAGTACATTCAATTGCTGATTATCACTTTCTGTGGGAAACTTTATATCCCATTCTTTATGCTCCAAGAACCCTTGTTTTACTCCAAATTTCATAATCATTTTTAAAACAATCAAAATATCCTTAGTCGTTTTTTGACTCAATCCTCCACTTAATTTTTGAAGTGCAAAATTCTGAACCACATCTTCATTCAACTCATACATCTCACCAAATTCTGGATAAATATGGTTCTCTAAAATTAGTGCATAAGCAGAAAAGGTTGATAGCTTCACATACTGTTTTTTATCCTCTTTCCAGAGTTTAGAAACTTCCTTAATCGTTTTCTTTTGAATCATATCTTTAAAATTTAAGTTATATAAACAGCGTAAAGCTATTAGAATTAAGGATATAAATACTATAATGTTCCCCATTTGAGATTTCCAGAGTTTACAGATGAATGGAAGGAGTCTGTGTTATCAGATTTTGTAGAGCGAGTTAAAAGGAAAAATAAAAACAATCTTTGCAAACTGCCACTAACAATTTCCGCACAATATGGCTTGGTTGACCAAATTTCATTCTTCAATAAAGTCATTGCAAGTGAGAATATGTCGAATTACTATTTATTACATAAAGGAGATTTTGCCTATAATAAAAGCTATTCTTCAGAATATCCGTGGGGTGCAATAAAGCGACTTGACTGTTATGAGCAAGGTACATTATCCTCTCTATACATTTGCTTTAAACCGTATAGTCATGTCTCATCGGATTTTTTAACTCACTATTTTGAAACTTCAAAATGGCATCAAGGTATTTCTGAAATCGCAGTTGAAGGAGCAAGGAATCATGGATTGTTAAATGTTGGTATTCAAGATTTTTTTGAGACAAGGCATTGCCTACCTCAAAGTCTCTTAGAGCAAGAGAAAATTGCAAAATTTCTCAACTTAATCGAAGAACGAATCGCGACCCAAACAAAATCATTGAGGATTTGAAAAAACTAAAGTCAGCCATTGTAGATAAACTCTATTCATCCGCAAAAGGTGAGACTTATTCTTTCCGGCAACTCTTTGAAGTGGTCAATGAGAAGAATAAAAAACTGATCTATTCCAATGTCTTATCGGCCAGTCAGGAATTGGGTATGATTGAACGAAGTGATATAAACATAGACATCAAATTTGAACAAAATAGTATCAGTGAATATAAAATTGTCCGAAAAGGTGATTATGTAGTTCATCTTCGTTCATTTCAAGGCGGTTTTGCTTTCTCTGATAGAACTGGAATTTGTAGCCCAGCATATACAATCCTGCACCCAAACGATTTGGTTGCGTATGGTTATTTGTCTCATTTCTTTATATCAAAGCCGTTTATAAAGTCACTCAAACTTGTGACATACAGTATTCGTGATGGCCGTTCTATCAATGTAGATGAGTGGTTGGATATGACGGTAACACTTCCAACAAAGCGTGAACAGTCACACATTCTTGCAATCATAAATGCAATAGATAACAAATTGCACAATGAAAATCAGATACATAATTATATGTTTCGACAAAGGGCATACTTGCTGAAAACGATGTTTATATAAACATATTGCGTAATAAATAGTTTCGTTGCATCATCAGACTTTGCATAATGCGTTGTTCACAAGACAATTTTAAGGATAACGAGTTGAGAATTTTCGCTATACGTTTTTGTTCGTCTAAATTAGGTATGCGGTGAGTTGTATTAAAAAAATCAATCACAGAAATGTTAAGTAATCCATGATTCCTTGCACCTTCACCTGCTATATCAGCAACACCTTTATACCATTTCTTGGATTCAAAGTAATGTGCAAGAAAGTCTGCATCTACCTTGCTTAAATCAGGTCGAAAACAGATATACAAAGGGGATAATACGCCTTTATCATACCGTTCCAATCGTTTTATTGCACCCCATGTGTAATCACCCGAATAACTTTTATTATAGGCAAAATCCCCTTTCTGTAAAAGATAATACCCTTCCAAATTTTCACTTGCAACAGTCTTATTGAAGAAATCTTCTTGGTTGACAAGTCCATGCTGCGCTGCAATGGTCAAAACTTGCCTGCATTGATTACCTGTATTTTTAGTTTGAATCCTTTGACATATATCGGAAAGTTTAATCAACTTCCATTCCTTGCTATATGTGGATACCCTTTTAGCTGGCATTGATTCTTTGGGAGTACAAAATAGAGTTTCTGCAATGGCTGACATTGCCGTATTATCATCCTTAATTCAGGCGATTATTTACAAGACAAAGAGGGACGGGATTAGTAAAGGCACGTGGAGAAAAATAGACCTATACGAAGTTCTGCAAGAGCGAAATGAAAAGAACGTTGAAGGTAGAACTATTTGTTCTGTATCCGTCAGTCAAGGGGTAGTGAATCAGATTGAATATCTTGGCCGCTCTTTTGCAGCGAAACAGACGAGCCATTATAATGTTGTCAAATACGGAGATATTGTTTACACAAAAAGCCCAACAGGAGATTTCCCGTATGGCATTATAAAGCGTAGCGACATCAGAGAAGATGTAGCAGTTTCACCTTTGTATGGGGTTTATATTCCTGCAAATGACAGCATGGGCGTAATTTTGCATTTCTATTTTATGCAACCCTGCAATGCCTTCAACTATCTTCATCCGCTTATACAGAAAGGTGCAAAGAACACGATAAACACATCCAACGGAAGATTTTTGGAAAATTCCGTTCCTCTCCCTGTTTCTGAAAGTGAAGCCAACACTATTGCCGTAATGTTGAAAAGCATTCAAGCAAAGATTGAGATAGAGAAAAAATTACTGCAATTATACGCAAAAGAGAAAGAGTATCTGTTACATCAGATGTTCATATAAACAACTGACGTAGCAGATAACGCTTCTGACTACAAAGCAATCCTATTATCTGTTTTTCAACAATTAGTTTGTCCGAATAAGTGTTGAGGATTGAGTATATTTTGCATTGCTTTTCTATCATTGGAAAAGAAAACTTTTTCTTCATAAAGTCACTTTTCTGCAAATTAAAGCGTGTACTACCTTGCGCCAGTGGGTAAACGGCTTTTCTAAATGATTGTGATGAAACGTAATAAGCCAAAAATGGAGAATATATCTTAGCTTCATCGGTTATATGAATGCCAAAGCAAAAACTATTCAGATACAAAGGATAGGTTTCGCCCAAATACACAGCACCCATTCCAACTTCTTCAGGCGTTTCAGAGGATAACGTGAACAGAATATCACCATAATGGACAACTGATTGTTGTTCTGTTTCTTTGATTTTCACCAAACCTACATCGGTTGAATCAATGATTTGGTTCTGATAGACATTCATGTAAGTTATGAACGGATAGCCGTCACCAAAATCTTCTGCATTTTTTCCTGATAGCCCTGAATATGATTGCCCAAAGTCACTAAAAGACAGTGCGACTTGTTGCGTTTCTCGTTCAATCAAGGTATCACACATCGCCTGAATTAAGGATTCATATTTCTCAATGATTTTGTTTTGGGTAACAATACGCTCATTAAGAAGGGATAACAATGTTGAGATTTTGTTTTCTTCATGTAAAGAGGTCGTAAATATAGGAAAGGAAGAATATTCTTGTGAGTTGATTCCTGGCTGTCCAGAGCGTGCTGACATTATTGAAACCCATCTCCAATATCTATGGGTATGTAATTGGGAAAATACAAAATATGGATTATGCTCTGTTATATTTGCCCTAATCAAGAAACCTGCATAATAAAGTTTGCCATCAGATTTCCTATACAGATAAGATTTCCCTGTACTTGCTCCTGTCCTTACCAATAGGATATCTCGGTCATTTACCACATAATTATCAGTCAATCTCCCATCTGGAGAGACTATATCCTTATCATTGTAAGTTGACGATGCTTCATCTATGTCTGTAATGCGGATATATTTATTCTCGCCATCAAAAGGTTTTGCAGCAGCATTCATTCCGTAGTCAAATCCTGTTGCAATATCACCAAACTTACACTTTTTCCACTCCCCACTAAACTCTGGAAATCTCAAATGGGGAACATTACGTTCATTATTATTCTTATTATCAGCCATAACTATTACTTTTTTCTAATTAAAATGATTAAGGATTTAGTAAAACAAAAAAATTAAATCAATCCAAATTCCTTTAGATAAACATCAATTTGTTTATCCAAATCAGCACGTTGGGCCTCCAATTCTTTAATTTCTGCCATCACTGCATGAATATCAATCGGTTCTTCGTCTTCAAAAGTATCTACATAACGAGGAATATTCAAATTAAAATCATTATCCTTTATTTCCTGCAAGGTAGCACAATGGCTATATTTTTCAATTTCTTTTCGTTCACGATACGTATCAATTATTTTATTGATATGCTCAGAGCGCAATTTATTTTGTGTCTTGACCTTCTCAAATTCTTTACTGGCATCAATAAAAAGAATATTTTCGTCTTCTTTTCGGCACTTCTTCATAACCAAAATACAAGTAGGAATACTTGTACCATAAAAAACATTAGCTGGTAACCCTATTACAGCATCAATATAATTTTTCTTTTCAATCAAAAATTGGCGAATTTTTCCCTCAGCTGCTCCACGGAACAAAACGCCATGGGGAGCAACGCAAGCCATTGTCCCCCCATCATTTAAATGATAAATCATGTGAAGAATAAAAGCATAATCGGCCTTTGATTTCGGGGCCAGCACTCCGGCCTTACTAAAACGATCATCATTATTGAATTTATCGGCAGCAGTCCAAGTTGCAGAAAAAGGTGGGTTAGCCACTACGGCATCAAACTGCCTGTCACCAAAAGCATCAGCCTCCAATGTATCACCATTTTGAATATCGAAATCATTGTATTTAACATCATGTAACAACATATTCATTCGGCAGAGGTTGAATGTTGTCGGATTCTTCTCTTGTCCAAAAATAGAATCTGCCTTACCACTTTGAGCAGTACGTAACAGCAAAGAACCGCTACCACATGTAGGATCATACACATCCCTCAAACGAACTTTTCCTGTAATAACGATTTCTGCCAATATCCGACTAACTTCTTGCGGAGTATAAAACTCCCCAGCTTTTTTTCCGGCACCCGCTGCAAATTGTCCAATCATATACTCATAAGCATCGCCTAATATATCTATATCCCTTGCTTCTTTTAATCCAAAATCAATGCCATTTAATGCAAGCAACACATCACTGATTAATCTGTTCTTATCATCCGTCGTTCTGCCTAATTTAGGAGAAATCAAATCTATATCTGAAAACAAGCCGCCAAAATCATCTTCACTTTCTTGTCCAATAGTACTATCTTCAATTTTCTTTAAAGAGCGTTCAAGGGAAGGAAGTATATTTTCCTTTCTATTAATAGCATCAATGATGGTTGAAAAAAGATATTCCGGCTCAATGAAGTAACCTAAATTTTGAATACACTCTTCTTTTACATCCTGCTTCATCTCTTCATCATCTCCCATCCACACCTCTTTAAAGGTAACTTGATCTTCTTCCAATATTTCATTGGCATAAAGTTCTATTTTCTCTGACAAATATTTATAGAATATGAAACCTAAAGAGAAATACATAAAATCACTGGCTGACATATTTCCTCTTAACGCATTAGCAACTGTCCATAACTGGCTACGTAACCTCTGTTGTAATTCTTCACTCATATTTTTGTTTTTTATTTCCAATCAAATAAATTTATTATTATACGTAATTTTTCAGTTAGCCTCTTTAGTAAGGAGCGACGTTCCTTTAAGCCAACCTTTTTCTTTTTGATAGCTTCTTGGAGAATATCCGTTTTTTCTTTCTGCAAAAAATAATATTCATTCAGAAATTTAACAAGTGCAGCCTCCTCAATATCTTCTTCTTCGGACAATTCATGAACAGCCTTACTCCGCTCTTGATTGACATACTCAGTCAAACGACTCTCCAAGTCCACAGAACCATCAGCTTTCGCTTTAGAGAAACTCACTTTATCATTATCAATATTTTGTCGCATGAATCCGTCAATCAATTTAGTCTTATTACGCAAGGCAGCATCTTTTATCATAGTATCCAGAATCTGCTGACGCTTTTCCTGATAATCATTACTTGCAGGGTCAAGATCAACTATAAGTGATAAAATATATGCTACATTAATCACATCACTATGAAGAAGCTCCAAGCAGAAATCGATATCCTCCAAAGTCCGTTCATCGCCATAGGGGACTTCTTCACCGCTAACAATTTGCGGTACAACTGTCGGTTCAATACAACCAATTGTAATATCCAAGTACTTACTACGGAAATCCATAAACTCCTGTTCTGATAAAATAAAGTCTTCATCATCTGACTCAAAATCTTCATAAATTTGTATTTCCGCACGTTTCTTGATTATCTCTCGGAAGGCTAATACAAAATCACGTTTTGCATATTCACTCTTTAAGTTATCTATAGATTGAACATCCGGATACTTTTCTTTGAATTTAATAGCCAAATCATTGAATTCTTTCTTTATCCTTTCAAATGGCTCCCGAAGGATGGTTTCAGTAGGATTATTATTACTAAATAGTTTGATTGCTGCATCTACATTATCCTTTAAATCACGGAAACAGATAATCTTACCAAAACGTTTTTTTTCATTAACAACCCTATTAGTCCTACTAAATGCTTGAAGTAAACCATGATACTCCAAGTTCTTATCCACATAAAGCGTATTCAGCTTTTTAGCATCAAAACCTGTCAAAAACATCCCTACTACAAGAAGCAGATCCAAAGGCTCCATATCCTTCTTTTTCTTCTTCATACGCAGATTTATATCATCATAGTAAGCACTAAAATTGTCCGTAGTAAATGAAGTACCAAACATTTGATTATAGTCATTCATAATCTCTTGCAAATCATCAGCTACTACCTTATCATTTGCATAGCCTTGATTCATTCCAGTTTGCTCATCATCTTGACTGACATTGGCTGCATAAGTAAACACAGCACCTATCTTGATTTTGGGGTTCAGCTCTTTAAATATCTTATAATATTGTATAAGCATGGGAACTGACTGAATAGCAAATAGAGCATTGAACTCTCCATCATATGTTGATTTATTAAAGTTGGTAAGTATGAATTTGGCTATTTCCTTCATACGTGCTTCATTAGCATAATCGATACCCGACTCATCCCTTCCTCTATAATACTCGACTAAAAACCCCAACACATTTTCATCTGCTATCGCATCTTTAATAAGATAACGATGAAGGCACTCGCCAAAGACCTCAGTTGTAGTGTGCTCCTGTTTGGCATTATCTACAAAAATCGGTGTTCCGGTAAATCCGAATAGTTGAAGATTAGTGAAAAATTTTACTATATTTTTATGACAATCGCCAAAATGGCTGCGATGACATTCGTCGAAAATCATAATAACCTTTTTGTGCCGAATTTCTTGAAGATACTTGTTATAATAATCTTTAGTAATAGCACAGTTCAATTTTTGAATAGTTGTAATTATGATTTTAGAATCACTGCTTAATCGCTTTATCAGTTCGTAAGTGTTATCTGGTTCCGTCAACAGCTCCTGGTTCAAATGCTTCATATTCAGATTGAGTTTGTGTATCCAAATCATGTCGATCAACCACAAACATCACCTTATCAATTCCATCTATTTCAGAAACCAATTGGGCTGTCTTAAAAGAAGTTAATGTTTTTCCGGCCCCGGTGGTATGCCAGATATATCCATTCTTATTAGAATTCTGAACTCGTTCTAAAATGCGCTCCACTGCATAGAACTGATAAGGACGAAGCACCATCAGGCATTTGTCTCCCTCGTGCAATACAATGTATTTACTTATCATTTTGCCAAGATTACATTGGTCAAAAAAGAAATAGGCAAATTTACTTAAATCATTGAATGGCACATTCTCCGCATCCGTCCAATTAAATGTAAATTTATAACCGCTATTAGGATTATTCGCAAAGTAACGCGTATTCACCCCATTGGATATGACAAAAAGTTGGATATAATCAAACAAACCATGATAAGACGTTTTGTGATAACGCTGTATTTGATCATAAGCAACTCTCAGTTCTGCCCCTCGTTTTTTCAATTCAATCTGAATTAATGGCAAACCATTTATCAATATGGTAACATCATAACGACACTTCTTTCGCCCCTCAACTGTTATTTGATTGGATACTTGAAATTCATTTTGACACCATTTATTCTTATTTAGAAATTCAATCCAAATACGTTGCCCTTCCTCTGTTTCCAATGGATATAAATCTCGTAACTTCTTGGCTTTTTCAAAGCGTGTCCCCCCTTCCAGATATATACAAATCTTTTCAAATTCCTTTTCCGTAAAAGAGTCACGTCCATGTAAAGCTAGTTCTTTTCTATTATGCTTTTCGAGTTGTAATTTAAAGTTAGCATATAAGTTATCCTCCTCCTTGATGGAAACAAATTCATAATTCATTCCCTGCAAGGTTTTAATCAACGCATTTTCTAAAACTTGTTCACTTTGAGTTACCATAAAAATCCAAACTTTGATCTATAATAAGATTAAAGATAAAAAATTATCAAAGATAGAAATTTCTCAGATATAGAAAAAGTAAATTCTTTTTTTCTTTTTTGATTTAATATGACTTTTGTAATTACAGAAATTGCAAATCATCAAAAGTAAGGATATATAGAGAAATTCAGCTTTTCATCATTACTCTATCTCCGATTTCCTATCTTCATCAGCACCAGCCCAATAACAATCCAGACCATCTCCCGCACCCGTGTAATCAGAGCGGCAAATACCCCATATGCTCCGGACAAAGACAAGCCGGCTACCGCCAGGGCAAAGCCTCCTTCCCTACCCCCTAATTGCATAGGAAGAAAGAAAAGCAGATTGGCCAGTAGGGAAGAGAAAGCGACGATCAGGATGCAACCGACAAAACTGACATCCGTAGTCAATACATTCAGAATCAGCCAGACTTCGAGACACCCCACTATGCGAGCGGTATACTCTAAACCCAATGCCGAATAAAAAGTACTTTTTCGCTGTTGATGAAGCAATGCTATCTGACTGTCTATGGTTTCCAGTTTTTCTTTGTGAAGTTCCGCGAAGCGGACTGCACGATTCTTCAAGAAAGGGATATGACTACCCAGACGTACGCATGCCACAGCCATACCGTTCCGGTAGCCTTTGATAAAAAGAGTGACAAGCAAGAGGCAGAAGAGTGTGGTCAACCCCAAGACAATGCCCATCCCCCAACCGACCGGATAAAAAAAGACATAAATCAACACCGAGCTGAGCCAGAAACAGAAATGCGAAAAGATATGCATCATCACATACAGGATGACCGAAGATGTGGCACGCTCCACTCCGACATAGGGAGTAAGCTCCATAATCCGGTAGGGCTCCCCTCCCATCAGTCCCACGGGAGTGACATAATTCAACGCAAAACCGGAAACCGTGAATTTATAGAGCCGGGCGAACGACAATGAATTCACCGGACCACTGCTACGAAGGATGATATACCACGAAAGGGTATTAATCAGATAGATGAAAAGCCAAAGGACCAGAACCAGCGGCAGATAAAATCCGGCACGCCGCAGGTTGTCCAGCAGTTCATCATAAGACACATCGAAAGTGAACAGCATGATGATGACGGCCAGGATGCCAAAGGCCAAAAACAAATTACGAAATTTACTCTTCAAAACAATATACAATTTAACGCATCAAAGATAACGTTAATAATTTATACAATGATATAAGAATAGCCCGTTTAACAAAACACTTTCTTGCACAAGCTGTTTTTAATGAGAATTTAAACCTAAACAAATTAACTATGGATTGGATTATTCATCAACTTAGGGTTCACCCCGAGCTTGCCATCTTTTTGACCCTTTTCGTAGGGTTTTGGATTGGCAAAATAAAAATCGGAAAGTTCAGCCTGGGTGTCGTTACAAGCGTATTGCTGGTAGGTGTCCTTGTGGGGCAATTGAACATTACGGTCGACGGCCCCATTAAATCTGTTTTCTTTTTACTCTTTTTATTCGCTATCGGCTATAAAGTCGGTCCGCAGTTTTTCCGGGGACTGAAAAAGGACGGACTCCCCCAAATGGGATTTGCTGCCATCATGTGTGTATTCTGTCTGATTATTCCCTGGATATTGGCTAAAATTATGGGTTACAATGTAGGGGAAGCAGCCGGATTACTGGCCGGTTCACAGACGATATCGGCTGTCATAGGCGTGGCAGGAGATACGATCAATGAACTAAACATATCTCCTGAAACAAAAGAGGCTTATAATAATATTATCCCGGTATCATATGCCGTAACCTACATCTTCGGTACGGCGGGTTCAGCATGGGTATTGGGCTCTCTCGGTCCCAAGTTATTGGGCGGACTCGATAAAGTAAAAGCTGCCTGTAAAGAATTGGAGGCTAAAATGGGGAATAGCGAAGCGGATCAACCCGGCTTTATGCCCGCTGCACGTCCGGTGACTTTTCGGGCTTATAAAGTAGATAATGAGTGGTTTGGTGACGGAAAACGGGTATCAGATCTTGAAAGCTATTTCCAGGAGAATGACAAGCACCTGTTTGTCGAACGTGTCAGACAAGCCGGAGTTATCGTAAAAGAAATCACCCCGACCCTGATTCTCAGGAAAGGGGATGAGGTGGTATTGAGCGGTCGCCGTGAATATGTTATCGGCGAGGAAGATTGGATCGGTCCCGAGGTACTGGATCCTCAGTTATTGGACTTTCCGGCTGAAGTATTGCCCGTCATGGTAACCCGGAAAACCTTTGCCGGAGAAAAAATAAGTTCAATACGTTCACAGAAATTCATGCACGGTGTCAGCATACGCCGTATCAAAAGGGCGGGTATCGATATACCGGTACTGCCGCAAACCATTGTGGATGCAGGTGATATTGTCGAATTGGTAGGGACCAAACACGAAGTGGATGAAGCTGCCAAGAAAATGGGGTACGCCGACCGTCCAACCAACCAGACAGATATGATTTTCGTTGGTCTGGGTATTCTGATCGGAGGACTGATAGGTGCCCTGAGTATCCACATGGGTGGTGTCCCCATCAGTCTCAGCACCAGTGGAGGCGCATTGATCGGAGGATTGTTCTTCGGCTGGCTACGCAGCAAACATCCGACTTTCGGACGTATTCCCGAACCTGCTCTCTGGATACTGGACAACGTAGGTCTGAACATGTTTATTGCTGTCGTGGGCATCGCTGCAGGTCCCAGCTTCGTACAGGGATTCAAAGAAGTGGGGCTAAGCCTGTTCATTGTAGGCGCACTGGCTACTTCCATTCCTCTGATAGTAGGCATACTTATGGGAAAGTATCTCTTCAAATTCCACCCGGCACTGATATTGGGATGCACAGCAGGTGCACGTACTACTACCGCCGCATTAGGTGCCATCCAGGAAGCTGTCGAAAGCGAGACTCCCGCTTTGGGATATACAGTGACGTATGCTGTGGGAAATACTCTCCTGATTATCTGGGGAGTCGTAATTGTGTTACTCATGTAAAATAGATTTTGATATTAACTAAACATAACCCTGACATAATAATGAAAAGTAATGAAAACAACGGAGCAGTAACTAAAAGTTTTGCTAAAAAGATGGAGAGTATCAGTCCTTTCGAACTGAAAAACAGACTGATTGAAATGGCTGATGAGAGCATCAAAAAGATAGCTCATACCATGCTGAATGCCGGACGTGGAAACCCGAACTGGATTGCCACCACTCCACGTGAAGCTTTCTTCCTTTTAGGTAAATTCGGACTGGAAGAATGTCGGCACGTGATGTACTTGCCGGAAGGAATTGCCGGTATCCCGCAAAAAGACGGGATTGCCGCCCGCTTTGAGACTTTTCTCAAAACCAATCATAGCCAGCCGGGTGCGGAACTATTAAAAGGAACCTATCAATACATGTTACTGGAACATGCCGCCGACCCAGACACCCTTGTCCACGAATGGGCAGAAGGGGTAATAGGTGACCAATATCCGGTACCGGACCGCATCCTCCAGTTTACCGAGATGATTGTACAAGACTATCTGGCACAGGAAATGTGCGACAGTCGTCCGCCAAAGGGCAAATACGATTTGTTCGCCACCGAAGGCGGTACGGCAGCCATGTGCTACGTTTTCGACTCTCTGCAAGAAAACTTCCTGCTCAATAAAGGAGATGGAATCGCCTTGATGGTACCTGTCTTCACCCCCTATATTGAAATCCCTCAATTGAGACGCTATGAATTTAACGTTACGGAAATATCTGCGGACCAGATGACAGCAGACGGGCTGCACACCTGGCAATACAAAGACGAAGATATAGACCGCCTGAAAAACCCGCAGATCAAAGCACTCTTCATTACCAATCCCAGTAACCCACCCAGTTATACACTGAGTCCTGAAACTGCCGCACGGATTGTAGATATTGTGAAGAAAGACAATCCGAACCTGATGATTATCACAGACGATGTATACGGTACATTCAGTCCGCATTTCCGCTCGCTGATGGCCGAACTGCCGCAAAATACTTTGTGCGTCTATTCCTTCTCCAAATATTTCGGGGCTACCGGATGGCGCGATGCCGTAATCGCTCTGCACGAAGAGAATATTTTTGACCGGATGATAGCCCACTTACCGGAAGAACAAAAGGCAATCCTCAATAAGCGTTACTCCAGTCTGACCCTTGCCCCCGAAAGATTAAAATTCATCGACCGCATGGTAGCCGACAGCCGCCAAGTGGCGCTCAATCATACAGCCGGATTGTCTCTGCCGCAACAGACGCAGATGAGCCTCTTCGCTTCCTTTGCCATACTGGATAAAGAGAACCGGTATAAAAACAAGATGCAGGAGATCATCCGGAGACGCCTGAAAGCTCTGTGGGATAATACCGGATTCTCACTGGTGGACGATCCGCTGCGTGTAGGATATTATAGTGAGATAGATATGCTGGTGTGGGCTAAGATATTCTACGGAGAAGAGTTTGTAGACTACCTCAAGAAAACGTACAGCCCATTGGATGTTGTTTTCCGCCTCGCCAACGAAACCTCATTGGTATTGCTGAACGGTGGCGGTTTTGCCGGACCGGAATGGAGCGTACGTGTATCACTTGCCAACCTGAATGAAAAGGATTATGTCAAAATAGGCCAGGGAATCAAACGGATACTGGATGAATATGCCCAGAGATGGCAGGAATCACGGAAATAAAATCCTGAATCTTGTCAGTCCGTCAGCGTATGTACGCAATGAAAACGTACAGCCATGACGGCTTAAAACTTCACGGATAAAGACCAGGCCGATACCTTGTCCGTTGGGTTTGGTAGAAAAGAAGGGACTGAAGAGCTTTGCTTCAGTCTCTTTTGTTATGCCGGGCCCATTGTCCACCACTTCGATAGCAGCAGGTGATGAGGTGCGGATGGTAATCTGACCGTCTTTCCCGATACTTTCAGCCGCATTTTTAATAATATTCACCAATACCTGCTCAAACAGGGAGGCGTCCAGTTTCACATCCTCCAATGATTCATCACATATCAGTTGTAACCGGATATTCCGGTCATTGCACATCCCCTCCATAAAGCGTTTGCAACTGAATGCAAGGTCATTCAGGTTGATCGGAGTAAGACGGGGATCGGGAATCTTCACCACGTCGGCAAAACGGGTAATGAAACGGCTCATAGAAAAACAACGTTCCGTACAGACACGCATCACATCACAAATATCTTCCATACCATCCGACTCAGACAATGCCTGTTCGACTGTATCCAGTGTAGAAGTAATCCCTGCCGTCGTATTATTCACTTCGTGCGCGATCATACGGATCACTTTCTCGTATGCCTTTTTCTCCGCTTTCATCACTTCGTCTGTCAATCCTTCCATCAGATAAAAAGGATGCTGGAAGCCGCGGTCCACAAACGAAGAATGAGTACATTTATAGATATTTGAATCATTCAGTCGCACGGTGCTGGTTTCTCCCTTCGGAATGGCAGCCAGTTCTATGGCAAGCGGCGAATCGATCTCGGACAGTTTCCTGCCTTCGGCTTCTTCCGGACGGACTCCCATCATCTTCATCGCCATCGGGTTTAGTTGGGATACCTCTTCATCCAGTGTCATAATGACAACACCCATAGGTGAAGCGTTAATCATCAGATCAAGAAAATGATTCTGTTCACGCAACCGGAGACGCTCGTTTTTTAGTTGATCCATCATACGGTTGAACACATTCACTACCCGATCGGCTTCCTGTTGACCGACGTGGCTCAGGCGGCTGCTGAAATCCTGTTCTCTCAAAAGTTCCATACCACTGCCAATCGTATTCATTGGTTTCACTATCTTCCGGTAAAACAAAATCAGATATAAAACGAGGAACAGCATCAACCCTTCTGCGATATAGAGATATTTCGCCACAATGGTTTCGGATACATAGAACAGAAAGCCCATGATGGAAAACAACAGAAAGATAAGTATGAAGAAAAATCCTTTTACCGGCATGTGATTGATGATTAACGATTAAAAAGTAATGATAAGCGACGAGTCACTTATCACTGATATCATATTTCTCCAAACGACGGTACAATGCCGCACGGCTGATACCTAACGCTGTAGCCACCTGGCTCAGGTTCCCTTTATAACGCTCCAATGCCTGAAGAATTGTCTGTCTTTCGATTTCATCGAGTGTCATTCCCGCAAACGAAGAGGCAGTTGACGTACTTTCATCATGTCGCTGGTACTGACTCTCGAAATCGGTTGCATCCAACACTTCCTTGCCACTGACCAGAATCGTACGCTCCACCAGATTTTTCAACTCACGGATATTGCCCGGAAAAGGCAAACGACTCAGGAAGTTCAATGCATCCGACGAAAACTCCGTACGGGGTAGGTTGTTGATCTCAGCCTGACGATCGGCAAAGTGTCTGGCGAGTAACGGTATATCCTCTCTGCGCTCTCTCAACGCAGGAAGTTTTATGGTTATCAGGTTAATGCGATAGAACAGATCTTCACGGAAAGTGTGTTCGCTTACCATCTTGGCCAAGTCGGCATTGGTAGCCGAAACAACCCGTATATCCGTCTTACGCGGACGGCTGTCACCCAGTACTTCAAAAGTCTGGTCCTGCAATACCCGCAACAGTTTCACCTGGCATGAGGGATCGAGATCGCCGATTTCATCCAGAAAAATAGTTCCTTTATTCGCCATCTCAAAACGCCCCATACGATCGGAAGTGGCATCTGTGAAGGCTCCTTTTTTATGACCGAACATCTCACTTTCAAACAGACTCTGGGATATTCCTCCAAGATTGACTTTCACAAAAGGCTGACGGGCACGCTGACTATTGATGTGGATAGCCTCGGCTATCAGTTCTTTACCGGTTCCGCTCTCACCGGTGATCAATACCGAAGCATTGGTTCGTGCAATACGAGCCACCGTATTCAACACCTCTGTCAATCCACGGCTCTTGCCAATAATATGGCTCCGGTTCAATGAACCGCTTTGCTCCTGAAGCGTATCCTTCGGAGTTGCAGTAAGCTCCAAAGCAGTCTCTATGCGTTGCAGCAATGCGGCATTATTCCAGGGCTTGGTGATAAAATCGAATGCACCGGCTTGCATTCCCTGTACGGCAAGTTGGATACTACCCCATGCAGTCATCAGAATTACAGGAACATCGGGACGAAATATCTTGACCTGCTTAAGAAGGGTCAATCCCTCTTCTCCGGAAGTGGAAAGTGTAAAATTCATATCCATCAAAATCAGAGAAGGAGCTTCCGAACGGACTACTTCCATCGCCTCACGCGGACCGGGTACAGTTACCACTTGGTAACCGGCACGTTTCAGCATGAAACTCAACGAGGAACGAACTCCACTATCATCATCTATAATTAAAAGCATAAGTGTTATTTTTTTGATTTGCAAAACTACTCTTTTTGGGGTTAAAACCAAACTAATTCTTCACAACATCATCAAAATCGGCTTCCAGTGGTGTATTATTCTGGAAGTCCCACAGCGTCAGACTGCGGAGCTGATAAAAATAATACCAGTACCAGTAGAGTTCATTGATATGTTTCTGCCGGGCATCATCTTTCGAATTCTGGGCATCATTCAGGTCGAGTGTATTGATTTTACCTATCAAGAAAGTCTCGATACTGGTTTTATAACGCTGCTGTGCAATCTTATCCGCTTCATTGGCAATAGAAAGTTGCTGTGCCTGATTATTAAAATTCTCTACAAGCAGGAAGATGTCCTGATCAAAGTCAATTTGTTCTTTACGTATTTTGGATAAGGTAACTTCCCGGTTACTCTTGGCTACACGCACTTTTCCACGACGCTTTCCCCAATCAAGAATCGGAATCTTCACACCGACCTCTACCACTTGGTTATCGAGTAATTTTTGATAAGAAGCAGAGAAATCCTTATTCAGTCCGGTATATCCCACGTTTGCGAAAAGATCGATACTACGAAGATTGCCACGTGCGGTAGCCACTTCGTAATCAGCTTCCAACTGCCGGCGACGTATGTTATGAGCGAAAGAATTGCGCTCCAATGCTTTATTCAGCACTTTGTTGTATTCCATTTTAAGATCGGGTGCTGATTCCGGTATTACCGGCTCCAATACCTGATCATCTCCTATTGCCAGGAAAGAGCGCAGCCGGAACATATTTGCATTCAGATTGCTCTGTGCATCGGTAACGGCAGCCCGAGCTTTCAATGCAGCCAGTTTCAATTGCAAAAGCTCATTTTCGGAAATTTGCCCCATCTTTCGTTTCGCTCCGGCCACCTCGTACAAGCGATCTGCATTTATCTGATTCTGGCGGGCGGTTCCCAGAGTTTCTTTAGCCAGCAGAAGATTAAAGAAGTAAGTGATTGCGTTCATGGTTACAGTCTCTGTAGCAGTGATAAAGGCTGCTTTTGCCTCTTCATAACGAACCGGCTCAATGCGGCGATTCCATTTCAGGTCATTCACTCCAAAGATAGGTTGAGTCAATTGTAAAGCGATAGGCACGGACATAAACTGCCGGTTTCCACCACTCCCCAGCTGTTTCACAAAGTCGAGTGAAGAAGACAGGGCTATCTTACCACCCGTAAACCAGATATTCTGATCAATGGAAAGCGTACCGTTCAGCCCTAACTTATTACTGCGGACAAAGGAGTAAGAGCCGTCTTCATTCTGATAACTGTTATATTGTTTTCCATAGCTTGGCAAAGTCCCGCTGAAATTTACTTCCGGCAACAAATCGGCACGGAACGTACGGTATTCCCAATAAGCTGTCTTCAACTCATTGAGAGCAACGGCTGCATCTACAGACTGTGTACGCGCCAATGCAATGGCTTCATTCAAGGTAATCTCCCGTGTTTCCTGTGCACTCAATGCCAACGAACAGAAGGCAAAAGCAGAGAGTAGAAAAGATCGTTTCATATAGAATTTGTTTATTTACCGGCAGAAAAGCAAACCCTGTGCCAAATATTGAGTGTTGCAGCGATCACTCCAGCTCGCTATATAACATAAACATTCATTTGAAAGAGTTCAGTGTATGATAATCCTCACTCCACTTCCCTCCTGGTCATTCTTCTCCTGTTCGTCATCCACCACTCCTTTTGTTCATCCTTCACCGTTTATCGTTCACCGTCTAAAATCAATCCCCCTTCTTCTGTCCGAAAATGAACAGTTTGTCCGCAGACGGACGCCCCCGGTGTACTTATTCACAAGTATCCGGTAAACGAACTGTGAAACGGGTTCCCTTTCCTTCCTTCGAAGTAACCGTGATGACTCCATTCAAACGTCCGATGATGGTTTGACAAATACTCAGTCCCAACCCGGCTCCTTGGGTAAAACTGTCGACTTTATAGAAACGTTCGAAGATATGCCTCAGCCCATCTTCCGAAATACCTTTTCCGGTATCTTCTACAAAAATAGAAGTATATCCCGGCTCTTCCTCCGTATAACCGAATGTGATCGACCCTTGTGTTGTAAACTTGGCAGCATTGTTTATCAGGTTATTCACCACTTGTTGCAAGCGGACATTATCCGTCACCAGATATTTTTTACTATTCTCCGGCAACTTCAATACCAACCGGACTCCGGAAGGCATGTTCAACTGTTGTGAATCGTATACATTCTTCATCAATAACGGAAGATTGTGCCCGGCAAACTGGAAATCCATCGTACCGGACTCTATACGGGACAAATCGAGAATATCATTAATAAGTGCCAGTAACAGGCCACAGTTTTTATTGATTGTCTCAATAAACAACTTTACCTCCTCTTCGGTAAATCCACTGGTATCACTCAACAAATCGGAGAAGCCCACGATGGCATTCAGCGGTGTACGTATTTCGTGACTCATATTAGCAAGGAATGCCGATTTAAGCTTATCTGCCTGAAGTGCTTTATCGCGGGCTGCGGTTAATTGCTCTTCGGTAGTCTTATAGCGCTGTATACTCTGACATACGCCCAGAATGCTGTAAGGTGTGTCTGTCGTAAGTCCTGCAAGCACCGAAGTACGATATTCCCACCATTCGTATCTGCCGTCACCGCTAAGCTGGCGGAAACTCATACGGGTACTTTGGCTCAGACCTGCCAATGCACGGTTAAAGAGTTCGAACGCCAACTCCTGATCGTCCGGATGAACCATCCGGTCCATCTCATTCCGTGAAATGGTGGTCTTGTTCTCTGCAAACCCGAAGCGTACCAGAAAGCCCGCAGGAAAAGTAAATAAACCGGTACGGATATTATACTGCCAGGGATAGATGGAGCTTTCGTCCACCGCCATACTAAAGAAACGTTTTTGCATCTCTTCATCCGATATATTACGGGCCGAAAGGGCCATTCCGGTGATTTTACCATGTGCCCAGATAGGAACGATCTCACCGGAAACAGGAAAATAACTGCCACTGTGGACTTCCTGCATAAACGAATTTTCGGGAATGACCACACTGCCCTCTTCAGTTACCACCCGCTCGAGCATGGAACGGAGAATCTCTTTACCATTATTGTAAATCTTGAAGATACTGCCTGCCGGTAATCCTTCATAAGGACGCGCGGCTTCATCCTTAGGCAAATGCAGCATTTTCAGTAAAGAACGATTCGTAAAATGAATACGGAGATCGGTATCGTACGTGATCACACCGTCACGGATTGAATGGAATACATTATCGAATTCATCACGTTGGGCAACCAACCGGTTTTGTATCAGTAAACGGGTCTGGGCATGGATGCGCCGACGGGATTCGCGGCGGTTGATGCGATACAGCCACACTATCAAAAACACCAGTAAAGCTAATATCGAGCTATACAGTAAGATATAGAGCAAACGATATTTCTCTCCGTATGGTTCGTTGATAATGGTTCCTCCAATAGCCTGCACCTGCTTGGGATTTACCTTGAAAAATACCAGCTGCTTGAAATCATACATAAAATTCAAGGGAGATTCAATAATGCCCACTTCCGAAGGAGTCTTCCCACGTAACACATCGGAAGCTGTCCGCCCCACCTCACGTGCAGAAGTATATGAATCGGCATCATAAGCCCCGAAGGCGCCATTAGTCAATGCAAGATTTTCACACGAAAAGAAAGGAGCTTTTGAATTACGTCCGATGAATGACATAAAAGGCGACCATTTAGGGGCAATAATCAGTGTTTTGTGCGTATTGCGCGGATAACATGTGGAAGCTATGATTTTGTTGGTTGTATCCGTTTGCGAATTATAGAAAGTTACCGTATATTCCGGATGCTCTTTCACAAAGCCATTCCATTCGTTCATAAAGTCGTCTCTTCCTTTAGAACTCAGAAGGCTGTTGTCAGAGATACAGACTACTTCCGTCCGACTCGGGAAAAGGCGGTTCGCCTGCCTCAACAGCTCCCCGAAATCCGGATTTGCCGTATATCCACACACATTGGGTAACGAATCGATCAGACTGCCTTCCGGATATTTTATATTAAAAAAGACAACAGGCAACTGTAAAGGCAATGAATCCCCGCAAGTCAACAAAGTATGGAAAGCCTCGTCACTGACAGTAACAATCAAATCTGTTCCCCGTTCGCGGGCTCGTTCGCAGAAACGCCGCATAATAAGTTTCTCTGACTGATAAGTCCAGAAATTGGCATCCAGAAATTCTGTTGTCACATTCACTTTCAGTCCGGATTCGCTGAATCCTTCTTTCAATCCCTTGGCCAAATCGCCATGCCAAGGTGTTTCGGAAGCATACGACTGAATGAAAAGAACATTATAAATACGTTCCGCAGCAGTGGATATTTCTGTGAGAAATAAAAAGATAGATATAAGAAATATAGTATACGATCGTCTGTTCATAGTAAAAAAACTGCGTTGTATCAGGATTATGGACGCAAATATACGTTATAATCTTGAAAACAACGCAGATAGATTACGATTTATTGCAATAAGCTTTTATTCCTCACGCAGTGCTTCTGCCGGCTGGATTTTCATGGACTGACGGGCCGGGAACCAAATGCCGGCCAATATCATCAATGCCATCAACAGCAGAGTAACACATTCGCACAACACAAAACGCCCGACAGTGAACGTGGAGAATTGCCACGAAGGTGTCAGTTCGCTTTTGGCAATATAACAGTCAATGCCCAGTGCCAACGGAGTGACCAGAAGCAGCATGAACCAGCCTTCACTGAGCAAACGGAAAAAGACACTCTTCTTGCTGCCGCCTACCGCCATCATTAAAGCCATCTCTCCTTTACGCTGCTGCGTCCGGAACCAGAAAGTGCCCAACAATCCCAGGAAAATATTAAGCAGCAAAAAGCTCATCCCCACCAAATAGTTTCGTAAAGTATTCATATCGTCTAACTGGAAAGTACGACGAATATTCTGGAATGAATTTACTTTCGATAAAAAGACATTCCCCACTCTGTATTGGGATGGTGCGTCTTTCATTAACCGTTCGGCGAATCCGGCAGGTTCACCATCACTGGTACGCAGACAGATTTCATTGCCATATGCTAATTGATCCTCCCGCATTAAAATGACTACCGACCAACTGTAGCAAGCAGGTGAAAAATCATCGTAACGAATCACTTCAAGTGCGGCTGATAACTTTGTACCGCGAACCGTATCCTGATCCAAATAAAAATCTTTGCCAATATAATCTTTCAAGTCTATATGATAACGGGATTCAAAAAGATTACGCGATGCCATAAAAGTACCCTCTTTCAGCAAAGTTCCCAATTGTTCCGGTGTTTCTCCGTTAGCTCCCCGATAACGGAATACACGGAAAAAGTCAGGGGTTACCCACCGCCGGATATTATATTTTCTTTCCATCGTATCCAAACGTACCGTCATACCACTGTTGCTGCCATTGTAAGGAAAAGAATTTTGTGACATACTGACTGCCTCTACTCCGGGACGACGACGCAAACGATCTAACAACTCACGTATATCGGCATTATTTTCCTCTTCCGTGCGACCGGATATATAATCGGGGCTTTTTTCCGTAAGATAATCAAATTCAACCCTGTAAGTATTCTCTGTATCAAAGCCGCGAGGCTCTGAATAATTATACAAATGGACAAACATATAGTCGACCACATACCAAAGTATAATGCTTACTAACAGTAACTCTACGAACAACCACGCATTCGAACGCCGTTCATTCACTATTTGTTTTAATAATTTCTTATTCATCGTTCATGTAGTGTTTAATTGAGTTTTCCGCCAAGAGCGTTTATGATCGACATTCGGGATGCCCGCCAAGCCGGCCACCCGCTACTGAGCAAGTTTAGCAGCAGGCAAAAGAGCAGAGCATAAATAAATGTAGAGAGTTTGAAAAGCATCTTCCACTCAATGACCGGAGCCGTATTGAGATGCATCAGCTGTGAATCGGCAAAGAGCGTACCGCCCCACACATAGGAGATCAGCAAACAGAACAATAATCCTACAACACCCGCCATCAAAGTCAATACCAAATTCTCAGCAACAATCTGTCCCATCACCCCTCCGCGGGTAGCGCCGAACGAACGGCGCACGCCAATCTCCGCCACACGCTGTCGCAGGCGGCTGTGAGTCATCGAACTCAGGTTAATGGCAGGAACCAACAACAAAATAAGGAAAATGATCACTTGTTGGCGAAAATAACCCGCCATATCCGGTTGCACATTTGCCCATATACGCTGTGACATGGTCAACTGGTCATCCGGCTGTCCCCGGTAAAACACAAAATAATCTCCCAATCCGGCATTGTATGCCAAACGACGTCGTTCACACTCTGCCCGAATCGCATCAAAATCAGAAGAGTTATGAGCCAGAATCACAACCTGCATCACTCCCATGATACCATCATTCCATACATTATCCCCTCCTGTGATGTTAGTTGACAGATATGGGACCCATATCTGTGCATAGGCCGTCGAAGCCATTGAAGAGACATCTTTCACAACTCCACTCACCCGGTAAGGGGCATCGTTCACAAAAATCTCTTTCCCGGCCACATTTGTAGCAGTACCGAAAAGAAGCCGGGCCACACTTTCTGTTATAACAGCCACGGGCAAACCCGATTTAGCTTCAGCATCCGAGTAAGGCTTGCCATCGATAAACGAGAAGTCGAATATACGCCAGAAAGCCCCGTCTGTCTCAAGTGCATCCACTCCTGTACGCACTCCCCGAGACAAAGAGACCTGCATCGTCTCGGGGATGCTATATATACTAATTTCTTCAGGAGTTTTTAATCCTTCGAAACATCCCTTCGCCGTTTTTATTCCCATCGGACCGTTACTTGATCCGTCGTCACTCCAGGTTTTGTTGCCTACACTCATCCATTTGACGTGCAACAAGCGGTTCCGGTTACTTTCGGGGGCAAAAGGAACCGTCTTTATCTGTTGTTGCATCACCACTACCATAATCAGGCAAATGGTCAGTGCAGTGCCCAGCACACTTATCGTAGTCAACAATGGTTGTTGCTTAAGTTGCGACAGGGCCTGCTTGAAATATTGTTTAATCATTGTGTTCTCTTTATTCTCCTACTTTCAATCCGCGTGTATTAACCCCTCCGACTCCACCTTTAGAAATATCAGCTTTACGGGCTTTACCTTTCAGGGTCATGCTTCCTACACCGTCGGCACGAGCTGTCAGTTCATCACAATCCACCCGGATATTGACACTGCCTACACCATCCAACCGTACTTTGAGGGTTTCACAAACCAAATCACTAATTTCAGCACCGCCTACTCCCGAAAGAGTTATCTTCAATTGATCCAACCGAAGTGCGGTCCGGCAATTGAAGCTGCCTACTCCCTGCAATTTTACACTCTTCAGATCAGGAGCGGCAATATACAGTTTAACATTTTTGGAATTGCTGTTATTCTCTTTATATCCAATCATCAAAGTCTCTTTTTCCACTTTCGTTGTAGTTTCGGATACATATCTCTGCGGGCCCTCTATCCGAACAGAACAACGATCGGACTGCGTAAAAATGATATCTCCGACTGCATCCAGACGGATAGAAGAAAAACCGGGAACTTTACGGTTATCAACAATGATTCCCTTACTTCCGGTAGTTTTACCACATTGGCAATCATCACTGCATTGAGCCTGTATCATATTGAAAGTTGCCCCCATTGTGAGAGCTAAAGCCACTAACATTACTCTTATTTTCATCGTTTCCTAATTTTGAGATGAATGACTGTATTATGATTATTATTGTACTTGCCGTCCGTCAAAGAACCGAATGGTGCGTGAAGTCTGTTTGGCCTGCTCCTCGTTATGGGTCACCATCACAATGGTACGTCCGTCTTCTTTATTTAACCGGTGAAGCAACT
>CXQJ01000116.1_pt1 | contig 27852 bp, 20 predicted proteins | sample 591471 | NCBI WGS metagenome assembly CXQJ01 (sample SAMEA3491291, study PRJEB9169) | human gut metagenome | biome: ENVO:mammalia-associated habitat; material: ENVO:feces | place: Bangladesh | collected 2010-04-07 | reverse complement strand
GATGGTACTAATGGAAAAGATGGTGCCGATGGAAAGGATGGTAGCAATGGAAAGGATGGTGCTAACGGAAAGAGCGCTTATGAATTGTGGGTAGAGAGTGTTGAGGCCGGTTGTAATAATACTGGGCCTAAAGTGAAAGATCCCCATAATCCGTCTTTGGATTGGGATTGTGGTAAAACCTCTTTGAGTGATTTTTGGGAGTTTTTGAGAGGTGCGGATGGCAAAGATGGTGCGGACGGTAAGGATGGAAAACCCGGTATTCCAGGCAAACCGGGTGCTGAAGTTACTATTATTAAAGGAGTACCTAACGTAATTGCGCTTTATTCGCAGCAAGAATTTGGCGAGTATGTCCGTACAACCGATGGAGGAGTAGCTTATCGTGTGTATGATGAATCTGGTAATAAGGCCCCAAAGGCTGTAGTTAAGGGAATCCCCGGCTTGGATCCGACTAAAACCTACACAGCCAACGAGGAGGGGGAGTTTATTATTCCGAAAGAAGATCTTCCTCAGATTGATGATGTGGATGCTCGATGGGGAAAAGTTAAGGAGGTAACTATTAATAATGTGACAAAGGAATCTGCAGAAAACACTTATGTCCCTAACAGAATGCAGATTAGAATGATTTATATTGCCACCTCTCCATATCTTGATTTTGAACATAACCTGCAGTTTAGAGTAGAAAGAAAGACAGATCCTGGTGCGGAATGGAAAACTCTTCCCAGCTATTTACCTAATGTAAATGCCGGGTTTACGGCATACCAGGTTACAAATCCGGAAGATCCGACATCTCTTGATAAAACGAAAAAAATAGAAAGTTCTACACCTAATATGAGCAGTACATCAATGTCTATTAATCCTAATAGATATGTTAAAGAGAACCTTGCTGATATAAAAAATGGAATAGCTGACTTTTGGGATGGAAAAGATAACTATTTCTCAATAGTAAAAGATACCCCTTATTATGGAGAAAAGATTTATTGGAATGGAGTATGTAAAATGGCACCTTACCAGATACCTCCTACACTTAAAACATTAGTTTTGACTAAGGCATCTGCTGAAAGTGGAGATGATGTATTCTTAAATCGAGCTCAGGGGGAGTTTGACTTTTCGACTATTGATTTCAATATCATATCTAAGAGTAAATTGGTAAAAACAGTGAAACCGAACGGCATAGATTACATTGAACCTGAACATTATACCCCGGAAGAAGCGAAGGGACTTCTACTTTGTTATGTTAAGTTTACATATACCTCTCCGTTGGGAGTGCAAACAGCTACAAGCGAGCATAATAAGTCAAGTTATAATAAACCTGAATATGCTGCCCTTAGTCCGTATCTGGGAGCTACAATCTATTCAGTGGGGGCGAATAGTGCTTTTATCTACTCTAACTCTGTATCTTTAGGAATTCTCAAGAAGAAAGTAGATGATGGTACATATTATGTTGAAAATACATATAAAAATATGCCTGCAATTAGTGTAACTTATAAAGATAAATAAAATATAAGCAAGATGAATTTCAGTGTAATAATAAATAGACTTTTTATAGGAGCATTGGCTTTTACTGTCTTTCCCTTCTATACTTATGCTCAAAACGATAAAGTGGAGAGACCGGAATATAGAACCAAAGCTTGGGAGGTGGGGGCTGGTGGGGCTCTTATCAACTGGGATAGAGTGACCTTCTCCGATTTCCGCCAAATAGATGGTGACTATTTGTATCGGATGAATATCGATCATCTTTTTGGTGGTATCCAACTGTATGCTGCTCGTGAACTGAACCCCTGGTTTTACATTGATTTGCAGGGAACATTGGGTTTAGCAAGAAATCAAGTTGAAACAGGCGGGCGTAAATACGATTTCATGTATATGGCCGGTCCGGGACTTCAATTTCGATTTACTCCATTGTTTAAATCAAAATATGTAGAACCTTATTTACGTATAGGTGTTAACTACCTTCATCATGATTTTCATGCAATTAATGCGGGTAAGTTTGGGAATGATCCTATAGGAGAAGCAGAATGGACGTCATCAAATCCTTGGAATAGAGAGACAATAGGATCTAAACAATCCTATTTCCCCTTATCCTTTGGAGCCGGGGTACAAGCTTGGTTTAAGGATCATTGGGGAATAGGATTACAGGGAGAATACATAATGCCTGTCGATAAAAATCAAACGCGCTTTGTTCAGGCTTCGATGCGTGTTATGTTCCGTTGGGGTGGAAGTACAAAACGTCCCATACCGGTTGTACAGTACATAGATCGTCCGGTTGATAGGATTGTAGAACGGATTGTTGAAAAGAGAGTTGAAGTACCGACTGTGGTAGAAAGTCATATCTGCGATCTGTTCGATAACATTCATTTTGCGTTTGATAAGGATGTGGTTACTTCCGAGTCTGAACTCACTTTGGATAAAATTGCAGATCTGTTGAAAAGCTATCCGGATAACAATTTCTTGATAACCGGATATACAGACGCAAGAGGAGGTGATAATTATAATATGGATTTGTCAAAACGTCGTGCAAAAGCTGTGTATCGAGCGTTGTTGAAACGACAAGTGCCTCAGCATATGTTGAAATGGCGTGGAGTCGGGTATCATGCCAGTTCGGTGCCGGCTTCAGGTCCGGATAAAGTCAGAATGGGTGATAGAAAAGTGTCTATTGAGAGAGTGACGAATTCAGATTACTGGGGTTGGTTAACAAATGAAGAATAATGAGCTATATTAATTTTTCATAAAACATAAAGGCGGCAAGAACAATTTTGTTTTTGTTGCCTTTTTTGTTCCGTTGTTTTGATGTAGAATGAAAAGATTCGAAGAAATAATAGAATGTTAAAGAATTAATCATCATCTGGCTTAAGAGTAGGTAACTCTTTAAACTTCATAAAAAGAAATGCTTAAAAAGATTATCTTATGAATAAATGTAGAGATAGTTGGTGGATTTATGTAAAATTTTATTTTGTGATAAATAGCCGCTAATAGTTTAATTTTGTATGTTTAATAAAATAATATTATGAAATTACTTTATTTTAAAGAACATCTGTCATGCATGAACTATCAAGTAGATGTTAATACAGGTTTTGTTTGTTATAATTTAGAAAAAGATAATGTAAGTCAAATAGATAATAGTGCTTCTCCTTGTATTTTTTTCCTCCTTGATGGAGAGGTGTCTATCGATAGTGGTGAATATCAGAATGTACATGTTGAGAAAGATGAAATGCTTCTTATCCCACAGCATGTGGATAATAAAATCGAAGTCATATATGATGCAAAATGTCTCTTGTTGTTTTGGAATAAAGACATTAGAGTGTGTGATAAAGTTTATATAAATTCTCTCTCTTCTTATGAGAAAAAGAAAGAAGAGATGTGTGTACTTCCTATAAGAGCTCCTTTACTGGCTGTTTTGGATTCCATCGTTGCATATTTATATGCCAAAATGCAATGTAAACATATGCATCTTATCAAACAGCAAGAGGTCTTGTTGGTTTTGAGAGGGTATTATACGAAGAAAGAATTATTTACTTTTTTTTCTTCTATCTTAGGTCATGCAGGACATTTTGAAGATTTTGTAATGGATAATTATAGGAAAGTAAAGAGTGTGAAGGAATTTGCAGGTTTGTACTGTACTTCTGAGCGCTCTTTTAATCGTAAGTTCCGGGATTGTTTTAAAGAAAGTCCTTACCAATGGATGCAAAAAAAAGAAAGCGGAGTTGATCAGAGAAAAAATAAGTGAGTCTGATATTCCTTTTCAAGAGATCGCAATGGATTTTGATTTCAATTCACAAGCTCATTTCACTTCTTACTGTAAGAGATTATTTGGAATGACTCCCAGTAAATTGAGAACAGAAAGTAAACGGATCGATGCTTCCGATTTGGGTTACTGATATATATACCGGAAAATCATATAAAGGCTGGATTAGATGCTTATTCTATTCCGGTCTTTTTATTTTAGTGATATTTTGTAATACAGTTAGTTGGGGGGGGTAAACTCTTTCTTTGCTTGGGTTTCTTGATGGCTTCGGTTTCAATTTCCTGTTTCATTTAAATACTTTTGATCACTTTAAGTCTTTGGGCTTTTTTAGTGCTTTGCTCCATTCGGATATATTAATTCTGAAGTCGAAAAGTGTCACTGGAAAATAAGAATGCAGTTAAGAACTATACTGTGAGAAATGATACAAAACTTGTTCTCATGACATACTCCTGACATCCTGTTTGAGGGATGACTGATAAAAGCCGGCTTTAACTGCAAGTTTAATTTGCCGGGATCCGGTGGAACACATAAATATTACTTAATGGACTGTTATCTTACTCCTTTGGTAACTTTATAAGTTTAATGCCATATCATGCTCATACTCTGTGTGTAAGCAATCTGTTTTATGTAATGTTAGGAAAAATTTCGATTTGGTGCAAATACCTAAATATAGTGATTGTGGGTTAAATTTAGTGTCTTTATCTTTGCCGCCGTAATTAAACAAACAACTAAACTAGATTAAGGAATACAGTTTCTATACCCTAACAAACATTAGAGTTTTGCTTTCCTTTTTTTCCTATCCATGCAGGCACTACAGCTTTTCTAAAAGAGTCGATATGGGTGTTAAGTAAGCAGGTTATACCGCTATTCGTAACTTGATTTCTGCAAAGCGCATCTCTTGTGGAGGTAAATCTAATAGAAGCCCCCTGACAGTGTTACAATTTTATTAATATGACAAATAGAAAACCTTTATTTATCATCCTCTTTTCTTTGGGATATTCAGCTATATACTCACAGGAACAGCAGGTGAAGAGTGACTCCATCTACCAGTTACAAGAGGTAGTAGTATCATCCCAACAAATACTTGGAAGTAAGTTTAAAGCAAGAAACCGTACAGGCTCGGCATATTATATCTCGCCCGAGGAAATTCGCAAGCTTGGATATACGGATATCAACCGCATGCTGAAAGCCGTTCCGGGAGTTAATATGTATGAAGAAGACGGTTTCGGGCTTCGTCCGAACATTAGTTTGAGAGGAACGAAGGCCGAGCGAAGTGAGCGTATCTCTATTATGGAGGACGGTGTACTGGCGGCACCGGCTCCTTATTCTGCTCCGGCGGCTTATTATTTTCCAAATGTTGCCCGAATGGAAGCTATTGAGGTACTGAAAGGGAGTAGTCAGGTACAATACGGCCCGTTCACTACGGGAGGAGCCATTAATCTGGTATCGACTCCTATTCCGAACAACTTTTCCGGTAAAGCAAACATTTCTTACGGAAGTAAGAATACGTTTAAATCGCATGCAGCTATCGGAAGTAACTGGAAACATTTTGGATATATGGTGGAATATCTGCGTTATCAATCGGATGGTTTCAAGAGATACGAAGATTATGCAGCCGAAGGATTTAAAAGAAATGACATTATAGCCAAAATGGTGGTAAAAACGGATAAAGTAAGGGGAGTGAATCATGCTTTGGAACTGAAATTCGGATATGCAGGCGAAAATTCGGATGAAACTTATGTGAGGCTTTCCGCAGATGATTTTAAGAAAACCCCTTTTCTCCGGTATGCAGGTTCGCAAATGGATAAACTTAAAACTGATCATCAGCAGTGGGTTGCTACTTATCTTCTGACTTTTTCCAACAAATTGAAAGTAACTACCAACGCATACTATAACTATTTTCACCGGAATTGGTACAAACTAAATGATGTGCGTGCAGGAATCACCTCGAAAGAGAAAATATCCGTCGCCGATGTACTTATAGACCCGGAAACTAATATCCGCTATTTTGATATTCTAACAGGAAAAACAGACCGGGAGGGTGAGGCCTTATTGGTAAGAGCCAATAACAGAATTTATCGTTCCAGAGGTATACAAACCAGAGCTGAATACCGTTTCAACGTGAAAGAGTTCTTCTTCGACTTGGAGTTCGGGCTTCGTTATCATGCCGATGAGGAAGATCGTTTTCAATGGGATGACTCTTACTCAATGAAAAATAAGAAGATGGTACTATTCATGGAAGGTATTCACGGTACAAATGCCAACCGTGTTACTTCTGCCAACGCTTTAGCCAGTTACCTGCTTGCCAAATTAAGATATAACGTGTGGACTATTACTGCCGGGTTACGATACGAGGACATAGACTTATTGAAAAAAGACTATACGAAAGAAGATTTGGCGCGTTCGGGTAAAGTACGTATTGAGACCCCGAACCATGCACGTGTACTGATTCCGGGAATAGGCGTACACTATCAATTGCTTCCGGCCGTTTCTGTTTTCTTTGGGGTCCACAAAGGGTTTGCTCCTCCAAGCGCGGAATTATATCAAAAGCCTGAAAGCAGTGTGAATATGGAATTGGGCACACGTGTTTCTATCGGGAAATTCAAAGCAGAGCTAATAGGCTTCTACAACAATTACAGTAATATGCTGGGAAGCGATCTGGCCGCTTCGGGCGGATCCGGAACGCTTGAGCAGTTCAATGTGGGAGAGGCCCGGGTAAAAGGTGCGGAGTTTCTGGTGCAATATCAGCCTCTGCCTCATACTTGTAGCCTAAGATTGCCTTTGCAGTTATCATATACTTATACGGATACGGAAATGAGGAACTCGTTCGAAAGCCACTCATGGGGTAATGTAGTTAGAGGTGATGAGATACCTTATATTTTCAAACACGCTCTGAACATGCAATTGGGGATAGAATATAAATGGTTCTACGCAAATATAGGTGCACGCTATAACAGTGACATGCGCACCTCACCCGGGCAGGGAACAATTGCGGAGAGAGAGAAAGTTCCGGCGAACCTTATACTCGACGCTTCGGTCAATGTACTTGTAAATAAATATCTGACGCTCAGGTTAAACGCGATCAACCTGACCAATAGGGTTTACCTTACATCCCGCCATCCTGCGGGTCTGAGAGCAGGACATCCTTTTGGAATCTATGCAGGAGCTAATGTACAGTTCTGATATTAAAATTCAATTGTGATAAACAACAAAAAGAATAAATAACAATGAATGCAACATCGATTATAAAAATTGTAATTAGTAGTTTGCTGCTGGCAATCTTTTCTCAGATTTGTCTGGCACAAGAGCCGGCAGAGATAAAAGGTACAGTACGTTCTACAACTGGAGAATTTCTGCCGGGAGCTACGGTGGTAGTGGAAGGAACAGCACAAGGGGTTATTACAAACGTGGAAGGGAAGTTCTCCCTTAAAGCTCGGAAAGGGCAGATGCTGAAAGTGAGTTTCGTGGGAATGAAAACCAGGGTAGTCAAAATCACGTCCGGTATAATGAATATAATACTTCAAGACGATGTACAAGAGATAGAGGGAGTGGTGGTCACCGGCTATCAACAGATTAAAAACAGGGTTTTTACAGGGGCGGCAGCTTCGGTAAAACTGGATGAAATCAAGCTAAACGGTATATCGGATGTATCGCGCATGCTCGAAGGACGTATCGCGGGACTTTCCATACAGAATGTAACAGGAAGTTTCGGTGCGGCACCCCGGATCAATATACGGGGCGGTGCTTCCATAATGGGGAATGTACAGCCTCTATGGGTTATAGACGGAGCAGTATACGAAGATCTTGTCTCGCTTACACTTGACCAGCTGGCTTCGGGTGATGCTGTAACCCTCATCAGTTCGGCTGTTGCCGGGCTGAATGCATCTGATATTGAAGATATACAGGTATTGAAAGATGCTTCGGCAACTTCGATCTATGGTGCCAGAGCACTGAATGGAGTGATTGTAATCACCACTCGATCCGGTCAAAGGAATTCGCCAAACAGATTTTCTTATTCATACGAACTAAGCATGCGCTCTGTTCCTTCCTATACGAATTTCGATCTGCTCAATTCTCAGGAGAGTATGTCTATTTATCAGGAGATGGACAGAAAGGGATATTTCTCTTTGCAAAATACACTATATGGGCGTCGCAGTGGAGTGTATTATCAAATGTATAAAGCACTCAACACAGTTGATCCGACTACCGGGCGATATTATCTGGAGAATACGGATGATGCTAAACGGACGTTTATGCGCGCAAGAGAGTATGCTAACACTGATTGGTTTAAAGAGTTGTTTACATATAAGCCTATCCATACACATACGGTGACTTTTTCCGGAGGAGGAGAGAATTCTGCTATGTATGCTTCTATCGGCTTTTATGATGACAGGGGATGGACACTGGCTGACAATGTTAAAAGGATTACTGCCAATATCAAGAACTCTTTCTACTGGAACGAGGACAAGATAAAGGTTACTATATCCGCACAAGGAAATCTGCGCAACCAAAACTCGCCGGGAACGATTTCGCAACGTAAAAATACTGTTATCGGAACATTCGAACGTGATTTCGATATTAATCCTTTTAGCTATGCTTTAAGTACGAGCCGCACTTTACGTCCTCATAATGCGGATGGCGAACGAGAGTACTATCGGAACAACTGGGCTCCGTTCAACATCCTGAATGAATTTGAAAACAATTACCTTAAAACCGAAGTGTTGGATCTCAAATTGCAGGGCGAACTCTCATACAGGCTTAATAACAACATTGAAGTAAAAGGATTGGCTACGATACGTCATGCGGTTACCAAAAGTTCGCATTTTATAACTGAAGGATCTAATGTGATACAGGCTTTTCGTGCCAACGAGACTCCCTATGTAGCCCGGGAAAACATTTATCTGTTGAAGAATAAAGATGATCCGATGCAACTGCCCCGGGTAGCATTGACACATGGAGGTATATTCAATAAAACGGAAACTTCTTTGCGAAGTTATTTGGGACGTCTGGCTTTGGATTATAATAAGCAACTGGGCGAGCATAATATACGCGCTTTCGGATTTACTGAAATACGATATGCGGATCGCAGCATCAATCCCTTTCAAGGTTATGGGATACAGTATGATAGAGGGAATCAGGTTTTTTCCAACCCCTTGGTTTTTGAAAAGTTGACCAATGAAGGAGATACCTATTTTTCTCTGACCGAACGTTATGAAAGGGGAGTGACGCTATCGGGCAGCGCTACTTACGGTTATGCTGGAAAATACATTTTCAATGGGGTATTCAATTATGAAGGATCCAACACTGCGGGTAAATATAGTCGTTCTCGCTGGTTGCCGACTTGGAATATCGGAGCCAAATGGAATCTGGATCAGGAGGAGTATATGAAAAAATACTCTACCATTTCAAGACTCGCCCTGCGTGCAAGTTATGGACTAACTGCCAAAATGAATGAACAAGCTATTAACTCTACTGCGGTTTTCAACCATCTTATAGTCAACCGTACTCTTCTGAAAGACAGGGAGAATGCGTTGCGTATTTTACATTTGGAAAATCGTGATCTGACGTGGGAAAAAATGTATGAGTTGAACTTCGGTCTTGAACTTGGACTATTCAACAATCGCATTAGTGCAACATTTGATGTGTACCAACGCAATTCATTCGATCTGATAGATCTTATCCGTACTTCCGGTGTGGGAGGACAGTATTACAAATATGCTAATTTCGGGGATATGCGTACGCGCGGAGTGGAGTTGGCGGTACAGACCCAAAATATATTGAGTGAGAAATTCAGTTGGTCTACCACATTTACTATCAGCGGAATGAAACAGAAGATTACCCGGTTGCTGAATACCCCTAACACCTTCGATATGGTGGCCGGAACCGGACGTGGCAACATTGTCGGTTTTCCACGTGGATCTCTGTTTTCTTTCAATTTTCAGGGGCTTAACAGTGATGGTCTGCCTACTTTCGATTTCGGACTTTATCCTTCCAACAAGGGAGTGAACAGTGAAATATCAGGAGCAGACTTTCTGGATGCCCAGCATTCAAAGTCGTACCTTATTTACCACGGACCTATTGAACCGAGTTATATAGGGGGTATTGCCAATACCTTTAAGTATAAAAACTGGGAATTATCGTGCTTCGTTACCATGCAAGCAGGTAATAAGATTCGGCTGAACCCGTCGTTTGATCCGGCATTTGCCGACCTTAATGTATTTTCCAAAGAGTACTACAACCGCTGGTTGAACCCCGGTGATGAGTGGAAAACAAATATTCCCGTTATTCCTTCACAGGATCTGATACGGAATATCGGAAAAGAAAATATCGAAAAAGCTTATAACACCTATAACTATTCACAAAATAGGGTGGCCGATGGCAGTTTCGTGCGTATGAAAAACATCTCGTTGGGATATCGTCTGCCTCAAAGATTCCTTTCCTTTCTCAAAATCAAGCAGATGAATGTAAAGGTAAACGTGACGAATCCATTCCTGATCTATTCGGATAAGAAACTAAACGGGCAAGACCCTGAGTTTTATAGATCAGGGGGAGTTTCACTACCTACTCCCAAACAATATACGATGACATTGAATGTTGAATTTTAATTGGACAAAAATGAAGAAGACAATCTTTTTAAGTATCATGATCCTTCTGCTGACGGCGTGTCAGGACTATCTGGAAACAAATCCGGATTCTACCCTTGATGTACAAATAGACAGCGAGGACAAAATAGCCGAGCTCCTTACCGGAGCCTATCCCGAAGCCAGTTATTTTGCTTTTCTGGAAGCACGTACGGATAATGTGGAAGAAAGGGTAAACGGCATTCATTCGCGGTTGAACGAAGCGATGTATTATTGGGAAGACTACGATCAGGAAGATTTAGATACTCCGCTGAATTATTGGAATGCATGTTATGCCGGAATCGCTCAAGCCAATCAGGCATTAGAGTTACTCAGTAAATACCCTAAAACAGATCGGGTAAAAGCGTTGTATGGAGAAGCGTTTCTCTTGCGTGCTTATCTGCATTTCATGTTGATAAATATCTGGGCCGAGCCTTACGGAACCGCCAAATCGGCAACAGCCCCGGGCATACCTTATTTAAGTCGATCTGAAAAAAATGCGCTGGTAGACTATGAGCGCGGAACGGTGAAGGAGGTGTATGAAAAGATTGAAAAAGATATGAAACTGGGTCTTTCGTTGGTGGATGATGCTTATTACATCAAGCCTAAATTTCATTTCAATAAGAAAGCGGCCTATGCTTTTGCTTCGCGCTTTTATCTGATTAAGGGAGAATGGAACCGGGTGGTCTCATATTCTGATTATGTACTTGGTGTCGATCCAAAGCCTGTCTTAAGAAACTGGCAGAAGTATAAAAAGGAATTTAACTCCAATAATAAGTATCTCTATATTCGGTATGCAAGTGTTGATGAACCAGCCAATTTATTGTTAACTACCACAGAATCAAGAGTAGCACGTAATATCCCCTCAGAAAAATATGGAGTAACAACCCAAAGTGCCGAAAAGGTGTATAATCAACACGGAATAGACGGATGTTTTAATTTCCGGAAAATGAAGATGCAGCCGTACTTTCTGTTCAACTATAATGATGGGCGTATAGACGACGGACAATATATAGCAAAATTCGATGAACTTTCATTATCCGGTTATACAGGTATACGTCCCAGAGGGCTGTATGTTACCAATGTTTTATTCTCTACCGACGAAGTTATGCTCAACCGGATGGAAGCGTATGCCATGCTTGGAGAGTATGATAAAGCAATAGATGATTTGTTGGTCTACTTATCTGCCAAGTATGGAGTGTACCCTTCTTGCAACCGTTCGGCTTATACGCAGACAAGTGGTGACAATTACCAGACTTATACTCCATTCTATGGAATGAGTATCAATCAGTTGGCGCTGATAAAAATCTTTTTAGGTTTTAGAAGACAGGAATTCCTGCACGAAGGTCTGAGGTGGTTTGACATTCGCCGTTTTTATATATCGGTCAAACGTACATCGAAGTATAAGTTTTACAGGCAACTGGAAAAAGAAGATTCCAGAAAGCTTCTGCAAATTCCGACAGAAGCAGTTAACCGGGGATTGGTTCCTAATCCCCGATAAAGTATTCTAAAAGATAATTAAACAACAAAACCGAGCGTATGAAAATAATAATCAAAAAAGTGAAATTCAGATCTTTTATCCGGAGAAGTCTGTATTTTCTCGTTACCTCTTTCCTATTGGCAGGCTGTGAGAAGGAAGCACCCTTATCTGATCGGAGTGTAGTGGAAGCGGGTGCGGTAGAGCATGAAAAAACAGAGTTGGACAAATGGATATTGGATACATTCACCCTCCCTTACGGCATCGAAGTGGAATATCGGTGGGACAAAAATGTAGTGCAAAACGGGAGCTATATCTATCCTCCCGAAGTCGCTAATGTAAAAAGTGTGCTCAAGGCTATCAAGGCCTTATGGATTGATCTCTACACAAGCCCCGATTTGGGAGGAGAAAAGTTCTTATTGGGAAAGAATCCTCTTAAAATATATATGTACGGAGGAAGAAATGTAGATGGAAACGGGATGGAATTATTAGATAATCCCGAGGCGACAACTAATGAGATGTTTCTGTACAACATCAACGAGTTCGATCCTAAAGATGAAGATAAAGTTTTTGTCTTAATGCGAAGTGTACATCACCAGTTTGCCAGACATCTTATGGAACTTTTCCCTTACGACAGAAGCAGATTCCTATCCATAAGTAGAAATAAATATATCGAATCGACCACCCCCATTGCATGGGTCTTCAAAGGAGAGACGCATGGACGTAGAGTGTTCGTTTTGGCCAGATATGCCAATAGAAAAGGCTTTTTTACCTACCATTCTCTTCTCTCGCCCGAAAAGGACTTTGCGGAAATTATCAGTTCAAAGCTGACACATACCCCCAAAGATATACTTAAAGCCTTGACTGAAGCAAAAACTCCTTATACAGCCGGATCGGATCAGGACCTCCAAAATGCATATAATGAACAAGCTGTCCAGGCATACAAAGAGTTGACAGAAAAGCAAAAATTGGTAGAAGATTACTTCAATAAAGAAATTAAGATTTCGCTTAATTATCTTCAACTGAGAAGTATAAAGCAATTAAAAGCATTTACTAAACAAAAATAAAAAGCATGAAAACAGGATTTCGAATACTGATTCTGATAATGGTTTTCTTTTCATGTAAGGATGAAGGAATCTTCGACTTATCTCCTTCTGAACGGAACGCGAAACATATTAGCGAACTGAGAAAGGAGCTTATAAATGCTCCTTACGGATGGTCTGTCACCTACTTTCCCCGAACAGACTCTCTGCTGTTTACGAATGTGAACGAATTGATAACTCTTCCCAAAGGGATATTCGACGAAAAGTATAAATATGGATATGGCGGACACTGCTTCCTGATGAGGTTCTCTGACAATGGAGTTGTACAGGCTGTGGCCGATTATACCGAGCAGAGTTTGCAGGAAGTTCGGCAAAGTGAGTTTGAAGTAAGCCAAAATACATTCACACAACTGAGTTTTACTACTTATAACTATCTGCACTCTTTGGTGAACGACCGGTTCACCGGTTCTTCGGATTTTCTTTATACAGGAAAAGATATTGACGGAAATCTGATATTTAAAACATCTTCATATACAGAGCCTGCACGGGAGTATATTGTATTTACAAAACTGAAGAGTGATGAAAGTTGGCAGGAGGATATTAGAAAGTCATATGACAATAAGCTGTTCTTTGAGAAGATGAAAAATCCTCAACTAAGTATCCGTAAGGCTGACCGGGTTTATTTTCGAAGCGACATGCGTATGAATGCCACTTATAGCACGGATGGAAATACGAAACAACCACTGGAAGTATATCAACGCTATCGTCTGTTTCTTGCCATAGATTACTTTGCTCCTCGGGGATGGCTTGGGAATAAGGTGAGAGGCTTGGGATCGGGATATGTAGGTACAGCTGACGGCTTGACTTTCAGGCCCGGTATACGGTATAGTGAAACATACACTTTTTATGATTTCCGCAGAGAGGGAGAGCGGTTCGTCTGTGAACTTGTCAAAGTGTTTGACCCTTATAGTAAAACAATGCGTTGGGTAAGCAGACATCTTGCTCCCGAAGGAGAAAAGACCGGAGTAATAGCTGAAATCCGGGATGAAATTTAAATATTAAAAACCAGAATGAATATGAAACATATATGGATAATTTGCCTGCTGGTTGTATGCAGTTGCAATACAGTAAAAGAAGATTTCGCAGTGAATGAAGATTATGAAAAACTATTTCCACCTAAAGAGATAGAGAAACCTGCAAACAAGCGTGGAGAGCTGTTCGTGCAATTGTGCGATCCTAATCAGGCATTGGAAAGTTACCAATACCCCGGTACGGAAACACCGGATGACGCTGAACAATATAAGATAACCCTGATATGTTCGTTTCAGGAAAAAAGTTGGGATGGAAACCTTACAAATGATGTCATTGCCCAGTACAAAGTGAAATATATTAATGAGAAGAAAGAGTTGGTGACAATCAGTTGTGGAAAGAAGAGTGCGGGAGTGGCACGGGAGGATACAGGCCGGTTAATCCCCAACGTAATGTATAATGGAGAGAAATTGGAAATCTCTTTTAATGTCCATTCGGGATTTCCTCTATATCTGTGTGTTACCGGGGAGGGACCCAGGTCTTCCAACATAAAAGCAAGTATCAAAGCCGTTTCTACCGACGGACTGATTGAAATTCCCGGTTTGGAAACAGAGCAATATCAAAATGAGGAAGGGATCAACCCACTGAGGTATCCTTATTGTGAATATTTGATTTTACCTTAAGAAAAAATAGCAAAAAGATGAATTACTTACTGAAATATATACTCTCTTTCTGTCTGCTGACGAGTGTTGCAGCTTGTACCGAAGGGATAAATGAAACAGTGGAAAGTGCGTACCAACTTCCGGTATTTCCTGAACCTTCATACAAATTCTCAAGAAACGGGGAGAGTTCTGTAAATGTGCTGGAATGTGAATTTCTGAAATCTCCCATTGACCGAATTTTTTCGGAATATATGAATGAAGCGCGTATGAGTACTCAAAGAGATTATGACGAAGCACGCCGTATCTATCATGAAGGGACATTCGGACTGAAACCCCAGAAAGAAGTTTCCACTTCTCCTGTACATCTGAACGATAGAGAAAAGATTCTGCGAGACATTGACAATTGGTTTGAAACTTCTGCACGCATTGCGGGTTTAGGGGCGAACATTCCCTCTTACGAACATAGGAACAGGGAAGCTGCGAAAGGTTCGACGGGATATGTAGGCAATAATATAAGCGATTCAGATATCTGTTATGTAGATGAGAAAGGGATTGCCGTGGCCGAGGTTTACAAATATGCTGTTATGGGGGCGATATATCTGGACAAAATATTGAATATACATCTGGGTGAGGAAATATTGGGAAATAACGAGATACTTGTCCGAAACGACCTGACACAACTCTTACCCGGTCATAACTATACAGAGTTAGAGCATCATTGGGATCTGGCTTATGGATATTACAGCTTCTGGAAAACATTGGCTCAGGCCGATGGCTTACCTGCCCTAAAAGACTGTCACTTACGCATCTTCCGCTCATTTGTAAAAGGACGGACCTTTATGGAGACTTCCCGATATGATGAAATGAGGCTACAGGCCGATACCATCAGACAAGAGCTTTCGCGGGTGGTTGCCGCAAGAGCTATGAATCTGCTTGTCGGCCCTAATACATTTGCCAATCTAAAAGAGAATCCCAGACGTGCATTCCGCCTGCTCTCCCAAGCTTACGGGTTGATCTATGCTGCACAATTTGCACGTAATACGCAAGGAAAGCCATTCATTACAAACGAAGAAACCGGAAACTTATTGCATGAACTGGAGAAGAACGATGGTTTATGGGATAAAGAGCGCTTATTGGGAAGAGAGCAAACCGAAGGGGTGTTATATAATTTGGCAACTCGCATTGGAAAAATATTTGGAGTTTCATTGGAAGACATTAAAAAATAAGGAGAAAAATGAGAAAGATACATAAACTGCTTTTACCGATAATTATATTCATGTCGGCAACAATCCAAGTCAAAGCTCAAAAAGAAAATATCATTCCCAATGGAGGATATGAAGAGTGGAGAGATGGGGGACAGCCCATTGGCTGGCGTATAGCAAGCGACTTTAGTCCGGAACAAGTACAGGAGAGGCGTCCCGAGAGTCCGGGTACATATGCACTTAAGATATGGCTCAACGGAGGATCTATCTATTTGGCTCAACCTACACCGGTAGAAGGGGGAAAACAATATGCATTCTCTTTCTGGTACAAAACGAATATAAAAAACACTGAAATAGCAGTAACTTTATTGTGGTATGATGATGGAAGGGTAAAAAGTAGAGAGAAAATACTTTCGGTAAGAACAGTTAAAGATGAATGGAAAAAAGCGGAGGGTGTCGTAACAATTCCGAAGAATGTTTATAGTATGGGGATGGGCATAAAAACACTTCGGGTTTATCAGGAGGGCTATATGCTGTTCGACGATATGTCGATGGTGCCCAAAGGGACCGGACCGGACATATCTTCCGTCCCGAAAGCTCCCCGCAATCTGAGTATAAAAGCGTATCAGAGCGAAATGGAGATCTCTTGGAATAAAGTCATGGATGAAGAAATGCGATGGGAAGTTATGTTTGATGGCAAAACCGAAACAACCACATCCGGAAATTCATATATGAAGACAAAACTTAAACCGGGAAGTGAGCACCACGTTAAAGTAAGAGCAGTAAAGGGTAACGAGTTTTCACCATATGCCGAACGAAAAGGAGTGACGGAAGGAATGAGTAAAGCAGAAAACTCTGAAGATCGGATTCCTTACCTGCGTACTATCACTCCTGACGGGAGTTGCAAGGGGCGTTTCCTAAAGCTCTATTATAATGAACTGGCCAATCCTGATGCGAGAATCTCTTATAAATTGAACGGAATGACAGTTAACCCCAAAGATGATACTTTAGAGTTCCCTGAGTTTGAAGGATTTTACAAACAGTTTCGACTGGAAATCTATATTGATGAGGGAGAAGGTCGTGAATGGGAGATTTTATATCCCCAACTGGGTGTAGAAAAGATTCAAGAATAAAAATACAATTAAATAGGAAATAAACCAATGATAAAGAATGTAATAACCCAATTGTGTATCATTTTTTGCCTTATTTGCTTTTTTGCATGTGAAAAACAAAAAGAAGAACTTCCCGATATCCGGATAGGAAAAGAGAAGGGTGTCGAAGAATTGTTGTTGAATAAACAAACGGAAAAAAGACTCCTTCTCTCAGGCGGAAACGGGAAATATATAGTTAACGTAGAAAACGCACAGATAGCTACTGCCTATATAAGTATGGACACGCTTAAGGTAAAAGGTCTGTTGGAAGGTGAAACGTTTGCCACTATCATTTCGCATGACAAGCGTGCAAGGCTGAAAATCAGCGTGGTCTTTCCCGACTTGGAAGTGAGCCATTCAACGGTTCAGTTCCTTCCCGGATTTAAAAGTAAATACGTAAGTATCTTCGGAGGAGGGGAACTGACCAAATTGGAAGAGAACGACCCGGCGGATATCATGGATATCAAATGGGACGGCTCTACCGGGATGCTTGAGATAAATCCCAAATATGAGGGAGAAGCCCAAGTTATCGCTATTTCTGAAGATGCAAAAGAGAAGAAAATCATCCATATTAAAGTGAGACCGGAAGGAGAACTGGAGACTTCGGGTTGGTATAGTACCAATGCAAGTTCATATTATTTGATTTTGAATAATAAAATGGTAGTCAAAAGAAAAGGAGTAGGTACGTGGATTGCAAACAGCGCCCGTCCTTATGGAGGGGGAGGAGTGACTTATAGTAGTTCTTATATAAAATTAGCTCCCATTGTGAACCCCATACAGGGTGATTCTGTTGATCTGAATATTCTTCGTTATGAATCCCAAAAACCGCAAATAACAGAAGGGATACATTGGTTGTTTGTAGAAGAAGTGCGTGAGTCTGAAGTCATGTTGCGGGGGAGAGGTTTCAAGTTTCTGCTTCCTTATCAGAAGTGAAATATGGATGTGGATTGTGTTAATTTATGGGATTCATTATTTGTGTTAGAATCTACATGATTAATTAATAACTGTGTTTTATGAGTATAGAAATATTGTTGCAAACCGTTGCTGTGGGTTTTTCTTGTCAGTCGCTTTCTTGCGTCACAAAAAAAGTAAGCTGTCTGATTGATAAGATATCCGGCAGGGTGAATGATAAGGGAGCATTGTTATTTGCCCTGTTCATTCTATTGGCGGGCGGGAGCAGGGCAAGGCAACATAGAAAAGAGGATTTTATAATCCGTGGTAAGCAGGTTACAGTTTTTGGACGCAATATATTTACTGACCGGAATTTATCTTTTGAACCTAATCTGGATATCCCTACCCCTGAAGATTATGTGTTAGGGTCCGGAGACGAATTGATTATCGATGTGTGGGGCACTTCCGAAAATACAGTCAGAGAAATTATTTCTCCTGAAGGTACTATTCACGTGGCAGGTATAGGTCCCATCTTTCTGGATGGAATGAGTATACAGGATGCCGAACGGAGCTTAAGACGTGAATTCAGTAAGATTTATGCCGCTATTTCCGGAAAATCGGTTCATATCAAGTTATCATTAGGGGGAATCCGTACCATCATGATCAATGTCATGGGTGAAGTACAGGTACCGGGTACTTACCGCTTGTCGGCATTTGCATCGGTATTCCATGCCTTGTATCGTGCCGGTGGGGTCAGTGGTATTGGAAGTTTACGTGATATTCGTGTTGTGAGAGGTGGAAAAGAGGTCGCTTGCATTGATGTATATGATTACATTATGAAAGGAAAGTTGACGGACGACATCCGTTTATCGGAAGGCGATGTCATTTTGATTCCTCCTTATGAGAATTTGGTTAGTATTTCCGGAAAAGTCAAACGTCCGATGGCGTATGAAATGAAAAAAGGAGAAACCATAACAACTCTGCTCAGCTATGCGGGAGGTTTCACGGGAGATGCTTACCGGGACGCGATACGTCTGTTTCGTCTGAATGGGAAAGAGAAACAGATATACAATGTAGGGCAGGATGATTACCAATCTTTTGTTTTGACCGACGGTGATGAATTGTCTGTTGAGGCGGTATTGCAACGTTTCTCAAACAAAGTTGAAGTTCGTGGTGCTGTGTACCGTGCCGGCGTATATCAATTGGACGATAGTATCACGGGAACTGTCAGGCAGTTGATCAGTAGAGCAGAAGGACTTCGGGGAGATGCTTTTCTCAACAGGGCTTTGTTGAGACGTGAGCATGAAGACCTAACACATGAAATGATCCCGGTCGATTTGAAAAGAATGATGGCTGGTGCAGTCTCCGACCTACGTTTACAGAAAAATGATGTTCTTTATATCTCGAGTGTGAAAGACATTGAGAAAGAAGGTACTTTATCTATCTATGGTGATATAAGGAATCCGGGAGATTTCCCTTATGTTAAAAATACGTCCATACAGGATTTGATTGTAAAAGCGGGAGGATTGCTGGAATCTGCTTCTATGGTCCGGATTGATGTCTCGCGGCGGATTAGAGATCCTAAGAGTATATCATCTTCCACTGTTATCGGAAAAAGCTTTGCGGTTGAACTTAAAAACGGGCTGGTGATGGGGGAGGATAAAGGATTTGAACTGGAACCCTATGATATCGTTTTCATTCGCCGAAGTCCGGGATATCGTAAACAGGCCAATGTAACAGTTGAAGGCGAAGTGGCCTTCACCGGTAATTATACATTAATCCAAAGCAATGAGAGGCTGAGTAGTCTGATAGCAAGAGCCGGCGGACTATCGAAAGAAGCTTATGTAAAAGGAGCGCGTCTGATACGCAGAATGACGGCGGATGAAATGCGTCAGAAAAATGATGTTCTACGTTTGTCGGTCAGAGGAAGTGAAAAGGCTTCTGTATCTCCGGTTACTCTGGAAGCCTCTTCCACTTATCCGGTAGGCATAGAACTTGAGAAAGCATTGGTAAATCCAGGCTCTGACGAAGATATGGTTTTGCGCGAAGGAGATGTACTTTTCGTTCCTAAATATGTCAGCACGGTAACAATCAATGGAGCTGTGATGTATCCTAATACGATACTTTATCAGAAGGGGAGCAGTCTTAGTTATTACATTGAGCAGGCAGGTGGATTTGGAAACCGGGCACTGAAGCGGCGTGTTTATGTAATATATATGAATGGTATGGTTTCTCGTCTGAAAAGGAGAATGGGCAATGCAATTGAACCCGGATGTGAAATAATAGTGCCAAGCAAAAAGGGCAGGAAAAAAACTGTGGCGGCGGACGTTATAGGGATGAATATTTCCATCGCCTCTATTGCCGCAATGGTGGCTGCTATGGTTGGTATGACAAAGTAATGTTCATAATAAAAAGAGTAATCCGACAGCTTTTTGTACCCTTAAGATTAAATAAGGAGGCAACTTATAACAGAGTTAGTGGAAAAAATGTCAGTCAGTAACAAAGAAAAGGGACAATCAGCCTAAAACAAATTAACGGTATACGTAATTTTTTCCATCTTGCGCACTAAGATGTATATCTCGCGTGCTAAGATGTGCATCTTGGCTGCTGAGATATACATCTCGGCTACTGAGATGAACTTTAATTGCCTTCTCAGTTAGGATGGATAATCTGTGCATAATACATCTTATGGCAACTTTTTTTAACTACGGAATTATTTGTATATTACTGAAGTCTTTCGTTATTTTGTGGCGAATTGGTTCACTTATGCTTTTCTGCATAAGTGATTAAAAGGGAATCGGGTGTAAATCCCGGACAGTCCCGCTGCTGTGAAACTCCGGTAGACTTACCGATACTAAACTTATTGCCACTGCATTGCCCAAGTAGATGAGGAGAAGTGTGGGAAGGCATCGGAAAGGAGGAGTCAGTCAGAAGACCTGCCATTCATCAAAGGCTGTTTCTACTCGGGGGGTAGGGGAACAGTGCGAAACGATAAAATAATTCATTTCAAGAACATTTCATGCAAATAATCAAGAGGAATGGGGCAACGGAACCATATAATAGAGAAAAGATAGCCGTTGCGATACGGAAGAGTTTTGCTAGTACCGGAAGAGAAGTACCGGACGAAACCGTTTACACAATTGTAGATGAAGTACAACTCTTTTTGTGTGATGAAGTACACCGTAGCGTGGAACAGATTCAAGATGAGGTAGAACGTAGTTTGATGGAACATGGCTTTTATGCCGAAGCTAAAAACTATATACTTTATCGTTGGCAACGTACGGAACGGAGAAAAGCTTTTAACCATATTGTCAGCAGTATAGGTTCTGAAGCGTTGGCTGACACATTGAAAGATATTCAAAAGGATTTTGTTGCCAATGAATATAGTTTGATGATCCTGGCAGAGAAGTTTGTAAACCTCTGCAAAACCGATATGACAGCTGAAGAGAGGTTGACGACTCTTATTAAGGCTGCCGTAGAGCTTACTACGCAAGAGGCGCCTGACTGGGAATTTATTGCTGCCCGTTTGTTTAATTTTCAGTTGACGCAGAAGTTAAAGGTACAGGCAGAAATTGCCGGTATTTATTCTTTTTATGACAAGCTGCGCTATTTGACGGATGAAGGTTTGTATGGTGACTATATCCTGAGCGCTTATTCTCCACGAGAAATAGAAGTGGCTGCCGGGTTTATGTGTCCCGAACGTGATAAACTTTTCAATTATTCGGGATTGGATCTTCTCGCGAAACGTTATCTTATCCGTACGCACTCACATGAACCAATGGAATCGGTACAAGAAATGTATTTGGGGATTGCGCTTCATTTGGGTATGTCCGAAAAGTGTGATAGATTGCAGTGGGTAAAGAAGTTCTATGATATGCTGAGTCGGTTAGAAGTAACCATGGCAACCCCTACACTGTCCAATGCCCGCAAGCCTTATCACCAGTTATCCAGTTGTTTTATTGATACAGTGCCCGATAGCCTGGAGGGGATTTATCGCAGTATCGATAATTTTGCCATGGTCAGTAAGTTTGGCGGAGGAATGGGAATGTATTTTGGTAAGGTGCGTGCGGCAGGAGGAAATATACGAGGGTTTAAGGGAGTGGCAGGCGGAGTAATACGCTGGATGAAACTGGTAAATGACACTGCCGTAGCTGTCGACCAACTGGGTATGCGTCAGGGAGCTGTAGCAGTATATCTGGATGTCTGGCACAAAGATTTGCCCGAATTCCTGCAACTCCGCACCAATAATGGAGACGACCGGATGAAGGCACATGATATCTTTCCTGCCGTATGCTATCCTGATTTGTTCTGGCGTATGGCAAAGGAAGACCTGAATCAGCAATGGCACTTGTTCTGTCCCAACGAAATTATGAATGTCAAAGGGTATTGCCTGGAGGATTATTATGGAGAAGAGTGGGAGCAAAAATACTTGGATTGTATAAACGATCCTCTTCTCTCTAAGCGGGTTCTGAACATCAAAGATATTGTCCGGTTGATACTACGCTCTGCCGTAGAGACAGGGACGCCTTTCACATTCAACCGGGATACAGTGAACAGGGCTAATCCTAATTCGCATCGGGGGATTATTTATTGTTCTAACCTATGTACGGAAATAGCTCAGAATATGTCATCCATTGAAACTGTTTCCACTGAGGTCCGTACGGAAGGTGGTGATACGGTTGTAGTCAATACCGTCCGTCCCGGTGACTTTGTCGTTTGTAACCTTGCCAGCTTGTCGCTTGGACATCTTCCATTGGAGGATGAACGGCAGATGAAAGAAAAAATAGCTGTTGTAGTACGTGCGCTCGACAATGTGATTGATTTGAATTTCTATCCTATCCCTTTTGCCCGGATAACAAACCATCGGTACCGTAGCATCGGTTTAGGGGTGAGCGGTTACCATCACGCACTTGCATTGCGCGGTATCCGTTGGGAAAGCGTGGAGCATCTTAATTTCATTGATAAAGTATTTGAGTGTATCAATTATGCCGCCATCGAAGCAAGTGCCGGGCTTGCTAAGGAAAAAGGAAGATATGTTTATTTCGAAGGAAGTGACTGGCAAACCGGAGCTTATTTTGCGAAACGTGGTTATGATTCTCTTCAATGGAAAGATTTGGCGGCCAAGGTTGCGGCAGATGGCATGAGAAATGCTTATCTTCTGGCTATTGCTCCTACCAGCAGCACTAGTATCATTGCCGGAACAACTGCCGGAACAGATCCGGTCATGAAACGTTTTTTTCTTGAAGAAAAGAAGGGTGCCATGCTTCCGCGAGTGGCTCCGTCATTGTCTGATAAGACGTATTGGTTGTATAAGGGAGCTTACCGGATAGACCAGACATGGAGCATACGTGCTGCGGGTATCCGGCAATTGCATATTGATCAGGCACAAAGCTTGAATTTGTATATCACCAATGATTTTACCATGAGACAGGTATTAAACCTTTATCTGTTGGCATGGGAATGCGGAGTAAAGACAGTGTACTATGTACGCAGTAAATCGCTGGAAGTGGAAGAATGTGAAAGTTGTGCATCCTGACTAACATTAAATAATAAATATGGAAATAAAGAAATTAAAGAAGAATGCCCTCTTCAATCCCGAGGGTGATACCGAACTCCGTCTCAGAAAAATGATTGGCGGGAATACAACTAATTTGAATGATTTCAACAATATGCACTACAAATGGGTGAGTGACTGGTATCGTCAGGCCATGAATAATTTCTGGATACCCGAAGAAATCAATCTTACTCAGGATACAAAGGATTATCCACATCTGGATAAGGCGGAACGGACAGCTTATGACAAGATATTGAGCTTCCTTGTTTTCCTTGACTCCCTGCAAAGTAACAATCTGCCTACTATCAGTGAATACATTACAGCAAATGAAGTCAATCTCTGCTTGCATATTCAAGCCTTTCAAGAGTGCGTCCATAGCCAAAGTTACAGTTATATGCTGGACTCTATATGTAGTCCGGAGGAGCGCAATGACATTCTGTATCAATGGAAAACAGATGAGCATCTATTAAAAAGAAACACTTTTATAGGTAATTGCTATAATGAATTTCAGGAAAGCCAGGACAGCTTTACGTTGATGAAAACATTGATAGCCAATTATATACTGGAGGGTATTTATTTTTACAGTGGCTTCATGTTTTTCTATAACCTGAGTCGTAACGGAAAGATGTCTGGATCTGCTCAGGAAATCCGTTATATCAATCGGGATGAAAATACCCATCTTTGGCTGTTTCGTAATATCATTCTGGAATTGAAGAAGGAAGAACCGGAATTGTTTACTTCTGATAGGGTGAAAGTATACGAAGCGATGATGCGTGAAGGAGTGAAACAGGAAATAGAATGGGGGCAATATGTGATAGGTGACGAGATCCAGGGATTGAATAAGAAAATGATAGAAGACTACATTCATTATTTAGGAAACCTCCGCTGGACCAGTCTTGGATTTACTCCATTGTATGAAGACAATTTAAAAGAACCCGAAAGCATGCGTTGGGTATCACAATATTCCAATGCCAATATGGTAAAGACTGATTTCTTTGAGGCTAAGAGTACTGCTTATGCAAAAAGTACAGCATTGGAAGATGATTTGTAATTGGTACATAAATGAAAGATATAATCCTTCACTTCACTCCTCACAAAAGTTTCCATTTCGATGATTTTCCATTCGCTTCCGAACCTGGTTCTGCCGCAGAAGACAGGGCAGAAGATAAGAAAGGATAGTAACTCTCCGTAGAAGACAAAACACCGGAACCCCGACCAAATTTATGGTTTGAATTCCGGTGTAGTCTTCCTTCAAGCAGTTTTTTTCATAACGTAGATCCTGCGGTAATACAACACTTCCCGGAACTGCCATCAATATAAATGCCATCATCAAAGAAACCACCTCCTTCAACGGACTGCATCGCTGCACTACGCTCCGGTTCCGGTAATTACTCTGGTGGCAGAAAAAAAGATAATCAAGCTATTCCGATTCATCCCGAACTCGCAGGACTGTGTGCCCACAATCCAGTTGATCCTGAAGTTGGTAAAGACTATAGCAAATGCTCTGCTGCGCCAAAGGCGGAACAGGCGAGGCTGTAGCCACTGTTATAATAGAATATTCCACTAAACAATCCGACGTGAAGCCCAGACGGGCGAGTTGTTCCCAATCCATGCGGTTCTCAAAGCCCAACGGTTGCGGACTTGTTCCCCTGCTTCGGATTGTCCGGGGGAGGAACCGGTAAACGACTGTTATTCCGTTGCGGTGGGAGATTTCTGCTCCTGCACCAGTATCGGATAATCATTCGGATTGATCTTGTACAGGTCGAGGAGATCCTGTTGTCTTCGGGATATCCCAGCATGTCGGTAAACACGTCCGTCGTCGTCCTTGTCGGCCACGAGTAATACTTCTTCTTCATTCTGATTTTCTTTCATTGTAATTTGCTTTATGTAACTTGCATCTATCGTAATGCGGGGCGAAAGTAGATGCAAGTGTCTGTAATTCAATGGAACCTGAATAGCGTGGCACCAAGTGGCACTAAAGTGGCTGCTTGTGGCATAATTTGGTGATTTATTATAAATTCTTTCATGTTTGTTCCACCTGATGATATTTTTTGTATTTTTGAAGAATTATAAATCAAGAACTTACGTAAACACACAACCAATATGAAATATAAAACCAGTCTGATAACTATTTTATGGGGAAGCCCTTTATGTTTTACCTTACCTGTTTTAGCACAAAATAGCCTACAACATCAAAAAGACTCTTTGCGGCAAGTGATTGAACACTCTGAAGGTATTGATAAACTAAAGTCATACAACAGATTGTACTATTTATATATGTCGGAAGTTGGCGACGACCAAAAAATGGATACATTGCTGAGGCTGTTCAGCCGGGTTGAAGCTGAAGCCATAAAGTAGGGAAATGTAGAAATGCAGGGAATGGTGTATGGAAATACCATCATATCCCACATAAACCGGAAGGAGTATGATGAAATCATTCAAAAAGCGTCCGGCTATCTTGACTTTTATATTCGGCATGAACTGTGGAAATTCTATTATCAGATCAATATGCAGCTAATCACTGCCTATAATCTGAAAGGGGATTATAAACAAGCAGCCGAAGCAGCAGAACTAATGTTCGACCGTGCCAGGAAGCGGGAGGATAAGGCAGGGATGGCATTGGCGCTCTATGCTACCGGAATCACTTATAATGTTCAGAATAGATGGAAAGAGGAAGAAGAATGTTTCAGAGAGTGCGTCGGCTTATTATGGGAAGTTTCGGGATACGACAATATCCTGACACAATCCTATGCGTTCTTATGCATTGCTCTCCGGGCACAGGTAACATAGCTGTCACGCATTAACTGGTTGTGGAAGTGTGAACGGATAAAGAGGCCGCCGTGGTGATAAACACCGTCGGTAATATCTTTTTCGGGCAAGTCGTCGGCGACACGGCAAAAACGCTTTCAGACCGCTTTGGGAAAGTGTTGCAGAAACGCCAGTCGATGACCATTAACCGCAATAACAAATCAACGTTCATCTCTAACCCAATGGATTCTCTTATTTCCCCCAGCAAGATTTCAAATCTGACACAGGGGAGGTTTGCCGGTGTGGTGGCGGACAACTTCGACGAGTGTATCGAGCAGAAAATTTTCCATTGTGAAATTGTCGTTGATAACGAGCGGGTAGCTGCCGAAACCAAAGCGTACAAGAAAATCCCCGTTATCACCAACTTTGTAGATGAAAACGGCATTGACCACATGAAAGAAATGATACAGGAGAATTATAACCGCATCAAAGCCGAAACCAAGCAGATCGTTGCCAATGAGTTACAACGCATTGCCGACGACCCCGACCTGTGCCACCTGTTGCCGAAAAAGGAGGAATAGAAATGACAAACTAAAAAAGGTAAGAAAAGTCCATTAATTTTTTACCTTTTGGGTTGTGAAACTTAAGATGAAGCACGCCCTTATAAATTACAAAATCTCATCTCTAAAATTCAAATAGTAACCTGATTTTAGTAATTCTTCATCACTTTAGGCGAAGACCTTTTTTCGTTATTATTTTGCTCCTCAAGTCTTTTTCCGTTAATCGCATAGTATATTTGATAGAATATTATACCTTTGTACATTTTTTATAAAAAATATTAGTATGGCATTTACCATTAATTCTATAGAAATATATTCAGAATGTAAGTTTCGAAAAGTAGTGAAGCCAGGAAAATACACTTTTGTTTCCAGAGTGGAAGATACAAATGGATTTTTCGGGAAAAATATCATGGTGTCTGCCATTGTTGGGAAAAATGGTAGTGGAAAATCGTCCCTGCTAGAACTGATATTCCGGATGATAAATAATCTGAGTGCCTTTATGGTTATTGGCAACAGACGTCCATCAGCGGCAAAGATGTTTTATGTAAAAGGTATAAGGGCGGATTTAAGTTACGAGATAGATGGGATGTGCGGCATTCTGAAAAGTCGTGATATGAGCATGGGGTTAGAATATAATGATGAAAAAGTTTGTTTTGGTGAACCCTGCGAGGAATTTACGGACTATGAAGATTGCAGCAAAACAAATAACGATAGAAAGATTGAGCTGATGAAACAATTTTTCTATTCCATTGTAACCAATTACTCATTACAGGCTTATACGGCAGAAGATTACAAAAATGAGAAAGTATGTGAGATAACAAAGGAGGGGAAACTTACAGAGAAGACTGAAACCGGTATATGGATTAACAGCTTATTTCATAAGAATGATGGTTACTTAACGGCTATGAATCTTAATCCATTCAGAAACAATGGAAAAATTGACATGGTGATAGAAGCTAGATTAGCACGACAGCAGGGCGGACGCTCAATAAGTATAACATCTTATCATTTTCTATATTTTTTCAATACCAATGACTTTATCTCTTATTTTCTCATCCCATCCACATGCTTTCCTCTTTCCTGCCATTCCCAGTTTGATGTCACTCTGTTTCAATAGCATGAGTGCTAACTTTGATATGGCAGAAAAGTTGATAGCTGCATTTCCTGTTTTCC
>CXQJ01000028.1_pt1 | contig 28439 bp, 25 predicted proteins | sample 591471 | NCBI WGS metagenome assembly CXQJ01 (sample SAMEA3491291, study PRJEB9169) | human gut metagenome | biome: ENVO:mammalia-associated habitat; material: ENVO:feces | place: Bangladesh | collected 2010-04-07 | reverse complement strand
ATAATCAGTGCAGAAGATACACCGGTAATATTGTTCGTAATAGCCAGTTCAAAGTCTTTCCATCCTATCTTGTAGAATCCCATGCCGATCAGTACACAAACAGCTGTTGTGGTCAGGAGGGACACCTGGCTGCCTCCGCTGAGTGCATCGCTGCCAAATGTGCGTATGGTGGCAAATAGCAGGGCAACCAGTACGATCAAGGGGATCAACGAGACAAGGGGCGAGGGGATTTTTTTCATGATTCTTCTTTTCCTTTTTTATTTTCAAGCATCTATTCCTGTAAATGTTTTCAGTGCGTAACCTATCAGGAAGCTGATACCGGCTACACTGAAACTGAGTACCACCATTTCGGTAAATCTTTTGCGGAAGCTCTCTCCGCGTGCCACGGAATAGTAGTAATTGAACAATGCGATGATCATTAAAGCCATGGCCAACATTACCCCTAAAGCTATCAGTACGTTTTCAATCAGGATGAACGGAGCAACCAGTGCCGCCACCGTGATGATATAGGCGATTCCCGTATAGATAGCTGCTTTCACCGGGTGTTTGTTTTCTCCGCCTTCCGATTTGGTCGAGAGGTATTCGGACGAAGCCATTGATAAAGCTGCCGCTATTCCGGTGATGCTTCCGGTCAGGGCAATCAGCCTGGAGTCGCTTAATGCCAAAGTGAAACCGGCCAGTGCTCCGGTAAACTCTACCAAGGCATCATTTAGGCCGAGTACTACCGATCCCATATATTCAAGCCGCTCTTCGTTGATCAGTCCGATTAGTTTCTGTTCGTGGATTTCCTCTTCTTTGGCCAACTGCTGGAGATCCGGAAAATCGGTATATTTGGCATAATCATGATGTGCGTTCTCTTCGCTCGATTCCATCAGCTTAATTGCAAATGTAATACCCAGGACCCGTGCCAACCAGTAGTATTTGGCTATACGCATCCGGTCGGGTGCTACATCGGTTCCTGTATACTTCTTCAGTGTGGCATAATGTGCCTTTTCTTCTTCTGAAATCAGGCGTAATACTCTGCGGTTCGATTCGTCTTTTTCAATAGAGGCCAGCCGTTCGTATACGATGCTTTCGGTTTTTTCGTTTCTTTGGAAACGGATAAACTCTTCATTCATTTCTTTATTCAGGTTCGTTTTCATAACTCTTAATTTTGCAAGATATCCTGTCTTCTGCACCACCAATAGCGGATAAATAATATCCCTGTGAACATAAGTGCCAGTGAGAGTCCGGTGTAGAAAACCGAGATGAACGTGTCGGGTAACAGATGTAGCGAACGAATGGTAATTCCCATCGCTATCATGAAGCACATGACAATCCAGCCCTTTGCGTCAAAAAAAGAGAAGGGGCAATTTTTTTCCTTTTTCTTTTGTTCGATCCGGCGGGTATGTTTATAGTAGAGCTTTCGGAAGACGAGAATAAAAAACAATAGGAAGACGACCGTAGCTTCGCCTACCTTGAAGTGCCAGTGTCGTGAGTCATTGAGCCAGGTCACAATACCTATACGCAGGAGATTGGCCCCCGCTATTATCCAAACGATACCGGCTGTGATTAATAATACTTGTCTGTTTACTCCGTACTTCATGTCTATATAACAATTATTAGGTGACTTCGGATTATCGTTTTGAGAAAAAAGTAATCAGCAGTGAACCGATGGTCAATGCTATTCCCGTACCAACAACTCCATGCCAACCGAATGCCTGCCAGAATGTTCCTGCCAGAAACGTCCCCGTAGAGGCACCTATGAAGTAAGTGGTCATAAAAATCGTATTAATGCGGTTAGAAGCACTCGGACAGAGTTCGAAGATGCGGGTCTGGTTGCTTAATTGGATACATTGCATACCTATATCGATGATAATGATGCCGGCAACTATACCCCAATAAGAGTTTTCCCCTGCACACAGCAGGAACCAAGCCAATAAAATCAGTCCGCATCCGATGAAATTGAATCGTCTGACCCCGACTCTCCGTACATACTTTCCTACGAGGGAAGCTGACAAAGCACCGGCAATGCCACACAACCCTAACATACCGATGACATGGCTGTCGGCATAGAATGGGGCACCTCCCATCTTAAATGCCAGACACGACCACATAGCCAGAAATGAACCGAAAGCAAGTGCAGCACGGACAGAGAAAATGCGAAGTTCGGGATATTGCTTCAATAATGAATACAAAGACTTCATTAAGTCGCTATACCTCCCCTGAAAGTTAGGGCGTATGTCCGGCAATACCCGCATGACCACAATGCCACATAACAGCATCATACCTGCGGCGATATAATACATTTCGCGCCAGCCAAACAGTTCTCCTATAAATCCGCTGACCACTCGTGAAGCCAAGATGCCGGTCAGTAATCCCGAAACTACGATCCCTACGTTCCGTCCCTTGTTTTCCGGACGCGAGAACTGAGAGGCTATCGGGATAAATATTTGTGGCATCACCGAACAGATACCTGTGAGAAGCGAAGCACAAAGAATGATATGGATGTTGGGAGCCATTGCGATGACGAGCAACGAGAGAATCAATACGGAGAAACTGGTAAGAATGATACGTTTCCGCTGGTATAAGTCACCTAAAGGAACGATAAACAATAATCCGAGCGCATAACCGATCTGTGTCACCATGGCGATCAGATTGGTTTTAAACTCCGAAACGCCCAGTTCATGGCGAATCATGTTCAGTAAGGGCTGGTTATAGTAAAGGTTGGCTACCGATATGCCTGCAACAATGGCGAGTGTCCAGAGTATCGAAGCTGGTAATCCACCATTTTCTTTCAAAATCTGTTTCATGGCGCAAAGTTACCATTTTGGGGGCTATTCCACAAAGAACGTTGTTGAAATTGTATTTCCTTCGTCGTCTACTGCTGTCAGCGAGTGCTTTCCCGGAGCAGGGCGTAGAGAGAATTTATGGAAGTCTTGTGTCTGCATCAGGTAGGTTTCGTCCAGATGCCAGTAGACAGTTGTGTTGGGATGGCTGTGGACCAATTCGACGGTCAGCTGTCCTTGGTTACCATCCATCTGTTTAGGCAGATGGATCCGCGCTCCCATCGGAGGATAGATAAACTGCATCGGCTGGAAACGGTCTTCTCCGCATCCGGGTTTGAAGGGGGGGAGCGGATGATACTCAGGATGATGCTGTTTATAATACCACTCCCATACGGGTGGAAGGGTAAACCAGTTTTGGCGGGCAACCGGTTCACTGTCAGCACAGTTTTCATAGATACGGAACCGTTCATCTGCTGATAGGGTGACCGGGTGGTGATAGGGGCAGGCTTCCGTTCTGAGGCCTTCCGGAAGAATAAACAGGGTATCTGTTTCTTCACAAAACCGTCCTTTCAAATGTCCGGATTGCCGACAGATCTCTGCTTCAACCAGTTTACCTTGTGGCCGCTCGAACCAAGGAGAGGAGGGGAGCAGATTGAATACATCGAACAGGACAGGCCCCGCTGTACGGGCTCCTACCAGTCCGGGCTTGCCTTCACCCGTAGCATTTCCGACCCATACACCTACGGCATATTTTGGAGTTACCCCCACTGCCCAGGCATCCCGGAAACCATAACTGGTACCCGTTTTCCAGGCAATGGTTTGCATGGAAGGAATGGTACGCCAGTCTATCTCTTCGGGGCGGTTTACTTCTTTGATGGCGTCAAATGTCTGCCAGACTGCTCCGGGTTGGAATGGCGGATGTTGAATGATGGCCGGGGATCGGTGGGCGGAGAGGGAGTCCGATAATAATAAGGTACAAGGGGTCTGTACCAGTCCGTTGAGGCTGCGTCCCATATTGGCATAGGCCGAAGTGACATCCCAAAGGGTAGCTTCCGCTCCTCCCAGAATCAAAGAAAGTCCGTAGTGTCCTGAGGGACGGTTTAAGGTGGTCAGCCCTATCTGCTTCAGAAAATTGTGGAACTTGGGTACTCCATACCGTTGTAACATTGTGACCGAAGGAATGTTGAGCGAACGTGCGATGGCTTCCGAAGCCGGTACGGCACCTTCGAATTGCTGGTTGAAGTTTTGTGGAGTAAAGCCATTAATGTTGACCGGAACGTCCGGTAACAGAGTATTGGGAAGAATCTCTCCTTCCTGTAGCATTGCATAATAAAGAAAGGGCTTGAGAATGCTTCCTGTGCTGCGTGGTGACCGGATTACATCTACCTGGTTACCGCTCTTTTTCTTGTCGAAGTGTACATTGCCGCAATAAGCAATGGCCTGATTGGTACGAATGTCAATTACGAGGATGGCCATATTTCGGATATCACTTCGCTTGAATTCGCTGTTCCACCTTTCTACCAGACTTTCTATCTGAGTTTGTATACCCTTGTCGATGGTCGATACGGAATATTCTCCATTTCGGGTCTGATAGAAATGGTCTGTCAGATGGGGGGCTATCTGTGGAAGAGGCAAAGGTTCCTGGGGAAGTGGCTCACTGATAGCCAGTTCATAAGTGGAAGTATCGAGAATACCTTTTTGGTGCAGGTGTGTCAGCAGTCGGTTTCGTTTGTCAAGTAATGCTTGCCGGCTTTTCGAAAGGTGGATCATGGCGGGAGAGTTGGGAAGTACGGCAAGCATAGCCGATTCCGCCCAGGACAGTTCTTCTGCCGAGTGTCCGAAATAGCGCCATGCAGCAGCATCCAGTCCCACTACATTACCTCCGAAGGGGGCATGCGAAACATAAAGTGACAATATCTTCTTCTTGGAATAACGGAACTCCAGCCGGGTGGCTCCTATCATCTCGATCAGTTTTTCCTTGAATGTACGCGGCTTGTTCCGTGCCAGCCGAATCGTTTGCATCGTAAGAGTGCTTCCCCCGCTGACGATTCGCTTGTGTCTGAGATTTTGCAGGGCGGCTCTGCCTATTGCCAAGGGGTTGACTCCCCAATGGCGGTAGAATTGACGGTCTTCAAATTCAACCAGACAGGTAGCTACTTTTTCCGGTGTGTTGTCGCGCGGAGGGAAACGCCATTGTCCATCCGTGGCGATACGGGCACCGAGAAGTTCCCCATTACGGTCGACCAAGACAGTAGAATAGGGAGAGGTGAATAATTGCCGGGGAAGACAAAATAAGTATAGGAGAAGTAGGAGGAAGAGAGAAATCTTCCACCAACTTTTGAAATATTTCTTCCACCCCCTCCCTTGTGGGGAGGGGGGAAGATTGTTTGGTTTAAGAATACGGTTCATCAGGTTTTATTTGATAGTTTTACCTGATGACTTGCGTCCTTCCGGCCTGTGTCCTTGCCTGTGCATTAGCATCATACATCGCTTCACACTGGATAGCCGGCATAACAAAATCACCGGCATAGGTCGCCTGTAAGCGGACGGTAAATGTTTTGGCTTGTCCCTGCTGTAAGTTAAAGTAGGTCAGTATCCGGTCATCGCGAATATCCTGATAGCTATAAGGAGCAGAGGTTGTAATCTGTCCTGCCATTCGTTCATTAAAGATCTCCCAGCCGGCAGGAATGATATGTGTCAGTGCCAGATTCGTATAATCCGTCGTACCACTGATGTTGGCTACAGTTACCACTGCCATAAAGTCCGTACCCTGATTCAGAGAACGTGTATCTATCGGCGAGCCGTTATTGTCTAAATACCTTACGTTCAGGCGTAGATTATTGGCCATCGGCGGCAATGTGTCGTTCAGTAATTGGGTACGTGTGATCAGATCTGCGTTTAGAGACCCTTTCCCGTTATTTTTCAGGATTACTTTTCCTTCATGTGGTGAAGTGGGGAGTGATGCCTCGTATATGGCTTTGGCTGATTTTACAGCCGGTTGCTGTTTGCCATTCAACGTCCAGTTAAAGTCCAGCGTACCGGACAGTTTTTCTGCCAAACGTCCCATTGCCATCAATGAAAAGGCAGTAGACTGTGTGCTGAACCATGTCTCTTGTGCCAGGTTGTGTGAAACGATTTTGGCTTGTTCCATGGCCTCACGCTGGCGGTTCATCAGCAGTAAGGTTTCAAGTATCATTGCTTCGTCACGATCGGATGAACCGTATACATAGTTATTCGATGAATAAGGTTCTACGGTTGTCTTAGCACTGAATACCAGTTCACCGGCTGCTTTCTCTTTGCCGTTGAGTGCATAGGCGGCTGCCAAACGCCATTTGGCTTGTTGCGAGAGTGCCGGCAATTCTTTCATCCGGTTCATGGCTCCATGTTCAGGTGATCCCGCCATAGCCAGTGTGTAAAGGCGGAAAGCCTGCTGGAGGTCTGCCTGCCAATACCACCAGTTCTGCTCTTGTGTGACGGGTTGCCAATTCTGGGATGCTGCCTTTTGGAAGCGTTTCCATTTGTTCAATACATTACTGTTCACTGCATAACCCTTTTCTTGTGCTAATACCAGGAACATACCTGCATAAGAGGTGATCCATTCGTTTGCCGAGGCATCTCCCGGCCAATAGACGAAACCTCCGTTGGGAAGTTGACGCCCGTATAGTTGACGGATAGCTTCCTGTACATTGGTTTTTATCTTTTCCGATTCCTCGTTGTCTACTGTTTTGAACTGGCTGACGAACAGCAGCGGAAGGGCTTTTGAAGTCAGTTGCTCTGTACAGTTGTGCTGATAATTGTATAGGAAATCGAAACGGCGGCTTATGTCGACAGACGGGATGCGTGAGACCTCCAACTGTATACTGTTTCCTTCCGAATCGTTACTTAACTGGTAATGGAGCTCTTCACTCTTTCCGGCTTCCACCCATTTACTCTCACGCAAAGTGACTACCGGATTCGGATTACGTACCTCTATCTCGATTGTTTCTTTGGTACTTTGTCCGTTACCGTTAGCAGCCAGATGGATGGTAGCTTTCCCGGTTTTCGTACCTGTCTTTAATTTAAAGAAGATAAGCCGGTCACCGGTTTGGTTGAAAGTAAGCGTCTGTTGCTTGCTGCCGTTCACTTGTACTCCGGCACCGGAAGCCTGTATGGATACGTTTACATTCTTCACACTGTTTTCCAATGCGAATACGTTAACAGGAACTTCAATCTCTTCGCCGATACTCAGTACACGTGGCAGTGTCGAAAGAATCATTAACGGAGTGCGTACAGGAGCAGTTTTTTCTACATTTCCGTATGCTCCGTCCTGACCGGCCACTACCATGGCACGTACGGAACCTACATACATTGGTAAAGTGATCTGGTGAGTGCGGCTTTTTCCTTTGGCAATACTGAAAGGACCGATGAATTTCACTACCGGCTTGAAGCGGTTTGCTTTCTGGTCCGATGGCTTCAGGGTTTCATCACCGCCTGTGCTGAACATCGATCCATAGCTTCCCGCTGTGGCTCCCAGTACATCGTCATACATATCCCAAGTACGGATTCCCAGTGCCTCACGGGCATAGAAACTGTTCCAGGGATCCGGTGTCTTGAAGTTGGTTAAATCAAGCAGCCCGTCATCTACAATAGCGAGCGTATAAGTCATCGGTTTACCGTGCCTTTCGCTTACGGTCAGGTTGAATGCCTGTTCGGGACGAAGCACTTCCGGCATCTTGATTTGCGGCTCAAGAACCGTTTGCTTATCAGTTACGAATACCGGCATTATACCGTACATGCGGATAGGGAGGTCGTTTACCGTTTGCGCATGGGGTTGCAGCAGGCTGATATGAAGATAAACATTCGGAGCCATTTCGGGAGTCACCTTAAACTGATATTTGGTGTCCTCCTTCCCCGATACTTCAATCCACTCCCGTTGAATTACGGATGAACCGTTTTCAAGTGTTACCAGTGCTCTTCCTCCTGCGGAAGCCGGCAATATGGCTGTTACGGTTTCTCCCGGTTCGTAGGAGTCCTTGTCGATGGAGAAAGATAACATCTTGATACCACTCGGGTCACTCTTATTGGAACGTCCCCGCCAGTCAGGCCAGTCCACATAGATGGTACCTCCCGTAGCATGTCCGCTTTCGCGGTCTTTCACGTAAACCAGATACCGTCCCCAATCCGGATAATTCACTCTGAAGCTGAATTGTCCCTTTCCGCCTACTGTGTTGAGCCGTCCTGTAGCTACGGGGCTGATGGAGCTGCTGTTGATGTATGTTTCGAATGATTCGTTATCGTTTTCCCACCACCAACTCCAACTGATGCGGTATATTTTGTATTCCAGCCCGGAACGGTTCACCGGTTTTCCGTCGGGACTGACTGTAATGACATCAAACACATGATCTTTATCTGTTTCGATATATCTGCCCTGCGGTTGGTTCAGGTTGATACCTACGTATGACGGGAAAGGAGAGTAGGGGACAGACTGAGTTTGGATACTGGCATCTCCACCCGGCTCGAATACCTGAGTCGTGATGTTGGCTTGAAGCATGCCCGGGGCATTTTCCGAGGTAGGAAGTTTCAGCATGAATCCGGCATTGCCACTTTCGTCCAGTGTACCACTGAATACATCGGTTCTTACCGAGGTGAATTCCGTAGCCGGATTATTGAAAATGTAAGTTCCATAATTCTTGAATTGGGTGTTGACTTTCGATAAAGACATTTCTACCTTTGCCTTCAGGCGTGATGCAGTGGCTCCTGTCAGCCATGCTGACGAAAGGTGTGCCTGTACTTCTTTATCTGAAGCTTTCAGGATTTCTCCCGGCAATTTCAGGTTTATTTTCAGGCGGTTCGGCTTGATGGTTTCTACCCGAAGCGCTTTGTGAAAGGCAGTACCTCCCACCTTTATGTACGCATTCCATAGTCCGGTTGGGTCTTCTGCCTGCGTCGGTATCTTGAATGTATAGAATCCATTCAGTCCGTTGGTTGAAATAAGTTTGCTATAAAATTGCCCCCTTGGATTATAGAGCTCCAATGCTACAGGATGTTTGTCCGGGATACGTTTGGCACGATCTTCCAGAATAAACGAGATATGCAGAGTGTCTCCCGGACGCCATACTCCTCTTTCACCGTACACAAATCCTTTCAAGCCTTTTTGGATGTCCTTGCCGCCCACATCAAAGCGGCTGGTGGACTGTTCTTCTCCGTCTGCTACTTTTACGTAGGCTTTTTGCTTGTCTGATTCCGCTACTACGATGAAAGGCACCCCTTTCGTTTCAATTGTGGCGAAACCTTCCGAATCCGTCACTGCTTTACCTACAGGCTGTAACTGGAAATTGTAAACAGTGACTTGGGCTTTTTCCACCGGTTTGGTATCCAGGATGTTGTTTACTGCTATCCAAAGTTTATTCATTGAATTGCGTTTCACAATCATGCCGATGTTGGAAGCCAGCACATTACAAGTGGCTATCCGGTCAGATGTCATGTAATAAGACGGGTGACAAGGGTTGTCCCGTTCATCCCATCGGTACTGACTCCAGTCGGCATTTTCATTTCCGCTGAAATAATAATATGTTTCGGGTTTGTCCCAGACTGCTTCATCTTCTTCCGGAAGAGTGCCGGATGTGACTTTGGTCAAAGATTCGGTTTCCTCGGAAAATTGCATTCTCGGGCTTTCACCACCACAAGGGTAGGCCGAATACTCCTGTTTGAACGAAAGGATGACACGATAAATAGCACCCGGTTCCTGATGGATCAGACCTGCCAGGTCAATAGAATAGTTTTCCCATTTATGAAGGTCTTTTGATGAATCTTTGCCTAAAAACAATGTTTTTTTGTAAACCAGTCTTCCGGATCTTCTTAATTCATTGGCCGAAGAAAGCGAATTGTTTTGCATAAACATCAGTACATTGTTTTCAAAGATGCGGATAACCCGCAAATCTACTGCATACAGGTTGACGGCCCGGAACGGAATGACAAGGTTTTTTGAGTCGGGAATGATGGCACCTGCAGAGGCTATTTCTACCTGAGGTTTCAGACTCAGTTCGCCAAAAGAGATAGAGTGTGAGTTTCCCAGTGCTTTTCCTTGGCCGTTTTTTATGCCTTCGTGTATTTTCAGTGTAAGCTTGCTGAGCTGACTGGCTTCAAAATAAACATTCACACGGTTATCCGTTACCTGAAAGATATACGAAGAAATCTCCGGTATTTCGATCAGTCCTTTTAAATCCTGAGCATCCGAAACCGGGTCTGAGAAGACGATTTGTATTCCGTTTTCCGGTTGGTCGATGCGTTCGGCAGAAAGGAAGCGGAAACTGTCTTTGGCAGGAATAGTGATTGTTTCACTTTGCTTCCGGTCAATTCCGGCGGACTTTCCGTCTGCTGTGATTTCAAGTTCGTAGTCTTGTTTATTTCTTTGGATATTGCCGATGACGAAGCTATAGGCTGACGGATTGGAGGTGGACTCTACGGTGACTGTCGGAGAAGACAGCCCGCCACTGGCAGAAAGCATTTTTTCTACCTGCTCCTTAGTCGTTTTATCGCTGAAACGGATCTCTCCTTTCACAGTTACTTTATCGGGTGAAGAGGCGGTTATTTCAAGCGGAGCTGTATGTAATGTGAAATTGCTTTCCTGTACCCGGAAGGAGAAGTCGAATGATTTCAATTTGCTATCCACTTCAACGAAATTTCCCAGCTGGAATGTTCCTTGATACAGTTCTCCCGGTTTCAGTTGTCCCTCTTCCGGAAGAAACTCGACAGTATTATTACTGACCCAATAGGCCTTCCCTTTTATCGAAGGAGTGAAGCGGAACGGATTATCCTTTAGTTCATTGTTTAAGTCCACCATCGGCTGGTCCTGCGTCAACTCAATCCGTATGGGAGAAGATTGAGAAATGACACCGCCCGTATAGGCATTGACGTAAGGAGCGTATTCCGAAGACGGAATAATTTCTTTAGCGCTGCGTGTGCAAGCGAATAATCCTGCGATGATGATCATAAACACACAGGAGAATAGAATTAAAAGATTCTTTTTCCCTTTCATAATGAATCATGTTTAGTTAGTTATTATTTTATCATCCGTTCGTTTTTATCTCTACTTTCAAGATTTGGATTTACAAAGATACAATTTATCCGATAGAAAGTGTCGCGAGGCTCTGTTTTTTGGTTTGCCCGGCAGACGTGTAGCTTACGTCATCTATAGTGAGGGCATGTGGCGCTTCGGATGTAGTCATCATTTACACACCGAGGTAAATGCTTTTACATACCGGGGTAAATGCCTTTACACGCCGGGGTAAATGCTTTTACATGCCGGAGTAAATGCTTTTACATGTGCCGGTAAGGGCTTGGTAAATGTAATCAGTTGATTTTTAGTTGATATCTTTGGGGGAGATTCGGATAATCATTACCCGCTTTGTGTTGTTGCTTACTTTAAACCGATTGTCCGTTCGTTCTCCTATCAACCAGGCAATTCGTTCTCCGCAACACAACACCCATTGTTTCTTCTTGTCACTCAGGGAGAACTTCCGGTCCGTCAAATAGTCGCTTACACGCTTTTTGCCGATCATTCCAAAAGGAATAAACACATCACCTTGTTTCCATTTTCTTATACACCATGCTGCATCCATCTTGTCTGCATCAAAGCAAGCTGTTTTTTTATCTTTGGGAATTATAAATTCAGGAGTATAATCATATACTTCCGTAACCAGACGGAAAGGTGGTTTGGCTTCTTCCTCCTTTATATCTTCTTCAATTAGCAGCAATTCCCTGTCTTTTATGACTTTCCACCCTTTACCGATGAAGACTTTTCCCGGCTGTCCGTCGAGTGATTGTTGTATACTTTCTATTTGGGCGGCGTTGAAACCGAGCGGATGCAACAGTTCGAAGAGGATGGCTCCCGGTACCGGTTCTTGCAGTAAAGCCTCTATCCGGATACCTTCGGAGGTCAGCACGCGTGTCCGTGCTTCTTCTATACCTTTATTGTATAGAGTCGCCGTGTCATTCAGGTAGTTAGTCGTGCGGATAATGCTCTCTTTAACCGATGGATTGATTTCCTGCATCAGAGGTAACAGGTTCAAACGAATTTTATTCCGGGTATAATCATCCAAAAGATTGGTACTGTCCGTTACGTAATCCTGATTCATGCGTTGCAGGTATGCGATTATTTCATCGCGGCTCAGGCAAAGCAAAGGGCGTACGATGTTTCCGTTCTTTGGACGGATTCCGAGCAGTCCGTTAATGCCGGTACCCCGGATCAGATTCAGTAATACGGTCTCTACGCTGTCGTCTTTATGGTGAGCTACTGCGATAACAGCTGCTCCACGCTGTTTCCTGAGCGTTTCGAACCACTCGTAGCGTAATTCACGGGCAGCCATCTCGATAGAAATGTGTTTGTCGGCGGCATATTGAATTGTATCAAAATGTACGGTATGTAAAGGTACTTCCGCTTCATGGCACAACCGGCGTACAAATGCTTCATCTCTGTCCGATTCTTTATCCCGCAGATGGAAATTGCAATGGGTAGCTTCACAGGTGTACCCCATTGATAGCAACAATCGTAGCAAAGCCACAGAATCGGCTCCGCCGCTTAGTGCTACCAATACCTTGTCATTCAGATAAAAGAGCTTCTCTTTTTCGATGTATTGTGCTATTCTATGTTGTATCATATTGCAAAGATAATAGTTTTGTCAATATGGATAAGAATTCTCTCTTATTTAAAAACAATCTAAATAATTTGCATGCCACAAAGTTATGAATTATCTTTGCGCCAAAATTAGAGGTACACACACTATGCGATTGTCCGAATTAAAAACAGGTGAGAAGGGAGTCATAGTCAAAGTGCTGGGACACGGCGGCTTCCGTAAACGGATTGTGGAGATGGGTTTTATCAAGGGAAAAACCGTAGAAGTATTGCTTAATGCTCCACTGAAAGACCCGATCAAATACAAAATAATGGGTTATGAAATCTCTCTGCGGCGACAGGAGGCTGATATGATCGAGATCATCAGCGAGCAGGAGGCTAAGTTACAAACACAGGAATCTGCTTATCATCAGGGATTGACTGAAGATATTGACGTAAAAGAGGAAGATTTGAAGCGGGTTGCCCTTGGAAAACGGCGTACGATAAATGTGGCGCTGGTCGGTAATCCGAACTGTGGTAAGACTTCTCTTTTCAATCTGGCTTCAGGAGCCCACGAACATGTAGGCAATTATAGCGGTGTGACCGTAGATGCCAAAGAAGGATATTTTGATTTTCAGGGTTATCACTTCAAGATAGTCGACTTACCTGGCACTTACTCTCTGTCAGCTTATACTCCCGAAGAAATTTATGTCCGCCGCCACATCATTGATGAAACGCCGGATGTGATCATTAATGTGGTCGATTCTTCCAACCTGGAGCGTAATCTCTATCTTACTACCCAGCTTATCGATATGAATGTACGTATGGTGGTAGCCCTCAATATGTATGATGAACTGGAAGCCAGCGGTAATACCCTTGATCACCGACTGTTGGGCAATTTGTTCGGTGTTCCGATGGTACCTACTGTTTGCAAGAAAAATATCGGAGTAGACCGTCTTTTCCATGTAGTTATCAATCTCTACGAAGGTGCCGACTTTATTGATAAAAAAGGGCATATCCATCCGGAAGTGGTTAAGGAAATCATGGATTGGCATCAGACTCTGCCTAACTTTAAGGATCACGGCGAACATCCTGCCGACTATACCCATGGTAAAGAACCGGTGGGCAAAGTATTCCGCCATATTCATATCAATCATGGCCCCGATTTGGAGAAGGCTATCGATGCGGTGAAAGAAGAAATCTCAAAGAACGAATTTATCCGCCATAAATATTCTACCCGTTATCTGGCTATCAAATTACTGGAGAATGATCCTGAAATAGAACGCTTCATTCATACTCTGCCCAATGCCGCAGAGGTGGAAAAGAAACGGGATAAAGCGGCCCGGCGTATACAGGAGACAATGAACGAAGATAGTGAATCTGCTTTGACAGATGCTAAATATGGTTTTATCAGTGGAGCGTTGAAAGAAACTTTCACCGACAATCATCTGGAGCAGGAACAGACAACGAAGGTGCTCGACTCCATTGTGACCCATCGCATTTGGGGATATCCCATTTTTTTCCTTTTTATGTATCTGATGTTCGAGGGTACGTTTGTAATTGGGGAGTACCCGATGATGGGTATCGAGTGGCTTGTCGAGGTGATGGGTAACCTGATTCGGGATAACATGTCCGAGGGCCCGCTGAAGGATATGATGATTGATGGTATCATTGGTGGAGTCGGAGGAGTGATTGTATTTCTGCCCAACATCTTGATATTGTATTTCTGCATTTCCTTGATGGAAGATTCGGGTTATATGGCCCGTGCCGCATTTATTATGGATAAAATCATGCATAAGATGGGCTTGCACGGTAAGTCGTTCATTCCTTTGATAATGGGTTTCGGGTGTAATGTGCCTGCAATAATGGCTTCACGTACCATTGAGAACCGGAAGAGCCGTCTGATCACCATGCTCGTCAATCCGTTGATGTCGTGCAGTGCCCGTCTGCCTATCTACCTGGTATTGGTGGGTGCTTTCTTTCCTAATAATGGCAGTTTGGTTTTATTGGGAATTTATGTTATCGGAATCGCATTGGCGGTTGTTATGGCTCGTTTGTTCAGCCGTTTTCTGGTGAAGGGAGATGATACTCCGTTCGTGATGGAACTTCCACCTTACCGCATGCCGACTATGAAGTCTATCTTTCGGCATACATGGGAAAAAGGCGCGCAATACCTCAAAAAGATGGGAGGTATCATTATGATTGCTTCCATTATCATTTGGTTTTTGGGCTATTATCCGGATCATAATGCTTATCCTACCCAGGCGGAACAGCAGGAAAACTCTTATATCGGGCAGATAGGTCAGGCAGTAGAGCCTGTACTTGAGCCGTTAGGATTCGATTGGAAGCTGAGTATCGGTCTTCTTTCCGGTGTGGGTGCCAAGGAGTTGGTAGTAAGTACGCTCGGTGTACTTTATACCAATGATGCCGATGCCGATGCGGTCAGTCTGGCTGAACGGATTCCGATCACTCCGCTTGCAGCATTCAGCTATATGCTGTTTGTGCTGATCTACTTCCCGTGCATTGCCACGTTGGTGGCCATCAAGCAAGAGTCCGGTAGTTGGAAGTGGGCTATCTTTACGGCAGGATATACCACAGCATTGGCATGGATTGTTTCATTTGCCGTTTATCAGATAGGAGGATTGTTTTTATGAATTGGCAAGAATGGGTTGTCGGGTTACTGATTATATTGTGTGTAGCCCGCATCCTCTATGGTATTTATGTTTTTTTTCGTCGTGTGAAAGAAAATGATAACCCTTGTGCAAGTTGTGCAAGTGGCTGTGAATTAAAGGATATGATGGAGAAGAAGCGGAAAGAGTGTTCGTCTAAGAAAAAAAAGACAAAGAAAAATTGCTGCGGATAGTTTGGTAGTTTCAAAATTTGTACTACCTTTGCAACCGCAAACGAGAAACAAGGTTCCTTGGATGAGTGGCTTAGTCAGCGGTCTGCAAAACCGTGTACGGCGGTTCGAATCCGCCAGGAACCTCAATAAACCCTCTTAGAATAATTCTGGGAGGGTTTTTCTTTTCAAATAGTCAAAAATGGTACTACATTGGTACTACATTTTAAAGATACACATTGTTTTTCTTCATCATTTTAATAGGCTGAGGCTTAAAATTCAGTTTAGTTCCTTTGTCTTTCCCTGTGATGCTAATGTTTTATATTCCAATATATCGTTAGCATCGAAACAATTTCGGTGAGAATGCTGGTACTTGAACACACATTATCTTCAAAAGTCTGCCTAACTTTTCATAAACTTGGCGTTTTTCCGTTTGTTACTTGATTTAAGAGAACGCTATTGCCTATAAGATTTCCGATACATTCTACTATTTGCTCTACATCTTCACCGTCAAGCCCAGATAAATCATCTAACCTTTTAGACAAGTCCTCGTAGTAGCAAATGCGTAACTTCATTTTGCTCTGTGCCTTTATAAGTGCACCCATTAGACTGGGGATGTTCAATGTATATCTACTTCTATAAAGTTACCATAAGTTATTGTGACAGGCTAAGTGTTGGGTCGTATATAACTACCATGATTTTAATAAATTCCTCATCTTATTCTAACTTTAAAGAAGAATGTTTCAATACTTGCCACACAGCATTAATACTTCACAGGCATGGAAATGGTTTTAATATATTTACGTGGTCTTTCAGCTATACGAAATCCTATACTGTCATTTTTCAGTAATCTATGAACCAATTGAGGATGCTCTTTTTTGAATTCATTAAGCGTACCTACTGATAATGACTTTATTTTTGTAGACCTTATTTGTTGAATATACATAGCTAAACTGTCCTGAATGTCATTATCTTGTTGGATGGTATGTATGGTTCCAACCCGATAGTAACAAGTATCTGGCAATGCATTTTTCCAGCCATAGTTATGGGAGATGAATCGATTCTCCATTTTTAGTTTTATTGAAGTTGTTAACCATCCTCCATACAAACCCAAAGTCCCATATTCATCAGGGACATAATGATCTGCATTTATAATCCACATTTTTTTTGCTATCTTATTCTTATAAACCACTTGATACTCAAGTGGAATAAAAATGTTTAAACTGTTTCTTACTGTGTCGTAACCAAGTCTAATCTGTTCGTCAGATTTAATTTGTTCTATTTGAATCGTATTTTGAGAGAATACTCCTATGGAAAGGAGTAGTACTATAAATGTGAATAAAAATTTCATATCAATCTATCTTAAAGAAAACCACTGAAAAATTGCAAGTCTACTTTTCAATAGGAACCGTAATAAAGTCTATGAATTTACGAGGTTGTTGCCGTATATCAAATCCTATACTGTCATTTTTAAGAATTCGTTCAACTATTTTCGGATGTTTTTTCTTAAACTGACTGAGTGTACCGACATTCAAAGAAGCTATACCTTTCTCTTTCATTTGCTCTACATATTGAGACAAACTATCCTGCAAATCACTACTTGAGCTAATATTATATCGTGCCCAAACCAAATAATGACAAGTATCAGGTTGTTGAGAATATCTCGTAGTTGGGTATTGAATAACATAACTATCTCTGAACTTGATTTTTAATGGCGCCCTTTTCCAGCCCTCGCCTGATCCTTTACCTGCAAACTCCTCTTCAACATAATTATATGTATCAGAAATCCATAGCGAATCATTACCATTGAAATATGTTTCAAATTCAAATGGAATTTGAATTCCCCAAATATTAGCTTTTGTAGCATCATAACTTATTATGACCTCTTCAAAAGATTCAATTTGTTTTATTTTGATAGGTATTTGAGCAAAAGAACATGAATACAATAATACTGCAAAAATAATAAGTATTTGCCTCATAATTAATCAATATCAAAAAAGAATGTTTCAATCATTAAAATTACATCTTTACGAGTTTCAACTATACGAAATAGTACCCCATGCAATTTATGGTCATTACAATAAACAGCATTCATAAACTCTCTTTCTGTTTTTATTTCTCCATTTCGTAATTTCTTTACTGAGTCGTCAGATAAATATTCCATATGATATCCCATCTTTTTATACATAGGAGAACTAACTAATTTTTCCACAGCCTTCATGCTCTCTTTTTTAGCTATTTCTAACTGACGTGTGGCATGTTCTTCTATCGCCTCATCTATGTTGTCAAAATAGTCTTTCATCGGTAAATTGAGAACGGATAGCGGCCCTGGTAATGGTAATAGCTTTTTTTTATCACTACTATCCATTCCCCAGGTTAATATATTAACAAAGTCCAAAAGATTTCCCGTCTGTTCAAGAATCCCCAGTATTTTTGTTATACCTCGATTTGAATAGAATCGGTATTGACCTTCTTGTGGTGTCACGGTCATTACTTTTCCTTCTTTAGTTGTGAAGGAGTATGATTCTATTTGTGATGTTTCCACGCCATAGGCAGGATTTATTTTATAGGATTTTCCTCCGGCGGCGATACTTCGCTCCATTTTGGCTAAGGTCATCACCGTTCGCGCCTTTCCCGATGCCTGTTCTATGCCGTCAACAATCAATGCATCATATGGAACTTCTACAAAAAATAGCTGTTCACCAGTAAAATTATACATTTCAGGTGAGTCTCTGTCTATTTTTGAAGGTTTTATATACAGTGGAATTTCTCGAACTTCTATTTCCCAATTGTTATCCACATTGTTACTGGTTACTGTTATTTTACATGTATTCATAAGTCTATAATCTGTGTTTTAATTGAAATTTTTCTATTTCTACAACTCCATTTTGGCTCACAATACCTGAACAATTGGCAGAATAACATATTCCCCCAATATTTTCTTCAAAATGGAAATCGACAGTTTCTCCTTTTATATATTCTTCCATTACAATGTAAAGTTTTACAGGGTGGTTAGTATACAAAACTCGATGTTTCTTATTTTTGTTATCCATCCAATATACATCGATAATTTTCATACTCTTTTTCTCTTCACGTGATACGCCCTTCGCATATTTCACCTCTTCCTCTTCATACTTTTGCCACCCGTACGGAGCTCTTGGCCATTTACGGTCAAGCCGGATCATCTTGTTGTTGAAATCCAACCTTATAGGGCTTATAGCAATAGTGGTTGTCATGGGCAAGTAACTTGCAGATTGCATATGCTCTCCGTAAGAGTAGATATACGCTTCCTCAAATTTAATACGCCTGACACAAATTCCGTCATTACCTGAAAGCACTTCAATAGAACCGTCTACTGTTGGCACATCTTTGCAAATCATTTGCTGAAATAGCCGGATATTATCAGTGGACTCAAGTTGAACTGATATCTCACCGCCATAATAATTGCCATATGGGCGACCTTTGGCATCTGTATCTCTTTGGAACTTATAGTTGAATTTAAGAATATCATATTCCAATTCATTAATTCTTAATATCGCTCTAGTCATTATCATGTTGCTGGATTTTAGTTTGTAGGGCAAATATAACAAAAAAAGTTATCTCACTTTCTTTTCTATCAAAATATCGTGCAGCAACTTCTTGGTATTTATATTTTAGCCGTCCCCTTATATATACAAATAAGATAAGTAGTAGTGGAGAGATAATAAATTTTTATATCAAGTTTAATTTGAAGTTTTGTATGTATATTCGAAATGAATTAAACCTATATTTGTACCGACAGTAAAGTAAATACAGGCTGGCGAAAATAAAAATCACAAGCTTTTTGTTTTCGCCAATATATGTTTAGACACAGCAGTTAAGAGAAAACATGAAACTGTGAGAAAAGATATGCTTCACTTGCCACAATGTTAATGCTATAAATTTGCGTTTCTGTTTATTAAGAAAGATTGTATTTATATGCAAATTGTATGTTTTTTATTAACAAAATAATTAATAAGTTGACAATTGGTGTGATAAGTGCAAAATGCCGAAGTTTTATTTATAACATTCTGTTGTGATGGTCGTAATATCACCGTTAACCGAAACAGAGCTGTTCCTTTCTTTCAACTTTGCGTTGATACCTTCTTTTAAATAATCTTTTTCTTCCATATCTTCTTTATTTGGTTGTTATGGTGGGACATTCGGATTATTGGCACATCCCACCGGATTAATAATATACTTTTTTAGTCGCCACAATAGTTACCCCAACCCGACCAAGCGGAATAACGATTACCCCGGCCGTATCCATACGCTACGCATTCAGCCTCAACACTGGCATACTTTTGTTCTTTCAGTTTGGCTAATCTTTCGGCACGCTCAGCGTCAATACGAGCGGTTCGGGCTGCGACTTCTTGCGCTTCTCTCTTTTTTGCTTCATGGTAAGCAATAGTTTCTGCCCGGTTAGCTTCGATCTGTTTGCGGAACTTTGTCATGCTCCAAGAGGCTTTTAATGCCTGTGAAAAAGTGGAGAATTTCTCAGGGCTATTACGACGGAGGGAGTGAGCGTCTTTCATTATTTGGGATAAATTGTATTGTTTCATTTTTTAAATCATTCGCTTTAATATCATGATGTAAATATAACTTATCGCTTTAATGTTTGCAAATAAATAATTAATATAATGCTTTAAATTATGATTTATTAATAAACTTATCACTTTAAATATAATGAAAATTATATAGTTTTGCCAAAACTAATAATTAAAGTTATGACTTTACGCATTAAAGAGATTATCAAAGAAAAGGGTACAACCGTAAAGGAGTTGGCCCACAAAATGGGTATTAGTAATGTTGGCTTAAGTCAACATATTAATGGCAACCCGAGTGTAGAAGTGTTGGAAAGAATAGCCAACGCTTTAAATGTCCATGTATCCGAACTGTTTGATCAGCCCCAGAGTAACGAAGCCGGGATAACATGCCCGCATTGCGGAAAGTCGATCACTATTAAAGCAGAATAGTATGGAGCAACTGGAGCTTATTCAAAGTAAGATTTACGAGATTAGAGGGCAAAAGGTCATGTTAGACTTTGATTTGGCGGAAATGTACGGTATTGAAACGAGGGTATTAAAACAGGCAGTACGCCGCAACCTGAAACGCTTCGAAGGTGAGGACTTTATGTTTGAACTAACAAAGGAAGAACTTTCAAGATCACAAATTGTGACCTTGAACAGAGGTAGAGGCGGAAATTTTAAATACATGCCCTTTGCTTTCACTGAGTTAGGTGTTGCAATGCTGAGCAGTGTTCTAAACTCTGATACTGCGATAGAAATAAACAGGGGTATTATGCGCGCATTTGTAGCGGTTAGAAACCTTCTGCTTAATCCTCCTACTGATCCGGTATGTGAACTACAAAAAGAGATGAAGGAACTCAAAACGTACATCGAGGAAGCGTTTGCCGACTATAACGACATAAACGATGATACTAGAGTACAACTGGATCTTATTAATCAGGTGCTGGCAGAGTTACAAGCGAAGAAGGCATTAGATGAAAGACCCCGCAATCCTATAGGGTTCATTAAGCCAAAGAAATAGCTACCTCCAATTTAAGCCGGTTAGTTATTAAATGGCCATGGCTCTCTCTTTTAATACAAACAGTCATGGCCATTAGCCGGAATTTAAATACGGGAATTCCCGCCTTTCGTTTTTACATAGGGGCAATTACCCTTATCATCATTTTAACATTTTGGAAATTTCAAAAAAATGCCGTGCGTGTGAAGAAGGGGTGGGCGAGGTTTCGGAAGTCGATTTGCTCAAAATTCAACCCCATACCCGTGGAACAATGTTAACGGTGTTTTAACGTGGTGTTCCACGGATAACGTCGACTGATTGGAGCGGCTGTTCCGGTATGTACTGTGGGTATATCATTAACCGGCGTAAAATAGATCCGGTCTCAAATAGTAGTCGGTCTCATGTAGTCGGTTACAATTTGGCGCTATCTTTTATACTTTGACTGCTATTCCCGATTCTATATTCTTAGCTTTCCATGTCGAAACATAGCCGGCAAACACATGAAAATGACTCTAAAACAGGGTAGAAACAGCCCAAAAACAGGGTAAAACGAGCGATATTAACCATTTAAATACGCAATATTCTGCGTATTTATATCGGAAATGTTAATGCAAACTCCCCCCACGGGCCGAATTTAAAAAACTACTTTTTATCTATGCTTGGTGTGAGTGGATTTGAGTAATTGAGGGGGCATTTAAAAAATATGCCCCCTTCAAAGTAAAGAACACCTGTTGATTAGATGGAGGGGTACGAAAGGTTTGATTGTGCTTAGCGGTGCACTCCGGTTTTTATGTTACCTTCACTGTTCGTAATCTCCTTCAGACCTTTCACTATGAACATTCGGACAACTACCGATAAGTTTTGCCCTGTGATATTCGCCAGATCATTCAGTCTCAGCAAAATATGCTCGTTTACTCTTATTGTCACTCTGGGATATTTATTTTCTCCTTTACGGTTTACTTGTTTCTTTTTCATCCTGTAACTATTTATATGCGTTGTTAGCTTAATTTCTACAATATAACCTGCCGGGGAGTATTGGCAGTGCGTGAGCACTCCTAATATTTTCGCCGGTTAAAATGGCGGTTCATTTGATGGGGTGTTGGCACGTGGCAGATCCGATAGATCGAAAAACTGCGTAGTAGAGGGATTAAAGCCGCAAATCATCTTCATTAGTCCTATGTTCCTGCCCTTGGCTACATCGATCATTGCCGTATTCTGGGTTGATACGTTGGAGTATGGATCAGGATAACATTTATTCCGGTCATACACTTCGGGGCGATAGATAAGTAGAACGTTGTCGGCGGCTTCTGTGATTTGTCCTGAACCCCGTATCCGGTACAAACTTGGGGCTACATCTTGTTTGTCCCGGCTTAACTGTGATAGAGCCAGAACCCATATTTTTAAGTCTTTCGCTATGTTCTTTAATCGGCGGGCAACATTTCCCATGCGTTGCTCTTCGTTGCTTCCGTCCTTCCCTCCGTTCACGTTCAATATCTGTAAGTAGTCCACTACAACCCCGTCAATATCATACCGCTTCTTCATCATCCGGATACTGGATAGGATCACGTCAATACTGGAAGAACTGCGATCATCGAAATAGATAGGCAAGCCGGCGACCTTCTGGACTGACTTGTCAAGCGCTGATAGTTCTGTTCCCGATAATGGGGAGGTGGCAATACTATGACCTGGTACACCGCTTGCCGTGCTTAGCATGCGGGACGCTAATTCTTTCGGTTCCATTTCCATCGTATAAAAAGCTATCTTTGCTCCATAAGTGGCGGCGTTCATACAGATACTTATGGCCAAAGATGTTTTTCCCTGGGAGGAATCGGCAGCTATTACGGTTAGTGTGGAGGTGCGCAATACACCCCGGTAATCAAGGGCTTTAAATCCGGTTGGCGTTCCTGTTACCGGGTCTGAGTTACTAAGATTCTTGTTTACGGTGTCTATCACCTCGTTAACCGCCTCCTGCATTGTAACAACCCCTGATGCCTGATCGGAGTAAATCCCGTTCAGGCGTTTTTGCGCTTCTTCAATGATGTCTAACGGGTCATTGGTGGTATGGACATTTGAGAGCAAATATTGTCCGGTCTCGTAGATTTTACGATAAGCGTATAGATCGTATAAAGCGGCCGCATGTTGGGGGAGATCGAAACAGTTGTTTTCCATTATCCGCAAATATTCCGGCCAGTCACGCTCAGATTCTACCGTTCCCCGTAACTCACGCCAAACGGACATATTATCATATCTGAGGCCTCGTGCGTCAATAGCCTTGATAGCCCGGTATATCCTACGGTGGAAGTCGTGGTAAAAACAATCTTCGGTTAACATAGTGCTTACTTCGTCCAGGGCTCCACGTGTGTTTATAAGTGTCCCTAATACGAGCCTTTCGGTCTCTTCGCTGTATGGTAGTCCTAAATTACGTTTCATTGCTGTTTTTTTTTATTCGTTTTTCAATTAATCAAGCCTTAGCAGGGAATATATGTCCTGGCATTAATTCGGTGAAATATCGCCTGTTTCTGCTTACATCCCGTGATCCCGTGATGAAGATTATCCGTATTCCCTTTTTGCCCAATTGAGAACCGTTAAATACAAATTGCTGTATTTCTTGCGTAGATCCTTTCTGTTCTCGATCTGCAGTATGATATGGGCTATTTGCTCGGGTTCGTACTTTCCCTTTAGTCGCTTTAGCTCATCGGGTGTTATCTGGTGCGGGAAGTTCTTACCATTGGCGCAATACGGCGCATGCGCTTGTATCCAGTTCACGAACTTGTTATAAGCCTCATCATTGGGTTGGTTCTCTTGTTTGGCCTCCGGTATGGTCAATGATTCCAGCTTTTGACGTATGATTGAAAAAACGGTTTGTCCGATCCCCGCCAATGAAGGCTCTTTCCCGTTGATGGCATAATCCGCCAATGCGTCATATACCGGCAAGCGTTGCGCTTCCGGGAGGCCGTTTATTAGTTCCCAAAAAGAGCGGCTAAAGAAAAAGCCGTCTTTCATTGACTTTTCGTCTGCTGTTGTGTCCGGATGTACTTTGGCTGCATTCATAGCTTTTATTTTTTTTGATGGAAATAATCGGGTTATTCTCTTGGTTATTCGTATGCTGAGGCTTCGCAATTGAGGCTGTTTATATGCCGCTTGATTTCATGATAAGCCAAAGCCTTGATTTTGAATAATATTCGGGGTTGTTATTTATACCTAACAGCCCTCTGGACTGTATAGGACAAGCTACCCTGTTTTTTACAGGGAGTATATAGGCTCCCAAAATGGCTATTTTCATGCCAAAAAACGCTGTTTTTATACATAACTAATTGTATTTTAGTTGTTTAAACAAAGCATGATACCATGCTTTTTAAATTACCGCTTTTCTAAACGCTTCTTCAAGACTGTTTTTATATTCAATCTCCTTACTATCAGGGATAGACCTAAACTTATCCTTGATAGAATCCCACCCATTTACAAAAGTTCGGATAGTCTCCCATTGCATTTTTGAAAGACTGCCCACCTGGAATAACTCCCTACTCTGTTTCATGTAGGGTTCACGTCCTAACTCCATAATATGCCTCGCCTTTTCTATCTGACTGGCTTTAATACCTTTGTCGGCTTCAATCCTCCGGGGGAACTCTACATTATTCCAGTCCTGAAAGAAACGGTCCGTTATCTTCTCTATATGGTTCTTATCCATAAATTCAGATAACGGTATACTTTGTTTCCTGTATATTGTCTCGATCCGGAGAATGTTATCATTTACGATCCTACCTTTGTCTCTGGCTTCAAAACTCTTATCGTAGATCTTTAGCACCTTCTTAATGTTCCGGCTTTTCTCCGTTGTCTTTTGCCGGTTCTTTTTAAAGTTAGCATCATTAAACAACTCTTTGCCTGCATGGCTACCGATTGATTTAACAAGCCCTATATATTCTATAGGGTTCGATTGTAGAGGAATGTTTAAGCCTATCTCAAAGTAGGTTACTTTCACTGTATCCCTACTAATCCCCCAACGGGCAAAAAGAGCGGCTATCATATCAAGGGCATTGGACATGGTGAACATCTGGGAGTTATCCAGCTTACCGGATACCTCCTTGAAGTACAGTTTATGTAAGCTGCATTTCACTTGTACGGTGTCTCCCCTAATCGTCATGTGAAACCCATCGAGTTTGCCGTATGCAGAACTCTGATAATATGCCTTTTCCCCTTCCGTACAGAATTGCAGATGATTACGAACTGCAAGCGTTGAGGCTTCTCTATCAAAGTCTATCTTGGCATTAAATATCATTTTATCAAACATATTTCACCTTTCGATTTATTAGAGGTGTTTAGACGTTTTTTCGATATTTGAAGACGATTTGCTTTGCTACAGCTTCATCGATAGCCTCAGCCTCATAGAGTATCCTACTGCCGACCCGCTTTGATTCTATAAGCCCGGCTTTGGTGATCCTCGCTAATGTCGGCAGGGTTATATGAAGCAATTCTGCTGTTTGTTTACGAGTGTAAAACTTTGGGCTTTTCTTGGCGGTTGCAGATAATACCCTTTCTGATACTCTATCTACAATTTCATCAATAAAGGGAGAAAAAAAACTCATTATAACTGCTTGCCGGGTTGAATTAAAATCGTCCATAACTTATTTTTTTAAATTGTTATGAAGCCAAGAGATATACTTCCTTGTCTTCGACTACAAAGTTATATTGGGGGAAAGTTGGGGAGTTATGCCCCAATAAAAAAATAACGCAAAGATACTCCTGTATATCAATGCGTTATAAATTATTTATTGGGGAATATTGGGGGAGGGCTTTTATAAACTGTCTACAAACCCTTTAAATACATCATCAATTGAACTATATCCGCTGCATGATGTATCCGTCCGGAGAGTCGCTTTCATAAAATCTGTTCCGTTGAAAATATTTGTTTTTATATCTTCAATCCATGTTTTTCGGTCTTCTGTATCGCCAATACAACTTGACACCTTCCTAAATACGCATTTTGTCCTATTGGTTTCATTTTTCTTTATGGTTAAAGATTGGTATTCCCCGCCGCTGTTAAGTAGGTTTGTGAATTGGTCTATAGTAATACTTTCCCATTGTACGCCATTGCATTTATTATATATCTTATATATAATACTTCTATCAAATCGGTATTGTGTTTGCGAAGATTGCAGGCGTTGTTGAGGCTGTATATATTGTTGGCTTTGCGTTGTTGAATACCTATTTAAAAAGTCTATAATTTTACGGCATAAACCTGCTGCCAATGATGATAATATGGTAAAATTCATTTTTATGATTCTTAGTGAATCCTCATCAAGTAAACCACATAATACCAATTCTTCTAAATTGGGATGGCTACCTCTATCTGCTTCTCTATAGAACCAGTCTATAGAATTAGTATCAATATAGCCGGATAGTCTCCTATAATAGATATTACATATTTTGTCTGCATCCAATACCGTAGGATAATTACGCCAAAACTCAGCCTCAATATCTCTTATTTGTGGAATGTCTATTTGTGTAATATTGCTAATATCTGATTCGTTGATTTCAGTTCCGAAGGCGAATTCTACCTCTTTTATAAATCTGTTTCTACCTTCTTCTGTCATTAAACTACAGGGCAAAGCGCATACTGCTACCTTATAACAGGCGTTAAGTGTTTCTTTTAAAAAGAGTTCTTCATTAAATAGCTGTTTTAGTCGAGATTCAGCAAATTCTTGAATGTTATTATATCCATGCCTTTCAGCTGATTTATCTGTGAGTTTCCAAGAATCAATAATAAGCTCTATTTGCTTTATCCGTTTACCCTCTTTTGATTCATCACTATTATTTATATTAATGAATCTTTCTTTCATTTCGGGGCTATTATTCATTATACTTATAGCCAGTATGTTCTCTTCGGCTTGCAATATTGCTTTTACTTCTTCAATAATGCCTATAAAGCGATCTATTCTATCAAAACTTATATTCATAAAGTCTATTTTGCTATTCTTAATTTTGTGAAATAGTTCTCTTTTGCCGCTATCATACTTTTCTCTGATTCATTAAGTTTAAGATATGCCTTTAACTGCTGTTCGCTACTATGTCCGGTTATGGCCATGATAGAGCTAAGGGATGCGCCGGCCTTTTGCATGTTGGTAGCCAGTGAACGCCTACATGTATGGGTTTTCAGAAGATCGCAGAATCTTTTCTTGGTCGTATATTCCATTGCGCCTCGTTGTTCGTCCAACTCTACTAACTCAGTCCATCCGAGAGCCTCGCCAATGGCTTTGATATGGTCATTTATCTTCTGGTCATAAACTTTCGGTAGTATACCATTATATTTGTCTAAGATGGATTGTACCCGATAATCCAAAGGAATGTATACTATGTTTCCGGTTTTTTCCTGCTTTAATTTTATATAGCGATTCCCGTCAGTTAGAGTAACAATCATTTTTGCGTTAATGCGTTTATAGTCGCTTACACGCTGCCCGGTTAGACATCCAACTACAAATACATCTTTCACCTTCTCCCATGCCGGACGCTTGGATAAATCATATTCGTAAAGTTCCTGTATACGTTCTTCTGTCAAGTAGACGTTATCAACATCTTTGTAGATAACATCAAAGCCGGAACGAACATTGCCCGCATCCATTAGTTTAAGTTGCTCAGCAGCGTAGCAAATGGTCTTACATATCTTTACCATCCGGGCAATAGTGTTCGGTGAGTATTCTTTCTCGGTCAGGAATAGCCGGAAGTCATTATAAAAGTCTATTGTCAAATCTGAAAAGTCAATTACTCTCAACCGAGTATTCTGGTACTCTTTGAATTGAGCCTGAAAGCCTTTGTAACTTTTTACTGTTCCAGGCGACACATTAGTAGTACCCCCTTTTTTCTTTCGCTTACCTGATTCGCATTCATTGATGAACTGAGCAATGAAGTCGTTGAAGTTGGTAGCCTGTTCTTCTTCCAATGCTTTAGCCTCAGCTTTGGCACGCTCTTTTTCTGCTGCGATCTGTTCGGAGTACACAATCTCATGTATGCGTTCCTTTGCCATATCGGAAGTAATAGTTACGCCATTCTTTATAAAAGCGTCAATCATAGAGGAAATCGCATCAAGTTTAAGAAATAGTTCTTTCCCCTTCCCATTCCTGAACGCCGTTAGTGCTTTTGCGCCAGTTAGTGATTTATTCCATTCCTTTATATCGACTTCCAATCCGGTAGAGACCCTAATATTAATCTTTGGCACCCTGGTTTGTATGCGAGCATATAAAGTGGCATATCCTTCGTTTTTATCCGTTCTTAAAATGAATGTTGCTGGCATATTTTTGAAATTAAAATTGGTACTACAAATATAGAGTTTCTTTTTTATTTTGGTACTACATTGGTACTACAAACTTTTATCTTATTTTCTTTTATTTTCTTTGTGAAAGAAATAAAGTTCTGATCTTTAGATATATATAAATTTTCTTCTTTATCGGATAAAAAAGGAAAATAAAGAAAAAGAGGTTCGCCAGGAACCTCAAACATTACTTTAAATCCCTTGAAAGTCAAGTGCTTTCAAGGGATTTTTCTTTGTTGGATTCCAATCTGGGGACCAATAAATTGGATCAATGTAAAAATCTGAGGGCTTTTCTTTTTATGCATATAATTTGGCGAGTCTGTACAAGAAAAATGCTTTATCTCTTACTCCTCTGAACTGTGCCCTAAACGCTTTGATTTTAGTATTAAATGA
>CXQJ01000029.1_pt1 | contig 31539 bp, 31 predicted proteins | sample 591471 | NCBI WGS metagenome assembly CXQJ01 (sample SAMEA3491291, study PRJEB9169) | human gut metagenome | biome: ENVO:mammalia-associated habitat; material: ENVO:feces | place: Bangladesh | collected 2010-04-07 | reverse complement strand
TTCCCGATTAGTCTTTTTTCATTGATGTAGCGTGCGAGTGAAGCCTGACATGTATTGATATTTTGTATGTTCGCATCCTCAATGTAGGATTTTATCAACGCTTTGATAAGTTCTCCTNTATGCGAAATTATTCCACGTATCGGTATTCCTTTCTTTCTGTCTCTTGTTTCTTTAACTGATTCTGTAATAGTTGATTGCGTTTCGATAATAGCGTTTTTTTACACTTTTGTCTACGGCTTGAAATAATCCTTTTTCTTTGTCCATAATTTCTTTTATTTTGTTAATAACTAAATGTTGTTAATTTGTTGCAAAGGTAGAAAGGAAACTATCGGTAGGCAAGTAAAGGTGAAATTAAAGAGAAAATGAACGCTTCTGATTAGATAACTATTTGGTATATAGTATGATATTAATTGAAAAAGTGAGTGTTTCAATAGACGTTCGTTTAATTGAACGCAAAGATAGGGGGTATTTTTAGAACTATAAAATGTTTAATAAAAAAAATGATTTTTCTCTTTTGATTGTTATCCCAATATCTTAAACCACAGGTATTTATGAATTAACAAAAAACAGTTTATTATCTGTCTGATTTTGTTTTCTGTTCTCTTCTGATTTATATACAAAAATCATGTGTTTTTAAACGAACGTCTATTGAAACACTTTTTGTTTTCAATACCCTCGTTTAAAGCCTATTTAGAATAATGCTAAAATAACTTATATGGGAACAATTATCGGAATAGTTATAGGTTTTTTTGTCCTTTGCTTTTTGTATGGAATAATAGGCTTTTTGATGGCAAAATTTCCTGCTTTAATTTGGATAATAGGAATTATTGGTGGTATAACTGCGGGTATATTATCATCTTATTGGTGGGTAGGACTTCTTGTAGTTTTTTTTTTTGATAGGAGTATTGTCGCACGCTCAATCTGTAGGTGGACATAAGTGTGCCCATTGTGGAAGCTATGATACAGATGTTACAGGGAAGGATGGAGACTTTGAAGTTTGGGTATGCAATAAATGTCACAATGTAACCTATGGGCGAAAACGTTAAGAATTATCAAATAGTTACGATATAAGAACTTAACATTAAAATATTTGAATTATGCAGAAAGTGTGTTTTTTGATGCTGACATATAGATGTAATCTTAATTGTATCTATTGTTATCAGAAGTATAAAACGTCTCAAAACATGACTTTGGAAACAGCAAAGTCAGTAGTGTCAAGAGAGGTACAATTAACCAGAGAGTCAAATAATAAGGATGGAATAAGGTTTGACCTATTTGGAGGCGAACCATTACTTCAGTTTGATTTGATTAAAGAATTATGTGCATGGATATGGGAAACTATCACAGATGTGAAAGTTGATATTTTCATAACTACTAATGGTACTTTGCTTGATGATGAAAAGAAAGAATGGTTTAAAGCGTATAAAGAGAAGATCAATCTTATAATGTCTGTTGACGGAAAAGATGACGTACAAGAATGTAATAGAGGATGCCATTCTTCAGATTTACCTATAATATGGATGTTAGAGACGATGCCAAATTATTTATTAAGCATGACAGTCTCCAGAAAGTCTCTTGCGAATTTTGCAGATGAATTAATCTATTTCCATGAGCAGAATTATCGTATAGATGCGAAGCCTGCCCAAGGAGAAGATTGGCAGAAAGGTGATGGGAAAATATACGAAAATCAGTTGAATAAACTCGCTGATTATTATCTGGCTCATCCAGATGTTTCTCTTATGTACATTTTCAAGGAAACCTCCTACGTTCATTTATTAAATAATGAACCTAATGAAAAATATGGAAAGACTTGTGGTGTAGCAGATGAACTTGTAGCATATGATGTAGAAGGACGTTTGTTTCCTTGTCATCATTTCTTGCCGAATGTTAATGGGAAAACTGACATGTTGGATTATCTGAATACAGTCGATTTCACTAATTCTTCAAGATTTGTTGATGATGAATGCATGAAATGTGACATATTAAAATTATGCAGAACATGTTGCGCACGTAATTTCAATGAAAGAGGTGATGTTAGTCGTAGGGATAAAAGAATTTGTCAAATAATGCTTGCAGAAGGAAAGGCCGTAAGTTCATACCAAATCAGGAAATATATGCAGAATAAGGACAGCTTGACCGCTCATGAGCTTTTAAAACTTAAAGCTGCAATCAAGTGTCATCAACTCTGTTGTGATTTCGAGAAGAAATTTTATGCAGCAGAATAGGAAACCGGAGAAGCCGATAGCCGTAAAGTGGAGGCGTTATTTTAATTCATTTATAACATGTTAAACAATGAATTGCTTTTGGACGCTGTCGCATTGGTAAACTCTAATGAGGCAGAGATCGCACAACTTCAGGCTGACGTTGAGTGCGCATCTGGTTGCGGAATCTGTGGTTACGGTAGTAACTAATGTTCCGAAGGGGTCTGTTTAACAAGTAAGGTTAAGCAGACTCCATTTTTATTTTATAATGTCAATATTGATATATAATGACTTTTAATATTTACTTTATCCATCATTGTTTACCAGCAATTTTTAGAAAGTAAAATTACTTTAGACGGACGGATTTATGAAAAATAAAAATGAAGTTGTCGGTGAAATAACAAACATTGACGCACTATTAGTTCAATTGTCTGCTAATCCTTATTTTGATATGCTTTCCTCGTATCGCATAGGTCAATTAGGTCAATATTACCTTGCGGAATATGCAGACAAACATGGGTATAATGTAAAGGTCAAATACTATAATTCTTTTGATAAAATCTCTGAATTACTTCCAAAACTAATAAATAAAACCTTATGCCGTATTTTAGGGTTTTATGTGGACAGTGATAATGTATGGGCGCTAAGAGCATTAACACCTTTGTTGAAAAAAAACTGTCCAGAACTTCACATTATTCTTGGAGGTCCCCAAGTCACAGGTGACCCGTATGGGACGATGCAATTAGTCCCTAATGTTACTTGTGGGATTATTGGAGAGGGAGAAGTACCATTCCTAAAACTGATACAATCAGAGGCATTGGGCGAAGACATTCTTACAAATATAGATGGGCTGATTTATTGTAATTCGTCCAAGAAATTAATTGTAACAAAACCACAGAAACAAAATCCTAACATAGATGAATTCGGTTATCCTAAAAGGGAAAAGTATTGTTTAGATCCAGATAAAGTAACTTTTTCTCAATTAATAACAGGTCGTGGGTGTATGGGACGATGTGCTTTTTGTTATGAAGGTGGTCGTGAGCATACAAATTTACGTGTTCGCAGTATAGATTCTTGTTTAGAAGAAATAGATTATCTTGTTAAAACTTACGATATTAAATATATCAATCTTGTGGATGACACATTCATTCTAAATAGGAAACGAACAGAGGAATTTTGTAATAGAATGATAGATAAATACCAAGGTCGAATTAAATGGTATTGCGAAGCACGAGCTGATGTCTTATCTAAAAATATAGATATTCTGCCCTTATTAAAACAGGCGGGATTGGTTAAAATTCAATTGGGTGGAGAATCGGGATGTCAAGAGATATTGGATGCATATAAAAAAGGAGTAACTATAGAGCAATTGGAGTTTGTTACACAAAAAATAGCGGAAGCAGGAATCCCATATATCTATGTTAACTTTATAATTGGCGGAGCGTTTGAAACAGAATACACTTTTGAGAAAACATTAAATTTTGCCAAGAGATTGATGCATATTGCTCCAGGACATGTGGAGGTTAGTTCGTCGGTGTTTACTCCAACACCAGGCTCCCCAATGTATAATCATCCTGAAGAGTATGGCTTGAAAATTATAGATAAAAGAAGCATACGAGGTGCAAGCTGTTCCTTTGTTTTTGCTGAAACTGAGCAGCTGAACCAATATAAGATTTGGCAACTAAGAAATAAATTTAATAATGAAATTGATAAAGAATATTTATCTTTAATAGAATCTATTTCATACGAACAGATTCAAGAAATTTTTTATCTATATACTAATTATTCCATCGAAACGCCGTGGTCTATGATATTGAAATCAAAAGCAAATTACAGAAATTATTTCGAGCCAATAGCCCGAGGCGGTTTTTGTGGATTTAAGGACATATGCAAAAGGGATATATCGTGTGCAATACCATATAGAACCACTCATTTAAGTTCTGATGGAGTTGCGTTCTATCGTATATCAAAATCAGGGGATAATATTAAGAATAGTAATTTGGAAAATGCTTTGATTACCTTGTCTGCTGGTAAATTGTCATTTCAAGAAATTGCCAACATTATTAGGACAAGTGCTATTATCACTGATGAATGTAAAAATGTAGAGGAAGAGTGTATGGCTGTTTATCAAAACTTTGACGATAATTTATCTGTTATTTGGAAAAAAGTTTAGAATAAACGAGAGCAAGATTAAATAGATAACTCATTATTATATCGTATGGAATTGGATTTTCTAAATAGTTTATTGTCAATAAATAGTGTTTCGGGATTTGAGAATCAAGCAGGGAAACTTTTTATAGATTATATTGTTCCGTATGTCGATTCAACGGATACCGATATTATGGGGAACTGCTATGCCAACATAGTAAATGAGTGTAACGACAAGAAAAAGCTAAAGTTTTTATTAGAAGCTCATATAGATGAAATAGGATTCCAAGTGATATATATTGATGATAATGGATACGTTTATATTCGTCGAAATGGAGGTGTTGATGTACAGTGCATTCCGGGTTCACAAGTAATTATCCAAACATCATTAGGAGAGGAAATTCATGGTATAATAGGAAAAACTCCTATACACCTAATAAGTCCTGAAGAGCGTAATAAAAATATTGATTTACATACATTGTGGATTGATACAGGATTAAGTTCTGATGAAGTAAAAAGTAAGATTTCGATAGGTGATGTTGTTGCATGGAAACCTAATATGATATACCTATCTGATAAAAGAATTTCATCTAAAGGGCTTGATAATAAAGTCGGTGTTTACATTATAAGTCAAGTAATAAAGAGATTATCTAAATACAAAGGGACGCCTTATCAAGTGTGCGGAGTTGCCTCTGTACAAGAAGAAGTCGGGCATAGAGGTGCAATAATCTGTGGATATAATATGAATCCCAATATTGCGATTAGTATTGATGTGGATTTTGCAACAGATGTTCCAAATTGCCCCAAATCGAAGTTTGGAGACATCTCTTTGGGGAAAGGTGTTGTCATTCATAAAAGTATTGACAATACTATTCTTCTGACATTTCTAATAGAGGATATTGCAAAAGAAGAGAATATTAAGTATCAAATTTCTGCAAGACCGATTTCTGTAGGCGGTACAAATGCGATTGTTTTACAACAAACTCAAAGTGGCATCAAAACAATAAGTTTAGGCATTCCTTGCCGATATATGCATACGCCCGTAGAACTTTGTGATTTGGATGATATAAATGCTGCAATAGATTTAATATACCACATTATTATCAAATCAGATGGTAGAATGATGCGATGATCATTGAGGGTGTCCGAAAATGAATCATATTAGTTGTTAGTTAGTTGGGTTTATTTATAATTTTCTTACAGCAATTTAATGAAATATAAATAGAGTTAGCGTCCAATTTTGACATATAGTGTTGTATCCAATAAATTTTCACCTTTGTAGCTGATAAATAAAAGAATATACTTATGGAAAAATTGCATATCCGGAAGATTGCTTCATTGGGGTTGATGCTATGCTTTTTTACGAGGGTAGGAGCACAGACACCTGTCAAAGTGGAAAAGGGAAAGAGCATAAATCGAATACTGTAATACCTGCTGTCAAGGGAAATGTGACAGATACCTTGTCACTTGTATCGTTTAACGATTTCCATGGAGCCTTTGCCAGCGATGAGGATGCTTTGATCCATGACCGTACCGTCAATAAGTGGGGCTATACATCTGTGGGAGCTTATGTGACTGCTGCCTACGTGCAGAGTTTCTTGCAAAGTGAATGTGTGGCGGATGAACTGAAAAAATTACCTGTGATTGGAGTGAATCATTACGGGGACTTACGTGCCAGTATTCCGGCCGGGAAGGTCACAAGGCTGCGTGCCGGTAATGTGCTTCCATTCGGTGGCAATGTGGTGGCTTATCGGTTTACGGGTGAACGATTGAAGCAATTATTGGACGATGGACGCAGAAATAAAAACGGTTTTCTGCAAACTTCTTATTTAAAACTACATTTGAATTCTAAAGGAAATATTGAAACGATAACCGACTGCCGTACCAATAAGATAATCCGTGATGACGATAAATGTATTGTTGTGTTGGATGCTTTCATTACTTCCGGTGGTGACGGTTATGACAGCAAATTATTTTCAGGTTATGAAATAGGAGATTTTAATAATCAGAAACTTGAAACAACTACGGCTTTTATCGATTATTTGAAGAGTCTGAAAGGGTTTATTTCGTCTGCGGCTGCACCGATACCCATAGTGCAAAAGTAAAAAATTAGAGCTAAGATGAAAGCGATCAGGCGGTTTAAAATGTAATTACACATTTTGAGCCGTCTGGTCGCTTTTGTGTTTTTTAAGTTTTTTGTCTTTCACTTATTAATAAATTATTGCTAAATTCGAACGATTTTTTGCAAATCGACATTGTTTACTAATAATTTAATTTATATGGAAAATCTGGAAACAGCGCTTCTGCTGATGGTAGTGGGAATGGCAACTGTCTTTGCTATTCTCCTTCTTGTGATCTATTTAGGAAAATTACTCATCTCTTTAGTTAATAAATATGCCCCTGAGGAACAACCTCTTGTGAAACAGGGAGCTAAAGTATCAGCTCCTATTCCCGGTAATATTGTTGCAGCCATTACAGCGGCTGTCAATGTAGTGACACAAGGAAAAGGGAAAGTGACTAAAATCGAGAAAATCTGAAAATTAATCTTATAGAATAATACCGAAAACGGAAATGAAAAGAGAAGTAAAATTTAGTCTGGTTTTTAGAGACATGTGGCAATCTGCCGGTAAATATGTGCCTCGGGTAGACCAGTTAGTGAAGGTAGCACCTGCTATTGTTGAAATGGGATGTTTTGCCCGGGTAGAAACAAACGGCGGTGGTTTTGAACAAGTAAATCTATTGTTTGGTGAGAACCCCAATAAATCTGTGCGTGCATGGACGAAGCCCTTCCATGAAGCCGGAATACAAACCCATATGTTGGATCGTGCCCTTAACGGGCTTCGTATGAGCCCTGTCCCGGCCGATGTGCGTAAGTTGTTTTATAAAGTAAAGAAAGCACAGGGGACGGATATCACCCGTACATTCTGTGGGCTGAATGATGTACGTAACATTGCACCTTCCATCACTTATGCCAAAGAAGCGGGAATGATTTCGCAGTGTTCACTCTGCATCACCCATTCGCCGATCCATACGGTGGAATATTACACCAATATGGCACTGGAACTGATAAAACTGGGGGCGGACGAGATTTGCATTAAAGACATGGCAGGTATCGGACGCCCTGTTTCTTTGGGCAAGATTGTGGCAAATATCAAAGCTGCACATCCCGATATCCCTATTCAATATCACAGTCATGCGGGACCGGGCTTTAATATGGCCAGCATTTTGGAAGTCTGTGAAGCCGGGTGTGATTATGTGGATGTCGGAATGGAACCGTTGTCATGGGGAACGGGACATGCCGATTTGTTGAGTGTGCAGGCCATGTTGAAGGATGCGGGATTCCGGGTGCCTGAGATTAATATGGAGGCTTATATGAAGGTGCGGGCCCTGATTCAGGAATTCATGGACGACTTTCTGGGGCTGTATATCAGTCCGAAAAACCGGCTGATGAATTCATTATTGATAGCTCCGGGACTTCCGGGCGGAATGATGGGAAGTCTGATGGCGGATTTGGAAACGAATCTGGAATCCATTAATAAGTATAAGGCAAAACACAATCTTCCTTTCATGACACAAGATCAGCTTCTGATCAAGTTGTTCAATGAAGTGGCTTATGTATGGCCCCGCGTCGGATATCCTCCTTTGGTAACTCCTTTCAGCCAGTATGTGAAAAATCTCTCGATGATGAATGTTATCGCGATGGAGAAAGGAAAAGAGCGTTGGGGAATGATTGCTGATGATATTTGGGATATGATTCTGGGTAAAGCCGGACGTCTGCCGGGCAAGCTCGCTCCTGAGATAATAGAGAAAGCCGAGAGAGAAGGAAGGAAATTCTTTGAGGGAAATCCGCAGGATAACTATCCGGACGATCTTGACAAATATCGCAAACTGATGAAAGAAAAGAAGTGGGAGACGGGCGAGGACGATGAAGAACTCTTTGAATATGCGATGCATCCGGCTCAATATGAAGCTTATAAGAGCGGAAAAGCGAAAGAGGATTTCTTGGCCGATGTGGCAAAACGCAGGGCTGAGAAAGAGCAGGTGCCTACGGAAGAAACGAAACCTAAAACACTTACGGTACAGGTAGACGGGCAAGCTTACCGGGTGACGGTTGCTTACGGAGATACGGAACTGCCTGTTGCACCGGCTTCACAGCCGTCTGCTGCTGCAGGTGAGGGAAAAGAGGTGCTTTCTCCGCTCGAAGGAAAATTCTTCCTGGTGAAGAATGCGCAAGAGACTCCACTCAAAGTAGGCAATGCGGTAAAAGAAGGTGATGTGCTTTGCTACGTGGAAGCAATGAAAACCTATAATGCCATCCGTGCTGAATTTGGTGGAACGGTAACAGCTATTTCTGCAAATCCCGGCGATACGGTTTCTGAAGATGATGTATTAATGAAGATAGGATGATGAACGGAATATTTGAAAAATTATATGATATGACTGCTTTCAGCAATATTGTTGCCGAACCGCAGTTTCTGGTGATGTATGTCATCGCCTTCGTTCTCTTGTATCTGGGTATAAAGAAACAATACGAGCCCCTCTTATTGGTGCCGATTGCCTTTGGAGTATTGCTGGCTAACTTCCCCGGTGGAGGGATGGGAGTGATACAGGCTGACGAGAATGGCATGATCTTGGTGAACGGAGTAATGAAGAATATCTGGGAGATGCCTCTCCATGATATTGCTCATGAATTGGGATTGATGAACTTTGTATATTATATGCTTATAAAGACAGGGTTTCTTCCCCCGATCATTTTTATGGGAGTGGGAGCATTGACGGACTTCGGGCCGATGCTTCGCAATCTGCGTCTGTCGATCTTCGGGGCTGCGGCCCAATTGGGTATCTTCACCGTATTGTTGGTAGCTATCCTGATGGGATTTACACCCAGTGAAGCGGCTTCTTTGGGAATTATCGGTGGTGCGGACGGGCCTACGGCTATCTTTACTACCATCAAGTTGGCTCCTCATCTGTTGGGTCCGATTGCCATTGCCGCCTATTCTTATATGGCACTGGTTCCGGTTATCATACCATTGGTCGTTCGGCTTTTGTGTACCAAGAAGGAACTGAGCATTAATATGAAAGAGCAGGAAAAGAAATACCCTTCGAAAACGGAAATCAAAAATCTCCGCGTACTGAAGATTGTTTTCCCGATTGTGGTGACTACGGTCGTAGCCCTTTTTGTACCGAGTGCAGTGCCTTTGATCGGTATGCTGATGTTCGGTAACCTGGTGAAAGAGATCGGTGCCAATACTTTCCGTCTGTTTGATGCGGCTTCAAATAGTATAATGAATGCGGCAACCATTTTTCTGGGTTTGTCGGTAGGAGCCACTATGACGAGTGAAGCCTTCCTGAACTGGACGACTATCGGCATTGTGGTAGGAGGATTCCTGGCTTTTGCGTTGTCTATAGCAGGAGGTATCTTCTTTGTGAAACTGGTGAACCTGTTTACGAAGAAAAAGATTAATCCGCTGATTGGTGCTACGGGACTTAGTGCGGTTCCTATGGCCAGCCGTGTCGCCAATGATATTGCCTTGAAATATGATCCTAAAAATCATGTATTGCAATATTGCATGGCCAGTAATATCTCGGGAGTGATCGGGTCTGCCGTAGCGGCAGGGGTGCTGATTTCTTTTCTGTCTTAATTGAAGCCGGAAGGGTATCCGGTTTATCATAGATGATAAAAAATGTTCCTCCGACCACGCTTGGCCGGAGGAACACACACAAACAAAACAAATAAAAGCAGTCACGATTCGCATCGGGACGCCCCTACACCCGGTATTAAAACCGGGATTTATAAATATTGAAAGGGATCAACATTTATTCTTTTGAAAAGTCTTTGATTCGTTGCTCTTCGGATAATTGGCATATAAGCAGTATATTGTCTTTTTCAGCCACGATATAGTCATTCAGGCCTTGTATGACTACTCGTTTCTCTTGTGAGGTATGTATTATACAGTTCCGACTTTCATACATCCGGATATCCGGTCCTACTTTGGCATTTCCTTCTTGGTCTTTGGGCAACAGACTCTGTAGTGCTCCCCACGTTCCTAAATCTGACCATCCGAACTTTGCGGGTAACACATAAATCTCTTCTGCTTTTTCCATCACCGCATAATCTATCGAAATACTTTCGGCAGTGGGAAATAGTTTTTTTACGGTCTCTTCTTCACGTTCCGTATAGAAGTCGGGATATATCCGGTCGAAGATTTGCGCTATGCCCGGTGCATAGACCCGCATAACAGCTGTGATTGTTCTCACATTCCATACGAAAATCCCTGCATTCCAGAAATAATTACCTGCTGCCAGATATTTTTCGGCTGTCTCCCTATTGGGTTTCTCCCTGAAAGACTCTACATGGAATATTTCTTTGTCCCTTGTTATAGGTTCGCCTGCGGCAATATACCCATATCCGGTTTCCGGACGTCCGGGTTTTATTCCGAGTGTAATGATGGCACTGCTTTTGTCTGTAAACGAGAGTGCTTTGTCAATTACTCTGCGAAATTCAGTGGTGTCAATAACCACTTGGTCAGAAGGAGTGACCACTATGTTGGCATCCGGATATTTCTTTTTTATTTTCCAGCAAGCATAGGCAACGCAAGGAGCCGTGTTTCTGGAGCAAGGCTCTGCCAGTATATTGCTTTCCGGTATACCCGGCAATTGTTCCCGAACAATGTCTGTATATCTTTCAGATGTGACCACCCACATGCTTTCCAATGGACAAACATTACCGAATCTTTCGGCTGTCAATTGTAGCAGCGTCTTCCCACATCCCAATATGTCTATGAATTGTTTGGGATATTCCGGTGTACTCATTGGCCAGAAGCGACTTCCTATGCCACCGGCCATAATTACTACATGATTATTCATCGTTGCTCCTTTCCTTTTATTTGTTACGTTTGCCGAGCAGTTTCCCTATCCAGTTTGAATCACCGGCCGATTTCTGTCTGTCAGATAGAACGGGTTCGTATGGTTTTTGTTCATGGATCATCTGGTAGATGGTTCCCCAGTCAGGTAAACCTCCCAGGTTTCGGTCATCAATAAAAAGGTCTGCTTTCAGTTTGCGGGAGAATCCGTGATGATTCTTTTCTTCTTCCGGATAGTCTTTATTGACGGCATAGAAGTAGACTCCCCGCTGCCGGCACCATTCAATGGCTTCTTCAAGTAACTCACCTTCGCGTACAGTCCATAAAATCAGTTTGTGACGTTCTTTTGCCAGCATTTTCAGAGTCTCTGTGGCGAATGGAATTTCTTCTCCGATCTTCGGATAGCGGTGTTCTACGATGGTACCATCAAAATCAACAGCAATCGTCATGTAATTAGTGTGTGTGAATGGTTATTATTATTTAGTTTCGGGAATGTATACAATCATGGCATTGCATCCCGTTTTGTTTTCGTATCCCATCGCTTCCGGAGTCGATTCGGTGATTCGTTCGGGCGCGATATGATGTTTTTCTATCAATATCTTTCGGATGGCTTCCGAACGGCGGCTGCGCAATTCCCGGTCTGCTTTCTTATCTGTAAGATTATCGCTGAAAGCAATGATTTGGATGCTTGAGTTATTATCCTTCATCCATTCACCTATACCATCTATCTTCTGTCCCTGTTCTTCACTGACGAATGAACTGAATTCATCGAACATGATGTCGATGGAGAGTGCATCTTTTTGCGGAACAATCATTAAGTTCTGGCCATCCATTATCTTCCGGCGTTCTTTTAATTCCTGTTTCATTTGCATTACCTCTTCACAAAGTATCCCTACTTTCTGCTTTATTTCCAGTAGATCCGTTTCCGGCATATAGAGTGATTGGGTACTGTTATTTATACTCTTCCGATATTTATCTCTGAAAGTATATGCAAGTCCGATTGTCAGGTTGCTTTGCATATAAATTTTGTTGTTCAGTTCCTTGTTGTAGTATTTGGGTAAAATCTTCAATCCCGGTTCTATAAATACACTGAACTTTCTGTTTACATTGTACGAAGCCTGAATTGAGAAGTTCCCCGAAATAGTGTTTACTCTTGTGTATTTCGGGTCATTGTCTCCAAAGTCATAATAGTTGAAACCGGCACCTAAAATAGCCGTCAGGTTGAATCTTTTGAATCCATTATTTCCTATCAGAGTCAGCATATAATCCAGGTTTGCGCTGAGTTGTGTGGCCTCTGCATTATTTTCTATCCGGTTCTTACCAATCTCCGCAGTGGCCCTGAAGCCCGAGAAAGGTGTCAGATATACTCCTCCGGAGACTTTGCCGCCTGCATACACGTTACCGATAGTCTTGGTCATCCATTCTCCATTCAGAGCACCCGATACAAACCAATTACCTTTTTCAAACTTTTCCTTGACGTTTGGCTGTTCCTGTGCCTGTAAGTTACAAGTTGTCAGTAGCAGTGCTGCCCCAACGATCCATTTATTTTGTTTCAATCCCAATATACCTGTCATGGTTGTGCTATATTAATACGACATTTATTGATGCAATCTGTTTCTTTTTGTTTCCCGGACCGGTCACGACAATTGAAGTGATATAGAGTTTATCTCCTTTTTCCAACTGTCTGATCAATTCCATTTGCCTGGCCGAGAACTTGTTTCCGGTGTTGGTTATTGAAGTTACCGCTTTACTGTTTCCTTTAATCAATACCATTTCAAAACTGTTAATCTCGTAGTTGGCTTTCGGACCATCACTGATTGAAGCCCCCAATTGTGTCATGTTGGATACCAGCCGTTTGTTAATGGGTACATTTCCTCGGTATTGCACTGTATTTCCATTGTCATCCGTACAGAGGATATAGGGTGTCGGATCGGGTAATGCCTTTACGGTATATCGATACTCGGCCAGTTGTCTTGCCACTCCGTTTTTTATCTGTGTGGCGGTTATGGTTGCTGTCTGTGCTTTTTCATTGGGAACGGCGATGCATTGATTTCCTCTTTTAAGTATCTTTCCATTAGTCATATTGAATGTCACCTCGTTGAATGGGATTCCCGCAGTCAGTATATTTAACGGGTTTTCATAGTCGGTATACAAGATACTTGTTAAGGTGGGTGTAATCTGTACTACAGGCAAATCCACCGTTCCGTCTCTATTTACTATCATCTGGTCTTCATTGATAAATACAAAGGTCCCGTTTTTTCCGTCTTCCGCTTCTTCATATAGCAATGACCGATATACTTCGTTTACACACAGCAGCACCTCTTCCTGTATTTTGTTGATGAATGTCACTCCACCGATGGCAGGGAGGTAGGAGAACGTCTCTTTTTCCCAGGAAATGCCTGTGCCCGGTCCTTCCGTATCCAGATAAGTGCCGACCAGTTTCCGGTGTGATTCATTTTTAATCAGTGACAGCGTCTCCGCTTTGAATGCTTCCAGTGAGAGCCTGAGCATTTTGCCTTTGCCTCCGGTCACCGACAGGAATACTTCCGGCACAGCATTCAGATCGTCTTTAGCCTTCAGCTTTCCCGTTTCATATTTTTCTTTGTCCGCTTTCCGGGCAATATCTTCTTTCAGTTCTTCCAGTGTGCCCATCAGCTTCCCTGCTGTTGCGTCTATGCTCTGTGCTGATAAGGTTGCCTGGTCATTCCGGCTGTTGTTGATTCGTTCCAGTAAAGTCCGGTTATATTCTTCCAACTGCTCTATTTGTGGAAGATAATCATTATTCATCAGTCCATATCCTTCCAAGACATCCGATGATATATTGATAGCCAGCATGGCAATCAGCACCACATACAGCAGGTTTATCATTTTTTGTCTTGGCGGTAATGTATATTTAGCCATGTGTTTCTGTTATTTCCCTGTTTTCACGTTCATGGCATTCAGCATCTGACTGTATTGTTTGTTAAGCAATTCAATGTATGCTGCCATTTTTTCCATCTCTTTTTTCAACTCTTCCGAATTCATATCGTTCAACGACCTGGCATGTTCGGTCATGCCTTTAATCTGTGCTTCGTATGTTTCATTGAGTTTTCCGATGTTGCTTTCCAATCTCTTCAGTTGCTGCAGGTACTTTTCCGTCACCAGCGTGTCTGCTACTCCCGTGTTCGGATTTATGTTTGCGTTTTTGTCATTCAATAACGGAAACACTCTTTCCCATTTGTACTCTCTTGCCGGTTCATCAAATCCGGAGATGAAGAAAATGAATACTTCCGTAAATAATCCGATCATCAATAACAGATTATCATAAGGCATGTGAGCTATTTTGAATACAGCTCCCAGAATTACAAGACAGGCTCCCCAACAATAACAGAGGTTATAGAAACGTTTTCCTGTTCTGCTCGATAAGAATTTACTTAATTTCATTGGTCAATCCGTTTTTGAATTCTCCACAGAGTGTACCGATTTTTACCCGGTTGATCATTTCTTTTATCGGTATAAAAATGACCGCTGCCAATCAGTGTAATTCTGTGGAGAATCTCTGAGTTATTAGAATTTGTATATTACGCCTACGGTCATCATGCCGGCGGCAAACACATCATCCTTATTTTCCACATCATAGAACTTGGTGCTGATTTTAATTCCCGGTTCTGCAAAGACACTTAGTTTCGAGTTCAGTTTGAAGGCAGCCTGCAGAGAGAAATTACCGCTTATCGTATTCGTTTTCGATAAATTCGGAAAGTCGTTATCAAATGAATAGTAGTTGTATCCCAGTCCGAAAATCGCATTCAGCCGGAACTTGCTGTCTTCATTTGTATAGTTCTTCATCAAGCTCACCATGATGTCTGCTCCGGCACCTGCCGTTACAGCGTTGTATCCGCCTTTCAGCCACACATTACCGGCCTCTGCGTTGACACGCAGACCGATAATCTTGTTTAGCCACACTCCACCGGATACTTTACCGCCCAGCATGTTGCTTGCCGAACCGTTTAAAGCCGATAGTCCATTTATACCTCCCGACACAAACCACTCCGGTTTGAACGGATTGTCCTGTGCTTTCATATTTCCGAATGCCATCAGCAATCCTACCAAGAGCAATACTGTTTTTATATTATTCAGCTTCATAATTTAGTTATTTATTAAAAGAATGGTGTTTACAGGATAGATTTTAAACTTTACCTCCCGAGTGCTGGCTTGCTTCCACATTCGTGTAAGTTATCTTCATTCCCGTATAAAATTTCAGAGTAATCGTTACAGTTCTTCCGCCACTGATTTTGAACGTGTATTTCTTTTCGCAATATTTGGCCTGATTCAGGTAATACAGAATATGGTTACCGCTGATACCGGCCACCAGTTCATGGTTCACTTTATAAGTGCCTGTTGTGCCTTCTTGCGCTTCGATGGCACTGTTGATCATAGATGCCATTCCTTTTGCATCCGTGGCGTTTACACCGGCATTGGCTAATGCTGTTTCCGGAGTCACCGTGTATTCCCATCCGGTTGTTGCCTCAAAGTTGATTTTATATTCAGGGATGGCTGTCATATTTCCTTCGTTACTCTTTTTCTCCTCTTTGTTTGTCTCGCCTATTTGCTCAGAACCGGTAGTCTTGCTACTTTTGATACGCATTGAATACTTGCCGGACAGTGTTGCTCCGGCAGGTAATGTAAATGTATAGCTGTTCGATGCCACGTCATAGGCAGCATCAGCCACTTTGTCCCAGCTTTCTCCGGCTCTTGTTGCCGCTTTCTGGTTGTACACTTCCACGTCCTCAAATGTGGCATTCTCCGAGGCTTTGTTCACCACTGCCAGTGTGACCGGTTTGGCAAGAGTTACAGCCTCTGTTGTTGCCACTTCGATATTGGCAATAGCCACCGGAGTTTCCACAGTTCCTGTTGTCACGGTAGTTGTGGCGGCTGCAGGCTCTTCATAAGGAGTGATGCTTACGTTGGTTGTTGTTTCAATCGCTCCAGGGGGGACAATTACGGCTGCTTCCGCCTTTGTCATGTCACTGTGCCCTTTGTCTGTTACAATTATTTCTTCTGTCGCTTCGGCATCTATTTCCTTGGCGGGACTCTGCTTGCTTAGTTTTACGCTTAAGCTCACCATGCTGCGGTTCTCCGCATTGTCCTGCAATGGTGGCCTGTGCATTATCTATACTCAGGTATCCCTCCTTTGTAAAAGTAACGGTATATGCTTTCTTATTGTCTACCGTCAGTTTGTATGCTCCTTCTGCATCTGTGGTAGCTGTAGCCTCGCCTGCCTTTACTTCCACACCGGGCAGAGCAGTGCTTCCTTCCGTAACTTTACCTGCGATGTAGTACTCTATCGTTTTCTCGGCAGGGTCCACTACTATTTCCGGCTTCTTCTCGTCTTCGCCGAAAGAGCATCCGGTTGTTCCCAAGGTGGTTGCCACCAGCAACACACCTATCTTAAATAAGTCACTTTTTTTCATAATCATTTTTGTCATTAAGAAAATATTAAAATTACTTTTTATTTCTCTCTTTTTCGATACTTCTGATCAGGAAGTATCGTATATATTCCGGTTGGAAGTATCCGCTGCTCCGGTTCTCTGCCGGACGTGTCTGATAGGTATATCCCATTTTCTTATCGGCATACTCACCCCATGACACCATGCTGTATTCGGCTGCAAAGAATTCGGCCGGCTTGATTCTTATGGCATGGTTCCGGTTCCATTTCTTTCCGGGCAACGGGATGGCAAAATGAAAGCCCCCGTTGATCTCTCCTTCTACGTACATGGCGTATACTCCCACGGCATATTCTCCGAAGTGGCGTGTGCAGTCACCTCTTATTCCGTAGTCGCCGTATAGATATCTTCCGGCCTGTAAATCCAATTGGACATTGAATTGCGGAACATAGAGCGAACCTTTCACGGCCGCGTTGATGCGTTGCCTTGTCCCGATATACCATCCTTCGTCCGTAATGGCCGAATATCCGGTTGTTCCTATCTGTGCGCCTAGTTCCACCCGTCCGTTCCCGGTGCGGTATTTCACTTCCGCCTGTGCGCCGATCCGGTGATTGGTAAAGTTACCTATCACGATACGTCCCAGAAAGTTGTTACGGAACCTTATCTCCTGTGAGAGTGTCATCACACCCGGCCGTATCTTCCGGTATTCCCCTTTCATATTGGTTGCGATGGGGAAAACCACTTGTGCTGTTGCTTCTGCTCCTTTCCATAAAGCCATTTCCACGGCAGGAGACAGATTCACCGTATATGAATATAATTTCTCAAAAGTCGAGTTTTCTAAAGACACTTCCGGATACAGGACGATGTCCGCTTTCCATGCCAAGCGGTTGATCACTTCTGTGCTTTCCTTCAATAACCGCATGGGACGGTCGGTGCTGTAACTCAGGCTCATTCGTTCGTATACCTCTTTCAGCGTTATCTTACCGGCCTTGTAACCGGTTATCAATGTATCCGGCAGACAGATACTCAGTTGGGGAATCCCGTTTCCGTCCAGCGCCACCAGTTCCAGATTTCCGTTACTTATGCCTTCCATTCCGGCGACAATCGCTTTTCCTATTCCGCGATAAGTTCCCCGATATACATTGTCCTCAAAAGCAGCGATGGTTGTTCCCCCGGCTTCGGCTGTCCGGATATTCTCCAGACCTAACTCCCTGAGTTTACGGGCCACTTGCGCATCAATCATGACAGGGCAGGAGAGGAGCAGGCCGATTATAATTATCAATTTCTTCTTCATACGGATTAATGGATTAAAACGCATTCATATCGTATTCCGGCAGAAATACATTTAAACTCCCGGGTAAATACATTCAGCGAGAGATGTTTCCATAATTTGGCTGCTGCTCCTACGTTGAATCCGTCGGAGTCATACTCGGCCATGACGGACAGTGGTTTGCAAAAGGAGGGAGTATAGCTGAGGCCGCCGAATATACCGTCCTGTAAGATATACTTGTCTTTACTCAATGGGTGATAGTAACCTGCGGTCGCTGCCAGTCGATGTTCGCCTATCCTAAAGTTCTTTGTAACCACTCCGTATACGGATGCGAAATAATTATAACCCTTGTCCTTGAACGGGTCGTTACTTCCAATGACTACTGCCGGCCAATATTTACCTTCTTTCAGCGGACGTATCCTGACCGATAAAGACCTGTCCTGCTGATTAAATTTGGGCTTTGTAGCCATATAGTCACTTTTCAGCAAAATGCAACGGTAATTCAATTCTAAGAATGAAAAGAAAGTGATGTTCACGAAATAGTTTCCGGAATTATATTTAAACGGATTCAGTTCTTTGGGCAAGTAGTTACCACCGATCATAAACGTTCCCGTCTGCTGCATCTCGGCGGTCGGAATGTTCATCATCCCCGTTGTCCCCATGGTGTACTGTGCCTTGATTCCCGATGCCATCACCATTACACAGACCGTTAATACTGCTTTTTTTAATCTCATTGATTTATGTTATATGGAGAATTTTTCTTTGGTGATGTTCCATAGGAACAAGGCATTTCCGATGATATACCGGCGCCACATCCGTTTAGGCTCTTTGATCAGGCGATACAGCCATTCCAACCCGTGCTCCTGCCACCAGACCGGAGCACGTTCCACCGTACCCGCAAAGAAGTCGAATACCGCTCCAATGGTCCCTATGTGTCCGTTCACCTCCAGTTCATCCAGATGCGTATATGCCCATTTCTCTTGTTTGGGAGCCGTCATGCCTATCCATAATAAGTCCGGCTTCGCCTCGTTTATGGCATCTATCATCATTCGGTTTTCTTCTTGTGTAAACTCCGGTTTGTAGGGAGGAGAGTAAGCCTTGATCTGAATATTCGGATATATGGTTTTAGCTTTTTCTTTAATCAGCTTAAGTGTATTCCCGTTGCTTCCCAGAAAGTAGCAAATGCCTCCTTTCCGATTCAACCGTCCCATTTCATATTCAAAAAGATCCCATCCGGCGGTACGTTCTATGCTCTCTTTCCGGAGCCACCTGAAAGCCAGCACCATGCTTGCCCCGTCCGGAATCAGTGCTCCGCCTTTGAGCAAAGCTTCTGCAAATTCAGCATCTTTCAGCGCCGTATTATATGAATGGGCATTAATCGTGTTTATCAATAATTTACCTTCAGGCAATACCGATAAGTCGCTCCTGTGCTTCAGGAGTGAAACTGTTTTAAGCTTCAACATGTTTTGTGAAAAAGGAATGGGTGATTATAAGTACGCTACGCTGTTACCTGTCACGAAGAACAGGCTTTCGAATGATGTGGTAAGAATTTCTTTGCAAAGGTATGCTTTTTCGGATAAAGAGAAAAATTTTATTGAAAAAAGATATCTGTGCATATTGTTTTCATGTGGTGTGCCTTTCCTTCTGTTATTGTGACAATACTTTTTCATATAGACTAATCATCTGCTTGGCTTTATTATCCCACGATAGTTCCTCTTGACGGGCTTTGCAATTTTCAGACATTTGCTTTAGTACATCTCTGTGGTTGAATAGATATGTTATCTTCTCCGCAAAATCGTTGATGGATTGTTGCGGAGTAGATAAGGGAACTTTTACTCCCACTTGTTCGTTGACAGAATCTCCATGGCCACAAGTGTTAAAACATAATACAGGTAAGTTGTTGCTGAATGCTTCTAATATAACATGTGGAGTACCTTCTGCTATACTGGTGAAAAAGAATAGATCGCAGATTCGCATCAGTTTTTGGACCTCTTCATGGGAAATTCTGCTGTGCCATACACAATTACTTTCAATCTTTAACTTTTTCGTTATATCTTTATATTGTAATTCTTCTTCTAAGCTTCCTCCAACAATATGTAATCTTATATTCAACTTTTTGATTGTTGCGATTGTTTCTAAGGCGAGCGTTAGTTGTTTAGTGAAAATAAATCTACCCACCCAAAGGAGCTCTAAAGAAGTATTATTATGTTTAGGAAATACTAATGGGACATTTGATATTTCACAGCCTGATTCATTTATTAAGATAGCATTGCATTGAAAATATTTTTTTAATGCTTGTTGCGAGTCTGATGATGCCGCTATCACGAAATTTGCCTTATTGATAGCATTCTTAACTCTTGTTGCAGATCTTAATTGTATCATATTTAATATGTTTTTGCTATATATGAATAATTTGTTTTTCCATCCAGCTTTATTTAAATATGATGTGGGAAATTTTTCTTTTGCATTTATTGGTCCCCAAATAAATGGAACTCTTTCAATTTTCCAAAGATATCCGGGCTCTCTAAAGCCGATCATGTTAAGTTGGTGTATGATGTCTATTCGATTGTTTTTTATGATATTATTTGCTATCTTTAAGGTCTTTTTTTGCCATTTTTTGTAGTAATAATAGAAACGCCAATCTCCTTGATTCCAACACATCTTTCTTACTTCTTCCGATACTGGATTGTAATAAAAGTGCATATTCTTCCCTTGAGGTAGACTAGGGACTGTCGCTTCTATCTTGTCTTTGAATTCGCCTTCAGTGATGATGTGTAATTCACAATATTTGGCAAGATTTGTACACCAATTCCAAGCCATTCCGGGCTCACTACCCATATTGGGTGAACAAGCGTAGGCATTAATTAATATAGATAACATTTTTTGTAACGAACTAAATTTAGTATGAATTTCTGTTTAAAAATTGAAGATGATATTCTTTTTCTGAGATATTAGAGAATCTATCTCTGATTTTTTTCGCCGGAACTCCTCCCCATATTTCGCATGGTGGAACGTTTTTATTGACGATCGATCCTGAAGCTATTATGGATCCTTTTCCAATGGTGATACCTGCTATTATGGTAGAGTTGTGCCCTATCCATACGTCATCTTCAACTATTGTAAGTCCGTCTTTTCCTCTTTCACCATTCCAAATATATTCTCCTGGAGAAGTGAATACATGATCATTTCGTCCAATAAAACAGACTCTTCCTGCTATAAGTATATAATTCCCAAATTTAACATTAGAAGCCACATTACAATAATTTCCAAATTGTACATTGTTACCAATTGATATATCCATTTTGGCGAAAGATGTATGAGGCATTATTCTTACGAAACCATTATATTTTACCCATGGATATTTAAAATGGAAAAGATACCAAGTGCGTATTATGTTCATTATATACCTTAGCAAGAAATTGAATTTACTTCTTCCTGTTGGCATATTGTGATAATTTATTTTCATAATTTGTGGAAAACCTTTATATATTCATTAAAAGTACAAGGCATTAGATTCTCTGCCGGTCTTTTTCTTTTTGGATATTTTTGAAAAGCTATATTGAGAGTCTTAATAAATTCATCTTTTTTAAGTGGGTTAAATACTATGCCATTTGAAGAATTAATAAAGTCTACTGCTCCAATATATTGGCTGGCTATTACTGGGCATCCATAAATTAATGCTTCATTTACAACGGCACCGAAGGGTTCATAAAGACTAGGAAGAATTAAGAAATTTGCGACATCATACCAAGCATATAGTTCTATACCATTACTATATCCAGTAAATACAACTTTTTCTTCAATTTTAAGTATTTTGGCTTGTTCTTCTAAACCTTTTTTTTCTTTTCCGGTTCCAACAATAATAAGTTTGAAATTTTTGTTTTGAACTTTAGATAAAGCATTGAGCAACAGATCTAATCCTTTAATTTTTACTAATCTTCCTATATACAAAATTATTATTTCATCTTGTATGTTATATTTTTCTTTATTTTGCTTGATTATTATTTCAAATTGTGGTCGATAGGATAATAAAGATTGTGGATTTTGTATATTGGGACAAACTTCTACTTGTAATAAAGGAAATTTCTTTTGATACCATTGTTTTACGTTTTGACTATATACAATAATTCCATTTGAATTATTTAAAATAAATTTTCTTGCTATGGATTTGGCGCCATTTACCGCTTTTGCTATCTCTAAATTATCAGAAGTTGTTATATAGTATTTGTATGAACACATTTTCAACTTTTTGTATAATGCTACCAATACACTTGTTGGCGAATATTCATGAGAGAATACGATATCTGGTTTATGCTTTCTTATAAGTTTTAATATTCCCAGGCGTACAGGTCTATTTCCTATTTTAAAGCCATTATTTAAAAATACAGTATTTATATTCTGTAGTTTATTTAGTAAATCTTGTCTATTGTATGTGAACCCTTCGCATTCTGCATCTGTAAATACGATAGTTAAATCATAGAGTTTACCCATCTCATTGAATATATCTACTCTCCATGGGGGTAGATATTGATAGAAGACTAATGCTTTGCTTTTTTTCATCGTCCGATACAACTGTATTCAAATCCTAAATTCTTCATTTCTTGCGCATCATATATGTTACGTCCGTCAATGATTAGTGTTTTGTTCATTGATTTCTGCAATACCCCCCAGCTTGGCAGACGGAACTGTTTCCATTCTGTTATTAGCAGCAATGCGTCTGCGTTTAGAATCGCATCATACATATCTGCGGCATACTCTACTGCCTCACCTATACGGCGATGGCATTCATCCATTGCTATCGGATCGTATACACGTACCTTGCATCCTGCTTTGAGTAATTCGTCAATTGTGACCAAAGCCGTAGCTTCACGCATATCATCTGTTTCCGGTTTAAAAGCCAATCCCCAGATGGCAATGGTTTTTCCTTTTAAAGCTCCTCCATAATAGGCTGAAAGTTTTTTAAATAGAATGCTTTTCTGACTTTCGTTTACCTCTTCCACTGCTTTCAACACTTTCATTTCGTAGCCATTTTTTTCGGCTGTTTTTATCAATGCTTTTACATCCTTGGGGAAACAACTACCTCCATATCCACATCCCGGATAGAGGAATTTACTTCCGATACGGCTGTCCGCTCCGATACCTTTACGCACCATGTTCACATCCGCACCCACCACCTCGCATAGGTTTGCGATATCATTCATGAAACTGATACGTGTGGCCAGCATTGAGTTTGCCGCGTATTTTATCATTTCTGCCGAAGGAATATCTGTAAAAATAATTCGATAATTGTTCATCATAAATGGCTTGTAGAGTTTACTCATAAGCTCTCTGGCCCTTTCTGATTCTACGCCCACCACTACCCGGTCGGGACTCATAAAGTCTTTGATGGCAGCACCTTCTTTCAGGAATTCCGGATTCGAAGCCACATCAAATTCTATTTCTACTCCTCTCTTATCCAGTTCCTCCTGAATGGCTGCCTTGACTTTCTTTGCAGTACCGACGGGTACGGTCGATTTGGTAACAAGTATCAGGTACTTCTTCATACTCCGGCCCACTGTCCGAGCAACTTCAAGTACATAGGTCAGGTCAGCACTGCCATCTTCGTCCGGGGGAGTACCTACCGCACTAAAAACAACATCCACATTGTCCAGGCATGTTGTAATATCTGTGGTGAAATTCAATCTGCCCTCCCGATGATTACGGAGTACCATCTCCTCTAACCCCGGCTCGTAAATAGGGATTTGTCCTTGTAATAATCTTGTTATCTTTTCTTCGTTCACGTCTACACAAGTCACGTTGACTCCCATTTCCGCAAAGCAAGTGCCGGATACTAATCCGACATAACCTGTACCTACTACTGCTATATTCATATTGATAATGGTTTAATGTCTTTTTTGATATGCTTTATAAATCTGTGTTATGATTCCTAAGATTGTTTTCCGGATTCCTACCATCTTGATGGTAAAAAGAATAGGATGTTGAACATGATTCTGCATCTTTTTTAATCGTTCATCTTTTAAGTTTAAAACAACTGGTAGTGCGACTTTTAGGAATGGTATGCCGTGATGCGCTGACTTAAATGGTAGTTGGTAAATCCCTTTTAGATCTGCTATATGTTGATGCTGTTCAATATCCCATTGTGAACCATTCGAATAGAAATAATAAATATCGGTATGCGGATTAAGAAATGGGATGATATCGAAATATTTGTTATTGCCACTCTTTTCTAGTCTGAAAACAAGAGGATTAATCTTTTCAGTACTTCGGCTCAATAACGATTTCAATTCGTATTGCGGATTAAATGCGATCACCTTCTTTGTTTGAAGTATGGAGCCATATAAGATGGCGGCGTATGCTCCGGCAGAGCTTCCTAACATCACGGTATGATATCCTTCGGTTTCTTTTCTTAGAAATTCGATTAGCTTTTCCGGAGTGTTTATGTTTGAATTGATTCCTGCCAAATACCATTGTTTGAATACATCTCGTATGAAGATATGTTTATACGCTTTTTTTATGCGTGAACCATACCATTCGAAAAAATTCTTCTCAATAATTCTTTTCTTGAAAATCTCTTCTGTATTCGGACAATAGATATCATTGCTGCAAAAATAGACAGCGCAATAATCCCTATCCCTACACAGTGTGTTGTATTCTATTAAATAGTTTGGCTGGTTGCGGTATACGTCTTGTACGATCTTAGAATCTGTTTGAAAAACAAAACAAGATTGATTGGCTATTTCCATAGTTGTGGGAATAAAACTCGGATATGAATAGATATAAAATGCTTCAGTGCTGTAGATAAACCGAAATTTCTTTTCTCAAAATGGAAGAAAGGGATCGGTTCGGCATATCCCAATGGGGAATATAAATTTTTGATACGTTGTACCAATGGGACTTCTTTTCGTGCCCATGCCGGCAAGCGGGGATTCAGGTCACATATACCTAAATACTCGGTTGACACATATATTTTAAACCCTGCTTTTCGCGCTCTGTATCCGTAATCTAAGTCACCTATGGCATGGCGGAAGGTCCAATCCAGATTTCCTATCTTATTGAAAATCATTGCAGGAATAAGAACACAGTTTCCATTGAATGTTTCGCATTCCTGTAGGGTACCATCAGGAGTTATTTTCCCCTTTGAGGTATGGCCGCTATAGGTCGTTTCATTTCTTTGTGAGGAGCATATTGAAGCTACAATTATTGCTTGTTGATGGGTTTGCTTACTATGGAGCAATAGCTTATTTAATGTGTTGTCGAATAAGAATGTATCGTCGTTTAGCCATAGGTAATAGTCGTATTTTTTTCTTCCGGCTGCTTCTTCCCAAGCTGTATACATTCCCCGGTTCCAAAACAAATTTCCTTTCGAATGGATTATGTTTACTTCGGGGAATTTTTGTGAGATAGCTTCCGGTGTACCGTCTGTGCATCCATCATTGGTTAGATAGATGTCAACGCTATATCCTTGGATAGGGAGTTGTTTGTAAAGATTGCCAAGGCATTGGAGTGTTTTCTCTTTCCGGTTAAAAACGGTGAGTAAAACTGCTATTGATTTCATTTTTTATATGTTTTTTATGAATCTGGCAGGATTCCCTGCCCATATTTGGTTAGCAGGTACATTTTTGGTCACAACGGAACCTGCTCCGATGATAGAGTTTTCTCCAATAGTAACCCCTTTAAGTATAATGGATTGTGCTCCAATGAATACACTGTTTTCAATGATGACAGGTTTCTCTATTCGCATTTTCAAGTCGTCACTGCTTTTACGTATTTTCGGATTTAATGAATGAAAGTCTGTGTCATAGATGCATACACCTCCGCCTATTTTTACGTCATCACCTATGGACATATATTTATGGCAGATCAACGCTGCTTGTGATATACCTACGTTATTACCGATAATTAATTTTGCATTTCTGTCTACGAAAAAAGTGCATTTTTGGTAACATCCCATGGGATTTCCTTTTATTCCGTTATTCATTGCAAATTTTTTGCCGATAATAAACTTACCTCCCATAGCCACCATGATATAAGGAATTCCTGATGTGCGATAATCTTCAAATTGAACATTATTTCCCTTTAAAAGCCACCAACAATAAGCCTTCTCAAGGAGATTTCTTATTTTTCCATTTACTTTTCGGACCGACTTATAAATCAAGTTTAATATCATTGTTTTAATATGGACTGATAAATGTTATTCAAATTCTGAGCGTTTATTTCTTTGTTATGTCGTAACATTGCTATTTCTCGTTCATTTTTCATTAATTTCTCACATAACTTACTGTTCTCAAAAAGTTCACAAACTCGTTGTGCCAATAGAGCTGTCTCTTCGTATCGATAAAGAAAGCCTGTTTCGTTGTCTGTTATCATATCCATAGTTCCTCCTGTATAAGAAGCTATACAAGGTGTACCTATTAATTGCGCTTCTCCTACAGAATTAGGACTGTTCTCTATAGCCGAAGGACAGACGAATACGTGGGCCTTTGTATATTGTTCGGCCATTTCTTCTTCGGAAAGTATACCCAGAAAATGGATTGTATGTTCTACATGGTATGTTCTTATTAATCTTTGTATGTAGTTTGCAAAACCATTTTTTCGTAAAAGGGAAGTTGATATGAAATTATTTCCGGCAACGTATACTTGTGTGTCGGGATAATGCTGTAGAATAATAGGGAGAGCTTTTATTACTTGTTGCAAACCTTTGAGTGGATAATGTGCCTGACTTAAGAAAATAGTGTGCTTTTGGCAAGTACTATACTCCCATTTTCTTTGGTAAAAAATGGAACGTAATGTTTCATTGCAAAAATGATATGTTATGGTAGGGGAGATAGCCCACACATTTGATCGATCCCAACTGGTTCTGCCTATCACATGATTTACTATGTGCAAAAGCCGTTTTTCATACTCTCCACGTAAGTACATTTTATTTTGTTGGGTCAATAGGCTATCTTTTCGAATGATGTCGCGAAAGGTTTTTGTTTTTTGTATCTCTTTTACAGATATCCCTCCTAAATAATATTGTGCACATATGCTTACCATACCTTGTATGGAAATAACTATACTTTTTGTATTACAGGCTTTAGCGCATGCTAATGAATGTGGATATTCTGAACCATGTATATGGATTATGTTAGGGGTGAAGTGCTCTTCTATTTGTTTAAAATATTGTTCCCATTCTTTGTTATAGCATTGACTTCCTTTTATTTGGGGAATTAAATAATATTGTATTTTATAATTTGTTATTATCTTTAACTCTTTGCCTGAATATAAAGAAGCAACAGCTAAATCCAAATGGGAATTATTTTCCAATAATGCTAAAGCACTGGCATACATCCACCCGCCTACAACCGGAGGTGTCATGTGCAACTCATTACAGACCTCCGGAAAAATAATATTAGATACCCAAAGAACTTTCATGTTTTTTTCGTTTTTTGATTAAAAAAATACCTTTTACCCACTGCTGCATATCTTTATCAGTCATCATTCTGAATGGTTTGGAGAAACAAACTCCCAAGAATATGATATTCATCATGAAGAAGGTCTCAAATAAAGGTTTTTCCCAAATGAAACTCCATGTCCACAGGAAGGCTGTATATATACCGATTCCTTTCATATATAAACTTTTGCTTTTGTATATTGCTAAATAGCTGGCTCTGATATACATTAGAAAAAAAAGGATAACTCCTATAAGACCATACCAAAGTAAGATATCCAATATTCCTACTTCATTTCCGTATCTTCCGATTAGTTTGGTGGTTTCATCTTTTCCTCTGTCAACCCACAATGGTCCTTCGTCTCCAAAGGCAGGACTTCGTCCTGCTATCCAAGCATTATATTTATTCATTGTGTAAAAAACATTTTTATAAATTGCCGTACGGGTATCTGCTTTCAAATTATCCTTATAATATTGCCCGTCAGCTCCTCTGGCTTTTACTTCATAATTTCCCTTAATATATTCATCCATTTTGAATACGTTGAATTTTCCGCTTATTCCTAAAGATAGCAATACAATGGGTAGTGCCAATAAAACGACATGGATACATTTGAAAAACCAGGAGGGAATGATCTTCCCAGAATAGGAAATGCCTAAACCTATTGCGGATGCTACTAACATTTTAATCATGTCATTTCTTTGTTCTTGAGTAATGAAGAAGAAGAGGACAATTCCTAATAAGATCCATTTTCTCTTTCCCGGAATCAATGCAAAAAAAAGTAATAGAGTAGAATATGGAAGATAATTTAAGTATCCGGGATCATGTAATAATAGAATAGAAATTCCAATTAATGGAAGATAGTATTTCCAAAAACATCGATATAATCCTTGAAGCCAGTATGGATTGGAACCTATTAATATAACACTGTAGAACAGTGTCGTCAATAGACTGCTTATTACGAATTTCCACATCCAATATCCTTCCGCATAATAGGATCCCCTTAGGAAACCGGTTATTAACCATAATATAAAAGTGTAGGTTAGGATATAGCCATATTTATCTATGGTTCTGTATGGCGCATATTTTTTTATTCCTCGGAATAGCAGAAAGAGTATGATGGTTCTGAATCCCCAAGTAACGGGTTCCGGAAAATGGAAAACTTGTGATGCTATGATGTATAACATCACACTGAATCCAGCCCAGATAAGTGTCTTTAGATTATTTCGGATTAGATTCATTCAAGGCTGTTTTGAATAAGTTTAAGTATTGGTCTACTGTTTGCTCCTTAGTACTTTTGTTACTAAACTGTATAGCATTTACTGCCATTTGCTCCCTTTTTGAGGGATTGTCCATTAGTGCCTTTAATTGTTTAATGAATACTTTAATACTGTTATTAGGAATAATGATACCATTGTATTCGTTTGTGATAATATCTGTAATTGATTCAAAACTGTTATAAGAGATGGGAATCACTCCCATTTGTTGCCCTTCCATCAGTACCATAGGCCATCCTTCGTATTTTGAGGCCATTATCATGATAGACGACTCTTTATAGAAGGGTAGAGGAGAGGTGTAGCCCGTAAAATGTATACGTTTTAGGTTCATCTTTTGTGCTAATTTGAGAATCTGTTTAAATCCTTCGCCTTCGCCAACGAATGTTAATTCCCAATCGAGGTAATTATTATCAGCTTCTATAGCTTTCCATATTTTGAATAGTACAGGAATTCTTTTTACGTGATTGGTGGAACAAACAATTAATACTCTTTTCTTTTTCTGATATAGCTCTTCAATTGGATATGATTCATCGAATACTACTGGGTTTCCGATAGCTACGACTTTTTCTTTTTGGGCATAAGGAATTATCTTTTTTAATAATGGATAGAACTTATCTGATAATAGAATGAATTTATCACTATTGTTGTATGCGTTTCGAAATACTCGTTTCTCGTTGTAATGCCCTTTTATATAATACATAGGCAGAAAAGGTATTTTAGATAGAGTATATAATTTGTATAGGATGTTACTGCTTTGATGATAGATGTTTAGAAGACCTTCTATTCTCAAACTGTGTAACATAGGTCTATTGTGATAAACGGTTAGAATAACCGTTTCTTGTTTTTTTAGTGGAGATAGTAGAGTATAATCTATATTACAAAATTGGCTCAGTATAATATCGAACTTATTACCTGAGTATTTGTAACTTTCCGATAGCTTTATTTTTTGTTCGAAGAAAGTTGAAGGATGCTCTGACTCACGCATGTATCCTAAAGTACAACTATGACCTTTTGCGATAAATCCTTTGGCAAGAAGGTTCGTCATAGTTGCTACTCCTCCCATATAAGGAGGATCTGCATCGAAAGATATGATAAGAATGTTCATTGATTCTTTTATTGAGATTTTGTGATGTATATATTGAGTTAAACGATTAATTCTATGTCGTATAATCGGGATGCAGTGTTTGAGAACGTAGAATTTGTACAGCCTATAATTTTTTTTGTTGCTCCAAGGCAATATAAATCTACTACAGCACCTTTCATGCCTTCAACATCATCCCTTACAAGTGGTAGCTGTGAGAAGATGATTCTGTCCCCATATCTTTTTGTCATATCTTTTTTGACACTTTCTTCATCTGATGATAAATAGAAACGGCAGTTTGAGTTTATTGTTATTTCTCGGTCCATTAGCGAATAAAATTTTTCTATTGGATTATTTTTTATTGAGGCAAGATTGTCTGTACGTCTGATGTGTACACCAACTACGTTATCTTCATATTGTTCTGTTATCAGAGAAATTCTCTCTTTTAATTCTTGGGTCGGCTTGAAAAAAGTTGCTAAAGATGATGTTATTTCATAAGGTGTAAATGGATTATAAGATGTCACGTAAATGTTTTGTTTTCCTGTTGTCAATTTTTCAAAATTGTTTCTATTGATTGTGTTGCCATTATAATATGCATCAAAATAAATCTTTTTTAATATATCGGGAATGTATAGATTCTTTTTCCTGCCGGGTTTGAGATAAAACTTTCGGAGCGGTTTTATTTCTATACAGTCCAATTGTTCAAAAAGATCGGTAAAGTGTGCATAGCATTCTTTGCTTTTTTCCCAGTAAATGTATAATTGGATATCTTTGTGATACTTCTGATATAGGATGCCTGACGTAATGGCATTTAGCCGGTTGCATAAACCGGCAGTAGGGATTAGGGTTATTTTCATTTAATCTTGTTTTTTAAACTTTTTACTAAAAGAGTTAATCTTTCCCGTTCTTCCGCATTAACACCTTTATATAAGAATGATAAAATAAAGACTCCTGTACAACAGCTGACAGTTATTATAAGTCGTAAAATACCGGATGGCATTATATTGATAATGATTTCGCCCGTAAGGAGGCTTATACCCGCTATAGATAAACATGGGATTAGGGTTGTAATAAAGTAAGAACGTGGTGGTATTTGACAGTTTTTCCATGCAAAATAAATACGTATCCCACCTTCGAAGATGCTCCAGATGGCAATACTTATAAGATACATAGCATAAGGGGGAGCTCCTAAATGGAATGCTATGTAAATTAGAGGCAATGGTAATATATTAAGGAATGTGACAATTAAACTGATGCGCTTTATGTTGCCTTGTGCAGATATGGAAGTATTTAAAACTAAAGTAAGCTGTTCGATAAGAGTTTTTATTAATTGCAGACGGGTGAAGATAACGGTATGTTCCGGTACTTGCTTTAACCAAAGAGATAAAATGTAGGGAGCTTCGATGATTACAGGAAGTGCGAAGATAGCCGTCATCAGAAAAGTGAATTTACATCCGGATAGAGCTATCTTTGTGGATAAATCATGATTGGAGGCACCTGCGCTTTTGCCAATTACCGGGTTTAAGGCCTTCAGCATATTGCCTGAGAATACCGATAATTGACCTGATATTTGTCCTGCTATGCCTTGGGCTGCATTTAATACGGTTCCGAAAAACATGTTCAGTACGATTCCTAAACCGTAGTTGCCTATCATGCTGGTTGCACTATTGCCAAAGCTCCACCCTGCAAAGCTTGTCATTTCTTTCATCATCGTCTTGTCCCAGTATTTCTTGGGTGCAATCGTGCATTCCGTATAATGTTTGTGGCAATATATTCGCATTATGGTCAGCGTGATCAGTGGTATGCATGCCATCAAAACGCCATAAACAATCAGTTTGTCTGAGAAAG
>CXQJ01000010.1_pt1 | contig 47240 bp, 37 predicted proteins | sample 591471 | NCBI WGS metagenome assembly CXQJ01 (sample SAMEA3491291, study PRJEB9169) | human gut metagenome | biome: ENVO:mammalia-associated habitat; material: ENVO:feces | place: Bangladesh | collected 2010-04-07 | reverse complement strand
CGTCAATCAGTGCCATGCCTTCTTTTTCAATCAGGCAGGCTCCGAGGATGGTTTCCTCGAGTTCGGGTGCTTGGGGTTGTAACATAATGTTTGGATGGTATATGGTTTTGGGTATAGTTCACCACAGATTACACGGATTTTCACAGATTTTTAAATTTTAAATATCAACAGAATAACTTTGTAATCTGTGTTAATCCGTGTAATCCGTGGTGACTTCTAAAATTCGTATTCGTTTAGAAACGCCTTATCTTCCAGATATGTGGCTGCCTGTTTACAGAAGCGTATGTCCTTTTGGTGGGTGTAATACTCCTCGATGTTTTCCAGTGCCAGTTTCTTTTCCGTTACCGTCAGTTTTTTCCATTCTTTCCGGGCACGGGCTATGTTTATCTTATCTTTTTGGGTGACCCGGTGATAAAGATCCCAGAAGTCGGCAAAGCCTTCCGTCGCATGGCTGTCCCGGGTGGTGGCGGCTTTTTTATGTCCGGTCCAGAGGTCATAGTCTGTTACCCGGAGCAGGGTGATTCCGGCGGGATTCTCTACCGCCTCCATGATTCCGGATTTGAACAACGTTTCGAAGAAGTGGCGGGTGCGGTATCGGCTCCATCCCAGTGTCTTTTCCCACTGTTTGTAGGTATATACGGTTTCACCCCGCCGGCAAACGATCCGGTTGCCTTGTACACAAACCTCCGTATCGGAGTAGTTGACCCGCGTCAATACCTGTATCCATGCTTCCAGATAGCCCTCGGTTTGCGATCCGGTTTTGAAGAAATCTTCGATCATGGATTTGGGAATCAGGATATATCCTTTTTTCAGAATTGTCTCGGTCGGTGCGTTCATGGAATTTCGTTTTAAAGGTTATTGAATGTGCCGTCCTTTCCCGAACGGCATGACAAAGCTACGCATAGAAGGGCAAGGATGCAAAAGATTGGTGCAGATTGGTGCAGATTGGTGCAAAAGTGTACGACGATCCCTATTGCCGTCCTACGCACACTCTGCCGGGGTGAAACCGAGCCTTGTTTTCACCCTTTCAGACCCTCTGTTGCCGTCATTCAGAGCCTCCAAATCACCAACATGGACACCAACATGCTTTTAGGTTTGTAGTCCGTTGTCCGTCAGTTGTTTACGGAGGATGTTCCGGAAGCCGCCAACAGGCAGACCTGCACATAAATAAATAATAAGCAAAAAGATATATTAACATATATCAGTCGAATTTGCGATCGGCGAACAGTTTTTGGACCCGATCCTCCGGATGTTCGCGTAGCCATTGGTACACCGTGTCGGGCATTCCCCAATGCTGTATCACGATACAGATTTGCCGGGGTGTCAGCAGTGTATTGGAGCGTTTGTATCCTGCTTCCAGTAGTTCGGCATGCAAGTCCGGATATCGTTCTATCTGCTCACGCATCTGTCTGCCCGCCGAGCGGGGATAAACACAAGTTGTAAAATACGCCATCGCCACGTCCGACAGCAGGCAGCTTCCACTCAGCAGCCAGTCAAAATTTAAGTCTTTCATTCTTGTTGTTTTTGTTTACGTGGCAAAGTAGCATATTCTCTGCTTATCGAGAAAGACTTTTTTACTATGTAACGGAACTGAATGCTTGCATGGATTTTGTTCTGTTCTTTCACCACAGAGGACACAGAGGACACAGAGTTTTTTTAGACAGAAGAACAAAAGAACAGATAATTCTTTATTGGTTCATCTGTTCTTTCGTCTGAAAACAAATAGAGCGCAGCCAATTAATCTCTGTGTCCCTAAGGGACTTGACGTAACAAAGAAAACAATAGCAGCCAATTAATCTCTGTGTCCTCTGTGGTGAAATCGGTTTTGAGCAAAAACCCTTCTCAGTTGTTATTTACAGAAATAAAGATCATCCATACATAAAACCAACACCATGGAAAAGAATATTTTTAAACTGGACAACGAACAACTCAAAGGGATTGCCTATGCATTCCGGGAGAAAGTGGAAGAAGGATTAAGTAAAAAAAATGCAGAGATACAATGCATTCCCACCTTTATTCTGCCCAAGGCGGCCGACGTCAGAGGGAAGGCCTTAGTCCTCGATCTGGGAGGTACCAACTACCGGGTGGCGATTGTCGATTTCACGCAAGAAAAGCCGGTCATCTACCCCAGCAATGGCTGGAAGAAAGATATGTCCGTCATGAAGTCGCCCGGCTATACGCGCGAAGAACTGTTCAAAGAACTGGCCGATCTGATTGTGGAGATAAAACGGGAAGAGGAAATGCCTGTTGGCTATTGTTTTTCTTATCCCGCCGAATCGGTGCCCGGAGGAGATGCAAAGCTGCTTCGTTGGACCAAAGGAGTGGATATCCGGAGAATGGTCGGGCAGTTTGTGGGGAAACCTTTACTCGACTATCTGAATGAAAAGAATAAAATAAAGTTTACAGGCATCAAAGTTCTGAATGACACGATCGCCAGTTTGTTTGCCGGGCTTACCGACAAGAGTTACGACGCCTATATCGGCCTGATTGTCGGGACCGGTACGAATATGGCCACTTTTATTCCCGCCGACAAGATAAAGAAACTGGACCCGGCATACAGCGTAGAGGGTTTGATTCCTGTCAATCTGGAGTCGGGCAACTTTCATCCGCCATTCTTGACAGCGGTGGATGATACGGTGGATGCAATGTCCGACAGCATGGGCAAACAGCGTTTTGAGAAAGCGGTGTCCGGCATGTATTTAGGGGATATCTTGAAAGCGGCCTTTCCGTTGGATGAATTTGAAGAAAAGTTCGATGCCCGGAAGCTGACTGCCATCATGAACTATCCGGATATCCACAAAGATATCTATGTGCAGGTGGCCCGTTGGATCTATAGCAGATCGGCCCAACTGGTTGCCGCGTCCCTTGCCGGACTGATCGCATTGCTGAAATCATACAACAAAGATATTCATCGGATTTGTCTGATAGCCGAAGGAAGCCTCTTCTGGAGTGAGAGCCGGAAAGATAAAAGTTACAACATTCTTGTGATGGAGAAATTGCAGGAACTTCTTCGCGAACTCCAACTGGAAGATGTGGAAGTTCATATCAATAACATGAGCAATGCCAACCTGATAGGAACCGGTATTGCAGCACTGACTTGATTGTATTTGGGCTCACCACAGAGTACACAGAGTACACAGAGGATATACAAACAAGAGCTTAAAACTCTGTGTCCTCTGTGTCCTCTGTGGTGAATTGAACTCAAAACCATTCTTTTAAGACACAACACGCAAAATACAAAAGAAAATGTTATCTTTGTATTTATAAGTTTGTCTGTTATTTATCCGGAATAAAAGAATATGAGCAATAAAATCTATCCTATCGGGATACAGAATTTTGAGAAAATCCGTAAAGGGGGCTTTTTCTATATTGATAAAACAGCATTGGTTTATCAAATGGTAAAGACCGGGAGTTATTATTTTCTGAGCCGTCCCCGTCGCTTTGGAAAAAGTTTGCTTGTTTCTACCCTCGAAGCCTATTTTCAGGGAAAAAAGGAGCTCTTTGAAGGGCTGGCGATGGAAAAGCTCGAGAAAGAATGGATAAAACACCCGATATTGCATCTGGATTTGAATATAGAGAAATATGACTCACTGCAAAGCCTTGAGGATATATTGGAGAAAGCAATTGTGGCATGGGAGAAACTCTATGGAGCCGAACCTTCGGAGCGCTCTTTGTCTCTGCGCTTTGCCGGTGTCATAGAGCGTGCTTGCAAGCAGGCGGGGCATCGTGTAGTCATTCTGGTCGACGAATATGATAAGCCTATGCTGCAATCCATCGGGGATGAAGAATTGCAAAAGGAGTTTCGCAAGACGTTGCAAGCCTTTTATGGAGCCATCAAAACAATGGATGGATACATCCGGTTTGCTTTTCTGACCGGTGTCACCAAGTTTGGTAAAGTGAGTGTGTTCAGTGCTTTGAACAATCTGATTGATTTGTCGATGGACGAACGTTACGTGGCATTATGCGGCATCACTGAAGAGGAAATACGGACTAATCTGGAGCAAGAATTGTACGAACTTGCCGACAGGCAGAGGATGGGTTATGAAGAGGTGTGCCGTGAATTGAAGGAATGCTATGACGGGTATCATTTTGTGGAAGATTCGATCGGCATTTACAATCCTTTCAGCCTGCTGAATACGTTCTATAAAATGAAATTTGGAAATTATTGGTTTGAAACGGGTACTCCTACCTATTTGGTAGAACTGTTGCAGATGCATCACTATGATCTTCATAAAATGGCGCATGTGGAAACCGATGCGGATGTATTGAACAGCATCGACTCTTCCTCTACCAATCCTATTCCTGTGATTTATCAAAGCGGTTACCTTACCATTAAGGGGTATGACCGTGAATTTGGAATTTACCGTTTGGGATTCCCGAACCGTGAAGTGGAGGAGGGGTTCATGAAATTCCTGCTTCCCTACTATGCGAATACCGATAAGGTAGAAGCTCCGTTTGAAGTTCAGAAGTTTGTCCGTGAGATTCGCGCCGGAGACTATGACTCTTTCTTCCGCCGTTTGCAAAGTTTCTTTGCGGATACCACTTACGAGAGATAGTTCGCGAGCAGGAACTCCATTACCGGAATGTGCTCTGATAGGAACCGGTATGGCAGCGCTGACTTGATTGTATTTGGGGCTCACCACAGAGTACACAGAGGATATATAAACAAGAGATTAAAACTCTGTGTCCTCTGTGTCCTCTGTGGTGAAAAGAAAATGTTATCTTTGTATCTATGGGTATAAGGATAATAAAGAAGGGACAATTGTTGCATCCCTTACATTTTTGTAACCACGTGTGAGAATCTAAAAAATAATTGTGTACATTTGCAAAAGACTAACTTCAATGCCCCATGGATACACCGATCAATGCCCCGCTTAGAAAACTCCCGATAGGGATACAGAGTTTTGAGAAACTGCGCTCCGAAAATTTCCTTTATGTAGATAAGACCGCATTGATTTACCGGCTGGCTCAAGCGGGCAATCCCTGTTTCCTGAGCCGTCCCCGCCGCTTTGGCAAGAGCCTGTTGCTTTCTTCTTTCGAGGCCTACTTTCAAGGTAAGAAGGAACTCTTCCGCGGATTGGCTATCGAGAAATTGGAAAAAGAGTGGCTGCAATATCCCGTGCTGCATCTCAGCCTCAATGCGGAGAAGTATGACAGTCGTGAGGGGCTGGTCGATATACTTGAGCGGCAGTTGCGGCAGTGGGAAGAGTTATACCGGACGGGAGGAGAAGGCATTACGCACTCCGGACGTTTCATGACCGTCATCCGGCGCGCCTGCGAACAGACGGGGCGCCGCGTGGTGGTGCTTATCGACGAATATGACAAACCCTTGCTGCGTTCGTTCGACAATCAGGAGTTGCAACACGATTTCAGGGAGACGCTGACCGCTTTCTATACTGTGCTCAAAGATGCCGACCCCTGGTTGCAGTTCGTCTTCATCACCGGAGTGACCAAATTCGCGCAAATGGGCATTTTCAGTAATCTGAACCAACTGAACGATATCAGTTTCGACCTCGACTATAACACCCTCTGCGGTATGACCCGTGCGGAGATAGAAGCTACCTTCTTTCCCGAATTGGAAGCCTTGGCAGTGAAAAGTAATGCGACCTGCCGGCAGGTGATGGACCGGCTAACTCGCCAATATGACGGATACCGGTTCACCAAAGACGAGGAATTCACCTCCATGTATAATCCCTTCAGCGTGTTGAGTGCCTTGCAGAAGCGTTCGTATGGCAATTACTGGTTTGCGAGCGGCACGCCCACCTTCCTGGTGGAGATGCTGCAGAAGACCGATTTCGACCTGAGGGAGATGGAGGGCATTGAGGTGAATGAGGCTTCGCTGAGCGACGACCGCGCGGATATAAACAATCCGATACCCATGATTTATCAGAGCGGATATCTGACGATTAAGGACTACGACGAGCGCTTCCGGATGTACACGCTGGGGTTCCCCAACGAGGAGGTGAAATATGGTTTCCTCAACTTCGTCAGTCCCTTCTACACTCCTATAGCCCAGACAGACACCTCGTTCTATATCGGCAAGTTCATCCGCGAGTTGGAGAGCGGCGATGTAGACGCTTTCCTCACGCGCCTGCGCTGCTTCTTTGCCGGTATTCCCTACGACCTGAACGACCGCACGGAGCGGCATTATCAGACGGTGTTCTACCTCGTCTTCCAGCTTATGGGGCAGTTTACGGAGACGGAGGTCCGGAGTGCCCGGGGGCGTGCCGATGCGGTGGTGAAGACACCGGACTACATCTACGTGTTTGAGTTCAAGCTGAACGACAGCGCCGAGGCTGCCTTGAGGCAGATTGATGAAAAGGGATATCTGCTGCCCTATCAGTCGGACGGGCGGAAAGTAGTGAAGGTGGGTGTAGCCTTCGAGAAGGAAGAACGGAATATTGGGAAGTGGGTGATAGGAGGATAACTCACCACAGATTACACGGATTCTCACAGAAGTGTACGGGCGATACGAAATTAAAGAGCAGAGGCTACTTCCCCTTCATCCACCCCTTTCTCTCTTAAAATATCCCAGTACCGTGCAAGGCGACAGCTTGTGGCGGTCGCGATAGCGTGACTCAAACTCGTAGCGGGTGCAGAGCCAGCGGCAGAAGCAGCGGTAAGTGATGCGGAGGTTCAGGCGTCGTTGCAGGTCTTCATAAAATAGGGCGATCCGGCTGAAAAAGCTGCCTACCTGTTTTCGGGTGATTTTTCGTTTCCGGGGGGGCTTGTGGTGAGGCGGCTTGTTCCTCCCTAACTATCAGGTAGCGCAGCACACGGATGTCTTTTTCTATCGATTCTTCTTTTTCACGCAGTCGCTGTTGTTTCTCTTCCTTCTTTCTTAATGACTCTTTCAGGTCCTGGATGCTCTTTTTCATTTTACTTTGAGGTTTGTATGGGATGGCGGATGCCAATGTTTGTTAAAACGACGTTAGGATCGGCAAAGATATACAAAAAGAGTATAGCATATCGTCCCGGGGATTGTTCTGCAAAGTTTCTTTAGATGTTTTTTGTAAAGATATAGATTCTGTTATCCGGCTATTTACACAATTTATATCTAAAGGAGATTTGTAAACTAAAAACAATGGATAAGATGAATGAAACATTAACAGTATTTATGATTTCTGAGATCGAAAGGCTCAAAGAAGAGGGGCGTGAACCGGCCCGGCGTATCTACCATAATATGCTGCGTACGCTTAGGGAGAGTGCAGGAAAAGAGGAGATCGGATTCGAAGAGGTGAGTCCGGTGTTTCTGGACAAGTATGAACATTGGCTACTGGGAAAACGGTTGAGCTGGAACACGGTATCGACTTACATGCGTGCCTTGCGTGCGGGCTACAACAGGGGGATGAAAGGCCGCCCGGGATATGTGACCGGGCTTTTCGATAAGGTATACACCGGTACGCGCTCCGACGTGAAACGTGCTGTCAGTCCGGGGACAGTGGGGCGGATGATCCGGATGGCAGGACATCCGGACGGAGACGCTTCAGGGAAAGCCGTCGACTGGTTTGTGCTGATGTTTATGCTTCGGGGAATCCCGTTTGTCGATCTGGCTCACTTGCGCAGGAATAATCTCGATAAAGGAGTGCTGACCTACTGCCGCCACAAGACGGGGCAGGAGGTGACCATTATCGTACCGCATGAGGCGATGGAAATTATTAACAGGAGGATGGCTGAGAACTGCCATCCGAGCTATCTGCTGCCTATCCTGGGGCAACCCCGTACCCGAAAGCGGCATACAAAGAAAAATCCCACCCCTTATCAGGAATATCAATGTGCCCTGCGTAACCTGAACCGGCAGTTGGAACGGGTTTCGGTGGAGTTGAAACTGGGAGGCAGGCTCAGTTCATACACCGCGAAACATCATACAATCTCTATCTAATTGAAAATTAAACAGTTATTTCTGTTTAATTAATATCAGGTAACGATTTAGAAACGAGCGAATTACAATATTCTGTTTTCTTTTGCCTCTGTCAAAGAACGATTCTTTCAATGCAAATATACACTTTACTTGTGACAAAAGCAATCTTTTTCTACATTTAATCGACTTACAGTCAGCCTTAAAGAGGGTATCTGGTCTCATTCCATCTTCTTCCTCAAAAATAACATAGCAGTCTAAATTGGTTTATGTATGGGATAGGTCTTGTTCATTCGATCCGGTAGACTACTATACATAAAAGTATAAAGGCGAGATACGACAAGGAGATGCCATGCTTTTGTGTAAGGGGAATCTCTCTTAGCTTATCGCAGACCATGTATAGCTAAGTGTTTTGAGAATAAACAGTCTGTAAAAAACGGAAAGACACCGATTATGGGCCGTATCACCATCAATGGAACCCAAGCCGGTTTCAGTTGTAAGAAAGAAGTGTCCCTCGCTTTGTGGGACGTCAAAACCAACCGGGCCAAAGGCAAGTCCGAGGAGGCCCGTACACTCAATCAGGAGCTTGACAATATCAAGGCGCAAATCACCAGGCACTACCAGTACATCTGCGACCACGACAGTTTTGTTACAGCCAAGAAAGTCTATAACCGCTATGTCGGCTTCTCAGAGGAATGCCACACCCTTATGAACCTTTTCAGGGAACAACTGGAACCGTATAAAAAGAAAATCGGCATAGAGAAAGCCGAAAGCACCTACTGCGGTCTGGTTGCCGATTACAAGAGTCTCCTGCTTTTCATGAAAAGCAAGAAGAATGCAGAGGATATTGTCATCGAAGAACTTGAGAAATCATTCATCGAGGATTACTACAACTGGATGCTCGGTACATGCGCTTTGGCAAACTCCACTGTCTTCGGGCGTGTCAATACCTTGAAGTGGCTGATGTATATCGCGCAGGAAAAAGGCTGGATACGGGTTCATCCGTTCGCATCATTCGAGTGTATGCCCGAATACAAGAGGCGTTCTTTCCTTTCCGAAGAGGAACTGCAAAGGATAATCCATATAGAACCGAGATACAAACGCCAGCGTGCCATGCGCGACATGTTCCTGTTCATGTGCTTCACATTTGTTGCACTAATAAATATTACTCTGTAAATCAAAAACTTACTCTTTGTTTTTTGATTAATAGGTAACGGTTTAGAAACCACCCTTCTGCATCGTTCTGCCTTGTTTTCAGTCTATCAAATAGCTCATTAGGTTGATGCAAAGGTATAAAACATTCTCTGAAATACAAGTAATTAAACTATTTTAAGTAATTTAGACTATTCGTTAACTTGAAAAATAGAATAAATCTTTTAATTTGTAAAAAGATTTGTATGGCTATTTGATAAAAAGGCAGTTACATACTTTCCACTAACAAAAACACCTATCATTATCTAGGCGTTTCCTACTTTCTATTCAATTAACCAAAAGTTACTGATTACTATTGTATTGATCTGCATTGGATAGAGAACGTTATAATATTTTTTTGCAATACATCATGCAATAATAACCCATAAATTCCAAACTCAGGTCTATTTAGTTATTAAAGAAACAAATATCAGACCCAAGTAGAGAGAACTGAAACATTCTTAATTAAAACCCTTACTGGAACAGAGTGTTTTCAGTATTAATGTAAGATGTTTAAAAAGACAATATGATTCCACTATAAGGAATGCAATCTTGTCCTAAATTTACTTTATAAAAATTAGAAATCTCCTCTTTAATAGGATTACCCAATATATTATGAATTCCCAAACGAAGTGTTAACTTGTTTTTGGAACGAGGAAAATATTTGACATAGGTATAACCTATATCAAATTTGTAACTGAATGGATATCTTTTTGTATACAATTCATCCATCGAGGCCAAAGGCTCTTTGGGAATATTCACAATTACACGTCCGCTATGTAATTGTGTGCCAATCGAGAAAGCAGAAGCCTCTGTCAATCTATAAGATATGGTAGAGTTAAAGACATGGGGAATATCATATAATGATGGTATGTTGTGTCCTTTCCTAAAACCAGTATATGACTCAAGACTTTTGGACCATGTATAGGCTGCCTGCACTGATATCTTCTCCCAGCCTTTGAAAAAAGATAGTTTCAGGCCATAGCTTTCACCTCTACCTTCCAAAAGAAAGTTTTTCCAGTTCTCACTTGAATAATATGCTTCAGGATTTACAAATAGGATTTTATCCCGTTGTTTGTAATATATGGATGCATTTGTATATCCTCCATTTAAATAGTGCTTCCACCCCAGCTCTGTATGCACAGAAGTTTGGGGTTTAAATTGATTGATGCTTGGCATACGAAGATCCGTCGGAAAATCCATACCGTAGAATCGAAAATAATGATAAAATTGTGCCATCCGTGATATGTCCAGACTAACTACATCTCTTCCCCAATTATACGCCATGGAAAATCTTGGCTGGAGATTCGAATAATGCTTACCACCTTTGGGCATGTATATAACTGTATTTATTCCTATTTGAATATTCCATTTAGAAGACAGACTGAATTTATTTTCATAATATGCGGATATTTGATTTATATCTGATTTTTCAGTTCGCTGGTCATCATTAATATTACTAAAAACAGAATGAGTTCCCTTAATCCCATAAGCCATCAAAACTTTATTATTGAAGTGGCAATTAAAAGAGGAGTTGAAAGAAACTTCTTTTATACCTGCAGTAACATAAGGATCTGCCTCAAAACCGAGAATATCTGCATGCGCTTTATTGGTATAATGAGTGTAAGCCACTTGGGTTGTATTAAAAAGCTTCTCTCCTAACTGACAAGATAACTTTAAAGCATACATTCCATTAGCCCAATGGATTATTTTATCTTTCTTTCCTTCCGGAATAGGAGAATAATATTCATCAATGGTATGATAGGTGCTGATTTGCATGGAAGTTTTTGCAGATATATCCCAATACAATTTGGTATAGATATCGTAAAAAGTATAATTTGCACGCTTACTGACAGGAATAGCTTTGTCCAGGAACTCCATCCAACTACGACGCCCACTAACCATATATGAAGCTTTTTCCTTTTTAATAGGACCTTCAAGCATTGCGGCTACTGAAGGAATGTCGAGAGACAAGCTTCTCGAATGTTTCTTTTTATTGCCTTCTTTTATTTTTATATCCAGTATTGAGGATAGTTTGCCTTCATATCGGGCGGGAAAGTAACTGCTATATAAGTTTACATTCTTTATTACACTACCATTGAAAACCGGAAGCATATAATTTATATGGCTGTTATGGTAAATGGGCACACCATCTAACAAAATTAAATTTTCCTCACTGCCTCCTCCATTAACATTGATATCAGCACCAGAACGAGACATGATAACTCCGGGGAAGACCTTCATTTCAGACAAAACATCTAAATTACTATAAGATAACATATTCGGTGGTGAAGATGTACTGAGTTCATTGGCAGAACTCCGTTGAGGTGAAATGACCACCTCGCCCAATTCAAGCATCATAGGTTTTAAAAAGATGTCTATTCTTTGATTACAGATTAGAGTCACTATCTTCACTGATTTTAAATACCCCAAATAGTTTGTTTCAATATTATAGGTCCCTTCGGGAAGAGCAGTAGAGAAAAAACCGGAATCATTAGTGATACAACTCGAAACAATAATGCCATTTTTCTTAAAGAACAATACAGCCCCGTATAATTTTTCCAAAGTCTCTGTCTCTCTAACCACTCCGTTGAGCTGATAGATATTTTTTCGGTCTACGGTGATAATTATCTTACGAGGATTTGCAACTACAATAGTTGTTTTGTAATCAGACAGGATATTAGTCAGTAACTCTTTTACTTTAATGTTTTTCTGGCTGAAATAGCAAATCTTATTTATATCTATCATTCCCTCATTGTAAGACAGGATTATGTCTTTTTTTTTAATCAATGAGAAACATGCTGAGATCGTAGCAGAGGAAAATGGAAGACTAATAACCTCTTCCATTATACTTCCTTTATCTTTATCCTGTGCCATGACATTAAAACAAAAGATCCAGAAAAACAATATGTAGGCTACAGCTTTTGCTTTCATTAAACTTGTTACTTATCTTTCAGTATAAAACACAAAATGCCGGTCTGAAACCTTATTATATTTCAAATGGCACAAAGAAGACAACTCGTTCAGAACTTCATCTATGCTATTTTCAAAGAATGCTGTAGTTATCATATTCCCTTCAGGAATATCCCTCAATTCGATAGTAACATTATAAGATTTTTCTATCTCTTTAATTACTTCCTTTAAAGGTGTTCTATTAAAACTAAGACTTATTACAGGATGCCCCAACTCGAAAATAGCGATATTCAATATGGTATCTCTGCATAGAGTATTGTTCTTTGTTAGAAATGCTTTTTGATTGCGCTTTAAGATTTCGTCCTGATCATAAGCACTAACTTTAACAACCCCATCTTTTACAAAAACAGCAGACTGGTCAGAAATGGTAGCATCAATCAGAAAAGATGTTCCCAGTACCTCTACACTAACATCCGGAATTTGCACCAAAAAAGGATGAAGCGTATCCCTTTTTACCTGAAAGAAAGCTTTGCCAACAAGCACAACATCCCTCGTGTTTTTCTTAAAACAGTATTCTAAAGTAGATTTTGGGAAAAGATTCACTGAAGACCCATCAGGTAAAATCACATCTACGACTTGCGTATCACTACCTTTATATCTAATAACTTCTTCTTTCTGTAGGAACCAAAACGATAACCCTAATAGTAGCAAAAAAGAAGCTGCAACCATAGTTATTTTAACAACCATAGCCTTAAACGCAGACTTTGGATGTGATTCCAGTTTTGCATCTATCCGCTGCCAGGCCATAGAAGTGTTGACATTAATGATCGGTTCTGAGCTATCAAACTGTTTAATTAACCCAGCTAGCTTACTATACTCAGCATTATTCTCTTTTTTCCATTCTTGAAACTGCTCTTTCTCCAAAGAAGTCATTTCCTCTCCTGCAAAAAACTTCGCTATAAGTTCATTTATGTTTTCCGGGGTTTTCATAAGCGTCTAATTAAGAATAATATCAGATAAAACTAAAAATAAAATTAGTATATATGGATGTGAAGCAACATAATCACGCAATAACCGGATAGCTTTCCCCATTTGGTTTTCAACTGTTTTTTCAGAAATATTAAGTTCCTCTGCTATTTCCCGATATTTCATCCCATGCAACTTATTCATCCTGAATACAAGCGAGCACTTAGTAGGCAAGACACCCAAAAGATGTTCTATTTTCTCAGAACTTGCCACCCCTTCTTCTTCACATTCCTCAGTCAATGAACATACTTTTTGGGAAACCGGTTCATCGGCTATCGAAAGTACTTCAAAAGTCTGTTTCCTCAAAAATGAAATACAATTGTTTCTGATAGAAACTTTAAGATATGGAACTAATTCACTCTCAGGTAATAAATCCTTCTTATTCTGCCAGACACTTAACATGGTATCCTGAACAATGTCTTCGCTCGTTTCCTTATCTAACAGGTATCTATATGCGATATTACATAACACAGGATAATATTTTTCAAAACTTCTTTTAAACTCTTCCTTTCTTTTGTCTACCATATATCATTGTATTATAACATCTTATAGCACTACTTCTGAATGTTTTTTAGCTATTAACCATAGGCATAGAGACTTTTATGATTTGCAAAAGTACATAGATTTTAATGGCTTGCTAGATATTATCTACACACTTAAAGTTTAATAACGATCCTTCGTTTTTTTTAGGCCGCCCTCAAAAGTAATTTGCCAAAATCACTAACAGAGTCACCGCTTTAACACTTATTAATAGGGGATTCGAATTATAAGTGCGTTCTAATAACAAACGACTAATTAAATAGCAGAATGAAAAAGGCATTATCAGAAGCAACACATTTTCTATTACTTTGTTTGTTAGTAAGTGCATGCACGATTGATTATGACGTAGATATTCCTTCGTCATCAATTAATAAATTAGTGCTAAGTGCCTGTCTGGAAACAGAAAGTCCAATAATCTGCAAGTTCTATACATGTAAATCAAACGATAAATATGATCCTGCAAAAGAGGTAAATGTAACTCTTAAAGAAGACGGGCAAATTATTTATCAGGGAATAATCAATCAAGGAGAATTAAAGTTGGATTATCTGCCTAAAGCTGGAAAGAAATATACTATTTTAGCTCAAAGTGATGGGTTTATGGAAATTTCCGCTGAAACAAAAATTCCACCTCTTCTTACATGTAAACCTGGGTTCGATCAGGAGAAATCGATGGTGACATTATCAGACTTTTCTGAGAAGCATAATGGCAATAGTTTGTGGATTACGGCTTCTTCATTACATGAACAAGACATAACTGTTCAATATCAAGAGTTATATAGCTATAACAGGTTAATTGACAATGTGAATAGAGAAGAAGGTAGCTATGTAAACAACAATATCGCAATTACTGGATTTTACAAAAGCTTCATAAGAATAAAAAAAACGAATGTTCCTTTGTTGGATGAACTACAGTTCGTGCCATTTTATGAACAAAAAGTATCGGAAAAAATGACTGGGATTGAAATCGATATCATCAATGCTAGTAACGAATACGATCAATATTGTCGTACTTATTATCAGGCGTTGTCAATCCCAAGCAGCGGAGACTTATCAGGTATGTTTTTTCAACCTTCTACAGTCTATAGTAATGTAAATAATGGATTGGGAATCTTTGCAGGTAGATCTGTGACGAAATACCTGTTTTCAATTACTAATCAATCAGACAATAAACAATGAAAACTAAATATTTAAATTTACTTTGCTTGCTAATAATTAACGTGTCTGTCTTAGCACAGACTCGGAAACAAACGATTAATGGAATTATCAAGGATAGCCAAAATGGAGAAAGTATACCTTACGCAACAATCATATCCGGAGAATATTTTACAACTTCAAATAGTGAAGGTTATTTCTCTATACCCACTAAAATACAATTCCCATTTAAGCTTGAAATATCTTACATTGGGTATGAAACCTGTCATGTCATGATAGAGGCATCCAAGCAAGATAGCACAATCGTTATTGAATTACAACCAGACATCATAAATTTGCCAGAGGTAATAATTCGTCAAAAAGAACAGTTACTCAAGCAGAAAAGTCTTGGTAATGTCCAATTGGATATGGGAAAACTAAATCAAAGTCCCTTATTTCTCGGAATTAATGATCCAATTAAACTAATACAATTTTTGCCAGGTGTATCCGGAGGTATGGAAGGAAGTTCACAACTGAATATCCGGGGAGGTAATAGTGACCAGACGTTATTCTTAATGGACGGCTTGCCTATTTATAATCAGAATCATGCATATGGTTTCATCTCTTTTATTAATCCGGATGCAGTTAAAAGCATAGAGCTATATAAAAGCGGAGTCCTAAGTATGTATGGAGATAAACTATCCGGTTTTGTAAATCTCATGCTAAAAGATGGTAATGTAAAACAACATCACCAATCATTATCTATAGGTCCTATTATGGGAAGTTTTACTTTAGAAGGTCCTATAAAAAAGAATAAAGTCAGCTACTTACAGCCAGACGATCGTTGATAGATTTGCTTTATTTAGGAGCATCTGCAATAGGTGGAGTAAACGCTTCAGGAGTTCCAGTTGCTTCTTTCTATGACATAAATGGAAAAATAGCATGGAATATGACCAATAACAGCAAACTTTCATTACAAGTATATAATGGATATGACGATATGTTCAATAAAACTAAAGAAGAAAGTTTCACCCAAGACAAACTCAATAACAAATATGGACAGGGCTGGGGAACATTTAGCTCTTCTTTGAAATATGCTGTATCGCTTCGCTCGAAACTTTATTTGTCAACGTCCTTATATTATACGAATCTGAATAAGTTTGATTATTCCAATCAAAAGATAACATTTAATAACCAAAAAGCCATACATAAATTCAAGAACTACTCTAAAATGTACGAATTTGGTTTACGTACTAATTTAGAACAATATATTACCACGAACAATACATTACAGTATGGTATAAACTTATCATCGCAAGAGTATCAACCGGAGCAATACAGTATTAAAAGCGCAGATACAAATTTAAAATACGGTGCAGGCTCATATAGGTTATGGACCGCTTCTGTCTACGTTTACAATGAATTTAAAAAGAATGGTTGGATACTTGGAACAGGATTACGTTCTTCACTATACAATAACACAGATAGAAGTGTATTTACGCTTGAGCCGCGAATTAATCTGACTAAATTCTTAGGAAGGGCAGATAAATTGATGTTAGCATATGACAGGACATCTCAACCCACTCATTCCATTTACGAAACGAACTATAATATGCAAAGTGACTTTTGGGTACCATTTAAAGAAAAAAATGTGCCAACTGCTGATCAACTATCTTTGGGATGGAAAAATTTTGCTTTAACAAACTGGGAGCTCTCAATAGAAGCGTATTACAGAAAAATGAAAAATTTAATCCGGATAAACAATTTAGAAAACTATTTGGATGCCGGTATTGATTACAGTAAAGGAACGGGAGATGCCTATGGAATGGAATTCATGGTGCAATATAACAAAAATCGTTTTTCTGGTTGGTTTTCATACACTATATCTAAATCAGAGCGCAAATTTGAAGGTAAAAAATATCCTTTTAAATATGATTCCCCCAACCAGATTAATTTATTTCTTAGCCTGACGACCAAAAAGACAGCAACTAAAACACAGCGCTTGTCAATGAATTTACAGTATAAGACTGGGTATCCTTATGCTGTATCCAATGTGTCATACCCCAGCATAGGTTTGCCTATGATCCCTAATGGATATCCGGATATAAATACGTCAATTGTGAAATATATCCCACAAGAGCCCAATACTCGCCTTAAAGACTATTTCAGAATAGACCTCAACTATACCATGGAAAAGAAGTTGAAACATGGTTCTCGAATTTGGCAATTTTCCCTATTAAATGTAACCGGGCATAAAAACCCATATAGCATTTATCAAAACAATAGTGGACAGTATAAGGCATTTGTACTTATACCATTTATGCCGTCATTCTCTTATACAAGATATTTTTAATAAACATATAACCAAATAAAACTTATGAAATATATAACATTTAATAGGTATATCAATACAAAATTATGGATTCTATTCATAATCAATATCGCAATCTATATCATATCATTAACTCTTGAATTAAAGTTTATTTATTCAGATAGCTTCTATTATCAGGAATTAGGCCACAAACTGGGCAGTGAAGAAGCAATTTTAAAAGAAATGAGTGTGCAAAGAGGAATGGACATATATAATTATTTGTGGATACCAGTGCATATTTTAATATCATGTAGTCTGATTGCTCTATGTTTATTTATTGGCTTTAACATAGCAAATATTAGATTGAATATTAAAAACTGTATCAGGTTTTCTTTAGCTGGAATCATTGTGTTTTCAATTAATTATTTAATATCCGTCATCCTGAAAATATTTGGTATTGTTCAATATAACTATAATACAGTTGATGATATATACTCCTACCAGTCTGTCAATGTATTGTTTATCGGGAAAAAATTACCGGCATGGGCATTTAAGCTGTTGGGACAAATAAATATAACGGAAGTTGTATTCGTTTTATTTCTATCACTCCTCATCAGCCGGTATTTTAAGTTTAAGTACCCAGCCATCTTGTTAAAAACGAGTTTAATATATGGAGGAGGGTTAATTATATATGGAATATTGTCCGCTTTTGCAGACATTATATTATAATCAATTTACTAATTTAATTTTTTTTATTATGAAAAAGATTTCAAATGAAACATTATCACAGGTTACAGGTGGTAAATTTTGGGGCTCAAGAGTAGAATGCCGTGTGCAGGCAAATGGTCATTGCATGTGTCGCAAAGTCTATTACCGCTTTGGAATTAGAAGTTACGGCGGATGGTGGCCGGCAAATCCCAGCCAGTGTTAACAATGTAAATTAACCTAAAGAGGTCAGCTCTAAGAACTGGCCTCTTTTCTAAAAAGCTATTTCTATGATTATGCGCACAATCTGTACTTTCGTATGTTTAGTGATGTTAATAATCACAGGCATATCTTTCATATTTATAATTAACCCGAAAAGGACCAAACAAATACAATCCAGTTTTGATTTAGAGCAACCTATCAAGGATATCAACGGACAGAATATACAGGAGAATTTGAATCTTCAAAAAAACACGATAGTGCTCTTTTTAAATTCTGATTGCGATTTTTGCAAACAGGAGATTGACTTTATAGATAAAAATATAGATATCTTTAAATCAAAATATAATTTACTGATTGTGTCTTTCGAGAATCGAGATAAATTGAAAATATTTGAGAATCTGACAAAAATAGATAACAACTCCCCCTTTATTATTATTTCTGATCCGGATTTTGATCTGATTAATAAATATGAAATAACCGAGTTCCCTAGCCTTTTCTTGTTTACCCCTGACGGAAAAGAAAGGTTATCACACAGAGGGATAGCCCTCGATACATTAAAAGAACTTTTAAAACAGACATTTTAAATGAAATATAATTTTAAGAAAATCCAAGACGCATTTGTTTTTCAGAAGACACAAAACTCCTGTGGTATTGCCTGCCTATGCTCAATAATGAATTACTTTCAAAAGGATATAGACGAGGTACATCTCACTTATTTAAGTGGTACAACGCAAAATGGAGCTACACTTTTAGGACTGAAAGAAGCAGCAAATCAGATCGGATTAGCATCCGAAGGCTATGAGGGGAATTTATGCGACCTCAAATCCTGTGAATTACCGGCAATTCTACATGTTGTCAATGAATATGGTTTCACACATTTCGTCGTTTGTTATGGGTTTGACTACACATCAGGTCATTTCATTATCAGTGACCCGGCAATCGGAATAAAGCAATATACAGAGGAAGAATTGGATGATATATGGAAGTCTAAAATCTTACTTACTGTTGGAACATTAGATATTGATACGCTATCTACTAAAAATTTAAAGAAGAACAACCTCAAAACCTATTTGCTTCCTTTAATAAAATCAGATGCTAGAATTTTGCTCCTTAGTTTCATTCTAAGTTGTATGACAGCATTGATTAGTTTGGCTACTGCTGTTTTTGTACAAGCCCTTGTCGATACGATATTGCCACAAAAGAATATAAAGCTTTTAATGCTTTATATATTGATATATGGCATGGTCGTCTTACTCTCACAACTTGCATCATATGCAAACTCCCGTTTTATCATCACGCAAAATATTTTATTTAACGTACGAATCATTAGGATGCTGTTGAAAAAGATTTTCCAATTACCTAAATCATTCTTTTCGATGATTAAAACCGGAGAAATTATCTCCAGAATAAATGACACAGAAAAAATTCAGGGCTCCATTATACTACTGGTTAATTCGATATTTATAGAACTGCTAATTATGTCTTTCTCCATCTTAATCTTATTCTATTATGATTGGAGTATCGCTTTGACAACAGCATTCAGTATTCCTTTCCTGGCTGTTTTTTCATATCTGTATAGTAAGAAAATCAATCTCCACCAAAAAAAACTCATGAATGAATATGCAGCCTTAGAAACCTATTCTATAGACATGATCTCTGGAATGACATGCATAAAATCATATCAGAAAGAACATGTGTTTTTTAGAAGGTTACTATTTTTCTATAAGAGTACACAAAAAAGAGGCAGAGACCTAAAGGTAGCCAACGCTAATTTTGACTTGTATATTGGTACATTGAGTAGCATATTTTCAATCATGGCAATTATGTTGAGCTCGTATTATGTAACCATAGGCCGGATTCAACTGGGAGTTTTATTTGCTATAGTAACAATATCAACCATGATCATTCAAGCATCAATAAAAATCTCTTCCTACATAGTAGATATACAGGAAGCCAGGGTTGCATTTGAACGTTCTGCCTTTATTTTGAATACCATAACAGAGAAGGAGCTTATAAAAGAAGGAAACACTGCTGTACATATGTGTTCTCAAAATGAACTTGAATGTCGCAATGTATCATTCAGATATCCTGGACAAATGACATTATTAGAAAATCTGAATATAAAGGTAGGAACAGGGAATTTCATTTCTATTTTTGGTAGTGTCGGTTCGGGGAAGACAACCCTCACCGACTTATTACAAAGAAATTATGTACCTTATTCGGGAGAAATTTTGTTTCAGGGAACAGATATTAAAAACTACCAGTTATCACAATGGCGTTCATACCTTGGAGTCGTATCGCAATACACTAAAATATTTATAGGGACTGTGGCGGATAATATCACAATGTTTAAATCGGTTTCTATTGAGGATGTTTCAATATTTTGTAAAGAATTAGGGTTAGAGCAATTTTTGCAAGACGATAATCTAAACCTGTATAACATGTTGGATGAAAACGGGAATAATCTCTCAGGAGGACAAAGACAATTAATTGGCATTGCCAGAGCGTTATATAAATCACCGGAAATTCTAATAATAGACGAACCGACAGCTTCTATGGACAAAGTAAATGAAATGCAAGTTTTAAGCCTCCTGCAAAGACTGAAAAATAGAATGGCCATATTAATGATTACCCATAAGCCGGAAATTGCCCGAATGACAGATTGCATATACGTTCTGGACAAAAACACTTTCTTGCAACACGGAGATCATCATACCTTAATGCAATCTACTAATTTGTATAGTAGAGCATATGAAGCGTTGTTTTATGGAACAACACAGTAATAGGGAGAAATTTAGTACCATCAAAAACTAAAACGTATGCCAGAATTCCAGACCCATTCCCAGCGTTTATAAATAATGTTATACTGATATTCAATTCCGGTTTTTAACTGTAACTTTCTATTAATATTATAAGAAAAGCCTGTGCCGATATAATATTGAGTAGCCGTAGTCGGCAATACTACAGTCCGTTTTTTATCAATGGTATAACCGCTATAAATATGATACTCTAAGCGATTTGTAAGCCCTACGTGGGTATCAGTATGTCGTTTTATTAATACCCGGGAATCTCCTGTATCCAACTGAGAGTTTATAAATAACTGCTTATTGCTAAACAGATGGATTTTCATTGAGAGTGAATCTTGCCATATATTTAATCCATTAATTTTAAAAGTCGATTTGGGATATTTCCCTGTAAAAATATCAGGTTTGTACATTTGAAAATCTTCAATAGGCAAAATTGCAGAGTGAGAATTTAGCAGACGCTTTTCAGGAAGGAACGCTTTGCCAAGTTCATTTAATGCCTCTTTGTTTATTTGGATTTCAGTTTTTCCTTCCAACATTTTCTTTAATTTCAAAGAATCATTTGGTGTCCACACATCTTGTCCCTGCATAACCAAAGGCAGAAATAAAAGAGATATGATGAGTAATATGAGTTTCATTAAATCCTATCAAAAGCTGAAATCTATTAATAATCCGTTATATTTCTTATCCTTTACACTATGAGTGGATAAGTTTCTCTAAAACGTTATAATTATAACGTGAACATTCAATATATCCCCTACATACTTTCTTGATATTTAATATAAATAAACTCAAATTCACAAGAGTTTACCGTTAAAACCATTCAAAACATGCAGTAAACTTATCAATCCTATAGGCATCTACTCATCATACCCACTCCACTCTTCGTCAATAGGTATATGTTTTTCTCCCTTTTTTAAACTCATCCATATATAGCCTGCTTTACATTAGAATTTCAAAGTCTAGAATTCCTCCGTTTTTGAAAAGTCCTATTATTTTCCAAACCATTAAGGGATTAGGTCTTTATGCGAATAAACTTCTATTTTAGCCTTTTTCTATCTGAAGTAATGATATTACTGGATATAGTTTTTTGTACAACGAAAAAAAATAATTGACCAAATCGATCTCTTTTGAGAAATCTGTTGCCACTGAAGAAACAGTTCGGCTTATTGGGAACCCGCCTTTTATTTGCAAATCGTTTTTCAAAAATAGTCTTTAAATTTTCTTTACGTGAGAAAATAGGTATCTGCCATGGCGATTTCTTGATATCGAACAGCAACATATCGTTGGAATAACCACCCACGGTTCAATACTGGGAACCTCTATTTTTAGAGTATTTATTGTTTTCTGATAATGTAGATATAATTTATCTGTAAAATTAACCTATCTAGGCTTTTTCTCCAATACCGACAATAAGGTATTTTTGTTCAGGTATACGCTCCTTCTTTTATTTCATGCCGACTCCGGAGTTCTATATCTTGGAACGGTTGGCAGCGGAATATGCCGTTAAACCATTCCGTTTTCGTTAAACGAAAACACAACTTGCTGTCCCCTCTACGGGGACAACGTTTTTAAGTAGAACTGTAGACTGCTCCACTTGGTGCTTTCTTTTCAAGGTTTTTCTGATGTGTGTCCGTACTTTTCAATAGATGGTGCAGTTTTGTCGAGAGCTTGATGCCGAAAATAGACTGAAATAGCTGGAAATAATTCTGATTCTGTAGATAATAAGCTGTAATCTAACTGATATTTGGATAATTATGTAATTAGATAAACAGATATTTGTGTATTCAGGTATTTGGATTATTGTGTAATTGGATAAACAGATATTTGTATAATTGGATAAATAGATATTTGTGTATTTAGATATTTGGATAATTGTGTAATTGGATTTATTAATGGACAGTTCATTTTAGTAAACTACTATGATGGGCAACTTTGTTTTACTACTGATGGAATGAATTGGACTACAAAAAAGCCGATATCAAGTTCATATTTTTATGATATTGCTTATGGAAATGGGAAATATGTAGTAGTCGGTTATCAAAGTTATATCGCTGTTTTAACGAATGATTTCAAAGTTGAATCATACAAATGGATTAAAGATACTATTGATGACTGCTGGAAAAGTATAATATTGGGCAACGGAAAATTTGCGGTTGTCGGTGATAGATACGGTAGAACTAGTTCATCGGCTGATGGTATAAACTGGACACCAGTAAAACAAGAAAGTGGTATTGGAGTCACATATGGCAATGGAAAATATGTTTCAGTTGGTAATGGAAGTATTTCAGTATCAGCTGATGGAGAATATTGGAAGCGCGCAACGATACAAAATGGTAGTAGTTTATAATTGAACTTCTGTTACTTATAAGAACGGGAAGTTTATAGTGGTAGGTCATGAATATGTTAGTTATAACAATTACATGGGTTATACTATAATATCTGCGGATGGTGAGAATTGGAAAATGCTGGAACAACTAAAAGATGAATCGGGCAAAGTAGTTACAGCAAATCTCAATGGCGTTTGCGCTATGCCATAATTCAAAAGATATATCAAAACTTTAGTAGGGCATGCAGGGAAACTGGCATACCCTATATTGGTTTAATGAGATGTTGGCTATTATAAATTGCAATTCTGAAGGTGAAAAATAAATTATCATTTCTCATTGTATTTCATAGAATGGAGCGATATTTTATTTAATTTTGTAAATTGAAGAATTGTAATTAAAAATATAATAGAGATGAATACACGAGGCTCTGAATGGAGAAAATGGGATTTGCATGTGCATACTCCTGCATCATTATGTTCTGAATATGGAGGAGATAACGACGAAATATGGGAACAATTTATTCAAAGAATAGAAAATCTGCCATCTGATATTAAAGTATTAGGTATTAATGATTACCTGTTTTTAGATGGGTATGAGAAAGTACTTAAATATAAAAAAGAGGGACGAATTCCTAACATAGAATTACTATTACCTGTTATAGAATTTAGGCTTAAGGAATTTGTAGGAAGTAAGGAACTTGGTCGAATTAATTATCACATTATATTTGCTGATGAAAGCTTGTTAAGCCCACAAGATATACAATACCATTTTTTACAAGGACTTCGTAGTAAAGCAAATCTTTCAGCTGACATTCCAAATGGATGTACATGGGGAGGTATAATTACGAGAGATACATTAATAGATTTAGGCAAACATATTAGTGCTTCCATACCTAAAGAAAAAAGAAAAGGAGATCTTAGTCCATTAGAAATAGGTTTTAATAACTTAAATTTCGAGTTGTCAAAGATAGAAAACCTATTAGGCGAAGGAAGTGACCCCAACAAATATCTAGAAGGCAAATATTTTAAAGCAATAGGAAAAGCTGAATGGGAGGATTTCCGTTGGGATGGTTCTATATCAGATAAAAAGACAATTATAAATAATGCGCATTTTGTTTTTACAGCTTCTCCGACTGTAGAACAAGCTAATAAAGGAAAAGACTCACTAATAACGCAAAATGTAAATGGGAGATTATTACATTGTAGTGATGCTCATAAATTTGCCCAAGACACAAATAAAACATCTCCTAAGGAGTTGGGGCACTGTTATACTTGGATAAAATCAGATACAACTTTTGAAGGATTAAAACAAACTATATTTGAGCCAGAACGTATAAAAATACATAGTAGTAAGCCTGAAGATAAGGAAAAATACCGAGTAATAGATTCTATAAAATTATCGTCTGACACTTTTTGGAATCAAACAATTCATTTGAATCCTAATTTAAATGTAATTATAGGAGGACGCTCAACTGGTAAATCGACATTGCTAAAAAGTATTGCTTTGGTAACTAATCCTAATAATACAGAATTGGATTCGCTAGAATGTGACTTTGTGAAAGAACATTTAGATAACGTTGAAGTTTTATGGGCTGACGGTGCAAATACACCTCGTGATATAGACTTCTTCCGTCAAAACTATATGCATGAGATTGCAAAAGATAAAGAACAAACTGATAATTTGATACTACGTATTTTAAAAGATAAATCCATTTACTCTATTTGGCAAGATTATCAAATATTCTGTTCAAATAATAAAGCTGAAATACAATCTTTAATAAATAAGGTTTTTGATACAAAAAAACAGATAAATAATAAGTTAATAGATTTGAAAGAAAAAGGTGATAAAGAAGGTATTAGTAAAGAAATTAATGATTTAAATCAAAAAATATCAAGTATAAAATCGCAACTCGATATTTCACCAGAAGAGATGAAATTGTATGAGGATATTATGAAACTTATTACAGATAATGCGAATAAGATAAAAACTGTAAATTGTTATATGGAGGAATTGAATAAGCTAAAAGTTTTCCCTTTTATAAACTCTTCATTTGATACTCAATTAGTTTCTTTATCATCTTATCTAAAAGTGGCTCTTAAGATAAAAATTCAAGATTGCCAACATGACTGTCTTGAAAATATAAAAAGTGAGATAGATAAATACATTAAAGAGTTATTACAAGATGTGTACAGTTTAAACTCTTCTATTGAAAAGGCAAAGCAGAATTCGCTATTTGTCAAAGGTCAAGATGTGAGTTCAAAAAACAAAGAATATAAAGAACTGATACAAAAAGTTGAGAAGGAGCAGGTTAAGCTCCAGACTATAACCAATGAATTGGTTATTATAGATAATCTAAATACTGTTTTAGAACAATTGAAATGCGATTTATTAGAAAAACATATTTCATATAAAAATAAAGGGATTGAAGTTGTTGATATATTAAAGATAAAACATGAAGGTATTGAAATAAAATCAAATCTCATTTATGATAATAAACGTTTGCAACTTTTTCTTGAAAACCGATTGAATTTAAGAGGATGGGAACGTCAGTCGTATATCCAAAATATGTGGCAAAATTACTCGAAAGATACAAGTAATATATCTATGATTTTTTTAAATGATGTTCTATCTGATAATATTGACTACAAGGCATCAAATCGAGATGAGAATGTTCTATCTGAATTTCTTTCTGAAAATTGGTTTAATATCTCTTTTGATTTAATATACGAGGGGGATTCATTTGTGAGTATGTCACAAGGTAAACAAGCTTTTGTTATATTGAAATTGTTATTGGAATTTAGCGATAAAACATGCCCAATATTAATAGACCAACCAGAAGATAGTTTAGATAATAGAGCTATATATAAAGATTTAGTCAAATATTTAAGAAAAAAGAAGATTGAACGACAAATAATCATTGTTACTCATAATCCAAATGTCGTTGTTGGAGCTGATTCCGAATTGATAATTATAGCAAATCAACATGGTAAAGATTCTCCCAATCAAAATCATATAAAGTTCCAATATAAATCAGGAAGTCTTGAAAATACGGCTGCTCTAATAGATACTAAAGAGTGTATTCTAGATAAACAAGGCATAAGAGAACATGTTTGTGAAATTTTAGAAGGTGGAAAAGAAGCTTTTGAGAAAAGAGAACGCAAGTATGGATTTGTCATTTAAGTTATACATTGCCATAACAATCTTCACATTAAAGATTGTTATGGTTTAAATCAACTATTCATTATACTCAATCGTTGGTACAATAAAGTATATAGTTGCGTGATTCAATTTTCAAAGAGAAATAATTCATCTAATCAAAGTTTTGCTTAACTTTGGATGTATCAAATAATGACTCATTATATGCGTAAGAAAGAAGAAATAGAAAAAATTGCAGAATTATTTGCGAGATTTCGAGCAGAAGTAGAAAATCTAAATAGTTTAAATCTGTATGACATTAATATCCATGCGGAGAATGTAATCATTCCCATTCTAAACATTGTATATGGATTAAATCTAGTCAATATAAATAATGAAGTGAAAAATTCTTCTGCAATAGATTTAGTTGATACGGACAATAGAATAGCAATTCAAGTTACATCTACTGCTACTGGAGAGAAAATAAAGCATACAATAGATGAATTTATAAAAGGAAGGCGTTTTGAAGAATACGATAATTTGCTTATATATATTATAACCGAGAAGCAGAAAAAATATTCAGATAGTACTTTCGCTATAGCTCATAATAATGAATTAGAATTCTCAGAGAAACATATTTTAGATTATAGTGATATTCTTAAGGAAGTAAACTCTTGGATTAATATTAGCAAAATAGATTCTTTGTTACAATTGTTAAAAGAAGAGTTTTGCGAAGAAGAAATGAATAGGAGAAAGTATTTGTTAGAAAATAAGGAAACCATAAAAACAGACATATTATTTCCTAACATCCTTCAAATAGTATTACCTCAAAAGATTTATATGGGCATCACAGGAATAGATCGTGATGAAATAATCACGCAATCCTGGAGTACTCCATATAAACTTAAAAAGAAAGCTCCCATGGGGAAAGTACTCAGTAAAGCATTTGAATTATTAAAAATCCCATATAGCAGGGATTGGTTTACTTTTGAGGATAAAATCATATCTTTTAAACCTTTAGATAACAGAGATGAGCCATTAAATAAATTAATAGAAATAGGTACTGTTGAAGAATATTCAATAAATGAATTTGCAGATATTAGTTTAAAATATGAAGAAGCATTACTTCATTTGATCAATCGGTCTATAGAAGAGTTGGCTTCTTACAAAAACATACAGTGGGTAGGCAAAGACAGGTTCTTTAGATTCAAACCTATAGGGGTGCCAAGAGAACGGAAAATAACTTGGAAAAATAAGAAAACTGCAACACGAACTGTAGTTGCAGAGATATGGAATAACGAAAAAAACAAATTCTATATTTTAGACAGCTTTCATTTAGAATCCAATCTTTTAGATCTGATGAAAAGTGGTTTATTAGCATAACACCTGGATGGTCTTTCACCTATGATGGTTATTCGAGCTGTAAACAAGAAAGTCAATTAATTGCTCAGAAAAAGAACTTGGAAACAAATTCTGCTGTATATCAACATTTTATGTTTATATCATTTTGTCTTTCCAATAAATTAGAAGATAATGAATCTGAATATAAATACATATCATTCTCTTCACCTTTTGATTTAAAACTTAATTATACCCCTCAACATGGATATTAAATTATTAGAAGAGCCTTTATTGCAATTCGGTAAAGGAGAGTATATCTGCCCACGAACAGGTATATATAAGTATAATGTATCTGACATTAACGACATAAGACCAGATAAAATAGTTATCGGATTTATTGGACTTAGTGAAAGCATAAACATTGCTATTAGTTGGATAAAAAAGTGCCGTAATCATATTGAGTAAAAAAAAAGCAAACAACCCAATCTTTTTACAAACTTTCCAGGTTTTAATGAAACTATTGCTTTTAGAAGTGAAGTAGTTTATGATGAATCGTATATACGTAAAATCAACAACTCTGCACTTGACCAAATAAAGAGAGAAGCCAATGATATTGATCAGTTAATTATTAAAACAGTGGATCTTTATTTGGCAGAAATACATTTTCTAGCAAATAATAAAAAACCAGATGTTATTTTATGTGTATTAGATGAATCTCTAACTAAAATAATATATGGAACTAAAACAATTGAAATTGATGATGATTTTAATGAAGAAGATCCAGTAGAAATTGAGGTAAATTTCAGAAGATTACTTAAAGCTATGGAATATAACATTCCAATTCAAATATTTAGGGATAGAATCGCCAAGCCTTCTTCAGAAATGCAAGATGAAGCGAGCATAGCATGGAACTTTTATACTGCATTATACTACAAAGCAGGTGGCATCCCTTGGTCTGTGAAAAAAGAAAGCAGTAATATAACCTGTTTTGCTGGAATAAGTTTCTACCGTACACGAGATAAGAAAACTATTCAGACAAGTGTAGCTCAAATTTTCAATGAGCACGGTAACGGAGTTATATTAAGAGGTACACCTGTAAAAGAAGATAAAAAAGATAGACAGCCACATTTAACAGAGGTACAAGCATATAATCTTTTAAAAGAATCTTTAAGTGAATATTATAATGCGATTAAAATTTTTCCTCAACGGCTTGTTATCCACAAAAGTTCTAACTATTCAGAGGAAGAAATCGATGGATTTAAGCGAGTCGCTTCTGATATGAATATCAATTCTATAGACTTAGTAACGATCATGCCTACTAACTTCAGGTTATATAGAGATAATGACTATCCACCACTAAGGGGGACTATGTTCAGCCTTGATAAATGTCGTCATTTTTTGTATACTAGAGGATATGTTGAGTATTATGGGACGTATCCTGGTAAGTACATTCCTAATCCAATAGAAGTAAGACTATTTTCTTTTGATGAGTCCCCAGAACAGATATGCAAAGAAATATTATCTCTCACAAAAATGAATTGGAACAATACACAATTTGATAGAAAATTCCCAATCACAATTGAGTGCAGCCGGAATGTTGGAGAAATATTAAAATATGTACCCACAGACCTGAAGCCACAAATTAAATATAGCTTTTACATGTGATTCTTTTCTTTATAAAGTAACCTTTTATTATTTGTTAAAAAGCATGAATAAAAAGAAATTTATCAGTAAATAATTGGGGATATCTAATTGATTAAATCGACAATATTTTCTGTAAATATATTATTATTAATTATACAGAATTTCTCTTCGACATAATATAGTATTAATGGGGTATAATAAACAGAAATATAGGGAGTCGTGTTTCCCGACTCCTTATATTTCTGAGAAAGATAATTGAAAAGAAAAAGATAGATACTGAATAAAACGACTTAGGATCTGATAAGACGTCATAATTAATTAGAAATCCATAATATATTACTTCCTATATTATCTAAAAATTGACTTGACATGACTATTCATGACTATTATGGACAAAAGAATGGATTACTTGTATTATCCATGTTTCTCTTTTATTTTTGTTCAAGATTCATATATAATTTGATAAAAAGTAGAAAAACATGGAAGTATATTACATTGAAGCCGAGATCTTTGAAAACATCATGAACCGGATTGAGAATTTATCCACTCATGTGGATCACCTTTGTAAGAAGACAGAAGAGAAAAAGCTCGGTGAATGAATGGATAACCAGGATGTCTGCCTGCGTCTTAACATCTCCCCACGAACTTTACAGACTCTCCGGGATACCGGAAAGTTGGCATACTCGCAAATCCAGCATAAAATCTACTACAAAGCGGAGGATGTAGAGAAACTGGTGACTTATGTCGGCCTAAAACGCAAGGAGAAAATATTGAGAGAAAAAAGGAAAACGGTTAACTTATAAAATCAGACAGACAATGGACGACATTATAACCAAAAGCAATGAACGTGTAGCCGGTTTCTTCCGCACACTGAACGAGATGCAGGTGAAAATAGAAAAAATAATAGACAACAGTCGTCCTCCACTTGGAGGAGAAAAGTTTCTAACTGACAAGGAGCTTTCCGGGTTGTTGAAAATCAGTCGCAGATGCCTACAGGATTATCGCAATCAGGAACGTATACCTTATATTCAGTTAGGTGGTAAAATCTTGTATAAAGCATCGGATATTGAAAAGCTATTGGAAGATAATTATCATAAGGCTTTGGAATAACAGAACGGGGACAGCCTTCACTGGTTGTCCCCCGTTTTTTGTCCTGTCTCTTTCTTCTTTCATGGCTACATCGCCTTGCCGGATGTCCGGTTATCATCTTTGTCTTCTTCCTCTTTCCAGCCGTTGTAACGTCCGCATTGGTAAACTCTCGGCGTCATTTTATCATCAGGCAGACCGTATTGATTCTTTGTCGTATCCGCAAGTCTGAGCAGATCCCGGTTGACCTTCTGGTTGGTTATTTCGGCATAGATTTGTGTTGTACGAATAGAGGAATGCCCCATCATCCTGCTGATGGGTTTCAATGGGTACACCATTACCGAGGCAAATGAGCGTGGCAAAACTATGTCTGGCCATGTAGAAGGTCAGATGACATCCCAGTTTGCATTGTTCTTCTATCATCTTCAGGCTGCGGCACAAACTGCTGGTTGCCGGTACGAAGAAAAGTTTTCCGTCCTTTCCCTCTCCCTTGTATTTGTCGATAATGCGACTTGGAATATCGAGCAACTTGATATGGCATTCCGCCTTCGTTTTCTGACGTTCTATGTGAATCCATCTCGAACCGTCCGGTTCCGTGACGATATTCTCGGAAGTGAGGTTGGCAAGGTCAGCCCTGCCAAGTCCGGTAAACGTCGAGAACACGAACAGGTCACGTGCATGGCATAGCCGGTAAGTAGGTAACTCCACACCCGTCAGTTTGGCAAACTGTTCTCCGGTGAGATAACGATGGTTCACCGGAACGGATTCCAGCTTGTAACCGGCGAACGGATCACGCTTAATGGTTCGTTGCTTTACCGCACGACGGGCGATTTTGTGCAGGAAAATTAAGTAGTCGTTCAGTGAGACGGTTTTTAACCGGAGTACCGTGGAGAGGTAGAACTTGAAATCCTCGATCAGCTGCATGTCAAGCTGGCGGAGCGGAATATCCTCTATTCCATATTTATATTGTAGGAAATTGGCGAGGTGCTTACGCCCGGTGAGATACCTTACATAAGAATGATGCGTCCGGTCCGTGTCCACCCGTCTGGCATACTCTTCATTGTGCTCATCAAACAGGGCAAGCAGGGTTTCTTTTGTCTGCGCCTTGCCGGTAAGGACATTCTTGATAAGCTCTGCGGATACGTATCCTATTTCTTCCACCTTTTCGTTATAGGCTTTCTTTGCCTTCTCTTCCAGTCCGTCCAGATGAATATTCAGTTTCCTTACCTCGTCCTTTGCTTCGGGAGGAAGGTTCTCCAGCCGTTTACCTCCCGACATGGCTCTGCCGGTTTCAGGATTCCACAAGTCCGGTTCGATCTCTAGTCCGGTGGTGTACTGGGTCATCTTCCCGTCAATGGTCACTCTTCCCATGATGGGGCATCTGCCGTTCTTCTTTGTTTTCTGGCGGTTGATGTAAAATAACAGTTTGAATGTACTACGCATAGGTCATATTATTTATCGGTTATTATTGTTCTTTTTTCACTCTTGGTCATTGGCCTTTTACTCGGGCGGTATTTCCGTCTGCTCACGTCTTTCAGAATGTGGGAGGGTGCGGAGTCGATTCCCTGCAAGGTGAATTTGTCCTCTATATTAAAACTTAATGCGGTCACGTCACGGTCTATCTTTTCCTGCGTGATTTTCGCATACCGCTGTGTCGTGGAAATATTGCGATGTCCCATTATCTTGCTGACCGTTTCAATAGGCACTCCCTGGGAGATACAGACCACGCTGGCAAATGTGTGCCGGGCCTGATGGAAGCAAAGGTTGCGGTCTATGCCGCATTGTTTGGCGATTTTCTTCAGGTGGGGATTGAAGCTCGTGTTATGCAACATCGGGAACAGTTTCCTATCCGGTGCCATTCCTTTATACTTTTCTATAATAGTGATGGCAATATCCAGCAGACGCACATTTTCGGGCGTACCTGTTTTCTGGCGTTTCGTTTCGATCCATAGACTGCCGTCATCGGCCTTGACTATATTAGATTCTCGCAGGTTGCACATGTCGCAGTAGCAGATTCCGGTGAACGCTGAAAAAAGAAACATGTCACGGGTAAAGTTCCGGTTGGGCGTGTCGAATGTGGTCATCATTAACTTTTCCAGTTCTTCACGGGTGAGGTAAAGTTGCTTCTGTTTCGGTTTCAGGGGAGTGAATTCCTTGAAAGGATTAAAAGAAAGGATGCCACGATATACCGCTGTCTGTACGATGTGCTTCAGACGTTGTACATGTCCGATGGAACTGCCAGTCTGCATCCCCTTGTCAATACGGAGGTAAAGCTCGAACGATTCGATAAACGATTCGTCCAGTGCTTTTACCGGAATATCGGACACTTTGTATTTGTCCGTAATGTATCCGGCGACATGATGATAGGTGTTCTTGTATTGGTAGAAACTGTTTTCTTTCCGGTTCACGCCCACACGCAAGGCATATTCCTCATTGTGCTCCCGGAATAATCCCAGCAGGGTGGCTTGTGCCGTAGCGATTCCTTGAAATGTGTTTTTAATTTCCTCAGCGGTGATGTCGGCCTTCATATCCAACAGCTCGTTATACCGTTGGCGTAGAAGGAGCAGCATCTTCTCAATCTCACGGTTGGTGTAGACCGCTACTTTACTCTTGCCGGTGCAACGCTGTGAGGTGGCATTCCATAGGTTTGGATTCACTTTGAACTTGCATGCGAATTGTGCGACGGAGTTCGTTTTTCCTTTGACGGTGATACGTCCCATCAGAGGGCATAACCCTTCCGCATCCTGCCCGTTTCGTTTCAGGTAGAGCAGCACCTTGAATTCTGTTTTCATACTCTTCATTTTTAGTTGCAATAATACTCCTAATTGGCTTTTGACCGGATATGAAAACTTAGGCGAAACGTTGCAACGGAACCCGGGCAAGTCGGAACCGCTGTTCCTGTCTGTCTTTCGGGCTATGTTTCTTCATTCTTCCGCAGTCTGTTAAGCATTGATATTCAGCGTTTATCCTCGTCTAAAACAGGTAACGACTTGGTAGCTGAACCGCTTCTATATTTTGCCTTTTTCCCTCTTTCGCTAAGGATGCGATATTGAGCAAATCTATTATAATTCAACGGTTTACGTTTCACTTGCTGCGGTTGTTACTTGGATGCGATTGGGGTGGTTTGTTGCTTCACCGGTCTTTCCTATGTGGACTTGAAAGCCATAACATACGATAATATCCATACCGACTCCGACGGCGGTACATGGCTGATGGGCAACCGTATAAAAACGGGAGTGGCGTATGTCGTAAAATTATTGCCCATTGCTATCGAACTGATTGAAAAATATAGGGGTACGGATGAAAAGAAAGACTCCCCGAATGTGTCTTTCCGGTAGGTGAATACAATGCCATGCGGCTCAGTCTTGGAATCATAGGCAGGAAATGCAACTCCGGGGCGAGGTCACCCCGCACATCGGACGCCACGCATTTGCCGTTCTGGCCATACTCAAGGGGATGCTGCTGGAAACTCTTCAGAAAGTGTTTGGGCATAAGTCCATCACATACGTCCTGCGCATCCATTCACTTGTCCGGCGCAGGCGGGGCAATCTTTTTCTGGAAGTCGCCCATCTGTACGACCAGCGTGCTGACCAGCTTTCTCAACTCCTAATACGCGCTTGTTTCAATAATTGTCAGTTCCATACTAAAATTCTTTTTAAGATTCTGAATATGCGACAAAGTAACGCACATCCTATATCCTTTCCAAACAGATAATATCAGAGTCTTCCGTTGGCGTGCATTGGCGTATCCAACGTTAAAAGAGAAGGTCCTTCACCTGCATCCATGCGGCAACGGAACTTCCATTCCCTTACTTGTTTTCCATAAATTTATAGGATTAATTTCTGGTGCATGATATTAATAGTCATTATTCTGTCTGCTTTTTTTGCTTGCATAATTGCAGCTAACAGTTATCTATTCCAGAACGCATTGTTATGGAAAATGGCAAGCTGTTTTGTTGGTTTATGGATATTGTGTATGATAATTACCGTCTTCGTTTGTCGTAAACTTGAATGCTCTAATTAAAACAGTACGGTTGTCATGCTTTGTGTGTTTTATTATAAATATTATGAATTATTTGGAATTGATATGTAATATAGATAATTTTGCAGTCGGGAAATGGTTTCGGGAGGTTTACGCCTTCCGAATGAAAAGGGAACCCGGTGAAAATCCGGGACAGTACCCGCTGCTGTGAGTCCACAAAAACGGACATCGAACTTTTGCCACTGGTGTAATACCGGGAAGGCACGATGACCGGGACGAGTCAGAAGACCTGCCATGACCGGAATGAGATTTACACCTGCGGGATATACGGGTCGTAATCAAATAAGGAATAGCTCATCGGCCATTCAATATTTGAAGACAGACATATTCCCGTTCGTGTAAGTCCGCACGAACGGGAATTTTTTGTGTTTGTTAATAATATGTTTTACATTAAAATGAGTGACCTATGAAAAGAAAATTACGCTTTCTGGCAGGTGCCTGTCTATTTACCGCAACCGCCTTGTTCTCTGGCTGTAGCTCGGACGATGACTTTTTGATGGACCCGGTTGATTCCGGAACTTCGCAAACCCGTGCTGTGACAAATTCGGACGGTACTTTAACTATCACTTTCGATGATTTCGATCCCGGCATGTTAGCAGGACCTACCTCGGCCGGAGAAAATCTTTATTCGTACCAAGGGTATCCTCAAGTAACCACCATTTACGACAATACTCCGGAAGAATATCTCTTCCTTTCAATGTTTAATACTGTAGGTGGAAGCACAGAGTATTCCAGCGGCGGCATCGCACTTTCCAACTGGAACATCCGCTCCAATCAGTCGGGAAATACCGGAGACTGGTGGTATTCTTATCTAAACCAATGTTCTGTCTATAACACTGCGGTGGAAGCGGAAGGACAGAATAAGGAAGCCGGGCACAGCGGTTCCAATTTCGGTGTCGTTTACGGATATGTGGATGCTTACAATCAGGCATGGATGGCTAAACCAGAATTTTATTTCAATGTTCCCCGGAAATTGGTCGGCCTGTGGATCTGCAACACCTCATACACTTATGGTGTCATTACTTATGGTAATCAGTTCGGTTCTACGGGGGTAGCGACTCCTCTGAAAGAGATGAAAGGGTATTTCCAAGTGAATCTGGAATGTTATGATGCGAATGGCGGTCTGATCCGCACTTACAAACGTCTTTTAGCCGATTATCGTAACGGCCAACAACAGGTTGATCCTATCACGACATGGGATTATTGGGAAATCAATGCCGAAGGGGTGCAAAGTGTGAAATTCAACTTCGAGGGTTCGGATTCGGGAGCATACGGTTTGAATACTCCGGCTTATATCTGTATTGATGATATCACCATACAATAAAAAGAATACAAGGATATCCCTTCTGTCGGGGGTATCCCTGTTATTTTTCTAAAATCCACACATCATGCATCGTTTTCACTATTTTATTATTTCTGCCTGTATGCTGTTCACCTCCTGCAACAAGGATGAAGTCATTACCGAAGAAGTAGGAGGACAACCTATAATAGAACTTGACAGCGAGACCGGTATTTACACTGTCAAGGTCGATCACGAATTGACTATCGCCCCGACATACCAGAATGTTGAAGATGCTCTTTTTGCTTGGACGATAGACGGTACGCTGGTTTCTTCGGGTCCGTCTCTTCAACGTACATGGAATGAATGCGGGGATTTTTATGTCAAACTAAGAGTAGACAATGCGGAAGGCTATGCCGAAGAGGAACTGAAAGTAGAAGTGAAAGAACTCACCCCTCCGGTCATCTCACTGGCACTACCTTCGCAGGGGCTAAAAGTCGTCCGGAATACCGATTACACATTTACTCCCGATATTCAGCATTCGGATGTCGAAGGGTTCAAAATCGAATGGGTACGGGAAGGAAAAATCGTTTCCACCGAGAATACTTATACTTTCAATGAAAAAGAACTCGGTGTTTATACGGTGACAATCAACGCTTCCAATATAGATGGGACAACAACGAAAGACGTAAGCGTAGAGGTCGTGGAAACGATGCCCTACGTTGTCAAATTCCCGACCCCGTCTTACCTGCAAACATCCACGGACAGGTACACTTTTGCCGACCGTCCTGTTTTCCTGCGTCCGTTGTTGGAGTATTTCGACAATCCCCGTTTTGAGTGGAGTGTGGACGGTCAGGTCATGGAAGGAGAAGTGGAACGCATGTTCAAGTTCACGCCGTCCGCACCCGGAGAATACACCGTCTCCTGTACTGTGTCGGAAGACACACCGACGGAAAAAATAAGCAGGAATATCGACAAAGGGAAAACGGCTGTCACTGCCACCGTAAAAGTCGTTTGTGTGGACAAAAAGGAACAAGACGGCTTCCGGGCTTCGGGAAGTTCCAAGCTCTGGAATAAAGTCTATGAATATACCCCAGCTCCCGGCCAATTTATCAACGAGACGAGCACGATAGGCGGTATGACCGGCAACGAAACATCCCCTGAAGCGGCTGTCGCATGGGCAACACAGCGTTTGAAAGACAAACTGCACGTCTCTTTAGGTTCTTTCGGGGGTTATATCATCGTCGGCTTCGACCACAGTATTCCCAATTCGGGTAACCAATATGATTTCTGTGTTCAGGGGAACGCCTTTGACGGCAGTTCCGAACCGGGTATCGTATGGGTCATGCAAGATATAAACGGAAACGGATTGCCGGATGACGAGTGGTACGAACTGAAAGGATCTGAAGCAGGCAAGGAAGAAACAATACAGAATTTTGAAGTGACCTATTACCGTCCGGAAGGCAAAAAAATGGATGTCCAATGGATCAGTTCCGACGGTAGAAACGGCTGGGTAGACTATCTGTCCGCTTATCATACACAAGACTATTATTATCCGGCTTGGATTTCGGAAAACAGTTATACCCTGACAGGCACTTGTCTGGCCGCCCGCAACACCCAAGATTCTCAAACCGGTTATTGGGATAATCAGAGTTATGACTGGGGGTACGTGGATAATTTCGGAAACGACCAGATAGAAGGCGGCAGTACGGTGGATGGAAGCGGACAAAGGAACGGTTTCAAAATTTCCAATGCCATCCATGCCGATGGAACGGAAGCCAATCTGCAATATATTGACTTTATCAAAATACAATGCGGTGTTCTGGCCAAAAGCGGCTGGCTGGGCGAAGTTTCTACGGAGGTATTTTCTTTTGAGGATCTAACCAAATAATAAAAATTACAAGTATGAAAATTTATTTTCTTCCCATGCTCCTATCCTTGTTCTTTTTGGGAGCGTGTGACAAAAACGATGAAATTATACCTGAAGATGCAGATGAAAATTTCATCACATCGGTCGTGATGACCGTGGACGGGAAATCGTACACGGCCGACATTACGGACAATACAGTAACAATAACCGTTCCCTATACGGTATCGCTGAACAACGCCGAAGTGGAATTCAAGTACACAACTTCTGCAACAATCATACCTGATCCTGAAACGGTAACGGACTGGGATAACGAACGAACCTTCCGGGTGACATCCTATAACGGAGATGCCCGCGAATATACCTATAAGGTCGTGAAAAGCAAGATAGAATCTGACGGAGATGTGGAGTTGAAGACCACCGAGGAGGTAGCTTCTTTTGCCGCAACCAAAACAACCGTTGTCAAAGGGAACCTGATTATCGGCTCTGATGCGGAAGAGGCAGAAAAAATCACTGACATATCTGCATTGGCATCTTTGAAAGAGGTTACTGGCAACATTGTCATTCGTAACAGTTACAACGGTGCGGACTTGACAGGGTTGGATAATATCGTTTCTGCCGGAGGTTTACAGGTAGGTTCGACCGATGTCGCCTCGAAAGCTACGGAACTTCACATGATTTCCATGAAAGCATTGGAAACGCTCTCCGGAGACATATCGGTATATAACGACCAAGTGACGTATGTCCTATTCGAGAAACTGGCAACTATTGAAGGAAGCGTGATGTTCAATGCGTCGTCGTTACAGAGTTTTGAGTTTCCGGTTCTGACTACTGTAGGTCAGGATCTGAATCTTCAAGGACTCAATGAAGAGAACACAGCAGCCGGTTCGATTGCGTCTTTGGAAATACCGGAACTGACAAGTGTCGGAGGGGTCTTGTCCGTAAACAATCTTGCCAAGCTGACTTCCATGAGCTTCCTTAAGCTGAAAGAGACCGGTGGCCTTGATTTCCATACCGTCCCCGTGATGTTGGAAACCATCAACCTTCCGGAAATCGAAACAGTAAACGGAAGTATTATTATGGAAGCCAATATGGAAGCTCCTCCTACCGGTAGTTTTGTTCCCCAACGAAATGACGTGCTTCAGGCTTTCGGTGGAATGGACAAACTGACAACGATAAAGGGACAGATAAAGATAAAGAATTTCACGGCACTCAAACAACTTCCCGACTGGAGCAAGATCACCACACTTGGAAGCATCACGCTGGATTATCTTGAAGATGTGAGCGGAACACTGCTGTTGCCGAACGCCCGATTTGAAACCTTCGGAGAAACAGCGCCCCAGATTGAAATTATAAACAAGGTGCAGCTCTCCAAAATTGAAACAGCCGAAGATTTGTCAAATGTAAATTTTGTCATCACCAGTCTCACGAATAATAAGTTCCCTGAAATCACGTTCAAGAATATCAAAGACTTCACTTGTAAGCCAACCACCAACAATACCGATTATACCATATCGACAATTCAACATGTATATGGAAATCTAAATGTGACAGGCCAAATGCGAAGCAATGCCAAATTTCCCGACTTGGAAATCATAGATGGATATGGATATATCCAAATCCCCATGTTTGCTTCAATCACAATGCCAGTCTTGAAAGAAGTGGGAGGACAGTTCTATTTATCTGGAAATTTTACCAGTTGTAACTTGCCCTTACTATCCAAAGTTTGTTGTTCAGCTTCTCCTGTATATTATAAAGAGGGAGAGGGTTCGTTAGCAATATCTTTACAAAGTAAATCGCTGGATATTCCGGAATTGCTTCACGTAGGAGGTGAAGGGTTGTTCGTTAATAAAGCAACAGGCATTACTTGTGATAAATTACAGACTATAGATGGTACGCTACAGATAAAAAGTGCGACTTCTCTTTCTCAGGAAACACTTTCCATGGAGAAGTTGGAGACCTTGCATGGGGTTGTTTTTGACGGTTTGACGAAATTTACCGACTACACTTTCTTCGGCAAGTTTATAGAAAACGGAATGATTACGGGGGAAAGTTGGAGCGTGACGAAATGTGGGTATAACCCAACCTTCCAAAATATGAAGGACAAACAATATACGCAGCAGGATTAAACCTTATACCTTAACCAGAGTACCCGTAATGATTCGGGTACTCTTTTTTATCCGAATGACAATGAGCAGAACAATACAACGGATTTGCCTTTTTCTTTTCTGCCTGCCAGTTTTCGGCAGTTGCATGAAATGGGATTACGGAGAGATGGAAGATTTCTCTGTATCGGCCTCTGGTCTTTTCATTACCAACGAGGGGAATTTCCAGTACAGCAATGCCACGCTTTCCTACTACGATCCCGCCACGTGCGAAGTGGAGAATGAAGTGTTTTACCGTGCCAACGGGTTCAAGTTGGGCGATGTGGCCCAGTCTATGGTTATCCGGGACGGTATAGGCTGGATCGTGGTGAACAACTCGCATGTGATTTTCGCCATCGACATCAATACTTTCAAGGAAGTGGGCCGTATCACAGGTTTCACCTCACCCCGGTATATCCATTTTCTGTCGGATGAGAAAGCCTATGTGACGCAGATATGGGACTACCGTATCTTCATCATCAACCCCAAGACATACGAGATTACCGGCTATATCGAATGTCCAGACATGGACATGGAATCGGGTTCCACCGAACAAATGGTACAATACGGCAAGTACGTCTATGTGAACTGCTGGTCGTACCAGAACCGCATCCTGAAAATCGACACGGAGACGGACAAGGTCGTGGACGAACTGACCATCGGCATACAACCTACTTCGCTGGTCATAGACAAATACAACAAGATGTGGACCATCACGGATGGCGGTTACGAGGGCAGCCCATACGGTTACGAGGCACCGTCTCTCTATCGTATAGACGCCGAGACTTTCACCGTAGAGAAACAGTTCAAGTTTAAGCTGGGCGACTGGCCTTCGGAAGTCCAGCTCAACGGTACACGGGATACACTTTACTGGATCAACAACGATATTTGGCGAATGCCGGTGGAAGCCGACCGTGTTCCCGTCCGGCCTTTTCTGGAGTTTCGGGACACCAAATACTACGGCCTTACGGTCAATCCCAACAACGGGGAGGTATATGTGGCCGACGCTATTGATTACCAGCAACAAGGTATCGTGTATCGCTATTCGCCGCAAGGCAAGCTGATCGATGAATTTTACGTGGGAATCATTCCGGGAGCTTTCTGCTGGAAATAACGAGGAAGGAGGACAAAAATGAAAAGACATCTTATTCTATTGTTCGTGGGGGTAAGCCTGCCCTTTCTGCTTGCCGCCCAGCAGAAAAATTCCGTCAGCATTACCAAAAGGGTACTACGTATTCCGGAGGTTACGGTGGTGGGCAAACGACCTATGAAGGATATAGGCGTGCAACGAACCCGTTTCGATTCCATCGCCATGAAAGAGAACATCGCCTTGTCTATGGCCGATGTGCTGACATTCAACTCATCCGTTTTTGTCAAGAACTACGGACGCGCCACGTTATCCACCGTGGCTTTCCGGGGTACCTCTCCCTCGCATACCCAAGTGACGTGGAATGGTATGCGCATTAACAACCCGATGCTGGGCATGACGGATTTTTCCACCATCCCTTCTTACTTTATCGATGATGCCTCGCTGCTGCACGGAACGTCATCGGTAAACGAAACGGGCGGCGGCTTGGGTGGTCTGGTCAGGCTCTCCACTTCTCCGGCCAACCATGAAGGGTTCGGGTTGCAGTACGTGCAGGGAGTGGGGTCGTTCAGCACGTTCGACGAGTTTCTCCGCCTGACCTACGGTGACAAACACTGGCAGTCCTCCACCCGTGTGGTGTATTCCTCTTCCCCCAACGACTACAAATACCGAAACCGGGACAAGAAGGAAAACATCTATGACGAGGACAAGAACATCATCGGTTCCTATTACCCGACGGAACGCAACCGCAGCGGGGCTTATAAGGATCTGCACGTCTTGCAGGAAATTTATTATAACACGGGCGAAGGCGACAAGTTCGGGCTAAACGCCTGGTATATCAATTCCAACCGGGAACTGGCGATGCTCAGCACGGATTACGGGAACGACATGGACTTCGAGAACCGCCAAAGGGAGCAGACGTTTCGCGGCGTCCTCTCGTGGGATCGCGTGCGGGAGAAATGGAAGGTCGGTGTAAAAGGCGGCTATATACACACATGGATGGCCTATGATTACAAGCGGGACAAGGGAAACGGCGAAATGGCTTCGATGACCCGCTCACGCAGTAAGATTAACACGTTCTACGGAAGTGCGGACGGGGATTATGCTCCTTCAGAGAAATGGCTGTTCACGGCCGGTGTTTCCGTACACCAGCATTTGGTGGAAAGCGCGGACAAAAATATCATCTCGCAGGAAGGTAACAAGGCTGTTGTCGGGTATGACAAGGGACGTGTCGAGTTTTCCGGTTCCGTTTCTGCGAAATGGCGGCCTGTCGATCGTTTTGCCGCCTCGCTTGTCCTTCGCGAGGATATGTTCGGTACGGAATGGGCCCCGGTTATCCCGGCTTTCTTCATCGACGGGGTACTGTCGAAAAAAGGCAATATCGTGGCGAAAGCATCCATCTCCCGGAACTACCGTTTTCCCACGCTGAACGACCTCTATTTTCTGCCGGGCGGTAATCCCGACCTGAAAAGCGAGCACGGCTTCACATACGACGTGGGGTTGTCGTTCTCGGTGGGGAAAGAAAATGTATATGCTTTGAGCGGTGGTATCAACTGGTTCGATTCGCACATCGACGACTGGATCATCTGGCTACCCACAACCAAGGGATTCTTCTCCCCCAGAAACCTCAAAAAGGTACATGCTTACGGGGCAGAGACCAACGCCCACCTTGATATAATGCTCGGAAAGGACTGGAAACTGGATATGAACGGAACTTTCTCGTGGACTCCCTCGATCAACGAGAGCGAACCGATGAGTCCGGCAGACCAATCCGTCGGCAAACAGTTGCCATACGTGCCGGAGTTTTCCGCAACGGTGACCGGACGTCTGTCATGGCGGACATGGAGCCTGCTTTACAAATGGTGTTATTACAGCCAGCGTTATACCATGTCGAGTAATGACTATACCCTGACGGGCTATCTGCCCCCTTACTTCATGAATAACGTGACACTGGAAAAACAGCTCTCTTTCCGATGGGCCGATCTGTCGCTAAAGGGCAGCATCAACAACCTGTTCGATGAAGAATACCTTTCCGTATTGTCCCGTCCCATGCCGGGCATCAATTTCGAGATATTCATCGGCATAACACCCAAGTTCGGAAAAAACAAAAATAGTAAACGATAATCTGCATCAATATGAACGCATTAAAGAATTTAAGCCTGATTTTGTTGCTTTCTCTGGCATTTACAGGCTGCCACAACAAAAGCTCAAAAATCAATGATTTCAACCTGCTGCTTTATGCTCCCGAATATGCCTCCGGCTTCGACATCAAAGGGGCGGGCGGGAAGGAAAGCGTACTGATAACCGTCAGGAATCCCTGGCAGGGAGCGGACAGTGTAACCACATGGCTGTTTATCGTCCGCAACGGTGAAGAGGTTCCCGAAGGGTTTGCAGGACAGGTACTCAAAGGAGACGCCAAACGTATCGTGGCGATGTCTTCCACTCATATCGCCATGCTTGACGCAATCGGTGAAGTCCGGTGTATAACCGGCGTTTCGGGAATCGACTACATTTCCAACCCAGACATCCAAGCCCGCCGCGACAGTATTGGCGATGTCGGCTATGAAGGGAACATCAACTACGAGTTGCTGCTCTCGCTCGATCCCGACCTCGTTCTGCTCTATGGGGTGAACGGCGCAAGCGCAATGGAAAGCAAACTCGAAGAACTCGACATACCGTTCATGTATGTCGGCGATTATCTTGAAGAGTCGCCTCTCGGCAAGGCCGAATGGATGGTAGTGCTTTCAGAAGTCACAGGAAAACGTGAGAAGGGTGAAAAAGCCTTTGCCGCAATCCCGGTCAGATACAACGCCTTGAAAAAGAAAGTGGCCGACAGTACCCTCGGCACTCCTTCGGTTATGCTTAATGTTCCCTATGGCGACTCGTGGTTCATGCCTTCAACCCAAAGTTATGTAGCCCGCTTGATTACTGATGCGGGAGGCCGCTATATCTACCAGAAGAACACGGGAAACGCTTCTATCCCCATTGACTTAGAAGAAGCATATCTGCTCGCGTCGGATGCGGACATGTGGTTGAACGTGGGAATGGCGAACTCCCTTGACGACTTGAAGGCATCATGTCCGAAATTCACCGATACCCGATGTTTCAAAAATGGAGAGGTGTATAACAACAACGCCCGTACCAACACAGCCGGGGGTAACGACTATTACGAGTCTGCCGTCGTGAATCCTGACATCGTGCTCCGCGACCTCGTGAAGATATTCCATCCTGAACTGGTGCAGGAAGAGTGTGTGTATTACAAGCAACTGAAATAGATGCGTTCCCGTTCGACTATATTATTCTCCATATTGATTACGCTCACGGTCGGTCTTTTTTTACTGGACTTGGCCGTGGGAGCTGTCAACATTCCGATCCGCGATGTATGGGCAGCACTGACCGGGGGAAATTGTTCCCGTGCCACGGAAAAAATCGTACTCAACATACGCCTCATAAAAGCTATAGTGGCACTGTTGGCCGGGGCTGCCTTATCGGTCAGCGGTCTTCAGATGCAGACCCTCTTCCGTAATCCTCTTGCCGGTCCCTATGTCCTTGGCATCAGTTCCGGTGCAAGTCTCGGTGTGGCACTTGTGGTACTTGCCGGGATCGGTTCATCAATAGGCATTGCCGGAGCAGCGTGGGTGGGTGCGGCTGTCGTGTTGCTCGTGATAACTGCCGTCGGACAGCGAATAAAAGACATCATGGTAATCCTGATTCTGGGCATGATGTTCTCATCGGGCGTAGGTGCTGTCGTGCAGATATTGCAGTACCTCAGCAAAGAGGAATCGCTGAAAGCCTTTGTCATTTGGACGATGGGGGCTTTGGGTGACGTCACCTCCGGACAACTTCTGATTCTTGTTCCATCGGTGTTTGCCGGACTGCTGTTGGCGGTACTGACCATCAAACCGCTTAACCTCCTGCTGTTCGGAGAGGAATATGCCGTAACAATGGGACTGAATATTCGGCGTTCACGCAGCCTGTTGTTTCTCTCGACAACGCTGCTCGCCGGAACGATAACCGCTTTTTGCGGTCCGATAGGTTTCATAGGTCTCGCTATGCCTCATGTCACAAGAATGCTTTTCCAAAATAGCGATCATCATGTCCTTCTGCCCGGAACAATTCTTTCGGGAGCATCGATATTGCTTCTTTGCGACATCATTTCTAAAATATTCACCTTGCCGATCAACGCCATTACAGCTCTATTGGGAATCCCAATCGTCGTATGGGTGGTTTTACGCAACAAATCCATCACCGCATGATAGAATTACAGCATTTTTCCATAGGTTACAAAGAAAACTCGTTGCTCCACGAGGTAAATGCCACGATAAAAAAAGGTCAACTGACAGCCCTTATCGGAAGAAACGGGACAGGAAAATCGACGTTGCTCCGCGCCATAGCCGGTCTGAACCGGTGTTATTCCGGAAAAATCATTCTCGACGGGCACGACATCGCCTGCATGAAAACCGAAGATATGGCAAAAACGCTGGCTGTCGTCACGACCGAGCGCACGCGCATCGCCAACCTGCGGTGCAAGGATGTCGTAGCCATAGGCCGTGCTCCTTATACCAACTGGATAGGTAGGATGCAAGAAACAGATAAGGAGATAGTCATGCAATCGCTCATTTCGGTGGGAATGGAGGCTTATGCAAACCGCACGATGGATAAAATGTCGGATGGCGAATGCCAGCGTGTGATGATTGCTCGTGCATTGGCACAGGATACTCCTATCATTCTCCTTGATGAACCGACTTCCTTTCTTGACATGCCTAATCGCTACGAACTTGTGGCGTTGCTTCGTAGGCTTGTCCACGACGAGAAAAAATGTATCATGTTCTCGACACATGAACTTGACATCGCGTTGTCCATGTGCGATTCGATAGCATTGTTAGATACCCCGAATTTAAGTTGCTTGACCGCGTCTGAAATGCAGAAAAGCGGATACATTGACAGACTTTTCCAAAATGAAAACATCCGTTTCGACTCCTTATGCGGTACAATGATTTTGAAACAATGAGTATATACACTGTAGAAAATTTTACTTCAGACATCACTGTTGAAGGATACATCGCCGAATTCCGTGACGAACCACATTTTCTTGAACTTTGCAAACAATGTACCAATTACGGTAAAAGTTGGGGGTGTCCTCCATTTGATTTTGATACGGAATCGTTTCTCCGACAATACAAGTATGCACATCTTATGGCAACGAAGATAATCCCTGAAGACAAAGATATTCCGATTGAATATACACAAAAACTCATTTTACCGGAACGGATACGAATCGAGAGCGAATTATTGGATATGGAACGGAAATATGGAGGGCGTTCATTTGCCTATATAGGTAAATGTCTTCACTGCTCAGATAACGAGTGTACGCGTAACTGCGGCACACCATGCCGACACCCGGAAAAAGTGCGTCCGTCACTCGAAGCCTTCGGATTTGACATAGCCAAAACGCTTTCTGAACTTTTTAACATCGAACTTCTTTGGGGAAAGGATGGCAAATTACCTGAATATCTTGTTCTCGTAAGCGGATTTTTTCATAATGAATACGAACTTTGCAACATAGCATACTAATGATTCGGACATGAAATAAACAGACAAACTAACCACATTCGGTTCAATCTGTTTTGTGATTTCAAATGAATTATAGTTAGATATGTAAAAAGCGACGCTGGAGCTTGAAATAAGTAACGGTTTATCGGTGTATTCTCCGTTAAACCGTCCTGTTTTCGTTAAACGAAAACACAACTTGCTGTCCGCAGGAGCGGACCACATTTATCCAATAATTATTGTGTATTAGCCCATTGTATGGCTATTCTCCTGTGATTTACGAGGCATTTCCATCAGGTGTTTGCCGGCTGCTCTCCCCATAAAAGGGTGGATATCTCTCCATAATCATATGACTTACGTCCATAATTCGGGAATAAGGAGGCGAATATACGGGAAATCTGCCCTTTACATGCCCTATTGTCCATTAATGGATTGTTACTTCTACACATCTACAAATGGAGAGCGGCAGTGAGCCGTATATGGTTTATGGTTTTTCTGCATTATCTTCATTAATGGATTACTACTTCTACACTTCTGCAAATGGAGAATGTAGCCGTGTACACCTTATGGTCTTCCTTCATAATTCTCCATTAACGGATTAATACTTTTACACTCCCATAGACCGATAATTTAAGAATCCGTATCCGGACGGATGCGCGCTCTCACGCCTGCCCATAAGGATTAAAAAGGAACGGTGGACAAGGAAACGGAATCCCGCTCGCTTTTCCACACCACTACGGGCCTCTGATGTCGCCTCCGCATAGGAAGAACCGTCCGAACGGAACGGCATCTCCGTCCCCCCCGTCATGTGTATCATGACAATAACTGACTTTGGATGACTATAAGTGACAGGTGGTTTCATCCTGTTCTCTTCTTCCTTTATTTTGTATTCCGAGACAATACCAGTGTAAGTATTCGATAAACTCCCTCGTATAATGGGTAACGTATGTTCATAATATCGTTTATTCATTTTATCGTTCTATGATTTATTGTTACATCAATTCAACCAAAAGATGTGCAGGGTTCTATAGAAGT
>CXQJ01000037.1_pt1 | contig 59853 bp, 63 predicted proteins | sample 591471 | NCBI WGS metagenome assembly CXQJ01 (sample SAMEA3491291, study PRJEB9169) | human gut metagenome | biome: ENVO:mammalia-associated habitat; material: ENVO:feces | place: Bangladesh | collected 2010-04-07 | reverse complement strand
AGGTGCCTTCAGGAAGAAGAAGGCGATAACCATTTAACTCCATTTTCTATAAATTTGAAGGCAAAGATAAGAATTTATAATTTCACCCCTCAGAGTTATTCATTGATCCCTAGCGGCTATGGTGTTGAATGATTTGAAGCCGGAGTCTGCGACTCGATTGTACCAACGGGCGAGATTCAGACGTGCGCTGTCTTTGGTTGATTGTTTGTTGAATATGACCCTGAGGTTTTGCGATAGCCAATAAGCCTGTTTCAAATCAGGGTAGAGATCGAACAGTATTCTGGCGCGTGTCCGTTGGGTGTCAGTCCAATTTTCAGGTGATTTGAATAAGGCATAGCGCCCTCTTGCCAACAGTTCTTTGAGCGTATTTCCATTCTCTATACGTTCCGCTGTATATTTTCGCCCTTCAAGTTTCGCAGCCTCTCTGGCATCTGTTTCGGCATTGATGGCCTCCCAGCGGTGCTTTATGCGTATTTCCTGGACTGCATCCAAAGCAAGCCTCTGCACATGAAACCTGTCGATTACCCGCGATGCCCGCGGAAAAGCCATACGGCAGATTTTATGCATGCTGTCGGACAAGTCAAGCGTTATCTCGGTGACTTTATTGCGTAGCTCGCTTTTTATTTGACGCAAGGCATGTATGACGGTATCGGCTTCCGTACCGAGTACTATGGCCACAATGGAGTTCTCTCGACCGTGAGCCTCCTTATTAGTCACGATTGTATATAGCTCTCCGCGACTCAAAGAGGTTTCGTCGATACTCAGATGCGGCCCAATGTTTTGCGGAAATACCCGCCATCGTTCGGCATGAAGCCCCTCTGCCGTGTCTTTCCATTGCCAGTAACCGCTCAGATGACGCTTATACTGGCGTTCAAACAGGTCTCCGTCTATATCGAAAAAACATTCAAGAGAGCGGCCCGTAATCGGGTATTTGTCCAAGCATATCTTTTAAAAAAACCGCAAACTCTTTCGAGAAGCGGGTACCTTCGGCCACTAAATCCCAGCGTCTGCTGACGCTTTTACCCGTCTCAACCTCAATCCACCGGCGACGCTTTACATGAAACGACATCTTACGCCCTCTGACCGGATAATCCCTAACGATGCTCTCTTCATAGAAACCGTTAGACCGAAGCTGTCCTGACTCGTAACCGAAAACCCCATTATTCCGTTCCTCCAAGGTTACGTCAAGCCTTTCTGTGGTTTTATCTACCTTGACCACCTCAAAGTATTCAATCATTTCTTCAGGCAGAAGACATTCAGCCAGCTCTATATAAGCATTCTTTTCCATCGCACTGCGTTTAGTGATCAAAGATAAGTGTTTTACTACATATACACAGGGTTATTACCATGCGCCACTTTGTTCCCACCTTTTCTTTAGAAACATTGTTTTTTCTTCATCCTCTTAATAGGCTGAGGCTTAAAATCCAGTTTAGCTCCTTTACCTTTCCCATGTGCTAATGTTTTATACTCCAATATATCGTTAGTATCGAAGCAATTTCGGTGAGAATGCGGGTGCTTGAACATACATTGTCTTCAAGTCTGCCCAACCCTTCATAAGCTGTCGTTTTTCCGTTTGCTACCTGTGTGAAGTCAATTGAGCGAAAACGTATTTGTCTTGGAACATATGCTATCGGATTAATCTGATGCAAAGCTACAAATTCAAGTCCGTTCGCTCGGAAAATCGCTGTAACTAACTAAGTTTCAAATATTTCAAAGAACTCTTTTAGATTTTAATGGGACAGCAATGATTGGAAATAAAAAAAGAGAGGGAGTATCGGCTTCCCTCTCTCGGTTGTGTTAATGTCATTTGATGTTTAATATGGTTTCCGATAGCTTATTTTTTATATCGTTAAGTGCAAACTTGAATAGTTCTAATTCATCATCTGTAAATGCACTGGGTTTCCCGTTGACGATGTTTCCGTTAATGCGTTGAGCTAACCAGCTCCTATCTTTTTGGAAGTAGTGTTGAGCGATATATGATAAGGAAATAACGTCTCCTAAATCTCCGATCTGATTACGTACATCAATATCAGTACGTCTAATTCGCTCTCTCCGGCTTTTCATCTCTTCACGGAGGATTCTTCCCGCTTCGCTACGTTCTTCAAGTGGGATGGATGCAGTCAGCTCTTTCCATATGTTATCAAATTTGATAGCACCTTCTTTGGTACGTAAGAGGTGGAATTGATCTACAAGGCCTCTAATCTTATTTTCCGTCTGCTTATCCATAATGCAATATTATTAATGTAATCTGTAATAAAGAAGATGTTGATAAGGTTGATGGTAGGGATTCATTATGAATCCCTACCTTTTTCATTCTTCGTTGAAGCTCTCGGCAATCATTGTAATGGTGCTGTAGAGTTCATCGTAGAATTCCGATTCGGAATAAAGAATTCCATCTTCAAGAATTTCTTCTTCGTATCGGATGAGGAACCTCAAATGATCAAGCATTTCCTCACGGTCATTTAGACCTTCAACCTTATCAAACATCTCTGTGTCATTAACACCCTGCAAATATAATAACGATTTGTTTATTGTGCAAATAAACAAACCGTTATTTTTTTGTGCGAGAGTGTTTTTTTATTTGTTCTGCATATTTTCATTCAACTCTTGTTATTTTCTCAGAGATTCATCCATCGTATACAGGGCATCGATCAGGAATTCTTTTTTTATTTCGGGCTTTTTGGTCATGTCTGACTGTGCGAGGGAGTCTAAAAGACGCATTTGCGAATCAAAGACGCGACCATTACTCTTTCCGTTAATAGAATCTTATCGGTTATACTCATCAGCATATTCTTCATATTGTTTTTTACCTTAGTTATCAATTGCACTCCATTGACAAATAAAGTTTCAAAGAGCATTTTCCCTATATAGCCCTTATCTGCATATGGTTTCCCTTTGATATTTTTAAAGAAGGTTTCCTGTTTAAGTGGCTCCCTGTCATCCACTCCCCCCGGGAGTAAACATGAAGTTCAGTATTTCTCCTTTGTCATTGATTATCAGGTGTAGTTTGAAGCCGAAAAACCATCCCATTGAACATTTTCCACGTGTGGCTAATCCTTCAAAGGTTTTATGAATATGGATACGTTGGTTACGGCAAACCCGTAATGGAGTGGAATCGGCAAAACTAATACCTGTACACTGCCCAAGGAGCACCTGTTTGATAAATATAGCCAATGGAAGAAGGATCTCTTTTTCCAATTCTACAAAGCGGTTATAGGAAACCCGAACAGGAAACAAATGGGATAAATGCTTGCACACATATTCCGGATAATAATGCTTGAAGCATCTAAAACCACCCGAATGAAAGAGAATCAAAATCACCATAATCTCGGAATCACTCATACTCTGCTTGGGAATGGTGAACCGTGCCAAAAGATTTTCTTGCCTATCTCCAATCAGCCGACAAACCGTTATCTGAAAGATATAATGGCAGATTTGAAGATTGATAAGACAATGACCTTTCACCGGGCACGGCATAGTTTCCGAACTATTGCTGCAAAGAAAGGTATTCGTGACGGGATAGCAGAACGAATAATGGGGCACGCAGAAGGTAACGACATCAAGGATATTTATACGCACTTGCATGATGAGGATATTGTAAAGGAGATGCGAGATAAGTGGGTGGGGTAATATGAGTGCATTTTCCACACTTTCTGCATTTTAATAAATAATATGCTGTAAATCTGTTACTTGATAATGTAAATAAAGTGCGGATAAAATAAAACTGACGAAGAAAAAAGTGATAGTTAGTCTTTTTTTTTGTCAGTTTTTTTTTAAAGTAACAACCTAACATATTGATTGAGATAAGAAATACAAGACTTTTTGTGTTTTTCCAAGTTGTTTCAAATATAATTCTTACCTTTGCAACCGATAATTTAAAATGTTCACGATTTATGTGTTGTGCTTCCGTGTAAATACCATATTGCGAGTTCGCATCTCTAACCTTTGAGATGTCAATGGTACTAAATAGGCCTCCCTTGTCTATCAGAAGTTTAGTATCTTGTCGGAATATGGGCAATCTCAGTTTTATTTAATTTATTTTTTATCAACTGTATATTGGTCTATCAGTTTACTGATGGCTGGTAGCTGATATAGTAATAATATTTGAGATTATGATTTACCCGAATAATTTTGAACAGAGAATTGGAATTGATACAGTTCGTCAATATATTATAGAAAAGTGTTTATGCCCTCTTGGAGAAGAGAAAGTAACAAATATGAGTTTCTCAACAGACTTTGCCACTCTTGAAAAATGGTTAGAGCAAACAGGAGAGTTTGCGCAGATTATACGAAATAAAGAGGATTTTCCTACAGATAATTTTTTGGATGTCCGTGATTCTTTACACAAGATAAAGAATGATGTTACCGCTTGGCTCTCAGAAGAAGAAATTTCAAACTTAATGAATTCATTGCAAGCAATCAATAATATAGTAAACTATTTGCATGCGGCAAAGACAGACAAAGGGGAGTTTAAATACCCTGCTTTAACTATAATGGCAGACAATATCAAAATTTTTCCTGTAATTATAGATAAGGCAAACTCTATATTAGATAAATCATCACACCAAGTTAAAGATAATGCCTCACGTCAGCTTGCAGATATCCGCAGAAATAAGATGGAAACAACAAAAGCTGTATCATGTAATATGCAAAATGCTATGCGTGATGCCCAGAAAGCTGGTTTATTAGGAAAAGATGCAAGTATCAGTTTGCGTGACGGACATATGGTAATCCCTGTTGATGCCGCTAATAAACGAAAAATCAAAGGATGTGTGCATGACGGTTCAGGGAGTGGAAAAACTGTATTTATTGAGCCCGAAGCCGTTGCAGAAGCGAACAACCGACTTCGAGAATTAGAAGCCGATGAACGTCGTGAGGTTGTGAAAATTCTTATAAAATTTACAGACCTTATCCGCCCGCATTTATCAGACCTTTCCCATTCATACAATTTTATGGGAGATATTGATTTTATTCGTGCAAAAGCATTATTTGGAGTACGTATAAATGGCATTAAACCGATTTTTGAGAACAAACAGCAAGTAGAATGGGCACAAGCTATACATCCCTTATTGAACATACAGCTATTTCAACAGGGAAAGCAAGCGCATCCTTTAGATATTGTTCTAAACGAAAAAATAGATTACTAATCGTTTCAGGAGCAAACGCCGGGGGAAAGTCTCTTTGTCTGAAAACAGTAGCACTCCTACAGTATATGTTACAATGTGGATTACTTATTCCTGTACATGAAAATTCACGAACCGGAATATTTGACCATATATTTGTGGATATAGGTGACGGACAAAGCATAGAGAACAGTCTTAGTACATATACTTCACACCTTACAAATATGAAGTATTTTGTGGAGCAATGCGATAATAAGACGCTAATCTTAATCGATGAATTCGGAAGCGGAACAGAGCCACAAATAGGTGGCGCCATTGCCGAAACTTTGCTTGACAGATTTAATCGAAAAGGCAGCTTCGGAGTTATCACTACACATTTTCAAAACTTAAAACATTTCGCCTATGAGACTGATGGTATTATTAATGGCGCAATGCTTTACGATGCTGAACGTATGCAACCCCTTTATAGACTTTCTATTGGTAATCCGGGTAGCTCTTTTGCCGTTGAGGTCGCAACACGGATTGGTTTACCGAAAGATATTATTATCGAATCCTCCGCAAAGTTAGGAGAAGGTTTTATTAATATGGATAGTTTTTTACAGTCTATAGCCCGTGATAAGATTTTTTGGGAAGATAGAAGAAAAGAGATTTTAGGGAATCGTAATTCAGAACTTGGGAAAGAAGCAACTTTATCTGCTACAATGAAGACAGGTAAACTGATTAAAGAACAATCCTTGAAAAATACCATAATCGAAAAAGGAGATATTGTTAGATTGAAGGGACAAGCCGCTACCGGAAATGTTTTAGAGATACAAGGTAAGCAAGTGATAGTTGCCTTTGGATTACTTAAAAGCACTGTTGCTTTAGACAGATTAGAATTAATAAGTAAAAGAAAATCTTAAAAAAGAAAAGATAATAGCAGCAAGGGGGTATATTCAGTTTTGAAATTTACCCCCCCTTGCTATTATATCTCAAAAGAAACATTTAGCTATGTGAGATATTCTTGACACCAAACTATATGCAATATTATCAAATCCTTTATATAAAAGTAGCTCGGATTCTGAAGGGGAATTAAAAGATGTATATAAAGAATTTATGGAAACATTAATTTTATATTTAGATACAGAAAACGATAATAGAAAACGTATTCGTACGCTCAATATAACACAAGTAGAATTTGAAATGATAAAATCTTTGGAATTATCATATGGGAATAAAGGAAATATTTTAAAAATAGTTTATTCAGATAAAGTTTTATTGTTGATTAACAAAGAATTAGAGCTAATATATCGCCAAATGCAATATCCAAAATATTTCATTAATATAGAAAGAAAATGGCAATCTCCTTTATATCTGAATCCGAGTGTTATTAATTACACCGATGTTATGGAAAATATTTGTGGGCTTTATTATTTAAACAGCATTAATGGTATTGATGGAAAAAATATTCCTTTTAGTATGTTAGCTAATGATTTTGAACTTTTATTTAATTTCAAATTTGCGGATATATACAAAAAAAGAGATGAAGTACTTAAGGAAAGCTATCCTCCTTTTTTAGCTCTGATATACAGATATTTGTTTCTTTGGGTATTGTCATGTCAGTTCATTTGTTGGATAGCGTCCCTTTGCAGAAACGCTACCTTGCTTTTTCAAGTGGTGGATGAAAAAGAATTTTCAGTTCAACTTTTAGTTTAGTGAACAGCTTTACTTGTGGTTGTACTCTTTAATAGAACTCTCAAAAATACGGTTATCAGCAGTAGCCTTTAGTACGCCTGCTGCCACAAGGTCTGAAATTTTCTTGTGTGAACGTCCCATCATTCTGGCTACTTGATTAATACTTATAAGTCTTCTCTATATCCGATTCAGGAGGCTTTGGCAACTTTTTATCTAATACTCTTTCCATTATCTTTTCGATAGCGGATTCTGTAGTTACAATTACTGTTTCCATACTTCTACTTTTTTAGTTAGAAAATCTGTTTATTATTTGAACACTAAATTTTATTTCTTATCTTTGATGCTGCAAATATAGAAATAATATATTAAGGCTAAATTAATAGTTTGGCATTTGTATTTTAAATACACTTATATGGTTCATCTTGAAAGAATAAAGGAGTTGTGCGAAAAGAAAAACGTAACAATGAAACAGGCTGCTGTTGAATTGGGCATGACAGAGCAGAGCTTGCATAAAATCATCAAGGCTAACTCTACTAAAATAGATACATTATTAAGTATGGTTCAATACTTTAATGTAGAACCTGCTTATTTCTTTGATAGCTATTCTACTGGCACATCAGATGGTGTTTGCATCAGTAAAGAAGAAATGGAAGGGCTTATTAAAAAGGTGATAGCTTACTCGATTCATGGCTTTGGAATGGTGAAACTTGAATGGGATGCTAAAGAACAAAAGTTTAATTCCTATTTCGATGTACTAAAAAAACAGTATAGTCCTGATGCTTCGGATTTAAAATATATATCTTCGATGCTTGAAACAGATATTCATATCACCGACAAGACTACTCCTAAAGATGTGGCACGGGTATTGATGACTAAAGATGAATTTGATTTCACTTCTACCTATTATTACGGCATCCGAAAAATGGAAGTACAGGAAGAACTTCAAAAGCTCACAGCTTTTTTGGATAAGCATAATATTCCTATCTCTGATTCCATTAAGAAAGATATTGATGAACTTAAAGGCAGGATTAAGTATTATGAAAGTAAGAGTATTATAGGAAATAACAAGATTTGACCATAAACTATGGAACAGATATTTAATAAAGAGCAACAGGAAAAAGCGCAATTCATTTTGAATCATCCTTTGGCAAAGCTATCGGATTTGCGCTCAAATGAAATAAAGGACTTAGCCGTTGTATGGTGCTACTATTCCGGTAAGATAGAAGGCAATACATATACTTATGTAGAAACAGAAGCATTGCTCAAAGATGGTATTACTTCTGAAAAGAAGTATGAAGATGCCAAGATGTTGAAGAATTTATATAATACCTTCATCTCTGAACTGGAGTATATCAATAAAGGGAAAAATCAGGAAGTGATAGATGAACGCACTTTGTTTAGGGTGCATCAATCTATATCTACAGGGTTGGTTTCTGATGAAGAATCAGGCTTTTTAAGAACAAGGGCTGTCCGTATTAGCGGCACGGGATATATACCGCCAAAGGATTTGCATGATATTCGAGCAAAGTTGAATGAAATACTTTATCAGCAAGAGCAATTAACAAACCCATTGGAGCGAGCCGTTTATCTTCATTGCAACATAGCCAAACTGCAACCTTTCATTGACGGGAACAAACGTACCTCGCGAATGATGGAAAGCATTGTATTGATGAATGCTGATATTATTCCTGTTTATTCTTCAAGGGATGCCGATATACTGAATTACAGGAAAGGGCTGATTGGCTTTTATGAAACAGGAAATTATTCTCCGTATGCCGATTACTTCCTGAATAAACAAGTGGAACGAATTAAAGAAATAGAATAACCATGAGTGAAGATATAAATGTTATGCTGAAAGAGGTGGATGTTCAGAAAGAACAGCTATCAGCTTTGCGTCCATTGCCCGAAGAAGCCTTGAAAAAGATTCAGGATGCTTTGGATATTGAATACACCTACGAAAGTAATCGTATAGAAGGCAATACGCTCACTTTGCAGGAAACAGCCCTTGTGGTAAACGAAGGCGTTACTATTTCGGGGAAATCCATGCGTGAACATCTGGAAGCAATCAATCATGCAGAAGCTATCAGCTATATTAAAGATATTGCTAAACAAGATATAGAGATAAGCGAACGTACCATCAAAGAGATACACGCCCTTATTCTTCATGGAATAGACCGGGAAAATGTCGGAAGATACCGCACCGTTCCTGTTATGATTTCTGGTAGTACACATATGCCACCGCAACCGTATCTGGTAGAGAAGCAAATGGAAGATTTTATTCTTCGTTTCAAGCAAATGGAAAAAGAAAAGATACATCCTGTTCTTATTGCTGCCTACCTGCATGACGAACTGGTGCGGATTCATCCGTTTATAGATGGTAATGGGCGTACTTCTCGTTTGTTGATGAACTTGTATCTTCTTCGTCATGGCTATGTTATTATTACTCTGAAAGGTAGTAATGATGCAAAGGTAAGCTATTACATGGCATTAGAGAAGTCGCATACAGAACATTTGCCGGAAGACTTTCAAAAGTTGGTTGTTGAAGCGGAGATAGCTGCTTTGCAAAAGTACTTGTCTATTATGGCTTAATGAAGAAATAGAATAAATCTTTCCATTTTTTCTTTGCAAATCAAAATTATCAGTTTATCTTTGTGATTATTAATAAACGATTTAAACAGAATATTTGTTTTACAGTAGCGAAGCTAAAGAGATTCTAATCAACTGGAAATAAAAGGATTATCTTGGCAGTTTAAAATCCGCCAGGAACCTCGAACATTACTTTAAATCCCTTGAAAGTCAAGTGCTTTCAAGGGATTTTTCTTTGTTGGATTCCAATCTGGGAACCAATAAATTCATTCTTTCCACACTATTGCAGCAAAAAATATTAGGGAGCAAGTTGCAGAATAGATAATAGGACACAATCCTCTAAATCCATATACAAGCCATTTGAGCATATCCGACAGATGAGGATTCCATATTTCCGTATAATATGTCGTAAGACATATAAAAATGCAGTACATAGTAGAGTGTATTGCATTTTTCTTATATTTGCAAGTACTTTCATGAAAGGTAAAACAAGACTATAAAAAAATGAAAACGAAAAAGTTATCAAAACTACTACTGTTGTTCTTGTGCACAATTAATCTTATTGGTTGCAACAATGAAGAAACGGAATCTGCCTGCCATTTGGAGTTGACTGTAAATTCATGCAAAATCATATTGGGCGGTAGTGAATCTGTAAAGCTGACGGCCCATGAAAACACGACATTGGATATAACTGATGGTGAAGTGGCTGATGCTGTTTATACATGGGGTGGAAATACGGAATATGCCTCTGATATCAAAATTACAGGTAAGCGGGATGGAGAAACCGATATTATCGTTACCGATCATGAAACAGGAGAGACTGCCACGATAAAAGTGGAAGTGACCAAAGCGCCGATGCCTCACCTTGCACTTAAAAAAGGGAATCGGAAAAATGTTTTTGACCGTATGGATTTTTATCTAACAAATGATGGTTCGCAATCTATAACGATGGGATTACTGTCAGAGGTATGCGATTCAATAGTCTGGACAGTGAATGGACAGAAAGGCAGCTATCGGTTGTATGAACGTGAAAGTGGAGAAGGAGTAGTTAAGAGCCATCTGGTTATGGAGTGGGGGCACTGCTTTATATTCCCCGGAGATTATGAAACTTGCCTTACAGCATGGAAGGATAACAAGGTGCTTTACCAAGACATACTTTCGGTTACTATCATTAATGATAAAGATTTTCTGGGATTTAATTGGAAGGATGTGACTAATACTTCACAGGCGTGGACTTCTTATGCCGATGTTATTGGCAGTAACCCTGATTTGATGACTACTTATCGGTTTAATGCTGGTGTCCCATCAGTGGAAGTTGCATACTTTAATGTTACAAGCGATAAATATCTGAGCCAAAGTTATGATGTGCTTTATAACTACTTCTGTTTACTCTATTCGCAACCTACTTACGAAGATAAAAAGGATAAGCAAAAGATCTTTCGATTATATAAGGAACTGTTTTCCGAGCAAAAGGTATATCCGAATGCCTATCCGTGCGCTATATGGGTTACAGATAACGCCAATGCGGTTTTATTACTTGACGAAGACGATTCGGCACGCTATATCGTTTATGCAGAACCAAGACAGTGATAAAATTATTTTTTATGAAGGAAGCCCTCAGTGAAGTTTCTTCATTTAAATTCACTACATTGGTGCTTTGTGATTTATTAATAATAGTCATAAAGTAGCACTATCCCGGTCAGTTGGTTGATAATATCTAAATTTAAAGTGAGGGTGCGTATGGATACTGATTTTGTAAATTTGACAACAGAAAACCTTGCCGGTGAGCATTTATGTTGCATTATCCGCAGTAAAAAGCCACATCAGGGTATTGAAGCAAAGCGGCGATGGCTTTCTGACCGGCTGAATGAAGGTCACGTCTTTAGAAAATTGAATGCAAAGGCTACGGTTTTTATCGAATATGCTCCCCTTGAAACAGCTTGGGTCCCCATAACCGGTGATAACTATTATTACGTATATTGCTTATGGGTTTTAGGTAGTTACAAAGGAAAAGGGTATGCAAAGTCATTGATGGAGTATTGTTTGGCTGATGCCAAAGCAAAGGGTAAATCCGGTATTTGTATGCTGGGAGCAAAAAAACAAAAATCCTGGCTTTCTGACCAATCATTTGCGAAGAAGTTCGGTTTTGAAGTTGTTGATACTACTGATAACGGATATGAATTGCTTGCGCTTTCTTTTGACGGAACAATACCCCGGTTTGCGCAAAATGTAAAGAAGCAGGAGATTGAAAGCAACGAACTGACGATTTACTATGATATGCAATGTCCCTATATCTGTCAAAACATTGAAATAATAAAACAGTATTGCGAAATGAATGACGTTCCCGTATCTTTCATTCAAGTGGATACGTTACAAAAAGCAAAGGAATTGCCCTGCGTTTTCAATAACTGGGCTGTATTCTATAAAGGAAAGTTTGAGACTGTGAATTTATTGTTGGATGTCGACTACTTAAAGAGGATACTCAAAAAGTGAAAATGTAAATTCGGATATGCTTTGTGAGCTTTGCTAAAGGTGTCAATCATATTTTAAATGGAGGTGTGTCGAAAATGTCAATTCCGCATGGAGACATTCTCGACACACCTTCATTGATTTTATCTATCTTTACTCCAGAATAAAGATATAGCCTTTGTCTTTCGGTATTTTGATTTTATCTTTGGCTGACAGTGTGAATCCTTCCTGGAAACCTTTGATAGCAGGTGCCGTCAGTTTTGCCTTGTCGGGGTCTATCCCCAGTTTCTCCCAGTCAATTTGTAGTTTCACCTCACTGTCTTGCTTTGCCCAGCTGGCAATGGCTATCATCACTTTGCCGTCTTTGACAAACGAAGTGGCCAGAATATCGCTGCGTCCTGTTTTCACCGGATTGTATGATACCCAATACCCCATCATCCGGCTGTCCTTGATACCGAAAGCATCCCATACCTTCCAGAGTTGTGAAGGGACGGACTCCATCGGTTCGCGTGCTGTCATGCCGTATAGCATACCCCGGTAAGGATTGCCACCGTCCTGTAACATTTCGCTCATCATGCCGAAGGGGATACCCGAAACATCTGTCAGCCAGTATTCCGGTGATTTTTCGTATTTGAAGTATTCGCCGAACCAAAGACGGTCCAGGTAAGGCATGTGTTCCATGTAGAGGAAGATGCTGTTGATGTACCCGTCGGCCGGATTGAACTGGTTGGCGGAATGAACGTCGATGCGCGGGTCGGGACGATTGTTTTCCAGTACCCGGCGGATACGTTTCATGGTGTTGCGGTCGAAAGCCAGGTCGTCGATATATACACCGTCGATACCTACATTCTTTGTCAGCCAGTTCAGCCCTTCCACGTAAAAATTATGCCAGCGTGAAATGCCGGTATTCACGATGGCTGCATCTTTGTAGGCATCTACAAACCATGCGGCGATGTAGTCACCGTCCAGATGCTCTTGCAACCATGCATATCCTCCTCCTTTGCCCGGAGAGAAGATCTCGTGTCCGAGACTTTTCAGGGCAAAAAGCTCCGGTGTGTGATTGTTCAGCTCCCTTACGGTGTAGTAGATTTTCACTTTGTAACCTTTGGCATGCGATTCGTCCACGTACTGCTTCATGAAGGCCGGACGGAAGAACGGATAGTTGATATGCGGGTTGACTGCATTGCCGTGATGCAGGTTGATGACGTTCGCTCCGGTTTCAGCTACTACGTCTACCGCCTGATAAGCGTGCGCATCACCCTCTTTCAGTTTTTCGGCAGGCTGGTAACCGTGATAGTAGCGATCGGTCCACTGCTTCATGGTGTCTATCGGTTTGAAAGGTGTCACCAGCACCAGGAAGTCGAAGTTCAGTTCTTCTCCTTTGGTCATGGTCCGCTTTCCGCTGTAGGTTTCGATATTCACTTGTTTTCCTTGTTCCCGGTAGCTGATACCTCCTTTGCCGTCGTTGAACCAGGATGGCGGCATGTTCAGCGGTTGCATTTTGTAGAAATTGGTGTTCAGCGGGCGGTGGTAGTTTTCCGCACGGAACAGGCATTGCATTCCACCGTTTACGTCGCCGAACCAGAAACCTTCCTGATTGCGTTCCACATTCCATTTCCATCGGTCGCTTTTAGGACGCAGAGAACCTTCATATCCCATTCCCAAACGATATTTGGCAGTCGTTGCCGGCATGGAAGTCATCAGAGCTATGTCATCTACCGATGTGTTTTCGGTTGCTTTTACTTTAATCTGATAACTCATGAAACCGTCGAACTCCATGCTGGCATGTACCGTCACATCGAGTGATCCGGCCTTCCCGGCAGCTGTCCAACTAACAATCCCGTCTTCCTTCTTGCCGAATTTCAATGGTGAAGTGATGGTGACGGGCAGTTGTTTTCCATTCCGGCGGATGACGAGCTCCATCGGTTTTGCCAGGATGTCTTTGGCTTCTTTGCCAACGGAGGTCATCTCTTCGGTGAAATAACTCCGGATGGAAGCCGGTAACCCCAGTTCGCCGGCAGTGACGCTTCGTCCCAATACGCTGATTGTGTTGTCTGTCACCGTCATCGGAATGAACGGCTTCACCAGTTGGTCATTTACGGCATATTGTGAATTCAGCCAGCGCAGGCGTGACAAACGCCACAAATCACTGTCTCCTTTGTCTACCAGCACATTGTCGGACAGGTTGATCGTGATCTTTACCTCTTGAGAGGCTCCCGATGAATCGCTGACAATGGCTTTACCGCTATAAATGCCTCTGCCGGCATGTTCCGGCATCTGAATGCCTATCCAAAGCGGCTGTACACGCCCCTTGCCCACGTTTACTTCCGGATGCATCGGGCGCCCTATCCAGTCGGTCCCTTCCGTATTGAAACAAGTGATGGCCGATGCCGGAATCATCTCGTCTTTACCTTTCAGGTCGGTGAAGGTTACTTTGACCCCGTTCACCGGATTCTTGAAAGCCCATAGTCCGAGTTGCAATACATAATATTCGTTTAAGTCTGCTTCACCGAAAAATTCGCCGGTGGCTCCTTGGGTTACCTGACGGTACGAGAGATCGTCGAACATACGGATAGGGAACTTACGGTCTTCGGGCAGCAGCAGGAACGGTTTATTGCTATTGGCTTCTGCCAATGCCTGTTTCTCTTTTGCTGTGGCAATGATTTCCATCGGATAGAAGCTGTTGAAACTGCCTAACGACTCGAATCTGACCAGTTTGGCCCGGGTCACCTTTGTTCCCGGAGTGGAACTGCAGATTGCTTTCCATTGTGCGTCGGCTCTGTCAGGTTGCTTCGGATAGTTCACTTTGGGGTATGGACCTCCCGATGTATGGTAGGGCAGATAGTATACATAGTAATTCCCTGTACCTGTACTGGCATCGAACCGGATACGTCCGTACTCACGGTTGATTTCCACCGGAAGTACATTGTCCACTACTTTGCCGGTAGAAGCATTTATCACAATAATCCCTTTCTGTTCGGGATTGGCGTCGCGTCTGCGCCAGGGGATATAAGCTTCCGCTACGGTGGCGGGAGTATTCATTGAAACAACGGCACGGTGATTACCCAGTGTGTCGGGAGTCCAGTAGTTTTCGCCGTAAAACGAAGCTTCGGGGACGAAGTCCTGAGCAGCTGCCGGAAAGGTTAACAAGGCTGACAGTGCCCATAAAAAGAGTTTTTTCATAATGTTTTGTCTAATAAATAAGTATATGCAAATTTACAAAGAATCGTTTGGGATCGGATAAGATTTGCCTGTTTTTATTTGAGATGCGGTTTCTCTGTCGATTGGCGGACAGTATTTGGACACCTTTATTTGCATTTTCCCTTTTTGTATTATCTTTGCGCCCTCAAAAAACAAATAAACCCTACACTATGAACAAAAAGAAAGTTTTAGGTATTTCGCTTCTGGCACTCTCTCTGTTTGCTTGCCAGGATGATGATACCGTCGACATTCTCAATGCCTTTGGCACACCGCCTGCCTTGACTAAAATTTCGGCAGAGGAGTTTCTCAATCAGGGAGAACAGATGTTTGAAGATGGTGAGAGCGTTGATGACATTGTTTCGGCCGATCGCGCCTTCTATGTGAACCAACCGCTTAATGTATCGATGACAGACGGAAAGCTCCGCCTGTTCAATGGTATGGCTCACGATTTCAAAGAGGTCTCCGTATGGCTGACGATGCCCCATTTGCGTGATACCATCCATCTGATGCAGTTTGAAGAAGTTCCGGGCTTTTACAACATCCGGTTGGATTCTCCGCTGAAGATGGGCGAGGCAGTCTATCCCTCCAAAAGCGGCAAGCCTGTCCGTGTCAACAATCTGGCTTTGCTTTCTCCCGATCAGTACGAACTGTTGCTTACATGCAACGATTCTGTATTCGATATGTTGAAAACCATCAAGATGAAGACCCGCATTCAGATGGGAAAATACGGTAGTGGTAACTGGGGAGTGATGACGCCCAATGCAGCCCGTTATTATGCCACTTCAGCGGTAAATATGGCCGTTATGTTCAGTTCCGGAATTTTTCGTGATTCATTGATGAATTATAAAGGCAGCATCCATAACGATGCAGGGAAGGAGATTGACCGTGAGGGATTGTTGAAATCCATTCTGAATAAGCAAAGTCTGGTGTTCGGAGTAGTCACCGGGCCCGGAATCGCCGGACTTGGCGGAGGAAACGCACTGGGATTGCGTGAGGAATATCTTTCGGGCTTCTTTTACCAGAACCGGGTAGCGATAGATTGCAATTGGGTGCTTCATGTCTGGATTCACGAATTGGGACACTGTCTGGGTTACGGCCATTCCAGCAGCTTGTGTTATGGATCGATGCCCGACGAGATTGTGCCGAAAGTATACCGTTACATGATGAAACACCGGATGTTGCCTTATGTCATCAATCCATTCAAGAGTTACAATGATTATAACCCCGGTATCAACGATGCCGATAATCCCGACATAGAGTTATGATGAAAAGATACAGCATTTTTATGGTAGTGGTGACTTTGTTGCTCACTTTTGCCGCATGTGATAAAAACAATATGCCAGGGTTCGGTTTCACTACCGATTCCATCCTTACACTGACTTTTGAGAAAGAGCTGGATGCGGCAGCTATCGGTGTAGGTACACAGAGCTATAATCCTGTGGGAATGCGCCGTTCGGGTGATACCCTTTTTATAGCCAACCGTGCCGACGGATCGGATGGTGTCCGGATTGTTCGTGCCTCCACCGGCGAATTGCTTTACTCGTTGACAAGTTGGACGTATGACGGAAAAGCTGAAAAGTTCGATAATCAAGTGATGGATGTAGCCGTCAACAGCGATTATATTTTCGTGGTGAACCGCTCTTCCCGGATCGACATGTTTCGCCGGAACGATTATACGTATGTAACCACTATCGGGCGTACAGGCTGGCAGTCGAGCTCGTTGTTGCAATGCGAGTCTGCCGAAGTAGCCGGTGACAAACTGTTTATTCGTGATAAACAAAAAATCAAGGTGGTACAGCTTTCGGACTGTACACCGGAAAATCGTTTCAAGGTCCCCGTGTTTGCCCAGAACACCGACAGCACAACTTCCAACAATGGATTTAACCTCGAGACCGTGGCACGTTACAAGGAACTTATTTACGTATCGGACTATGAAAGTTCGCGTATCCTCGTAATCGATCCCTCCACCGTTACTACGAAAGGAGAGCCGGTCCGCTTTGTCCGTTCCTACCGTATGCAAAGCAAGCCGTTGAGTACGGGATTCTTTCAGGATGAAATGTACGTTGTCTGTGCCAATAACCGTATCGTAAGAGTGAATCTCCTCACCGGAGAGGAGAAGGACGCTTACTCTTCTTTTGCCGGAGGAATGGGATTCGGTACTCCGGGACGCCTCTTTTTCCATAACGATATGTTCTATCTTTCAGGTCGGAACGCGAACGCTCCGCGCCTGATACAGGGAAAAGTGATGTTTGTTGAAATATCCGAGTTGGACTAAAAAAGCTCACGACAGAGGATCACAGAGTCTCACGGAGTGAAAATATAGAGTACAAAACTCTGTGAGACTCTGTGAAACCCTGTAGTGAATGAAATTCAAAAAAAATAAGTAAACATGAATTTAAAATTTTTATATCTGTTATTATTGCTGTCTGCTGCCTGTTGTGTATCCTGTTCCAAGGACGAAGAACCGGCTGATAAAGGCAATACCTCTCCCGAAGAACCGGTTTATACCACGTTTACCGATGCCGGCGAAGTGATTATTCCCGGAGTGCTTCCGGCCAATTTTACTCCCCGGTCCGTACGGGTCAAAGGGGATACATTATTTGTTGCCAACAATAATGCCGCCGACCGTTCTGTTCTTTTGTTGAACTTGACGACAGGCGAGCTGATCGGACGCATCGATTCGTGGATGCGGAAAGATACTAAAGAGACATTTAACGCTGAGATAGGAGATATGGCTGTTTCGGACCGTTATATTTTTGTGGGCATGTACAACTCCCGTATCAACATTTTTGACCGTCGTACCCTTCAGTTCGTCAATGCCATCGGGCGTTCGGATGGAAAGTGGGGTGACGATATTTACAGCATGACTCATTGTTACGGTCTTCGCGAATGCGGTGAGAGGCTGATGGTGCGTGATAAAAATACCATTCGCGGTTATTGGATTTATGAAGCTGTTACCGAGCCTGCGTTTCGTGTCCCCTGGATCGGAAAGGTAAAGGTACCCGAAGGAATCGGATATGACTATCAGCCCCGCATTCATGGCATGGCGGAGCATAACGGGCGCATGTACCTCACCGACTGGTACAACAAAAGCCTGCAAGTGTTTACTCCCTCAAAAATGGAGATTGTGTTCGGCGAAGAGACACACATCACTTCCGATGCCGTATTTAAGTACGACGCCATACAGCCTTTGGGACTGCTGTCCTATGGCGGAGAGCTCCTGATGTCAGTACAAAAGAGCGGGAAGATACAGCGCTATGACCCCGAGACGGGCGATTTGTTGGGGCTGTTAGCCGAATTTCCGGACAAGGAAATCGGGCGTATGGAGATAGCCCGGGGAATGCTTTATTATATTGACCTCAAAGCCGGAAAACTGATGAAGGCAAAAGGAGAATGATTTACCACAGGGTTTCACAGAGTCTCACTGAGTTTTATTCTTCATCATTTTTACTCTGTGAAACCCTGTGGTGAATCTCTTTCCGTTATACATTCATCGCATTTGCTCCGAGTGCACCCAAGTCTTAGAAGTGAATTTATGCCGTCTGAACCGGTATCTTCATCCTTATACCTTTCTTCAATTAACATTGTTAACGCTTTTTTTAGACTGTCTTATTCTTATGCGCAAATAACAAATCTTTTGCATTTAAAGAATTTGTTATTCGCATCCAAAGAACAAGCTTTAACTCTATGTTAAAACAAAGCTTTTGAGAACAGAAATCTTACTTTTTAAAGATGTTGCTTTTCAGATGGTTAAGTCTGAAATTCGCTTCTCCGCCTCACGGATGGACTTTTCGGGTGAAAGCTGGGGTACTTGCTTTTTTGTCAACTATAAACGAGGGTTTACACTTCCGAAACTTGAATAATTTATATAATTCCGGCAAATATATTGTATCTTTTTGAAAAGCAGATGTGCTTACGTGCGCGTAAGAGGAGAAAATCTTGTGTGTAAGTGATAGGAGGGTGGGATACCTATTATTGGGCTACAAACATATACGTTATGTAGAATTTATAGAAAAAATAGGGGGAAATTGTTTCAAAAAACGTTCGTTTATAAACACAAAGGTAAGGCACATTTTTATAACAACAAAATATTTTTATAAATAAATTGCTTTTTTCTCTTTTTTACTAGAACACACTACTGATAATGAAAGAGTTATGAATAAAAAATAGTGTTTTTATCTATATTTTTTTTCATAAGAACGGGATTTTTCAAAAAGGTTAAAAAAAGGTGTTTCAAATGACGAACGTTTTTTGAAACAATTTCGTCCGTTTTACCACTATAAATATTATCGGAAATACTTACGGTTTGAATGAGAAAAGATGTCTCGTCCAAACCGCGTAGCGCACCCGAAAGTAACCTATCGAGTTTTAATTTCCAACAATAAATGTCTGAACAACAGGAGTATTGGTTTGCCGCTCGGACAAAGAAGGATCAGGAGTTTGCTATTCGTAATGCTTTAGAAAAGCTTGGAATAGAATACTTTCTTCCTACACAATTTGTCATTCGCCAACTGAAATATCGTCGTCGTAGGGTAGAAGTTCCTGTTATCAAGAATCTTATTTTTGTCCGGACTACCAAAGAGCGTGCCTGGTCCATCACGAAGGATGATCACGTTCCTTTATTTTATATGAAGGATCTTTATACCCATACTTTGCTCATCGTCCCCAACAAGCAGATGGAGGACTTTAAGTTTGTGATGGATTTAGCTCCGGAAAATGTAACTTTTGACGACCTTCCTCTTACCGTGGGTACAAAAGTACAGGTTGTCAAAGGAGAGTTTTGTGGTATCGAAGGTGAGTTATCCAGCCTTGCCAATCGCACCTATGTGGTGATCCGCATTCATGGGGTTCTGTCTGCCAGTGTCAAAGTACCTAAAAGTTACCTTCGTATTCTTTCAGCGTAATTCGTAATTTCAAAATTATATGAATCAAGTCCAAAATCTGCAACACATTGCCCGTGAGTTGCTTTATCTTGGTACGGATGGCTCTCCCATCTATACCGATCATTTCCGTCAACTGAACACCGAAGTTTTTCGCTTGTCCGAAGCCCTTTTCTCTATGAAAGGTGCCACTTTTGAGGAAGAAGCAGCGATTTGTCTATCCCTGTTAATGGGCTATAATGCTACCATTTACAATGATGGCGACAAAGAATCTAAGATACAAAGCATTTTAGATCGCTCTTTTGCTGTGTTAGATCATCTTCCCGCTTCTCTATTAAAATGTCAATTGCTGACATATTGCTATGGCGAGGTATTCGAGGAAGATTTGGCACAAGAAGCACATCAAATAATGGATGGCTGGAAAAGCAGGGCGCTCTCAGAAGAAGAATTGGAAGTGATGGAAACATTGCAGACAATGGAAGAGAATAGGTATCCATGTAGCGAGATAGAAGACTGATTATATGCACTAATATTTATTGGCTTGATTTTTGTGATATTATTGGGCGATATTATGACTGAAGTTTTATTTGCTTCTTCCGTTTATAGGGGTGCTTTTAATGGTCATAATTAAAGATGCGATTAAAATCAGAGTTTATTATATGAAAAAGAAAGTAATGTTAGTCTTCGGCACTCGGCCCGAAGCAATAAAAATGAGCCCTCTGGTAAAAGAAATTCAGAAGCGTACCGATGAGTTTGATGCTGTTGTGTGTGTAACAGGGCAGCATCGTGAAATGCTTGACCAAGTACTGAAAATTTTTGAAATTACGCCTGATTATGATCTTAACATCATGGAACAAGGTCAGGATCTCACTGATGTAACTGTTCGTGTACTTACTGGTATGAGAGATGTGTTCAAAAGTGTACATCCTGATGTCGTTTTGGTTCATGGTGATACCACAACTTCAACAGCTGCAGCAATGGCTGCATTCTATGCTCAGATACCAGTAGCCCATGTAGAGGCAGGGTTGCGTACACATAATGTATATAGTCCATGGCCAGAGGAAATGAATCGTCAAATTACAGGCCGTATTGCTACTTATAATTTCTCTCCAACTCTTCTCTCTGAATCTAATTTGAAAGCGGAGGTTGCTTTGGGGCAGATTTATGTAACTGGTAATACGGTTATTGATGCCCTTCGCATGGTGGTGGATAAGTTACAGAACAATGAAGCGCTAGCTGCAGAACAAGAAAAAATCCTTGCCGAGGCTGGTTATAACGTGAGCCGTCTTGCTGATGGCAGAAAGCTGGTTTTGATTACAGGTCATAGAAGAGAAAATTTTGGAGACGGCTTCATCCACATGTGTACTGCCATCCGTGACCTCAAGAAGAAATATCCAAAGGTTGACTTTGTCTATCCAATGCATCTCAACCCGAATGTGCGCAGGCCCATTCACGAGGTCTTTGGTAAGAATCTAAAAGAGCTTGATAATATGTTCTTCATCGAACCGCTCCAGTATCTGGAGTTTATTTACCTTATGTATAAAGCTACTATCGTCCTCACTGACTCAGGCGGTATTCAGGAGGAAGCTCCAGGTCTTGGTAAGCCAGTTCTTGTGATGCGCGATACTACTGAGCGCCCGGAAGCACTCTCTAGCGGTACTGTTCATCTTGTTGGCACTGACTACAATAAAATCATGAATGAAGTCAGCATGCTCCTTGATGATGCTGAAGCTTACACTAAGATGTCCCATGCTGTCAACCCTTATGGCGATGGACAGGCTTGTCGCCGTATTGCTGATGTTCTTGCAGGCAAAGAGACTGACAGATACGAAGTGTAATAACTGAGGGTATCAGACAACAAATCAATACTTTAATTCTTTCGATATACTTTTCTTCATTTAGAGAATAGAGGGGCTAAACAAATGGAATTTGCCCAATTACCTTTTCCTGATTTGTCTGAAACTCATCAGAAGAATCAAAGAGTGATTAGTGTAAGTTCTTGATTTCGGAAAATCGTTTTTTGTGGTCGAAGAAGTATTAATAATAAAAAGAATATGTAATATGGGTAAGCCCAGAATCATTGAGTTACCTAAGTTCTTGGATAATAGGGGAAATCTTTCATTTGCTGAGAACAATAATCACATCCCATTTACCATCAAGCGTACATATTGGCTATACGATGTTCCAGGTGGTGTAAACCGTGGTGGACATGCGGAGAAGAACAACGAAGAGCTTATTATCGCTATGTCTGGTTCTTTTGATATCACTGTGGATGATGGAATAGAAACGTATACTTTCACTCTTAACCGTTCATATTACGGACTTTATATTCCAAAGGGATTTTGGAGAGAAATTAAGAATTTTTCCACGAATGCAATTGCATTGGAGTTTGGTAGTATCCCGTATGATGAGAAAGACTATATACGTGATTATGATGAGTTTCTTGCATATGCAAAGTCAGAGCATAATAACAGTTATGTATCCACAGGAGTTGAGAAAGAGGCAGTCGTAACAAAGGCTAAAAAATATAATGTCTTCGATTGCTCTATACTTGAGTTTGATAAGCACCATAGTAATCGCAAAGGTAATCTTACAGTTGTAGAGAATGGAAAGACACTTCCATTCGACGTGAGACGTGTTTATTACCTCTATGATGTGCCGGGTGGAGAGTCTCGTGGCTCTCATGCCCATCGTAATTTGGAACAGTTGATGGTAGCAGTATCAGGCTCTTTCACTGTCACCTTGAATGATGGTAACTGTAAACGCTCATTTACCCTTAATCGCCCCTATCAAGGCCTCTATATAAAACCGGGTCTTTGGCGTGATCTTGATGACTTTTCTTCAGGTTCAGTTTGTATGGTTCTTGCCAGTGAAGTTTATCAAACTGAAGATTATATTCGTGATTACGATGAGTTTATCAAGTTTCGTAATGAAGAATAATTCTTAAACCATTAAACTATTACGATATATGATACATCCACTATCTGATTGCCAATGTTCTAACATTCCTGAAAATACACGTGTTTGGCAGTTCTGTGTTATCTTTCCTAAAGCAACCATTGGTGAGAACTGCAATATCTGTTCGCATTGTCTTGTTGAGAACGGAGCTATTATTGGCAATAATTGCACTATCAAGTGTGGTGTCCAGTTGTGGGACGGTATTGAACTCGAAGATAATGTTTTCATTGGAGCCAATGTCACCTTCACCAACGATATGTATCCACGTTCACACAATACCAATTGGGTACTTCAAAAAACCCTTGTTTGCAAAGGGGCTAGCATTGGAGCCGGTTCAACACTCTTACCGGGTCTCACTATTGGTGAGGGGGCAATGATAGGTGCCGGTTCTATGGTCACCAAAAATATACCGGCAGGCGAAGTATGGGTAGGTAATCCTGCTCACTTCGTGAAGAAGGTCGGCGATGTGTAAAACTATAATATTAAAAACATAAGATATGAAAATTCCATTTCTTTCACTTAAGGATGTAACAGACCTTCATGGAGAAGAAATCAACGAAGCAGTTTTACGAGTAGTCAATAATGGCTGGTATCTTCAAGGTAAGGAGAACGAGCTGTTTGAGGAACACTATTCTAAATACATCGGCTGCAAATATACAATCGGTTGTGCAAATGGTTTGGACGCTCTCATCTGGATTTTCCGTGCATATATAGAGATGGGGGTGATGAAACCAGGTGATGAGATCATCGTACCTGCCAATACCTATATTGCAACCATTCTCGCCATTACTGAGAACAACCTTATACCTGTACTCGTAGAACCAAAGGCCAACACACTTGAGATTGATGACAGTCTTATTGAGGCCCACATCACTCCAAAGACTAAGGCCATTGCAGTAGTACATCTATATGGTCGTGTTGCTATAACACCTAAATTACTTGAACTTTGTAAGAAGTATAACTTGAAATTGGTTGAGGATAATGCACAGGCACATGGTTGTGTGTATACTCCAACTGGTCAGCGTACTGGGTCAATTGGTGATGCGGCTGCCCATTCATTCTACCCAGGTAAGAATCTTGGTGCACTGGGGGATGGTGGTGCAGTAACTACTAACGATCCAGAATTTTCAGCCATTGTTCGTGCGTTAGCCAACTATGGTTCACAGACAAAGTATGTGTTTAAATACACTGGTCGCAACTCTCGTCTAGATGAGATTCAGGCAGCTGTTCTTGACGTTAAGCTTAAGTATTTGGAGAAAGAGAACCTATATCGTAAGGGTGTGGCTGCATACTACATTGAACACCTCAGCAATAAATATGTAACTCTTCCTGATACTCTTCCAATGGAGCAGAATGCTTTTCACCTCTTCCCAATTTTTGTTGGCGAGGGCAAACGCGATGCTTTGCGCGACTATTTGGAACGAAATGGCGTGGGTACTGTGATTCATTATCCTATTCCTCCCCACAAGCAGGAATGCTATGCTAATGAAGTTTGGAACAAACCACAACTTTCATTGCCAATTACTGAAAAGATAGCCAATGAAGAATTGAGTTTACCTATTGGACCTTCAATTTCTCTAGAAGATGTGGCTGAGGTTGTTAGATTGATTAATAACTTTAAATAACCGATACTCATATATAGCGAAATGGAAATAATTATTGATAAACAGCAAATTACTATTATATAATTCAGAGGGCCGATGGTAAAATAAAGATCAAACTATCAGCTACATTTAATTTTTATAAAAGAAGTTGTGTCGGCTATTATAAATTATTTCTGTTAGATCCATTATTTTAATAACTGGAATTATATATGTAGACAATACAAACTGTTCAGGTTATTATTCAATTGCTGTACTTGTATTCCTCTTTATATTAAATTCCTAATAGAAAATGATAATTAAATAATCCAATGCATAACTATATAAATAACCAAGCTGTAAAAAGTGTGATTTGGAGTGCAATGGAAAGGATCTCTGTACAAGCCATACAGTTTATTCTTACTATTATACTTGCAAGGCTGATTGCTCCTGCTGAATTTGGATTAATCGCTATGCTTGGTATATTTATGCAGGTTGCGCAATCTTTTGTTGATAGTGGTTTTTCAAATGCGTTGATACAAAAAAAAGATAGATCTGAAATAGATTTTTCAACAGTATTTTATTTTAATTGTGTAATATCAATAGCTGTATACATAGCCCTTTATATTAGTACTCCGTATATTGCGCAATTCTATAACGAGCCGATTTTAGCAAATGTATGTAAATGGATAGGTCTGAATTTGATCCTTCAAGGTATAGCGGTTGTACAAGTGGCTAAACTGACTATTGATCTAGACTTTAAGACTCAAGCAAAAGCCTCTCTTGTAGCAGTAACAATAAGTGGTGCGTTAGGACTTTTTTTTGCGTATAATGGATATGGGGTATGGGCACTGGTGATTCAGTCTTTATTTAATTCATTGATTAATACGCTACTACTGTTTTTCTATACTAAATGGAAACCTACCCTTGAATTCTCTTGGCTTTCCCTTAAATCCATGTTCGCATTTGGTTCTAAACTATTACTTTCAGGACTTCTACATACTATATATATAAACCTATATAGTCTTGTCATAGGCAAAAAGTATAATGCTGTTGACGTTGGCTATTATAACCAATCAAATCAGATAGCTCGTTTTCCATCAGTAAGTTTAATGGCCATTATAACTCGTGCATTATATCCAATTCAATGCAAGAATCAAGACAATTATCAATTGTTACAGCAATCATTCGTTAAATATTTAAAGATGTCTTGCTTTTTGGTCTTTACCGTGATGGCCGGAATAGCATCTTTATCAGAACCGTTGGTAATGTTTTTATTAACGGAAAAGTGGATTTCAATTGCGCCTATTTTGAGTATTCTATGCATAGGCTATATGTTTACATCTGTTACGGTTTTGAATAATCAAATACTAAATGTCAGAGGAAGATCCGACCTTTATCTAAAGGTTGAAATCATTAAAAAAGTCGTTGGTATTATTATATTAGTAACTACAATTCCTTTTGGATTAGTTACTATTTGCCTTGGCATCTTATTTTATAATATATGCGATATGTTACTGGTAATTTATTATTCAAAAAAAATCATACATGTAGGATATATTAAACAAATAAAAGCAATAATTCCAATTACTATCACAATATCAATAACAGGTCTATTCACTTATATCTATGTCAATATAGTGAATGATCTATATGTTAAACTTTTAGGGGGGGCATTATTTTATTTATTGCTTTTTACTGCCTTTTGTAAAGTGTGTAAAGTTTCCGATTTTACTATAATTTGTAATATGATAAAAGGAATTAAATATAAAAAATGAATATATTATTCTTTTACACAGAAACCATCAACCCACAAAAAGGTGGAGTTGAGAGAGTAACTTATTCTTTAGCCAATTATTTCTATGAGCAAGGAAATTGTGTCTACTTTTTAGGCTTGCATAAAGATCACTCTTTAGTAGATGATAGGCAGCTTTATCTGCCCAATAAGGAAGAGCTAATGACACCTGAAAATAAACAGTTTTTCAGAGAATGTCTAGTTAGTAAAGAAATCAAAGTTGTTATTAATCAAGGTGCATTTTTGTCCGAATCTGCAGAATTTACATATTTGGCAAAAGAATGTAATGTGAAAATAATATCTGTTATACATAATTCGTTGATTTCTACCGTGGTAAACTTGAAAGATATTTATCGAACCAGTATCAGACAACTTCATCTGGGATTCTTGTCGCCTCTTCTAGACTTAAATATCAGTAAAGTGATCTTGTTAGAGATGTTTAAATTGAAAAAAAAGAAACATTACACAAAACTTATTGATAAAAGTGATATGCTTGTGTTGCTGTCAGAGTCATTTAAAAGTGAGTTGAATTTCTTGACGAATAGAATGAATTTAAACAATGTTATTGCAATTCCGAATCCAATACAAATTACGGAATATACATATAATAAAGAAAAAGAAATATTATATGTAGGTCGTATTAATACTGCACAAAAGAGAGTTGATGTACTTATAGAAATTTGGAATCGAATATGTCGTGATTTTCCAGATTGGAAATTAACTATCGTTGGAGAAGGTGATGAATTAGATACCTTAGTAAAACAAGCGAAACAATTAGGAACTATTAATATTTACTTTACAGGTAGGCAAGATCCAGTCCCTTATTATGAGCGTGCATCAATATTTTGCCTAACATCCTCATTTGAAGGTCTGCCAATGACTTTAATAGAATCGTTAAATTATGGTGTCGTTCCTATAATTTTTAATTCTTTCGCAGCTGCGAGTGATATAATTAAAGATAATTGGAATGGGCGCTTGATTAATCCATTTTCTATAGATGATTATGTTTCGGCGTTGATCGCTATGATGACCTCACCAGAGGAAATGATAAGTTGGAGAAAACATGGCATTAATACTGCGAAGAAATATGATATTAATTCAATAGGCAATCAGTGGATATCAATCTTTAATAAAATAATATAGTATAATGATTGTATCAATTATAATACTATTGTTCTTTATAGTTCAAAGTTTTTTAGATCAGTCAAATAGATTTTTTTTTTCTAAATCTGGCGTTAGATTAGTAATGCTACTAGTTGGGTTTATCTTGCTCCAGATTCTTCGTATATATTGTCAACTGGATTTCCCTGATATTCCAGAGTATAAAAAATTATTCATTGATGCAAAATCGTTTATTGATATTATAGGAGGCAACGTTGGATTCAATTACTTTATCTCTGAGACAACTCTTGAGGTTGAGAGCGGATATCGTGTGTTTATGTCGCTGTTTAAGTCTTTCTCGCAAAACTATTCATTGTACCTTTTTTTAGTATCAATAATTGAACTAACTACATTTTGTTTTTTTTGTAAAAAAATGAAGATAAGTGTTTTTTGTGCATTGCCGGTATATATAAGTTTAACTTATATAACATTCCAAATAGGTATGTTTCGTCAAGCCTTGGCATGCTGTGTATTTTTTTTGGCTATTTTGAACCTACATCGAAAATGGATTTATTTGGGTTTGATTACAATAGGATTCTTTTTTCATAGATCTATGGCATTCTGTGTTTTGCTAATATGGGCTGATAGATTTATATCTCCTAAATATTTAACATACGCTTTTATTGTCTCTCTTGCTATATATCTATTAAAGATAGAATTGATAAATGATTTGTGGGGTCATTTTTTTCTAGAAGATTCAAATAGAGTTAATTTTTATTTAAATGTAGAGCGTGAAAATAACTATTTAGGTATAGGCTTTTGGGAACGCGTAATATCTTTTGTAGTAATGACATATTGCTATAATAAATTAATAATGAAACAAAATCGGTCAGAATATGTAGTGTATAATCTACCTGATAGTACTCTCTCTGGGCCTATTAATAATGTATCCATGAAGGAGGCAAGCTGCAAGATGAACAAAAAGACATTGAATAATGTAAGTTACAATACAATGACAGTTTTGTATAATTTAGGAGTTTCTGTAATATTGCTTCAAATGTACTTTTTTTCATCACCGACAATTACTAGCCGTCTTCGCTATTACATCGTGATATTTCCTATGATTTTCATCGTTGAATATATAAGGCAAAATATAAATAATTATAAAAAACGTCTCTTCTTTATGTTGCCTGTATATGGGTATTTGCTTTTATATTTATACACACAAGCTAGTTATTTGATGAGGGATTGAGTAATGAGAATCCCTCTTCTTACTTATCAAATATCTTATATTGAAAATTATAAAATAATCTATGCCAATATCGGTTTGTTACTTTACAAGTAAGGATGATAATGATATCCGTGTTTTTCACAAAGAGTGTGTTTCGCTAGTAAAAGCTGGTTATGATGTTACCATGGTTTGCCCGAATGCAAAATGTAGAATTCAGCAGGGTGTTAGAATAATTGGAGTTGAATATAATGGTAAAAAAGAGCGGGAACGTTTTACAGTTCTTCCTAAACTTCTTTTTAAGAAAGCATTGGAGGTGAATGCTGATATTTATCAATTCAATGATCCTGCTTCAATTAGTTACGGCTCAAAGTTAAAGCGCATGGGCAAAAAGGTAATCTTCGATGCATTCGAAGATCATCCATCTATGTGGATGAATCGAGGAACAGGGCTTAAGGGACTCGTTTATAAGTTTGTTGGTTTTGTATATAAGCAGTATGAGATGATTAAATGCAAAGAATTCGATGCTGCTATTGTATGTTACCATTGGACACGAGATCGATTTAAGAAAGTCAATGATAACGTGGAGCTTGTTTTGAACTTTCCACTCATCAATCGTGATAAAGTAAAAGAACGTCCTTTGCGTACAACCAATGACATAAAAATATGCTACGCAGGAACCATCTCAGACGCATGGAATATACCTACGCTTATCAATGCTATCGAAAATCTTAATGATGTCAAGTTCAATCTTGCAGGATGGACTGACGATGAGCTTATGGGTCGAATGAAATCACTCATAGGATGGGAAAAGGTAAACTACTTTGGCAAATTACCTAAACAAGAGGTGAATGAAAAAGTATATAGCCACTCTGACATAGGTGTAGCACTTTATCATTATTCACCTCTTTGCAAGGGGAAGATTGGTAACATGTCTAACAATAAACTATTTGAATACCTTCTGATGGGCATACCTGTAATCTGCACAGACTTTGATCTTTGGAAAGAAGTTGTTGAAAAGAACCATTGTGGTATTTGTGTAAATCCAAGTGATGCAAATGCTATTATGGAAGCAATCGTATACATACAGAAAAATCAGAAGGAAGCATATCAGATGGGACTGAATGGACAGAAAGCTGTATTGGCAGAATACAATTGGGATTCACAGGAACGTATATTGCTTAGCGTGTATGAAAAAATAGTAAATAAATAATTAGAAAACTATGACTCAGGAATTCAACAAAAGAGTTGCTTATGTAGTACTCTCATGTGATCCTTATTGTGATATATGGGATACATATGGAGAGCTGTTTAACCGTCATTGGCCAGATTGTCCTTATGATTTTTATCTGGCTTCACATCAAAAACCATTTGAAAATTATGGTTTTAAACCTATTCTGATAGGTGAAGACAAGAGCTGGAGCCATGGCCTTTTGACTGTTTTGCATTATGTTCAGGAAAAAGGCTACTCGTATGTAATGATTGCTTTTGACGATTTTTTAATTTCGAAAAAAGTTGATACTGAATATGTGTCTTCGGCTATAAATACATTTGTTAGCGAGGGTGGTGAGTGCTTGCGTTTTGATCCGATTCGCACAGCTCGCTGTTTTAAATATAATAAGTATTATGGAAAAATGCACGTTAAAGTACCTTACCGTGTAACTCTCGGATTTACACTTTGGAATATTGAAATCCTTAAAAAGTTAACTGTTGATGGCGAATCTGCATGGCAATTTGAGAAAAATGCGACTGAGAGGAGTTTTGAATATAAGGATTTTTTCTGTACTTGGAAGCACCCTTTTAACTTTATAAATCTTATTAACAAAAGGAAACTTGACATTGCGGAGTATCATAAACTGAAGAAGCTTATACCTAATGCTAAATACGACAGAGAACAGGTGTTTGTTATAAAAGAACGTTTAAAAGGTTATCTTCTTTGTACCTTTCTTCGATTTTATCCTGTTAAATATCAATATGCATTTCATAAGTTTTTTACAAAACCTATAAATATTTAATATAACTAATATGAGTAAAATTCTTGTTACTGGTGGTTGCGGTATGATTGGTAGCAACCTGGTGAAGCGACTTGTTAAGGAGGGTCATGAAGTTAATGTTATTGATAACCTTTGGAGGGGGAAGAAGGAGTATCTAAATGATGAGAATGGTATGCCTGTCATCGATATGGATACTCATTTTTTTAACATAGACCTCTCAATCAATGAGGGAATCGATGAAATTGTGGAACAGAATGAATATGTAATTCATCTCGCAGATATTGTAGCTGGTATCGATTATGTATTTAGTAACCAAGGTGATTTATTCCGCCTGAACAACTTAATCAACACCAACCTATTCCACAGCGTACGCAAGGTTGGCAAGGGCAAAATCAAGGGGCTTATATATGTAGGTACTGCTTGCTCTTATCCTCTTACCCGTCAGAATTCTCTTGATGTAATACCTTTGAGGGAAGAAGAGCTTTTCCCTGCATTTCCTGAGTCTGCATACGGTTGGAGCAAGTTGATGGGACAGTTGGAAATTGGCTTTCTTGAGAGGGAGACTGGCATTCCTTGCTGTACTCTTCAGTTCCATAATGTATATGGTTCACCTTGCGATTTCGGTGAAAGGAGCCAAGTTATTCCTGCTCTTATTCGCAAAGCCATCAATTATCCTAATGAGGAATTTAACGTATGGGGTTCGGGTAAACAGGGGCGTGCATTTATTCATGTAAACGACATTGTTGACGCTCTCGTTCTCGCCCTTAAAAAGGGATGGGGGCATGGTTGGATCCAAATAGGTCCTTCTGTCTGCACTTCTATTCGTGAAATTGCAGAAGCTGTGATAAAAATTAGTGGAAAAGATATCACTCCATTTTACGACACAACCAAACCTGAAGGCGATAAGGCTCGTTCAGCTGACTACAGTAAGGCTAAAAAAGTTCTCGGTTGGGAGCCAAAAGTAAACCTTGAAGAGGGGTTGAAGCGTCAATATGATTGGGTGAAGGCCCAGATTGAAAAGAATGCATAATATTATACGAGAGTTATCGGAAATCACAGCAATGCCTACGGTTCATGGCATTGGCCTAAAAAGGGTGTTGCTGTATTCAAACGAAACGGTATCAGCAATAACACAGATAGCAGTTACTCAACTCCGAAGTGGAGAAAGTGTAGAAATGCATATCCACAAGACAATGGATGAACATTATATCTTTCTTGAGGGGGAAGCAATAATGTTTTTAAATGACGAAAAGCATATTTGTAAAAATGGAACATACATCCTTGTATGTTCAGGCACAGAACATTCACTTGAAGCGCTAACTGACATCAAGTTTATTACAATAGGAGTTGCATATTAAGTGAAGAGTACAGAATAGTTGATAAAAGAAACTGACTAATTGCTTAAAATAAAATGGATAGCTGTAAAAAAGAATACTGTTATTATGCTTACAAGAAAGGAAGTGGCGAATTTTCATATACTTGTATATCCTAAGTGGCTTAATGTAATAGCTATTAATGATCGTTTTGTTATAGAACGAGTATATACACGGCATTCAGATGGCGAGTTATGAGATTTGTGTAGGGAGGATGGGAAAAGATGAATCTACTTTACTTGCTGCTTAACGAATACTCTTGGAAAAGATTGGCAATGGAGATGGTGAATGGGAGTTATATATAACAACGTAGACAAAATCCAGCCGCCATGGCTAATCTTATTCATCCTGGAAATTGTGAATTATACGGAAAATAAAACATCGCATTAATTGGAGGTGTTACTCGATTGTACAGTAGCTACAATTAGAATAAATGGATATGTCAGAAAAACAGATAAAAAATGTTTGGTTAGTGAATAAGTATGCCATGCCACCAAAATATGAATCACGTTTACGAACAATTAAGTTTGCCCACTACTTGCAGCAGATGGGTTATAATGTGACTGTTTTTGGTTGTAGCATCATGCATAATATGAATATAGATCTTATTAATGATGGGGCGTTGTATATTGAGCGTAGGTATGATGATTTGCGCTTTGTACACGTTCGCAGTTTGTCTTATCAAGAAACGGCTGGTGTAAAACGTATATTTAGTGAAATCCAGTTTCACTATAATTTGGTGAAGGTGATGAAGAAGATGCCGAAAGCGGATTTGATAGTGGCAACAACGGATGCACTTATCTCAAATCCTGTTCTCAACTTCGCTCATAAAAATGGTATAAAGTATGTGAAGGAAGTTCTAGATATGTGGCCGGACATCTTTGTTGACATGGGATTGATTAGTGCAAAGAGTGCGGTTATGAAATATCTGTGGCATAGAGCTAAGAAAAATTATGCTGAGTCAGACGCTTCTGTATTCTCACTCACCGGTTGCTTTGACTATATACGTGCAAAAAGCTGGGATAAAGAGCATGGTGGTCCTGTGGATATGCGCAGAATTTACTATATAAACAATGGTGTTGATTTGAAGGATTTTGAGAAGTGGAAGACAGAAAATACAATTGATGATGAAGATTTGAAATCTGACAAAAAGAAAGTCATCTATCTAGGCAGTATCCGGCTGGTGAACAATGTGGCCCAATTGGTTCGTGCCGCTGAAAAAATGAAGGATTTGGAGGATACCATATTTTTGATTTATGGTGATGGTGATGACCGTGAATCACTGATCCAATACTGTAAGGAGCACAATCTTTGGAATGTGAAGTTTAAAGCCAAATGGACAGATCCCAAGTTTGTACCATTTATTCTTTCAAAGAGTTACTTGAATATACTAAACTACATTTCATCAGATTTTGCCAAATATGGAATTAGTTCAAGTAAGATGTTTCAGTATATGGCAAGTGGACGTCCAATAGTTTGTAACATCAATCTTCCTCAGTGCCCAATTACTAATAATGGAATAGGTATAGCTCATGAAATGAAGGACGAAAACGATTATGCGGCTGCTATTCGTTCGTTATTGGAATTACCGACTGAGGAATATTATGCCATGTGTAAACGAGCTCAGGAAACTGCTGAAATTTATGATTATGAGAACCTCGCAAGGCAGATGGTAGAGGTAATAAAGACGATTGAGAATCAATGAATAGCAAAGAATTTTGTGTGGCACTATAGGATTGAATGTGAATGGGGACATTTGAATCTAACTGATGTACGAAGACAATATTGTAGGAAGACGGTGGATAAGTGCTTCAGCGAATTAACGTTGTTACGGATTGATATTGGAATATACTAGTGATTTGTACTCTAATAAGACGCCAAATATGCTCTTTCGTTTATTATGCTTCGACATTTCTTGGCATATTTTTTCCCCATTTTATTGTGGGAAAATCTAATTCCGACGGTCAGAACTTGAAATAATAAAATTTTCATGTTGAAATATTTGTATTATAAACATGGAATTAAGAAATATTCCTTTTAGCTCGTCCTACAACAGAATGGGGGCAGTGGCTAATGAAATTCATAACGCTATAATGGGTGGTTGGATTACTACGGGAGCGTGGGGTAACTGGTCGCCTGAGTATTGGCATACAGATAAATTGGTGTGTCTCAACTCGGCTACGACTGCTATAGAGATGATATCGTATATTCTGGGAATAGGAAATGGTGACGAGGTAATAATTGTACCTGTTTATACTTATACGGCGATTACCATAAAATACGTGGGTGCTACACGACAGATTCCGGTTGATGTACAAGAAGATTATTTTAAAATATAAAAAACAGATTATAAAATGAAGGGTATTGTTTTAGCGGGTGGTTCAGGTACTAGGTTATATCCTATCACAAAAGGAATAAGTAAGCAGCTTCTTCCTGTTTTTGATAAACCGATGATTTATTATCCAATATCAGTTTTAATGTTGGCTGGAATTCAGGAAATATTACTTATTTCAACCCCTTCTGATTTGCCTAGTTTTAAACGTTTATTGGGCGATGGATCGGATTATGGGATTCATATAGAATACGCAGAACAACCCTCTCCCGATGGTTTGGCGCAAGCTTTTATCATTGGAGAAGAGTTTATACAAAAAGATTCTGTCTGTTTGATTCTCGGCGATAATATATTTTATGGTCAGGGGTTGACACCAATGCTGAAGGAGGCCATAGAAAATGCAGAACAGAGAAATATAGCCACAGTATTTGGCTATTGGGTGAGTGATCCTGAAAGATATGGAGTAGCTGAACTTGATAGCTCTGGTATAGTTTTGAACCTTGTAGAAAAACCGAAAAATCCCAATTCTAATTATGCCGTAGTCGGTCTTTATTTTTATCCCAATAGTGTAGTTGAAATGGCAAAAGGAATAAAACCTTCTACTCGTGGTGAGTTGGAAATAACAAGTCTGAATCAAGAGTACCTGCGGCATAGTGATTTGAAAATGCAGATATTAGGGCGTGGTTTTGCGTGGTTAGATACAGGTACCCACGATTCTTTAAGTGAAGCGAGTACTTTTATTGAAGTTATAGAAAAACGACAAGGTTTGAAAGTTGCTTGCTTGGAAAGTATTGCATTTCGAAAAGGGTGGATTGGTCCAGAAAAGATGGAAGCATTAGCTAAGTCGATGCAGAATAATCAATATGGACAATATTTACTTAAAGTTTTAAATGAGAAAATATAATGAAATATAGAATTGTTAAACGATGTGATTTAGATCATATTGTTGATCTACATTTAAAAGTTAGAGAAACATATGATATTGGTTTTTTTTCGAAGATGAAGCGTTCTTTTTTGAAAAAATATTATCAAATAAATATAGATGACCCCAATGAAATTATGTTGTGTGCAGAATCAGATGATGGAACCATTTGTGGATTTTGTAGTGGATCATTAGATGTTGCTAAACAAACTGCTAATTTTAAAAAACATAAAATTCTTTTGGCATGGTCAGCCATTCCCTCCATTATTTATAATCCTTCTTTGATTCGGGAGTTATGGAAACGATATCGTTTTTCTTTAGGGCAAACGGATGAACAGTATATTATTACTAAAGGAGCAAGGAGTGAGTATTGGACTTGGGATAAAACAATAAATGACCCGATTGCTTCGGTAGAACTGCTTAATACTTTATATAAGTTATTTTATATTCTTGGAGTAAAAGATGTTTTCTTTGAAGTTGATGTAGTGAATAAAAAAGTTGTCAAATTTCATAAATGGAATGGCGCTGAATTGATTAATGAAGTTACATTACCCGATGGTAGGCGTCGGTTAATAATGAAATATAATTTAGAAAACAAATTTAATTAATGGAAATTATGGAAATGGATATGTTTTTAAATCATTTTGCTGATCTGTTTGATGAAACAGATGCATCAATAATTACTGAAAATACTAATTTTAAAGATCTAGAAGAGTGGAGCTCTATGATAATCATGGGCATCATAGCCATGGCGGATGAAGAGTATGCTGTTCGGTTAAAAGGAGATGATATTAGAAAGGTAAGCACTGTGAAAGATTTGTATAATTTGATACAAAGTCGACGTGGATAATGAAAACTTATAACCCTTTTTCTTTAGAAGATAAACGTATTCTTGTCACAGGTGCTTCTTCTGGAATTGGACGTTCTATTGCTATTGAGTGTTCTCGTATGGGTGCGCATTTATATTTAACGGGACGAGATGAACAGCGTTTATTAGAGACATTAACATTTTTGGATAATTGTAACAATCATACTATTTTAATTGCTGATTTATCTTGTATAGAGCAAATTGATACATTGATTGATTCTATTATAGATAAACTGGATGGGGTTGTTCAGTGTGCTGGCTTTACAATTCTTAAACCTTTTCAATTTATAATGCCTGAACATATTGATGCCATTATGGATGTTAATTACAAGGCACCTATAATTTTATCCCAAAGGTTAGTCCGAAAAAAAAAGATGAAAAAGAATGCTTCAATTGTTTTTGTTTCTTCTATTTCTGGGGTTTGGATCTCTTCTGTTGGAGGCTGTTTATATTCAGGTTCTAAGGGAGCCATTAATGGTTTTTTGAAAGGAATGGCTATCGAATTGGCTTCCAAATCAATTCGAGTAAATAGCGTTAATCCGGGAATGATTGATACTAATATTTATAGTGACGGTACTCTTACAAAAGAGCAATTAGTAGAAGATGCTAAGCGCTATCCCTTAAGACGATATGGTAGACCTGAAGAAGTAGCTTATGCTGTGATTTATTTATTGTCAGATGCTAGCTCTTGGGTGACTGGTACTAATCTTTTGATAGATGGGGGGTATACTCTATTGTGAATTTTGAAATGTTATTAATTAGCTTTATTCAAATGTAAGAAGATTATTGTACAAATGTGGTTGTTTGATAGCAAATATTTATTTATCATTTATGAATTTGATATTTATTGATAGTTGAATTGAGACGTTTTTAATTAGTAAAAATATAGCTATAAATTATGTATGAAAGCATATATAAAAGCAATTGATTATTATTTACCGGAGAATATTTTGACAAATGAAGAACTGGTGAAAGAATTTCCTGAATGGAGTGTAGATAAAATAGCTTCTAAAATAGGTATAGAGCAACGTTGCATCGCCGATATGCATGAGACTTCGTTAGATATGGCGGTAAAAGCAGCTGAAAAACTATTCAAAAACAACTCTGAAATACAAAAAAATGATATAGATTTCGTGTTATTTTGTACACAGAGTCCAGATTATGTATTACCTACTTCTGCTTGTATTATACAGTCTCAATTGAATTTACCTACAACTTGTGGAGCTCTAGATTTTAATTTAGGATGTTCGGGATATGTATATGGTTTAGCAATGGCTAAAGGATTAATTAGTAGTGGAGTAGCTAAGAATGTTCTCTTATTAACAGGTGAAACATATTCCAAATATTTACATGCTCAAGATAAAAGTAACCGAACAATATTTGGAGATGCTGCTTCGGCAACTATAATAAGTACTACAGGATCAGCTGAGATTAAAGATTTTAGTTTAGGAACAGATGGAAATGGAGCTAATAATTTGATAGTGAAAACTGGCGGTGCAAGAATTAAAGAGGCTTTAAATGATTTAGAGTATGATGAAAACTCTAATCCCATATCTTCTGATCATTTATATATGAATGGAAGTGAAATTTTTAATTTTACTATAGATGTAGTTCCCGGACTGGTTAAGAATATATTGGGTAATAATAACCTGAGTAAAGAAGATATTAGCTTGTTTGTCTTTCATCAGGCTAATCAATATATGTTGAATTTTCTCCGAAAGAAAATGAAAATAGATGAAGCATCGTTTTATTATTATATGAAGAAAGTTGGAAATACCGTATCCTCTACTATTCCTATAGCATTAACAGAAGCTTTTAAAGAAGGAATATTGCATGGAAATGTGATGCTTGCTGGTTTTGGAGTAGGTTATTCTTGGGGAGGATGTATATTAGAATATGATTAACTCTATTAAGATTTGTATTTTGCTTTGTAAAAACATAAACTCATGAAAATACCATTTTCACCACCTTATATTGACGAGGCGGTCATCAACGAAGTCGTTGATTCGTTACGTTCCGGTTGGATCACATCCGGTCCGAAAGTGAAGGCTTTGGAGGAAGAAATAAAATCTTTCTCGGGAGCAAAAGAAGTACTTTGTGTCAATTCCTGGACATCAGGAGCTATTATGATGTTGCGTTGGCTGGGAGTGAAGGAGGGAGATGAAGTAATTGTTCCTGCTTATACTTATAGCGCAACGGCATTGGCCGTGCTTCATGCCGGGGCTAAACCGGTGATGGTGGATTCCGGAATGGATTTTAATATCTCGGTAGAGGCTGTTCGTAAAGTTATTACTGCTAAAACAAAGGCAATTATCCCGGTAGACATTGCCGGTTTTCCTTGCGATTATGAAAAGATCATGGCACTGGTACAGGAATCTGAAATGATAAAATTGTTCCGTGCGGAATCTCCCGTGCAAGAAAAATTAGGACGTATCTTGGTGATGAATGATGCTGCACATTCTTTGGGGGCACGTTACAGTAACCGGCAGCGTACCGGTTGCGAAACTGATGTGGCTATCTTTTCACTCCATGCCGTGAAGAACGTGACTACTGCCGAAGGTGGAGCCATTTGTTTGAACTTGCCCAAGCCGTTCGATAATGCAGAGCTGTATAAAGAACTCCGGATGATGAGCCTGAACTGCCAGACTAAGGATGCTTTTTCGAAATCTAAAGCCGGAGGATGGCGTTATGATATTGTCGGTTTCGGTATGAAAATCAATATGGCCGATGTGAATGCTGCCATCGGACTGGCGCAAATACGGGAATATCCGGAGTTACTGAAGGAGCGGAAGAGGGTGTTCAATACTTACAATGATGCTTTTTCGACTTGTGACTGGGCTATTGTGCCGCCTTCAGTAGATGGAGAAAAGGAAAGCTCTTATCATATTTATGCTTTGCGTGTGAAAGACTTTACAGAAGAGCAACGTGACCGGATGATTGACGAGATCGCTAAACGTGAAGTGGCTGTGAATGTACATTTTATACCGATGCCGATGTTGTCGTTCTTCAAATCGATGGGATATGATATGAATGATTATCCACAGGCTTATCAGAATTTTAAGGGTGAGATATCATTGCCGATATATCCTCAACTGGATAGTGAAAAATTGAATTTCATTATTGATACTGTAAAGGCGGCCTATGCGACCGTAATCGCAGAAAACAGATAGTATATTTACAAACACTAAACAGATAAGCTTCTTGATTCGTTTTTTTGATATTGTTTTTTCCCTTTTGGGAATTCTTCTGCTTTCTCCCGTTTTTCTCTTTCTTTATATAGCCATCTGTCTTGAAAGTAAAGGAGGCGGTTTCTATAAACAACTTCGTGTGGGACAATACGGACGGGACTTTTATGTCTATAAATTCCGTTCAATGCGTGTGGGGGCTGATAAGAAGGGACTGATAACGGTGGGGGGGAGAGATCCCAGAATAACCCGTACCGGGTATTTTATCCGGAAGTATAAATTAGATGAATTACCTCAGTTGTTCAATGTGCTGAAAGGTGATATGAGTCTGGTGGGACCACGGCCTGAGGTTCGTAAGTATGTGGATTTGTATACTGATGACCAGAAAAGGGTATTGAGCGTACGTCCCGGAATTACGGATTATGCTTCTATTGAATATGTGGATGAAAATACGATTCTTGGAAAGGCTTCGGATCCCGACAAGGCATATATAGAACAGATTATGCCCGATAAAATACGGTATAATATGAAATATATATGTAATCGTTCGGTGAAGGAATATTTAAAAATTATATTTCTGACATTTTGGAGCATCATTCGTTAGATACGTTTTTAAAGAAAGTGGGGAAAATTCTTCTTTTTGTTTTTGTACCTTATTACGTGAGAAAGAAGGAGGAGGAGTAGCTCGGAGGTAAGTTCCGGAAAGAAATTAATTCAATAAAAGAGAAAGGATCAGCAATTGCTGATCCTTTCTCTTTTATTGAGCCTCTTGTCGGATTCGAACCAACGACCCCGAGATTACAAATCACGTGCTCTGGCCAACTGAGCTAAAGAGGCGTCATTTCTGTTTTGCGGGTGCAAAGGTAGGAAAAACTTTTAAACTTGCAAATACTTTGGCAAAAAATGCTTCATAAAAATAGTGTTTGATAAATCGGATTCTTTGTTTACTTTTGCAAATCAATTAATTATAGAAAAGTATGAAGAAGAACTTTTTTTATGTATGTGGTCTGTCATTGCTTCTTTGGGGTATGGCAGCATGTTCCGGACAGGGAAAAGCGGATAAAGCAACCGTTGTTGTGGATAGTGTAGTGGTGAAAACGGATAGTGTTGCGGCAGACAGCACAGGATATATTGTGAGAGTAGGAGAGATGGCCCCCGATTTTACTATTACTCTGACAGACGGAAAGCAGATGGAGCTTTCTGCACTTCGTGGCAAAGTGGTGATGTTGCAATTCACGGCCAGTTGGTGCGGAGTATGTCGTAAAGAGATGCCTTTTATAGAGAAAGATATCTGGCTGAAACATCAAAGCAATCCGGAGTTTGCCTTGATCGGTATTGATCGTGATGAACCTCTTGACAAAGTGATCGCATTTGGTAAGTCGGTAGGGGTGACTTATCCGTTGGGATTGGATCCGGGAGCGGATATATTTGCAAAATATGCATTGCGTGAATCGGGTATCACCCGCAATGTACTGATAGATCGGGAAGGTAAGATTGTGAAGTTGACTCGTTTGTATAACGAAGAGGAATTTACTTCACTGGTAAATCAAATTGATGAAATGCTGAAGAAATAAGTTGAACAAGTAGGGGTGATTTTTTGTTTTTAACATGGAATCACCCCATCTTTTTATTTTATGGCTATAACGATTATTATTCTCGTACTGTCGGCTGCCTTTTTCATGAGTGGAAAGGTACGGTCTGACTTAGTGGCATTGTGTGCGCTGGTATTATTAATACTTTTCAATATCCTTACTCCAGAGGAAGCGCTTTCGGGCTTTTCCAATTCTGTTGTTATTATGATGATCGGTCTGTTTGTGGTGGGCGGAGCTATTTTCCAAACGGGGCTGGCAAAGATGATCAGTAGCCGTATCCTGAAGTTTGCGGGAACAAGCGAGTTGAAACTCTTTGTACTGATCATATTGGTGACAGCGGCTATCGGCGCTTTTGTCAGCAATACGGGAACGGTGGCGTTGATGCTGCCTATTGTGGTCAGCATGGCCATGAGTGCCAATATCAATGTAAGCCGTCTGCTGATGCCTCTTGCTTTTGCCAGCAGTATGGGTGGTATGATGACGTTGATTGGTACTCCGCCTAACCTTGTGATACAGAATGCCTTGATTCAAGCCGGATATGAACGGCTCTCTTTCTTTACCTTCACTCCCGTGGGACTGGTATGTGTTACTGTCGGTCTGATTGTGCTGATCCCGCTGAGCAAGATATTCCTGACGAAGAAAACAGATAAAGAAACGCGGGGAAAGCATAAGAATAAGTCGCTTCAGGAATTGGCGGGGGAATATCAGTTATCGCAGAACCTGTATAGGGTGGAGGTCGAAGAATCTTCAGGAATTGTCGGTAAAACAATACAGGAGTTAGGGATTCCGCAGAGGTATCATGTGACAATTCTGGAAGTGCGTCGCCGATCGGTTTCATCCCGACACTTTTTTAAGACAAAAAAGCAGGAGATGGCAGAAGCGGGAACCCTGATTGAAGCAGAAGATATTCTTTATGTATTAGGGGAGTTTGAGAACGTGAAACGTTTTGTCGGTGAGAATCGTCTGGCTTTATTGGATACACATAAGACGGAAGGTAATTTGCATAATACGGATGAAGGTTTCGATTTTCAGGAGATAGGCATTGCCGAAATCTTGTTGCTGCCTACTGCCAATTTGATAAACAAACCGGTAAAAGCTTCCGGATTCAGGGAGAATTACAGCATTAATATATTGGGAATTCAGCGCAAGCGTGACTACTTGTTGAAGAACCTGAAGGATGAAAAAATGCATTCGGGAGATGTCTTGCTGGTACAGGGAAGTTGGGCAAACATTGCCAGGCTTGGTGAAGACCAGTCGCAATGGGTCGTTCTGGGGCAACCATTGGCTGAAGCAGCTAAAGTGACCTTGAACCATAAAGCACCGGTAGCGGCACTGATCATGTTGGGGATGATTGTAACCATGATGTTCGACTTTATTCCGGTGGCCCCTGTGACGGCAGTAATTGTCGCAGCTCTGCTGATGGTGCTGACCGGATGTTTCCGCAATGTGGAAGAAGCATATAAAACAATCAACTGGGAGAGTATTGTATTGATAGCGGGAATGTTGCCCATGTCATTGGCATTGGAGAAAACCGGGGCTTCGGAAGTGGTGTCGCAATCATTGGTGAACGGTCTGGGTACTTACGGGCCTTTTGCTTTGTTGGCAGGCATCTATTTCACTACTTCGCTGATGACGATGTTTATCAGCAATACGGCTACTGCGGTGCTGCTTGCTCCTATTGCGCTTCACTCTGCCGTACAGTTGGGACTGAGTCCCTATCCGTTTTTGTTTGCCGTGACGGTGGCGGCGAGTATGTGTTTTGCTTCACCTTTCTCCACGCCGCCTAATGCACTGGTGATGCCGGCAGGACGCTATAAATTTATGGATTATGTAAAAGTTGGTCTTCCGTTGCAGATCATTATGGGCGTGGTGATGGTGTTCGTGTTGCCGTTATTGTTTCCGTTTTAGTCTTTTAGGAGGGCTGGTTATCGGGAGTTTTCATGCCTGCCCGGTCACGGGACAACAGTCAGTTTGGCCAGGTAGTCATAATGTTTGCCCTCTTTTATCATTTCGGCCTTGAAGCCATTGTCGGCAGCATAGGCACTGAGGGTCTGGAAGTCGATATACAGCCAGTCGAAAGAATCACCTTGAATGTCTTTGTACTGCATGCGGAAGTCGATTTCTCCATAATAATCTCCGGCCAGGTCGATCAGGAAACTTCCGTCTTCATCTTCGAACAGATAGCGGAGGTCACTTGAATCCATCAGGATGCAACCATTCGGGCGGAGTATTTGTTTCATCTTACGGAAGAAGACAGGCATATTCTCCAAGCGTCCGATGATACCGGAACCGTTCATCAACATCAGTATGGTATCGAAAGTATCGGCAAAGTGTTCGTCGAACAGATTAATCTGGCGGGCATCTTTTACTCCCCGTTGTTTCATTACTTCGACGGCCAGAGGAGAGATGTCGATGGCAGAAACGTCTTTGCCGGCTTTCTGAAGAGCAAGGGCGTGGCAGCCACTTCCGGCGCCTACGTCGAGTACTCTTCCGGTAGCCATCTGAAGAGCTGTGCGTTCGAGCAGGGGCATCTGTCCGGCTTCGCGGAAAAGTTGTTTGACGGGTATTTCGTCTTCATCGAACTGAGAAGAAAATACACGCAGTCTGTTTGCCTTGTGATTGTGATAATAATCGGCTATGGCGGCACCCATCGGGTCTTTTTCTGCCGGGAGCAGGAATGTATCCATTGATTGGTTTTTAGTTGTTACAGCGGGCAAAGATAGGGAATTCACAGAAAAAGAGTATCTTTGTCCACGGAAAATATAGAATAAGAAAGGAAAGATTATGAGTTTAGAAGATGCAATTATGGGTGGGATTGTCTTTAAAGGAAAGAAAGAAGGCCCGAAAAAAGATGAAAATAAAGTGAAAACAAAAGCGAAGAAAACAACTTATATAAAGGGAACCCATGGTTCCGGAGCAGCCAAGATGAAAGCTGAAATCCGGCGAAAGAGGGCGAATAGACATAAACGGTAAATAACGATGAACGATAAACTGTTTGCAATATTAATGTGCAGCCTGTTTATCGTTCATTGTTTAGAAACATGCGTCGTTTATCGTTTTAGAACCGCTCCGGCAATATTTCGATCCAGTAATCATCCGGATCGTTGATAAAATACAGTCCCATGGCAGTATTCTCAAAGCATACGCAGTTCATTTCTTTGTGATATTCGCGTATGGCATCATAATCTCCCGTTACACGGAAGCAGAGATGGCTTTCGTTCTCTCCCAATTCATATGCTTCGGTATGGTCTCTCAGCCAAGTGAGTTCCAATAAGAATCCGGTGGTGCTATCTGTGAGATATATCAGGATAAAGGAACCGTCGGCGGCTTCTTTCCGGTGGTGTTCTTTCAGTCCCAGTGCTTTTTCGTAGAAAGCAATGCTGCGTTCCAGATCAGTCACATTGATGTTAAAGTGGTCAAATCTACTTTTTATTTCCATTGTTGCTAAGTTTATTTTGTTTTAGGTTAAAATAGAACTTATAAAGTTGCACCACAGATTATACTGATTAGGGCAGATTGTTTATATTAATAATCTAATTAAAATTCAATCTGTGTTTATCCGTGTAATCTGTGGTGGCTGATTTATTTCATAAATGCTTTTGTTATTTTACCTGCATAAGTTCTGGGCTGTCCTTCCATTGGTGTCGGAGCAGGCAGCTTCTGACATTCCAGTATGACAGACGGCTCGCTTTGTCCTGTAGGATAGAAACGTATGCTATATGTCTCTGCTTTCTCCAATTGCTCGTAAGGCTGGTCGGGCGAGAGGATGCTGAATACAACAGGGCTTCCGGAAATTTTTCCTATGGATCCTCCGGCGTTAGCTGTCATCATGGTCATGTTGAAAGGATCGGAGCCGATAGCGATCACCAGTCGGCCTGCACCCATCTGGATGGCGTTGGCAGGGACTTGATCGGGAGCTACCTCTTTATAGCCCGGCATTGTGCTTGGAGGGGTAACAGGGATTGCGGGGGTAACCGTAGCTGCTTTTTCTACCTTTTCAGTTTCTTTTTCACCACCGATTACCACAACTTTCGGAGCGGTCACTACTGCCGGCTTTTTCGGAGCGGCTTCTGCTGCTGCGGCTTCCTGAGGTTTTTGGCTCAGTGCTTTTGCTGCCTCTTCAAAAAGGTTATCGGCAAAGTCTACCGTCTTCCTGCGCCATTTGGCAAGACCACGTACCAGTTTGGTTTTGGTTTTATTCAGAGCAAATTTATCGGTGATCCATTCTTCGGCTGTATATTTTTCTTTTTCACGATAAGTGTAGCGGATTTTTTCTATTTCCATTGTGCACTTCTGCGGCTGGCAGTTAACGGTGATTTGATAGGTCAGCCAAGTACGGTCCAAAGAAAGAGCGGTAGAACTGAATACCAGCCATTCTTCGCCGGCTGCGGCGATGACGCCTTTTTCTTTATATACCACGCGGCTATTGTTTTTATTCTGCTCCATGCGTCCGTTGAGCCACTTCAGCATCCGTTCATAGATTTCGTCTTGTGACATACCGGGAATGCTGAATTCGCGGCTGAAAACTACCCGTCCGTCAACTTCGGGCACGGCACCTGCAAGATATCTGCTGTCATCATCATCTTTGTCATTGTCTGCCCAAAGGGTTGCAGGCAGGCAAATCATAAATAACACGAGAAAAAAATGTGTCAGTTTGTTCATAATCGTATGTTTTATTTAGTTATATCTCAAAGCTTTCGCCCCGGTGGGTGATGGTGATGAAACGGCATCCACCGGCTTCGGCTATAGACCGGAAAGCATTACCTCCTTCGTAGTCTTCGCTGAAATGCATGGGTACAAATATAGTAGTTTTTATTCGTTCGATGAATTGTTGGGCGCCTTTCATATAATCTTTTCCCATTCGGCGGTCGACGGGGAACATTACCAGATCGACGGCCGGAGCAGATTCCCGGAGAAATTTTACTTCTGCCAGAAAGTCGCCTTCGGCTTTGCGTATCTCTTGTTCGGTAGACTCTTCGCTCCAATGCCAATTGTTGAGGTCACCGGCATGGAAGATACTTTTCCCTTGCAGATGAATCAGGAAGGAGATGCCTACGTCCGTAGAACCGAAAGCCTGAATGCGCAGTGTATCATCTTCGTACTCCTCACCTTTATTAATATAGATCGCATCTTCACTTTGTGCCCGATGATGCTTCAGGATATCTTTTGAGAAGATATAGATGATGTCCGGACGTTGCTCTTTCCAGGTCAGTATTTCCCGGTTAAAATGGTCGGGATGAAAATGTGAGGCAAGTACATACAGCTTGCCGGGTCGTTGGAGCAGACGGTCGTGTACGATACCTTTATTTCGTTCCGTTTCCGAAGAGTCCTTGTAATAATCAATGATAAGGGTTACACCTTCTGCTTCGATGGCAAACCCGCTGTGGTATATATAATCCAGAATCATAAGCGGATGTATTTTATGAATGCAATATTACGTATTATTTGTTGGTTGCGCAAGTACAATAACCGGAAATATCAAGGGGCAAGCCTCTCTTTCCGCCAGCTTCCGTCCGCTTGGAGGGTGTAGAGAAAGCGGTCGTGCAGTCGGTTGGCTCTACCCTGCCAGAACTCGATTCGTTCAGGGATGACGGCATAGCCTCCCCAGTGTACCGGACGTTCCACTTCTCTGCCTACCCATTGGGCAGCTTCTGCAACGAAGCTGCGAATCAATTGCATCCGGCTTTTCAACGGACGGCTTTGAGGAGAGATGCGTGCTCCGATGCGACTTTTGTAGGGGCGTTGGCGGAAGTAGGCATCGGATTCACTGGCAGGGACTTTTGAGGAAATGCCTTCAATGTGTACCTGTCTTTCCAGCGCGTGCCAGACGAAAGAGAGGGAAATATACGGATTCTTTGCCAGATGACTGCCTTTACGGCTTTCATAATTGGTATAAAAGATAAATTTTCCGTCATGTAAATCTTTTAGCAATACGGTACGGGTCGATGGTCGCCCTTCGGGGGATACGGTACCTACCAGCATGGCTGTAGGCTCTTCTACTTGTGCATCGATAGCTTCGTGCAGCCATCGGTTGAAAAGAGAAAGCGGGTTGTCGGGAAGATCTCCTTCCTTCAGCCCGCCTTTGGTGTACTCCTGCCGGATGGCAGCGAGGTTGATAGTCTCACTCCCGACCCCTCTTCCGTGAAGAGGGGAATCAGGATGTGTGGACGTATGATCGGTTGACATAAGCAATTACTTTAAATTTACATCGGTACTTCTATCAGTAATATCTTGGAGTCTTTCAGGGTTTCTATCTCAAAGCTTTTGGTTTCAGAGATTCCCAATCCGTCGCGGCGGGTCAGGATGATATCGTCTATTTTTATTTCTCCTTCGATGAGGAAAACGTAGACTCCCGTATCTGTTCCATGTGTCTTGTATTCAAGCGTTTTACCGGCTTCTGCTTCACCCATCGAGAACCAGGTGTCTTGTAGCAGTTTGGCTGGTGTACTGCCATCCGGTGACAAGATCAGGGCCAGTTCGTTTTTTTTCAGCAATCCTCGGATGTCGTAGTCCTGATAGAGTGGGTGGGTGTTTCGCTCTTTGGGCATGATCCATATTTGCAGAAATTCCACAGGTTCCGACTTGCTGCCGTTCATTTCACTATGATAGATGCCTGTTCCGGCACTCATCACCTGAATATCGCCAACAGTGATGGTACGGCTGTTCTTCTTACTGTCTCCGTGTGCCAGAAATCCCTTTAGGGGGATGGAGACGATTTCCATATTCTTATGTGGGTGGGTCTGAAAACCTTCTCCCGGTGCAACACGATCGTCATTCAGCACCCGTAAAGCGCCGAAGTGGATGCGTTCGGGATTATAATATTCATCAAAGCTGAAACTGTGGTGGCTGTCAAGCCAGTCATATAAAGATCGTCCGCGGGTATCCGAGCGGTGAACTACTTTTTTCATAATGTATCCTTTCTTTTAAAATGTATTCTATAAGCCAAACAATTGGGAAGTATAAATGGTTTGAAGCGTTCACTTTTTTATTAGGAACAAGGGGAAGGAGGCGGTTCCAGAAGTGAAACAATCAGGCTTTTGAAATCCGGCAAACAGAAGAGATTTGAATGCGTTCGGTAAATATGAGCCGGAGAAAATTTTGTTGAAAATATTATTATCTTATTTTTGTGCTTTCAAAATCTGCTAATAGTAAGAAGATATGAGAAAGTTATTGTATGTTATTCTGTTAGTACTGCTTCATTGTTTTATATCTCCGGTGTCTGTTTGCGCCGGAACGTTTTCTTTACCGGACAGTTTGATTACAGATGACAACGTATATAAGTATACATTCTCCGACTTTGAAAAAGCGCAGCAGATCATGGAGCAGTTGAGGAAACAGAAGTCGCTTCCTCCGTTCCGGCTGGATGTGGTGGAAGGCGATTTGTATTTCAATGTAGGGCAATACTACTGGGCGTTGAAATTCTATAAGCGTGCTTTGGAAAGTGACTCGGTGCTCAATAGTGATAAAAACTATATGGAACAGGTGCACCGTATGATTTCGTGTTACGACTGTTTGCACAATGAGAATAAAAAGGCACAGTATGTGGACTTGCTTTTGAAGAGAGCTGAGTTGTGTGATGATAAAGCGATGCAGTCCGTTGCTCTGTTTAATATGGGGAAGATGCTCTATTATCAGGGTAATAAGGATAAGGGATATGAATTCATGGAGCAGGCGGTAGCGATGATGGAAAAAACAGACTACCCATATAAGTACGATAACCTGCGCTATAATTACAATACTTTGCTGATATTTCAGGAGTCGGACAGGCGTAGTGAAGAGGCCCTGAAAACACTGGCTGCATTAGAAAGGATCGTGACGGAAGAGACCGGCAGTGAGATACCGATGGAGGGATTGAGCGGAAAGGAGAAAAAGGCGATGTATGCCCATTATGCTGTGGTCCTTTTCCGGTTGGGGCGGTCGGAAGAGGCTGACCGCTATTACCGACTATTTTTGTCAGTAAGTAAGGAATACGATCGCGATGACTACCTGATTATGCCTTATCTGTTCGATCGGAAGATGTATGATCAGGTGATCCTCATGAACTCCGCCCGTGAAAAGGTATATGTCACGCGGAAAGATACGGTAAATTATTACATGGTCACCATTAAGAAGTCCCTCGGACGTGCCTATCAAGATAAAGGTGATTACCGGACTGCTGCAAGATATTTTGAGCAGCTGGCTGTGTTGCGTGATAGCATTAAGGCCAGAGAGCAGAAAAGTGCTGCATTGGAACTGGCAGCGGTTTATGAAACGAATGAAAAGGATATGTTCATTCAGCAGCAAGCCGCTGATATGCGGATGCGAAATGCCCTACTGATATTTGTGGTCTGTATTGTTTTTCTGTTAGGGATACTTTTATGGAGAACTTTCCGGCACAACCGTACCATACGCTGTAAGAATAAGGCGATGGTAGGAACCATTGAGGATTTGCTGATATACAAAGAAGAACTCTACCGGAAAAAAGAGGAGAACCATCTATTGAAAGAACAGTTACAGAAAGAGCGGGAAGTACGGACGTATATAGATGGAAATGCATTGCAGGCAGAAGAGCCCGGAAAGTTGGATGTTCCTGTCGATCCGGAGCCCGAGACGGAAGATAACAATGCGGTACACGATAAAATGCTGTTCGACAAACTGGAGCGTGAAATCATTAACCGGCAGTTATATCTTCAGCCGGACTTTTCGAGAGAGGAGTTAATCAAGACAATCTACATTCCCAAGAATAAGTTTGCGCCGCTTTTTAAGCAATATGCCGGAATGAGTTTTTCAAAATACATTAATAATCTTCGCTTGGAGTATGCTGCCAAGATGCTGAAAGATTACCCCGATTATACAGTAGACACGATAGCCCAGGAGTGTGGAATGTCTACCCAATCTTTTTATCGTCTCTTTTCCGGTAAATTTGGGGTGACTCCTACCGATTTTCAGGTAGGAGTACAACGTGTTAGTAATAAGGAAATTACTGACTGAAAGTGAAAAAATGAGAGACTAAGAGTGAAAAAATGAGAGAATAACCCACTTCAAGTATTTTGATCTGTAAATCTTTCCCTTTACCTTTGAACCACATCAACGAATCTGGTTTAGGTGATGTACTGTACCCAAAATCTGCCGGGAGTTTTCTCCCGGCAGATTATTCTCAGCAAGGCCGGTCACTGCATCAGGCTATTAGAAAATTTCACAGAGTTAATCTTTTAAAAAACACGTATTGTTATGATTAGGAAAGCATTCAAAGTAGGTGATACAATCACCATCAAACGTACCTCACATGCAGGTACTGGTTATCGTTACGCTTTAGTACGCCTGACTGGTGGAGTTGCCCTTGTGGAGGAATTGTCAGAAGATGCCGATACCTTGGGTGGAATGTCTGTACAGTCTTTTACTTTCCAGTTTTTGCAGCCGGGACAGGTAGAGATTCAGTTTGCCTATTATCGTGATGTCACGGGAGTCCTTTACGAAGATGTATTCCCTTATACGGTGGTTACTTCCGAGAAAGCGGATATAATAACAGGAGGCTGGGGAGAATTTGAACCGTTGACGGATCAGGATAAAGAATTGTTCCAGACCTGCATGACTTTGAAAGGGGTGGATTACACTCCACTTCTGGTTGCCAAACAACTGGTAAGCGGCTATAACTACCGCTTCATCTGTATGACTAAAACAGTAACTCGCGAGCCTAAGTATGGTTTTGCTAAAGTAACTATTTATGCTCCTCTGAAGGGAGAGCCTTTGTTAGAGAGCATTGTGGAATACTGATGAAAAAAGGGTGAACCGAAGGCACATAAATAGAGAATGCTAAATAGTAATCCCGGACATTATGTATTTCATCCGGGTTCCCCCCCCTTGGATTAAGCCTGCCGTTTCTTGAGAAAGAAGTGGCAGGCATTATTGTTTGTTACACATCACTTTTTCGTGTTGCTCTTTTCTAAGCATTGCCCAGTTTCACTTCATTCACTAAAGGTTTCCGGTTCTTGAAGTCCCGTATGTTCTCCAAAGTCGTTGCTGCAATATTAGCCAGAGCCTCGCGGGTAAAGAATGCTTGATGAGAAGTTACGATCACGTTATTGAATGACAGCAAACGTGCCAGCACATCGTCGTCGATGATACGGTCCGATTTATCTTCGTAGAAGTATTCGCTTTCTTCTTCATAAACATCCAGTCCGGCCGAACCGATCTTTTTATTTTTTAATCCTTCGATCAGCGCATTGGTATGAATCAGCTGTCCCCGTCCGGTATTGATGATCATTACTCCGTCTTTCATTTTGCTGATCGAGTAGTCATTGATCAGATACTTTGTCTGTTCAGTGAGCGGGCAGTGCAATGATATGATATCCGAGCTGTGGTATAATTCATCGAGCGTCGTATATACTATCTGGTTCTCCCGTGCAAAGTTATAATCCGGATATAGGTCATAGGCCAATATGTTCATGCCGAATCCTTTGAGGATGTGTATCAGTATTTTTGCAATCTTTCCCGTACCGATGATACCTGCTGTTTTTCCGTGCATATCGAAACCTAACAGTCCGTGCAGAGAGAAGTTCCCATCCCGTGTACGCCACGAAGCTCTCGGAATCTTCCGGTTGAGTGAAAGCATCAGGGCAACCGTATATTCGGCTACGGCATACGGTGAATAGGCCGGGACGCGGACAACGGTTACTCCGTTTTCGGCAGCGGCTTTTAAGTCTACATTATTATATCCGGCACAGCGAAGAGCGAGTAATTTCACCCCGTTGGCGGCCATTGTTTTTATTACTTCAGCATCAGCTGTGTCGTTCACGAAAATGCAGACAGCATCCACTCCTTGGGTCAGCAGCACGTTGTGCCGGTTCAAGTGACCTTTGAAAAATCGGAGTTCGAATCCGAATTCTTTGTTTTTTTCGTTGAAAGAAGCTTCATCGTAGGGTTTGGTACCAAAAAATGCGATTGTATATGCCATAGTTTTCTTATTTTATATTCTATAATATAAAAACGTTTAGCAATGGAGTAATGTTTGGCTTTCTGAGTGTCTTTTCTTATGATGTTTTCTTGTTCGTTTCAATCGAAACAGTTTGTGTTTTCAATTAATTTGTTGGTGAAAACGTAATTAGATGCACAGAAATATTCGTCATGTGCAATATTATTGTACCTTTGCGCCCGAAATAACTTAAAAAAGATTTAGATGAGAAAATTATTCTTGATTAGCATCGGGTTGCTAATCGTTTCAACTTCAACTTTTGCGGGAGGTCTCCTGACAAATACCAATCAGCACGTATTGTTTTTGAGAATGTTGGCTCGTGATGCTTCTACACAAATTGACGCAGTATATTCCAATCCGGCAGGTGTCGCTTTCATGGAAGATGGTTTTCATCTGTCTCTCAACGGACAGAGTGCTTTCCAGACAAGAACCATCACTTCTACTTTCGCTCCGTTTGTAGGCTTTGGCGGAAACGCTACAAAAGTATATAAAGGTGAAGCTTCGGCTCCGTTTGTTCCCAGTGTATTTGCAGTATATAAGAAGGATAAGTGGGCATTCTCGGCTAACTTTGCCATTACCGGCGGTGGCGGTAAAGCTACTTTTAATGAAGGATTGGGTTCGTTTGAATCACAGGTAGCCGTGATTCCGAATTTGTTGAAAGGACAAGGTTTTGTAGCAGATAAATATTCTGTTAATAGCTTTATGGAAGGTAAACAGTACATCTTCGGTTTGCAGTTGGGAGCTACCTATAAGATTACGGATTATCTGTCTGTTTTTGGTGGCGCACGTATTAATTATGTAAGTAATGCATATTCGGGATATTTGAAAGATATTCAGGCAAATATCGGGGGAGGTGATAAACTGGTAAATCTGAATAACTATTTTACTACTTTAGCTGCCGGTGCAATGGCTGCTGCTGAAAAGTTTGAGCCGGGTTCTCCTGAATATATCAAATATATGACTGATGCTGCAAGAGCTTCGGCTGTAGCAGGTGAGACTGCCGATATGGAACTTGACTGTAAACAGTCAGGATGGGGAATTACTCCTATTATTGGTGCTGATTTTAAAATGGGCAAATGGAATGTAGGCGTGAAATATGAATTCAATACAAAATTAAATGTTGAAAATAAAACGAAGGGTACATTGCCTGCCGCTCCTGCCGATCCGACAAAAGATAAATTCGCAAACTATCGGGATGGCGTTAATACTCCACATGATATTCCTAGTTTGCTGACTGTCGGTGTGTCTTATGAAATCTTGCCGGTATTACGTGCTTCGGTAGGTTATCACCATTTCTTTGATACACATGCAAAGATGGCTACTGTACAAGATCCTGCTACCGGTGCTTTGGTCGATAAACATAATTATATTGGCAACGGAACGAATGAATATCTTGCCGGTATGGAATGGGATATTTGCAAGTGGGCACAGATAAGTGCCGGTATGCAACGTACTAAATATGGGGTGAAAGACAATTATCAGAGTGATATGAGCTTTGCGGTAAGTTCTTACTCGTATGGTTTTGGCGCAGGTTTCAATGTAGCTAAGAACTTGAAACTGAACGTTGCTTATTTCTGGACTGATTATGACAAATATACTAAAGATATGAGTAGCTATAATGGTACAGGAACGCCTGGAAAGGATGTCTTTACTCGTACCAATAAAGTATTCGGTATCGGTCTCGACTATAAGTTCTGATACAAGGCTTCTACTAATCTTTATTAATATAACTCTCAAGAAGGATCGGATTACTCAAATAATCCGGTCCTTTTTCATTTAACCTCCTATATTAAGATTATCTTTGTGTTCTAATCCCGAACGATATGAGAGACACATTTTTTCTTTTCTTTGCTGCATTGAGCTTTGCATGCGTTTCTTGCAGCCGGGCATTAAGTAAAAGAGTGGAAGATGATAATCCCTGTGTGGTGAAATTTTATTTTTAGCCCCATCTCCGTAGGGTAATAACAGAGACGGGGCTGGGTTCGTCCTTGGACTTTTTTTACGTTAGAGTTCAGAGAGATTTATAAAAAGTTAGAACGAATATTGTACCAATGCGTTCATGCGGTTGGCATGACGGGTATTGCTACTGAAGTCCGTACGCCATCCTCTCAGATATTCGGCGCCTACCTGTAAGTTGCTGGTTACGTTCCAGAACAGGTTAGCCACCAGATATTGGCCCTTCCGGTACATATCGGGTACATCGCTTGGATACGTGTGTTCCGAGTAGAGGCGTGACAAACTGTAAGTGCCCGATACAAATACATCTTTGCTGATGTTGTATTGCAATCCGGCGAACCATCCCAACATGGGGAGCGTCTGCATGCGCCCTTCTTTTTCCGGGTTAGGAACAATATCCACATTCAGGTTACTCAAGTCGTTCAGATATTGTCCGATACCCCTTCCGTAATTCACCTGTCCGTATACTTGCCATTTCGGAGTCACGTTGAAGGAAGTCGAAGCTTGAAGTCCGTATCCGGCTTTTGAGTGCGCCTTATTGTCTACGGAACTTGAATAAGTCATGCTGCGAACGATGGCAGCTAACTTCAGGTGGCTGTTGGCATTCCAGTTATACTGTGCTGAGGCAGTGAAGTCGGGCATACGCTGGGTGTTGATGGTGAGATACTGATTCGTGGTACCGTCTACCGATGGCATTTCGACACCGACGCCGAATTTCCAGTTCTTCAGCTTGTCACACATATAGCTCAATTGAGTGGTTCGATAGAAAGCCGAGCCGTTAGGGCCTGCAAAGTCGATGGTAGGAGGCAGGGCGGCAAGGTCCATAAAGTTACCATAGCTGTATCCCAGAGTAAAGCCGAGGAAGGTAGCATAAGCATTCTGCAACTCGAAAGTCTTTCCGTCTCCGCGGAAGTTTGCAGCAGTATAAACTACGAAGTCACCCAGACGTTTGGTATGTCCCACCAGTTTCAGGAAAAGAGTCGAAGTGCTGATATCCATCTGGAACTGATTGCGTGCACGGTCGGCAGAGCCTTTATTAGGAATCAGCGCCGGATAGAAGTCTACATCTTTCACAATTCCCCCGAAGTCATATTCGGCGGTTGCCCGTACATATCCGCCGATACCCAGTGCGAACTTTCCTTGCCGGTCGGTCAGTACGAAGCGTGGAGCCTTCGGTTCCTGGAAACGCGGAAGACGCGTCTCGTTCATGATCCGGATAATCTCGTCTCCGGCTTTGTCGGTCGATACAAACATCACGGAGTTCGGTTCTTCATCTTCGATGATTACTTTTTTCTGGGCATGTGCCGCTACAGGCAAGAGTCCCAATCCGAGTAGCATAGCTACAGATCTAAAAAATGTTTTCATTATAAGTTAAGTTTTAGGTGAATTGCCCTATTGAACAACTTAAATGGGAAATGGTTGAAGGGCCGAGGGAAAAATCGCCAAATTATGCGGAAGAATTGCTATAGGACAGACCGTTTAAAATGCGAATCTTTGCATATTCGATAATCAGAAAGAAAGAAGAGCAATGGAAAAGATGAATATTACCCATAAGATAGTGGCTATGCAGCCCGAACTGGAACATTTTGCCTATAAACTGACTGCTGACCGGGAGTCGGCCAATGATCTGGTACAGGATTGTCTGTTGAAGGCATTGGACAACAAAGAGAAATTTGTGCATACCCAGAATTTCAAGGGATGGATGTATACCATCATGCGCAATATCTTTATCAATAATTACCGTAAGTCGTTACGTGAAGTGGATATGACCGATTCCACCTATAATCTCTATGCGCAAACCATGACGGAAGGTGAGGACGGCAACCGCTTTGAAACAATTTACGATCTGAAGGAACTCTATAAGGTGATTAATGCCGTTCCCGAAGAGTTGAAGAAGCCTTTCCTGATGTTTGTTGCCGGATTCAAGTATCGTGAGATAGCTGAGAAGATGGATTTGCCGGTAGGGACTATCAAGAGCCGTCTGTTCCTGATCCGCAAAAGATTACAGCAGGATTTGAAAGACTTCTCGTAAGAGCGCTTATTAAGATCGATGCCGGATTTTCCGGAAGTATGAATGGGCTTTTGCAACTCTGTGACAAGAGTAAAAAGAATAGTGTGTTAAGTGTTTGTTATGTTGTACCCGGACGGGGCATTACATTATATGTTATCGCGATAACAATATATGTAATGCCCCGTTACATATATTGTTATTTTGTCGATTAAAAAAGAATTGCTACCTTTGCTGCCCGTAAACGTATGATGCCGTGAATAGCGGTCGTGTATTCTAGAACACCACGTAAAAAACAGGAATTATGAAAGAAAAAGTATCTATACCCTTCATGTTGCTCGGCATTCTGTTCAACGTCTGCCTGATTGCAGCAAACCTTCTCGAAACCAAAGTGATTCAGGTTGGCAGTATCACTGTTACTGCCGGATTGCTGGTGTTTCCCATATCCTATATTATCAATGACTGTATAGCCGAAGTATGGGGATTTAAAAAGGCCCGTCTGATTATTTGGAGCGGATTTGCCATGAACTTCTTTGTGGTAGGCCTCGGGCTGATTGCCGTGGCGTTGCCCGCAGCACCTTTCTGGGAAGGCGAACAGCATTTTGATTTTGTGTTCGGCATGGCTCCCCGCATTGTTGTAGCCAGTCTGTTGGCCTTTCTGGTCGGTTCGTTTCTCAATGCCTATGTCATGAGTAAAATGAAAGTGGCCAGTGGCGGACGTAATTTTTCTGCCCGTGCCATCTGGTCTACGGTAGTGGGAGAAACGGCCGATTCACTGATCTTCTTTCCCATCGCATTCGGCGGACTGATTGCCTGGCCCGAGCTGTTGGTGATGATGGGCACTCAGATTGTGCTGAAGTCCCTTTACGAAGTGATTATCCTTCCGATCACCATCCGTGTCGTGAAAGCCGTTAAGAGAATTGACGGGAGCGATGTTTATGATACCGACATCTCCTATAATGTACTTAAGGTAAAGGATATATAATAAGGAGAACTTAAAAACACTTTTTTCAAGAAAATAAATGATGAAAAATGATTCAGCAGTAGTTCTGTTCAGTGGCGGACAGGACTCTACAACGTGTCTCTTCTGGGCGAAGAAACATTTCAGCAAAGTATATGCGCTTAGTTTCCTGTACGGACAGAAACATGCACACGAGGTAGAACTGGCCCGGGGAATAGCCGAAAGGGCAGGAGTGGAGTTTCATGTGATGGACACCTCTTTTATCGGGAGCCTTGGAAGCAATTCGTTGACGGATACCAGCATCTCGATGGACGAAGACAAGCCGGAAGATTCGTTCCCGAACACCTTTGTTCCGGGACGTAACCTGTTCTTTCTGAGTATTGCTGCTGTCTTTGCCCGTGAACAGGGAGCTTTCCACTTGGTTACCGGAGTTTCGCAGACCGATTATAGTGGTTATCCCGATTGCCGCGACTCGTTTATCAAGTCGTTGAATGTCACTCTGAATCTGGCGATGGACGAACAGTTTGTAATCCATACACCGTTGATGTGGATTGATAAAGCCGAAACCTGGGCATTGGCGGACGAACTCGGCGTATTCGATCTTGTACGGAACGAGACGCTGACCTGTTACAACGGGATTCCTGCCGACGGGTGCGGACACTGCCCGGCATGCAAATTGCGGAAACAGGGGCTGGAAGAGTATTTAAGTAAAAGAAACCGTTAAATGATTAATAGATTATGACTGAACTGAAAGACCAGCTTTCTTTACTGGGAAGAAAGACCGAATATAAGCAGGATTATGCTCCCGAAGTATTGGAATCCTTCGATAACAAGCATCCTGAGAACGATTATTGGGTACGTTTCAATTGTCCGGAGTTTACCAGCTTGTGCCCCATAACGGGACAACCGGATTTTGCCGAAATACGTATCAGTTACCTGCCCGATGTGAAGATGGTGGAGAGCAAGAGCCTTAAGCTATATCTGTTTAGCTTCCGCAATCACGGTGCTTTTCATGAAGATTGCGTGAATATCATAATGAAAGACCTGATCCGTTTGATGGACCCCAAATATATTGAAGTGACCGGTATCTTTACACCCCGCGGCGGTATTTCGATTTATCCGTATGCCAACTATGGTCGCCCCGGAACGAAATATGAAGAGATGGCTGCCCGGCGGTTGATGAATCATGAATAGGGGATAACCCTATTCATGGTGATAGGGCCCGCCGTTCAGTATGGTCATGGCCCTATACATCTGTTCTACAAAGATCAGGCGGATCATCTGGTGCGAAAAAGTCATTTTCGACATGGATATCTTTTCGTGTGCCGCATCATATACCTTTTGTGAAAATCCGTAAGGTCCTCCTATGATGAATACCAGGCGTTTGTTGACGTTTACCAGCTTCTTCTCCATCCAGCGTGCAAATTCCACCGAACGCATCTCTTTTCCGTGCTCGTCCAGCAACACTACCACGTCTCCCGGTTGGAGGGCTTTGCCTATCAGTTCGCCTTCCTTCTCCTTTTGTTGTTCCGGGGTGAGGCTTTTCGTGTTTTTCAATTCGGGAATCACCTCCATATCGAAAGAAATGAAGTGTTTAGTACGCTCTATGTAATCGTTAATTGCAGTGATATAATGCTGCTCTACAGTCCGTCCTACGACGATAAGGGTTGTTTTCATTCAAGTGCAAACTCTTGTTTATTGCACAAAAATAAGAAAAAAATGTTGTTTTTAGCATTAAATACTTACCTTTGCGTATCGATAATACTTGTGATTATGAAAAAACGGGTACTTTTATGGATGGCCGGACTCGTATTCGCTGTAACTTCGCTCTTCGCACAGGACATACCGGTGGGCGTGGTCGTGGCGTTTAAGAAAGGAAACTCCCAAGAGCTGAACAAGTATTTGGGAGAGAAGGTGGATCTGGTAATTCAGAATCGCTCGACAAGCGTCGACAAACAGACTGCTGAAGGAACACTTGCTTCTTTCTTTAATAGCAACAAGGTGAGTGGTTTTAATGTAAATCACGAAGGTAAGCGAGAGGAGTCGAGTTTTATTATCGGTACCCTGACCACTGCCAACGGCAATTTCCGGGTGAACTGTTTTTTCCGCAGGGTACAGAACAAATATTTTATAAATCAAATAAGAATAGATAAAACCAATGAATGAGTTAATAGACAGACTGATTGATCTGGCCTTTGCCGAAGACATAGGTGATGGCGACCACACAACACTTTCCTGTATTCCCGCCACTGCAATGGGAAAATCGAAACTTTTGATTAAAGAAGCCGGTGTATTGGCCGGTATCGAAATTGCCAAAGAAATATTTCACCGTTTCGACCCGACTATGAAGGTTGAGGTGTTTATCAACGACGGTGCCGAAGTGAAGCCGGGTGATGTGGCAATGGTTGTGGAAGGTAAAATTCAGTCTCTGCTTCAGACAGAACGTCTGATGCTGAACGTGATGCAGCGTATGAGCGGCATTGCCACTATGACACGCAAATACGTGAAGCAGCTGGAAGGCACCAAAACACGTGTGTTGGATACCCGTAAGACTACTCCGGGACTCCGTATGCTTGAGAAAGCGGCGGTAAAGATCGGCGGGGGTGTCAACCACCGTATCGGACTTTTCGATATGATTCTTCTGAAAGATAATCACGTGGACTTTGCCGGTGGCATTGATAAGGCCATCAACCGCGCTAAAGAATATTGCAAGGAAAAAGGAAAAGACCTCAAGATTGAAATCGAAGTGCGCAATTTTGACGAACTTCAGCAGGTGTTGAATATCGGTGGGGTAGACCGCATCATGTTCGATAACTTCACTCCCGAAAATACAAAGATAGCTGTCGAGATGATCGGCGGAAAATATGAGACCGAATCGTCCGGTGGTATCACGTTCGATACACTCCGTGACTATGCCGAGTGTGGTGTAGACTTTATTTCGGTAGGTGCCCTTACCCATTCGGTAAAGGGACTCGATATGAGTTTCAAGGCATGCTGACATTTTGAACGGTCGGCGATAAACGTTCTTAAGTGATAAACGATGAACAGGCTACGCATTGATGCAAAGGCTTATTCATCGTTTATTGTTTCTTTAACTTCTTTTTGCACTATTGTTT
>CXQJ01000048.1_pt1 | contig 66867 bp, 38 predicted proteins | sample 591471 | NCBI WGS metagenome assembly CXQJ01 (sample SAMEA3491291, study PRJEB9169) | human gut metagenome | biome: ENVO:mammalia-associated habitat; material: ENVO:feces | place: Bangladesh | collected 2010-04-07 | reverse complement strand
CTGCTTATTGGATAAATGGCAAGAAGTACCGTTTTGGCGCTTACTCCAATGGTGGTAATAAAATTGAGAATGCAGAGTTTAATGCAACCTCTCGATGCCATTGTTCTCTACGAGCGTAACAGAGATGAGGATAACGCTACTAACAAAATGGTATTCAAAGGCAATATCGAATCCATCACAGAAGAAGAGATAGGTATCCGCCTGCGCTCCACTCAGCGAAACAGTTCCGTACTTCCTCCGGACAGCCTTTACGCAATCGAACACGATACCATGGATACCACTTTCCGAAGCATGTATCAGGGACTGTCAGCTTTTGCTTCGGCAACAAAGGAACGGCGTGATCTATTGTTGGGACAACGTCCGCCCGAGTTTGCCTCCGGACTGGACGGACACATTCTTTCCGCCACCGATGACTTCTCCCGGGTGGCTCTGAAAGCACAGGCTGCCAAAGACTATTTCTTACTGGTAGGTCCTCCGGGAACCGGCAAAACTTCGTGTGCCCTGAAGAAAATGGTAGAAACCTTTCATAGGGAAGAACAGGCGCAAATACTTCTACTTTCATATACTAACCGGGCTGTAGATGAAATCTGCAAAGCCCTTTCGTCTATCCACCCGAAAGTCGATTTTATCCGTGTGGGCAGCGAACTTTCATGTGACGAAGCCTATCGCGACCACTTGATTGAAAATGAACTATCACACTGCTTCCGCCGGTCCGAAGTAACCGAGCGCATCAGTCACTGCCGTATCTTTGTAGGGACAGTGGCCTCCATTTCCGGTAAGCCCGAACTCTTTCGCCTGAAAAAGTTCGATGTAGCCATCGTGGATGAAGCCACTCAAATTCTGGAGCCTCAACTGTTGGGCATCCTCTGTGCCCGCAGTGAAGATGGAGAAAATGCCATTGGCAAATTTATTCTGATCGGTGACCATAAGCAGCTACCTGCTGTCGTATTGCAAAATACCGGACAATCGGAGATTTATGATGAGGAGCTACGTGCCATCGGACTGAAAAACCTCAAAGATTCTCTCTTTGAGCGCCTCTATCGTACCGCACGTACATCATCAACCGATCTTCTCCCTTCTGTTTCCTCTTCATCACCCAAAGGACATCGCTCCTTCGATATGCTTTGCAAGCAGGGACGGATGCACCCCGAAGTGGCCCTTTTTGCCAACCGTGCTTTTTACGAAGGGCGGTTGATCCCGGTGGGACTTCCCCATCAGGTTGAAACCATAGAAGGAATGTCAAGAATAGTCTTCCTTCCTTCAGAAGCAGAACCACAAGGAGCTTCGGCAAAAGTCAGCCACTCGGAAGCGTGTATCACAGCCCGGCTTGCAGCAGACATTTACCGGCAATATGTCGGGACTTTTGAAAGTACACGCACCTTAGGGATCATTACCCCTTACCGAAGCCAGATCGCTTTGATTAAAAAAGAAATTGCCATGTTGGGAATCCCGGAACTGAACTCAATTCTGGTAGATACCGTAGAACGTTTTCAGGGAAGCGAACGAGATGTCATCATCTATTCATTTTGTGTAAACTACCCCTACCAACTTCGCTTCCTCTCTAATCTGACAGAAGAAAATGGAGTCCTTATAGACCGGAAACTAAATGTCGCGCTGACCCGCGCACGCAAGCAAATGTTCATTACAGGAGTGCCCCGACTGCTTGAACAGAATCCAATTTATGACAGTTTGATAAAATTAATAAAACAGCGAGAGGCATTATCTTAATTTTGCAGTCCTTAGCTTTTATTCTTTCTTTCTGAACTTCGTTAACACCTCAGTATATTGCAAACCGCTATATTTGCACTACGTTTTTTTCATAGAGATTTAGATTTAAGGTTAGAAGAATTGTGGAAGTCGTGAGACTTCCCTTTTTTTCATCTTAAAGTTTGCTTTCTTTTTGAGCTAAAGCATAAAAAGAAAGTAAACCCAAAAAGCCGCTTCGTGAGAAGAGGCTTTTTTTATATCCTATCGTCAGAAATCACCACAGAGGACACGGAGGACACAGAGTTTTAATTTCTTGCTTAGTATATTAAAGAAAATATTCTCTGTGTCCTCTGTGTCCTCTGTGGTGAATCAAATTCAAAGCAGTATAAAATTATACACTTACGGGATGAACCCTAACGCAATCATTCCTCCCATACCAGATAAGCTGAAACCAGCCAATGGTTCAGTTTATTCCCATCTACAACCTGAGCCTCAGGAATACTGACCGTAAAAGTGTGCTTGCCGGGAGTAAGCGTACCAATAATTGCCTCTTCGGGCACAACGTCCGAACCGGGACACCAATTGGAACGGGAAAGATCCGAAGAAGCCAGCGGCTCTTCCACTTCTTTCTCTGTATACCCCTTTTCACCGATATAAGATGCCAAACGTTTGATCAGCCAAACACCGGTCGCCGGATTGAAACGCCGGAAAGAAGCACAATCATCACGCCAAGGAACAAAGTTGAGCACCTCTTTCCCATCAACAGAAATAATGTTACGCTTTTGCACAAATTCGTCCCCACCGCTATGGCCACCATGTCCGGTCACTATATATTTAAGACGGATATTTTTTGCTCCTTTGGGAACTGTAAAATCAGTAGATACATCCCGACGGGCAAAAATATCAGGATAGCTCTGTCCCATATAATAAACGGTATTCATCAACGGTTCTACATGGCGTTTCGGAAGAGCGTCACAAGTAAGGCGACTTTCTTTCACGTCAATATCCGCACTTACCAAATAACCTTCAGAAGTCCAGGTATCAATATAAATACCGACATAAGCCTCTCCTTCAAGCAAAGGATAAAGATCGGTAATATCTTGTTGCCAGGTAACATTACTTTCCCACTTGGGGATATAAACCGGACGGCGTTTGCTGCTCAGTGAATCATTGTTATTACTATAGTACCCCACACCGAATGGAGTCATAAAACGCATCAACTCTACTGTAGGCAAATAGTCTTTTCCGGAAACGATACCTACCATTTTTTCCAGCTTCAAACTATCTACCGGAGGAAACTTCGCACCATCACGAGCGATTGTCAGCAGATTGACAGCTGATGACTTGGGCAACACAAAACAAGAACCCGACTTATCCCAGCGATCACCGTTGGAAGCAAGGGTAATCTTTAGGTTCACCGACACATTTCGTTTGTATGCAGGAAGAGTTATCTTCTTCAGGATGATACGCCCATTGACCAGATGGTATACACCTGACTCATCCGCCCCGTTATAATTATTAGGATACGTATCAGGAGAGAAACGTACATTCACATTCTCAAATACCGGAACGTGAAGGTCGCCTTTGGCAGGCAGGTTCTTATGTCCTCCCGCCCAAAGCTGAACAGAAAGGAATAGAAAAACGAATAAAGAAGTTAATCTGAAATTCATAAAGGTTTATTTTTTTAATTACTTTCAATCACTTGCCCCACTCCACGATAAAGCTTGATAGGACCATCGAGTAACACAGCAATCACAGTGATCTGTTCATCCTGCACACGTTCGGGAATATCGATATAGAGGTTTCCCGGCACCTCACTCCAATAGTTCTTGTTATAAACCTTGTATGGCAACATAGCTCCGTTGCCCACTACCCATACACGGTTCACCTTATTGACAAGCCCTTTCACCTCAATCGGGCCGTTTGGCTTATAAGGTAAGTAAAGGTAAAGAATATCGCCTGCTTTATTCAGTGTGGTATACCCTTGAAAATGCTCACATGGAATACCGGCACGCGTCTCGTAGATAGCTTCCTTATGCTTCTTCGTCCAACGTCCGAACTCTTTCAGAACAGCAATCTGTTCAGCAGGAATAGTTCCATCTTCTTTCGGTCCTATATCCAGAAGCAGATTACCACCCATGCTGAGGCAATCGACAAAAGTACGCAGCAGCATGAACGGAGTTTTATAATTGGTATCAGCATGTTGATAGCCCCACGAATCGTTCATGGTCATGCAAAGTTCCCAATATTTATCTGCAGGGCGAACCACAGGAACTCCTTGCTCGGGTGTGGCATAATCACCATATCCCTGAATACGGGAGTTTACTATAACATTCGGATTAGTGGAACGCAGCAAATTGATGATCCCTTTCGAATCCCAGGCTTCAGCGGTTTGTTCCCAGTCTCCATCGAACCAATAAAGATCGGGCTTCCAGGTTTTATTCAGTTCAGAAAGCTGTCCGAAATTGAAGTTAACAAACTTAGCCCAACGATCCGGATCGTTTTTGTAACGTACTTCCGTGCGGGTTTTATTAGGATAATCGGGATGCGACCAGTCGAGCAACGAATAGTAAAATCCAAGTTTTAATCCTTGTTTGCGCACCTCCTTCACAAAAGGAGCAATCAGGTCGCGCCCGGCAGGAGTGCTTTTCACGGTACTCAAGTTACCCACCTTCGTATCCCAAAGAGCTACACCATCATGATGCTTGGTAGTGATGACGGTGTAACGCGCGCCACTTTCCTTAATCAGTTTCACCCATTCCTGAGGATTGTAGGCCGATGCCGTAAATCCTTTCTCCTGAGCCATGTACTCTTCATAAGGAAGGTAATTGTTGAAAAATGACCAGCTCTCAGATACTCCGTTCACAGCATAGATTCCCCAATGAATAAAGATTCCTAACTTGGCCTGGGAGAACCATTCCATTCTTTTCTCTTTCTGAGCAGCCGTTTCCTCAGTAGGAGTCGTTTGGGCGTTCAGCCCAAACCCTAAGAGAAACAAGGCAATAAGGGTAATGATCAATCGGTTGTTTTTCATTTTATTTTAATTATGTTTTGTCTCAATTAAGGCAAAGATAAAATTTCTATCTTGAAATACAAAATAAAAGGAAAAACATAAAAATCGAACCGCACATCCTCTGCCTATACCACAATCCGGACCGAATCCGGAATCAGCGCCCTGAATTTTTCATATATTATTTACATTTCAAGCTTCATTAAAGTCTATTTCGTATTGGAAGTACTCCAACGCATCCCAAGAAAGTAAGTCCGGTCTATTTTCAATTCAAACGTAGTTCCTATTTTTTAGTAAGACAAACCGTGTGCGAAAACAACATTTATTGTGTTCGATAACGTATTTATTCTTCCTTTTTATGAATATATCATAAAATAATCTCTGAAAGTATGAAAATAAGTAGCCAATATCATTGGATAACATCAAATAATGCGTATTTTTGGCTCCGAAACAAAACCGGAAAATTTTAAATCAAATAGTATGAATACACTCCAAAACACTGTGGGGAAAATGACAAACTACAGATGGACAATTTGCGCCATGTTATTTTTCGCGACAACAATAAACTACCTCGACCGCCAGGTGCTATCGTTGACCTGGGATGAATTTATCAAGCCCGAGTTTCATTGGGACGAATCACATTACGGCATTATAACTTCTGTGTTTTCCATTGTATATGCCATTTGTATGCTTTTTGCCGGTCGGTTTATCGACTGGATGGGTACTAAGAAAGGCTATCTCTGGGCTATCGGTGTATGGTCGGTAGGTGCCTGCATGCATGCATTTTGTGGAGTTGTGACCGAAGAGTATGTAGGTATGCATAGTGCAGCCGAACTGATAGCGGCGACAGGCGATGTAGTGGTAATACTCGCCACTATAAGCATGTATTGTTTTCTGGTTGCACGCTGCATCCTGGCACTTGGTGAGGCGGGTAACTTTCCGGCTGCCATTAAAGTAACGGCCGAATATTTCCCGAAAAAGGATCGGGCGTATGCCACTTCCATTTTCAATGCCGGTGCCTCTATCGGCGCTCTGATTGCTCCTTTAAGCATTCCATTACTGGCCAAAGCCTGGGGATGGGAAATGGCGTTTGTTATCATCGGTGCCCTCGGTTTCATATGGATGGGGTTCTGGGTATTCATGTATACAGCTCCTTCTAAAAGCAGATTCGTAAACAAAACAGAACTCGAATATATCGAACAAGACAAACAGGAGAACGGAACAATACCCGCAAAAGAAGATAAGGAAAAGAAAGGCATGACTTTCCGGCAATGTTTTATGTATAAACAAACCTGGGCTTTTGCATTCGGCAAGTTCATGACGGATGGAGTATGGTGGTTTTTCCTCTTCTGGACACCCTCCTACCTGAGCACTCAATTTGATATAAAAACCTCCGAAGGATTGGGTCGGGCACTGATTTTCACTCTTTACGCAATTACAATGCTGTCCATCTATGGTGGAAAGATTCCCACGATTATCATTAATAAAACGGGACTAAACCCGTATGCAGCCCGCATGAGAGCTATGCTGATTTTCGCCTTCTTCCCTCTGTTGGTACTACTTGCCCAACCACTGGGAACCATCTCCCCCTGGCTTCCGGTTATCATGATCGGTATCGGAGGTGCTGCCCATCAATCCTGGTCCGCCAATATATTTTCTACTGTAGGTGATATGTTCCCCAAAAGCGCTATCGCCAGCATTACCGGTATCGGCGGCATGGCAGGTGGAGTGGGTTCTATGATTCTCCAATATTCAGCCGGTAAGCTGTTTGTACATGCAGATATAACCCAAATGGTATTTATGGGCTTCATCGGTAAACCGGCCGGGTACTTTATAATTTTCTGCATCTGTTCGGTAGCCTACCTCGTTGGATGGATTGTGATGAAGGCATTGGTTCCCAAGTATAAACCCATCATATTGGATTAAAAACAAGCACATAGCAGACTGAAATAAAGAGTTAATTCTTCCCCCCCCTGTTCAGGAACGAAGAATTAACTCTTTATTTACTTTCCATGTATTTTGAAGGAGGTACACCAAACTGTTCCGTAAAGTGCTTTCTCAACGTCCGGGCATCGCTGAATCCTACCATTTCGGAGATTTCCTGAATGGAATAACGATTCTCCATAATCAATGAAGCAGCTTTACTTACCCGTATACTTCGAATCATATCGACTACAGATAACTCACTACGCTGCTTTACCTTCCGGTACAAAGTAGGCTGGCTCATGTGAAGTTGCTCGGCCAGCATCTTGACATTAAAATTATCATCAGACAGATTCTTCTCAATCACATTAATAAGTTTCTGCATAAATACGTCATCTGCCTCTTCATCTTCAGCCGGCTCCTGCTTCAACATCAAAGCTTTGGTATAAATCCGTTTCAAGCGTTCGCGTTGAAGAATCAGATTCTCCACTTTCGCTTTCAACACTTCCGGATTGAAAGGCTTCATCATATAGTCGTCCGCCCCGCTACGAGAACCTTGCAGTACATCTGCATCTTCTGCCCTGGCTGTCAACATCAGGATAGGAATATGGGCTGTCTCTTGTCGTTCGCGTATCTCCCGGCAACAGGCAAATCCGTCTTTGACTGGCATCATCACGTCCGAAATAATTAAATCGGGAATTTCTTTTGTGGCAACTTGAATACCTTCTTCACCATCGGCAGCCTCAAGTACCGTGTATTTTGCTACAAACAAGGAACGGATATACTGACGTACATCTACATTGTCTTCAATAATCAGAAGCGTTTTTTTAGTGACCGGAACCTCCCCTTCAGTGTTTTCCTGTACGGACAAGGGTTGAAATTGCGGCTCCATTTCATGTTTATGATAATCCACCACTTCGTATAAGTCACCGATAAAATGAGATTTACCTTCCGGTATCAATAGAACAAACGTAGAACCTTTCCCAGGTTCACTATCAAGAGTGACTTGTCCATGATGCAGATCCATCGTATTTTTCACAATCCGCAATCCAATACCGACTTTGGTCGAAAAAGCCGGTGAATTATCGCCGGTGATGAAAGAATCAAAAATACGTTTTTGCAATTCATCCGGAATTCCCGTTCCCGTATCTGATACTGTTATCCGGCAAAAACCCTTTCCATCCCGCTCCATGCGGGTCAGAGAAAGCAAAACTTCTCCGTTTGGCGAAGTATATTTAAAAGCATTGGATAACAGGTTACTGACTGATGAAGTTATTTTCTCCGTATCAATCCACAGATAAACAGGATCATCCGGGAGCTGTACATTGAACGTGAATCCCTTCACTCCTGCCATTTGGCGGAATGACTCGGCTACCTCCTTTACTAATCCTACAATATCCGCCTCTGATAAACGGAGTTTCACCATTCCGGCTTCTATTTTCTGTACATAGAGTAATTGATCGACCAGCGTATGCAGCGAAGCTCCGTTTTTATACATGGTATATAGTTTGCTATATAACGGATCGGAGGCTTTAATATACTGCAACAGCTCTTGTAGAGGTGAGAGAATCAAAGTCAATGGAGTACGCAATTCATGTGCGGCACTTGTAAAAAAGTTCTCGCGCTCCATCCGGATCTGCCGTTCCTTTTCACGCTCCAGATTTACTGTCAAGAGTTCATGCTCCATTCGCATTTCATGTTCCATGCGCCTCTGACGAAGTTTAACCAAACGGATCAAATAAGCCACTATTCCAACTAATAATAAGAGAATTAATAATCGGAAAGGCAATGTACGACTCCAATGTGGCAAAATATGTATCTGGAGCAAAGTCACCTTTCCATTCCTTCCGTCAGGATAGATACTTTTCACCTCAAATGTATAATCTCCCTCTGGCAAATTTGTATAAGCCGCTTTCTCTCCATCGTTAGAAACCAACCATTGCGTCTGATAAGGCAATAAGCGATAGTTATATTTCTGCTGCTCTTCAGCATAAGAAAGATTATTGAAAGTCAAAGCGAAATCACGATTCTCATTGTTTAAAGTAACCGAACCTGTATATGAAATACCTTCTTTCAACACTGTCTGCTCGTTGATTTTATCACCAATCCCAACAGAACGGTTATCTACTTCAAGTTCTGTAATAAAAACTTTATCTCCAGCAAGACGCACATCTACATTATCCGGATTAAAATAGGTAAGTGATTTATTATTGCCGAAAAATAACGTTTTATCGGCGAGCAACGCAGAGCGGTTACTACCACTAATATAATAATTATAGAAAAGATGTTGATGCCGACTGTAACGAGAAACGCCCGAATTACTTCCCAGCCAAATATGCCCTCGGTGGTCTTCGACCAGGCATCCGATGAAATTACTACACAACCCGTCCCGGGTCGTATAGTATTCTCGTATCGCATCTGTTTTTGGGGAAAGAATGGCAAAACCATCCATATAGCCCACATATACATTGCCATCGGAAGAAACCAGCAAAGAACGGACTGAACTATTTTTAATATTCGCAACCTTTTCATAGCCTATTTTTATGCTCATCTCACCTTCGGAATCGAGCTTCAGTTTACAGACTCCTATATTACTTGTGCCCAACCAGATTGCTCCATCCTTCGTTCCGACAATAGCCCGCACGTGAACCTTGGTAGAATCCTTAAAGGCCTTCTCAATTGAGATTTTCTGGGAGACCCCGGATTTAGTGTTCAGCTTCCATACTCCATTATTGGTACCTATCCATAAACATCGGTCAGCATCCATATACAATGCCCATACTGCGGCTACATTAACTCTCCCCTTGTCTTGTAAAGATCGCAGCCGAAACTGCCCGGTCGCTCCATCATAAAGAGTCAATGTCCCATCACTGTTTCCAAACCAGAGCGAACCCCTATTGTCTTTCATGGCACAAAGGACAGTATTTTTTTTCCGGACTTCAGGAGTGCCGACAGTAATGAAACTCATTCGTCGTCCCAGTTGAAAAGGTTGCTCACTTTTCATAATACCTTGATGGAAAGTAGCCATCCAGACATATTTCCTGCCATCCATGACAATACCACAAACTTCATTATGCCTCTCCTGATGAAACTGGTTATAAAACTGTGACCTCAAATCAGAATACATCACTCCCCCTCCATTCGTACCTATCCAGACAATGCCATTGGGATCATAATAGGCTGATATCATTCTCGTCTCCAAACTCCGGTGAAGTTGCGAAGCTGTATTATTGTATATTTCAGTAGTCATCTTTTCCGGGTTATCTTTATCTTGTAATAATAAAGTATACCCACTCCAAGTTACAGCTAAATAACGATCGTTTTTAATAGGGACAACCCGAAAAACATCAGTATGTGAAAGACTGTTTTCTTTATTATTTTCCTGATAGGTAATTCTGTCTGCATGCCCGGAAGCAACATGATAACGTAAAATGCCCTGCCCGACAGTAGAAATCCAGACGATTCCTTTATCATATAATACAGAGGTTACATCCCAAACTTTATTTCCCCATAAAGACACCTTTTTAGACTGCTCCAAAGATTCAGGGCGAAACAAAATTAAAGTTCCCCGTCCCGTAATTAGACATAAGGTTTTCTGACTGTCAGCATAACACATTGCGTAAAAACTATCAGTAGAATCAATCAGGTCTTTATACTGTTTCTCACATTCTAATTTTATCAGAACAACTTCTCCCTTCTCATTCTTAACCTCTTTTTTTGTATATAAATATAATGTATGCCCTGAAAACGCCCAAAAAGAGTTGTCATCTGCAGGCATGATGTGAGGGATACATACACGACTATAATCTGCTGCGTAAACAACCGGTATAAATGTCTCTGTTGTCCGGTTAAAACAATATAAAATATTTCCGGCAATAATACCCAAATATTGATCGGACATTTCTACGATCTCGGAAACATGCATATATGCTTGTGAAGGAGAGAAATTCTTTATTGACTTACCATCATAACGGCTCAAACCATTATTAGTCCCGAACCACATAAACCCATCCCCATCTTTATAAATCGAGGAAATGGTATTATCTGCCAATCCATCTTGCATAGTTAGCAGACGAATATCTTTATCAAAAAAAGCATAACCGGAAACAATCGGGTAACTACATACAAACAGAATCAGTAAAAAGAGATTTAGCTGCTTCATCATAATATCAATTTACTGCAAATAAACAAAATAAAGACTAAACATACAAAAGAGATTTGAAAAAAACACGCCATTGAATTAAACGTGTATGCTGAATGATATAAGCGTGTCCCCCCGCAATCTGCCAATCCCAGTAAATTTGCCATGTAATTAAACCTTATGTATAACTTTAAATAAGAAACGAATGAAAAAAATTTCAATCTTATTCATGTTGCTGCTCGGCATCACTTCATTGTATGCACAGCAATTCAACATTACGGGTACTGTGATTGACAAAAAGCTCAATGAGCCAATCATCGGTGCCACTGTTCAAGTAAAAGGGACAAACAACGGAACCGTCACAAATCTGGATGGTGAGTTCGCCCTAAAAAATGTTGCAAAAGGAAGTGTATTAAACGTGTCTTATATAGGATACGTAACTCAGTCAATTTCCCTCAATGGTGCCCAAACATCTTTCAGGATTGAATTAAGTGAGGATTCAAAAACACTTGATGAAGTAGTGGTAGTCGGTTTTGGTACCCAAAAGAAAGTAAACTTAACCGGAGCCGTTGCCAGTGTAGATACCAAAGCACTGGCTTCACGCCCGGTATCACAGGTGGGACAAGCTCTGCAAGGAGTAGTTCCGGGATTAAACCTGTCCACCCCTGATTTAGGAGGACAGTTGGGACAAACAATGAACGTAAACATCCGTGGAACAGGTACTATTGGTAAAGGATCAAGTGCCTCACCACTTATCTTGATCGACGGAATGGAAGGTAACATGAACAATCTGAATCCGGAAGACATTGAAAACATCTCTGTACTAAAAGATGCCGCTTCTTCTTCCATTTATGGATCACGTGCCGCATTCGGTGTTATCCTGATCACCACTAAAAAGGGTAAAGCGGGTAAAATGCAGGTAAACTACAACAACAGTTTCCGCTATTCCGGACCAACTAATCTTCCTAACCAACTTGATTCGTATCGTTTTGCCAATTATTTCAATGAAGCATCTATCAACCAAGGTGGTAGTGCAATATTTGATGAAGAAACCATAGACCGTATCCAGAAGTATATGGCAGGTGAAATTACAACAACTACCATAGCTAACGGCAACAATTGGCATTTCCACGAGAAAGCCAATGATAACGTAAACTGGTGGAAAAAGCATTTTCAATGGGCCTGGTCAAATGAACACAACATCAGCCTGAACGGAGGTACAGAAAAATTGCAATACTACGTTTCGGGCAGTTACCTGAATCAGGACGGTAACCTCCGTTATGGTAACGATAATTACAAACGCTATAATGCAACGGCAAAAGTAAATGCGCAAATTAATAAATACGTAGACTTCAACATAAACACCAAATTCGTTCGTTTTGATCTTGACAATCCTATTTACCTTGAAGAAGGTGGACTCCTTTATCATGATATTGCCCGCATGTGGCCTATGATGCCTTTTAAAGACCCGAACGGCTATTATATGAGGAATGGTAAACTCAGCCAATTGACTGACGGCGGACGTGCCAAAACACACAATGACAATATTTACCTTCAGGGACAATTGGTGATTCACCCTATGAAAGGTTGGAATATCTATGCAGAAGCAGGAATGCGGGTTATCAACCAAAATAAACAAACAAACCTAAACCCCATCTACGAGCACGATGTAAACGGTAACCCGTTGGCATTGGCTTTCAGCGGCAGTTATTCTCCAGGATCCTCTTTTGCACGCTCAGCCTACCAAAATAGCAATTTTTACACAACAAGTGTATATACTGATTACACATTACAAATAAAAGACCATTACTTCAAGGCATTGGTCGGAATGAATACCGAAGAATATATTTATCGCGAACTCGCAGCCCAGCGTCCTGATGTAATCAGCAGTCTTGTTCCGGAAATCAGTGCAGCGACAGGAGAAGACAAGATTAATAGTTCCAAATACAATGACTGGTCCACAGCCGGATTCTTCGGACGCCTCAACTATGCTTATAAAGACCGTTATATGGCTGAAGTAAATGTTCGTTACGACGGTTCTTCCCGCTTCTTGAGAGATCAGCGCTGGAACGTATTTCCTTCTTTCTCTTTAGGATGGAATGTAGCCCGTGAATCATTCTTTGAACCAATCAACGATATTATTGGCACACTGAAACCTCGTGTTTCATGGGGTATGTTAGGTAACCAGAACACAGACTCTTACTATCCGTTCTATCTGACACAAAGTGTAACAGCCAACGGTGGCAACTGGTTAATGGACGGCAGCAGACCAACAACAGCCGGAGTTCCCGGAATGGTCAGTAGCACACTTACATGGGAGAAAATCTATAATACCAATTTCGGTATCGATCTCGGCATGTTCAACAATCGTCTGAACATGACTTTTGAATACTTCATCCGCAGAACCAAAGATATGGTAGGACCGGCAGCCGAAGTAGGTGCTATTTTAGGAACTTCACTACCCAACACCAACAATGCTGAATTAAAAAATAAGGGATGGGAACTACAGGCTAACTGGAGAGATAATATCGGAAAAGTAAACTATAATGTAGGATTCAATCTTTCTGACAACCGTGCCAAAGTCATTTCATATCCTAACGCTTCTAAAGCTCTGTGGGATGCAAACGGCAACGCCCTTTATTACAATGGAATGACTATCGGAGAGATATGGGGATACGAAACCGAAGGTATTGCCCATACAGATGCTCAAATGACGGAATGGTTGGCTAACAATGACCAAAGTAAGATAGGTTCTGCCTGGGGAGCAGGTGATATTATGTACCGGGACCTCAATGGCGATGGCGTAGTAGACAAAGGAAATAGTACAGCAACAGATCATGGTGATTTAAAGAAAATCGGGAACAGTACTCCCCGCTTTCGTTTCGGATTGAGCTTAGGAGCTGACTGGAAAGGCTTTGATGTCCAGATGTTCTTCCAAGGTGTCATGAAACGTGATCTTTGGTTGAGCGGTCCGATGTTCTGGGGAGCAGACGGTGGCGAGTGGCAATCTGTAGGTTTCGACGAACATCTCGATTATTTCCGTCCTGAAAACACAACTTCTATATTCGGAGCAAATGTCGATTCATACTATCCCAAAGCATATCTGGGTGATAAAGGAAACAAAAACAAGCAGACTCAAACACGCTATTTGCAGAACGGTGCTTATATGCGTATGAAAAATCTGCAAATCGGATATACATTCCCCAAAGCCTGGATGAATAAAGCAAAAATTGAAAAGCTCCGTGTTTATGTCAGCGGTGAGAACTTATTTACAATTAGTGGTATCGCCGATATGTTCGACCCTGAAGCAACTGCCGGTAACGGATTCAGTAACGGAAAGACCTACCCATTGTCAAAGACTATTTCATTTGGTTTAAATATAACTCTTTAAAAAGCAAGTATAATGAAAAAGAATCTATTATATATTTTTAGTTTAGCAAGTGTTTTATGCTCTTGCAATGATTTTCTCGATAAAGAGCCATTGGATGCCGTACCTACCGACAAATATCTGTTGGCAGAAAGTGATTTGGCGGCTTATTCGGCTAATTTGTATGACCAACTTCCATCCCACACTCCGGGACAATACAGTATGGGAGTATTTGCTACTGATAACAACAGTGATAACCAAGCTGCAAGTAACCCCAACAGTTCGTTTGTAAAAGGAGAAACTCGCGTAGCTCAAAGTGGTGGCGCCTGGGATTTCGGTAAAATTCGAAATGTAAATTACTTCATCAACAAAGTACGCCCTCGCCTGGAAGCCGGCGAACTAAGTGGAATGGAAGCTAATAACATGCATTATCTGGGAGAGATGTATTTCTTCCGTGCTTACATTTATTACACCAAGTTAGTTGCTCTCGGAGACTTCCCTATCCTAAAACAATGGATTTCGGAAGACTATGAAACGGTCAGGGAAGCAAGTAAACGTCGCCCGCGTAATGAAGTGGCACGCTTCATTTTACAAGATCTGGATTCTGCTTACTATTACATGAAAACAACTGCTCCTATGAGTAACCGTCTAAACAAAGATTGTGCTGCTTTATTGAAAAGCCGTGTAGCTCTCTTCGAAGGCACTTGGGAAAAGTATCATAAAGGAACTGCCCGCGTTCCGGGAGGCCCGGGATGGCCAGGAGCAGAAAAGGATTATCTGAAGGATTTCACGATTGACATCGATTCTGAAATCAAATTCTTCTTGACAGAGGCAAAAGAAGCCGCCCAAATTGTTGCAGATAAGTATCCGTTGTTCAATGATTATCCGTCACTATTCAACAGCCAATCATTAAGCAATGCTTCGGAAGTATTACTGTGGAGAGCTTATGATGCCAGCCTGACTCCTTCTGTGAATCACTTCGTAGTAGGATATATTCAGCGTAATGGAGGAGGTAACACCGGATGGACACGCAGTATGATGCAAACTTACCTGATGGAAAACGGATTACCTATTTATGCCGGCAATTCCGGTTATCAAGGAGATAAATCTTATGAAGCAGTTGCAACCGACCGTGACCCACGTCTGACATACAATACTTTATTACCTGGTGATCTATTATCAGAAGGAGGCAGCAATATCGAATATCTGGTCAAAGGATATGGCTATTATTACCGTGCACCAATTGTACTTGGACAGAATGAAAACAAATGTCCTACCGGCTATTCTGTAAAAAAAGGACTGACAACAGATGCTGCACAAGGTCCGACTCTGCCTTCAACTACAGCATGCGTTGTATTCCGGGCTGCAGAAGCATACCTGAATTATATGGAAGCAGATTATGAACTGAATAACTCACTCGATGCCAACAGTGATAAATACTGGAAAGCCCTCCGCAGCCGCGCAGGAATGGATACCGATTATCAGAAAACAATCAATGCGACAGATTTGAGTAAGGAACTGGATTTTGCCCGCTATTCCGGTTCAGAGTTTGTATCAAACACTTTGTATAACATCCGTCGGGAACGCCGTATTGAGTTTGCAGCCGAAGGGCTTCGTCTGAACGATCTGAAACGCTGGCGCTCACTGGATATGATGCAAAATTATCATGTTGAAGGATTCGATTTGTGGAGCGAAAACTATCAACGCTACACAACTCCCAATCCGGCACCAACAGCAGACGTCACTCTCTCTGTTATGAACCTGATAGAATCAGGGAACGCCAATGCCAATGTGTCAGCAAAATCAGAAAGCCAGTACCTGCGTCCTTACCGGATTAATACAAATAACATAGCCTATAACGGCTATAACTGGAACCAGAATAAATACCTGAATCCGATAGCCTTCGATCACTTCCGTCTGACAACAGCAGAAGAAGGGTCTACAGACTATACCACCTCCACAATTTATCAAAATCCGGGATGGAAGATAGAAACCAGCAGTCTCCCCGATGGAGATTAGTTTTCAGTAGATTAGATATCCGATAACCAACAGGACCTCCTCAAAAAAAGTGCGGGGAGGTCTTGTTTCTTTCACCAAAAATTGTATTTTTATAGAAAAGATGTAACTTTACAGCATTATGAAAAAGATTATCCCTCAAACACTGCTTACCTTGCCTATCTTGGCCACAGGACTACAGGCACAGGAAAAGCAAACTCCCCCCAATCTGGTCTTCATTATGGCCGATCAATATCGAGGAGACGCAATGGGATGCATAGGCAAAGAGCCTGTACAAACCCCCAGTTTAGACCAACTTGCTGCCGAAAGTATCAATTTCACCAATGCTGTCAGTAGCTATCCGGTGTCATCGCCTGCGAGAGGAATGTTGATGACCGGTATGTACCCCATCTCCAGCAAGGTAACCGGTAACTGCAATTCTGCCACAGCCCCGTACGGAGTGGAACTCCCACAAGACGCCAGGTGCTGGAGTGATGTACTTAAAGATCAGGGATACAACACCGGATATATCGGAAAGTGGCACCTGGATGCCCCTTACAAACCCTACGTAGACACTTACAACAACCGCGGAAAAGTGGCATGGAATGAATGGTGTCCGCCCGAACGTCGCCACGGTTTTGAACATTGGATAGCATACGGAACGTACGACTATCACCTTAAACCTATGTACTGGAATACAACTGCTCCACGGGACAGCTTCTACTACGTCAACCAATGGGGACCGGAATATGAAGCAGATAAAGCCATCGAGTACATCAACGAACAAAAGAACAAGAAACAGCCGTTTGCACTGGTTGTATCAATGAATCCGCCCCACACGGGATACGAACTGGTACCGGACCGATACAAAGAGATATATAAAAATCTGGATGTAGAAGCTCTCTGCAAAGACCGTCCGGATATTCCGGCAAAAGGCACGGAAATGGGAGACTACTTCCGTAACAACATCCGCAATTACTATGCCTGCATCACAGGGGTAGACGAAAATGTAGGACGCATTATCGAAGCATTGAAACAAAATCATCTGTTCGATAATACCATCGTGGTCTTCACTTCCGACCATGGCATCTGCATGGGTGCTCACGAAAATGCCGGAAAAGATATTTTCTATGAAGAATCAATGCGCATTCCGATGATCATCTCCTGGCCGGATCAAATCAAACCCCGCCGGGATGATAAACTGATGATTGCCTTTGCCGACCTATACCCTTCTCTACTTTCTATGATGGGATTTCAAAAAGAAATACCCTCTACCGTACAGACATTTGATTTGGGCAACGCAATAATAACCGGAGAACCGAAAGAAATTGTCCAGCCTTACTACTTCGTGAAATATGACAATCACGCAACCGGCTACCGCGGGCTACGTACCGACCGATATACTTACGTGGTTCATGCCACCGATGGTAAAATCGATAAAGTGATCCTTTTCGACCGTAACAACGATCCGTATGAAATGGACAACATAGCCAACCAACAACCCGAACTGATACGGAAATTCAGCCGGCAGTTGCAAGCATGGCTTACCCAAACCAATGATCCATTTGCAAATTATATAACCCCTTAACCACCATGAACAAACTTAATTACACCCTACTCTTACTCTTTTTTTCTACCTATTGTGTGGCTCAACAAAGTAACATTCCCGTGCCCAAACCTCTTCAAATGAAATGGCACGAGGCTGAAATGGGAGCTGTGTTCCACTATGACCTTCATGTATTCGACGGAATACGTTATGGACAAGGCAACAACCGTATCAACCCGATAGAAGACTACAACATCTTTAATCCGACCGAATTGAACACTGACCAGTGGGTACAAGCAGCCAAAGCCGCCGGATGCAAATTTGCCGTACTTACCGCAACCCACGAAACCGGTTTCGGGCTATGGCAAAGTGACGTAAACCCATATTGCCTCAAAGCTGTGAAATGGAGAGACGGAAAAGGAGACATTGTCCGTGATTTCGTAAACTCCTGCCGCAAATATGGATTACAACCCGGAATTTATATCGGTATCCGTTGGAACTCTCTGCTGGGTATTCATAACTTTAAAGCCGAAGGAGAAGGTGAATTCGCCCATAACCGCCAGGCCTGGTACAAACGCTTGTGCGAAAAGATGGTGACAGAACTTTGCACCCGATACGGTGACCTTTATATGATCTGGTTTGACGGTGGAGCAGATGATCCCCGGGGAGACGGTCCGGATGTAGAGCCGATAGTCAATAAATATCAGCCCAATTGCCTCTTCTACCATAACATAGACCGTGCCGACTTTCGTTGGGGAGGTTCTGAATCGGGGACAGTGGGATATCCTTGTTGGTCTACCTTCCCGGCTCCCTGCTCACATCACAAAAGGATAGAAAGCAATGTCAACCAACTTGAGTTGCTGAAGCATGGTGACAAAGACGGAAAATATTGGGTACCCGCCATGGCCGATACTCCCCTGCGAGGAGCTAACGGACGTCATGAATGGTTCTGGGAACCGGATGACGAAAATAACATTTATTCGCTGGATGTGTTGATGAATATGTACGAGAAGTCCGTCGGACGTAATGCAACCCTGATTGTCGGACTGACTCCCGATCCGACCGGCCTGATTCCCGCAGGTGACGAACAACGCCTCAAAGAGTGGGGTGAAGAAATCAACCGCCGTTTTACTTCACCTCTGGCACAGACTTCAGGACAAAAGAAGAGCCTGACTCTGAACCTGAAATCCAAGCAACCGGTCAATTACTGCATTATTCAGGAAAACATAAAAAACGGAGAACGCATCCGCCAATATAAAATCGAAGCTAAAGTAGACGGGAAATGGAAAACCGTATGTACCGGAGAATCCGTAGGGCACAAGCGGATCGAGAAATTCGATCCCATTGAAGCAACGGCATTACGGCTGACAGTGCTGCAATCCATTGCCCTGCCCGACATTACAAACTTCAGTGCTTTCTCCGTAAATTAACCACAAGAATGAAGAAACATTTCATCATGAGTTTGCTTGCTTTAGCGGGTATGGTCTTCTCCGGAACGACCATACTCGCACAAAGCACGTTTATCTATGAAAAAGGTAAATCGTTCAAAGATGTAAATGCCTGTCAGATTCCGGAACCTCTCCGGATTGACGGGACATCTGCGCCGATCATGTACACAGAAACAGTTCCCGACAATCAATCTACTCTTTGCTACAACATTCAGCTGCCTGCTTATGTACGAGGTGCATTTTTCAGCAGAGACTCCCGTCCCGGCGACTTCGAGTGGCCTAATAACACCAACCGGCTCTTGCCCTGGATGTTCGGTCGGTTGAAAGACCTTACACAGGAAAACTACCCCGGTATTCCTTCAAATGCACGTCCTTCCACTTTGGGAGACGCATTGTTACTACAACTGGCCGATGGCAATTACCTCTTCGTAAAAGCTCTGTCCGGAGATAATAGTCTCAGTTGGTTCCAGATAAACAAAGACGGTTCCCTGAACCTCTATGTATCCACACTCGGATGCGACCGCCTCTCGGGTAAAGTGCCGGTAGCATTAACTCAAAATGCCGGCAGCATTTATCAGGTACTCCGTCAGGCTTACGAAACACTGATAGCAGACCATAAAACTTCCGCACTGCAAAAGCGTACGGACAAAGAGTATTTCGAAGCACTGAATTACCTCGGATGGTGTACGTGGGAACATTATCACTACGATATTGACGAAACTAAAATACTGAATGATCTCGATGCCATCGAAGCGTCCGGCATTCCCGTACGCTACGTACTGATCGATGACGGGCACATAGCCAACAGACAACGCCAACTGATGAGCTTTGTTCCCGATCCGAAGCGTTTCCCTAACGGATGGAATAAAATCATGGCTCGCAAGAACAAAGACAGAATCCGCTGGATGGGATTATGGTACGCCCTTTCAGGATACTGGGCAGGAATATCTTCCGACAATGACTTCCCGGCAGATATAAAGCAAAGCCTCTACACGTTCAACGGGAGCCTGTTACCCGGCAAAAGCCCCCGGAACATCGATAATTTTTACCGGTACTACGTACGTTCGCTAAAGAACAACGGATTCGATTTTCTCAAAATAGACAATCAGGCGTTCACCTTATCTCTCTATATGGGTGGGACAGAAGTTGTCCGGCAGGCTAAAGAATGCAATCTGGCACTGGAAAGGCAGACACACGACCAACAGGTAGGGCTGATGAACTGCATGGCACAAAACACTCTCAATACTGACCATACATTGTATAGCGGAGTAACCCGCGTCAGCATCGATTACAAAAAGTATGATGAAGACATGGCTAAATCCCATCTTTTCCAATCGTACACCAATACCCTGTTGCAAGGACAGACAGTGTGGCCGGATCATGACATGTTTCATTCCAGCGACACGATCTGCGGCAGCCTGATGGCACGATCGAAAGCCATCTCCGGCGGACCGGTTTATCTTTCGGATTCACCAAAAGAATTTGTCAGTGAAAACATCTTCCCACTGATTGACAACAACGGAAAGATATTCCGTCCGGCAGCACCTGCCATACCGACTCCCGAATCAATCCTTACCAACCCGTTACAGGATGGAAAGGCATATCGGGTATTTGCTCCCACGGGAGATGAAGCAGTAAGCATCATCTGCTACAATCTGAACACTTCTTCCAAATACCGGGAAGTGACAGCCGGAATTGCCAAAGAAGATTATCTGTTACGAGAAACCCTTACCGGAAAACCGGACATGACCTCCTCCGGACGGATACTCCTGTTCGACTGGAAGGCCCGGACAGCCACCGAACTGACTTCGGCATATCCCGTGAAACTTGAGGGATTTACAGACGAGCTGTTCCATTTATGCCCCATCCGCAACGGTTGGGCCGTAATCGGCATACAAGAGAAGTATCTGTCTCCCGCAACCGTAGAGGTCCTCTCCTCCACACCGGACCAACTGACTCTCAATGTACTTTGCCCCGGAACCTTAAAAGTATGGGCAGAGACTTCCGGAGGACAGGAACTAAGAAGTATCCGGATCAAAACTCCCGGAGAAATAACCCTCAAAAAGTAATACTCTAAATATATATCACGATGAATAAAAAACTAATCATTCCCTTCGCACTGGCTCCATTGGCTGCCCCTGCTCTGCAAGCACAGAGCCAACAGTCCGACGGACGCATGGACACACGTCCCAACATCATCCTTTTCATGGTGGATGACATGGGGTGGCAGGATACCTCGCTACCTTTCTGGACACAAAAAACGCACTATAATGAAGTGTACGAAACCCCTAACATGGAACGTCTTGCCAAACAAGGCGTAATGTTCACGCAGGCCTATGCCAGCAGTATCAGTTCGCCTACCCGCTGCAGCCTGATTACGGGAACGAATGCCGCCCGTCACCGGGTGACAAACTGGACCTATCCCAAAGGTCAGCAAACAGACCGTCCGAGCGATGTATTCAATGTAGCGGACTGGAACGTTAACGGTGTTTGTCAGGTCCCCAACATCGACCATACTTTCCAGGCGACCTCGCTGGCAGAAATTCTGAAAGACAATGGCTACCATACGATTCATTGCGGAAAAGCACACTTCGGCGCAGTGAATACTCCGGGAGAGAGTCCTTATCACATGGGATTTGAAGTGAACATTGCCGGACATGCAGGAGGCGGACTGGCCAGTTATCTGGGTGAAAACAATTATGGAAACCGGACGGACGGAAAGCCGAATCCTTGGTTTGCCGTTCCGGGACTGGATAAATACTGGGGAACAGACACTTTTGTAAGTGAAGCACTGACTCTGGAAGCCATAAAAGCACTGAACCACGCCAAAGAATACAATCAGCCTTTCTTCCTTTACATGGCACACTACGCCATTCATGTTCCCATCGATAAAGACAAACGTTTCTACCAAAAATACATCGACAAAGGACTGACTCCTAAAGAAGCCGCTTACGCCGCCCTGATTGAGGGTATGGACAAGAGTTTAGGCGACCTGATGGACTGGTTGGATAAAAACGGAGAAGCAGACAATACCATCGTCATCTTTATGAGTGACAACGGAGGATTGTCCAGCGAACCGGGATGGCGTGACGGCAAATTACATACGCAAAACTCTCCACTCAACAGCGGCAAAGGTTCTGCTTACGAAGGCGGTGTGCGCGAACCGATGATCGTATGTTGGCCCGGTGTAGTGAAACCGGATACCAAATGTGACAAGTATCTGATTATCGAGGATTTCTATCCTTCCATTCTTGAGATGGCACAAGTGAAGCATTACAAAACTGTTCAGCCGATTGATGGTATCAGCTTTATCCCGCTATTAAAGCAGACAGGCGACCCTTCGAAAGGACGCAGCCTGTACTGGAACTTCCCGAACCATTGGGGTAACGACGGTCCGGGTATAGGCCCGACTTGTACGGTACGTAAAGGAGACTGGAAGTTGATTTATTATTATGACAGCGGCAAGAAAGAGCTGTTCAACATTCCGCAAGATATAGGTGAAAAGAATAATCTGGCAGCCCAGCATCCGGATATCGTAAAACACCTGTCAAAAGATCTGGGTAACTATCTGCGTAAAGTCGGCGGACAACGCCCATCGTTCAAAGCCACCGGAAAACCATGCCCCTGGCCGGACGAAATCAAATAACCGCGCGAATAGACGCAACTTTATAAAAGAGGAAAACTGAAGCCCCGTAGAACCTTCAGTTTTCCTCTTTACTTATTAAACAATAGACAAAACAGCTTCCGCCTTATCCACTATAAAATCAGGACAGAACGATTCAAGCTCCGTACGGGGGCGGAATCCCCACGTGACTCCACAGGAAGTAACCCCGCTATTGATAGCCGTCTGCATATCTACTCCCGAATCGCCGATATACAATACTTCTTCTTTCGGCACATCGGCTATCTGCAGGATATCATATACCACAGTGGGATCCGGCTTTACCTTCACACCTTCACGCTGGCCAAATACGGCAACGAACCGTATGCCGGGGAAATAATGTGCAATCAGTTTCTCGGTGGCTGCCTGATATTTGTTGGAAGCCACGGCCAATTTGTGACCTTTATTCTGCAATGCTTCCAGTAATTCCGGAATTCCCGGGTAAGGACGACTCTCGTCAGCATTATGCCGATCGTAGTGCAAAAGAAACTCTTTACGGACACGGAGCACATTCTCTTCCGTCTTCTCTCCTTCGGGCAATGCACGCTCAAACAACTTATTGATACCGTTGCCCACCATAAAGTTATAGGAAGTAACTTCGTGAGTAGGGTATCCCAAAACTTGCAAAGCATGATTCGTACTATGTGCCAGATCGGCGATGGTATTCAATAAAGTACCATCCAAATCGAATATTATCAGTTTTTTCATCTCTTTATATCTCTATGTTTACGACAAAGATACGGATAATCCAGCGCTAACTTTACTGTCATCCCACCGACAAGCTTTATAATAATTGTTAACGGGAAGACGACAGTGACAAAAAAGGGATTGAATTTTGAGGGATAAAGCTCTTATACACGTATTTATTAGTAACTATCTATTTATTCTGATGCTTTAAAAACACATCTGTATGAAACAGCCGATAAGACAACGATTAGAATCATTGGACGCTTTAAGAGGACTGGACCTCTTTTTTCTGGTGGCATTAGGCCCCTTGTTAAGAACTTTAGTCAGAGCCATAGACTCTCCCCATCTGGATGGAGTAAACTGGTGCCTGCGACACGTCGACTGGATCGGCTTTTCCCCGTGGGATTTAATCATGCCCTTATTTCTTTTCATGTCCGGAATCTCTATCCCATTCGCTCTATCCCGATTCAAAGGGGAGGCAGACAAGAGTAAACTGATCTATCGGTTATGTAAGCGAGTACTGTTACTCTGGATTTTCGGCATGATGTGCCAAGGTAACCTATTGTCTTTTGATCCCGATCATCTGTATCTGTATACAAACACTCTGCAATCCATCGCTACGGGATATATTGCTGCTGCCTTATTGTTTCTCTATACCGGCAGAAAAACTCAAATCGTTCTCTGCGTTGCATTGCTACTCATTTATTGGGCTGCCATGAAGTTCATCAGCATCGATGGCTACGGAGGTGGCAATTATACTCCCGAAGGTAATCTGGCAGAATGGATCGACCGGACTGTATTGGGACGTTTCCGGGACGGAGCTTCCGTAGAAAACGGAACCATCATTTTTGCTGAAGGTTACTATTATACATGGATACTGAGCAGCCTGAATTTTATAGTCACTGTAATGACCGGATTGTTTGCCGGTTACATTGCCAAAGATGCAACAGAAGGTAAACATAAGCTTCGGTTGTACTTTGGCATCGGTGCAGGCATGGTTCTCGCAGGCTGGACATGGGGACTCGTATTTCCAGTTATCAAAACCATATGGACCAGTTCGATGGTACTGGTCAGCAGTGGTTATTGCTTCCTGCTGATGGGACTGTTTTATTACTGGATCGATTATAAACAACACCGCTCTCACCTGACGCTGCTGAAAGTATATGGAATGAACTCTATCCTCGCCTACTTGCTGGATTGCATCTTCGATTTCCGATGCATAGGAAATTCACTGTTTTATGGGCTCGAACCTTATATGGGTGCCTACTATCCTGTATTAATTTCTTTAGTCAGCATATCTATCGTATATGTCATCTTATGGCTGCTCTACCAACGCTCCATCTTTTTGAGAGTATAGAGAACTAAGGACAATAACTTCGTTGACAGGCCGACACCGCTATCATAATATTTGTTAACAGGAATACGGAATCAGTCCGGAAAACTTCTTTTTCAAAGAAAATATTTTAAGTTTGTGAAATAGCACCCCAAAGGGAAGAATATGAACTTAAAAAAAGAAAGGAGATGCCTATGGGATCAAAGAAAACTGACTTAATGCGTATTTCATATTTTGTAGTCATCGTGATACTGGTATGCCTGATAGGTAACCTCAAAGATCTTTGGCTGCAATCGTGGACCGACCTGATCATCTATCTGATAGTTCTGTTTGCCGCCGCCGAATGTTTGTTCAGTACGTTCGCACGTATCCGTGCCGCCGGAGAGCGGAAACAACCCCGTTGGCTGACTTCTGTCTCCTTGCTGATTTACGGAATCTTTTTCTTCGGAACTCTATTTTTTATCGGAGATTTCTTAATAAACAAGTTATGATAAAAAACAATCTATTCAAAGGGATGTGCCTGTTATGGCTACTGCTGGCGGCAACCCCTGTATTGCAAGCACAGGATCGTATGCAACAGGCATCCGAACTGCTCGACCGACTGATTGCAGGTAAAGGAGACAGTGTGTATGTGCATCTGGACGATAACATCCGGAAAATGCTTTCCGTTGAAATGCTGAACGGACTATTCAAGCAATTGGAACAACAAGTAGGTAAGTACCAGTCGCACGGAGAGTGGAAAAACGAACAAATAAACGGTATGACTATTTATTACTGCGACGCTAAATTCGAACGTATTCCACTACGTTTTCTCACAGCATTCAATCCGGACGGAAAGGTGAATACCATTCGTTTCGTACCTGTTCCGGCTACAAATGCCACTCCCCCGACAGCATCGGTACAAGATAAAATAAAAGAAACAGACATACAAATTTGTACGGGAAGCTTTAAGCTTCCCGGCACACTGACTCTTCCTAAAAACGGCAAAAACCTGCCGGTAGTCATTTTAGTACATGGCTCGGGTCCCAACGACCGCGACGAAACGGTAGGAGTCAACAAACCTTTCCGGGACTTAGCGTACGGATTGGCCGAGCGCGGAATAGCCGTGATCCGTTACGATAAGCGCACCAAAGTGTATGGAGCCGATAGCGCGCCTGCGGGCAAAGAAATTACTTTCGATGAAGAATCAGTAGATGACGCCCTTTCGGCAGTAAAGCTTGCCGAATCAATACCGACTATAGATCCCGGACGAATTTACATCCTCGGACATAGTCTGGGGGGAACTCTGGCTCCCCGCATCGCCCAATGTAGCGATAAAACTCCGGCAGGAATTATTTTACTCGCAGGCGCCGCCCGTCCGCTTGAAGATCTGTTCATAAGTCAAGTAAAATATCTCGCCTCTGCACTCCCATCCACAAACGATATTCAAAAAGACATAGCTCAGTTACAAAAACAAGCGGACAATGTGAAAAAGCTGGATACAGATACGTTCGATATCACCATTCCTTTACCCATGAATCTTCCACACGCTTACTGGGCATTTGCCAATCAATATAAGCCTTTGGAAGTAGTTCGCAAACTGGCTCTCCCCATACTCGTCCTTCAAGGCGAACGTGATTACCAGGTCACCATGCATGATTTCGATTTATGGCACACCGCTCTGGCAGGGAATCCCAAGGCAATGTTTAAAACCTATCCCCGACTCAATCATTTATTCCAGGAAGGAGAAGGTAAGTCAGTCCCCCTTGAATACAGCCGTCCCGCCCCTATTCCCGCTTATGTAATGGATGACATCGCAGCTTTCATCAACCACCCCCCAAAACGATAGTTACCGGATTCCTCTGTATCACCCGCATATCACGCACATACAGTGGCTAATCAGGAATAGGGGAATGAATAATCATCTCACCATTCTTTCAGAAACAGATGATAGTAGAAACAAGGATGTTTCGTTTATCCGTATAAGTACCTCTATGCCTCATTCTTGCAGGACAACCCTCCAATCATTTTAAACCGGATTCAGAGCCCCCGGTGCAACATTGCAACACAAAACCGGTGTCTGTTAGCAAAGCCTTAATATCATTGTGACTTTGACAAGTATCGTCTATAATTTCAAGCGGATAAATCAGAGTACAGAAAAACGAAGGAACGTATTATCCCTCTCGATATCAACAATTTCAAGACCTTCATTCTTTAGTAAGCAAAAGGTTTGATTTAACATTATGTTAAAACAAGTCTTTTGTCTGCAAAGAACAAGCCTTTTAAATGCAAAACACTTGTTCTATGCAAACAGGAAGAAAACATTTTTGAAATAGCATTAACAATGTTAACAAAAGAAGATACCACATTATAAACCATCCCACCATCCGCAAGTTTATCGGTCCGCCTCTCTTTCCGCCCTTACCCATTAAATTTCCAATCAAAAAGATGCTCCTTCCGCTTTCTTTTACTAAATTTGCATTTAAATTTGCCCGAATCATGAAGAATGAACCAACATATAGCTTGCTAAACACTATCAATTACCCCGAAGACCTGCGCCAACTCAGTGTAGATCAGCTGCCGGAGGTATGCGATGAATTGAGGCAAGACATCATCAAGGAACTATCGTGCAACCCGGGACACTTCGCGGCCAGCCTCGGTGTAGTGGAACTGACCGTAGCACTGCATTATGTGTACAATACTCCTTACGACCGTATTGTATGGGATGTAGGCCATCAGGCTTATGGACATAAAATACTGACCGGACGACGGGAAGCCTTCTCTACCAACCGTAAACTGGGCGGAATCCGCCCTTTTCCTTCACCCGAAGAAAGCGAATATGATACATTCACTTGCGGACATGCCTCCAACTCCATCTCAGCAGCGCTCGGCATGGCAGTGGCAGCTGAACGAAAGGGAGAACGGGACCGCCATGTAGTAGCGGTAATCGGCGACGGATCCATGAGCGGCGGACTGGCTTTCGAGGGTCTGAACAATGCTTCGTCTACCGCAAACAATCTGCTGATTATACTCAACGATAACGATATGGCCATCGACCGCAGTGTAGGTGGCATGAAACAATACTTATTTAACCTCACTACCTCGAACCGCTACAATCAGTTGCGTTTCAAGACATCACGGTTGTTGTTTAAAATGGGTCTGCTCAACGAAGAGCGCCGGAAAGCCCTGATACGGCTGGGCAACAGCCTGAAGTCACTGGCAGCCCAGCAACAGAACATTTTCGAGGGAATGAATATCCGTTACTTCGGCCCTATCGACGGGCACGACGTAAAGAACATAGCCCGCATCCTGCATGACATCAAAGATATGCAGGGACCCAAAATCCTGCATCTACACACCATCAAAGGAAAAGGATTCGGTCCGGCAGAGAAACAGGCCACCATATGGCATGCTCCGGGTAAATTTGACCCTGTAACGGGAAAACGGATTGTAGCCAATACGGACGGAATGCCACCGCTTTTCCAGGATGTGTTCGGTCATACACTGGCGGAACTTGCAGAAAAGAATAAACTGATTATGGGGGTCACTCCCGCCATGCCAAGCGGTTGCTCAATGAACATACTGATGGACCGCATGCCGGACCGCGCTTTCGACGTAGGCATCGCCGAAGGACATGCCGTGACTTTCTCAGGAGGTATGGCCAAAGACGGCCTGTTACCTTTCTGCAACATCTATTCATCGTTCATGCAACGGGCATACGATAATATCATTCACGACGTAGCGATACAAAAACTGAACGTAGTGTTCTGCCTCGACCGCGCCGGACTGGTAGGTGAAGACGGACCGACACACCACGGTGTGTTCGATATGGCCTATCTGCGCCCTATACCCAACCTGACCATCTCGTCACCAATGGACGAGCACGAGTTACGCCGCCTGATGTATACAGCCCAATTGCCCGACAAAGGACCTTTCGCCATCCGCTACCCTCGTGGACGGGGTTCACTCGTAGATTGGGAATGCCCGCTGGAAGAGATTCCCGTAGGAAAAGGACGCAAACTGAAGGACGGAGATGATCTGGCGGTAATCACGATTGGTCCTATCGGCAAGTTGGCTGCCCGTGCCATCGAACGTGCCGAAGCCGAAACAGGTATTTCTGTGGCACATTATGACCTGCGTTTCCTTAAGCCGCTCGATGAAGAGTTACTGCACGAAGTAGGTAAAAAGTTCCGCCACGTCATAACAGTGGAAGACGGCATTATAAAAGGCGGTATGGGATGTGCCGTACTGGAGTTCATGGCCGACAACGGATATTATCCCGAAATCAAGCGTATCGGTGTACCGGACAAGTTTATTGAACACGGATCGGTACAGCAACTCTATCACTTGTGCGGGATGGATGAAGAAGGCATTTACAAGGCAATTACTAAAAACGAATTACGGATGGACGCTCCTGTGGAAAGTTGCATGACTGCCCATTCTTAATCTCCGAGAATACGCAATAGAACCGCAATTTGCAATCAAAATGAAGATAATTATTGCTGGTGCCGGAGCTGTAGGCACACACTTGGCTAAATTACTCTCACGCGAGAAACAGGATATTATCCTGATGGATGACGACGAAGAAAAACTAAGCACACTCAGTTCGAACTTTGACCTGATGACTGTCACGGCCTCTCCTTCATCCATCTCCGGACTGAAAGAGGTAGGCATCAAAGAGGCAGATCTCTTTATAGCCGTCACCCCCGACGAGAGCCGGAACATGACAGCATGTATGCTTGCCACCAATCTGGGAGCCGAAAAGACAGTAGCCCGCATCGACAACTACGAGTACTTGTTGCCGAAGAACAAAGAGTTTTTCCAGAAATTGGGCGTCGACTCACTGATTTACCCGGAGATGCTGGCTGCCAAGGAGATCGTATCGTCCATGCGCATGAGTTGGGTACGCCAATGGTGGGAATTCTGCGGAGGCTCACTGATCCTGATCGGTACAAAGATGCGTGAAAAAGCGGAGATACTGGACGTTACACTGGCCGAGCTGGGTGCACCGGACATCCCCTACCACGTGGTAGCCATCAAACGAGGTACTGAAACCATCATTCCCCGGGGAGACGATACCATCAAGTTACACGATATCGTTTACTTCACTACAACCCGGAAATACATCCCTTACATCCGAAAAATAGCCGGAAAGGAAGAATATGCCGATGTACGCAACGTCATGATCATGGGTGGCAGCCGCATTGCCGTCCGTACGGCGCAGTATGTACCGGATTACATGCAAGTGAAAATCGTAGATAATGATATTAACCGTTGCAATCGTCTGACGGAATTATTGGATGACAAGACAATGATCATCAACGGAGACGGACGGGACATGGACTTGCTCATCGAAGAAGGGCTAAAGAACACGGAAGCTTTCGTAGCCTTGACCGGCAACTCGGAAACCAACATCCTGGCCTGCCTTGCCGCCAAACGCATGGGAGTGAGCAAAACTGTGGCCGAAGTCGAAAATATCGACTACATCGGTATGGCCGAAAGTCTGGATATCGGTACGGTAATCAACAAGAAAATGATTGCTGCCAGCCACATCTACCAGATGATGCTGGATGCGGACGTGTCGAACGTGAAATGCCTGACCTTTGCCAATGCGGACGTAGCGGAATTCACTGTACCCGAAAACGCAAAAATCACCAAAAACAAAGTGAAAGACCTGGGACTGCCCAAGGGGACTACCATCGGCGGCCTGATCCGCAATGGTGAAGGTGTACTGGTTACGGGCGACACCCTTATCCAGGCAGGCGACCACGTCGTCGTATTCTGCCTGAGCATGATGATCAAGAAGATAGAAAAGTACTTTAATTGATGGTATGATAAACTCCAAAATGATATACCGCATTACAGGTTTTCTCTTGCTGATAGAGACCGCCCTGTTACTCTGCTGTGCGGGCGTTTCGCTGATTTACGGTGAAGACGACCTGAACAGTTTCCTATTGTCGGCGGGATTGACCACTCTGGTCGGTATCCTCCTGCTTGCCGTCGGAAAAGGAGCTGAAAAACAACTCAACCGACGCGACGGATATGTCATTGTCAGTGTGGCATGGGTCGTATTCTCCCTCTTCGGAATGCTCCCGTTCTACCTTAGCCATTACATACCAAGCATTACCAACGCCTTCTTTGAGACAATGTCAGGATTCAGCAGTACCGGAGCCACCATTCTTGACGACATAGAGGCACTGCCCCACGGACTCCTTTTCTGGCGAAGCATGACACAATGGATAGGCGGACTGGGTATTGTCTTTTTTACCATTGCCGTACTGCCCATTTTCGGAGTGAGCGGCGTACAGCTTTTCGCAGCCGAATCGAGCGGACCGACTTACGATAAAGTGCACCCCCGCATCGGCGTGACGGCCAAATGGATATGGACGATTTATGCCGGACTGACAGCCATCGAAGTAATTCTGTTGTTATTCGGCGGCATGGGATTGTTTGACAGTATCTGCCATTCGTTCGCCACCACAGGTACAGGAGGCTATTCCACTAAACAAGACAGCATAGCTTACTACAACTCACCTTATATAGAATATGTAATAGGCATTTTTATGTTCCTGTCCGGAATCAACTTTACGCTGCTTCTATTATTATTTACCGGCAAGCTGAAGAAGGTATCCCAGAATGCCGAGCTGAAATGGTACGTCATGTCAGTGATTATCTTTACCGGATTCATCGCAGCGGTACTTTACCGTACTACTTCAATGGGCGCAGAAGAATCATTCCGTAAAGCTTTCTTCCAGGTAGCTTCGCTTCATACTTCCACCGGATTTGTAACGGCCGACTATATGCAATGGGTACCTGTACTCTGGGGAACCCTGACTGTCATTATGCTGATAGGTGCCTGTGCCGGAAGTACCACAGGTGGTATGAAATGCATCCGGATGGTGATCCTCACCAAGGTATCACGGAATGAGTTTAAACACATCGTACACCCGAATGCAGTGCTCCCGGTCCGGGTGAACAAACAGGTCATCTCCCCTTCCATACTCTCGACGGTACTGGCCTTCTCGTTTCTATATGCCGTTATCATCATCATCAGTGTACTATTGATGATGGCAATGGGAGTAGGCTTTACCGAATCCATCGGTACGGTGATTTCAAGTATCGGCAATATGGGCCCCGGACTGGGTAGCTGCGGCCCCGCTTATTCATGGAACGGACTTCCCGAACTGGCAAAATGGTTGTTGTCATTCCTCATGTTGCTGGGACGTCTCGAGCTGTTTACCGTACTGCTTTTATTCAGTTCAGATTTTTGGAAAAGGAATTAGAAACAAGAGGATAACCTCATTTGTTGTATAATATAGAACAATATATGATTTATTAAAAAACCTTTTTTGTCACATGGAGTTTGCAAAAGAGATGAAATTAAATTCTATATTTGCAACCGTTTAAGGAATAGAAATGAAACAAAGCTTAAAATATTATATACTGATAGCGCTTGCCGTGCTGCTTCATTCGGTAACGATGAAGGCGGCAAATACCTCTTATATAATAGAAGATCCGGATCAGGACGAATGTTTTATTTCACAAGCCGCTCCTGCAAACCGGAACATTTTGGAGCGATTCCATTTTTATTGTACCATCATGCCCTGCGAAATGGGTCATGCAGATATTTCTCATGTACCAACGGATAAAAGCTTTATCCGTCCCGAAACGGTCTTCCATAAATACAGAATGAGAAATAATCCCTTATCAGATCATTCAATCTATTCACATACATACAATCCGTCGGATCCACTGACCTACTATGTCTACGGATTAAGGAAAATCATTATTTAGGAAAGCTACAAGCTACGAACAGCGATGCCATTTGTGAACAGATTCACTTGTGTCCTGTAGCTATCAACCCTTTTTTCAATCAGTTGTCACTCAGAGGTGTGACGATTTATTGCATCTTTCAGATTATTCAATCTAAACATACTATTGGATTATGAATTTTACATTGTTAGTTGTCGTTCTGCTGACCGCAATTGCCTTTGTCGGTGTGGTGATAGCCCTTTCAAACGCTATCTCACCACGATCGTATAATGCGCAAAAGTTCGAAGCGTATGAATGTGGTATCCCTACACGCGGTAAATCATGGATGCAGTTCCGCGTAGGTTACTACCTGTTTGCTATCCTGTTTCTGATGTTCGACGTCGAAACGGTATTCCTGTTTCCCTGGGCAATGATTGCCCGCGATCTGGGAGCCCAAGGATTAATTAGTATTCTCTTCTTTTTAGTTGTGTTGATTCTGGGCCTTGCCTATGCCTGGAAGAAAGGAGCACTGGAATGGAAATAATGAAAAAGCCCAAAATAAAGTCTATCCCTTATGAAGACTTCATCGACAACGAATCGTTGGAAAAGATGGTCAAAGAACTCAATGAAGGCGGAGCCAACGTCTTCGTGGGAGTGCTTGACGATCTTATCAACTGGGGACGCAGCAACTCGCTGTGGCCGCTTACTTTCGCAACCAGCTGTTGCGGTATCGAATTCATGGCACTGGGTGCCGCGCGTTATGACATGGCCCGCTTCGGGTTTGAAGTAGCCCGTGCCAGCCCGCGACAGGCCGACATGATTATGGTATGCGGAACCATCACCAATAAAATGGCCCCGGTACTGAAGCGTCTGTATGATCAGATGGCAGATCCCAAATATGTGATTGCCGTAGGAGGATGTGCAGTGAGCGGCGGTCCGTTCCGCAAGTCCTATCATGTGGTAAACGGAGTAGACAAGATTCTTCCGGTCGATGTATACATTCCCGGATGTCCGCCCCGTCCCGAAGCATTCTATTACGGCATGATGCAACTGCAACGCAAAGTGAAGATAGAAAAATTCTTCGGAGGAGTAAACCGGAAAGAGAAGAAACCTGAGAAGGAATAAACCCAGATGCATCACAGATTCGCATTAATCATTAAAATATGGAAGAAATAAAATACATAGAACCCGCAGCACTACACGACGAGATGCTGCGTCTGCGTAACGAAAAGCAGATGGACTTTCTCGAAAGCCTGACAGGCATGGACTGGGGAGTGGCAGAGGAAGGCGACGCACCGAACGTAACCCGGGGACTTGGAGTAGTCTACCATCTGGAATCGACCGTAACCGGCGAACGCATCGCTGTAAAAACATCCACAGATAACCGCGAAACTCCGGAAATCCCTTCCGTCAGTGACATCTGGAAAGCGGCCGACTTCAACGAACGTGAAGTATTCGACTATTATGGTATTGTATTCATCGGACATCCCGACATGAGGCGCCTTTATCTGCGTAACGACTGGGTAGGATATCCGATGCGTAAAGATAATAATCCGGAAAAGGATAACCCGTTGCGTATGGATAATGAAGAGACCTATGACACCACGCAGGAAATAGGGCTGAACCCGGACGGAACTTACCAAACCCAGGAGAATGTCATCTTTGATGACCGTGAATATGTAGTCAATATCGGACCACAACACCCGGCCACCCACGGAGTAATGCGTTTCCGCGTATCGCTTGAAGGCGAAACCATCAGGAAACTCGATGCCAACTGCGGCTACATCCACCGGGGAATCGAGAAGATGAACGAAAGCCTCACCTACCCGCAAACCCTTGCACTGACCGACCGGCTCGATTATTTAGGAGCACACCAGAACCGCCATGCCCTTTGCATGTGCATCGAAAAGGCAATGGGAATCGAAGTTAGCGAACGTGTGAAGTACATCCGTACCATTATGGACGAACTTCAGCGTATCGACTCCCACCTGCTGTTCTATTCGTGCCTCGCGATGGACTTGGGAGCACTGACCGCTTTCTTCTACGGTTTCCGTGACCGTGAGATGATTCTGGACATGTTCGAAGAGACCTGTGGCGGACGTCTGATTATGAACTATAATACTATTGGTGGGGTACAGGCGGATCTACACCCGAACTTCATCCCGAGAGTGAAAAAATTCATCCCTTACATGCGTGGCATCATTCACGAATATCACGACGTATTTACCGGCAACGTCATTGCCCGGCAGCGCCTGAAAGGTGTAGGCGTACTGAGCCGCGAAGATGCTATCTCCTTCGGATGCACCGGTGGTACGGGCCGTGCCAGCGGATGGGCATGCGATGTGCGCAAACGTATGCCTTATGGTGTATATGACAAAGTAGATTTTAAAGAGATCGTTTACACCGAAGGTGACTCTTTTGCCCGCTACATGGTACGTATGGATGAAATTATGGAAAGTCTGAACATCATCGAACAGTTGATAGACAACATTCCGGAAGGACCGATACAGGAGAAGATGAAACCTATCATCCGGGTGCCGGAGGGAAGTTACTACACTGCTGTCGAAGGCAGCCGAGGTGAATTCGGGGTATTCCTCGAGAGCCACGGAGACAAGACCCCCTACCGCCTGCATTACCGTTCGACGGGACTGCCGTTGGTTTCGGCTGTCGATACCATCTGCCGGGGAGCCAAGATAGCCGACCTGATCGCCATTGGCGGAACGCTGGACTATGTGGTGCCGGATATCGACAGATAAGTAAATAGTAAATCGTCTAATCGTAAATATAGCATATGTTTGACTTTAGTATAATAACAAGCTGGATACACCAGACTCTGACCTCCGTCATGCCGGAGGGGCTGGCTGTATTCATTGAATGTGTCGTAATCGGGGTGTGCATTGTGGCCCTGTACGCCATACTTGCCATTCTCCTTATTTATATGGAGCGTAAGGTGTGCGGTTTCTTCCAGTGCCGTCTGGGACCGAACCGTGTAGGAAAGTGGGGAAGCATCCAGGTGCTCTGTGACGTGCTTAAGATGATGACCAAAGAAATCATCGAGCTGAAACACTCGGATAAATTCCTCTATAACCTGGCTCCGTTCATGGTAATTATCGCTTCGTTTCTCACCTTCTCCTGCCTGCCCATCAGCAAGGGGCTGGAAGTGCTGGACTTCAACGTGGGTGTATTCTTCCTGTTGGCGGCTTCGAGCATCGGTGTGGTAGGTATCCTGCTGGCCGGATGGGGCTCGAACAACAAGTTCTCACTGATCGGTGCCATGCGAAGCGGTGCACAGATCATCAGCTACGAACTGTCCGTGGGACTCAGTATCCTGACGATGGTGGTACTGATGGGTACCATGCAGTTCTCTGAAATCGTAGAGAGCCAGGCCAACGGATGGTTTATATTCAAGGGACACATCCCGGCGGTAATCGCCTTCATTATCTACCTGATAGCCGGAAACGCAGAATGTAACCGCGGCCCGTTCGACCTTCCCGAAGCGGAAAGTGAGTTGACAGCGGGCTACCATACCGAATATTCGGGTATGCACTTCGGATTCTTCTATCTGGCCGAATACCTGAATATGTTTATCGTAGCCGCCGTAGCTTCCACCATCTTCCTCGGAGGCTGGATGCCGTTGCATATCGTCGGTCTGGACGGATTCAATGCCGTAATGGATTACATCCCGGGCTTCATCTGGTTCTTTGGCAAGGCATTCTTCGTGGTATTCCTGCTGATGTGGATCAAGTGGACTTTTCCACGTCTGCGCATTGATCAAATATTGAATCTGGAATGGAAATATCTGGTGCCCATTTCGATGGTCAATCTGGTAATCATGGTATTAATCGTAGTCTTCGGACTGCACTTCTAACCCGGAGGACTGAAAAATGAAGAATGAAGAATATACATATTTAGGTGGCCTGATGCAAGGCATCGGCTCCCTGCTGACGGGTATGAAAACCACCATCAAGGTGTATTTCCGGAAGAAAGTAACCGAACAATACCCGGAAAACCGTGCAGAACTCAAGATGTTCGACCGTTTCCGCGGTACATTGACCATGCCTCACAACGAAAACAATGAGCATCGCTGCGTAGCCTGCGGACTGTGCCAGATGGCATGTCCGAACGATACCATCAAAGTGACCAGTGAGACCATTGAAACGGAAGAGGGTAAAAAAAAGAAAATACTGGCAAAGTATGAGTACGACCTCGGCTCGTGTATCTTCTGCCAGCTATGTGTCAATGCCTGCCCGCACGACGCAATCACCTTCGACCAGGTATTTGAGCATGCCGTATTCGACCGGAGCAAGCTCATCCTGCAGCTCAATCACGAAGGCAGTAAAGTAATCGAAAAGAAAAAAGAATAAAAGAATATGGGACTTACACTTGAAACAGTAGTATTCTACTTTCTGGCAGTGTTCATCATTGCCATGTCCATACTGACGGTGACTACACAACGCATCGTACGTTCGGCCACCTATCTGCTGTTTGTGCTTTTCGGCACAGCAGGCATCTACTTTCTGTTGGGGTATACTTTCCTCGGATCGGTACAGATCATGGTCTATGCCGGAGGTATTGTGGTGCTCTACGTATTCTCCATCCTGCTGACGAGTGGAGAAGGCGACCGGGCGGCTCACCTGAAACGGAGTAAATTCCTGGCGGGACTCGCCACGACCATAGTAGGCGCGGCACTGGTGCTCTTTATCACACTGACCCACAAATTCGTACCGACAAGCGATCCGGAACCGGTAGAAATCAGTATCAAGACCATCGGGCATGCACTGCTAAGCAGCGGCAAATATGGATATGTATTGCCTTTCGAAGCAGTCAGCATACTGTTGCTGGCTTGTATCGTAGGCGGATTATTAATTGCACGTAAAAGATAGAAAGATATGATGATACACATGGAATATTATCTGGTGGTTTCTACCATCATGATGTTTGCAGGAATATACGGGTTCTTCACCCGGCGCAACACACTTGCAATCCTGATCTCTGTGGAACTGATGCTGAATGCGACCGATATCAACTTTGCCGTATTCAACCGTTTCCTTTTCCCCGGAGAGCTGGAAGGATATTTCTTTGCCCTGTTCTCCATCGCCATCTCGGCTGCGGAAACGGCTATCGCCATTGCCATCATGATTAATATTTACCGCAATATACGCAGTATACAGGTAAAGAATCTCGATGAATTAAAATGGTAGGCAGAGCATACCTCCTGCAGTATAAACATAGTATAATATACAACAACAGATAGATTATGGAATATACAATTCTGATCCTTCTTCTCCCTTTCCTCTCCTTCCTGACAACAGGGATAGGAGGCAAGTGGATGAGCCACCGGACAGCGGGCACCATTGGCACGCTGGTATTGGCAGCGGTGACCGTACTTTCGTACATCACGGCCATACAATACTTTTCGGCTCCCCGCCTGGCGGACGGAACGTTCGCCACGCTCATTCCTTATAACTTCGAATGGCTTCCGTTTACGGAGACACTGACATTCAATCTGGGCATCCTGCTCGACCCTATTTCGGTAATGATGCTGATCGTGATCTCCACTGTCAGCCTGATGGTACATATCTACTCCTTCGGCTATATGAAAGGTGAACGGGGATTCCAGCGATACTACGCATTCCTATCCTTGTTCACCATGTCGATGCTCGGACTGGTAGTGGCAACCAATATCTTCCAGATGTATTTATTCTGGGAACTGGTAGGTGTATCTTCTTACCTGCTGATAGGCTTCTACTATACCCGCCCGGCAGCCATTGCCGCCAGCAAAAAGGCGTTCATCGTAACCCGCTTCGCCGACCTGGGATTCCTGATCGGTATCCTGCTATACGGATATTACGGAGGTACATTCGGCTTCACTCCCGACACAGTTTCGATGTTGAGCGGTGGCGCCAGCATGTTACCTCTGGCCCTCGGACTGATGTTTGTCGGCGGTGCCGGCAAGAGTGCCATGTTCCCGCTGCACATCTGGTTACCGGATGCCATGGAAGGTCCGACTCCTGTCAGTGCATTGATTCATGCCGCTACCATGGTGGTAGCCGGTGTCTATCTGGTGGCACGCATGTTCCCTCTCTTCATCGAATATGCACCGGACGTACTGCACCTGATCGGATGGGTGGGCGCTTTCACTGCGTTTTATGCAGCCAGCGTGGCTTGCGTACAGAGTGATATCAAGCGTGTACTTGCTTTTTCCACCATCTCACAAATCGGCTTTATGATTGTGGCATTAGGTGTCTGCACCTCTTCCGACCCGCATCACGGAGGACTGGGCTATATGGCCGGCATGTTCCATCTTTTCACACATGCCATGTTCAAGGCATTGCTCTTCCTGGGTGCCGGCAGCATCATTCATGCCGTACATTCCAACGAGATGTCCGCCATGGGCGGACTCCGCAAGTACATGCCGATTACGCATATCACCTTCCTGATAGCCTGTCTTGCCATCGCAGGTATTCCCCCGTTCTCAGGTTTCTTCTCTAAAGATGAAATTCTGGCAGCTTGCTTCCAGTACAGCCCTGTGATGGGTTGGGTGATGACAATCATCGCGGCTATGACTGCCTTCTATATGTTCCGTCTCTACTACGGCATTTTCTGGGCCGGTGTAACGCCCGGACAAAAGTCGGCAAGCAATGGAGCAAGTGACGCACACACTCCACACGAGTCTCCCCTGACCATGACTGTTCCGTTAATCTTCCTGGCTGCCGTCACTTGTGTGGCCGGTTTCATTCCCTTCGGACATTTCATCAGTGCCAACGGTGAATCGTATACCATTCATCTGGAAACTTCAGTAGCCGTCACCAGCGTAGTGATTGCCGTGGGCTCCATCGTTCTGGCCACTTGTATGTACCTGCGTCCGCAACAGCCATTGGCAGACAAACTTGCCAAACGGTTCGCCGGACTGCACCGGGCAGCCTACCACCGTTTCTATATCGACGAAGTATATCAGTTCATCACGCACCGCATCATCTTCCGTTGCATCTCTACGCCGATCGCTTGGTTCGACCGCCATGTAGTAGACGGATTCTTCAACTTCATAGCTTGGGGAACCCACGCCACAAGCGACGAGATACGGGGACTGCAAAGCGGACGTGTACAGCAATACGCTTACGTATTCTTGCTTGGAGCATTGATACTGATCTTAATATTAATCTTATAAAGCACAAAAGATATGAACTTTTTATCCTTATTCGTACTCATTCCTCTGCTGATGCTTGGCGGGTTATACCTTGCCAAAGGCATTAAAGCCATCCGTGGAGTGATGGTAGCGGGAAGTACAGCGTTGCTTATCCTGAGTATTGTGCTGACGTTCCTTTATTTAGGCGAGCGCCAGGCAGGAGCCACAGCCGAAATGCTGTTCCGTGCCGACACAGTATGGTATGCTCCCCTCCACATATCCTATTCGGTAGGAGTCGACGGAATATCGGTAGCCATGCTGCTGCTTAGTGCCGTCATTGTTTTCACCGGTACCTTCGCTTCCTGGAAGCTGCAACCGCTGACCAAAGAATACTTCCTGTGGTTCACACTCCTGTCGATGGGAGTATTCGGATTCTTCATCTCCATCGATCTGTTCACCATGTTCATGTTCTACGAAATCGCGTTGATCCCGATGTATCTGCTGATCGGCGTATGGGGCTCGGGACGCAAGGAATACGCAGCCATGAAGCTGACCCTGATGTTGATGGGTGGTTCGGCTTTCTTGCTGATCGGTATTCTGGGCATCTTCTTCGGTGCCGGCGGAACGACAATGAACATCCTCGAAATAGCCCGGCTGCACAACATCCCGTTTGCACAACAGTGCATCTGGTTCCCGCTCACCTTCCTGGGATTCGGCGTACTGGGCGCACTCTTTCCTTTCCACACATGGAGCCCCGACGGTCATGCCTCGGCACCGACTGCCGTCTCCATGCTGCATGCCGGCGTACTGATGAAACTGGGAGGTTACGGATGTTTCCGCATCGCCATGTACCTGATGCCGGAAGCTGCCAACGAACTGGGCTGGATCTTCCTGATCCTGACAGGTATATCGGTTGTATACGGTGCCTTCAGCGCTTGTGTGCAAACCGACCTGAAGTATATTAATGCCTACTCGTCAGTGAGCCACTGTGGTCTGGTGCTCTTCGCTATCCTGATGATGAACCAGACAGCCGCCACCGGTGCAGTGCTCCAGATGCTCAGCCACGGATTAATGACAGCATTGTTCTTCGCCCTCATTGGTATGATATACGGACGTACACATACCCGCGATGTACGCGAGCTGAGCGGACTGATGAAAGTGATGCCGTTCCTCAGTGTCTGCTATGTAATTGCCGGACTTGCCAACCTGGGACTTCCGGGACTCAGCGGCTTCGTAGCCGAGATGACCATCTTTGTCGGTTCATTCCAGAACTTCGATGTGTTCCACCGCACGCTGACCATTATCGCTTGTTCATCCATTGTCATTACTGCGGTCTATATCCTCCGGCTGGTAGGCAAGATTCTGTATGGGACTTGTACCAACAAGCATCACCTGGCACTGACAGACGCAACTTGGGATGAACGCTTCGCCGTTATCTGTCTCATTATTTGTGTTGCCGGACTGGGTATGGCTCCTTTCTGGGTAAGCCACATGATCGGCGAAAGTGTATTGCCCGTTGTTTCACACTTAATACCATAAAAAGAAGATGGATTATTCACAATTTCTATATATGAAAGAGGAGCTATCGCTGATAGCGGTTATCCTCATCCTGTTTGTGGTCGACCTGTTTACCTGCCCGGACCATAAAGGCACGGCTCCCAAACTACCTACCAGGTCGCTCACCTTGCCGGCTGTCATCCTGCTGACCATCCACACCGTAATCAACCTCTTCCCCGGAGTTCCGGCGGAGGCTTTCGGCGGAATGTATCAGTATGCACCGATGCAAACCATCATCAAAGCAGTGCTCAACGTCGGTACTCTCATCGTGATACTGATGGCCCACGAGTGGCTGAAACGTGAAGACACCAGTATCAAGCAGGGAGAGTTTTATGTCCTGACACTCTCCACCCTATTAGGTATGTATTTCATGATCTCTGCCGGACACTTCCTGATGTTCTTCATCGGGTTGGAAATGGCGAGTATCCCTATGGCCGCACTGGTGGCATTCGACAAATACCGCCACCACTCCGCAGAAGCAGGTGCCAAGTATATCCTGACAGCTCTGTTCTCAAGTGCCTTGCTGCTGTTCGGTCTTTCGATGATTTACGGAACGTCAGGCACTCTCTACTTCGATGACCTGCCCGGGCACATTACAGGTAACATGCTTCAGGTCATGGCTTTCGTATTCTTCTTTGCCGGCATGGGATTCAAGATCTCCCTGGTTCCCTTCCATCTCTGGACCGCCGACGTATACGAAGGTGCACCTACGGCCGTGACCTCCTATTTAAGTGTGATCTCCAAAGGATCGGCAGCTTTCGTGCTGATGACCATCCTGACGAAAGTATTTGCACCGATGACGGCACAATGGCAGGAAGTACTGTTCTGGGTAACTATTGCCTCAATCACCATTGCCAATCTCTTTGCCATCCGCCAGCAGAACCTGAAACGTTTCATGGCATTCTCGGCCATCTCTCAGGCCGGATACATCATGCTGGGTGTCATAGGTGGCAGTGCGATGGGAATGACCGCCCTGGTTTATTATGTACTGGTTTACCTGGCAGCAAACTTAGGTGTGTTCGCGGTTATCTCGATTGTGGAGCAACGTAGCAACAAGGTAGAAATAAACGACTATAACGGACTGTACCGGACAAACCCCAAACTGGCTTTCATCATGACACTTGCCCTGTTCTCGCTGGCCGGTATCCCTCCGTTTGCGGGTTTCTTCTCCAAGTTCTTCATCTTCATGGCCGCATTCAACAGTGGGTTCCATTTACTGGTATTCATTGCCCTGATCAACACAGTAGTTTCACTCTACTACTACCTGCTGATCGTGAAAGCCATGTATATCAATCCCAACGAAGAACCCATCCCCGCTTTCCGCAGTGACGGTTATACCAAGTTAAGTCTCGCACTTTGTACATTGGGCATCATAGCCTTAGGTATCGCAAGCTGCATCTATCAGGGAATCGATAAGTTTGCTTAACCATATTTCACCACAGAGGACACAGAGAAGGAGATAAAGATACGTTATCCATTAGGATAATAATATCTTCGGTTTCCCTCTGCGTCCTCTGTGTCCTCTGTGGTGAAATGTCTTTTGCTATGAAAGCCCCTATTTCGGAATGGTGAACCAGAACCGGGAGCCCTTTCCCTCTTCCGAGTCCACTCCTATGACTCCGCCTAACTGCCCTACGATGCTTTTGCAAATAGAAAGCCCGAGGCCGGTTCCATGAATAAAGGTGTTCAACTTGACGAAACGCTCAAAGATATGAGGCAGTTGCCCTGCGGGAATTCCAATTCCCGTATCCCGCACATAAAACTCCACGCACTCTTCTTTTTCTTCGTATCCCACGCGGATACTGCCCGATGAAGTAAACTTCAAAGCATTGTTCACGAAATTAGAGATAACCTGATGCAGGCGGTTCCGGTCACTCACCACGCTGCATTCCGACGGATGCGGATCAAAAACCAACTCAACTCCTTGTGGTACCTTGATCTGGGAACTGCGGACAATATCTTCACAAAGCATATTCACATCCGTCTCGCCATAGGTGAATTCAAATGTCCCCGCCTCTATTTTCGACAGGTCTAAAATATCAGAGATCAGCTGTAACAGCAAGTCGTTATTCTCTTGTACAATCTTAATGTATTCACGACGTTCTTCCAGATCTTCCGTATCCACCAGCAACCCCGAGAAGCCGACAATCGCATTGAGCGGTGTACGTATCTCATGACTCATATTCGCAAGAAAAGCACTCTTCAGGCGGTCCATCATTTCAGCTTTCTCTTTAGCCTCGATAAGCATGGCTTCCGTCTCTTTCAGTTCGGTAATGTCATAGTTAATGCCGATGATCTCTATCTCCCCGTTATCCGGTTCAAACTTGGTAACCACCACATTCATGCGCACCCAGTTCCACTCATCGGCAGTGCCGGGCTTCAACACACGCATTTCGCTACGGAAATCCTTCTCCTCACCCTTCAATACCTTTTCGTAGAAATCAACGACTTTCTGCCTGTCTTCCGGATGCATCTTATCATAGACTCCCACAACCGACGACAGCGGAATATCCTCAGGCTCGCCCATATTCTTATACCACTGTTTGATGGCATAACCACGTTTGGTAAGCAAGTTCAGTTTAGCATACCCCACCTTTGCGTAGTCCGATATCAGCAGGAAGAAGTTCTCAAAATCACGGATACGGTTAATGGCGTCGATACGCTCCGTATTATCGATATTAATCAATACATATCCGTTGAAGTTCCCCTGACTGTCAAACAGCTTACTGACCTTTGTATAGAGTTCAATCATCTTCTGTCTATCCGAGTGGAAATAGTCGCCTGCCCTCTCAAAAGAGTAATTCAGCCTGAAATCCACCAAATCCTCGTTCCGCACCCGTTCCCTGATTTCAAGAGGCACATTCGGGTTCTCAAAGAAGCTGACACCTATTACATCCGCTTTATCCTTCACCCCAAAGGTCTCCATGTCCCAGTTGTTCAAATCGAGCAGATAGCCATCCTTATCATAAAGCTCCACTCCGGCAGGAATATTGGCAAAGATACTCTTGAAGAGCTTTTCGCTGCGATCCAAAGCCCTATGGGCACGTACTGTCTCCGTAGAGTCCAGAAACAAGGAAACCACCTCGTCTTTCTCCGGAGAATATATGATGCAATGGGAACTGCGCTGGGAGCGATCAAAGAAGACATCCGTCTCTTTATGCACATTATCTTCAATAACGTCCACCAGATAGTCTATTGGTGCTTTCGTATCTGCATACAGTTCACTACCCAGACGCCCCACATAATCCGAAAGAGGCAATCCGATCAGTTCCGAACTCAGATCATTGGCATCGGCTATCCGGTAGTCGCAAGGTTTCCCGCCGGCATCCCGGATGATAGACATACGCACATATCCCATCGGCATGAAGCGGAACAGGTTACGCAAGAAAGAACGTTCGCGGATGGCATCATCTTTTGCTTTGCGCAGTTCGATGCAGATACTGATTATATTGGCCAAAGACGACAACCACTGGAAATCTTCATTACTCCAGTTGCGGTAATTCTCCACAAGGTCGATTCCCATATATCCCCATACATGTTCGCCCGCTATCAGCGGAGTGACCATCAGCGACTTGATGTTCTGGCGGCTGAGGATGGCATATTCGGATTTCGCATGTTTCGGAAGCTGATCCAATGAATCCAGTATCACCGGCTTACCCGATAAGGTCTGACTCGTCCACCAGGGCAAACTGTCGGTAGCGATGCGTTGCAGGCTTTCAATCTCCGCCGGCACTCCCTCTGCCACCACTTCATAGGTACAGTCCTGATAACGGTAATATTCATCATACTCAAAGATATACACCCGTCCGCCACGAAAAAGGTCGAGGATATCTTTCAATATATCCATGATACAAAGGTCCACACTGTCATCTTTCAGGAAGCGCAACAGCGAATGGGAAATGGAGTTCTGACGATACAGCAAATCGTTTACACGCTCCAAGATACGTTCTGAGGTTTCATTGGGAGCCTCTACCCGTTGTATGGTACCGAAGGAAATGATCCCCCTGCCCGGCACTTCCTCCCGATTGCCCAAACGTGTGTGCAACCAGATGATTCCCTCTTTGGAATAAATGGGAAAGGTCTGTTCATAAAACTCCCGGTGTATAGAAGCGTTGAACTCCCGGACTATCTGTTCCTGATAGTCCTTCCGTACCCGTTCTCTGAAATCCATAAAAGAGATAGTATTACCTTCCAGTCCTAATAAATCACATAGATATTCTGAGCATAAATAGTGTCCGGCTGTGAAGTCAGCTTCCCACCACCCGATCTGTGCCATGGAGGCCATTCGCCGTAACCGTTCGATATCGTTATCCATAAAAGTAGTTTACAGGGGTATATGTTTGTCTGCTGTAAGTATGCAAAATTAGAAAATTATCCATTTCTATCAAGAGAATGGATTAAATATTTGCGGTAACGGTGCTCTAAGAGTATTGCAGGGGAAAGAATACACAGGAATGTAACACAGATGTTAACGAATCGTATAGTGCATGTATCACCCCCGTAACCTGAATCCCGCAACTTTGCACCGACAGAAAAACGTAGATAAAAAGACATGAAACAACGAATCGGGAGACTTCTCTCCACCCTTCTTCTCACTACATTTTCCTTGGGAATCACAGCAGGTGTCATCAAGGGAACCATCATTGACAAACAAACCAAAGAACCGCTCACGGGAGCTACCGTACAGGTTACAGGTTCCGCCACCGGTGCCGTAGCCGATTTAAACGGTAATTACACCCTTACACTGAACAACGGCACTTATACCCTCGAAGTGAAATACATAGGATATAAAACGTTCCGGATGAATGAAGTGAAGATAAAAACCGATGCGACACTGAACTTCGAACTGGAAGTGGATGCACAAACGCTGGATGCCGTCACCGTAGTGGCCCGCAAGAACCTGGAAGGTGAAAAGGCTTTGTTGCAGGAAAGACAAAAAGCAACGCTTGCCATCGAGAACATGGGAGCCAAGGAGATGACTCTCAAAGGTATATCGAACGTACAGGATGGGGTTAAAAAAATAACGGGAATCTCCATTGCCAGTGCCGGACAACTGATTGTGCGCGGACTGGGAGACCGGTACAGCACCACCACCCTGAACGGGCTGCCCATAGCTTCGCCCAATCCGGACAACAAGCTGATCCCGCTCGACCTCTTTCCGGCCTCTACCGTAAAGAACATTACGGTCAGCAAAGTATATGCCGCCGGATCTTTCGCCGACTATTCGGGTGCACATATCGACATCAGCACCAAGGAGAATACCGGAAGTGACTTTTTCTCCATCGGCTTCAACGTAGGCGGACGCTTCAACACCATCGGAAAAGATTTCTATTACAGCGACCGGAAGGGGGGACTCTTCAGTACAGGCAACCTAAAGAACAAAGACCGGATTCTGGCTATGGGTAAAAGCGAGTTCCGCGATTATGCCCGCAACAATGATCCGTTCGGTACAAACTTCGCCATCAGCAAGCACCGTTCGTTACCCGAGTTCGGCGGTAACCTCGGAGGAGGCAAGAGCTGGACTCTGCCCAACGGCAACCGCCTGAGCCTACTCGCCTCGGTAGGTATCAGCAACGAAAACCAGATTCTGAAAGATGCCTACGTCACTACCATGACGGCACAAGGCACACATCTCGATAAGTTTAATTACGACAGCTATTCCAGCGCATTGAAAATAGCGGGACTGGGCAGCATCGGATACTCGTTCCGGCAGGCCGACCACATCAACTTTACCCTGTTTTATGCCCGCAATGCCATCAACGACTACATGGCACGCGAAGGGATCGATGCAGAAAAGAACAACATTACGTCGAGCAACAGCGTATTTCATGCGTATTCACTGCTGAACAACCAGTTGATGGGACACCATGAGCTGACCTCTCAGTGGGATGTAAACTGGAGTGCTTCCTACGGGCTGACCAACAGCGATGAACCGGACCGCCGGCAGGTCGTCTTCTTCCGCAATGAAGGAAGCGACAAGCTGAACCTCTTTAAACTGAACCAGACCACCAACCGCTATTTCGGAGAATTGCAGGAAAAGGAGATTGTAGGTGACCTGCGCACTTCGTACAAATGGGGTGACGCGAACCTCATTCGTGTGGGAGGGACTTACAAAAGCAAAAAGCGCGACTTTGAAAGCGTGAACTTCTATTATGACATCAATGCCCTGAATGCCGATGTCACCAACATATACGATACCAACGGATATTTGAATCAGGAAAACATAGCCAACGGAACGATAAAAGCCAATATCGACGCACAACCCCGTTACAACTATTACGCCGGCATGGATGTATGGGCAGGGTTTGCCGAAATAGAATATTATCCGGTTGAATCTCTGCTGGTCAACGTGGGGCTGCGCTACGAGCAAGCCAAGCAATGGGTACGCTACTGGACAGACGGAGGGCAGGAGAAGAAGACGAACCTGGACAAAGGTGATTTCTTCCCGGCACTGAACCTGAAGTACACCATCGATGAAACCAACAGCCTGCGCCTCTCCGTATCACGCACCGTCACCCGGCCTTCGTTCATCGAAATGGCCCCGTTCCTCTACCAGGAGTCCTACGGAAGTGCCTACATCCGTGGTAACAACGAGCTGAAGAATGCTTATAACTACAACATAGACCTGCGCTACGATTTCTTCCCGAAACGTAACAATGGCGACATGTTCTCCGTTACCGGTTACTTCAAGAAACTGAAGTCGCCCATTGAGCAGACCCAGGAGTCTTCGGGCGGAACAGTGATCCGTTCTTTCCGCAACGCCGAAGACGGAATAGCCACGGGAGTGGAAATCGAGTTCCGCAAAGAACTGTTCAAGAATCTCCGTATCGGTGCCAACGGCTCATATATGTATACAAACGTCATCCTTCCTGAAGGCGGGGTATATACCGACTCGGAACGCGCTCTGCAGGGAGCCTCCCCGTTCCTGATCAATGCCGATATCAGCTACACTCCCCAATTAAGGGGAGAAAGCGACCTGACACTGGCACTGGTTTATAATGTGCAAGGGCCACGCATCGAGACAGTAGGTATCTACGGAACAGGCAATATCAAGCAACAGACCCTGCACACGATGGACTTCATAGCAAGCTATGCCATCAACAAGCATCTAAACCTGCGCTTACAGATGAAAGATTTGCTGAACAGTACCATCCGTTTCAAGCAGGAACTACCGGCAACGGGACAAAAGGTGGAAGTAGAATCATTCCGTCCGGGAACAAATGCGGAGATAGGAGTCTCGTACAGATTCTAAGGCTCGCCACAGGGAGAGACAGAATCACACAGAGTATTTATATTAATAATCAAACAGATAGTATAAACCATAAACAGTATGAAGATGAAAATGAATTATCTAAAACTCAACTCTTGGGCCGTAGCAGCCCTGATGGGAATGTGTTCGCTTGCAGCTTGTAGTGACGACAACAACGGCGAAGGTGGCGGAAACGGCGAAGGCGAAGAAGTGGTAGCCAACAACGGAACACTGAAAGGAAGCGTAGACGGATCAAAAACCGTGATCCTGACCAAAGGCTACAACTTCTCCCTCGACGGAGAATATATCATCAAAGCCGGTTCTACCCTGAAGATCGGTGAAGGTGTGACAATCAGCGCCAAGAGCGACGATGCCACCATCGACTACATCCTCGTGGAACAAGGGGCCAAGATCGAAGCGGTAGGTACTGCCTCTGCTCCGATTATCATGACCTCCGACACCAAAGAACCCGGAGCATGGGGCGGTATCCATATTTGCGGTAAAGCCCCGATCAATATCGGATCGACCGGTAAATCGGAAGTAGGAGACGCTACTTACGGTGGTTCCGATCCGGCAGATAACTCAGGTATCCTGAAGTACATCCGCCTGGAATACGCAGGTTATAAGTTCACCACAGAAAAAGAGTGCAACGGTTTCACCTTCTACGGTGTAGGAAACGGCACTACCCTCGAATATCTGGAAGCATACAAAGGTACGGATGACGGTTTCGAATGGTTCGGAGGTACGGTCAATGCCAAGTATCTGGTATCGGTAAGCAACAGTGACGATTCTTTCGACTGGACAGAAGGATGGAGCGGAAAAGGTCAATTCTTTGTCGCCTACCAGGAAGATCCCGCCACTTTGGGATATACATGTGACTGCCTGATCGAAGCCGACAACTATGACAAGAACATGGATGCCACTCCGATTTCATGCCCCACACTGGCTAACCTGACACTGATCGGGGCCAACAATGACGAAGGTAAAAGAGGCATCCGCCTGCGTGCCGGAACTCAGGCCAAAATCTACAATGCTCTGGTTACAGGCAAAGCCAATAACCTGACTACCGAAACAGAACAAACCGAGAAGTACTTGGTGAATGGTCCTTCGGTATTGAACTACATCGCTATCGCGGGAGATATCAAAGCCAGCGGTGACGGCGGTTACTCTTCTGCCCTGTTCACAGCCGCAGAGAATCACAATGCCATCAACCAGACTTTCAGCTTCAGCAACACCTTCATCGGAATCCAAGAAGGAGGAGCCGACCTCTCGGCAGACAGCTTCTTTGAGAAAGCGGCTTATAAAGGCGCAGTGAAAGCAGACAACGAATGGACCAAAGGTTGGACAAAGTTATAAATCACATATACACTCACAGAATGAAGAGGTAGTGTCGAAACTCTTTTCACCACAGAGTAACACAGAGCATCACAGAGTTTTTCAGTAATAATCAACAATTTAAAATTGTCTCTGTGTTACTCTGTGTCCTCTGTGGTGGATTTTGACACATTTACCTGTTTTTCAAACTATGAACAGATACAGACTAAGGATTATCGCACTGACAGCACTGGTTTGCCTGACCGGCAGTAGCTGTACGGACGACGAGAACGGCGGACAGGGTAACAACATTGTTTACGGTGAAAACATCATCGGAAACGGAGAACAGACCTTTGAGATAAAAGATCATCAATACCTGAAACGAGGCACTTACCTGATGAAAGGTTGGTGTTACGTCACATACGGCTCCACACTGACCATTGAGGCAGGCACCGTCATCAAGGGCGACAAAGAGACCCGTGCCGCCCTGATCATAGAACCGGGCGGAAAGCTGATAGCCCAAGGAACAGTGGATGCACCGATTGTATTCACTTCCGAAATGCCTGCCGGAAAGCGGAAACCGGGCGACTGGGGAGGGCTGATTCTTTGTGGCTATGCCCGGAACAACGAAAACATCATGCAGATAGAAGGAGGTCCGCGCACCACGCACGGCGGTCCGAACAACGCAGATAATTCGGGCATCCTGAGTTACGTCCGCATAGAGTTTGCGGGGTATCCGTTCAAGAAGAACCAGGAGATTAACGGAATCACTTTCGGCTCGGTAGGAAACGGTACGCAGATAGACCATCTGCAAGTATCCTATGCCAATGACGATGCTTTCGAATGGTTCGGCGGAACGGTCAATGCAGAATATCTGGTGGCCTATCATTGCTGGGACGACGACTTCGATACAGACAATGGTTACAGTGGTACGTGCAAGCATCTCTTGGGTATCCGCCATCCGCGAATAGCCGACATCACAGGTTCTCATGCCTTCGAATGCAGCAACAACGGTACAAACAGCCCGGCCACTCCCACCACAGCCGCCACCTTTGAAGATGTCACGATCTATGGTCCCGCCTCGGGAGACGCTTCATTCGTAAACCGTCCCGACTTCATCAATGGCGGCGGACTGCGGCCGGAGAATGAAAGTATGTTGGGATTGTTCGGTTCGGCACTGTATCTGGGGGCCAATACGTCAGTAACCTTCCGGAACTGCCGGATCAACGGATATCCGTCGGACATAGAAGGGACAACTGCCGTAATGGAAAATGTAGTGTTCAGTGAAAAGGAAGAAATCAACTATCCGGAGTGGACAAAAGGATGGTGTAACTTTAATCCGCAGGAAACGGAGTATTGAATTCACCACAGAATTTTATTCATTACCACTTAATAGAACGGTTTTGACATTCTGCCAAAATGATATTTCAATCCTCTCAGATTGCTTTCTTTCGGCCCGAAGTAAAGGCACTCCGCAAAAAACGCCTCCTATAGCAATCTAACATGATCGCTTTTGTCAGCCAAACAAGCCAAAGACAAGCGAAACCGCATCGCTTTCCTTAAGACAGGCGACCGATAGACAGTGGTATCCCCCTAAACACAACTCTTTATCACTACCGTTTTGTTCACTTCAGAATAGCTACTGGAAAAATTCCACCCTCTTTTGAACCTCCGATCGGGAACAATAGGAGTAATCCGGAAAAACATTAGGAGATATTTCCAAAACATAAGGACATTTTCGGAAAACGCTTACTTCTTTCCGGGCGCATGCTTACTTCTTTCCGAGCAAATGCTTGCTTCTTTTTCAGAAAAGCCGGGCTCTCTCACCTCTGGAGCCCGGCTCTCCGCTTCCGAAAGCCTCCGTTCGGCTTCCTTCTTCTCCCAGCACATCGGGAACGAACAAAGTCCCTGTCAGCAAAAACGGTTATTTGATTTCTTTTTGAGCTGTCATTCCGGGAACAGCTAACATATATAATCTTCGCGTTCGGTTCTTCGAGAAAACCTTTTCGCACCGATCCGTAACCGAAAAGTAATATTGGGAAAGCGAACATGGATCAACTTTACTCATTTTAATGAAAACTTATTCTGAAGAATACAGTTCAACACATTAAGGCACCGGACGTAAAAAAGGGATTGGAGAATAAATGGGGAATAGACACCCGGTTTGGGGAATTAATACACAAAAGCCCCTAAATTTCCCGCTCCGGTCATCAAAAGCATTTACCGCGGTATATAAATGGGGTTACCGCGAAAGGTAACGGGTTAAGTTAAGCTTGTTTATCGAATATGAGCAAAGGAAAAAACCAAAATAGTAAAGCATTATATTTTAATATCCATAGCTTTGCATCGTTAAATTTAATGCAAACATTATGAAAAATGCAAAAAGATTAATTAGAGGTTGGAAAAAGCATCAGTGTCTGATGCTTTTCCTGATGCTTGTTTTTTTATCCGCAGGAATATCTCAAACAGCACGCGCCGTCTCGGATGCCGTAATGGATATTGACCAGGAACTGCGGATTAAAGGCGTCGTAAAGGACGCTAACGGTGATCCCATGATCGGAGTGACAGTAATGGTAAAAGGAACCGCTGCCGGCGCCATCACAGACATTGACGGTAACTATGGCCTATCTGTCCCCGGAAGCAAAAGTGTGTTGATATTCTCTTTTGTAGGGTATACTACCCAAGAGGTGACGGTCGGCGCTCAGAAAGTCATTAATGTAACCTTGGCCGAAGATTCCAAAATGATCGATGAAGTGGTGGTAATCGGTTTCCAATCTCAGAAGAAGGGAAACCTGACGGCCGCTGTAGCTTCTGTCGGAGCCGAAACATTACAAGACAGGCCGGTTGCCAATATCGGGCAGGCTCTGCAAGGTATGGTACCGGGTTTGAACGTCAGTATTGCCGGTGGTGATCCCAACAAAGTTCCTTCATTGAATATCCGCGGCGCAACTACCTTCCGTCAAAGAGGTACGTCCAATGACGATAAGGGAAAGTTCGACGTCGTTTCCGGTTCTCCGCTTATTTTGCTGGACGGCATAGAAATCACCTCTGAAGACTTGAACCAGTTGAATCCGAACGACATTGATAATATGTCATTTTTGAAAGACGCTTCCGCTGCGGCTATTTATGGTACGCGGGCTACTTTTGGCGTAATTTTGGTTTCTACCAAATCAGGAGCTTACAAGCAAAAAGCGAAAATAGATTATTCCTATAACATCGCTTTTGACCAACCTTATGCGTTGCCCGATATCCTGGACTCTTATCATATCTATAAGAACGGGGCGGACAAAAGATTATGGACCGGTGAGATTACTGAATATACCCAGCACGACAAGGATATGATGAATGGTATGCTGGCTTACATTAAGGATCCCGTAAACAACAAGCCCTATTTTATGGAAGGCAACGCCATCCAGTGGGTAGGCAATACGAATCCTTATAAAGAGCTGGTGAAAAACTGGACTCCCACTCAGAAACACAATCTTTCTATCAGCGGTGGCGGCGACAGAATCAGCTATTACATCTCTTTGGGTATCCAAGACCAGGAAGGCATGTATGAAATCAGAACAGACAAACTGAAGAGATACAATGCCATGATGAGCATAAACGCAAAAGTGACCAATTGGTTTACGGTTACCGCCAAGGCTTCCTATAACGTGTTTGATTATGACTCACCGACACAACAGACCGATGGCATAAATCTCTGGAGTTACGCTAAATCTTATTATCCGGAAGATTATATCTATAAGCCGGTATTAACGGGACCGGATGATCCTCTGCCCAACCATCCGACGGAAAACACGGTAAGCTACCTCTACGCCGGCGGGCGTAATGTCACTTCCAGACGGAAGACCATTCTTTCTATCAGTCCAGAATTTACAATCTTGCCTAAAATACTTAAGATAAAGGCTGATCTTTCTGTCACTCCGACCACTTATCAGAGAGAAAAGACCCATCCCAAGCAGGGGCGTGTCAATAATTCATGGACTGCTCTCGAAAACCGTTGGGCGGTAGATAATGAAGGTTATATAGAGCGTTCTTCTACGGATAAGTATTCTATCAATGTATATGCCGACTATAACCAGACTTTCAACGAGAAGCACAACGTATCCGCATTGTTGGGCATCAATCAGGAGGAAGAAAGTTATGCGGGGTCTTCTCTCACGTTGACGAAATTGCTTGATCCGTATATCTTGAACCCCACTTTGGTAGAGGATGTTACGGCCAATACATCTACTAACTCCCACTCTGAAGTTGCGGCGCGCGCCTTGTTCGGCCGTATTATGTATAACTATATGGGACGTTACTTGATAGAATTGGATGCCCGTTACGACGGCAGTTCTAAGTTCCCGAAAAATTCCCGTTTCCAGTTCTTTCCTACCGTATCATTGGGATGGAGAGTTTCGGATGAGAAATTCATGGACTGGTCAAAGGACTGGTTGGACAACTTCAAGATTAGAGCTTCCTGGGGACGCTTGGGCAGCCAGCCCGGTTCAGACTATCCGTATCAGTCTGTATTCAACATGGCAGAGGGATATTTCTTGTTTGACGGCACACGCTACCCGACGGGCATTTCCACTCCTTCATTGATAAATCCTCATTTGACTTGGGAAAAGTCAACTTCCAAGAATCTTGGATTTGATTTCACTTTCTTGAAAAATCGTTTGACATTCAGCGCCGATATCTTCGACAGAAAAGTGACTGATATCTTGATTCCGGGAGGAAAATCTTATCCCGCATTGATTGGTGATGACGACCTGCCTTTTGAAAATGCGGGCGTTCTGAAGACTACCGGTTTTGAACTCCAGGCAAAATGGTCGGACAGATTGCCCGGCGGATTCAGCTATAGTGTAGGCGCGGCACTTTCGGATGACCAGGCAAAAGTACTGAGCTATCCTTCCAATCCCACTAATAAGATTGGTGACGGTGTCTTGTATAAAGGATATACCGTAGGTGATATTTGGGGATATGTAACCGGCGGCATTCTCCAGGAAGGCGATTTCGATGGTGTAGGCGCCAACGGGAAACCGTTGTATCACGGGCCCTACTTCAAGGGCGGGCAGGCTTATCCGGGATACGTCTGGTATCAGGATTTAGATCATGACGGCGTTATTACCAGTGGCCAGAGCACCGTGGATGATCCGGGTGACAGAAAGGTGATTGGCAACAGTTCACCGCGTTATCGTTACAACATCACGGCTAATATGCAGTATAAAGGGTTCGACTTGGATTTAATGTTCCAGGGGGTTGGCAAGAGAGATTATTGGTTGTCATCCACCTCCAGCTATTGGGGCAATGGAGCCGGTTCATGGGAGACATATAATAATTCATGGACTCCTGAAAGAACGGATGCCCAATTCCCGATGTATGGTTCCGGTGTTGGCAGCTATACTCAAACCGGTTATCTGCTTGACGCCTCATATATCAAGCTGAAACAAGTGATTTTAGGATATACTTTCCCGAAATCATGGATTGGAAAGATTGGTTTAGAGAAGTTGAGACTGAATATAGCTGCTTATAACTTGTTTACCATATCAGGCGTGCCCAAGTATTATGATTCAGACTATCTGTCTGACGCATATCCACCGAAACGGACATTCAGCCTAGGTATTCAAGTAGGTTTTTAACGTTTTAAATCAATAACATTATGAAAAAATATTCGATAATAGCTTTAATAGTGACCTTGGTGGCATCTCTGTCGTCTTGTAACGATGACTTCATGCAACGGAACCCGATAGATCAAATGGCTGATGGGTCATTCTTTACCAAGGAAGCCGATTTGCAATTATACTTGGACGGCATTTACAGATATTATGTATACGGCCATGGCGTCGGCGGAACCAACAATACTTCGCATGACAAAGGTTTCTTGCCGGTAAGAGCCGGCAGCCAGATTATTTTTGGAGACGCATTCAGCGACAACACAGTTTATGCGGGCGGCATCGATTCCAAGTTAGGAGGTACATACGATTCTCCTAATTCGGCTTCAAAGAATTTCGATGCGCCATGGCAGTGGGAGAAACTCCGTAAAGTAAACTACTTCCTTAACCATTATGGCGAAGTAGGCGATCCGGAAACATTGAAAAAATATGCGGCACAGGCCTATTTCTTCAAGGCGTGGGATTACTACATCAAACTGGTGGCTTTGGGAGAAGTGCCTTGGCTGGATAAAGAGCTTGATACGGCATCTCCCGAAATGTATGGTCCGCGAATGCCTCGTGTAGAATTGGTTGAGAATATTCTGAAATGTTTCGATTTCGCCATTACGAATCTGGAAGATAATGATAATTCCTGCGGACGGATCAACCAGGATATGGCTTTGTTCCTGAAGGCACGTTTCTGCCTGTTCGAAGGTACTTTCCGGAAGTATCATACTGAATTGAATCTAACTTCCACAGCCGATGATTTTTTGAAAATGAGCCGTGATGCCTCCAAGCAGATTATGGATAAGAACAGATATCACCTTTTCACAAATTCCACAGGCGATGCGTATTGGAAATTGTTCATACAGAAGGGAAGCCCGGAAGCGGAAGGTAATGAAGAAACCATTCTGGCACGCGTATATGACGGTGTAAAACTGGGACATGACAATCCGCGTTATTGGGGAATGAACAACCACACGCGCTACTGCATGGGTGCTCCTGTATGTATGCTCGAAGACTATCTGTGTGAAGACGGACGTCCTATTTATATTGGAGGTACTAAGGGAAGCTACAAAGTAAATCCTCTGTTCAAGGGGTACGACGGCATGTGGGAAGAATTGGACAACCGTGACCCTCGCTTGAGACAGACCGTTTGTAAGCCGGGTGAATATGCTTCTATCTTTGATATGGACGACAATACATACGGCCTTGAAGAAACGGGTGTAATCTATCCGATGATTATTTACGATACCGGTGGTGGCTCTCCTATGAAACACTATAATTCTACAGTGACCGGTTATCGTTTTATCAAACACTGGATGCCCGACTACGCAAACTGGGAGGCCAATGCCAATGGTGTGCAGACAGCCCACATGTTCCGTTATGGAGAATTGTTGTTAATCTATGCGGAAGCCAGAGCGGAATTAAATGAAATTACCGATGAAGATTTGGATATCACCGTCAATGCATTGAGAGAAAGAGCCGGATTTGACTTTGCAAAATATCCCAACTCCAAGTTGACTTTATCCAATATTCCCGCTGACCCGCGCCTGGATGCAATCTATGCCGAGAAGTTAGACTACTCCGTATCTCCTATTATCCGTGAAATCAGACGTGAACGCCGTGTGGAAACCATGATGGAGGGTATGCGCTATGAGGACTTGATGAGATGGAAGGCCGGTAAGTTGTTCACGGTTCCCGTTAGAGGCATGAAGATGACTCAAGAAAAGATTGACTTGTACAGCAAGAACCGCAACGACGAAACATATAAGGATTTCCCGTTCAAAGTGACGGTTCCTATAGGAGAGGTAGGCAACCAGGTCATTGTGGATGATGAGGGCTTCATTATTCCTTATCCTACATCTACTACTGTTATCAAAGGTGTACGCCCTTGGGACGACAAACGTTACTATTATCCGATACCTTTGAATGAAATGCTTATGAATCCGCTGTTGATACAGAATCCGGGTTGGAAAGACATTAATAGATAACTGATAAATATAGCGTAAGATCATGAAAAAAAATATATATTTCTTGTTAGGAATGCTTTCGTTCGGAGCACTGTTTATGGGTTGCGATGACGATGACTTCGGTAAGGCGGTAGCCGTTACGGTTGAGAATGCGACGAATCTTGAAAGCGATATCTTCGGTGTGGATGTGACGGAAGGTCAGCCTCTGCAACTGAAACCGTTCATCATGCCCGAAAGTGCAAGGGAAAACGCCGTCAGCTACCATTTTGCAGGTGAACCTACCGGCGCTATCGATTTGAATGAAGATGGTTTGATTACTCCTAAGCTGACTACTCCGGGCGAAGGTGCCATTCCTTTTCCGCTGGGTACGGATACGATTATCGTGAGAGTGGACGACGGTTCGGGTACATACGTCAAATATCCGGTTCGGGTAATCAGCAATATTGTACTTGTTTCAAGTATTACCATCCAGTCCGCGGGGCAAAGTGTAAATATGGAAAGCGGCAAGACCTTTAATTTGGCGCAATATGTAACCGTCAATCCAAGCAATGCTACAGACAAGAGCATTACTTATTCTTCCGGAGATCCGACGGTGGCAACAGTGGACCAGAATGGCATGATTACTATAACAGGAGAGATAGGGCAAACGACTGATATTACAGTAACCGCTAATGACAGGAGCAAACAGACAGCCACTTGTAAGGTGAAGGTTGCCGCTGACGCTCCTATGTATGTCGGTTTCCCGTTCTCGGACAAATGGAGTTACTCTTGTAATTTGGGCACCAAGGAAGGTGACATGAAAAATCTGTTTGACGATAAAAATTCCACATTCTGGTGTCCTGATATCCAGACTCGTCCTATCTATGAACCGGCTTGTTACCTGGATATCAATCTGGGCGAAGTTATCAAGTTCGGACAGCTAGGTTACAGACACCGTAGTTTGAACTATTCTCATTTGCAGTGCCATACTTTCAAACTGGAAGCCAAAAAGGCAGAGGGGGATGCTTGGACTGATTTAGGAGAATTCGTAACGGAAGCTTTGAAGGTAGATGACTAGCAATTGTTCCCGGTTGAGCCGATGGAAGCCCAATATATCAGAATAACCTTTATCAAAGGTCATTTAAGAGAGGGAAAGACTGATTGGGATTATTCAGAAAGCGGTAACGTTTCTGTAGGAGATTTGCAAGTGTTTGTTTATAACAAATAAATCTCTGTTTGTATTACAATTGGAAGGAGCTCTTTTTGTAAGATACCGTTTAAATTTTACCCGAGACTGTTTTAAAATTTGTTTTCGAAGATATTTTCTCGTTTTTGTGAGGAGCATAGCGGGCTATGTGCCGAATAAAAACGGGGAAACAGACCGAAAAAGAGGCTCAAAACAGGTCGATAAAACCAATATAAAAATTTATTCAAGGAAAATTTAAACAGGAACTAAGAGTTCCTTTCAATTTCTTTTTTATATACTTCTTTTTTATAATTTAGCCCCCTGTTATGACGTTTAATCTTCAACCCGATAAAATTATTATGAAAAACAGGCTCTTGCTGCTCCTTCTGACTCTTTTTTATATCGTATCAACTTCCGCCGCCACCGAAAAGTATAAATTCAGGACCATGTCGCCCGACGGAGGATTCTACTACGATGGAGTAAAGGCGGTGGAACAGGATAAAGAAGGCTTTATCTGGGTGATGATGGACCATGAACTGTATCGTTTTGACGGCTATCATTACAAAAAGTATTACCCTTACTTTGCCTTGATAGCACCGACCAAAAGATGGATATTCGAGAATATGGCATCGGATGCTTCCGGCTATTTGTATGTGAACACAAATAACGGACTGTACCTCTACGAACGGGCATCGGACAGGTTTGAAAAAGTATTCGATACGGTGACTCAGGTCAAGGTGGATAAATGCGATAATGTCTGGGTCAGATACCGGAACAGGTGGAATATGTTAGACACGAACACCGGAAAGCTCAACACACCGGAGTATGAGGGAAAGTTACCTGATTACAGCAATGCGGCTTTTTGCCTCCACAACAAGGATTTATATACATTCATTCATCGGGAAGTTTATCGCTTCAATTATGCGGAGGACAAGTTTACGCTCTGCCTGACGCTTCCCAACGCCAACAATGAGAACATCCGTTTAGCTCAGGCGCACGGGGGGAAGTTGTGGGTATTTGTCGATAAAGACGGCTTGTATAAGATTGATTTGTCCACTTTCAAGGTCGAAGGTCATTATAAGCTTCTTCCTGAATGTGACGGCAGTCTGTTGCGGGAATTATACATTGATAAAAAAGGAAATATCTGGTTTGGAACCATGAACGGATTATATATATTTAATCTTTCGGATAAGAAATGGGTACGGTATAAACATTCAAGAACAGACCCTTTCAGCTTGCCTAATAATTCTATTTGGGAAATCAGCGAAGACAGGCAGTCCAATGTTTGGATAGGAACCTATTCCGGAGCGTTATGCTATGTGAATATAAACGAGGACAATGCCTTCAAGACCTTTCATAACCTGAACAGTGGATTGAATTATGCTCCGGTAAGTGCGTTTGCCGAAGACAAGGATTATCTGTGGATAGGTACCGAAGGCGGGGGAGTGAACCGGATGAATAAAACCACCGAAGAGTTCAGCGCATTTACCGGTAAAAACAAGGGCACGTCCGATAACATAAAATCGTTGATGACAGATGCCAAGCATAATCTGTGGGTTTCCACGTTTAGAGGAGGAATAGATCTTTATGATTCGAACCGGCGCAAAGTCGCCAATTATGAGCATTCCAAAAGCAACCCCGGTTCCCTGCTGGTAAATGATGTCCGGAAAACCGTTCTGGAAGGAGATTCAGGACTGTGGGTAGCTTACCAGTATCCCACGCCGGAAGTGTCTTATTTCTCTTTTCGCGACAAGTCGTTTACTCATTTCAGATTGGACAGCATACGCAATTATGATTACTTGTTTGATATCTTGCGTGAAGGAGAAAAAAACTTATGGGCTATCAGCAATGAAGCTCTTTATCGCATGGACATCAATACGCATGCCGTGGATAAGATTGTTCCTCATGAATCTAAGTATTTAGGATTGTTTACTTTCTGTCTGGACGATTCCGGAAACATCTGGATCGGTACCATCGGAAACGGACTTATCAAATTCGACACCGACGCTTCTAAATTTATCTCGATGAAAGATGTATTGCAGCAGAATATCTATTCTATTTACAGTATTTGCTATGACAACGGGAATGTATGGATGGGGACTGATGACGGATTGTTTTGTTACAATATAGCCCAAAAACATCTGATGGAGTTTGATGAAAAGGAGAATACCCAAGGGCAGGTTTATTATCCGCTGGCATCCATGAAAGGAAAAGACGGGTTACTGTATTTCGGGGGAACAAACGGCTTTACGGTCGTTGACCCGAAGAAAATATCCCATAACAGTTTCAAACCTAAAGCCATCCTATCTGATTTTTTCATTGACCACGAACCGGTTCGCCCCAACTATGTACAAAATGATTCATTCAGTACCATTATGCTGACCTATGATCAGGTGAATTTTGGCTTCCGTTTTTCTTCTGACAGTTATTATATTCCAGGAAAGAACCGGTTTAAATACCGTTTGAAGGGATATAACGATTCCTGGATTACCGTGAATGCCCAGCAGCGCACGGTGATGTATTCAAAAGTACCTGCGGGCACTTACTTCTTTGAAGTCTATGCCGCCAACAATGACGGAGTCTGGAGCGATAAACCCACAGTGATAAAAATAATAAGAAAGACCGCTCCTTGGTTCAGCTGGCCCGCCTATCTTTTCTATTGGCTGGCAATAACGGGTATCGCCTATTTGATTTATCGTCACTTTGCAGAAAAGAAAAAACTGAAGATGATGCTTTATCAGGAAAATATAGAGAAAGATAAGAAAGAACAGATCCATCAGGCACAGTTGCGCTTCTTTACCAATATATCTCATGACTTCCGTACCCCGCTTTCTCTCATCCTTGCCGCTTTGGATAAGTTGAGGCGTGAGGGCTTGAAAGAGTATTATTATCGGATATTGAACAATAATGTACAACGCCTGCTGAACTTGGTGAACGAATTGATGGATTTCAGAACGATAGAGAACGGCAAAATGCGACTGGAACTGCAACCGCTGGATATCAACCGTCATGTGACGGAGATCGCCAATGATTTTATAGACTACGCCGGGCAGCGGAACATTGATTTCCAAATAAAATGTGACGAAACGTTACCGGCGGAAATATATGCAGACAGGAGCATTGTCGAAAAAATCGTTATGAATCTGTTGAATAATGCCTTTAAATATACACGGGATGGGGGAAAGATTCTTTTGGAAATAAGACGTGGAAAGAATTTTGTATCTCAGTATAAGAACAGTTATACCGTGGGCGAGAACATCAATGAAGTATTTTCTATCATTGTCAGTGATACGGGAGTGGGTATATCTGGCGAATCCATGAACAGTGTTTTCGAGAGGTTCTATAAAGTAAACACGGTCAATGCCGATTCCCATCTTGGTACAGGCATCGGACTAGCACTTGTAAAGAGCCTGGTTCTGCTGCAAAAAGGTGCTATTTCCATCTATAGCGAAAGAGAAAAAGGTACGGACATGATTGTCTGCCTGCCTCTTGAAAGTAATATCTTCGATGAGGCGGATTTCATGAAGCAGAAAGAAACCCTGCCGAAAACGTCCATACAACCGGCGGATGAAGAGCCTGCGCCTGCCGGAGTAAAAGATATGGAGGAGGAGATCCTGTCCGCCACCAAAAAGAAGATATTGATAACCGAAGATAATGATGACTTGAGGATATTGATAGCCGAATCTCTCTCTGAGGAATTTCAGGTGATGCAGGCGAGCGACGGGATTGAAGCTTTGAAGGTGATGGAAGAAGTGGATTTTGATTTGATAATAAGTGACATTATGATGCCCAATAAAGATGGCGTTTCATTGTGCTATGACATCAAGAAAAATGTGAATACATCGCACATTCCCGTTATCCTGCTGACCGCCAAGACCAGTCTTGAAAGCAAGATAGAGGGGGTTGATTCCGGGGCGGATCTTTATTTCGAGAAACCGATTGACTTGACTTATCTGAAATTGTCCATCCAGAACATATTCAGAAACCGGCAGCAGTTGAAGGATCACTACGCTAAAAATTATTATGCGGACAGTAGCGAGTTGTCTTCCAACGAGCAAGACAACAAATTCCTGAAACAGCTTATAGCTTTTATCGATACGAATATGGATCAGTCGGAAATGGATGTCAACTTGATAGCTGAAGAATTGTCGATGAGCAGAAGCAAGCTTTATACGAAAGTCAAGAGTCTGACGGGAAAATCGGTAGTAGAGTTTGTCTTAAACTGCCGTTTGCGTAAAGCCGCCAAACTGATTATCGAAGAAAAAATGACGATGCGGGAAGTGATGGTGCAAATCGGAATAGAGAGTCAAGCGTATTTTACCAATTCATTCAAGAAAGTATTTGGCGAAACGCCTACATCCTTTGCTACAAAACATAAAAAGTAGTCCAAAGGGCGATTTGGATAAAATAAAAAGCGAATAGAGCAAGACACTAAGAGGGGAATCGGCTTCCTTTGCACAAACATTTAATTTTAATAGCATGAAACGAACCTTGCAAATCACAGTCTTGATTTCTTTGCTGACTATGAGCTCATTTGCCCAAAAGCGGTCTCAAGTTTTGCCTGCCGATCAGGAAATCTTTTTGAAGTATGGCGCCGATCGTTTGGGTAAGCGTCATGATGCCGCCATGCAGCGATTCCGCGACAATCGATTAGGCGCTTTTATACATTGGGGGCTCTATGCCATTCCGGGAGGCGAATGGAAGGGAAAAGTGTATGACGGAGCTGCCGAATGGCTGAAATCATGGGCCCAAGTTCCGACGGACGAATGGTTGAAACTGATGGATCAGTGGAATCCCAAAAGATTTAATCCCAAAGCCTGGGCAAAGATGGCACGGAAAATGGGAGTGAAGTATGTGAAAATTACAACCAAACACCATGAAGGCTTTTGCCTGTGGCCGAGTAAATACAGCAAATATACAGTAGCGCAAACACCTTATAAGAAAGATATATTGGGCGAATTGGTAAAAGCCTATAATGAGGAAGGCATTGATGTTCATTTCTACTTCTCGGTGATGGACTGGAGTCATCCGGATTACAGGTCTGACATCAAGTCGAAAGAAGATGAAGCCACTTTTGCCCGTTTCCTGGAGTTTACGGACAATCAATTGAAAGAACTTGCTACCCGTTATCCAACCGTAAAAGATTTTTGGTTTGACGGCACATGGGATGCCAGTATCAAGAAGAATGGCTGGTGGACAGCCCATGTGGAACGGATGTTGAAAGAGATGTTGCCGGGCGTGACGATTAACAGCCGCCTGCGTGCCGATGATTATGGTAAACGACACTTTGATAGTAACGGTCATCTGATGGGTGACTATGAATCCGGTTATGAACGCCGCCTGCCCGATCCGGTAAAAGACTTGAAGGTGACTCGTTGGGACTGGGAAGCTTGTATGACAATACCCGAGAACCAGTGGGGCTATCACAAAGATTGGTCTTTGAGTTATGTGAAGACTCCTCTGGAAGTGTTGGAACGCATCATACATGCTGTTTCCATGGGAGGAAACATGGTTGTGAACTTCGGACCGCAAGCCGATGGTGATTTCCGTCCGGAAGAAAAGGAATTGGCTGAGTCAATCGGCAAGTGGATGAAGGAAAACGGCGAATGTGTTTACGGTTGCGACTATGCCGGTTGGGACAAGCAGCCTTGGGGCTATTATACCCGACAAGGAGAAAATGTATATATGGTTGTCTTCAATTCTCCATATTCCAAGCATTTGGTAGTAAAAACGCCAAAGGGAATCCAAATAGTGAAAGGCACCTTGCTGAACGGAAAAGAAGTGGCAGTGAAGGAAACGTCCCGTAATGAATACAATGTGAACATGCCCGCGAAGGATCCCGGAGCTCCCTTTGTCATCAAGTTGCAGATAGAGGAAAACACGAACGCTACGGATAAATATCGTGATGCATTGACTTGATTCTTATAAGTTTATGGCATTATGGGCGTTAAACGGAAAATTCTAACTTTTTAATTATATATAATGTTATGAAGAAGCTTCTTCTTTTTATTTTTTTCTTCTTAGTAGTTGCTACGCAAGTTGGCGCACAGCAATATTTCGACAAAGCTACAATAAAATCCATCATGAAACGGGTGGCTGACTGGCAGATTGCCAATCCTAACAAGGAAGCGGAGCACGATGATTTGGACTGGACACATGCCACCTTGTACATAGGCATGCTGGATTGGGCGGAACTCACAGAGAAAGAAAATGGTGACGACTCATATTACCGATGGCTATTACGTATCGGACAACAGAATCATTTTCAAGTGGGCAAGTGGATGTATCATGCCGATTTTATTGCCATAGGACAACCTTTTATCGACCTTTACTTAAAATATGGCAATAGGAAAATGATTGCTCCTGTCATGGCACGCACCAACTGGGTGATAGAAAATCCGGCGAAAACTACTTTAGAACTAAATTATGGCAAATTGGAAACTCTGGACCGTTGGTCTTGGTGCGATGCGTTGTTTATGGCTCCCCCTGTATATGCCAAACTTTATGCACTGACCAAGGATCAAAAATATTTAGATTTTCTAAACAAGGAATATAAAGCCACTTATGAATACTTGTATGATAAAGATGAACATTTATTCTACCGTGACTGTCGTTTCTTTGCCAAGCGGGAAGCCAATGGTAAGAAAGTGTTTTGGGGACGCGGCAATGGTTGGGTGCTGGGAGGATTGACCGAAATCTTGCAAGTACTTCCCAAGGGCGAACCTTCGCGTGTCTTTTATCAGGACTTGTTTATAACATTGGCTACCCGTGTGGCCGGTTTGCAGAGTGCGGATGGATATTGGCATGCCAGCTTGCTTGATCCGGCGTCTTATCCATCCCCCGAAACAAGCGCGACCGGTTTTATCGTTTATGCGTTAGCTTATGGCGTGAATGAGAGGTTGCTTGATAAAGCTACTTTCATGCCAATTATCAGGAAAGGCTGGACAGCGTTGGCAGATGCAGTGGAACTGGATGGTAAGCTGGGTTATGTACAGCCGATTGGCGCTGATCCACGTAAAGTGACACGGGATATGACAGAGGTCTATGGAGTAGGCGCATTTCTGTTGGCCGGATGCCAGATTTATAAGATGGCAGGTAAATGCCCCCTTCCATCATCAAATATTGAAAAGAGCACAAACCAATAAATTATTTAAGCATGAAAAGCAATACGTTTTTTATACTGATTATTCTGTTAATGTTAGGTAGTTCCGGCAAGACAGACGCGCGTGAAGTGACATCATTCAACGATGGTTGGGAATTTAAGAAAGGTCCGTTCTCTAAGGATGCCATGCAAGCCGTGCAGAAATGGGATACAGATTGGCAAGAAGTAACTATCCCTCATACTTGGAATGCGGAAGACATGCAAAAGAAAGTATCCGATTTCTATGAGGGTGTGGGCTACTACCGGAAAAAATATACTTTTTCTAAAAACATGGAAGGCAAACGCATCTTTCTTCGTTTCGAAGGTGTTGGGGCGTGTGCCGAGGTCTACGTCAATGGTTACTTGGTTGGAACACATAAGGGAGCTTATTCCGCTTTTGTGTGTGAAATCGGTTCGCAGTTGAAGTTAGGCAAGGAAAACGAGATTGTAGTGAAGGCAGACAATGCCTCACATCCGGATGTGATCCCCACCAATCATGTTCTGTTTGGTGTCTACGGGGGAATTTATCGTCCTGTGTGGCTGATAGTTACAGAGCCTTACAATATCGTAGTGAATGACTATGCCTCTTCCGGCGTGTATATCACCCAGAAGAATGTATCAAAGAAATCTGCCGAAGTGACCGTAAAGGTGAAAGTTGATAATGCAACATTAGCTCCCGCTCTGCTGAAACTGGAGAATGCGGTATATGACAGGAACGGCAAATTAGTGAAGAAACACAGTCAGTCATTTGAACTTACTCCGCAAGGGGTACAGCACTATTTCTCACACTTCAAACTGAGCAATCCCCATTTGTGGCAGGGACGTGAAGATCCTTATTTATATAAAGTCGTGTCGCGACTTATGCAAAACGGATGTGTGATAGACGAAGTCGTTCAGCCGTTGGGACTTCGCAAGTATGAAATCGTTGCCGGTAAAGGCTTCTTCTTGAACGGAAAGAGATATCCTATGTATGGCGTGACCCGCCATCAAGACTGGTGGGGCTTGGGTAGTGCCCTTACGAACAAGGAACATGATTTTGATTTGGCACAGATTATGGATATCGGTGCAACTACCGTCCGTTTCGCGCATTATCAGCAGTCCGAATACATCTATTCGCGTTGTGATACACTGGGACTGGTTGTCTGGGCAGAGAT